>Ga0213831_1000011_pt1 | contig 684552 bp, 579 predicted proteins | sample SWATP12_FD_163421 | JGI IMG/M metagenome (GOLD analysis project Ga0213831, IMG submission 163421) | Coastal seawater microbial communities from Marineland, Florida, United States - SWA TP1 #2 | ecosystem: Environmental > Aquatic > Marine > Coastal | place: USA: Florida | collected 2016-08-06 | reverse complement strand
CCGCCCTTTCACGGCGGTAACAGGGGTTCGAACCCCCTACGGGATGCCATTGCGGGAATAGCTCAGTTGGTAGAGCACAACCTTGCCAAGGTTGGGGTCGCGAGTTCGAGTCTCGTTTCCCGCTCCATTCAAGCGATTGAGAGAAAAGGAAAAAGCACTGTCGCGAGGTTACGCACCCCGGTTCAGTCACTTTTCCCGCTCCAATCACTCAGGGTTGGGAGCTTCTGTTTTAAGAAGCAGGGCATCAAATGTCCTTCGGTAGTCCGAGAAACAGTGTGTCCCGTTCGTCTAGTGGTCTAGGACACCGCCCTTTCACGGCGGTAACAGGGGTTCGAACCCCCTACGGGATGCCATCGCGGGAATAGCTCAGTTGGTAGAGCACAACCTTGCCAAGGTTGGGGTCGCGAGTTCGAGTCTCGTTTCCCGCTCCAATCCCTTTTGATTGGAAAGTAAGGAAAAAACACTGTCGCGAGGCTGCGCGCCCCGGTTCAGTCACGTTTCCCGCTCCAATCTCTTCATGTTTTTCATCGTTAAGAAATGGCTACTAAGCTCGCCAGGCTACGCGCCCCGGTTCAGTCATCTTCCTGCTCCAATCTCTTCATCTTTTTCATCGTTAAGACATAGCTACTAAGCTCGTGAAGCTGCGCGCCCTAGTTCAGTCACCTTCCTAATGCCCTCAACTTTTCTTTTTTCATTTCGCTCTGTCATCGAGTCTGCTTTTGAAAAGTGCTTATCGTGATAGTTGGATCTGTTCTCTATGTCTTGGATAGGAGGGCAACTATTACTGCGTTGAGCATGGGTAGCTATCTATAGGGTGAGATGAAATTGGTTATTGGGTAGGCTTCGGATTGCCGTTATTTTCTTCTCCTTATATGTGTCTTTTGCTCTCAGAAATACTGCAACCGGCGTGGTTTGGAGGCTGTAGCATTCTTCGTTTCACCATCGTAAGTACTCGTTGGAAATGGATGCTAAAAAAGTTACAAAAGGGTGTTGACCACTGCGGCTGCTCTCCGTATAGTACGGCCCTCCTCTGGTGAGGAGGAAAGAAGTGTCCCGTTCGTCTAGTGGTCTAGGACACCGCCCTTTCACGGCGGTAACAGGGGTTCGAACCCCCTACGGGATGCCATTGCGGGAATAGCTCAGTTGGTAGAGCACAACCTTGCCAAGGTTGGGGTCGCGAGTTCGAGTCTCGTTTCCCGCTCCAATTTTTTACCCTCCAAGATATTTTATTAGAGTAAGATCTTCGGATCGCCAAGCTACGTGCATCGGTTCAATCACGTTCCCCGATAAAATTTCTTTTTGCCCCATCGATTCGTTATTAAGAAAAGTCATCAAACCTTTCTAAGTCCCGATCAGGTTACATATTTGCTAATTCCATTAGTCATTCGTTAACACTATTGTCGTGCTTGCTCTTCAATGCTTGATTTCTATATAGTGGTTCCAACCTGCATGTATTTCATATAGTTAGACACTTTAGGGATGCTGGTGCGAAGGATCGTAAATCAATTCAGGCTCATATTGTTTCTTCTATCACCTCTGATTCCATTATCAGTGGCTGCTGAGACTATTATTGCTCATTCATCGGTACAGCAGGATCAGTTGAAGCGATCCTATGCCTTGTCTGTGTTTTCGATGAAAGCCGGGCGCTGGCCTGATGGTCAGAAAATCAGTGTGTTCGTACTGCCTGATCGTCACCCCTCGCATATTCGTTTTGTTAAGAACTCACTTCATATTTTTCCTTATCAACTTCGTAATATATGGGATCGCGCGGTGTTTTCCGGTACAGGGCAGCCTCCGGTAACAGTGTCTGACAGGGAGCAAATGCTACTAATGGTGCGGAGCACCAAAGGGGCCATAGGATATCTGGATCAGGGATGGGAGGGTGCCAATGGCGTCAAGATTATCTATGTGGATTAAACCACGGGTCTTCCCGCTGTTTATGATTTTACTTCTGCCAGTAACAGGTCGGGCTGAGTTTGCAGCTGATCGTTGGAGTGTGAATGGATTTATCACGCAGGGGTACTTTAAATCAGACCATAACAATATTTACGGTGATAGTGAGGATGGCAGTTTCGATTTTCGCGAACTCGCAGTGAATGCCTCCTATAGGGCAAATGCCGAGCTTTTTTTAGCTGGTCAGTTGATGTCACGTAAGGCTGGCCATGTTGATGATGGTAGTCCGCAGGTTGATTACCTGCTTGCGGACTACCGGTTTGTTGATAATCAGGCATACCGTCTGGGCGCGCGTATCGGTCGTCTTAAAATACCGTACGGGTTATACAACGATACCCGCGATGTTGCTTTTACACGTCCTTCGGTGATGTTGCCGCAATCCTTATATATTGACCTTGCACGCGATCTTGAATTGTCAGCAGATGGCGCCGCGCTGTATGGAAGTTTCCACATTTTGGATGCCTACAGAATCGATGTTGATCTGCTAATCGGTGAGCCTAAGAAGGATCGTAATGTTGAGTATGCCTATTTGAGTCAGGATTGGCCTGGAGCTTTTGACGACAGTATTGGTTATATGGGGCGCCTGACGTTATCCGACACCACAGAACAGTGGAAAACCGGCATTACGTTAGGGGGCTTCACTCTGGAGTACGATGACAAGGGATTACCGGCCGGGGCAGGTGGTCCGTCCGACGGTGACGTAGAGATCCAGGTTGCGGTTTTATCAGGTCAATATAACACTGAGCGTTGGTCTTTTACCGGCGAGTATATGCTTCAGCATGTTGACTGGACCGAGTTGGGCGGTGTTTTCGCTCTGGATCCGGAAAATGATTTTGAAGCATGGTATTTGCAGGCTCAATATCGGATAAATCCGTCGTGGGAGCTGATTTTACGCTACGATGTTCAGTATCTTGATCGTGATGATAAAGATGGAACAAAGACCGCCGCGTTGTTTGGTAAGCCTGCACATACTCAGTTTGCGAAGGATCTGACGTTAGGGGTTGGCTGGCGCCCGAATGCTGACTGGTTGCTGCGAGCTGAGTGGCATCTGGTTGAAGGTACTTCCTGGGTGCCGGAACAGGACAACAGAGGTAAGACGCTGGAAGAGGACTGGAATCTGTTCTCGCTTCAGGCGACCTATCGGTTCTGAATGGATATAACCACAGATGGAAAAAAGCGTTGCTGAACGACGATTTCTGAGTTTCCGCTGGAAAGTCTTCCTATTGCTGGCTGGCGTTTTGATCACAGTGCAGGCTGTGTTGAGTGTTATCTCCTATAACCAGCAGCTATCTGCTTTTGAGGTTCAGCAGCAGCGTTCCGATCAGCAGGCACTGTCTATTCTTGATGGCACTATCACTGCATCTTATCAGCGCTTAGAACAAGTCGCGCAGATGATGCCGCTGCTGAATGTGTCAGCAGTTGAAGATCACACAGCACCAGTGGATTTTCTTCAGCAAAACATCGATCTCGCGTTTCCCCAGTTGGTGCTGGAAGGCACTGTCGACTCGCTGAAATTATTCGATAACACCGGTTCTGTGTTGTCCCATTGGGGCACCGATCTGAATATTGCCAGAGGGGAAATCACCCGCGTTATCAATACTGAGCAACCTCAGCGCCATATGGACTGCAGTCGCACCTGCCTGCGTTATGTGATCGTGCCTCTGATGATGAAAGGGGAAAAGGTAGGGGCGTTGGTAGCGGCACGGGAAATGGTCGATATAGTGCTGGAGTTTAAGCCGCTGGCAGGAATGGATATAGGTCTGGCCAGGCCGGCTAAAACCGGCAGTCTGGCAACCAGTGATATCCCTGATTGGGGGCTGGATATCAGTTCCATGACCAACCGAAATCTTAATGTACCTATACTGCGGACGCTCTCTCAGACTCAGCGGCTGAATGAGTTTGGTGGCCAGTATCAGATATCGATGTGGGATAAGCACTATCGGGTGATACTGCAAAAGCCAACGCGTGCGGGTGGCGGTGCCGCGTTTTGGGTATTGATATCGGATATAACCGAGCAGCAGCAATTGCTGCAGCAAGGCCTGAAAAAAGATCTGACACTTGCTTTGGCGGGAATTATCGCCGTTGCGCTGTTACAGCTGTTTGTACTCCGTTCACCACTAAACTATCTGCAGAAACTCGCCCGGCATCTGCCGCAGTTAGCAGAAATTGAAACCTCCCGACGTATTCGTAAACAGCTTCTACTGCCAGGCGCCCGCCCCGGTAAATGGGTTCAGGATGAACTGGATCTGCTGGCAGACGGTGCACTGGAGCTGGCCGCAAGATTGGAGACGCTTGAGTCTTCTGTACTTGATCGAACCCGGAAACTCAAACTGCACAGTGATGAGCTTGAGAAAGAGCGAGACTTTGTCAGTAATCTGCTGGATACCGCCCAAACGGTGATTCTGACCCAGAATGAAAAGGGTGAGATTATCACCCTGAACAACTTTGGTACTCGTCTGCTGGGGTTGAATCAGCAAAAACTGCCTCAGATCCGTTATCAGGATCTGCCGCATATAGTCGAAGATAAAACTGATCATGATGAACAGATGTACCGTCTCTATATGGGACATGAGACGCTGGTGCAAACTGAGAGCACACTGCGTGATCCAGATGGTGAGAAACACGACATCTCCTGGTTGCATTCACGGCTGAAGCAGGTAGCAGGAGAGGGGCCATCGGTGTTGTCTATTGGCATGGATATCACTGATCGTAAGCGTGCAGAGAAACGACTGTTCTGGCTTGCTAATCACGATCCTCTGACACGTAAACCGAACCGGGTACTCTTTATCGATCAGCTGTCTGAAGCGATTGAGCATGCACACAACTTCAATAAATTCGTTGCTGTGCTGTTCTGCGATCTGGACGGTTTTAAGGATATCAACGATACCCTGGGTCATCCGGTCGGTGATAGCCTGCTGAACCAGGCCGCAGAGCGAATTCATGCCTGTATCCGAGATAACGATCTGCTAGCGCGCTTAGGTGGTGATGAATTCACTGTGTTACTGGAAAATATGGCGGCCGCAGAAGGTGCTGATACTGTTGCCCAGAAGATCCTCGATTCGTTCAGGCGGCCATTTTGGGTCGATGGTCATGAGGTCTTTTGCACCATCAGTATTGGTATCAGTGTCTATCCGGAAGATGGCAAAGATGTCACAGATTTAGTTAAAAATGCTGATGTTGCCATGTTCCAGGCAAAAGAGGATGGCAAAAACCGCTGCCAGCGTTATCACGCAACTCAGGGACATCAGCGTACAGAAAGATTCTCACTGGTTAATGACTTGCGGCGGGCCCTGGATCGGGAAGAGTTCTCACTGCATTATCAACCGCAGGTCGATGCTCTTACCGGCGAAGTGATGGGCGTCGAAGCGCTGTTACGTTGGTACCATCCTGAAGCGGGGCTGGTTTCTCCGGCTAAGTTTATCCCGCTGGCTGAAGAGATGGGGCTGATCGTACCTATTGGAGACTGGGTGCTGCGTGAAGCCTGCCGCCAGGCGGTTGAGTGGCAGCAGCAGGGCATGCCGGATATCCGCATTGGAGTGAATGTTGCTGGACCTCAGATTGTAGAAGAAGGCTTTGTTGACTCGGTTTCCTCAGCGATTGTAAGCAGCGGTATTGAGCCACACAGGCTGGATCTGGAGGTGACTGAGAACTTTGTCCTGCGTCAGCCAGACAGAACCATTAAAACTCTGGAAGAGCTGAAAGCGCTTGGTGTTCACTTGTCTCTGGATGATTTCGGTACTGGATATTCGTCGCTCAGCTATCTGAAACGACTACCGATCAATACCCTGAAGATAGATCAGAGCTTTGTTCGGGATATAGGCACTGATCAGGATGATGAGGCGATCGTCAGAGCGATCATCGTACTCTGTAAGAGTATGGGGATTGAAGCACTGGCTGAAGGAGTGGAAGAGAGCGCACAACTAGAGTTTGTTATGCGCAGTGGTTGCAGCCTTATTCAGGGCTACTACTACAGTCGCCCATTACCTGCTGAACAGGTTTTCGATTATATTTGCAGCCAGGATGCAGTTGAGATCAGCCATTTAAGCTGATTCAGTTCTGTTCAAAGACTGAAGCGCGAGCCTTCAGGTAATCAAATGGCTCATCTGTTTCTTCCGCAGCGAAGCGCATTTCATCCAGACGCTGGAATTTGGCGATCTCGTCGTCCGGCATATTGTGCAGGCAACTGCCGCCGAAGTACCACAGCAGATCACGTGCTATCAGGTGTGTTAGGTGAGGGTATGCGCGAAACGCGCGGCACAGAAGCTCTTCGCCCTTATCAAACACATCTTCGCCGTTTTCAAAGTCGGTCACTAACTTTCGGAACGCTGCCAGGAATTCCACATCTTGCTGATTGATATCGGCCAGATTGAAAGGCTCATGGCCAAGCAGATTGTTGAAGGCAATTTTGAGAAAGTTAAGATTGTGTTCCCGAATCGTTGTCACTTTTTGCTCCAATACAGGTACTGATAAAACCTCAGCACGATTTACTGCATTCTATTATCGCCGGAGTTAGCGCAGATTGCATCACTCAGGGAGCCTGACTGCGATCATCTCTCCGGTAACGCAGACTTCACCGTTGGCCAGCAGAGACAGGCCGACAATCACTTTACGGGCTTTAATTTCACGAATCTCGCCGCGGATCTCCAGCTCTGTTCCTTGTGGTGTGGGACGCAGGTAATCAACTTTGAGTGATGCGGTGACAAAACGGATCGGCGGTTCAGTGCCCATCTCACGCTGTTCTGACCGGTAGCTGGCGGCAGCGGCGCTTGCTGCACCATGGCAGTCCATCAGTGATGCGATCAGGCCACCATAGACGTTCCCAGGAAATCCACCGGTGTGATAAGGCTCAGGTGTGAAGCGAGCGACAGTCTCATCTCCATCCCAATAGCTTTTCAGTTTATGGCCATGTGGGTTTTCTGTGCCACAACCATAGCAGTGGGCAAATTGTGGAGGGTAGTGGTCCTGAAAAGCGGTTTCTCTCATTAATATTCCCTTTTCTTTATTATTTATTATCTGGAGCTTGCAAAATTGTCGCGCAATGGAACAATTTTGCACATTCACAATGTTGCTTATTTACGAGATAGTACACCGCTTTGTAAATGCCGGGCTGACAATGACAGCTAATCCTCGTCTGAGGTTGAAAAACACGCCAGGATCAATAGATGACCGCCGCTCTGTCGATAAAGAACTTAAAGAAAACCTATAACAATGGCTTTGAAGCCTTGAAGGGGATCTCCCTTGAAGTGCAGCAGGGCGATTTTTTTGCATTACTGGGGCCTAACGGCGCTGGCAAATCCACCACTCTTGGGATCGTATCTTCGTTGGTCAACAAGTCCAGCGGTGAGGTCAGTGTGTTTGGTTTCGACCTGGAAAGCCAGCAGGCTCAGGCGAAGCAGTGCCTGGGTGTTGTACCTCAGGAATTTAACTTCAACATGTTCGAAAAAGTGATCGATATTGTTGTGACTCAGGCCGGGTATTATGGAATTCCCAGGGCAACCGCTTTGCAGCGCGCGGAGAAGTACCTGAAGAAGCTTGGTCTGTGGGATAAAAAAGGCCAGCCAGCCAGAATGTTATCCGGCGGTATGAAGCGACGTTTGATGATCGCGCGTGCATTGATTCACGAGCCTCAGCTGTTGATCCTTGATGAGCCTACAGCGGGTGTTGATATCGAACTACGTCGTTCTATGTGGGAGTTCCTGCAGGAGATCAATGAGGCGGGGACTACCATCATTCTGACGACACATTACCTCGAAGAAGCAGAGAGCCTGTGCCGGAATATCGCAATTATCGACCTGGGTAACATCGTCCAGAATACCAGCACCCGTGAGCTACTGGCACAGCTGAATACGGAGACTTTTATCCTGGATATCACACCGCCGCTTCAGCAGGTGCCTGAGATAGAAAAATATCAGGTTCGGCTGGAAGGGGACCACACTCTGGAAGTTGATGTAGAAAGAGATCAGGGCCTGAGCCATCTGTTTGCCCAGTTAAGTGCTGCGAATATTGAGGTTTGTAGCATGCGTAACAAGTCCAACCGACTGGAAGAGCTGTTTGTTTCCATGGTTGAGAAGAAGCTGGATTAAGGGTGACAAGATGAACAATCAGCAACTATTCACAGCATTCAGCACCATTCTGACTAAAGAGATTCGCCGCTTTACCCGTATCTGGGGGCAAACACTGTTGCCGCCTGCAATCACCATGACGCTCTACTTTATTATCTTCGGTAATCTGATCGGTAGCCGTATCGGTGAGATGGGCGGTTTTGATTACATGGAGTACATTGTTCCCGGGCTGATCATGATGTCTGTGATCACTAACTCCTACGGCAATGTTGTTTCCTCTTTCTACAGCACTAAGTTCCAGCGCAATATCGAGGAGCTGTTGGTTTCACCAGTACCGAATTGGACCATTCTCACCGGTTATGTACTGGGAGGTGTATCCAGAGGTTTGGCTGTCGGGTTGATTGTGACCCTGTTGTCACTCTTCTTCACACGCTTACAGGTTGAGAACATTGCAGTGACCATTGCGATAGTGTTCCTCACCTCTGTGTTGTTTTCGCTGGGTGGTTTCATCAATGCCGTTTTCGCTAACTCATTCGATGATATCAGTATTATTCCGACCTTTGTGCTGACGCCGCTGACCTATTTGGGTGGGGTGTTCTATTCGATTCAGCTGTTGCCTGAATTCTGGCAAAATGTCTCTTTACTGAACCCGATTCTCTATATGGTGAACACCTTCCGTTACGGTATCCTAGGGGTCAGCGATATTAATATTGTTTTTGCCTTTGGCATGATTCTGACATTTATAGCGATCCTGTTTAGTTACTCTCTGTATTTGCTGAACAGTGGTCGGGGAATTAGAAGTTGATGAATGAAGAACAAGTACTGGAAGCGTCGCCGCTGGGCAGCGATACCCAGTATGTGAACACTTATGATCCCTCTCTGTTGTTTCCGATCAATCGTGATCTGAACTGGCAGAAGCGTGGTATCGAGCGAGCAGAACTTCCATTTCAGGGCACTGATATCTGGAATGCTTATGAGATCTCCTGGCTGAATAGCAAGGGTAAGCCTGTTGCACGTCTGGCAGAGTTTCGTCTCCCGGCTGACTCAGCAAATATCGTCGAGTCGAAGTCGTTCAAGCTATATCTGAACTCCTTCAATTTAAGCCGTTTCGACAGTGATGAAGAAGTTCAGAAACTGATGGCGACAGATCTTTCTGCAGCCGCGGGTGGCGAAGTTGAAGTGATCTTGTATAAGCCGGATCAGGCGCCTGCGATCGAGATATTCAAGGCCGAGTGTATTGATGATCTTGATGTTGAAATAGACGTCTATCAACCAGATGCTGAGTTACTCACAGCAAATGACACTGCAATTGTTGAAGAATCGCTCTGTAGTCACCTGTTGAAATCAAACTGCCCGGTTACTGGTCAGCCAGACTGGGCTAGCATTGAGATTCGTTATCGTGGTGCAAAGCTCGATCGTGAAGGCCTGCTGAAGTATCTGATCTCCTATCGTGAGCATGGCGATTTCCACGAACAGTGTGTCGAGAATATCTTCATGGATATTTGGCAGCGCTGCCAGCCGGAAACGCTGACGGTTTATGCCCGTTATGTTCGTCGTGGTGGTCTGGATATCAATCCTTGGCGTAGTAGTGAAGCTGGCCGTCCTGAGAACCTCAGACTGAGCCGACAGTAATCTATCTGGTGAAGAATTAAGGAATAGTTGAATGGATGCTTTAGAGGCACTACAACAACGAGTCTCCTGTCCTGTGCTGCACGAGCCGGGCCCAACGCAGGATCAATTGGATAACCTGTTTCGTGCGGCGCTGCGTTCACCGGATCATGGTGCGATGCGTCCATGGCGTTTTCTTCTGATTGAAGGTGATGCTGCCAGAGAAAAACTTGGTGAGCTGTATCTTAAAGGTGCTTTGGATGCAGACCCGGATCTTGCAGTAGAAAAACAGGAGAAAATGCGCAAAGCACCTTTTAGAGCGCCAACGATGGTGGTGGTGATCGCCTCTACCCGAGAGCATCCCAAAGTGCCTGTCTCTGAACAGCTGATATCTGCTGGTTGCGCTGCGCAGAATATGCTGGTTGCAGCTCATGCACAGGGAGTTGGTGCGATGTGGCGCACAGGCGCAATGGCTTATAACACTGTAGTGAAAGAGGGGCTGGGCCTAGCTGCGGGCGAAGAGATTGTAGGCTACCTCTACCTGGGGACAGCGGCGAAGCTGCGTCGTACACCGGTGCTTGAACCGGCAGACTTCGTCACTTCCTGGGGGGAGTGAACAGTGGACTATCAAAAATACTCCGACCAGTTCCTGCAGTGGCTAAAAGGCCAGATCCCGTTGATCAACCATATGGGCTTTGAGCAACTGCAGTATGACGGTGCCACCGCGGCGATCACTGCGGCTCTGGAACCAAACGTTAATGATAAGGGAACAGGATTCGGCGGTTCACTGGCGACAGTTGCGACTCTTAGTGGCTGGAGTCTGGTTACCCTGCTATTGCGCGAGCACTATCATGACTGTGATGTGGTGATCGCAGATAGCCATCTGGAGTATTTAGCGCCGGTAAGAGGGAAGTTCACAGCAACCGCCCGACTGGATGAACAGGCTGATCAGAGTGTCTCTGCCTTTGTAGAACGGGTGCAGCAGAAAGGGCGCGGCAGAATGGATCTGATTGTCGAACTGTACGATGGTGATACCCTGGCCCTGCGTCTGCGTGGTCGCTATGTGGCGATGGAAAAGCCTGTTGCCTGATCGATTTTGCTTTCGACGCTGACGAATTTTTTCTTTTCTCTCTCATAGGGGCGGTCTGAAAAGATCGCCATCTGTGCTCTTTACTTAAAGTCTCTCCAGTTTTCACACTTGTATATTGATCGGTGTTGACTCTGAAGTTTACTTCAGGGTTTATCATATGCCGTAACAAGTAATCGAACTTTTCCATAACCTCAATTTAGTTGAACCAGATGAGTTCCATTACCGTCCTATTACCCGTCAATGGTCGCAGGAGTGAAAAAGTGTCTGAGCTGCCGATATACCAGTACTCATTACAGGGAGTGAAATGCGCCGGTTGTGTCCGCTCTGTCGAAAAGGCATTAACCGCTGAATCGGAAATAACCCAGTTTTCGGTGAATTTTGCTGATCGCAGTGCATCGGTGCAGACCTCGTTGCCCGCGGAAAAAGTATGCGAACTGCTGACCGCTGCCGGTTATGGCGCAACCATTGTCGAGGATGACGATGATCTTGAGCAGGTCAGGCTTTCAGAGCGTCAGCACTTTTTGAAAACACTTAACGCCAGCATAGGCGCACTGGTGGCCGGGGCCTTTATGATGTGGCTGGAGATGTCTGGCCTGATGCCATCGTTGAGTAGCTCTGCCGGGCTATTCACCGGCGCGCTACTGGGTGTTTTAGCACTGCTGGTGATGTACTTTGCCGGTGGACATATTTACCGTGGAGCAGTGGCCTCTTTCTGCAATCGAAGCTTCAATATGGATACTTTGATTGGGCTGGGCACAGGTACAGCCTGGATCTACTCCACGGGTTTATTGTTGGTAAACCTGATCGATCCCAAATTGCTGCCTGATCAGGGCCAGCATCTCTACTATGAAGCTGCAGTGATGATTCTGGGCTTCATCCTGCTAGGACAAGCGCTTGAAAGCAGGGCCAGAGGTACAACTTCCGAAGCGATCCGTAAGCTGCTTGATCTGCAACCTAAAACCGCGCTGCGAGTTAAGGATGGCGTTGAGGAGGAAGTGGGAGTGCGGCTGCTGATACCGGGTGACCTGATACGTGTCAGACCCGGGGAGGCGATCCCTCTGGATGGTGTAGTTAGGTCTGGACAGAGTTTCGTGGATGAATCGATGCTGACCGGTGAACCGGTACCTGTATCCAAGACTGCCGATGATGTAGTGGTTGGCGGCACCATGAATGGAGCTGGCAGTCTGGAGGTTGAAGTCAACGCTGTGGGCAGCAAAACAGTACTGGCGAAAATCGTAGCCACCGTCAGGCAGGCGCAGAACAGTAAGCCAGCGCTTGGTCGTTTGGCAGATCAGGTTTCTGCGGTCTTTGTGCCAGTGGTGATGATGATTGCACTGCTAACCGCCGTTATCTGGTATTGGTTGGCGCCGGGTAACAATCTGGGTTACGCACTGATTACTATGACCACTGTTCTGATTGTAGCCTGTCCTTGTGCATTAGGTCTGGCAACGCCTATGTCAGTGATGGTGGGAGTTGGTCGGGCTGCTGCGAACGGCATTTTGATTCGCAATGGTGATGCGCTTCAACTGGCAGAAAAACTCGATACAGTGGTGTTAGATAAGACTGGTACTGTCACGGAAGGGCGCCCGGAGGTGACAGATATCCTGTTTGGCGCTGAGGCTGATCGGGAACAGGTACTGTCGATGGCAGCAGCGATAGAGGCGCATTCGGAGCATCCGGTTGCAGCTGCGATTGTTGAATACTGCAGCAATGATGGAACTTCATTATTGCACGCCGAAGAGTTCAGATCGGAACCTGGTAGCGGTGTTGCTGCGACAGTTGATGGCCATAGCGTGCTGATCGGTAATCTGGAATGGATGCGACAACATGATATCGCTGTGGATGAGTTGGAGCTTAAAGCGGAGGATGCAGCCGCTGCTGGTGGATCTTTGGCGTGGGTGGCGCTGGAGCAGAAACTAGTTGCAGTTTTTGTTATCACCGACCCGGTGAAAGCCGATTCCGTTGCGGCGATTGAAGCCTTTCACCGTCAGGGGCTTGAGGTGATTATGTTGTCCGGTGATAACCAGAAAACTGCTTCTGCTGTTGCCGCTAAAGTCGGGATCGACAGAGTAGTTGCGAACGTTAAACCCGAGCAGAAGCTGATAGAAATAGAGAATCTCCAGCGCTTGGGTAAAGTGGTTGCAATGGTAGGTGATGGTATCAATGATGCGCCAGCGCTGGCGCAGGCTGACGTTGGCTATGCCATTGGTAAAGGGACTGATATTGCGATCGAAGCGGCAGATGTCACGCTGGTCAATGGCTCCCTGACCGGTGTTACCACCGCAATTGGAATTAGCCGGGCGACCGTTGCCAATATTAAGCAGAACCTGTTTGGTGCCTTTATTTACAATAGCTTAGCTATTCCGTTAGCAGCGGGTGTTCTGTTCCCATTCACCGGTTTACTGTTAAATCCGATGATTGCAGGGGCTGCGATGGCATTGTCATCTGTGACTGTGGTCACCAACGCAAACCGACTTCGCTGGGCGAAAGTTCCGGGTAGCCAGTGATGCGAAGCCGAGCCTTACTGATCTTGATCGCTGGTTTTTTGAGCGGGTGCGGCGATCAGCCTGACCTCTATCATCAGGACGCTGATACTGGTCGCTGGTTCAAGCCACAACAGGTGGAACGAGGCGCGAAGCTCTACCAATCATATTGTTCTGCCTGTCATGGCAATGCCGCTGAAGGCGCTGAAAACTGGCAACAGCGGAATACTGATCAGAGTTTCAGGCCACCGCCGTTGAATGGCAGTGGCCATACCTGGCATCACAGCTATGCGGATCTGGAACAGGTGATTATGAACGGCAGAGGTCAGGGGGAAAGCGTGATGCCCGCCTGGAAAGAGCTGCTAACGGAGCAGCAGGTGGCCGATGTACTGGCCTGGATTCAGAGTCAATGGCATCCCAAGCTTTATGATGCCTGGTTAAGGACAAACAAGTAATAAGGCCGCCCGGAAGGAGTTCCGGGCGGAGTGCAGACAGTTACTGACGAGTCACAGACTCAATAATGACGGCTTTGGCAGGGACATTCTGATGTGGTCCCATGCGTTTGGTAGGTGTGCTAGAGATCGCATCGACAACCTCCATACCGCTGACTACCTTTCCGAACACTGCGTAACCTGGGCGATACATGCTGCCATCCAATCTCAGATTATCTTTGGTGTTAATAAAAAACTGAGAAGTGGCGCTATCCGGGTCGTTAGTTCGTGCCATCGCGATAGTGCCACGGTAGTTTGGCGTATCTTTATTTGGCTCGTACTTGATCGGGGCCTGAGTCTGTTTCCGTTCAAGGTTCTGATCGAAACCACCACCCTGAATCATGAAGTCTGGAATTACTCGGTGAAAAACCGTGTTGCTGTAAAACTCTGAATCGACGTAGCTAAGGAAGTTTTCCACTGTCAGCGGCGATTTCTCATCGTACAGTTCAATGACGATCTCGCCGGCACTGGTTTTCATCAATACCTTAGTGCCTTCAGCGAAGGCCGCGCCACTTAACATCAAGGATGCAGCCGTTAGCAGGGTGGCAAATACTCTGGTAAAACTCATTTAAAAGCCTCGGTTCAGATATTGGAAAATACTTTTTTCAGCAGCTCAGTGCTGCGGGCAACAGGGTCCTGGCGGATCTTTTTCTCTTCCTGCGCAAGAATAGTAAAGAAGCCGTCCAGCGCCTGATCAGTCACATACTGGTTGAGGTCGGTGGTTAGCTGGCTTCCAACAAAAGGGATATCACCGGCCTGCTTAGATAGCTCATTGTAGTAGCGGGTGGAACCGGTACTATCGAGTTTCTCGGAGATGATTGGTTTGAATACACCGGCCATTCGATCACTGGTATGGCTACGGAAATATTCGGTTGCAGCATTGTCCGGTCCGGTCAGGATCTTTTGCGCATCTTCAATTGTCATCTGACGGATCGCATCAGCAAAGATCTGGCTAGCTTCAGGAGCCGCTTTTTCTGCCGCACGGTTCATGCTGGTTTCGAAGTCGTCGATCAGTGATTCCATACCGATTTTCTTCAGCACAGATTTGAGTTGGTCTACTTCAGCCGGTAGTGGAATATGTGCGAACTGGTTGAGTAGATAGCCATCTTGCTTGCCGAGGGAGTCGATTGTTCTTTCTGCACCTATTGATAGTGCTTCTTTCAGTCCGTCGATCATTTCTGCCTGGCTGAGGTTAAGTGTTGCCGGGCTTTTTGCAGAGGTTTCAGTCTGCTCTTGTAGCAGTTCATTTCCCTTCTTCAGCAGGTTGCCCCAGTCCGTTGCATGGCTTGCCGGTGAAATGAGCAGCAGGCCTAGAGTCAAGCTGGCGAGTCTGAATTTGGTTTTCACAATTTTCCTTCCCTGTGTTCGTTTGAGCTCAGTATATCCGAGTTTTTTACCAGAGGGGGATTTACGGTTGTAACTATACTGAAGGTTTGAATTGTGAGCTGACAGGATTCCGTATGATAACTGTAACCGCGTTTGATCATCTGGTGCTCTGTTCTGCTCAACCTCAGCGGTTGGTGGATTTTTATTGTCAGCACCTGGGTGCGGTCATTGAGCGGCAGATAGAAGAACCGCTGTTAATACAGCTACGGCTTGGCACTTTTCTGCTGGATATTTCTGAGGCGGAGTTGAGGCAAAAGGATGTGGCGGTGAATGTCGATCATTTCTGCTTCCGAATCAGCAACTTTGATCAAACCCGATTAGCCGACTATTTTGAAGAGAACAATATTCCGTTTACACCGCCTGAGCACCGTTATGGTGCAACGGGCTTTGCCGATTCGATCTATTTATGGGATCCGGATGGTAATAAAGTCGAACTTCGTAAAGATTAGTTGATTTCATTATTGATTATCGGGCAGTCTGGAAAACTCCTTATACAACAATTAATTGCAGTATAAGTGAGGGAAATAATAACTATAAACAAAATCAATAAAGGCGACTTTTCGTCGTTGGGCGTTGACGGGCATATAAGTCGGAGTGCTACTGATGGGTAACTTCAAACTCAAGACAAAAATACTGCTGATTACGATAGTTCCGCTGGTTGTAGTGACTGCCATCATGATGATGATTGCGCGTAACCAGGTGGAAGAACTTGGTGAGAAAGAGGTCGAACAGATCCGCAGTACGATGATGAGTGATCGCAGGGAAACACTCAAAAGCTATATGGAAATCACACTGAGCGAGCTCAAGCCGATTATCGAGGATCGTTCGCTAAGTGAGGCAGAGGCACAGGAGAAAGCGAAACAGCTGTTACGCTCTGTTGCTTATGGTGAAAAAAACGACGGATATATTTTCGTTTACGATTATGACGGAACCTTGCTGGTACACCGTGCGAATCCGAAGAGCGAAGGTCAGAATCGGATAGACCTCAAAGATAAGCGTGGCGTACCTTTGATCAGGGAGCTGATTGATGCGGCTAAGAGCAATGGCGGTTTCGTTACCTATTACTGGATGAAGCCCTCTAAGGGTAAGGAAGAAGATAAGTTAAGTTATGCGGTTGGTATTCAGAAATGGGGCTGGATGCTGGGCACCGGTTTTTATGTTGATGATGTTGATGATGCTGTCGCAGAAGTACAGATTGAGATCGACGAGCAGGTGGCCAATACCACCTTTATGATCGCCGGGGTCGGTGCGTTACTGATTGTTGTCGTTGTGCTGATAGTGCTCGTCTTCACCGGAAGGATGCTGAAACCTTTGCAGGAAACGGCGCATGCACTTAAAGATATAGGTGAAGGTGAAGGAGATCTGACTCGCCGTCTGACGGTCTCTAGCAACGATGAAGTGGGTGAGGTGGCATCTGGCTTCAACGCATTTGCGGAGAAAATTCAGGGGCTGGTGGTTGAGCTGAAAACAGGTGTGCAGGATCTCTCTGTCTCGACGTCTAAGATGAAAGATGTGGTGACTCAGACTCATGGTGCGGTACAACAGCAGACCCATGAAACCAACACTGTTGCTGCTTCTATTCATCAGATGGCTGCGGCTGTGCAAGAGGTTGCAGGCAGTGCAACTATGGCAGCGCAATCGGCGCAGGATGCTGATGGTGAAGCTAATACCGGCCAGCAGATCGTTGAACAAACCATCACCGCTATCCATAGCCTTTCTGAGGATGTGAACCGTGCTGCGGATGTAATCCAGCAACTGGATACAAATGCTGACCACATAGGTACGGTAGTGAATGTCATCAAAGACATCGCTGATCAAACCAATCTGTTGGCATTGAACGCAGCTATTGAGGCGGCACGTGCCGGTGAACAGGGGCGTGGTTTCTCGGTGGTTGCAGATGAAGTCCGGACGCTGGCCAATCGCACCCAAACAAGTACTGAAGAGATTCAGGAGATGATAGAGAAGCTGCAGCAGGGAGCTCAACGCGCAGTGGCGGCGATGGAAGAGGGGCGTAACCAGACAACAGCTACTATCGAGCGGGCCTCTTCAGCTAGCGAGACTTTGAATGTGATTACCGGTTCTGTGGGTACCATTACCCAGATGAACACTCAGATCGCCAGCGCCGCAGAGCAACAGACTGCAGTGGCGGATGAGATTAGCCGCAGTGTTCATCAGATTGCAGATATTGCCGAGATGTCTTCGAATAATGCGCACTCACTGGCGGGTACGGCAGATGAGATGGCTGAGCTAGAACAGCGACTGATGCGACTGGTCAGCCAGTTTAAAGTCTGATAAAAATTGTATTAACAAGATTACTTCCTGAATTGGCCGGCAGGTTTTTCCTCCGGCCTTTTTTTATTTCCGTTTCAATAGCTTAAATAGCTATTTCTACTATACTCAAACCGGTTGTCCGGTTTGTATGTGAGTCCCCCCGGAACTAAAGCCTGTGCATACCAACCGGATAACCTTTATGTGACCCCTTATTAGTCACAAGATCTCCCTTGCTCTGAAGGTTCAGGCGCTGATCCGGGAAGCTAATCAATCTCATCAGCTATTTGGCTACATCTGTATGGCCGGTAGTGACGTACCGCAGATATTGAGATTAACCTGCTAAATAGGAACGGTGATGCCACAAGCATGTGAGAAACTGTCTCTTGTTGTCACTCCGCCATCGATGTCTGAACGTGAGCTCCGAGTTTGGTGGACCAGTTGTCTTAATCTGTTTAAACGAACAGGTGATAGTCGTTACTACGAACAGCTGTATGGCTATTTCTCACCGCGTGTACGCGCTTACCTGCTCAGGCTAGGGGTCACTGACGAGCAAGCTGATGAACTGGTTCAGGAAGCGATGCTACTAGTATGGCGAAAAGCTCAACTTTTTGACCCTCGACGGTCGAACGCTAGCACCTGGATCTTCACCCTAGCACGAAATCAGTTGATCGATCAGATGAGGCGACAAAAAGTTGTTCATTTCGATCTTAGTATTCTTGAGCTGGAAGGCCTGATAGAAATGGATCCGCAAGGCGATCAGGCTGTTTGGAGCGATCGTCTCAGAAAATCGCTGAAACAGTTACCTGAAGCGCAGGCACAGGCGCTATTTCTGTTTTATTTTGGTGGTTATACCCACTCAGAGATCGCTGGCCAATTGAAGGTACCTGTTGGCAGTGTAAAAAGCCGTTTGCGGTTAGGATGTATTAAATTGAGAAATTTCTGGTTAGAAAAGTAGCCCTGTTCTATTGGAGTTGAGCAGGGCTACATGCCGGGCAAGCAATTTAACCCGGCTGCCAGAGATCGGCAGCCAGGTATTGTGCTTAACCGTAACGGTAAGGACGGCCCGCTTTCTCCATAGTCGCGCTGTAGTCCTTCAGGATCTTAACAACTTTGGCGCTGCGCTCGCTCTCCTGAGCTACTTCATCCCAGAACTTCAGTGCTTCTGCTTCTACAGTTGCCCACTCTTCATCTGGAATTGAGGTCAGTTCCAGCTTAGTACCTTCGGTACGCAGCTTGGCTTCGCCGCCCCAGTACCAGTGCTGGCGGTAGTAGTGAGAGCTGTCCATGCATAGACGGAACAGTGTTTTCAGGTGCTCTGGTAGTTCTTCCCAACGCTCAGAGTTGGCGAAGAAGGAGCCACACCATGCACCAGAGATGTTGTTGGTCAGGAAGTATTTAGTCACATCTGCCCAACCGACGGTGTAATCCTCGGTAATACCGGACCAGGCGATACCGTCCAGCTCACCGGTCTGCATTGCAACTTCAACATCTTCCCATGGCAGGGTTACAGGGATAACACCGAAACGGGACAAGAAGCGACCTGCTGTTGGGAAAGTGAATACGCGCTTACCCTTCAGATCTGCCAGACTGCGGATTGGATCAACAGTCGCGAAGTGACATGGATCCCATGCACCGGCGCTCAGCCATTTAACCCCTTCAACTTCGTCATAGGCTTCTTCCCAGATCTCTTTCAGTCCGTACTGGTTGAACAGTACTGGTACGTCGAGGCTGTAACGGGTGCCGAATGGGAAGTAACCGCCGAATACGGAGACATCAACCGGTGCTGCGATAGAGTCATCGTCAGACTGAACGGCATCAATGGTGCCGCGCTGCATTGCACGGAATAGCTCACCTGTAGGTACCAACTGGTCAGCGTAGTAGAGTTCGATCTCCATCTCGCCGTTGGCTGCTCTGTTGAATGCATCAATCGCTGGCTTGATAACGTGCTCTGCCAGAGCAGGGCCTGCATAGGTCTGCATACGCCATTTGATGGTCGACTTCGCATGTACGTACGGTGCGCCGACAATAGAGGTACCGACGGCTGCGCCTGCGAGACCTGTACCTGCTTTCTTCAGAAAATCACGTCTGTTGGTCATTTTTCTTATCTCCGTGACAACGACCCGCTCGAGCTAAGGCCGCGATTGGTTTGTCTTCTGTTCGAACGTTATTTCAATTGCAATTGCTCACTCTCTTCATTCAACCGCTGCAGCGGCTAAAACAGCTCACCCTGCCGAAAGGGCAGGGTGTTCACCGTGTTATCGGGAGTAGTATTGCTCCGGTAGCCACAGTGCAATTTCAGGGAACGCCATGATCAGGCCAAGGGCGAAGACCATTATGATGACGAACGGAATAATGGATCTGTAAATGTCCATCAACGAGACTTCAGGTGGAGCCATAGCTCGCATCAGGAACAGGTTGTAGCCAAACGGCGGCGTCATATAGGCGATCTGGCAGGTGATTGTGTAGAGCACGCCATACCAGATCAGGTCGAAGCCGAGTGCGCCGACTAGTGGTACAAACAAGGGGGCTACTATCACCAGCATTGCGGTGTCATCTAGGAAAGTACCCATAACCAGATAAGACAGCTGCATCAGGATCAGGATCTCCCACGGGCCAAGGCCAAGGCGGTCAACAAACAGCGATTCGATCGCTTTAACCGCGCCCAGGCCATCGAATACTGCGCCGAAGCAGAGAGCAGCCAGGATGATCCACATAAACATGCAGGAGATCGCCAGTGTCTTGCGAACGGTTGCCTCAAGCACCTCTTTATTCAGGCGACGCTTGGCGATAGCCGCGATAGTGGCAGCAACCGCACCAACAGCAGAACTTTCTACCAGACTGGTAACACCCATCAGGAAGAGACCGGTCATGGAGAAGAAGATAAACAGCGGCACTATGCCGGCGCTGAGCAGTTTCAGCTTCTCCTTCATAGGCACATTACGTTCTTCTTTAGATAGTGCCGGGCCAAGCTGTGGCTGCAGTTTGCAGCGAATGACGATGTAGGCGATAAACAGACCTGCCATCAACAGACCCGGGAATACGCCGGCAAGCCAAAGTTGGCCAACTGGCTGGCGGGCGATCATGCCGTAAAGCACCAGTACGACACTTGGTGGTACCAGGATACCCAGCGAGCTACCTGCCTGAATAACCCCGGTCACCATAATCTTGTCGTAGCCGCGGCGAAGCAGTTCGGGCAATGCGATACTGGCACCGATCGCCATACCGGCGACACTGAGGCCATTCATCGCAGAGATAGCAACCATCAGGAAGATAGTGCCGATCGCAAGGCCACCATTTAGCGGGCCCATCCAGACATGGAACATCTCATAGAGGTCGTCGGCGATGCCGGACTCAGAGAGCATGTAGCCCATATAAATAAACAGTGGCAGCGTCAGCAACGGGTACCACTTCATCAGCTTCATTGCAGCACTGAAGCCGAGTTCAGAACCACCGTCTCCCCACAGGGCCAGGGCGGCGATTACAGCAATAGAACCGATCGCTGCGAATACTCGCTGTCCCGTCATCAACATCAGCATCATTGACGAGAACATCAACAGCGCGATTACTTCATAGCTCATAGTTCGCTCCCACGCAGACGGGCAATATCTTTAAACAGCTCAGAGATCGCTTGCAGCAGCATCAGGAAGATGCCGAAGCACATCGTTACCTTGATCGGCCACATATAAGGTCGCCAGGAGGAGTAACTCCGCTCGCCATACTGGATGGCATATTCAGTACTGGAAAAACCACCATAGAGCAGCATGCCGAGATAGAAAATCAGGAACAGCACAGTGAAGGAATCAACCCATGTCTTGGTGCTTTGGCGCCAGGAGCCGTAGAGCAGATCCATTCGAACGTGAGCGCCGAGCTGCAGCGAATACGCGCCACCCAGAATGTAGTAACCAACCATAAAGAACTGGGCGGTTTCCAGAGTCCACAATGGCGGCAGGAAAAAGGTCTTCTTGATCGATGAGTAGAGCAGGATGCCCATCATCGCGAAGATCCCGTACATAGCGATACGCCCGACCACGCGATTAAACGCGTCGACATAGCGGACATATAGTTTTATGGCGTGGGGCATAAAGCCTCCTTATCATTATTCTTCTTCTTTCCGCCTGCGGAGTGACCGGATTAGGTGTGGTGACCATACCGGTGTTGAATCGTCGGTCTGCAGTTGCGTCCAAACTGACAGCTGACCCCCTTCAGGTTTTCCAGCAGCGTCTTTTGCAGATCTGTCCACTGGTGTCACTCGATACTAGGGGCTGGCAAAAAGTACTCGCAAACAACATTAGTGGCCCCGGATGGTAACTATTAGTAAATGTGATACTTGTCGGATGGCTGGAAAATATGCCCACTTGTAGTGCAAGAATGCTTTATATCTCAGTATGTTGTGGGCGTTTAATGTGATTCTTGCAGGCCTTTTACTGCTACTGTTTTGCGAATTTAAGGGGGCTCGGCTATTAAAATGACTTATGGCGGGAGGTGGTCCGAAATGGCTGGTCGGAGATTAAAATCATACGGCTAATGGGATTTTCAGGCAGTCATCTTTATATGTGGTTATACTGCACAGAGTTAGTTGTAACTGATTGTTTTTGTTCTGATCCCGCCAGGAGGGCACGATGAATAAGCTTTCGATTATAACGGCAGCCTTAGTTATTTGGCTGACGACGATCTCCGGTGTTCAGGCGACTCCCCTCAAAATCTACGTTGACGCCGATCGTACTGGTAGTCGGGAATCTGGTATCGCCATTGAACAAGGTATCCGCACTGCTTTGAGTGAAGTCGGTAATCAAGTGCTTGATCGCCCGATCGAGTTGATTATTAAAGACCATCGCGGAAGCTCTCCCCGTAGTGAAAGACACATTCGACAATTTCTTGCTGACCCCGATGCCATAGCCGTTTTTGCCGGTCTGCACTCGCCACCACTGCTGGCACAAAGGGATCAGATCAATGAGCAAAAAGCGCTGGTGATGGTTCCCTGGGCGGCGGCTGGCCCAATTACCCGTGGGAAAAGCGAGGAGAACTGGATCTTCCGTTTGTCAGTAGACGACACCAAGGCAGGCTCAGTGATTGCGCGCGCCGCAGTGCAGAATGAAGGCTATAAACGTCCCTATCTTTTGCTGGAAGATACCGGTTGGGGAAAATCCAATCAGCGTAATATGACATCGGCTCTGGTTGCGATGGGTACTGAGCCACTGGGTGTAGAGTGGTTTAACTGGAGCCTGAGCGAAAACACGGCGCGAATATTGCTGCGTAAAATTAAACAGGCTGGTGCAGATGTGATCTTTCTGGTTGCCAATTCTCCGGAAGGTAAGTCGATTGCTCGGGCGATGGCGTCACTGCCAAAAGAAGAGCGATTGCCTATTCGCAGCCATTGGGGCATTACCGGCGGAGATTTTGCACAGGAGATCAGTGTTGAGACCCGTAGTAGGTTAGATCTCAAGTTTATTCAGACCCGGTATTCGTTTATCAATGATGCTGACGATGCTTATGGCCAAAAAGTATTGCAAACTGCGTCTCAGGTTTTTCCGGGCAGAATTCGTTCTGGCAAAGATATAGATGCGCCGACCGGGTTTATTCATAGCTACGATCTGACCCGGATCTTGTTGCAGGCGATACGTCAGGCGGGATTAAGTGGTGACATTAAGGTTGATCGCAATGCTGTGCGTCGGGCGTTGGAGAATCTACAGCAACCGGTCAGAGGGCTGATCAAAACTTATCAGCAACCTTTTGCAGTGTATACACCTGACCAGCCGGATGCCCATGAAGCACTGTCCAGCGAGGACTACGTCATGGGGCACTTCTTACCGGACAACACTATTATGCTGGAGCGCTGATATCGATGAATGTTGAAAGGGCAAAACAATCACAAAAGAGATCGGAGCAGAATCGCAAACTGCGTTCTCTGAGCAGCTATCTCGGACGGCTGGTGGTGTTTTGTCTGGTGATGATGGCGGTGCTGATGGTCGTATTGGCGGGGCATCGTATCAATGCATCGATGAAACAAACCCAGCAGGAATCAGCCCACCGGGAGATTGCGGAGCTTAAGACCGAACTTCAGTGGTTTTTTGATAATCATCTGGCAGTACTTGAGGATCACGCCGGTTTTCCATTAATGGTTCAGTCCGTTATGCAGCCGGATGCCAACAAGGATATGGTGCGGGATTTTATGGTCGGGTTGAATATGCTGGGCAATGCCTGGCAGGAAACCCTACTGGATTTTCAGGGGCGAAGGGTTCACTCGACCCGACAGCTACCATTGTTTGGTTACGAGACTGAAAAATGGGTTGAGCCGATGATTGAAGGGCAGAAACAACATCTGATTGAGATCAGCGAGCAGTCTGGCCAGCACTATTGGCGTCTTGGCGTACCGGTCATTTATAACGGATTGGCGGAAGGAGTACTGGTGGCTGAGATTCCTGTGAACCAGTTGCAGGAGTTGTATCAGAAAAGTGACCGACTGGAGGGGATCCAGGTAGAGCTGATCCATGATGGTCTAACGCTGGTGACACTTGGTAGTTTCGTTAAAGAGCCGTTTCTGGTCGAAGAGGATTGGCCGGAGCTGGGGCTGACACTGAAATACCAAGTTGATATGAGTAGTGCCTTTCAGCGACGAGATCAGCTGTTGACTCAAATGGCTATGTTGGCGATCGCAGTCACGGTACTAATGGTGATACTGGCGATCTATTTCGGTCGTCGCTATCTGATTCGTCCTGTCAGTCATCTTGGCGACTCTATTCAGCAGCTGCTTGAGGGGCATGAGGAACTGCGACTCAGTGGTCAGCATTATGGGGTCAGGGAGATGCAGCATCTGGCTGATAGTTTCACCGAGATGTCAGAGATTATCCGGACTCGTGAGCAGGCTTTACGTCGCTCCAACAAGGAACTGAACAAAGCCAATGAGGAGCTTCGTGAGAGTCAGGCACAATTGGTACAGTCTGAGAAGATGGCCTCTATAGGTATGCTGGCAGCGGGCGTCGCCCATGAAATCAATAACCCGATCAGTTACATCAAGAGCAATCTGACGAGCCTGCGGGGATATGCAGGGAATCTGCAAGGTATTATCGTTGATCTGCAGGCTGGCCTGAAAGATTCGCCGGAAGCATTGAAGATTCTTGAGCAGCTAATTCAGGATCATGATATTGAGTTTATGCTCGAAGATCTGGAGCCGCTGGTCGATGAATCCCGTGATGGCGTTGAACGTGTTGCGGAGATCGTGCAGAGCCTGAAATCTTTCGCCCGTCCGCAAGATAATGAGCGGATGATGACCAACCTTAATGAGCAGCTCGACGTTACTTTGCGGATGATCTGGAATGAGCTGAAATATCACTGCAAGGTTCATCGGGTTTTTGATCAGGTTCCAGATATCTATTGCAATGCCGGACAGCTGAATCAGGTATTTATGAACCTGATTCTTAACGCCTCACATGCGATTGAAGGGCGAGGTGATATCTATATCCGGACCCGATTTGAACATGGCCATGTAGTGGTCGAGATTGAAGACAATGGCAGTGGTATCGATGAAGAGAATCTGAACTCGTTGTTTAACCCGTTCTTTACTACAAAACCGGTGGGTAAAGGGACAGGTCTTGGTCTGTCGGTCAGTCTGGGCATTATCGAAGCTCATGGTGGACGTATCAAGGTCGCCAGCAAGGTAGGAGAAGGAAGCTGCTTCAGTGTGATCCTACCGGTGAAGCAGAGTAGGGAAAGCAGCGAGAAGCCTGTTCGTTCTCTACATGAAATAAAAGGGGGCGTGGATGACTGAGATCTACCGATTACTGCTGGTGGATGATGAAGCTCGAATGCTGTCATCGGTGCGTCGCCTGTTACGCCCTTTGAAAGAACAGTGGCAGCTGGAAACCAGTGAAAGTGCATATGAAGCATTGGAGCATCTGCAGAAGTTTGAACCTCATCTGGTGATCTCAGATATGCGCATGCCCGGGATGTCCGGCGATGACTTCCTGATTGAAACTGCCCGCCGCAGACCCGAAACCATCCGTGCAGTCATCACCGGTTATTCAACGGCTGACAGTATTCTCACTGCAGTACAGGTTGCTCACCTTTCGCTTACCAAACCTTTTGGTGAGCAGGAACTCTACGATCTGCTGGAGCGAGCCCGGGTGCTGGTGGATATGGCGCTACCGGAGCGCTCAAGACGACACCTTGGCAGGCTCAATCAACTCCCCGTTATCCCGGAGATACAGCGGGAACTGACAATGCTGTTACAGGATACCGATGAGACACCGGTGGATCGGGTTGTTGAGTTAATTGAGCAGGAACCCTCTCTTGTTGCCCGTATTCTGCATACGGTGAATTCCGCATTTTTTGGCTTACCCCGAAAAATCACCGGGGTACATGAAGCGGTGATGACATTGGGGCTCGATATGTTGCGGGATCTGGTGATGGTGTTACAGCTGTTTAGTGAAGACTCGAGTCCACTGATCGCGCCAGAGGTACATCGGCAGCTGCTGGAACGATCGCTACAGGTGGCGACTCAGGCGCGACAGATTGCACATGAGGTGTTCCGTTTTGAGGCGATTGATGATCAGGCATTTCTGGCGGGTGTATTGCATGACGTTGGAAAGCTGGCTCTTTGGGCGCAGTTGGAACAGCAGAATCAGTTAAAACTGCTTAGCAATCCTGTTCTGAACGAGAAGTTATTTGGCGATCAGTGCGTGCTGGCCTCCAGCTATATGCTCAGACTCTGGAATATTGATGATATGGTAGTGGAGGCCGTTGAGCAGTGTGCAAACCTGCGCGCGGTTGAAGAAGCATTACCGTTGGCTCAGGCGCTAAACGCTGCAATTCAGCTGGTGGACGGAGCTGAGCAGCTGGATATGGCGCGTTATGATCCCGCATTACGGGAATGGTGTGAGGCGAGAGCGGAGTCTCTGCTTCCGGGCTAGACCTTGCTGTCGAAAAAATAGCTGGCCATGGTGACTCTATCCCGGTACTCGCACGCCGGTGAGCCAACCTCGGGCGCAGAGTTCACGTAACCAGTCCAGACAATCGGGATGTTTACTGGCCAGTTCATGCAACTCCTGTCGTTGTAATATGCCACTAAGCAACAGCGCCAAATCAGCGCTAATCTTTTCGACTACAGCGGATTCACCACTGCGATAGACGCATAACCAACCACCTTCCAGTTCCTTTAGGTTTTCCGGTATTTGCTGCTTAAGCTGAAAGCGTTGCCACATGTCGTAGACGGGCCATTCGGTATAGATAATGTTGAGCGAATGGCTGGCAGTAAATGAGATCAGAGGTTGTTTTGCATCGGGCACTTGTTCGATCAGGTTAAAACTGAAGTCCGGATCTTGTTGGGCATTTTCAGCGCTGTATAACGCCCATTCGAGCCGGGCCATTTCCGGCAGGAAGAGTAATTTATCGAGCTCCATACGAGATGAAGAAAGCATCAGCAGAAAGTGGGGGAAGTAATCACCATATAGGCGGTCCTGTTCTGATCCCGGGTGTTGTTGCTGGTACTGATCGGCCAGCTCGGTAAAGTATTCGCTACCCACTACTTGCTCAATGACCGGAAAAATGACTGCCAGCCGGTCTCTCAGCTCGAGATTACAGCTGTGGCTATTATCGATTACCAGCTTCGGACAAAACTCGCGCTCTGTTGTCAGTAGGTGGCGGAACGTCTCTTTCAGTTTCTTTAGCATCGCAGATCCAGCCTCTCGAGTGTTGAAGGCTGAGCCGACCGAACTGAACTCCTTCTGTTCAGGCTCAGAAGACAGTTTCCAGAGGAGGGGAAATAAGCAATTTTTCACCCCTTCTCTGTTTAGTTTAGGAGAATCTGAGAAAGTTGCGGAGGGATTAGAAAAGAGAGTGGATTGCTCCCTGAAACAATAGAGAATCAGGGAGTATCGGGCCTTTTACTCTGCCTGAGCCAGATAGTTATCCAATCGTTTCTTGTTTTTGAAGAACTGAGTTTTAACGGCCGCGGCATCAGATATGACTTGCTCGAGGTTGACCGGTTTGCCCGCGACAATCATTCCGACCATCGCCATTGGCAGGTGAGGGGCACATTTGTACACATAGACTCCCTCCTGAGTGATAGTGACTTCGACCGCTTGACCCATAGCTCCTTTCCAGCCCTCTGCGCCTGCTGGTATCAGCCCGGAGATAGTTTCAGAGTTATGACCGGGATCTGTTGGTTCGAAGCGCACAGTATCACCCAGTTCAACTTTCAAAACGGCTGGTTCGAATACCATCATGCCGTTTTCACCCTTAGTCTTCATTGTCACAGTATGGGTTTCTGCCAGTGCGGGAATGGAGCAACTCAGCAACAGTGCTGACAGCAAAGCAGCTTGCTTTTTCATAGCGGTCGTCTCTTCTTGTACTTTTTAGTTGTCCAAAAAATAACCGACAGGCCGGTCGGTGATGAATTGTAAATAGGAATGTTTTTCAAATGCGATGGTATTAGATCTTTTGGGTGACATCATTTGTACAGCCGCGTTACATTGGAAGTAGCGGCCGAAGAGGGCGCGCAAGGCCGAGATATAACTGGATATTGCCCGGAGTCTAAGTATGCCGATGGAATGGGAAAAGCTGCTAACGGTGCGCCGTTACGGCCATGAATACCTTGAAACCGGAGAAATTGGCCGCAGCCATTTTCACAAGGATCATGACAGGATTATTTTCTCCAGTGCCTTCCGGCGACTGGGACGTAAAACACAGGTTCATCCTCTCGCGCTTAATGATCATATCCATACCCGTTTAACTCATTCGATTGAGGTGGGCAGCGTAGGGCGCAGCCTTGGCATCAGAGTTGGGGAGCTGATCGCAGACCGGCTTCCTCGTTGGGTGACCTCTCAGGATATTGGCGGAATTGTTCAAGCGGCCTGCATGGCACATGACATTGGTAACCCGCCTTTCGGTCATGCCGGTGAGTATGCGATACGGGATTGGTTTCGTCGCGAAGACAACCAATACTTGCTGGACACGTTGAGTGATGCTGAGAAGCTGGATCTGCAAACCTTTGAAGGCAATGCTCAGGGCTTTCGTGTTGTCACCCGTATTGAAAACAATCTCTATGATGGTGGCTTGCGCCTGACTTATCCGACTTTAGGTACGCTGATCAAATACCCCTGGACGGTAAAAGATGCTACGCGGAAAGGGAAATTCAGTGTTTTTATGACCGAATTGGGGTTGATGGAATCTCTGGCAGATGAACTCGGTTTGATCCCGGATGGAGATAGACGCTGGTGCCGCCATCCCTTGACCTACCTGATGGAGGCTGCCGATGATATCTGCTATGCGATGCTGGATCTGGAAGATGCCATCGAACTGGGTATTTTGAGCTTTGCCGAAGTAAAACCTATCTTCCTGAAACTCTGCGGTGATCTGCAGTTTGAAGATGAGATCTTCACCACTCAGGCATCTGCACGACGTAAGATCTCTGCGCTGCGTGGTAAGGCGATGGAGAACGCGATTAACTCCGCCGTAGAGGTTTTCCTCGCCCGCTATGAGGAGATAATGGCGGGTACTTATCAGGGGGAACTGTTGCTGGATGGTGACCGAATGGTCAGAGAGGGCTTATTAGAGGCCAAGCATACAGCCCGCTCACGGGTCTTTCCGGATAATCGCAAGGCGGAGCTGGAGGTGGGAGCTTATACCTGTCTTGGAACCTTGCTGGAGGCGTTTTGCAGCGCAGTTTATCAGTTGCATCATAAAGGGCCGGATCAGCTCGATTACCGCAGTGAAAAAATTGTCACCCTGATGGGGATTCACTGCCCTGAACCGGATTGGCCGCTATATCTGGCCTATATGCGGACACTGGACTTTATCAGTGGCATGACCGACAACTATGCAACTTATCTTGCAGGACAGATAGGCGGACGTAACTGACCTGTGGTGTATGTTTCGGTATCATTAGCTTCAAATAGCCGGAGTCACAATACTGTGTTGAAAAATGCTCTGGTTCAGGTCTGAACGAAAACACTCTGGTGGTATCTGATATCGTCAGGGAGATGAGGTGGTATTTTGGCGTCTTTACAGGATCAATTAAGCAGACTGGTGTACTCCACGGAGAAGGGTGATCTTTGTCCCGGTTGTGGTGAGGCGAAGGATGCTTGTATCTGTGATCAGTTAGCCGATCAGCAACGTCTGGAAGGCTTGGATGGCGTGGTGCGGATCCGTCGTGAAACATCGGGTCGTAAAGGTAAGGGTGTGACCACTATTACTGGTGTTCCTATCGCTAAGGATGAACTGAAAACCCTGGCGAAGAAACTTAAGAAAGTCTGTGGCACCGGTGGTGCTCTGAAAGACGGCGTGATCGAAATTCAGGGAGACCATCGTGAAAAACTTAAAGCCGAGCTTGAAAAGCAGGGTTTTACAGTGAAGCTGGCCGGAGGTTAAGCCTTGGCTGAGAAAAAGATAAAAAAAGTCTGTCGCAAATGTTGGGCGCTTCGGTTTCTGTTTTTGTTCATCTTTGTTGTGGCACTGTTTGTCTATCAGGGGTTAAGTCGGTTTTTAGGGTGAGTACAGCGGTATGACAAAACAACTTTTGGCAGGTATTACGCTGCTTGCAGTCAGTGTGGCAGCAAGCGCTCAAATTCTTCACTATACCGACAGTAATGGTCGCAAGATCTATGTTGATAGCCTGTCAAAAGTGCCGCCTGAGTATCAGGATCAGTTGCGCAGCAAACAGACCAAAAAGCTGAAGTTAAGCGATGAGCGTCAGGCGGAGCTGGCGCAACAACAGCAACAGATGATCGAGCGGAGTCAGGTTCGGCGTGAGCAAAGCCAGCTGGAAAAAGAGCTTCGTTCCCTTGAAACACCTATCGTTAGCCATAGTGGCCGGATGGTCGTCGAGGTTAAAGTTGTAGCTAATCGTAAACGGAAAACCCTGCGTCTTGTCGTTGATACAGGTGCATCCAGAACCGTGGTCTATCGTAATCAGCTAGAACCATTAGGCTTGACGATCCGCCCATCAGGGCTCGCACGGGTTGCTGGTGGTGCCACTATCAAGACTTTTTCCGGTCGTTTGGATCAGCTCGAGTTGGGGCCTATCTCCCAGCGCGGGGTTGAGATTCTGATGATGGAGCAGAGTGGTGGTTATGGCGGTTATGATGGCTTGCTGGGGATGGATTTCTTGTCCAGAACCAATTACCGGCCTGACTATCAGCGTAACCTGTTGATCTGGAAGCCTGCCCGTTACGACGAAATTACTGCCCGGCTCGAAGAGCTGATGAAGCCGCCGGTTGATCAGGGACAGACAACTCAGATTGCAGATGTTATCCCCAATGAAGATGACTCAGCGCCTGCTGCAGCGCTGAGCCAGTAAAGTCTAATTACAGCTGAGCTTCAGCCAGTTTCAGATCCATAGTCGCTTTCAGCAGCTTAAACAGCCGGATGGAAGCGTCGATCTCATCTTTGCGGTTGGTCAGACTCTCAATATTCAGGCCCAGTGGAATACCCAGTGGGATTGCGGCTTCCAGAATCTGCTCCAGATTACTGCGGCACACACGGATCGATTCCCCCAGCGGACTGGTAGCATCGAGGATTCTCCAGCGTGTCGCTTCTGGCACTGAGATGCCCAGCCACTCCATAAATTCCAGCGTCTTAGCGCTACCACAAGGCGTGAAAGTCAGGATGATACGCTTCGGCTGCTCACCACGTTCACGGCACTGGCGAGCATAGCTGCTCAACATATCAACAGTTGCCTGAGCGTTGTATACCGCCTGAGAGACGAAGAATTCACAACCGTCATCGCTTTTCTTCGCCAGACGTACATGTTCGTCGCCTTTCTTGGCGTGTCGTTCAGCAATAGTGACGCCACCGAGATTAAACTCCAGCGGGTGTTGCTGTAACGCGGTATAGGCATCAGCCAGTGACAGACGAATCTCACCTTCTGAAGACGGACTGCCGACCAGTACCAGATCGCGCAGATTGTATTCGTGCCAGGCTTCATTGAGCCACTGCTCAAAGTCTGCACGATCTCGCTGAGCGACGCTTTTATAGGTAATCACCGGATGACCCGCTTTATCTGTCAACAGGCGAGAGTACATTCGTGGGTCATGAGTCTGCATAAAAGGAAACGGGCGTGGCGCGTCGATCCTGCTGCTTTCATCCTGAATATCGTAAACGATCAGACCGTCGTAATCGATCTGGGTCAGGCGGGCCAGCAGTTTCTCTGCGATTTCGTCGACTTTTTCAGCTTCAGTATTCGCGCGCGGAGGTGTTGTACCAACAAAGTAAACACCACGAGTCGGGTCAGCGAATTTAGTTTTCAGTTGCGAACTCATGACAGATAAATGGCCGTAAAAACTGTTGTTATGGATTCAGCAGTGTAAAAAATGGTTACCGATCACTGCCTCTTATGCTTATGCATTCTAACAGTGAGTCTTTTTCATGTAATCAGGATATAAGATGAAATGTTTTTTACCCAAGTTGAGTATTGTTAATATGGCTACCACAATTTTTATCATCTGCAGCTGAGCCAACAAAACCCTATGTCACAGCATAGCCAAATTTCTGAACAGATCAGTGAACTGCTCAAGCAGTATCCCGACAACCAGGTTCTACCGCTGGATAAGTGGTCGCCAGAGGCCTGTGGCGAAATGGATCTGGAGATCAAAGCCAATGGTGAGTGGTGGCATCAGGGAAGCCTGATTAAACGCGATGCGCTGGTGAAACTGTTCGCTCGTGTGTTGTGGCAGGAAGAGGGACGTTACTTTCTAAAAACGCCGGTAGAAAAGATTGAAATCACCGTAGAGCGCCTGCCATTTCAAATCGTAGATGTAGAAGTACGTCAGATAGATGGTCAGCAGGTGTTGGTGTTCAGTGATAGCTATGGCGACCATATTGCAGCCGATCAGGATCATCCTGTCACTGTGACAACCGATTTACAAAGTGGCGAGCCTGAACCGGCATTGACGGTTCGGTTCGGTATGAAAGGTCTGATCAGTCGCAGCCTGTTTTATCGGTTAATAGAACTGGCTGAGCAGGAAGCACTGCCGGATGGTCGCGAGCAGTTGGTGCTCAGCAGTGCCGGGGAGCGCTTCGTACTGGGTGAGTTCTAACAGCAGTCTTTACTTGTCGAGGCTGCTGACGGGCTGAAAACCGACTTCAACGGCATGCTGGAGTTGCTGCTCAGGGATGCTGTAGATATTGATCTCTCCGGTATCACTGCCGCAAAGTGCCATTCGCATCATGCCGTCATTGCCACTGCGGCTGGCCATCACCTGAATACCGGCATCTTTCAGTTCGCCCGCCATAATATCGACACTAATACCGCTGTTGTTATCACACTGACGCGACATCGAATATTTATAGACTTCGATCTGGCTGACATTGTCTGACGCTGGAAGACTGTTGCAGCCGCTGATCGCAAGGGTCGCAAATAACGGAATCAGATATCTGGTCATCAGGGGGCTCCTTAATGGTCGGGTTGGCGACATTAAAGAATATTACATAACCGGTATTGAGCAACCAATACCGGAAATCCGCTACACAATGTTGCGGGCATCGGGAGAGAGTCTTTCTGCGGCTTTGGCCAGTTACTGGGGAGCGTTAATCAGACGCCGAAGACGTGCCCCTGTTTGCTGAAACTCGTTGCTGCAGTAGAAGGAATGGGTGCGGCTGCGTTCGCCCGGGTCAGGTATACCGACTTCCAGTCGCTGCCAGTCTTTTTGCGCACCGAACTGCATCGCGTAGTTCAGCAGCGCTTCACCGACTTTGCCGGAACGGAATTGCGGTTTGACGTAGAGTTCGGATACCTCGCCGAATAGACCGCCAGCGTAAATCGCTGCACATTCATGCAAGGTCAGAATGCCGACTGGTGTACTGCCGATATTGGCGATCAACGCCCACACCTTACCGTCTTCCAGTAAACGCTGGCTGGTTTCAGTCAATGGCATTTGGCTGATCTCAGACTGGTGCTCAGGCTCGAGCTCCATAAGAAGATCGTGGATCATATCCGCGATTAGTGCTGCATCCTTAACAGCGGCCACTCTGATCTGAATGACCTGTTGATTGGTACTGCTCATCAATTTCCCCTTTCCCGACAGGCTGTCCGGGACTTTGTCTGCCCATATCAGCCTGTTCTAAGTATGTGCCAAAACTGACAACAATGCCCGCGGTTTTATCAATGATGATGGGGGCGTTCGGAGCCTCGGTGGCGGTGCCTTGGTTGCCCCTGACCTGGGCCAGGGCCCCGTTTTTTAGCGAAACTGCTGTCGGGCGTACCGACAAAGCAGCGTGGTATAAACGGGTACTGATCGGACAGGAAGTAGTGGTAGATTCCATTTGGATATTCCGGTGTTACTCCGGTACGACCATTGCACTGATCCAGATCACCGCTACCGGCACGGTAGACATAGTCCTGGACAAAGGTACCGTCGTAACGGCCGCCCGGGCCTCGGTTACCTGATGGACGTTGTCCCTGCTTCAGTTGATAGCTGGAGCTGAGCTTGCGTAATCCGCTGGTTGAGTCCATCGGCTTGCGGTAACCATATTGTGAATAGATCGGGAAACCATCGGCAGCGTAACCTATCAGTGTCATCTGATTATTGGTCGATAGCTTGTCGACCAGCCCGGTTGGAATACCGTGGTAATGATAAGCGCCGCTAGGCTGCACATGGGCGTTGTTAAAGTCGATCCCTAACGGGATAGCGCCAGACATAGCTTCGTACTGCCATCCTGAGCTACGGTCATTGCGCCAGAACTCGGCTGCACCCGGATCGAACGGAATACCGTTTAATGCAACACCAAAGGGTTGCAGGCGCAACTGGGTAATGTTGCCCGCTTTAACCGGGTTAGCAGGCATTCGGAAACGATGATTCTGTGCGGAGATGGCGTTAGGGTTACCGCGATTGGGGAAATTACCGTGACTATGATCCGGGATGCCGTTGGACTCGATATATCGATAACGGTTGTTCTCTTCGATCTCGATCTGGTTAACGGCTGCATAGGCGCAACCCGTGATGGCCGCTGCGGTGAGTACGATCAGAGGTTGCTTTAACTTCATGCTGTTCTCCATTCCTAAATAATATGAACCGGCTAACCGGGAGAAGGGGATGCCTCGGTCAGCCAATTCAGGTTACGAAATGGACTTTAGCAAGCTCTGGTGGTTGTGCTAAGTATCTTTGCGTAATTAAACAGATCTCCTTTATTTATGCACATTTGACCGGGAAATACCTTTAAAGGAGAGTCTGAAAGAGCTGTTAAACGGGGTGGATGCGATAACTGCAGCGTCTGGCACCATCCAGAATATAATCTTCTCGATCAACTGTGGCTTCAGATGCGAACAGTTGCCGAAACAGCTTTAGTTCCGAGCGGCAAAAGTTTCTGCAGCGGCTGGCGGCGGCACAGATTGGGCAATGATTCTCCACTAGCCAGTAGCCCGATTCATCTTTCAACCACTGGGCCATGTAGCCTTCCTGGTTTCGCAGGTCTACCAATGTATTGAGTTTCTGTTCCAGCGTTGTTTGGCCGTTCAGGGCTTCACTGTATCTATCGCTGATCTGCTGTTCCCTATGGCTGATCATCTGCTCCAGACCATCGCTACCGAACACGGCCTCAACCGAATCGATCATCGTGATGGTCAGTTCAGCATGGTTATCAGGAAAACGGTTCCAGGCTTCCTGCGTCAGCCGCCAGTAACGAGATGGGCGACCGCGGCCAGACGATATGTCATCCCAGCATACCTGCTCTTCCAGCTCCAGTTGCTGCAGGTGCTGGCGTGCGCCCATTGATGTCATACCCAGATGTTCCCCCAGCGCTTTGGCGGTTTGAGGGCCAGCTACTTTAAGCCGCTGCAATATCTGGTTGGTGGAGCTCTGTTGAGCCATAGCGTCTGTGCCTTATCTAACTGCAATCAACAGTGACCAGTGTGCGATAAATTATTAAATAAAGCAATTGCTTTACAAATAGAGCGCAATGTATCTATATTAAATAAAGCTTTTGCTTTACTAATTGAGTTTGAAGGGGAGGATATATGGAAAACAGAAACGTTCACTGGGTGTTATGCCTTTCCGTGATGCTGGCAGTAGCAGGTTTCAGTCTGCCTGCACCAGTGTTGTCCCCAATGTTGTTATCGGATGAATCAGGTCTGTTGCCAGCAGATGCGTTGCGCAGCGAAAGGATTTTCTGGCTGGCGCTGATTTTTATTGCATACCCGATCGGGCAATTACTGGGGTCGCCATTGCTAGGGCGTTGGTCAGATCGTATTGGCCGTAAAAAAGTACTGATGTTTTCAATTTCGGGCTCAGCGTTGGGTTATCTGCTATTGGTTATCGCTATTGAACAGCAATTGTTAGGGATGTTGGTGTTAGTGCGGCTGGCGCATGGATTTACTAACGGTAATGTTGCTATCGCCCAGGCGTTTGCTGCAGATATCACCAGTGGTGATGAGAAAGCCAAATTGTTCGGCAAGATAAACGTAGCCCTGAATCTCGGTTGGATAGTCGGTCCTTTGGCCGGTGGTTATTTGTCATGGTTGATGGATAGCTACAGCACACCGTTTGCCATGGCTGCGCTGGTGATGGCATTTAACTGGTTGTTGATCTGCCTGTTTCTGCCGGATCTCTGGATCAGTCATGAAAAGAATGCTTCTGCAGAGGGTAAAAAAGTCTCCGCGCAAAAGTCGAAGTTGCTCTATCTGAAAGCGTTAAGGCTGCCGTTTATCCTGACCTTAATTAGTTATGGTGCAATTAATCTTTACTTCAGCTTCTTCAGTACCTTCTTTGTCGAACACTTCGACGCTGAACCGATCGACATCGCCTGGTTATGTGTACTGGTGAGTGTCCCTATGATGATCGGCAGCTGGGTTGGGGCGCGCTATAGCGCTGCAAAGGGGCTGGCGAAAGCGGGAGTACTCGGCCATACAATGATGGCTGTTGGGATGTTTACCCTGGTATTCGCCGGTAACTACTTTCAGGTTGCCGCTACAATGATTCTCGCTGGAATCGGTATGACCATAGGTGAGTTGGCAACATCTTTGTTGGTATCTGAGGTTGCACCTGACAGTCAGCAGGGAGAAGCGATGGGGTTGTATCGTGGCTTTACTATGGCATCAGAGCTGATCGCTATTGTTATAGGCGGAGCGTTGGTAGTGCTGGATAGTCGTCTGGCGTTCGCAGCTGCAGCGTTTGCGTCAGCAGTGGTCGCATATCTCTTCTACCAGTCGCTGACATCTTCCAGGCAGCGACAGTTAAACCCTGCAGCAGGTGCTGTGCAGCTATAAGGAGAATATGTCACCCCTGACAGCTAGTGCGTTACTTTTGCAGGCGTTGATGCTTACAGGCAAACAGAAATGTTTTGGTCTGTTTCTCTTCGAGCCTCTGGCGAAAGTAACGCCATGGCCACAAGCTTTTCCAGGCGAACAGCAGTGCACCTTTAAGGGTAAGGCTGCGTTGTCCATTACGAGCATCACTGGCAACGTAGCCTCGATTAATGAGCTGTTGCAGCTCATCATTCAAGGTAGCCGCAACCTGAGCGAACTCAGTTCCATCGCGAAGCGGAACGGCAGGGGCGTTGAGACTGCTGTGAAACTTGGCCAGCTCAACGACTTTCAGTAATGTTTCGCTGTTTTGTACCTTTGGTAGACGAAGGGTTATTCGCTTATCCATCGTTGGGTATACCGAGCAAACAGGTGCGTTACTGACACTGACTACAGTGCCATCCTGATACAGCTGCATAAACTCAAGATAGGTAAAATGATCTAACGGGTTTTGTACTGTCACAACGGTAGCTGACAGTGTGCCTTCTTTTTCCCGGAACAGGCTGAAGTGGGTATCGCTGATGCTATCGCGAAGTTCTGATGAACCAATGTATTCAAAACCCAAAGTACTCAATTGAAATTTCAGGCTACGAACAAGATCTGTTTCAAAAGCAGGGGTTGCGTTGAAACGGTAGGTTTCAGGAAGCCGCTCCGTTTTGCGCACAATCAGCGGACTGGAGATGTGGAAAAATAGCAATAATAGAGCGCACAGGCTCAGTACTATAACTGCCACAAAATTCAGTACATCCATTTATTACCCTTCTGAATCAAGCTGTTAAAATAATGCGCATTTAATCTGCATATTTTATAGGGTTGATCCGAGAATGCACTCTTTTGTTGCAGTTATCGTACTTATTTTATTGTTTTTGTAATTGAATGGCGACAGAAAATTCTTGATGCCTTCACTAAATTTGGTAATTCAATGGCTGTGAAAGAGGCAGTGGACTTGAAATCGCCCGGTCCAGACTGATCAGTAACTCAGTCCCACCTTCTGGAATCGCCCGGACGCTGATCTGGCCATTGAGTTTATGAGTGACAAGGTTATAGAGGATATGAGCGCCGAGTCCGACTTTGCCCTGATTTCGCTTACTTGTGATGAAGGGGTCAAACATACGCTGGGCCATCTCTTCTGAGATTCCGCTGCCGTTATCCCTAACGCTGATATAGAGCTGATTATCACCTTCTGGTGTGGCACTGATGGTGATTTCACCTGACTGATCTGCGAACGCATGTTCTATTGCGTTTTCAATCATGTACTCAAAGGCTTTATTCAGAGACTGTGGGAAGGTAGTCAGGGTCAGGTTATCCGGGCATTCGATCGTCAGGCTGTGACCCTGGCTTTGTATCATCTGCTGGTGACTGACCCGCAGTTGTTGCAGCCAGCTACAAAGTTCAATTTCCTGAAGGTGCTCATCGCCTTCATGAGCAGAGAGTTCTTTAAAGCTCTGTACCAGCGCGACTGCGCGGCTCAAATTATCGTTGACCAGATTAAGATGCTGTTGAGCTTCTTCGCAAAACTGGCTGAAGCCGGATTGCGTCAGAGAGCCGTCTTCAGCCTTGCCCTGAATGCCGGCGACCTCAGCCATGCTGGTGCTGACAGCAGTGACGCAGATACCCAGTGGGGTGTTTATCTCATGGGCAAGGCCTGCGACAAGTGATGCGAGCGAGGCCATTTTTTCCGCTTCAACTAACTGTTGCTGGGTTTGTCGCAGGTCTTCCAGAGTGCAGGCAAGAGAAGCATTAGAGCTTTTGAGCTCCGATGTTCGTTCTTCAACTTTAAGCTCCAGATCATGACTGAAGTTTTTAAGTTCCTGCTCGAGCCTGATACGTTCGCTGATATCGGTTGATATGCCGCAGAGTGCAACGGGTTTTCCTTCGTTATTCAGGATCGGGAATTTCACCGAAATAAAGGTACGCTTGCTATCGGGGTCTGTCAGCTCTTCAAATTCCAAGGCTTCCAGCCGCTCCATTACCCGGGTGTCATGCGCCATGATTGGAGCAGCCACCGCCGCTGGCATAAATTCATCGGCCCTGTGGCCAAGAACCTTTTCTTCAGTGGTGTTATGGATACGCAGGAACTCATTATTGATGTTCAGGTAGCGTCCTTCGGGGTCTTTCAGGTAGATCGCACTGGGTGCAAAGTCCATGATCGACTGTAACTGTCGCGCGGTTTCTTCCCTGGCATCTTCTGCTAAGCGCCGCCGTTCAGCTTCCTCTTCCAGATTGCGAATGGTGGCAGCCTGTTCTGAGGTGTGTTGCAAAATAAGCTGCTGACGTTCGCGGTAGTAATCGATTTTCTGCTTCAACTCATCTGGCGTGATACTCAGCTCGGACAGCATCTCACTGTAGCTACGGGTAAGTGAACGACGTTCTGCAGGATTCAGGATCTCTGCTCGCTTCAGGGCGGAGGCCGCAGAGGCTGCACCTATAGCACCGGATAACTTTTGGTCGATCTCCTGTTCCAGTCGGGAAAGTTCCAGCAGGCTACAGTAGTGAAGATTTGTCAGCTCAAATTTTTCCTCGGCCTGTAACATCACCGATTCAACTTCCTGCGGGCGAAGGTACTGACTCAGCATCTGGTGGATGATATGACGTTTCTCCATCAGCGGAATGTCTTTCTCCAGATGATGCTGTTTCAACGCCAGTGATTCTTCAGTCTCGTTTTGAGCTTCGAAGAATTGCTGGTAGTAGTGAGCTTCCATCTCCGGTACTTCAGTACAGAGTGAGCCGATCATAAAACCCACTACGTTCAAGCAGAGAGACCAGAACACCCCATGGGTCAGCGAATCTACCTTGCTCAGCCCAAACAGCGCTTCAGGGTTTAGCCAGCTCAGGCCAAATGGGCCGCTTATCAGGATCTCGGCCGGCAGCCATCCACTCTGTACAAAGGTTGGCAGTATCAGGCAATAGCCCCAGCCGCTGAACCCCAGCGTCAGGCCTAAAAGAGCACCGAAGCGGGTGGCTTTGCGCCAGAACAGGCCACCAATAATAGCCGGTAGAAACTGGATCACCGCAGCAAATGAGATCAGGCCGATATTCACCAGCATATAGCTGCTGCCGATGTACTCATTAAAGAGATAGCCGCCTGAGATCAGCAGTGCCACCGTCAGCCAGCGAAACTGCAACAGGCCGCGGCGCAGGAATCGAGTGGCTGGCAGGTACTCCATCACAGGTAGCAACAAATGGTTCACTGTCATAGTGGAGAGAGTCATTGAACTGATGGTTATCATGCCGGTTGCAGCGGCCACACCGCCGATAAAGGCTGCCAGGGTAATCAGTGAAGCGCCGCTATCTAGTGGCAGCTGCAGTACAAAGGTATCCCCTTGTTGTGCCGGATAACCGAGGGTCAGTCCAGCCAGCGCGATCGGAATCACAAACAGGTTGATCAGTAACAGGTAGAGCGGCAACCCCCAGCTGGCCTGACGCCAATGGTCCTTGTTCGAATTCTCGACGACCGCCACATGGAACTGGCGGGGGAGAAAGAAAAAGGCTGCCGCGCTGAGCAACATCAGCGTGGTCCACTGGAAGAAGTCCGGTGGATTGGCCAGCATATCGATCTGTTTTTCCTGGGCTTGGGCAACAAGGTTCACAGGAGAGTCAAACAGCTGAAAGCAGACAAACAGACCGACAGCCAAAAAGGCCAGCAGCTTGACGATACATTCAAATGCTAGCGCCAGGATGATACCGGGGTGACGCTCAGTCGGGTCGAGCTTGCGTACGCCAAAAGCGATGGTGAAGCAGATCAGGCTGGCGATCATGATCAAGGCGAACAAACTGCCGCCACCGGTATCGAAATTACCGGGTATCACCAGCCGCACTGAGCTGCTGATCGCCTGCAGCTGCAGTCCGATATAAGGCGTAATGCCGAAAACCGCGATCAGCGTCACTAACGCGGCAATGCCTTGCGAGCGGTAGTAACGTGTCGCCAGAAAGTCGGCAATAGAGGTGATGCGATAGCGTTCCTTAATGCTGATCATCCGCCGCATCATTAAGCCTGCCAGTAACATCGCCAGAGTCGGACCGAAGTAAACCGGTAGGAAACCTATGCCGCTGGTGGCTGCCTTACCAACGCTGCCAAAGAAGGTCCATGAGGTGCAGTAGACCGCGAGCGAAAGCGTATAGGTGATTGGGCTGCTGGCGAGTTTGTTTAACAGCCCCTGTTGCTGACCGTACCAGGCGATGATCAGCAGAATCGCCAGATAGCAGAGCAGACCAGACAGAATCATCGACAGCGACAGCATCGGCTACTCTCCGTCGCGGGCCAGGAAGACAAAAAAGATACACACAGCCCAGAACAGGAACAGTGATAGAACAATGAGCAGGGGGTGGCTGTCAGCCGGATGGAAGACCGGCCAACTAAGTAGAGGAAATCCTACGATAAACAGTAACAAACGCATTTCCGGGTGGCGGATCAGGCGTTTAGGAATACGGGCTCTGGACATCTATAAAGGCCTCGCTACGAGCGATAACCTCAGTATAGACAATGGCTTAGACTTGTGGAGTCATTCTTTCGTGGGGGTTTAACTAGTACCGGAGTACTGGGTGAAAGCCATCGAAGATGGCTTTCACCCCTTAGGATGTTAATCAGACTCTGAAAGCACTGAGTAGCTGGTTAAGACTGCTGGCCTGCTGATCGAGCTGCTGGCTGGCAGCAGCGTTGCTTTGGGCTCCTTCAGCGGTGAGATCTGCGGCATCGCTGATCTTCATTAGGTTCTCTCGGGTCAGGCGGGTGACCTGAGCTTGTTGCTCAGTCGCTGTGGCGATCTGGATATTCAGCTGATTGATCAGGTTGATCTCCTGATTAACTGCGCTGAGGAATTCGTCAACCTGAGCGACCTGGGCGCCGTTCTCTGCAACCCGGCTGCTGCTTCGGTTCATCGCTTCAACGGCATTGTCAGCTTGTGACCGCAGGCTTTCCAATACGCTGCGAATCTCTTCAGTTGCGGCCTGGGTGCGTTGAGCCAGCGTCCGCACTTCATCGGAGACGACGGCGAAGCCACGTCCCTGATCTCCGGCACGAGCTGCTTCAATAGCTGCGTTCAGCGCCAACAGGTTGGTTTGCTCTGCGATCTCCTGAATCACGGATAGGATTGAGCCTGCACGGTTGCTCTGGCTGGCTAACTGTTCAATCACGTCGGTGGCCACCGATATCTCATCTTTTAGACGACCAGTGGCGACATTGCTCTTATCCATCAGTTGGCGGATCTGATCGGCGCTGTCCTGCATCTGGTTGCTACGGCCGGCAGCTTCGCTTGCATTGGACGCGATCTCATCGATGGTCTCGCTGATCTGAGACATCGCTTCGGTTACCTGATAAGTACCTTGCTGTTGTGCTGATACAGAGTTTTGAGTTGTGACCGCTATGGCTTGCAGACCGTCGGCCGCTCCTCCAAGTTGATCGGAGTTACGGCGGATCTCACCGATGGTTGCTGCCATCTTTGCGACAAATTCGTTGAAACTATGGGCGAGTTTACCGATCTCATCGCTGCTGCGGACTGGCAGGCGGACCGTTAGATCACCCTCACCGCTGGCGATATCCTGCATATGTTGCTGCGCCATGCGGATCGGTGTTACTACCATGCGATGACTTATCCAGATCGCAAACAGGGTTAACACAATACCCAATGGCAGACTGATCAGCATCGTAGTGTTGAGGTTGCTGGCGCTGGAAGCCGCCTGCTGAGTCGTTCCGGCAACGGCTGTCTTAATGGTCTGGCTGACTTCATTGGTCATGCTGACCAGTTGATGGCTTGCTGCAAGATATTGGGCACGGCTATCAGAGAATTGCTGATGCTCGCGAACAATGGTTTTGATCTGCTGATCAAGTTGTTTAACCAGTGCTGGCAGGGCGTCTCTGTAGCTGGAGCCTTTTGCGACACCGGCTTTGATAATCCGGCTGGAAAGTTCAGAGCTGACGGTGTCGGAGATTGAATCCTGTAATACAGATAGCGTATCGGTTAGCTGAGTCAGGTGCGCTTTATCCGGGAATTTCAAGTAGTTATCCAGCGCGCTACTGCTTTGTTTAAGTGCCAGTTCTGAGTTGTAGATCGCCAGCACGAAATTCCATTTGTCCTCAACATCGCCGCTCCAGGATTTTACTTCCCCTAACTGGAAAGCTTCCTCCAGTGAGGAGACCTGAAAACTGCCGTAACGTCCCAGTCGGGTCATCAGGTAGCTGAAGTCTGCAATATGTTGTTCCGTTTTGCTCAGGCTAGAAGCCAGTTGTTGATGGGCGCCCAGGGTTTGTTGGTAGAGCTGCTGATAAGTTGTCAGTGTGCGGTCCAATGTCTCAGCCTGCAGTTGGTAATGGCCTCGCAGGAGAGCATCCAGAGGAGTATTAAGCTGATTGAGTCGGGTGGTGTAATGCTGCTGTTCTTCGGGAGGGAGTTGCTGAAAACGTTGGGTTAGAGCTTCCAGCTCAGAGGCGCTGTTCTGTACATCCGTGGCCAGCGTATTGGCTTGCTCAGCGCTTTGCCAGGCATCTCCTGAAATCTCATGTAGGGCCTGTTTCAGGGTGGTAATGCCGGTTAGCGCGATGCTACCGCAGGTCAGTAGAACGATCAGTGTCAGCATAAAGCAGGCACCAATCCTTATCGCCAGTGAATTCTTCATCGTCTCGATCCTTATTGTTTTTGTGGTGCAACTGCCAGCAACTTGATACTGGTAACAAGACGACAGGGGTGCGGCCTGATCGTTGGTTGTGCCTCGAGGAGTGCAATACTCAAGTTGTGGCAGTTGCTAAGGAGATCTGATGACAGGTTGATCGCATGGCTACACAGCTGTCAGCTGTCTCCACCTGTCTGTTAAGCAATAACAGTACCTACCTGCGAAATACCTTTGATACGGGGCATTGAGGACTAAAGGGGAGTGCTTGATGGGTGAAAAAAGTAAATAGCTTGGTGAGGGTTTGTGTGGGAATCCGCTACTTTAGTCTTAATTCGGGTGAGAGCGGGTGATCAGAGAAAACCACCCTTAAGCCAGCGCTCAGTTCCTTCGGCAATAAAATCCAGCACAGCGCGGATGGCTGGCAGATGACGATTGTCTTTATGGCATGCCATCCAGAGTGTGACGTCCCGATGCGGAGCAATCTGTATCTGTTGCAGCCCTTGGATCCGCTGGCCTATTTGCTGTTGCAGGCTGAGTACACCAAGACCGCTTTTACAGGCATCGATCAAGGTATCTGAGTGATTACAGCGCATCACAATCTGGTTGTTGGCCAGATCGGCTAGTTGTTGTGGATTGTAGTGGTAGCGAGGGTGTTCGAACTTCAGTAGTTTATGGCCGATCAGTGCCTTTCCTTCTACCGGATGAGCGGCCAGATATGCTGGGCTGGCGAAATAGTGATAATCGAAGGTCACTAAACGCTGCTGTGCCAGATCCTGCTGTTCTGAGCGGACATATCGCAGCGCTATATCCGCTTCCATATGGGAAAGGCTGACCAGTTTGTCGTTGGTATTCAGATTGAGCATGATTTGTGGATAGCGCTCGGCAAACTCCGCCAGCATCGGGCTGAGCAGGTAACGCAGTATCATATCGGTGGCGCTGATATTGACCTCACCGGATACTTCGCTGTGTTGGCTTTGTGCCTGATGACGGGAGATCTCCAGCGCATGCTGCTCCATCTTGCGAGCTTGTCTGATTAACAGCTCAGCTTCGGCCGTAAAACTGTAGCCAAACCGCTGACGCTGCAATAGCGGAGCACCGTACTGTTGCTCCAATTGGCGCAGACGGCGGGAGATGGTTGTCTGGTTGATACCCAGTTTTGTTGCTGCGGCTGACTGGCTACCGGTATCGGCTACTGCTAGCAGAAAACGCAGGTCGTCCCAATTTAATTTATGCATATTCGCAGATAGTCCCTGCATCTGTTTAGCTAAAAATGCGATTACGCATAGGCTAAATTCTCCCTCAAAGATCTTCAAGTGATCAGAAGGAGAGAGAAGATGTTTCTTAAACTGTTGCGCAAACTTTTTCGTCGTCGTCAGCAATCCTGGGATTCATTAACAGACAGGATGAAACGAGATTGCTGGCCGGATTAAATAACTGATGAATCCCTGAACGCTGCCGATAACCCACAGCAACAATTTTTACAGGGATGACACCGATGATTGAAGGAGTTTCTATAGCTCAGCTGCGACCGGCTGTTAAAACCGGAGAGTCAAATACCCAGACCCGGGAGAAGGGGGATGCAGCGTCCCTTAATGTAAGTCAGTCAGCAGAAGGGGAAAGTGATGATCAGCCGTTACGCGTTGATCTGAGTAAGGTGGGTAAAGCTGGAGAGTCTGATCGTGCCGAGAAAAAAGGTAGTTCTTCAATTGAAGTGCTCAAAAAAACGATAGAGCAGTTGAAAGAGAAAATAGAGCGGCTCGAACGGCAGTTGGAAAAAGCTAAGTCGGAACCTGATTCAGAGGCGAACCGCCAGAGAGTCGAAGCTATTCAGCAGGAACTGCAGGCTTACTATGCAGCTTTAGAGGCCGCAAATGCGCAGCTGTTGGAAATGATGCAGCGTGAAGGTGGCACGGGCGGCCAGATCAATGTGACGGTGTAAGCCACTTTTGATAGAGACAAAAAAACCGGCGAATATGCCGGTTTTTTTCGATCAGAATAAATCTGATACAGGTTACAGAGGCTTAACGTTCTCTGCCTGTGGTCCTTTCTGGCCCTGGCCAACTTCGAACTCTACCTGCTGGCCTTCTGCCAGAGTTTTAAATCCAGTTCCCTGGATTGCACTGAAATGTACGAATACGTCAGGGCCGTTTTCCTGTTCGATGAAACCGAAGCCTTTAGATTCGTTAAAGAATTTAACCTTGCCAGTGACAGTGTTAGACATACCTGTATCCTGAATTTCTTTTTTCAAAATCGTCATTTTTTTAGTACTGAAATCAACTTCTTATGACCGGCAGGATGAGGCAGTTATGTCACTTCGAGCGGTTTTCATAAAGTCAGCTGGTGTTTCAGACTTACTGCGATTATACGCGGGGGCAAGCCTGAGTCAATTACTCTTGACAAGCGATTTCCAGCTTTATGTGAATCTTGATTATCAGTGGGTTAGGAAACTTTATATTAATCGGTCCCCGATTACAGATTAATGACTTTCATTGCCGAAATTTCCTTGATGGCAAAAAGGTTCAGTTTGGATGCTTTACGAACAGATTTGTCTCTTATTGTTCGATATTTTTATGCTATAAAAAGTCTTCTTTTCGTATTTTTAGGATGTAGAAGATGGCTGGAGTCACCCTGGAGCAGTGGCGTATGTTGAAGGCTGTTGTAGAGCATGGCGGTTTTGCTCAGGCAGCAACGGCAGTACACAAAAGCCAGTCCAGTATTAATCATGCGATTCACAAGCTTGAAGACTTGCTGGGCGTAAAGTTACTGGAGGTTCGGGGACGTAAAGCCTACCTGACCGGCAAAGGGGAGTTGTTGCTCAAACGAGCGGAACTGTTGCTGGCACATGCAGAGAATCTTCAATCACTGGCCGGAAGCCTTTCGGCCGGGCAGGAGCTGGAGCTGAAAATAGGGGTTGATCAGGCCTATCCGTCATCGCTGTTGGCGAAAGCGCTGGCTCAGTTTTCCGATGCTTACCCTGGTACCCGGGTAGAAGTTTATGAAACTGTGTTGTCCGGTGCTGCTGAGATGCAGGAGAACCAGGAAGTTGATCTGGTGATTAGCAGTGAACCTGTGGCCGATCGTCTGGGTGAGCAGTTACTTAATGTTCGCTTTATCGCTGTTTCGAATCCACATCATCCTCTGCAACAGCTTGATCGTCAGGTAACAGAAGATGATCTGCGTTTACATCGGCAGGTGGTATTGCGGGATTCTGCCCAGAAGAACGACGCCGATGCGGGTTGGCTAGGTGCTGATGAGCGCTGGACAGTCGGCCAGTTGCAAACGTCGATCGATATTATTGGATCAGGATTTGGCTACGCATGGTTACCTGAGTCTCGGGTCGCTGAGCATGTTGCCAGTGGCAGATTAAAGCCACTTTCACTGCCTGCAGGTGGTAGTAGACAGATGTCGCTGACGCTCTATCTGACAGACCCAGACAGCCCAGGGCCAGCCGTCTCTCATCTGGCGGAGTTATTAAGGGCTGTATCTAAGGAGAACAGGGATGATACTTGAGCAGGCCGTTTTGAATGTCAGGCCAGGGCAGGCAGCAGCTTTTGAGCAGGCGTTTGCCGAAGCGCAGCTGATAATCGCATCTATGCCCGGTTATATCTCGCATCAGTTGCAACGCTGTATAGAAAACCCTGATCAGTACCTGCTACTCGTTGAGTGGCAAACATTGGAAGATCACACTGAAGGCTTCCGCCAGTCTGAGCCTTATCTGCGCTGGAAAGCACTACTCCACCATTTCTATGATCCTTTCCCGGTGGTCGAGCACTATCAGCGGGTGTTTTGAATCGGCCTGATCCGGTAGAGACTTTAAAAAATGGGCTTAATCCACAGGCTTTTCTTTACTTGGCCTTGTTGCCTTAAGGCTATTTCGACACTATTCGTCGGGTGATACCGGTCAGGATTGATAGAGGAAAGTCGCAGCCATGATGAAGTTTCAGCAACTCAGTGCCTTCAAGGCCGTTTATGAGCTGGGTACCATGACATCAGCTGCCGAGCATATCCATGTAACCCAGCCTGCGATCAGTCGGCTTATCTCCAGCCTGGAGCATCAGTTAGGTTTCAGGCTGTTTCAACGCATCAAAGGTCGACTGGTGCCCACTGATCAGGGCACAGCATTTTATTATGAAGTGACCCGGGCCTTCCGTGCTTTAGATACGCTGGAAGACAGTGCGCGAGATATCCGGACACACCACCGTGGTCGTCTGCACATCACAGCATTCCCTATGCTCTCAAATAGTTTCCTGCCGGCTGTGCTTGGCGACTTCCTCGGTCAGGCAAATCAGATGCAGGTATCGCTTAAGAGTTACCGATCAGAAGAAGTGCTGAGAAGGACAGAGATACAGTCCTGTGATGTCGGCATTGCGTTGATCGACTCGGTTGAGCCCAATCCAAATGTGATCAGTACCCGGGTCTCGGGCGACTGCGTGGCGATTGTCCCCGCCGATTCAGTATTGGCGGATAAACAGACGCTTGTTCTGGAAGATCTGGCAGTGCTGCCTTTTATCCGATACGAAAGTGATGATGCGGCTCAGCAGGAGCTGGATCGTCTGCTGGCAGAGAGCGGGGTGGAGTATCAGGATATTGTCGAGGTCTCCTTCGCTAATGTCGCAGCGATGTTGGTGGATAAAGGAGTGGGTGTCGCAATTGTAGACCCCTTTACGGCGCAGCATGCACGCAGTACCGGCATGAATATTCAGGTAAAACCGATCACTCCTTCGGTCTCTTTTCACTTCCATATACTCTATCCGGCTTTGCAGCCGGTGTCCGATACGACGCGGCGATTTATCTGTCACTTTCTGAATCAGGCCGAGCAGAATGGTATTCCTTTAAGTTATGAAAAGGATGCTATCTAAAGCACCTAGTCGCTTTAAGGCCCCGTAATAGAGGGGTTTTTAATCTTTTTTCTCCTCATGAATCCATCTTATATCTGCTTGATTCCTCAAGGGGTATAACAAAAATACATAGACTTCGGCGGTATTGGCATTGGTCACGGGCGAAGTGACTCCTTAGAGTTGCGCTCAGAATAACCATAACAATCGAGGTCTCAATGTCGTCGGATTTTTCCACCGAAGCGCTTAGCGTCAGCGGCTTGCATAAAAGCTTTGGCGAGCACGAAGTTCTGAAAGGTGTATCCCTCAATGCCGGTAAAGGAGAGGTGATATCTCTGATTGGTTCTTCCGGGTCCGGTAAGAGCACATTTCTTCGTTGTATCAACCTGCTGGAAAAACCCTGTGCCGGCGAGATTCGGGTCGGGGGCGAGCAGTTGACTTTGGAATACGGCAAAGATGGCAGCTGTAAACCAACTGATATAGCCCAACTGCAGCGGCTGCGTTCCCGTCTGGCAATGGTCTTCCAGGGATTCAACCTCTGGTCACACATGACGATCCTCGAAAACGTTATTGAAGCACCTGTCCATGTATTGGGGGTACCCCGTGCAGAGGCTATAGAGCAGGCGGAAGCCCTGCTTCATAAGGTCGGTATTCATAACCGTAAAGATGCTTATCCCAGTCACCTGTCCGGCGGCCAGCAGCAGCGAGTCGCTATTGCCCGGTCGCTGGCAGTTGATCCTCAGGTGATGTTGTTTGATGAGCCAACTTCAGCGCTTGATCCGGAGCTGGTGGGTGAAGTGTTGCAGGTGATGCAGCAGCTCGCGTCTGAAGGCCGGACCATGGTTGTTGTAACCCATGAGATGGCATTCGCCAGAGATGTGTCATCTCAGGTGCTCTTTCTGCATCAGGGCCGGATCGAAGAGCAGGGATCTCCGGACCAGCTCTTCAACGCGCCTAAAACCGAACGACTACAGAACTTCCTGGCCAGCAGCTATTAGCGGTACTGGCTTTAACAAGTCTGGCCGGGATAGAACTCGATGATCTTTCCGGGCCGGTGATACCACAGTCCCAATGAAAATAAGAAAGGCGATTACTATGAAAAAATTTGTAGCGACAGCGTTGGCTGTTATCGCTCTGGGTGCCGGTCAGAGTCATGCTGATTCGTCTAAAACGCTGCGAATCGGGGTGGAAGGTGCCTATCCTCCATTCAGCTCTATCACGCCGGATGGCCAGCTGGAGGGGTTCGATATCGATATCGCACATGCGCTCTGTGACGAGATGAAAGTGAAATGTGTACTGGTATCCCAGGACTGGGACGGCATGATTCCGGCATTACTGATTCGTAAGTTTGACGCCATAGTCGCCTCCATGTCGATCACCCAGGAGCGTAAAAAGAAGGTCGATTTCACAGATAAGTATTATCAGATCCCATCGCGTTTTGTTGCTGCAAAAGGCAAGGAATTCAGCTTTTCAGCGGAAGGTCTCGACGGGCTGACCGTTGGTGTTCAGCGCGCCAGTACCCACGATAAATATGTCACCGATAACTTCCCGAACGCTGAGATTAAACGCTATGGCTCCCAGGATGACGCATTCCTGGATCTGAGATCGGGCCGTGTCGATCTGGTGATTAATAACATTCCGGCGGTGAAGAAAGGTTTGCTGGATAAAGAGGGCGGCAGTGCATTTGATTTCACCGGCCCGCTGATTGCTGATCAACAATGGTTTGGCGAAGGTGTTGGCATTGCCATTCGTAAGAACAGCCCGGAGCTTCGTCAGCAGTTCAATACTGCGATTCAGAAGATTCGCACCAACGGTGTCTATCAGCAAATTCAGGATAAGTACTTCGACTTCGATATCTATGGCGGCTAAGTCATTCGGGTAACGGGTAGTGGCTGATCCGGCGACGGGTCAGCTCTCTTTCTGAACATGCCAACCGTTTTGAGTGGGCAAACAGGAAAAGATATATGTTCGATTTTCATGGCTACGGTCTCACCGTCCTGCAGGGGGCGCTGTTGACGGTTGAAGTGGCTGTCCTGTCACTGATTATCGCGGTGGTATTGGGGATAGTGACTGCGCTGGGTAAGTTGTCGGGCCATCTGTGGTGGCGCAAGCTGGCATCTGGTTACACCACCCTTATTCGTAGTATTCCCGATCTGGTATTGATGCTGTTGATCTACTTCGGTGGTCAGGTGCTGGTAAATGAGCTGGCGTTTTCTCTTGGCTATGACGGCTATATCGAGCTAAGTCCATTTGTAGCTGGCGTTGCAACTATAGGATTTATCTTCGGGGCTTATCTGGCAGAGACATTTCGTGGAGCGATTCTGGCGGTTCCTGCCGGACAGCTGGAAGCGGGATATGCCTATGGCATGAGCCGTTTTCAGGTGTTTCGCCGAATCCTATTCCCTCAAATGATGCGACATGCCTTGCCTGGTTTTGGCAATAATTGGTTGGTGTTGTTGAAAACCACTGCTCTAGTGTCGGTTATCGGGCTGGATGACATGGTACGTAAGGCATCTCTGGCGGCTGGAGCGACTCAGGAGCCCTTTACCTTCTACGTTCTGGTAGGCGCAGTATTTCTGGCGTTGACCACCGTTAGCAGCTGGGGGCTGCAGTGGGCTGAACGTCGCTATAACCCTGAATGGAGGAATGGATGATGGACTTCACCTTTATCGCCGATCATCTCGGGCTGTATTTCGAAGGGTTACTCACAACACTACAACTGGTGGCAGCAGCGCTGGTACTCGGACTCATACTGTCGATTCCGCTGGCAATGATGAGAAGCAGCCAGCAACTCTGGTTACAGCTGCCCGCGAGGTTTTATATCTATCTCTTTCGCGGCACTCCGCTGCTGATCCAGCTATTTGTGATCTATTACGGTTTTGCTCAGATCGATTTCATCCGTCATAGCGCACTATGGCACTTCTTCTCTCAGGCATATTGGTGCGCTTTGTTAGCGTTCACCGCAAACACAGTGGCTTATACCGCTGAGATTGTCCGCGGTGCCATTGATAACACCCCGAAAGGAGAGCTGGAAGCAGCCACCGCTTTTGGTATGAGCAGGCTGCAGGTGATGCGCCGGATTCTGCTGCCCAGCGCCTTTCGCAGAGCATTGCCCGCCTATAGCAATGAAGTGATCTTCCTGCTGCACAGCAGTGCTGTCGCCGGGATCATAACCCTGGTCGACATTACAGGCGCGGCGCGAATTGTGAACTCTCGCTTCTATGCTCCGTTTGAGGCTTTCCTGACGGCTGCTCTGTTTTACATGGCGCTGACCTTCCTGGTGGTTTGGTTTTTCCGTTGGCTTGAGAAGCGTTGGCTGGGCCATTTGCAAACTCGCTAACAGATACCGCTGGCTCACTTGCCCCGAGTCTCTCTGGGTGAGGAATGAAGGGGAAAAGGGCTGCTATGAAAGAATATGAAAACGTCATCATAGGTGGTGGCATGGTTGGCTCTGCGCTCGGTTATGGGCTGGCGAAGGCGGGGCGTCAGGTGCTGGTATTGGATAAAGGCGACCGTGACCTGCGTGCCGCCCGTGGCAATTTCGGTTTGCTCTGGGTACAGGGGAAAGGCGCAGATTATCCGGAATATGCCGACTGGACACTGCGCTCGACACAGCTTTGGCCGGAATTTGCAAAAGAGCTGCTGGAGCTGACAGGTATTGATGTGCAGTTTCGTCAGCGAGGAGGTATTCACTATTGTCTGGATGAAGAGGAGCTTCAGCAATATGGCGAGGAGCTGTCTCAGCAGGCGACGGTGACAAAAGGAGCCTTCCAATACCAGATGCTTGATAGCAGCGAGTTATCTGAGCTTGAACCGGCGATCAGCAAAGATATTCCTGGCGGCGGATACTCCCCCAATGATGGGCATGTAAATCCGCTGTTGCTGCTGCGTGCGATGCAGCGGGGGCTCCAGCTAGCGGGCGGTCTCTATCAGGCTGAACAGCCGGTGACAGAGGTTGAACCTAAGCAGGATGGATTCCTGATCCGAACTGAATCTGGTGTGATTAAGTGCCAGCGACTGATACTCGCGGCGGGTTTTGATAATGCTCGCTTGGCACCCATGGTTGGCTTAGCGCAACCATTGCATCCACAGCGAGGCCAGCTGCTGATAACCGAGCGTCTGCCAACATTGCTGAATTATCCGTCTATTTACCTTCGCCAGACCGGCGAAGGGACTATTCAGATTGGCGACTCTGCTGAAAATAGCGGCTTTGATGATACTAATACTGCAGCTGTAATGGCGGCTCTGGCGCAAAGGGCGATCAGGTTACTGCCTGCACTTGGCCAGAGCAGAATTGTCAGGGGCTGGGGCGCATTGCGGGTGCTGACACCAGATGGTTATCCGGTCTATGAGCAAACCACAGGGGCCCTGCCTGAGGCCTTTGCCTTCAGCTGTCATAGTGCAGTCACCCTGGCCGCTGCCCATGCGCAGATTCTGCCGGATCTTATCTTAAGCAGCTCCACCGATTTGCTCTCTGCTTTTTCTGCAAAACGCTTCACGGAGGCTGGCTATGTTCAAACCAATAGCGGCGCGCACTGATAGTGGGAAGGTCACAGTGTTGATCGATGGCGAGCCATCTCGGGTGCCTGTCGGGTTATCGGTGGCGGCCGCGTTGCTGCTGCAAACCCAGGCGGCACAGCGGCAAACAGTGGTGTCAGGTCAACTGCGTATGCCCTATTGCATGATGGGCGGATGCTATGACTGCCTTGTCTCCATTGATGGGATTCAAAATCGTCAGGGCTGTATGGTCGAAGTGGCTGAAGGCATGAGGATTGAGCGTCAGCTGGATCCGTCGAATCTGGCATCTTCTAAGCCACAGCTGCAGGAGGTTCAAGGTGAGTTTTGATCTGGCAATTATCGGGGCCGGACCTGCGGGAATGTCCGCTGCGATCGAAGCGGGTCGGTTAGGACTTTCAGTCGTGGTACTCGATGAGCAGCCGCGGGCTGGGGGGCAGATCTATCGAAAGATAGGCGATACGCCTGTTAGTGATAGAGCGGTTCTGGGGCCGGATTACTATCACGGGCAATCGCTGGCTGAGGCGTTTCGGCGTTGTGATTGTCGGAAGTTAACGGGCGTGGCGGTATGGCAGATAGACGATGATGGCTCTGTGTTTTACTCGCGCGGGGGGCGATCTGAATCGCTTCAGGCACAGCACATACTGATTGCGACCGGCGCTCAGGAGCGGCCATGTCCGATTCGCGGCTGGCAGCTACCGGGGGTGATGACCGCAGGTGCGGCCCAGATCATGCTGAAACATTCCGGTGTTGCCGCTGAAGGTGCAGTCTTTGCAGGTAGCGGGCCTTTGCTTTATCTGGTGGCCTCACAGTATCTGAAGGCTGGGATAAGCATTAAAGCGATACTGGATACTACGCCCAAACGTCACTATCTGGCTGCACTGAAAAAGCTACCGGCTGCGTTAAAGCAGCCGGGTTATCTACTCAAAGGGCTTGGCCTGATCTGGCAGTTACGGCGTTCAGGTATCCCCTTTGTCAGTGGTGTAACTGAACTGGAAGCCGTTTCTGAAGCAGGAGTTCTGAACTCGGTTCGTTACCGTAAAGCGGGCCAAAATCATGAAATCCAAACCGATCATCTGTTTCTGCATCAGGGCGTGATCCCTCAGGTCAATCTGGCGCTGGCCAGCGGTTGTGAACATCGCTGGGATGAACAGCAGTTATGTTGGCAGCCGGTGACTGATGAGTGGGGACAGAGTAGCGCACGCCATATCAGTATCGCCGGTGATGGTGGAGGTATTGGCGGTGCTAAGGCGGCGGCTATCAAAGGGCGTGTAGTGGCAGCGGGCATCGCTGTTCGATTAGGAAAACTGACACCACAGCAGTGTGATACTGACTATCAAAAGGAACACGCTGAACTGTCGAAAGAGCTGGCAGTTCGCCCGTTTTTAGATCGGTTGTATCGCCCGATTCAGGCGATGCGCCTGCCACAGCATGAAGAAACACTGGTCTGTCGTTGTGAAGAGGTCAGCTTTGCCGGAGTGAAAGCGGCGCTGTCGGATGGTTGTATGGGGCCTAATCAGCTCAAGAGTTTCACTCGTTGCGGTATGGGGTCATGTCAGGGGCGCCAGTGCGGCCCGGTTGTCTCTGAACTGATCGCGGCTGAGCGCGGCAAACCGGTGTCAGAGGTCGGATATTACAGGGTCAGGGCACCGATCAAACCGGTCACTCTGGCAGATATAGCAGCATTGGCAGAAGCGAATGAGGAAAGAGTGTGATTGAGCGTTTTCAAACTGGGGTTAGAATGAGCCGTGCAGTGGTCCATGCGGATACGGTTTATCTTTGTGGACAAGTCACCGCAGACGATAACCAGGATATCAGCGGGCAGACCTCGACTATGCTGGAGAAAGTTGAGCAACTGCTGCTATCCGTCGGCAGCAGCCGGGAGCAGATGTTGTCAGCGACTATCTACCTCAAAGATATGAAAGACTTTGCCGCGATGAATGCCGTTTGGGATCAGTGGGTACCAGAAGGACAGGCACCTGCCCGTGCATGTGTTGAAGCGGCGATGGCTGATCCTGAATTGCTGGTCGAGATCTCTGTGATCGCAGCTATCAGTCGTTAATACGTAAAAAAGCCTTTCCGGTAAAACCGGAAAGGCAAAGCGCCATGCACCGTCCTTGCTGGAGCTGATGCAATGAGTGAAAAGATAAATCCGTTAGTTAAATAACTGCTCCTGATCTGCTTCGCAGATACCGCTCAGGCCAGTCTGCATTGTCTCAGCGTGAGCCTGCACACGCGGCAGGTAGTAGCCGGCGTAGAAACCTGCCGTCAGAAGCTTGTTACTCAGGAAACTCTCACTGTATTGAGCACTGCCGTTCAGTTGAACCGCTTCATAGGCACTGGCTGCCATCATCCAACCACCACAGAGGTAGCCGTGCAGCATCAGGAATTCGTTGCAGATGGTTGCAGCTACTGTTTTGTGTTCAGCTGATTCTGTCAGCAGCCATTCGGTCGACTTTACAGCCTGTTTTAGCGAGTTATCTAACTGGTCTGCGATACGGCTTAGCTCAGGCTGATCAGCAGACTGTAGTTTGCTGACGGTTTCGCCGATATCAGCATGCAGGGCGGTCAGGGCTTTGCCCTGATCTAGCAGGGTTTTACGGCCGATGAAGTCCAGTGCCTGAATGCCCGTGGTCCCTTCATAGATCGGCAGGATGCGGGCATCACGGAAGTGCTGGGCAGCGCCTGTCTCTTCGATGTAGCCCATGCCACCGTGGACCTGAATGTTCAGCGAGGTCAGTTCCTGTGCCATCTCGGTCAGCCAGCCTTTGATGATCGGTGTCAGCAGTTCAACGCGCTGATTAGCTGCCGGATTTTCGCTATCGGCGTGGGCAGTATCCACATCAGCCGCAGCGGTGTAGGCTAGCGCTCGCATCGATTCAGTACCGGCTTTCATCGCCATCAGCATGCGGCGTACGTCCGGGTGATCAACAATCGCAATCTTGCTGCCATCACGGCGACTGCCCTGAACACGGTCGCGGGCATATTCTACCGCTTGCTGGTATGCACGTTCGGAGATCGACAGCCCCTGCAGGCCCACCGACTGGCGAGCATGGTTCATCATAGTGAACATATAGAGCAGGCCTTTGTTCTCTTCGCCCACCAGATAACCTTTAGCACCGCCATTATCGCCGAAGCTCATGACGCAGGTCGGGCTACCGTGGATGCCCAGTTTGTGTTCCAGTGAGACACAACTGACATCGTTTAGTTCAGCAGGATTACTCTCAGCATCAAGCATGAACTTAGGCACGATAAAGAGTGAGATCCCTTTCACACCGGCTGGGGCATCCGGCAGGCGGGCCAGTACCAGATGAACAATATTGTCAGTCATCTGATGATCGCCCCAGGTGATAAAGATCTTCTGGCCGGTGATCAGGTAGTGGTCATCCTGTGGCACCGCTTTAGTGGCAACGGCTGCCAGATCTGAGCCTGCATTAGGCTCGGTCAGATTCATGGTGCCTGTCCATTCGCCACTGATCAGCGGCGGCAGATACTGGGCTTTAAGTTCATCACTGCCGTGCGCGATCAGGGCTTCAACAGCACCCTGGCTCAGCATCGGGCAGAGGGCAAATGCCATATTGGCGGAGTGCCAGAGTTCATTGGCCGCAGTGCTGATCAGGTTTGGCAGTGCCTGACCGCCGAACTCTTCAGGCCCGGACAAGGTTGCCCAGCCGTTCTCGATGAACTGCTGGTAAGCATCGGCGAAGCCTTCTGTCTGCTGGACGCCATTGTCAGTCAGCTTTGCGCCGCTCTCATCACCTGTTGAGTTCAGTGGAGCAAGCACACCGCTGGCCAGTTTGCCCGCTTCTTCGATAATCACAGTGGCCAGTTCGCTGTTCACTTCGTCCAGTCCCTGTTGTTCACAGCGCTGGTCGAACTTCAGTAGTTCACGAATAACAAACTCGGCATCCGATAAAGGGGCTTTGTATGGGCTCATGGGCGGAATCTCCGGGCAAAAGGGGCCGCTGTTGCAGTGTTTCGCAGCAGTATGTTTTGCGGCAGTCAATCAGTGTGAAAAAGGGGCCTCTGCCGGGTTAACCGGCAGAGGCAAAGGGCATCGCAAATAATTAGCTATTAGCACGCTCACGCAGCAGGAACTTCTGGATCTTGCCGGTGCTGGTTTTCGGCATATCGCCAAATACCACATGTTTAGGTGCTTTAAAGTGCGCCATATGATCGCGGCAGAAATCGATGATCTCCTGAGCGGTTACGGCATCGGCGTTCTCTTTCAGGGCGACGAAAGCACATGGGGTTTCGCCCCATTTTTCATCGTTTTTAGCGACTACAGCCGCTTCCTGAACCATCGGGTGGCGGTAGAGGGCATCTTCCACTTCGATACTGGAGATGTTTTCGCCGCCGGAGATAATGATGTCCTTGGAACGGTCTTTGATCTCGATGTAACCGTCTGCATGCCAGACCGCCAGGTCACCGGAGTGGAACCAGCCGCCTTCGAAAGCATCAGCAGTAGTGGCCGGGTTTTTCAGGTAACCCTTCATCACCAGATTACCGCGCATAAAGATCTCACCCATAGTGGTGCCATCTTTAGGGACCGGCTGCATAGTTTCAGGGTCAGCGACCATCAGGTCATCGAGCATAGGGGCGCGAACACCCTGACGGGATTTCAGGCGAGCCTGCTCTTCCAATGGCTTTTCATCCCATTCATCGTGCCATGCACAGACAACAGACGGGCCATAAGTCTCGGTCAGGCCGTAAACGTGGGTGACTTTAATTCCCAGCTGTTCCATCCCTTCAATTACCGATGCTGGTGGCGCAGCGCCTGCCGTCATCACCTGTACCTGATGCTCGATACCGGCTTTAAGGGATTCGTCAGCGGAGTTCAGCATATTGAGAACTATAGGCGCACCGCAGAAATAGCCGACTTTCTCCTGCTTGATCAGGTTGAAGATGTCGTCAGCGCGGACATGACGCAGGCAGACATTCACGCCCGCCATCGCGGCAACTGTCCATGGGAAACACCAGCCGTTACAGTGGAACATTGGCAGTGTCCAGAGGTAAACAGGGTGGTGATCCATCGCCCAGGAGAGGGCGTTGCTGTTGGCGTTCAGGTAAGCGCCACGGTGATGGTAAACCACTCCTTTAGGGTTACCGGTGGTGCCAGAGGTGTAGTTCAGGGTGATCGCCTGCCACTCATCTTCCGGTAGCTGATAGTCATAATCAGGATCGCCCAGTGCCAGGAAACTCTCATAATCGGTATCGCCGATCAGTTCCCCCTGCTGCCAACTTGGATCATCGATATCGATCACATAAGGTTTGTTATCAACCAGCTCCAGCGCTTCTTTCACTACCTTGCTGAACTCTTTATCGGTGATCAGAACCTTGCTTTCAGCATGCTGCAGGATGAAGGCAACGATCTCGGCATCCAGACGGATATTGATCGAGTTCAGTACCGCGCCACACATAGGCACTGCAAAGTGTGCTTCGAAGTGCTCCGGCAGGTTTGGTGCCATGATCGAAACTGCATCACCCGGATTTACACCCTGCTGTTTCAGAGCACTGGCCAGCTGTTTACAGCGGCTGTAAGTTTCACTCCAGTTACGGCGGGTATCGCCGTGCACAACAGCTGTCCGTTTAGGATAAACAGATGCTGCGCGCTGCAGAAAACTGATCGGCGTCAGTGGGGCGTAGTTCGCGTGGTTCTTGTTCAGATTCGTTTCGAAGGCCGAGCTGTTATTCATGTTATTCCCTCGTGAGGTATCTTTTTGCGTATCCGATCCGGGTTGCTGTTATTTGCCAGTGAACAGCGGTTCACGCTGCTCATAGAAGGCAGCCATACCTTCTTTCTGATCCTCAGTGGCAAAGCTCAGCGCAAACAGATCGGTTTCCTTGCGACATCCGTTATCAATATCCATGTCCGGGGCACTATTAATCAAGTCTTTACAGAAGCGGATCGCCTGTGGCGCATTGCGCTGCATCTTAGCTGCCAGCTCAAGCCCGCGTTGCAGCAGGTTCTCTGCCGGGACCACCTGATTACACAGGCCAATGCGTAGCGCTTCTGCCGCGTCGATCTTTTCGCCGGTCATCAGTAGCTGTGCCGCCATAGGGCGACCAACGCGGCGCACCAGGCGCTGGGTGCCGCCAAAACCGGGAGGTACACCCAGTGACACTTCTGGCTGACCAAATACCGCTTTCTCGGAGGCGATCATAAAGTCACAGCTCATCGCCAGCTCACAACCACCGCCCAGGCAGTAGCCGTTCACCAGAGCGATAACTGGTAGCGGAAAGCGTTCGATACGCTGCATCAGCTCCATACCGAACTGGGAGAACTCACGTGCCTGTATCGAGTTCATATCCATCATGCCAGTGATATCGGCGCCTGCGGCAAAGGCTTTGTCGCCGCTACCGGTGATCAGCACGGCACGTACACCGGCCGTCAGTTCAAGGCGATCTAGTGCCTGATGCAGCTGTTCCAGTAACAGCTGGTTGAGGGCGTTAAGCGCTTTAGGGCGATTCAGCGAGATCAGCCAGACACCGGCTGCCTGCTCGGTCATATATAGCTGTGTGAAGGAGGCGCAGTTCATAGCGCCTCCTGATACTGATAGAAACCGCGGCCGCTCTTACGACCGAGATAACCAGCATCAACCATCTGGCGCAGATAAGGCGACGGGCGGTATTTGTTGTCGCCGAAGCTGGCGTACAACACTTCCATAATGCTCAGGCAGGTATCCAGCCCGATCAGGTCGGCCAGTGCTAATGGGCCTATTGGATGGCTGGCCCCTAGTTTCATAATGCTGTCGATCTGTTCCGCACTGGCGCAACCTTCATCCAGTGTGCAGATCGCTTCGTTGATCATCGGCAGCAGGATACGGTTGAGAACAAAACCGGCGCGGTCTTTTACCGGGATAGGTTCTTTACCCGCATGGCGGGCACAGTCGACCACAGCCTGGCGGGTCTCGTCAGAGGTTTGCAGGCCGCTGATAATCTCAACCAGTGCCAGCATAGGCACCGGGTTCATAAAGTGCATGCCGATCACCCGATCAGGGCGCTGAGTACAGGCGGCTAAGCGGGTGATAGAGAGTGAGGAAGTGTTGCTGGCGAGAATGGTCTCTTCTTTACAGAGCACATCCAGCTGCTCAAAAATGCCTTTTTTGATCTGCTCGTTTTCAGTGGCAGCTTCGATCACCAGATCGCAGTCGGCCAGTGTGGCGATATTGGTTTTACAACAGATCCGGGCGATTACATCGGTCGCCTGCTCGGTGACAATGCCTTTGTCATACAGCTTATTCAGGCTTTTGCCGATATTCTGGATCGCCTGATCCAGCGCGGCTTCCTGCTGATCCAGCAGCAGAACTTTGTAGCCAGCGGTGGCCATTACCTGAGCGATGCCCCGGCCCATCTGGCCTGCACCTATAACTCCAATCTTATTCAGCGACATATCACAGCCTCGTTATTCAGGTTGTACCGGTTGCAGGGCAACCACGATATTCGGATCGGAAAGCTTGCCGCAGCACCGGATAATCCGGTCACCGGTATCACCTTGATTCAGGGCTCTGGATCGGCTGTTTTTCAGATCTTGTTGTTATGAAATCCAGCTTAAAGCGCAATGGTTGCCTAACTGTTTGGCAAATCTAACGAAATGTAACAGCCTCAAACCGTGATCGGGCTTTGTGGTACATTCTGCGTTTTCAATGGTGGTCCGCGGGAGGACAGGTGTTTCGTTACTCGCCTATTACTTATCGCCTGTTTTTGACACTTTTACTGCTTATTAGCAGCATATTCGGCGCAATTTACTGGCTGTCGGTGCCTCTTATTAAAGACAATGTCTTTGGTATTGAGCGCAATGCCAACCGGCAGGTGCTGAATGTTGTCTATGATCTGGCCAGCAGGGTGTACGTCAGCACTGAGTCATTCATTGAGCAGGCGCTGGATGCCGAAGAGCAGAAACTGAAATCGGTGGTGGATCTGACCGAAAGTTATATCCGGGCCAGATTGTTACAGGGTCGCGCCAACGGCGTCGAAGAGCAGCAGGTCTGGCAGCAGATATTCAGCGACCTGCGGGAGTTTAAGTTTGGTAACGGTAACTATGTCTGGGTGTCAGATTTTGAGTCACATCTGAAGTCGCACCCGGATGATAAGTTTCAGAACCGCGATATCTCGATGTACTCCTTTGAGGATGGGAAGTCGGTATTGCCCGGCATCATCAGCAGTGCCAAGGAAGCCGGTGAAGGCTTTTATAAATACAAATGGTATCGACTGAACGGTACCGAGGTGATCGATAAATATTCCTACGTGCGAAGCTTTCCACAGTGGAAGCTGGTGGTCGGTGCCGGAGTCTATGCTGATGACCTTTCAGAAGAGGTCGCGGCTTACAAAAGACGCCTGATCAACGAACTCAAAGAAGCGCTGAAAGATGTGAAAATTGCCAGCAATGGCTATATCTACGTCTTCGATTCTGAAGGCGAGATGATCTATCACCCCAACTCCAATATTAACGGCACCAACTTCAGGACCTTGCTTAACCCGGTGACCGGCAAGCCCATTCACTCGGATCTGATGGCGGTCTCTGATACAGGGGAAGAGCTTTACTATAAGTGGGATATCCCCAACGATGCCGGTAACTACGGCTATGAGAAATTGTCGCTGGTCCGTCATCTCTCCGGCCTCGACTGGTACATAGCTTCATCGGTCTATCTGGATGACCTGAAAAGCAGTTCGGAGCAGTTAAGCCAGCGCCTGATGGCGATGGGTTTCTTTGCACTGTTGGCCACCATAGTGGCTGCCTTCCTGTTTGCAGAGTGGCTGACCTCGCCGATCAAACAGCTTTCCAATATGGCGTTTAAGATCAGCCGCGGTAATCTGCAGGCCCGTACCGGATTTCGCCGGGATGACGAACTGGGTTCGCTGGCAGGTACTTTCGACTATATGGCGGATCGCCTCAGCGAAAACATCGATACCCTGAACACTCGCGTGAAAGAGCGTACCCGTGAGCTGGCTGCGACTGAGACCCGCCAGCGACTGATTCTTGACGCACTGCCAGCACAGGTGGCTTATGTCAGTCGTGACCGTCGTTTTGTCTTTGTGAACCGTGAATACGCCCAGATGTTTGGCTGCGATAAAGATACGGTGGTAGGGCAGCATCTGGAAGATATATTGCCTGAGCAGATGTTCAACGATATTCAGGGCTACTTTAATCAGGCGTTGGAAGGCGAAACTGTCGTCTATGAATATACCGCGGTGATTGACGGCACTGAGCAGATCACCCGCCGGATGCTGCTGCCCTTTAACGGTGAGCATGATGAGGTTGAGGGGATTCTTAACCTGTCGATCGATATCACGGCAGAGAAACAGTCAGAGAAGCGTCTGGCTGAAGCCAGCAAAATGAAAGCGGTCGGGCAGATGTCCGGTGGTCTGGCCCATGACTTCAACAACCTGCTGACTATTATCCTGGGTAACCTGCTGGAGTTGCAGGGCAACGATGAACTACCAGAAGATCTGAAACGTAATCTGGTGCCAGCGATCCGGGCGACCCGACGTGGGGCTGACCTGACCCGCCGGATACTGGCCTTCTCCCGTCGCCAGCCACTGTCGCCACAATACATAGAAGCACGCACACTGGTGGATGAGCTGGTCGGACTGCTGACAGGCCCGCTGCCGGAAAGTATCCATATCAGTACCCGAATTGATCAGGACGCACCGACCGTATACCTAGACCCGGCACAGATGGAAGATGCGCTGGTCAATCTGGCACTCAATGCTGCGGATGAGATGGATAAAGGCGGCGACCTGTCGATCAGCGTATCGGCCTTCACCGCGCCTGATGGTCTGGTGTTTGATGAGGCGGTGCGGGAAGGCGATTACCTGCTGATAGTAGTGAAAGACACAGGTACAGGTTTCAGTGAACAGGCATTGGAAAAAGCTTTTGAGCCATTCTTCACCACTAAGTCTACTGGCGCAGGTTCAGGCCTGGGGTTGAGTATGGTGTACGGCTTTGTCAAACAGTCCAGTGGTTACATCCGGCTGCGTAATCGCCATCAGGAAGGGGCGGCGGTTGAGATTCTGTTGCCTGCTGTTACTCGGCCGGACGATATTGTTGAAGTCGATAACCAATCACGGCCTGTGATGGATCAGTCGGCTGATAGCAGTTCACTGGTATTGCTGGTGGAGGACAATCCGGATGTCCGTTCCGTGGTGCGCAACCAGTTAGTGAGTATCGGCTTTACCGTGATCGAAGCGGAATCCGCCGATGAAGCAGACCATCTGCTGATGAACCTCAATGAACTGGCCGGTGTTGTCAGCGATATTGTAATGCCCGGTAAGCTGGACGGTTACGATGTCGCACGCCGGGTAGAGACGCTGTACCCGTCAGCCTTTATAGTGCTGATGACAGGCTACAGTGAAACCTATGCCGGGCAGGGCGAAGGTTTCACCTTATTACAGAAGCCCTTTGATCAGGCGACCCTGATGGAAGGGATTTTCCCGGAAAAAGTATATGAACAATAAGAATCTGATTTTCCTGATTGAGGATGAAGCGGATCTGGGGCAGTTAATCGCAGGGGCGCTGGAAAAATACCGCTATCAGGTAAGGTACTTCGCTACCGGACAGGCCGCACTGAATGCGCTGGCCAGCGAAAAACCAGATATCTGTATCGTCGACCTGAACCTACCAGACGTTGATGGTCTTGATCTGGTCAAAGTCTTTGAACAACAAGGGATGGGGGTGATCATAGTCTCCGGCAGGGATGAACTGACCGACAGAGTATTAGGGTTAGAGTTCGGCGCCGATGATTACCTGACTAAGCCTTTTGAACCCCGCGAACTGGTGGCACGAGTACAAAGCCTGCTGCGCCGGATGCAGCGCTCAGCAGGCCCGGAGATCGCTGAAGCGACCGAAGTTACCTTTGCCGGCTGGACCTTCCGCCCCGGTGCGCTGGAGCTGCAATACCAACAGGAAGAGGGGATGTCTCTGAGCCGGGCCGAAGGCGATATGCTGATGGCATTGCTCAAGCACCCGTTCCAGATACTGTCACGAGATCAACTGATGGGCGATAACTGCGCCCCTTATGACCGCAGTATCGATGTCCGTATGTCCCGCCTACGGAAAAAGCTGGAAAGCGGCGAACAGGCTGAACTGATCAAAACCGTCTATGGTGCAGGCTATATGTTTACCACTCAGGTAAGCTGGAGTTAACGCCCTCAATCATCAGCAGGAAGCCGTCAACCATGTCTGAACTCCCATCCACAATGCATGCAGTGCTGATGACCGGCCATGGCGGTTTCGACAAGCTGAGTTATCAGCAGAATGTACCGGTACCACAGCCTGAAGCGGGTGAGGTGCTGATCTGGGTGGGCGCTGCCGGTGTGAACAACACCGATATCAATACCCGTATCGGCTGGTACTCCAAAACGGTAACCGATGGTACAACCTCCGAAGGGAGCGAGCAGGGCATCGCCGATGCAGAGGTCGAAGAGGACGGTGGCTGGTCGGGCGCGCTACAGTTTCCCCGCATTCAGGGGGCTGATATCTGCGGTCAGATAGTTGCTGTGGGTGCGGGTGTCTCTGATTCACGCATCGGCGAGCGGGTGATTGTCGAACCCTGTATCCGCGAAGGCGCTACTGATTTCACTTATATGGGCTCCGAGCATGATGGCGGCTTTGCCCAATATGCCAAGGCTCCCGCTGATTATTGCCATAGTGTCAGCTGCGACTGGTCTGATGCTGAACTGGCAAGTATCCCATGTTCCTACTCCACCGCCGAAAATATGCTGACCCGCGCAACGCTTACCGCGGGCGAAACTGTGCTGATTACCGGTGCTTCCGGCGGTGTGGGCTCAGCAGCGGTACAACTGGCAAAACGCCGTGGTGCAACAGTGATCGCGCTGGCAGGTGCTGCTAAAGCGGATGAAGTGCTGGCCTTAGGCGCAGACCGGGTGATTCCAAGAGGTTCTGACCTGGCGGAAGCTTTGGGTGAAGAGAGCATCGATCTGGTGGTTGATCTGGTGGCCGGTGAACAGTTTTCAGCACTACTTCAATTACTCAGACCCGGCGGTCGTTATGCAGTATCCGGCGCTATTGGCGGTCCACTGGTTGAATTGGATGTGCGTACTCTCTACCTGAAAGATCTGAGCTTTTTTGGCTGCACCCGATTGGCGCCGGAGGTATTCAGCAATCTGGTCGGCTATATCGAACGCGGCGAAATCCGCCCGGCCGTAGCCAAAACTTATCCACTGAAAGAGATAGTCACTGCACAGCAGGATTTTCTGGCTAAAAAGCATACTGGGAAGTTGGTGTTGATTCCTGAGTGAGATTCTAAACCTCCGACAACACCTATAAATTCTGCTCTAAGGCTGAGAAGCGCTACCGCTATCAAGTCGCTGTACTCATACAGTGTATCCTTCTGCGATCAACATTGATGCTCAATCAGGCGCACCGTGTACGCATTTATCGCTGGAAGCACCGGCTAAAATAGTTCAGTATCAGATGCTTAAGGATAAGGTGTTGCGGGATAGTGCTCACAACCCATCACATATACACGCATGCTCGTTTTTTACGGAGGAGAAATGGCAGCGATATCTGAAAGCTTACTCATATCAGCTTGTTACTGTTCTTCCTTTCCTCGGCCCTTCGAGTCCAAACGCGCATGCGCAGTATTAAAGTGTTAACCGATCAGGCACGTCATGGAGTTACCAAGCTTTAAATATCACATAGATCCTGAAGGAAATGGGGTCTTTGAGGAAAGTGATACAGTTTGTGAGTGTTGCAATAAACAGCGAGGCTATATCTATACAGGATCAGTGTACGCAATCGAAGAACTTGATGAGTGCATTTGCCCTTGGTGCATAGCCAATGGCTCAGCTGCAACAAAATTCGATGCAGAGTTTTCTGACTCTCATCCACTATTGAGTGCAGGTATATCAAAGGAAATAACGAACGAAGTTACGCAAAGAAACCCTGGCTATTTTTCATGGCAGCAGGAATGTTGGTTATCCCACTGTAATGATGCCTGCGAATTTCATGGCGACGCCTCCGAAGAGGATGTAAAGGATGCTTCCCAAGAAACCAAAGAACAATGGTTCTCTGACTATGGCGGTGATGAAAAATTTTGGCAGCAAGTAACGGATGGATATCATCCAAATGGTGATGTCGTATTCTACAAATTCAAATGCAGACACTGTAATCAAATTCTGCTTGGCTGGGATTGCTCGTAATGCGGTTAATAAGGCTTGGTGCAATCGACCACTTCGTGGGCTGGACCAGCATCAACTTGGAATCGAGATAAATTATGAGAATAAATAGTGTAACTGTAGGAATACCAGTTCCTGATTTAGAAAAAGCTATTGAATGGTATCGTGACCTTTTAGGTGATCTTGAATCATTTAGCCCTATAGAAGGTATATGGGAAATATGCGTTACGCCGTCCTTCACATTGCAGCTTTTCGAGATGGAGTCAGAAGAATCCAGTATGAAAAATATTGGTTTCGAATCAACCGATATTGAAGAAAGTCACAGGCTAGTAGCGGCTCTTGGTGTCACAGTACCAGAAATAGAAACTGTACCAGACACGGTAAGCTATTTTGAGTTCAGCGACCCATTCGGCAATTTACTATCTTTTTACCAGGTTCTTGCGGTGGAGGTATAGTAAGGTAACTAAGTTCTTTTTGGCCCTATAGGGCTTTATCTAACGCAGGACTGCTGCGCTGATTATCGTCAGTAGAAGAAAGGGGACTGTATGAGCTTGGTGTTGGTGCGAGAGCTAGCAAGGTTCATGTCTAGGCTGGTGTATAACAATAAGATTAAAGGCCTCAAGTACGCTGACTGGACCTCCCAAAAACTCCGGCTGTTTCCCGGGTGCTGTTACAAGCGCTATGACTAATCGCATCATCGAAACGCTGAAATCTGCGGCGTATTCGCTGTTTATATTCTGCAGTGTTGGCCCACTTATCGGAGCCGTGATTTTCGCTGGGGTAGAGGGCGAATCACCTTTAGGGATTCTATTTTTCGCTTACTTCATGGGGGTAGTGCCAGCTGCGGCAGCCTGTGTAATCAATTGGTGTCTATATCTATCCCTGAAGAACAGAATAGCAATACCGGATTACTTATTAGGTGCGAGCAGTGGGTTGTTACTGTTGATTGCTCTTGTAGTGCTTAAAGGCTTTCCAAGTCATCTGAGTAACGGTGTTGCCTTATTGCTCGTATTTATAGTGCCTGCTGCTGTATGCAGCACTATCGTAAACCCCTGCGTCTGCAGAAAAGCAGATTCATAACAGAGCTAGCAATAGTGATGGTAAAACCACCGTTAGCAGCATCCCGGTACTCTAACATCCTATGACAAAGATACTTTTCCTTTGTAGCAAGAACAAACTCAGAAGCCCAACGGCTGAAGCTGTTTTCAGTAACGTTGAGGGTTGGGAAGTTTATTCCGCTGGTATCAGTCATGATGCGGAAGTTCATGTAAGTGCGGAAGATCTCGAATGGGCTGATTACATTTTCGTTATGGAAAAAGTCCATAAGAAGAAGCTTAACAGCAAGTTTGGTCAGTCGATCAAGAACAAGAAAGTTGTATCTTTAGATATACCTGACAACTACGAATACATGGATGAAACGCTCATCGAAATACTAAAAGCTAAGGTTCCGCCTCTTATAAAATAATCCTTATCGAGCAGGTTAGGGCACCGGAGTGCTATTGCTTCGATATAGGGTATAGCAAAACTGCGCTGGATTTTGCAGGCGTTTACGGAACATAGGCAATCTTAGGGAAGGGATTGATCTTGAACTCTGAATGGCGACGAATTTTAAGCAGCAATTGTCATTTCTATGATGACTATGACGACTCTAGCCGGGATTGGTTTGAGAAGATCCTTACGCGTTTTTTAAGTGACACAGATTTCGTCGGTCAAGACATAGAGATTACCGATGAGATCAGACTGACCATCGCTGGCTGGGCGGTTCGGATGATTACGAACCTCGGGCTAGGTTCCTATTACTACTCTCATGTAACGGCTATTAAGGTTTACCCCGGCCACGAGGTTAAATCTGATGTGCTTGGGTTAATGGAAAGCGGCGTCTTCTATTGCCAGATATGTCTGGCATGGGATGAAGTGAGGGACGCGATAGCAAATGCTCAGTCGGGATCTAATACCGTTCTCCATGAGTTTGCCCATGCATTGGATCTGTTGGATAGAAAGACAAATGGCGTGCCCACAGTGCTCTTGAGCAAAGACGAGTTGGATAACTGGAAGGCTGTTTTTAACCACGAGTATCTTTTCGGCGGCGCAAGGGGAGAAGTTCTCTGGAATTACTTTCAGATGTCTCTATGGCATGGAGAAGGTTTTAAAGCCTGTTCAAGTGTTGATATGGCTGAGGTCTTTGCTGTGGCGACAGAGAAGTACTTTGAGGACACAAAACGGTTTAACAGGGTTGCGCCAGATTTGTATGAGCAGATGAACATCCTATACAAGCAGGATCTTTTGCATAGTTCTTCCGATTGTTTGATCCCGATGCCTTTATCATCAGGTTATGCAAAGCTTGTATATTGGTTAACTGCATTTAAGCGAAAAGTGGGCCTTTAAGACTAAAAAGCCCGCTATCAAAGCGGGCTTTCCAATGAGGCTAACTTCAAGCCTTCTCTTTTTCTTTCTCGTCCGGCTGGCCGTCGGCGAAGATGATCTCATCTTCAGGTCTATGGCGGCCTAGCAGTTTCGGGCGCTCGATCAGCAGGTAAAGCAGTACACCGATCACCACGGCATAAACGGTGGATTTCGGATCAGGCATTGCCAGGGTGACAGCCACTATACCTGCCACTCCGCGCTCGGTCGGGTTCTTCAGCTGTTCCATACCCACCATGATGCAGATATAAGCGGTCAGAATCAGGGTTAGTGACAGGGCGATTGGCAGTACCGGTTTAAACAGGGTAACCAGTGGCAGGATGAACAGGGCTACCAGTCCTGTGATCCAGAAGGTACCGCCGCCGCTGTAGATGGAATCCATCGCTTTGCGGCCCATCGCATAACGCTCGGCAACGGTGGCGTGAGCGGCCGTCCAGAGCGGACCTGCCAGGCCTGGCCAAGGTGCCAGGAAAGCGTGCAGGGCGTTACGCAGTGCAGTTACGACGTGAACGCGGTCTACGCTGTCTTCGATAGATTCATCTTTGCGCAGGTGGTCAACACGTTTTACCAGTGTGAAGCCGACAATGATGTCGCCGAAGGCGATGACGTAAGCGATCAGTGCAGTCGGGATCGCCAGCAGGAATACGTCCCAGCCCGGGAAGCCAACGGTGAAGGTCAGGTATTCAAACATCAGGCCGAAGTCTGGCTTAGTGATACCCCACTCAATCGCTGGCAGCGCGTATTCGCCGGTGCTCCAGCCGATGACCATGGCGATGATCATGCCCGGTACCATACCGAAGTTGGCGATACGTTTAGCCAGTGAACTCTCATTAACAATGTTTTTGAACGACAGTGAAAACAGGATATAGGCGGAGATGATAGCGCCTAGTAGCAGTGAGATCGGCGTTGCATCGACACGGCCGCCTACTTTCAATTCGCCCATCAGCGCCGCAATACCCGCACCTATGATGATGCCGGATTTCAGTGAGTTGGGGATGATTTCAACCAGTTTGGAACCCAGGCGGGTGATACCGAGGATAAAGAAGATAATGGTCACTTCCAGCTGCAGGGCGAACATCGCCTTGATCGCTTCAGGACCCGGCTCAAAGCCTTTCAGGTAGAGCAGTACCACCGGAATTGCCGGGGTGATCCAGCCCGGTACCAGCGGTACACCGAGCAGGGCTGGCAGGATGTAGCCAAGGCCTGCAACAAAGGTGAATGCCAGTGCGGCTTCGTATGGCATTCCCAGATAGGTTTCCAGCAATGGGATCATCGCCAGCCCGACCACAAACATGATCAGGCCCTGAATCATCTCCGGGGTCTCCCACCGGTAGTGGATAAATGGCAGTCGCACCTTAAATGGCCCCATCGGCCAGTAAGGCTGCTCCGCTCCAAACTGTCGTTTGAGAATCGGCATTATTTTTGTTCCTTTGATCAGCGGGTAGTGGGGCCTGTTTCCAAAGGAAAAAAGTCCGGTGCCGGCACACACAAACCGACAACCGGACCAAGGGCGTTCGAGCGCGCTACTGTGCATCACGAGTTGATAGCGCGCCTTCTTCTTCCCAACAGGGTTCCCGTGATCCAGTAAACACAACAACTACAAATAGAGTTTTTCGCAAAACTAACCAATTGGCGTGAAAGCTAACGAATTGTAACTAGTGGGACAGGAGTGGAAGCAGAACAAAGGCTTCTTTGTTCTGCTGATGTAGGAAGGGATTAAGCGTTCTTTCTTAACCAACTCGCTGCTGCTGTCATCTGCTGCAATGCCGGAATCACTTCATCCCACTGGCGGGTTTTCAGGCCGCAGTCAGGGTTGATCCAGAGGCGCTCGGGCGGAATTCGCTGGGCGGCTTTCTGCATCAGTTTGATAATGGATTCCTGTCCCGGAATATTCGGGCTGTGGATATCGTATACCCCAGGTCCTATCTCGTTCGGATAGTTGAAGTGATCGAAGGTATCCAGTAGCTCCATATCGGAGCGCGAGGTTTCGATAGTGATCACATCGGCATCCATCCTGGCGATATCGGCGATGATGTCGTTGAACTCCGAATAACACATATGGGTGTGGATCTGGGTTTCATCTTCCACGCCATTGGCTGTGATACGAAACGCTTCTACCGTCCAGTCCAGATAGTGCTGCCATTCACTGCTACGCAGCGGCAGGCCTTCTCGCAATGCTGCCTCATCGATCTGAATCACCCGGATACCGGCCTGCTCCAGATCCAGTACTTCGTGACGAATTGCCAGTGCCAGTTGGCGGCAACTTTCGCTGCGTGGCTGGTCGTCGCGGACAAAGGACCAGTTCAGCATGGTCACCGGGCCTGTCAGCATCCCTTTAACCGGTTTGCTGGTAAGCGATTGGGCGTAGCGGGCCCAGTCAACGGTGATCGGCTCTGGTCGGCTGATATCGCCAAACAGGATCGGCGGTTTTACACAGCGTGAGCCGTAGGACTGCACCCAGCCAAATTGGCTGAAGGCGTAACCTTCCAGCTGCTGGCCAAAGTACTCCACCATATCGTTACGTTCCGGTTCACCGTGCACCAGTACATCCAGTCCCAGCTCTTCCTGACGCTGGATACAGAGCTGAATCTCCGCTTCCATTGTTTGCTGATACTCAGCTTCACTCAGGTCGCCGTTTCGGTAACGTCGACGGCTGTTACGGATGGCGCTGGTCTGCGGAAAGGAGCCGATAGTTGTGGTTGGGTAGAGTGGCAGCTTCAGCCATTCCTTCTGGCGCTCGGCTCGCAGAGGGTAATCACTTTGTCGGTTACCGGAGTTATCCGACAGCTGGCTCAGCGCCTCACGCACTGCTGGGTTGTGAACTTTGTCTGAGTTTTGGCGGCTGAGGATATCGGCTGCGTACTGTGCAAGAGCTTGCTGAACGCTATCCCGGCCAAAGTTGATCGCTTGTCCCAGTAGTGCCAGTTCGTTCAGCTTCTGACGGGCGAACGCGAGCCAGGGAAAGATGCTAAGTTGCTCCGCACTTTCAGATTCCAGATCCAGCGGCACATGTAGCAGTGAGCATGAAGGAGCCAGCCACAATCGTTCACCCAGTGAGGCTGATATTGGCAGTAACCAGTCGAGCAGTGTGTTCAGATCTGTTTTCCAGATGTTACGGCCGTCAATCACCCCCAGAGAAATGAAGCGGTCGGCCGGTAGCTGCTCGATCAACGGCTGAACTTCGTTACGGGCGCGCACAGCATCAAGGTGAACACCGGCAACCGGCAGTTCGCTGACCAGCGGTAGGTTCTCTTTCAGCTCGCCAAAGTAGGTTGCCAGTAGGATTTTCAGCGGGCCATTGCCCAGTTGCTGATAAGCGGTGCGATAGGCTTGCTGCCATTCGCTATTGAGTTCTGTCACTAGCGCCGGTTCATCCAGCTGCAGCCACTCCACTCCTTGTTCAGCCAACTGTTCCAGCAGTTGCTGATAGACCGGAAGCAGGCGTTCCAGTAGTGCCAGTTTATTGCTGTCATCTTTGCTTTTACCCAGCCACAAATAAGTCAGCGGGCCGATAATCACCGGCTTGACCGGCAGCTTCAGTGCAGTGGCTTCCGCCAGCTGTGCCAGTAGTTGTTGTGGATTCAGTGAGAAGGTTGTCTCAGCATCAAACTCCGGGACTATGTAGTGGTAGTTAGTGTCGAACCACTTGGTCATCTCACCTGCGTCTGTCTTGCCGCAGCAGCTCAGTTTGGATGCACGGCCACGGGCGGCCAGAAAGTAGCGGTCAGTTTTATCGCTGGCGTGGCTGTTGGCGCGTTTAGGCAGGTTACCCAGTAACACGCTGGTATCCAGCACCTGATCGTAGAGCGAGAAGTCTGCCACTGGTACTAAATCCAGAGACTGCTGCTGTAGCCAGTTTTCTCTTCTGATTGTTGCCGCTTGTTGTTGTAACTGTTCCAGACCGCTGTCACCGCGCCAGTAAGTTTCGAGGGCAAATTTCAGTTCACGGTTCTGACCGATCCGTGGGTATCCGAGGTTATGTATCTTCGCCATGTCGGGCTCCTTAATATCTCAACAAGGCGATAATAAGTGGATGAAATTATGAATAAAAATGGCAAAATGTAATCAATCTATTAATTCTTGTCATGAATTGTATTTGGTAGGGCCGATGCTTGAACGACACCATCTGGCGATTATTCGCGAAGTTAAACGACAAGGTTCACTCACAGCGGCTGCTGATGCGCTTTTCCTGACTCAGTCTGCTCTGAGTCATGCGATCAAACGGCTGGAGCATCAGGCCGGGACTGAGGTGTGGACCAAGAACGGTCGCCAGCTGCAGTTTACTCAGGCAGGGGAATACCTGTTGCGCCTGGCGGAACGCATACTGCCGCAGTTTGAACACGCCGAAAACCAGATGAAGCAGATCGCGGAGGGGCGACAGGGCATTCTGCGGATCGGTATGGAGTGCCACCCCTGTTATCGCTGGCTATTGAAGGTGGTCAGCCCGTTTCTCGAGCAATGGCCGGACGTTGATGTTGATGTAAAACAGAAGTTTCAGTTTGGTGGTTTAGGGGCGTTGTACGGTTATGAGATCGATGTACTGGTCACGCCTGATCCGCTGCTCCGGAAAGGTGTGGAGTATCTGCCGGTCTTTGATTATGAGCAGATTCTGGTGGTAGCTGAAAACCACCCGCTGGCGCAGCAGGAGATTGTACAGCCTGATCAGCTCAGTGATCAGACGCTGATTACTTACCCGGTAGAACAGAGCCGGTTAGATATCTACAACGCTTTTCTGACCCCGGCGCAGTGTAGTCCTAAAGACCATAAGGTGATCGAAACAACCGATATCATGCTGCAGATGGTGGTGGCGAGAAGGGGAGTGGCAGCACTGCCACGCTGGCTGGCTGAGGAATATCAGCAATACCTGCCGTTAAAATGCCTGCGGCTGGGAGATCAGGGCGTACAGAAAACCATTCATCTGGGGATGCGATCTGCTGATCCGGCGCCTGATTATCTTAATCAGTTTGTAGAGATGGCCAGATCAGCGAGTATCCGTAATCCCGAGAGGGGAGAGTAAGGAGCTGGGCCCTTACTTCAGGCAGTTACGACCGTGACAGAGTACCTGAACACGGGCGCAGGTGATCGCTTTGAAGTCGTTCTGGGCTTCAACGGAGTAGAAACCTGCGTCATGTACCTGATCTGATTTGTTACAGTGACGGCGGGTGTTCAGCTCAATAGGTTCGCCCAGCCATTCAACGTTGTTGCAACGGTTGCCGTTACCAAACTGAATGGTGGTGGTGTATTCCAGGCAGCTGAGACGGTCATGGCCGACCAGTATCTGCGCGTGGTAGTTACCCTCAGAATCCAGCCATGCTTTGCCGTCAGTAAAACTGAACTCTTTGTGGGCAGGGGCGTTGCCAAAGGTCATACGTTCAAAACCTGGGCCAGTCACTTCTTTGACCAGGTTCAGATCAGCCGCTGAGGCTGAAAGTACCGGTGCCAACAACAGGGCTGGTAGCCACTTAGTCCATGTTTTCATTAACGATTCCCTCTGTGTGTCGGATTGGATTCCTGAACGATAGCATGAATTGTTCAGGAATATACTTGCCCACAGCTATATTTTTTGTATATAAGTGATCGGCTTAGAACAGCTCGACCGCACCTTCTGTCATATCCGCTTTGGAGGCGGTTACAGCCTGTTTCTGTTGTTTAGCGGTGCGAAGATCGCGGCAGCGATTGATGCAATTGTCAGCGCCATACTGGTTGAAACGGCCGTTGCTTTCGATCAGTGAATTCAGTAGTCCGGACAGTTCATTAAACGAGCTGACATTGGTCTCGATCGCGCCTAATGCCTGCGAAGCCATATCTTCAAACTGCAGCGAGCGAATCGCCGTATCGACAGTGCCGTTCAACTGATTGCCGATCTCTGAGATCTCCATCACTTTACGGTTCATCTGCTCATTCATTTCGCCCATATGTTCGAGCATCTGCGACATCTTATCTTTAGCGTAGATAGTCTCGCTCATATCATTGGAGGCCATGCTACCCACTGCATTTCGCAGCACGCCGATGGTCTCTTTGGCGGAGCTGATTTCTTCACGAATCTTGTTGTTCAGATCTGAGGAGTTGATCGACAGGTTACGGACTTCATCAGCCACTACCGAGAAACCACGTCCGGCTTCACCCGCACGGGCTGCTTCAATGCTGGCATTCAGTGCCAACAGGTTGGTCTGGCTGGCAATCCCTTCGATGTTTTCAATCAGCTCAAAGATATGATCAAGTTTAGTGACCATGTCATCAATATGGTGGACGGTTTCCAGACTGTTACGGCTGACCTCCACAACTATGTTGATGAAGTGATCGACCGTGGTTCCTGTCTCCTTGATAAAGCCTTCCATACTGTACTCTTCGACATCGTCTGCTCCGTTCGCTAGCGCTTTTTGCTGGTTGTCAGCGATAATGTCAGAGGTCAGGCGTGCCTGTTCGCCGGATAGTTCGTACATATTGTTGAAAGCGCAGCTCATCAGGTTGATAGCGTCTTTCATCACGGTATCAACACGGCGTAGTTCACCCACTACAACACTGGCATCGTGTTCCAGTGTTAGTGATACCTCACCCAGCGCCTGCTTCAAGCCGTGGGCGTCAATTGCTAAGTCGTCTTGTTCGGCGGTGTCATTCTCTTTCTCACTGCCGTTATGGCCGAAGATAAACGCTAAGAGTATGCCGACATACAATGAAGCCAGGCTGGCCCAGATAGCGATATCGCCCAGATTAAGGGCGAAGCCAAGGGTGATACCAATGGCAGCGAGCGTACAGAAGATCAGGGAGAGGGTAGCTTTGCTCATAATGACAAGCGCTCTGACAACTAAGAAGTATTTCGTATATTACCCCATGAATTCGGGGGATATCAGTATAGCCAATGGTTACATTGATCCCTGTTAACACTTTGTGTTAACAGGGGTTTTGCATGCCTGTTTAATCCCAGTCCATCTGATAGCCAAAAGGGTCTTCGATTGAGTAAGCAGGCTCTGTAAACCACTTAGGCCCGTTATCGGTCATATAGAAATGGTCCTCCAGACGCACACCGAACTCTCCCGGAATCACTAACATTGGCTCATTTGAGAAGCACATACCGACCTCGAGTGGCTCCTGGTTATTGCTGACCAGATAGGGCCATTCATGGATATCCAGACCTATGCCATGTCCGGTACGGTGTGGACAACCCGGCGTCTGGTAATCAGGACCGAATCCCTCATCCGCCAGATAACGGCGCGCGGCTATATCAACGCCACCACAAGGGGCACCGAGCTGAGCTGCTTCAAAGGCTGCCTGTTGTGCTTGTTTCTCGTGGTTCCACATCTGGCGCTGTCGTTCAGAGGGTGTACCGAATACGTAGCAGCGGGTGATATCTGAAATGTAGCCTTCAATCTGGCAGCCGGTATCAATCAGCACCATATCGTTTAGCTCTAGTGCTTTAGGGGTTTTCACGCCATGGGGGTAGGCGGTGTCTGAACCGAACTGTACATAGCAGAAATATGAGCCACGGCTGGCACCCAGCTTACGGTGCGCCTGGTCAATAAAAGCGGTGACTTCAGCCGCGGTAATCCCTTCATAGAGGATACGTGCCGCAGCCCGTTGAACCGTCATAGTGATATCTTTGGCTTTCTGCATCAGCGCCAGTTCAGCGGCGGATTTACGACCCCTGCAGCCTGCTGTAATAGCGGTGGCATCGGCCAGCTGGAAACTCTCAGGCAGGGCTTCTGCGATACCGTTACTGATAAAGAAAGCTGTTGATTCATCGATGCCGATACGACCGGAACTTATCCCTAGTTCCTGCAATGCTGTCTGGCAGAGTTGATAGGGGCTTTCATGCTCCTGCCAGGTCAGCACATTGCCTTTGACGGTCATATGTTGCAGCAGGGTTTGCAGTTCGAAGTGGGGCGAAATATAGATCGCTTCGCCTTCTGCTGGGATGATTACTCCCAGCATACGTTCGCTGGCTCCCCAACGGGTGCCGGTGAAATAGTAAAGGTTGGTGCCTGCGTTCAGGTAAAGCGCATCCAGTTTATGTTGCTTCATTAATGTCTGGGCATTGGCAATGCGTCGGTGGAACTCAGTCACTGAGATAGGTTCCACATCGGTTGTCATGTCTGACAGTTTGGCCAGTTCCAGCTCGGCGCTGGAGCCTCCGATTCCAATAGTCATAGTCACCTCAAAAAATGCTCTGGCTCTTTATGCCGGGATTGCGGCAGGCGTTGTTTTAGGTTCAGGGATATCCCACTGCTTACCCGGAATGGCGTCGAGCAGGCGTTTGGTATAGTCGTGCTGAGGGTTACCGAATACCTCTTCGGTACGACCAAATTCAACGATCTCACCCAGCTTCATCACGGCGATGCGGTCGCAGATTCGGGCGGCGATACGCAGGTCATGGGTGACAAACAGCATTGATAGCGCCATCTTATTTTTGATCTCATCAAGCAGTTCCAGTACCTGAGCCTGTACCGAGACATCCAGTGCGGATACAGCTTCGTCGGCGATCAGCAGTTGTGGCTCCATCGCCAGTGCCCGTGCGATACCTATTCGCTGTCGCTGGCCACCTGAAAACTCGTGGGGATAGCGTTTCAACGCTGACTCATCCAAGCCAACCAGTTGCAGTAACTCAGCTGCTTTTCGGTAAGCTGCGGTTTTGTCGGTCCCATGAATCAGTGGACCTTCTGCGATGATGTCACCGATCTTGCGTCGCGGGTTCAGCGAAGCGTAGGGGTCCTGAAAGATCATCTGGATCTGGCGGCGGATCGGCATCATCTGCTTGGGGTTAAGTTGCAGAATGTTCTGACCGTTGAACAGCACTTCACCACTATCGGCCTCATGCAGCCGGATAATTGAACGGCCCACGGTGGATTTTCCGGAGCCTGATTCGCCCACCAGACCCAGGGTCTCGCCTTTGTAGATATCAAAGCTGATATCGCGGGAGGCGTAGACGGTACGTCCCGGTTTGCCAAAGAACGAGGCTTTTGTGTGGTAGGTTTTTTCAAGGTTGCGGACGCTGATCAGCGTATCCGGTTCTGACTGCTCGCTATCATGAGGTTGTAGTTTTGGCACAGCGGCGATCAGCTTACGGGTGTAAGGGTGAATCGGGTGATTCAGCACCTGCTCAGCCAGTCCTTGTTCAACCATCCGGCCTTCCTGCATGACTATCACCCGATCGGCGATTTCGGCGACTACACCAAAATCATGGGTGATAAAGATAACGCCCATGCCGTGGCTGTGCTGCAGGTCTTTAATCAGTTGCAGTATCTGCGCCTGAGTAGTGACATCAAGGGCGGTGGTGGGCTCATCGGCGATCAGAACTGAAGGCTCCAGTGCCAAGGCCATGGCGATCATCACGCGTTGACGCTGACCGCCGGACAGAGCATAGGGGTAGCTGTCGCCGATAATTTCAGGATCAGGCAGGCCGACATCAGTCAGCATTTCTACGATACGTGCCTGTCGCTCAGCCCTATTGAGTTGAGAGTGGGCCAGCAAAACTTCTTCCAGTTGCTCGCCGATCTTCATTACCGGGTTCAGGGCGGTCATAGGTTCCTGAAATATCATTCCTACCCGGTCACCGCGCATCTGCTGCATTCGGGCTTCGGAAAGCTCCAGCAGGTTTTCGCCTTCCAGTTCGATGCTGCCACTGACCACTTTGACGTGGGGCGCGGGTAATAAGCCCATAATGGCATTCGATGACATCGACTTTCCTGAGCCAGATTCGCCGACAATGCAGAGAATCTCGCCGGGATTCAGGTCGAAACTGATGTTCTGAACCGCCAGTGGTCGGTCTGCACCCGCTGGCAGGCAGATGTCTAGATCTTGTACCCGCAGGACCGGGGCTGTTGATAGATTCATCTTATTAGCTCCTGTCTCAGGCTGAACGTTTCATCTTCGGATCGAGGGCGTCGCGCAGACCATCACCGATCAGATTGATAGAAAGCACGGTAAACAAAATAGTGAGGCCGGGCAGGGTGATCAGCCACCAGGCGCTGAGCATAAACTCGCGGGAATCGGCCAGCATAGTGCCCCATTCCGGTGATGGTGGCTGCGCACCCATACCGAGGAAGCCTAATGCGGCAGCGTCCAGAATAGCGGTGGAGAAACTCAGGGTGGCCTGCACGATCAGCGGTGCAAAGCAGTTCGGCAGCACATTGATAAACATCAGCCGGAAAGGCCCGGCGCCCATTGTGCGGCTGGCCATCACATAGTCTTTGCCAAGCTCTGCTAACGCCTGAGCGCGGCTGATGCGAACAAAATGTGGCATATAGGTAATGGCGATGGCGATCATCGCATTGGTCAGGCTTGGGCCCAATACCGCGACCAGCACCAGTGCCAATAGTAAGCTTGGGAACGCCAACACTATATCCATGGTTCGCATAATGAAGTTATCCACTACGCCGCCGGAGAAAGCTGCGATCAGGCCCAGCATGATGCCGGCTGTGAGTGAGATACCGATGACGATAAAACCTATATAGAAGGAGTATCGGGCACCGTGGATCAGGCGGGATAGCTGGTCACGACCGACCGCGTCGGTGCCGAAGATAAACTCCCAGCTACCGCCTTCCTGCCAGACCGGTGGCATCAGGGTGTAGTCTCGAAACTGTTCGATCGGCGAGTGTGGCGCAATCACATCAGCGAGAATCGCCAGAATCAGGATTGCGGTCATGAAGCAGAGTCCGGCCAGTGCCCCGCGGTTGGTTTTGAACTGACGCCAGAAATTCAGTAGTAGCGCCTGAAAGCCTGTCGGCTGGTGGTGAAGAGTCATCGTATTCATAGCGCTTACCTCTGATGACGAATGCGGGGATCGATAATGCCGTAGCAAAGATCGACCAGTAGATTTACCAGCATCACTATGCCTGCGATGATCACCAGTCCAGCCTGGATCACCGGGTAGTCGCGGCGGAATACTGAGTCGACCATCCATTTACCTATACCGGGCCAGGAGAATATGGTTTCGGTCAGGATGGCACCGGCCAGTAGCACACCAACCGACAGACCAATAACAGTGACAACAGGGATCAGAGCGTTACGCAGCGCGTGACGGACGATGATGCGTTTTGGTGTCAGGCCTTTGGCCCGAGCGGTTTTGATGTAGTCCTCGCTCAGAACTTCGAGCATTGCAGAGCGAGTCTGGCGGGCGAACACCGCCATAGGGATAGTGCCAAGCGCGACTGTCGGCAAAATCAGGTGGTGAAGCGCTGAAAGAAAGGCGCCCTCTTCGTCGCTCAGCAAACTATCGATCAGCAGGAAACCGGTGACATCATCGACCCAGTACTCAACACTCATGCGGCCTGAAACAGGTGTCCAGCCGAGAGTGCCTGAGAAGAATACGATCAGCAGCAGAGCCCACCAGAATACCGGCATAGAGAAACCGGTCAGTGAGATGGTCATCAGGCTGTGATCAAAAGCGGAACCGCGTTTTACGGCTGCAATGACACCCGCTGGGATGCCTACAGCTGCGGCAAACAACAGCGCACTGAAAGAGAGTTCAACGGTCGCTGGAAACAGGGCAAAAAACTCATCCAGCACCGGTTGTTTCGAGATCAGTGAGATACCGAAATCACCCTGAAGCAGGCCGGTGATGTAGTCGAAGTACTGAACATACAGAGGCTGGTCATAGCCAAAACGCGCTGCTAATTCGGCGTAGCGCTCGGCGGTCACGCCACGCTCGCCTGCCAGTAGCAGTATAGGGTCGCCGGGAATCAGGCGAATAAAAGCAAACGCCGCGATAGTGACACCCAGAAAGGTAGGTACGATCACCATCAGGCGTCGCATCAGGAAGCTAAACATATTGGGAAACCTTTGCTTGGAAGGGCAAGCCCTGAGCATTTAGCGGAAATTGACCACCGGAGCAGGGGCATCTACCCCGGTGGTCACGCCTTCCATGGCAAACCGCCTATAGCGATCAGTTCTGGATATCAACACCGTAGAAGTAGTTGCCACCCAGTGGGTCGATCTTGAAGTTCTTCACTTCGTTACGGATTGGCTGAGAGACAATTGAGTGGGCGATAGTGGCCCAAGGTGCCTGCTCTTTGAAGCGCAGCTGTGCTTTTTCATACAGGCGGGTGCGCTCGTTTACGTCAGAGGTCTGTTTTGCCTGCTGCAACAGGTCATCAAACTGCTGGTCACACCAGCGTGCACGGTTAGCACCGGCCTTGGCAGCGGCACAGCTCAGCAGTACCCCCATGAAGTTATCCGGGTCACCGTTGTCACCGGTCCAGCCCAGCAGCACTGTGTCGTGCTCGCCATTGTTGGAGCGCTTCAGGTACTCACCCCACTCATAGGTGACGATCTCGGCATTGATACCGACATTTTTCCAGTCAGCCTGAATCATCTCTGCCATACGGCGCGCATTCGGGTTGTATGGACGCTGTACCGGCATTGCCCAGACATTCGTGCTGAGAGCAGTCACGCCTGCTTCCTGAAGCAGACGGCGCGCTTCTTCAGGGTTGTAGCTGTCGTCTACGGTATTGGTGTTGTAGGACCAGATCGTTGGTGGAATAGGGTTCTTGGCGACTTTAGCGACACCATTAAATACTGATTCAACGATCGCTTTCTTATTGATCGCCATGTTCAGGGCGCGACGCACATTAGCATTATCGAACGGAGGCTTCTGAGTGTTGTACGCCAGATAACCTACGTTCAGACCTTCCTGCTGCATCACTGTCAGGCCCGGTGTTTTCTTCATCTCATCCAGGTCATTTGGATTTGGGTTCAGGGTAACGTGGCACTCACCGGCTTTCAGCTTCTGGAAACGTACGGTGGAGTCGGGCGTGATGGCAAAGATCAGTTTATCGATCGGCGCTTTACCGCGGAAGAAATCCGGGTTGGCCGCATAGCGGATAACAGCATCTTTCTTGTAGTTCACAAACTGGAATGGACCTGTGCCAACCGGCTTATGGTCGTAGCCCTCTTTATCACCGGCTTTGGCTTTTTGGTCGGCGTACTCCGCAGAAGTGATAGAGGCAAAGTCCATCGCCAGGTTCGCGACGAATGGTGCTTCGGTGCGGTTCAGGACGAACTTCACTGTGTAATCATCAACCTTGACGATATCTTTGATCAGGTTGCCCATATCCATGCCTTCGAAGTATTCGTAGGTACCGCCGTTAACGGTGTGGTATGGGTGATCTTTCTTCAGCTGACGGTTGAAGGTGAAAAGTACGTCATCCGCATTAAAGTCACGGCTTGGGGTGAAGTATTTAGTGTTATGGAACTTCACGCCTTTACGCAGATGGAAGGTGTATTCTTTACCGTCTTCGCTCACTTCCCAGCGTTCTGCCAGACCGGGAATAATATTGGTGGTACCGATCTCAAATTCCGCCAGACGGTTGTAGATCTGACGGGAGGTAGCATCCATAGTAGTGCCGGATGTGACCAGTGATGCATTGAAGATCTCTGGGCTGCCCTCAGAGCAGTAAACCAGGGTTTTTGCCTGTGCCTGACTTGCAATCATAACTGCTGATGCCAGCAGAGAAGTAAGCAGTTTGGTTCTCATTTTAGTGCCTCGGTTCTTGGTTATTTTTGTTATCTCAAAGGCCGGATAAACCGGCAGAAACGATTCTCACGTCCCCTGTGAGTGCACCTAATATGGGATTTATTTATATTGTATACAATATAAATTCTCTATGGCCCGATACGAAAACCTGATCAGTGGTGACAGTCAGAGGGCGCTGTATATCGGTGATATCAGCTGCAAGTGTTTGAACTGACTGGTGCTGTTAGCAGGGCTCAGAGTGCCCGCTGATAGATTGCATAAGCCGAGAAACAGCTGAAAATTAGCTAAATTTTTATGATCTGAAGCTTGAATGGAGCAGTTCGATAAATGCCTGAGAGATCAGCGAAGGGGCAGAATTGGTAGGTTGAACCACTGCGTAATCCCAGCTTACCTCTGGCAGAAAGGGTCTGATTGCGACGTCCTGATCGTGATGATCGACAATAAATGGGTCGAGAATAGAAACGCCCGCGCCGCGCTTAACCAGTTCATAGATTGTTTTCTGGGTACGGGTTTCAATGACGACTGGTGGGTGAATATTCTCCCGCGCAAAGATCTCATCAAAGCGAGCTCTGAACGGACTGCCTTTAGACAAGGTAATAAAGGTTTCACCTGTCAGGTCACGGGCGGTGATCGCTTCCTTCTCTGCCAGCGGATGCTCTGCCGGAATGACACATACCGCTTTCTGATGGCAGATGGTCTGCACATCAAGGCCTATATCTTCCCGTTCTGATAAAGACACTACCGCCAGATCCAGCCGTTGTGTTCTGACCATATCCAGTGCCTGCACACGCGGAGCGCTTTCAAGCTCAATACTGACTTTAGGGTGGGTTTTACTGAAGGCTGCAATCAGTGGCGGAATGAAACTGTCGATACAGACTGGCATCGCCACCACTCTGAGATTGCCATGCTGTTTATTGGCAATGGCGTCTGCTGATCGCTGGATCTCATTGAGGCCAATAAACGCCCGGTCAACTTCTCTATAGAGGGAGAGGGCTTCTGGGGTTGGCTCCAGCCGGTTGGGTTTACGCACAAACAGTTGCAGCTTGGTCTGGTATTCCAGATCGTTGATCAACCGGCTCACAGCGGGCTGGGTGATAAACAGCATCTTAGCTGCAGCGGTCGCAGATCCTGTCACCATGACTGCGCGAAAGGCTTCTAATTGTCTCAGGTTCATGCGAATAGCCTGCGTTAAAAAGGGGCGGATATAAACCGTTTCTAGCATAACATTTAATTATGCTGATGGTGTTTTTACTGATTAGCTATGATGCTATCGCAATTTCATAATGGCTTCACTGTAACTAATACGAGTAAGCCGGGATGGAATGGGGTCTGTTATTACTGGTGACTTTCGTTGCCGCCACTGTGCAGTCAGCGACCGGATTTGGCTTCGGCCTGATCGCTGTCTCTGCCTTCCTCATTGTGCTTAATTCCGCTGCTGCTATTCAGCTGGTGATGATCATCACACTGGCGATGTCGGTCAGCCATTGGTTCAAACTTCGTGGGCTGGCGCCCAAAGCCCTGCTGAACTGGCTTTCCGTCGGCTGTTGTCTGGGTTTTCCGCTGGGTATATACGCCTATCAGAGCCTTGACCTGGATACGATCAAAGCCACTGTAGCTGTGCTGATTATTCTGATCAGTCTTCAGAACGCCTGGCAGCTATGGCGTGGTCGTCAGGATCCGCAGCCAGAGGAATACGAATGTCATCGTGGTGCCGTTATGGGGGTGGGGATCGCTTCCGGCGCTATGGCCAGCAGTGTCGCTATGCCCGGTCCTGCGGTGATGTTGTACCTGTCACGCTCAGCACTGACTAAGAATGAAATTCGCGCCACTATCCTGACTTTCTTTCTGATCTCTTACGGCGGTGCGTTGTTACTGCAGGGCACCATGGTTGGGATTCAGGCCCAGACCTGGCTCACCGCTGCGGTGTTGACTCCTGCAGCCCTGCTCGGAGTGGTCGCCGGACACCTTCTCTCCAACAAAATCAATCAACAGCTGTTCAAGGCACTGGTGTTAGCGATCCTGCTGCTGACCGGTCTGTTGATGTTGTTAAACCTGTAAGTGAGGCGTTTATGCTGACTGATCAGTATCCCCGGGTTGAGCTCTCTCATACCCCAACACCGCTGGAAAGCCTGAAGAACCTGAGTGACACGCTTCAGGGGCCAAACATTTGGGCGAAACGCGATGACTGTACCGGTCTCGCCATGGGTGGAAACAAGGCGCGCCAGCTGGAGTTTTACATCGGTGATGCGGTGTCGAAAGGCGCTGATACGCTGCTGACCACCGGCGCTGTGCAATCTAACCATGTGCGTATGACTATCGCCGCTGCTCGCAAACTGGGTCTGGAAGTAGAGGTTCAGCTGGAGAAGCGCGTTGATGGTCGCCAGCCAGAGTATTACGACTCCGGTAACCCGTTTTTGATGCGCCTGATGGGAGCCCGCATTCACACCTACCCGGTAGGTGAAGATGAAGAGGGGGCGGATCGCGCACTTAACGAGCGCGCCGAGCAGCTGCGCAGGGAAGGGCGCAACCCATATGTGATTCCACTGTCCGGCAACCATATCCCTTATGGCTCGTTGGGTTATGTGAAGTGTGCAGAAGAGCTGCTGCTGCAGGCGATGCAGCGCTCGGTTTCAATCGATGCCATTGTGCTGGCGTCTGGCAGTGCGACAACTCATTCCGGCATGCTGGCGGGTCTGCGAGCACTGGGTAGCGATATCCCAGTTTACGGTATCTGTGTTCGCCGTGATCAGAATGCGCAGGCTGAGCGAGTGCTGAAGAAATCAGCTCAGGTGGCAGAGATGATCGGTTCTCGGGCTGCGATCACTGAGCAGGATGTCTGGGTCGACGACAGCATGCTCTACCCGGGTTATGGCCAGCTCAACGATGAACTGCTTGAAGCGATGCGTTTGACCGCGCGTGCTGAAGGCATTTTGCTCGATCCAACTTATACCGGCAAAGCGATGGCGGGTCTGATTAAGTTGGTTCGCAACGCCACCCTTCAGCCAAATCAGAACGTGGTTTTCCTCCACACCGGTGGTTCCCCGGCACTCTTTGGTTACCCGGAAATCCTTGCCAGTGAGCAGGAAATTCCAGCCTTTCACGACGTTCAATAAGGAGCAACTTGATGTCTGTTGAAATCTCTCAACGTCTTCAGCAACTGGGGCTGACCCTGCCAAAAGCGGCGGTGCCAGTGGCTAATTATGTCGCTTACGTACAGAGCGGAAACCTGTTGTTTGTATCTGGCCAGTTGCCAGTTAACGCCAACGGCGAATTGAGCTGTAAAGGTCAGGTGGGAGAACAGGTCTCACTTGAAGAAGCTAAAGCCGCTGCTCAGCTGTGCCTGCTGAATATCCTCGGTCAGGTTAATGCTGCCTGCGATGGCGATCTTGGTCGGGTTAGCCGGGTAGTGAAGCTTGGTGGTTTTGTTAATGCCGCTGCTGGGTTTGCTGATCACGCGCAAGTTATTAACGGTGCGTCAGATCTGGTTAGTGAAGTTTTTGGAGCTAAAGGTGAGCATGCGCGAGCAGCAGTTGGCTGTTCGTCGTTACCACTGGACGCAGCAGTAGAAGTGGAAGCAATTTTCGAGCTCAGTCACTGAGTCCGTTCACATAAATCGTTACTCAATAACAAATACAATATCGGAGAATGAATATGTTTAAGCCACAGAAATCCTTAATGGCTCTCGCGTTTGGCGCAATGATGGCTGCCGGAATCAGCACCACCGCCACAGCAGCCGGTAAGACTCATGTATCCATCGGTACTGGCGGCCAGACTGGCGTTTACTATGTGGTAGGTCAGTCGATCTGCAAGATGGTCAACCGCACCAGTAAAGACCACGGTTTGCGTTGTTCCGCACCTTCTACCGGTGGTTCTATTGCCAATCTGAACTCTATCCGCGATGGCGGTCAGGATATGGGCGTAGCTCAGTCTGACTGGCAGTACCATGCGTACAACGGTACTTCGAAGTTTTCAAAAGCGGGGGCTAACAAATCCCTGCGTTCGGTTTTCTCTGTACACGCTGAGCCGTTCACCGTTGTTGCCCGTGCCGATTCTGGCATCACGCACTTTGATGACCTGAAGGAAAAGCGCGTTAATATCGGTAACCCGGGATCAGGTCAGCGCGGCACTATGGAAGTACTGATGGGGCTGAAAGGCTGGGATAAGTCGAGCTTCAAACTGGCTTCTGAACTGAAATCCAGTGAGCACTCTCAGGCGCTGTGCGATAACAAGATCGATGCGCTGGTTCACACTGCAGGCCACCCGGTGGCGAACATCAAAGAAGCTGCATCCAGCTGTGATGTGAAAGTGGTACCGGTGACCGGCGATGTGGTCAACAAGCTGGTGGATGACAACTCATACTACTCCAAGGCGACTATTCCAGGAGGCATGTATCAGGGTACTGACAGCAATGTGGACACCTTCGGTGTAGGTGCGACTTTTGTATCTTCCGATAACGTCTCTGAAGACACTATCTATAACCTGGTGAAATCCGTATTCGAGAACTTTGATCGCTTCAAGCGTCTGCACCCGGCATTTGCCAATCTGGAACCTGAGCAGATGATCAGCAACGGCCTGACTGCACCACTGCATGATGGTGCTGTGCGTTACTACAAGGAACGTGGCTGGATGTAATACCCCTCTGGGGCTGAAGTTCGGTAGGGCAGATCCCTCTGCCGAACTGCTTTATCGGCGCGGCCACTGCTGATTATGGTGTCCGCGTCTGTGTTGCAAGGTGTCCGTCCTGGTTATCTCTGACGGGCCTGTTCAGGTGAAGAGCATGAGCAAAGAACAAACTTCCCCGATAATTGATGCCAATACGGATGTGGATCAATTTGCTGCTGCCGATACCGGTGGACGCCGGACAACTGGTGTCTCTAAGAAAATTCTATTATCTGTGGCGCTGATCTGGTCACTGTTTCAGATCTGGATCGCATCGCCTCTGCCGTACATGATTGAGATCGACTGGCTGCGTTTTAACGGCAATCAGGCCCGTTCAATCCATCTGGCTTTTGCTATCTTTCTGGTCTTTCTCAGCTTTCCACGCAGTGCAAAATCACCTCATAACCGAATCCCGTGGAGTGACTGGGTTTTGGCAGTAGTCGCTGCGCTTTGTGCGGCTTATTACTTTCTGGATTATGAGGCGATCTCTGAACGTGTTGGTGCACCATCGGTTCAGGATCTGGTGATCGCCTGTATCGGTGTTCCGCTGTTGCTAGAAGCGGCTCGCCGGAGTCTGGGCCCTGCACTGGTCATCATCGCTGGGGTATTCCTGCTCTACAGCTTCTTTGGCAACTATATGCCAGAGCTGATTGAGCATAAGGGTTATTCACTGTCTGAAGTGGTCAACCATCAGTGGGTGACGACTGAAGGCGTTTTTGGTGTGGCCCTTGGCGTATCGACTGACTTTGTATTTCTATTCGTACTCTTTGGTGCGCTGCTGGAGAAAGCGGGCGCCGGGAACTACTTTATCAAGCTGGCGTTTTCGCTATTGGGACACTTTAAGGGTGGTCCGGCTAAGGCGGCGGTTGTGGCTTCAGGTCTGACCGGTGTGATCTCCGGTTCATCAATAGCCAATGTTGTGACCACAGGTACCTTTACCGTACCTATGATGAAGCGTGTTGGTTTCTCTGCGGAAAAAGCAGGGGCTGTTGAGGTTGCTTCATCTGTAAACGGGCAGATCATGCCGCCAGTGATGGGCGCAGCAGCCTTCCTGATGGTGGAGTATGTGGGTATCAGTTACTTTGAGGTGATTACTCACGCATTTCTTCCTGCGCTGATTTCCTATCTGGCACTGGTCTATATCGTTCATCTGGAAGCGTTGAAAAATAACCTGACCGGGTTACCGCGCCGTGAGGTGAATCGCAGCTGGATCAGCCGTGTCGCAGGTTTCCTGTTGGGCTTTATGGGGTTGGCTGTGGCAATGGTGGCTGTCTACTACGGCATGGGCTGGATTAAGCCGCTTGCCGGTGATAACAGCGGCTGGGTGATTGCGTTTCTGATCATGCTTTGCTACATCGCACTGGTGCGCTACAGCACTGCATATCCTCCGATTGAGATGGATCGCCCTGATCACGAAATTACTGAGCTGCCCGCACCGGGGCCGATCTTTAAAGCCGGGCTGCACTTCCTGCTGCCAGTTGTCGTGCTGATCTGGTGTCTGATGGTAGAGCGTTTGTCTCCGGGGTTGAGTGCTTTCTGGGGCTCTCTGTTGCTGATGTTTATCATAGTTACACACAAACCGCTGGATGCATTTTTCCGTGGTTCCGGTGATATTCGTGAAGCCTCGAAAGAGGGTGGCTATGACTTGTTCGACGGCCTGGTCACCGGGTCGCGCAACATGGCCAGCATCTCTATTGCGACCGCAACTGCTGGCATTATTGTTGGGGCTGTTTCGTTGACCAGTATCGGTGCCGTATTAGCAGATGTGGTTGAAGTGCTGTCCTTTGGCAATATTGCGTTGATGCTGGTGTTGGTTGCAGTGCTCTGCCTGATTCTGGGTATGGGGCTGCCGACAACTGCAAACTACATTGTGGTTTCATCCCTGCTGGCGACCGTTATTGTAGAGTTGGGTGCGCAGAATGGCCTGATAGTGCCATTGATCGCGGTACATCTGTTTGTCTTCTATTTTGGTTTGATGGCGGATGTCACACCGCCGGTAGGCTTAGCTTCCTTTGCTGCAGCGGCCATTTCCGGTGGTAGTCCGATCAAGACCGGGGTGGTGGCTTTTGTCTATTCAATGCGTACCGCGGTGCTGCCGTTCTTGTTTATCTATAACACCGATCTACTGCTGATTGATGTTAGCTGGCTGGAAGGGATAGCGATCTTTATTGTGGCAACTATTGCGATGCTGGTGTTTACAGCTGCAACCCAGGGGTACTTTGTGGCTCGCTCAACCCGATGGGAATCTGCGTTACTGCTGGTGGCTGCCTTTAGCCTGTTCCGCCCAGATTTCTGGATCAATCAGATGGTTGATCCATACCAGCAGTTGCCTGCATCCTCTCTGCAGCAGGCAGTCATGGAGACGCCAGATAATGGTCCTCTGCGTCTGAGAATCTCTGGTGAGGATGATGTAGGCGATCCAATGCAATTTATGGCCGTGATCAATGTGCCAGCCGGAGAGAGTGTGGCTGACCGACTGAGTAAAACAGGTTTTACCCTATATGAGACTGATAGTGGCATCGAAGTCGATGCTGTTGAAACTGGCAGTGCAGCGGCTCAGTCAGGGCTGGATGCCTTTCAGTTGATCACCGGGGTCGATGTACCTAACGTCCAACCCGCAAAACAGTGGATATATATTCCGGCTATTGCTCTGATTCTGTTGGTCCGTTTGCTACAGCGACGTCGACTTAACTCACAGGGATCGCAGCCTGAGATTATCTCGGCTGAACGTGCTGGAGCTTAGATAACCGAATCAACAAGCACCGTTCAGAACCCCGTGGGCAAAAAAATGACCGCGGGGTTCTTTTTTTTGCGTCTTTTTTCTCACCGCTGCGTCTTATTGGGTGACATCAATATGTAGTGAGGAAAACAGATGCTTAAGGTTGTCAGTTTTACAATTTGTCCTTTTGTTCAGCGCCTGACAGCGATGCTTGAACTAAAACAGATCCCTTATGAGGTCGAGTATATTCAGCTGAGTGACAAGCCAGAGTGGTTTCTTGATATATCTCCACATGGTCAGGTACCGGTATTGATCACTGAGAATGGTCAGCCGCTGTTTGAGTCGGATGCGATCGTTGAATACATTGAGGATGCATACGGTCGTCTGCAGCCAGAGATCTCATCTGAGAAGCGTGCGGTGCAACGGGCATGGGCGTATCTGGCAACCAAAAACTATCTGGTTCAGTGTAGTGCTCAGCGCAGCGCTACGGCCGAAGTTCTGAATGAGCGTAGCCTGAAACTGGAAAAGGCTTTAAAAGCAGTAGAAAAACAGCTGGGTGATGGCCCGTTCTTTGATGGTGATAACATCTCCATCGTTGATGTGGCCTGGTTGGTTATACTGCATCGTGCAGCGATTATCGAAAAGCACAATGGCTATGATTTCCTGGCCGGTTATCCAAAACTTAAGCGCTGGCAGCAGGCCCTGTTAGCTTCAGATGTTGTCGAGAAATCAGTGGCCGCTGATTTTGAAGAGAAGTTTGTGAATTTCTATCTATCTTCTGAAACCTTCCTCGGCAATTGTGGCGATGCCTGTGAATCGGGTGCCGATGCCGCTTGTGCGACTGCGAGTTGCTGTTAAATGCTGTACCGGCAGCGCTTAGCTGCCGGAATTTCACGGGGCTATGAATGAGTAACGAGCTGAATATTGAATCGATCTGGCAGGGATATAGCGTACAGCTGAAACGGTTTCTGGCGGGAAGAGTGTCAGATCCTGCTGATGTAGATGATCTGTTGCAGGAGATACTGATCAAAACTCATAGATCCGTTTCCAGCCTGAAATCGAGCGATAAGCTGAAGCCTTGGTTGTATCAACTCGCCGCCAATACGGTTGCCGATTTCTACCGGAAAAAAGGTCGCCAGCGCCCGCTGGATGCCGATGATCTTTGGTATGGCGAGCATAACGAAACTGAAACAGATCAATTCAGTGAATGCATGCTGCCATTCGTTGATGCCTTGCCTGATGATACTTCGACGCTTTTGCGCGCAGTTGATATCGATGGACGACCACAAAAAGAGATAGCCGCGGAGCTGGGAATTAGCTATTCCACACTGAAATCCAGAGTACAGCGGGGCAGGGGGAGGCTACGTTCATTGTTGGAAGAGTGCTGCCATTTTGAGCTGGATCGACATGGAAATATCGTCAGCTATCAGCAACGTCCGGGTTCTTGTAAGGGATGTTAAAAGTCAGACTCATATACCGATAAAGTATTAGCCTAGGTATGAGAAACCTCAAAAGCCTGTCTATATTTCTATAGGACATAACCGAACAGGATGTTGAGAATGGAATCTATACAGGTCGGCGATAAACCTTATGTCATCCCTCCTCGCCCGGAAGCGATCATCGAACTCTCACAGCTGCTGAATCAGGAAGAGCCTGACATCGATAAGATTGTCGTTGCACTGAAGAACGACGTCTCGCTCTATGCGGCCGTGCTAGGGGCTTCGAATACCCGGTTGTTTGGCTCGGGAGCGAAAATTACTTCGCCGACGCAGGCTGTGATGCGCCTTGGTTTACAGCGCCTGAATACCATCGTTTCGGTGGCTGGATTGAAGCAAACCCTTTCAAAAGCAGGGCGGTTAGAGCGCTTCTGGGATACGGCTACTGAGGTTGCTGAGCTGACCGAACAACTGGCGAAACAGTTTTCGGTGGGGAATCCGGATGAAGCTTACGCGGTAGGTATGTTGCATGACTGTGGAATCCCGTTGATGCTGGAAGCGATACCCGATTACCGGGATTTTCTGCGTGCCTCCGGTGGTACCGATGCCTCTCTGATGTGCCAGCAGGAAACAGCACTCTATGGCCATGATCATTTTCTACTAGGTTCAAAAATCGCCAAGAACTGGCATCTTGCGGACAGTGTTTGTGAAGCTATCGAGCATCAGGCCGATTTTGCTCAGTTGCTGCACGAAGATTCTGCTTGGTGTGACGACAGTAAATCGTTGCTTTGTATCTTGCTGTTGGCGAAGGATATCAGTGAAACTTACAGGCGTTACTGGCGTACTTCTGAATCGCAGACGGATGATCGGAACCTCAAGCTAGCGTTGGAGTATCTGGGTATTTCCGATGTGGAATATATGGATATTCGTGACGATCATCTGTCGGTATTGGAGCAGATTAGTTAGGTTGGTTTGGTTCCGCCTGTTGGCGGGTTAAGGGGAACGTGCTGACTGTTCCCCTTAACAATCCCCAAGCAGCCCTCCACTTGGTTGCCTGCGGCAACTCCCCTGCGTGTTTCAGCTGAATGTGAAATCCTGAAACTCGCCTTTCAGGCTCAAACATTCAGGATTTTGGTCACACTCAGCTTGCAATACTCGGCTGCGCGGGAGGGGGAGTTGGTGCCAGTCTGATGTTTTTGTAGGCACGAACTATGCTCGTTGCTATAAACGACCGAGTTTAAGCATATTCCGGTGCATCCAATGTTTCACCTGTCATAGAACCCTCCACCGCCGCAACATACGCCTTGGCGGTATCAGCAGCGGAGAGACCTGTACCGCTGTCCATGCCCATCATTTCCATGGTTTCTTTGACGAATACAGGTGCAACCACATTGACCCGGTAAGCGCTCAATTCAAGCACTGCGGCTTTGACGTAACTCTCCAGTGCACCGTTGACCATACTGATAGAAGCGCTGCCCGGTATCGGCTGACGTGACAGTACACCAGAGGTCAGCGTGACTGAACCACCTTCATTCAACACACTACCAGCTAGACGTACCAAATTAACCTGCCCCATCAGTTTGTTCGACAGCGCCAGCTGGTAATCAGCGTCAGTCAGCTTTTCCAATGGCGCAAAGTTCGCTAAACCTGCGGTGGAGATGATCGCATCAACCGAACCGACCTCTTTAAACAACTGGCGAATTGAGTCGCTGTTACCCAGGTCAACGTTCAGACCATCACCAGAGTAATTCACCGTGATCACGTCATGTTCGTCCTGCAGCGCTGCATTTACCGCTTTACCAATAGTACCTGATGCACCAATCAACAGAATCTTCATCATTACTCTCCACTACTCTTAGTTACTTTTGTTCAGGGATTGATGGCATCTTAGATTTGTGAACTAATATGAAAAACAGCGTTATTTCGAAAATATATTTCAGATAATTAGAAAGATGGATCTATTCAAAGCGATTCAAACCTTTAAAGTCGTAGTTGAACAGCAAAGCTTCAGTGCAGCGGCCCGCGAGTTGAATCTGGTGGTATCAGCCGTCAGTCGACAAGTAACGGAACTGGAACAACATCTGAACTGTAAGCTACTGCACCGGACTACCCGTTCGATGAACCTGACAGAAGAAGGCCGACAATACCTGCAGGGCTTCGACGAAATTCTTCAACGAGTGGATTCATTGCAGCAGGAGATGCAGGAAAAACAGCAACAGATTAGCGGCCAGCTTCGCATTACCGCTCCGGCAAATTCCGGTAGTTTTGGTATTCAGGCCGCACTGAGCCTGTTTCTTAAACAGCACCCTGAGGTTCAGATCTCCTGGCTGACCGTTAACCGCTACGTCAATCTGATCGAAGAAGGGATCGACCTAGCGATCAGGGTTGGTGAGTTACCGGACTCAGGAATGATCGCAAGAGAGATCGGTAAGATGGAGGTATTTTTTGTCGCCAGCCCTGAGTATCTCAAGACTTACGGCACACCGATGAACCCAACTCAGCTGACCGGGCATAACTGTATTCTCGACAGCTCAACACGCCAGCCTGGGCGCTGGCGCTATAAAGGGGAGCGCGGTATTCAGCAGATCGCGGTATCCGGTTCCATTGAGGTGAATAATGGCAGGCAAGTCGCCGAATTCGCCAGTGATGGTCATGGCATCGCCCTGCTACCGGATTTCCTGATTCGTGAAGAACTGAACTCTGGCAGGCTAGTGCGACTTCTGGAGCCGTACCAAACCGGACCAGTTCCAGTGTCTTTAGTCTATCCGTCCAGTCGATCACATCGTCCGGCATTGAAAGCGTTAGCTGATTTCCTAGTTGCACGTGGAGACGGCAGCAGGCAGAGATAACAGTAAAACACGCCAAATTGGTAGCCGCGATTTGCGAACATAATCGTTCCCACAAAAACATCAGCGTGGCACCAACTCCCCCTCCCGCGCAGCCGAGTATTGCAGCCTGAATGTGATCAGAACCCTGAGTGTTTGAGGCGAAGCCGAGTTTCAGGGTTCCACATTCAGGCGAAACACACAGGGAAGTTGCCACAGGCAACCAAGTGGAGGGCTGCTTGGGGATTGTTAAGGGGAGCAGTCAGTACGCTCCCCTTGACCCGCCAAAAGGCGGAATTATTAGATAAACAGAGTGGGCGAGTATGGCGCGTTCCGCCAAGGCGCCTAAGCCTCGAGCTTAAACCGACCCAATAATAGCTAACCTTCATGCTAAGATGACCCACCCTCAACACATAACTGCAGGAGTGGGCATAGATGGATTTTATCGTCCCGACAGAGCTTGAGACCGAACGACTGATACTACGCCAGTTTCGAGACGACGACTGGCAAGATCTCCACCAATACTACGCATCTGAAGCTGCAACAAAGTTTACCGTCGGACGGGTATTTACCGAAGGTGAAACCTGGCGGATTATGGCGACCATGATCGGTCACTGGCATCTCAGAGGCTATGGCCCATATGCGCTGGAGAGTAAGGAAACAGGGGAAGTGGTGGGCGTTGCCGGGTTCTGGTATCCCAATGACTGGCCGCATCTTGAGATCAAGTGGGCGCTGGCGCCTAAGCATTGGGGTAAAGGCTATGCTAGTGAAGCTGCCCGAGCGGTGCAACAGGCGGGGCTTAAACATATGCCCGATACAGCGTTGATCAGTTTTATCCACTCCGACAATACTGCTTCAATCAAACTCGCTCAGGCGGTGGGAGCAGTCTTCGAAAGTGAAGAGGAATTTCGCGGCGGTCTCTGGCATATCTATCGTCATCCTCATCCGGATGCTTCATTGAGGTTGGTCCGATAACCGTTATGTTTAAAGCCTTCCTGAAAATCGCTACCGGGCGCAGCCATTACGCAATCATCTTCCTGTTGATTGCAATGTTTGTATTCCCGGCGGCGGTGTTCACCGATTATGCCTGGCTGGATGCCCTCGGCTGGTTACTGCTTTTTATCTTAGGTCTCTTTATCTTCATTACCGGCTGGGTCACGCTTTCAGAAGCGAGACGAAGCTTTCGCTGGCCGCGTGCTGATGCAGAGCTCATCAGCTGTTCTTTGCGCTGGCATACCAGTGATGGCTCGAAAAGATACTCTCCCCATATTAAGTGCCGTTTCACTGTAAAGGGGGAGGTCTATCAGGGCACGGAGTTTGATTTCAGTGCTGAGTATCTTTCTAAACAAAAGGCTGAAGCTATCCTCGATCAGGTACGCGAGATGAAACCGCTACTGGTGCACTACAAGCCAGAAGATCCCGCGATCAATGTGATTAAACCCGGTATCCATTTTGTTCACTGTCTCAGGCTGTTACTGGGTAGTGCAATGATGGTGGTTTCCTCACTGAGTTGGGCTGGCTTTATCACCTATTGAGCAGCGGCGTTCAAACCAATGGCAGATAAACCTGTTGGTAGCTGATCTGCGCAGCAACGTAGAACAGCAGTAGTGCCATCGCGCTGTTAAATACATGGAAATAGGCCGGTTTTCTGATCAGTTGACCCAGCCGGCTGCCCATCAGCAGGTAGCTTCCTGGCGCTCCGAACGCCATAAAACTCAGCAGAATCGACCAGAGCGCAATGCTGGTGCCACTGATACCAGCAGCTGGAAACTGAACTGTGACAATCGGCAGAATGGCAACAGGTGCTTTCGGATTTAGGAGTTGCATCAGCAGGCCATGGCGAAAGGTAAGTGCTTGCTTATCTTCTGAGCCCTGATCATCCAGCTGAACACTGGCGCGAGCGATCTTCCAACCCAGATAGAAAATGTAACTGCAGCCCAGTGCACTGATCAGCAGCTGGTAGGTGGAATTGACCAACCATGCACCGGTGTATCCAAACAGTAGAAAGAGTCCCAGCATTGCTAAACCTACGCCAATACAGAAGCCAAGGCTGGCGCGAGAGCGGCCGTTAAGCCCTTCATTCAGACTGAGCAGATTAACCGGGCCGGGCGTGTACATAATGCCGAATGCGTACGCGAGTATTTCAACCATAGGGATACCCTGGAAGTAGAAGAGGTTTTTGGAGGTATTTCTTCAGCTAGCAGTTAGCTGACAAATAGCTGCTGATAGCGCTTAGGCGTGGTGCCATAGATTGGTTTGAAACGCCTGTTGAAATGGCTCAGGTCGGAGAAACCATAGTCGTAAACCACGTCATCCAGCGATCTGCCTTGCTCAAGTGATTTGCGCGCGGCATTGATTCGGCAGTTCATCAGGTACTGATGGGGTGTAATACCAAACTGCTGGCGGAACAGACGCAGGAAGTGGTACTTGGAGAGGTTTGCCTGTTCGCTGATCTGTTCCAGTGAAAGCTCATCCAGCAGGTGATCCTGGATATAGTCACGTGCCTGCAGGATCAGTCGGTCAGCTCGACGAGAGACGTCATTAGGTTCGTAATCGCCACAATGCTGGGCGATTCTGGCTGCCAGCTGATAGAGCTCACAGTCCAGTTGTAATCTGTCGCTGTCAGGCTGATTGATCAGGCTGGAGAGGTTCAGTAACGCCTGACGCATAGGGGCATCAACAATCAGGTTATCAGGCATGCGAAAGCCCGTGGCGTTCTTCATTCCTGCTGTTTCCAGCATAGGTTCCAGCTCCCGCGGATGGATATAGAGCATCCGGTACTGCAGTTTGTCTTCAACACCTGAATGGCCATCATGGACATCATCGGGATTGAAGATGATGGTATTGCCGGGGAGGCTGCGATGAAAACCGCCGTTGCAGAAAAAGTCCTGACGACCAGTCAGTGTCACGCCGAACGAAAACTCCTCATGGGCGTGTTTGCCATAAGTGAAATCGGTCATCTCTGCCTGCAGCAAGGTTACCTCCTGCAGGTTTTGGTTCCGGGCATACTGAAACTGGTTGTCGTTTTTCATAGTCTTCACCGCGTTCTATCTTACGCCTATCAGCGATATGACAACCAGTGTAATTCTGCAGTGAACGAATAACTTGGACGAAATTGCTAACTTTTACTGTTGCTGACAGCAAAAGCTGAGGTGTTAATCGGCTGTGATTGTTTGACCGCGATAAACTCTGGCCGAAGTAGCGGATTGCCGTTGAGGGGCTTCCTGCAAAATTTTCTGGCCTCTATACATCAGCTGTCGGGTTTTGGCATGAATAGTTGCCTGTTCAGCCAGTGCCGCAGCTTTTTCCGCTTGCCGATTGGCACGGTACTCCCGATATCCAAAGCGTTCTAGCAGAATTTTTCCTTCTGCTGCAGAGAGTGGATGAGTGACCGGGTATTTAAGGTCGACGCTAAAGGAGTGTCTAAGGCTTTGCTGTAATAGTAAGTTCGATAATGCTTCTGATGCTGGCAGATCGCCGAAATTGATACCAACCAGTTCGCCCTGATTCAACACAACCTGGGCCGATCTGTTGCTATCTGTTGCCAGAAAGAAGGTACCGTCGACACAGTTGAAGTGGTGACGAAACAGGCTTTCCAGAAACGGATGAAGTAGAGTTTCCATAATGTCGTCCAGTGGCCTATAGAATGTATTGAACCAGCAAGTTCTGTTCCACACCGTTTTGGCAATACTGGGGGGCGATCTGCACCAAAAGGTGACAAATGCACGATCTTGCTGGGGATTCAGCCCGGAAAAAGCGCAATTATCTACAAGCCGCGTAGACCTAAATAGATCAGACTACATCCCATAACAGTGTGGATGGGAGAGGTCTTGGTATGCGGGAAAAAGTAAATTTGGCAGATAAATTCGCCATGTTCAGTGAGCAATGGACGCCTAAAATCATTGCTGAATCCAATGGTCAGCTGGTCAAGATCGCTAAAGGTTCTGGTGAGCTTGTATGGCACAAGCACGATAATGAAGATGAGCTGTTTCTGGTGATTAAAGGGCAGCTGACATTGCAGTTACGAAGTGGCGATGTGGTGCTGAACGAAGGTGAAATCTACGTTGTTCCGAAAGGGGTGGAGCATTGCCCGCTGGCGACACCGGACACTCATTTCCTGATGGTCGAGCCTGCATCCACTGCCCATACCGGGGATCTAGAAACAGAGGTCACAGTAGCAGCTGATCAGCAGCACTGGATCTGAGTCTGGCTAGCTATCTGTTTTTGTAATACCGGGTATGCATCTATGTGGCTACATTCTGCAGTGCAGCCCCGGTACTATGAACAGCTTTAGTGTCAGACAGAAAAGGACGATGAATGCCAAATATCATTCAGGTAAAGGGCGTAGAGAAAACGTATGACTCAGGTTTTACCGCTCTGAAAGGGATTGACCTGGAGATTCGTCGCGGCGAGATTTTTGCTCTGCTGGGGCCCAACGGCGCAGGTAAAACAACGCTGATCAGCATTATCTGCGGTATCGCTCAGGCGACTGCCGGGCAGGTGCTGGCGGATGGTCACGACAACGTGATCAACTACCGCGAAGCTCGCCGCAAAATAGGTCTGGTGCCACAAGAGCTGACAAATGATGCCTTCGAAACGGTCTGGGCGACCGTTAACTTCAGCCGTGGTTTGTTTGGCAAGCCTGCTGACCCTGAATACATTGAACAGTTATTGCGGCAGCTATCGTTGTGGGAAAAGAAAGATTCTCGTATGCGCGAGTTGTCTGGCGGAATGAAACGTCGGGTGATGATCGCAAAAGCCCTTTCCCACCAACCCGATATTCTGTTCCTTGATGAGCCAACCGCCGGTGTGGATGTCGAACTGCGCCGGGATATGTGGGATATGGTGCATAAGCTGCGAGAGCAGGGTGTGACTATCATTCTGACCACGCACTATATCGAAGAAGCCGAAGAGATGGCGGATAGGATTGGGGTGATCAATAAAGGTGAGATCATCCTGGTAGAAGAGAAAGAGCAGCTGATGGCCAAGTTGGGCCGTAAAACCCTCAGACTCCACCTTGACCGCTCTCTGGAAGAGATTCCAGCTGTCTTGGCTGACTTTGCCCTGTCAACCGATCCACAGGACGCCACTTTTGTCTCCTGCGAATATGATGTCAGCCAGGGTGACACTGTGCCGAAGTTACTGGCGGCATTGAATGAACTGGGTATTGGGATTCGTGATATTCACTCAAGTGAGAGTTCGCTGGAAGAGATTTTCGTTAACCTGGTGAAGGAGCACTGAGATGAACCTGCACGCTATCCGAGCTATCTATAAGTTTGAAATGGCACGTGCGTTTCGCACTTTGATGCAGAGTATCGCTTCGCCGGTGCTGTCTACATCGCTCTATTTTATCGTTTTCGGTACCGCTATTGGTTCCCGCATGGGCAGTATCGATGGCATTAGCTACGGCGCCTATATCATCCCTGGGCTGGTGATGCTGTCGCTACTCAGTGAGAGTATCTCAAATGCATCATTCGGGATCTTCTTCCCGAAATTCTCCGGCACCATCTATGAGGTGCTCTCGGCACCGGTCTCTCCTTTTGAGATCGTCTGTGGTTATGTCGGTGCGGCTGCAACTAAGTCGATCATGCTGGGGTGTCTGATCCTGCTGACGGCACGGTTGTTTGTTGATTACAGTGTGTTGCATCCGGTCTGGATGATCGGTTTCCTGGCCCTGACCGCCGTCACCTTCAGTCTGTTTGGTTTTATTATCGGTATCTGGGCGGATGACTTCCAGAAACTGCAGGTGATTCCGTTGATGGTGATCACGCCACTAACTTTCCTTGGTGGTGCGTTTTACTCAGTGAATATGTTGCCGGAGCCGTGGCAGACGCTGACCTACTTTAATCCGGTGGTCTATCTGATCAATGGCTTCCGCTGGGCGTTCTACGGTGTAGCTGATGTAAACGTGGCGGTGAGCCTGAGTATGACGGTGGCCTTTATGGTTGCCTGTCTGATCACTATCTGGTGGATTTTCCGTACCGGTTATAGGATACGCTATTAAGATAGTGTTTTAGTGCCAGAATGGCCTGATGCCTGCGCTCAGTCAATTGCTCTGATAGTGCAGGGATCAGGTCTGTTATCTGCTTTTCCTGATCCAGCCCTTCTTTTATCAGCGTTAATTGAATCCGTTGGTCATTCCATTCCCCCAGTGCATCCTGCAGTGCCTTTAGCTGCTTGCCATCCAGAGCACCGGGAAAGCCGGGGGCAGCTTCGTTGCAGTAACGGAGTCGCTTTAACGCCAGCCTGATTCGATGTAGCTCTTTGTCAGTAGCGCTATCAGCATCGGCTGTTTTTCTATCCAGCTTTTTCAGGCTGTTTGCGACAGCTGTTTGCCAGCGATTCAGTGTGATAGGTATTTCTTTTTGTTGCTCAAGATAGTGTCTTAGCAACGGCATCAACTGTTGGCGGATCTTATCTGGAAACCATTGCATCAGCAGGGTCTGTTGTGCGGCTAACTGAGATCTGACCCAATGGAATAGGGGGCTGTTTAGCTGCTCATGTTGGAACAGCGAATAATGAGCCTCAGCAGCTGCGAACACTTCAAGGTCACGGCATAAGCCGCTGTTCTTCAGAATTTTTTTAAGTAGCTTCTTGAGGGTTTTGAAGACCGGGTTGCTATGGTCTGCAAATGCCTTGAGCACAGATAGAGTACGCCGCATCGCCACCCTGCAATCGTGCAGGGCTTCGTTATCTTCGCCGAGTTTATGGCTGGCGTCATCAAGCCGGTCGAACTGTTGTTGAAGGTAGGGGGCCAGGTTGCAGTGCTGTGGTGAATCCATCTCATTTATATAGGCTTGGATTCGCTATTGAGCAAGTGACGTTGGTGGTATTCCTGCAGATCTTCCGGGTGGTCAATATCCCAGGCGGCGTCAGGCATCGGACATGCGATAACGGGAATCTGCTGTTGTTGTAACAGGGCTCTGGCACCCTGATCGCCAGTCAGCGTTATGAGTTCCGGGAAGCTGTTGCGGCCGAAGATTGCCGGGACAGCGTTGCGGTTTTGGTAATGGGCACAGACGATATTGCTGCCATCAAAGTTTTGCCGCAGCTGTTGCAGACCGCTGGTAGTCAGGTCTACCTGATCCGCCAGTACCACCATGACCGCATCGTATTGTCGGCTGAGTGTACGAATACCAAGTGCGATCGAACTACCAAGGCCCGCTTGCCAGCCGCGGTGTCTGATCAAATTGGCAGCCAGCTGTTCCGGCTGCTGTTCGCTTAGTATTTGGCAGATTTGGTCATGCCAGGCACCGGTGATCACCCAGCAGTCATCCGGACACAGCTGTCGTGCAGTATTGATGGTGCGTAGCAGTAGTGGCTGGCCATCAATCTCTGAGATAAGTTTACAGCTGCCAAAGCGGGATGACTGGCCAGCGGCCATTATCATGACGGCGAGCGGTTTATTCCTGACCATTAGCGATTCAGTACATTGCTGAGTGAGCGGGCGGTACCTTTGGTTAGCGCTGCCTGACATTCGCTTAGTATCGCTAGGGCGATCTCTTCCGGCAGCTCAGCACCAAGATCAAGACCTGCTGGCCCCGCCAGCGGGAGATTTAGTGTTTCCTCGGTCAGGCCTGCTTGTCGCAGAACTTTCTGACGGCGATTGTCAGGGCCGAGCAGGGCCAGGTACTTTAGCGGTGAGTCCTGCAGAATCGCTAAAGCCGCAGCATCCAGAGCTACGTTGTGGCTCATAATGACTGCTCCATCAACACGGTGACTGCGGACATAGTCTCCTAGGATCTCTTCTGAACCTTCCAGTATATGGTCAGCCCGCATAAAGAACTCCCGTCGGCCGTTTGCCGGGCGGGGGTCCCAGAGGCTGGTATGCCAGCCCAGTTCACTGGCCAAACTGATCACCGGCCGGGCATCTATCCCTCCACCAATCACCAGCAAATGAGGAGGTGGTAATAGGTTGGTCGTGAGCCAGTTTTCCTCGTCGTGCTGCTTTAAGTCTGAACGGGGCTGGTTCAAGTCAGATTGATCTTCGACAGTGATAAAACGGGCCGCCGGTATTCCCTGTTGGTCCGGGATTCGCTGCTGATACCGTGCAGCTTTTCTCTCCTTAAGATTCAGGTAGAGCTGATCCAGCTGCAGATAGTCCAGTTTGGCATTAATCGGTTGCAGCAGAATATAGACTGTCCCACCGCAGCCAATTCCCAGCTGAAACGACAGGTCATCTTCATCGCTGCCATCATAGTAAAGGGTCATTGCCTGACCGGTTTGCATCACCCGTCTGGCGTGTTGCTGGATATCAGATTCCAGACAGCCGCCGCTGAGCATACCGAATTGCTGTCCCAGACTATTGAATAGCATCATAGCGCCAGCCTTGCGGTAGCAGGGACCTTCGGTTCGATATACTGTTCCCAGTACCCAGTCGAACTCGTCGCGCTCTGGATACCAGCTTTCCAACAGTTGAAGTAGATGATTGGCCATCGCTCACCTCGAATCATCCGAATATCCGTGGATGGCCTTAACACCATCCACGGAGCCGGACAGGTTATGCCAGTCGCAGCGGAAGTTTGCTGAAGGTCTGCCCGGTCAGTGCAGTCAGGGCGTTTGCTATCGCCGGAGCGATCGGCGGCGTGCCTGGCTCCCCGACTCCGGTAGGTGCTTCAGCCGATGGCACAATATGGACGTCTATTTCAGGCATCTGATTGATCCGTAGAACCTGATAATCATGGAAGTTGGATTGCTCAACCAGTCCATCCTTCAGCGTGATCTCGCTCACCAGTGCTGGTGACATGCCATAGCCGATTCCCCCTTCCATCTGCGCACGGATAATATCCGGGTTTACTGCGACACCGCAGTCTACAGCACAGGTGACCCGTTCAACCTTAAACTGACCGTTATCCAGCAGAGATACCTCGGCCACCTGTGCCACGAAGCTGTTGAAGGATTCATGTACTGCAACGCCCCGCGCTCTGCCTTTGGGCAGTGGAGTGCCCCAGCCCGATTTTTCTGCGGCCAGTTTAAGTACGCCAAGATGACGCGGATGTTTTGCCAGTAGCTGACTACGGTACTCTACCGGGTCGCGACCGGCTGCTCGCGCCAGCTGATCAATAAAGACCTCGGTCGAAAACGCAGTGTGGGTATGCCCGACTGAACGCCACCACTGCACCGGAATGCCGGGATCAACGGTATGCAGTTCAACGCGCATATTCGGAACCTGATAAGGCAGGGTAGAGGCACCCTCAACCGAGGTGGAATCAATACCATCTTTGACCAGGAAACCTTCAAAGGCTGTTCCTTTCAGGATTGATTGGCCGGCGATCCGCTGCTCCCAAGCCAGTGGCATACCGTCCTCAGCCAGTGTTGCTCTGATTCGGTGAGCGTATGCCGGACGATAGTAGCCCCGACGGGTATCATCTTCGCGTGTCCAGACTAGCTTCACCGGAATTCCCGGCTGACTGGCAGCGATGCGAGCTGCCTCGATTACATAATCTGAGAAGGGATTGGCACGACGGCCGAAACTACCACCTGCCATCAAGGTATGAATCTTAACTTGTTCAGGTTTTAAGCCGAGGACAGCTGCGACGGCCCCTTGATCCATGGTTTGAATCTGGTCACCGTTCCAGATCTCACAACTCTCTGGCGTCACTTTGGCCACGCAGTTCATCGGCTCCATGGTAGCGTGAGCCAGGAATGGAAATTCGAAGCTCGCTTCGATGATCTTATCGCCGGTTAGTGTTGCTGCGATGTCGCCATCATTGCGGGCAACCATGCCGGGTTGCTGTGTCAGCTGGTGGTATTGGTCTAACAGTTCCCGCGAGCTACCAGTAAAGGCGTTGCTGTCGTCCCACTCGATAAGCAGTTGGTCACGCGCCTGTTTGGCACTCCACAGGTCTTTTGCCAGTACGGCGATGCCTGTGTCGATCTCGATAACATCGACTACTCCCGCCATTGCTTTGGCCCTGCTGCCATCAAAGGACTTAACCTTGCCGCCGAATCTTGGTGAATGAGCGACTACCGCAGTCAGCATATCCGGTAACTGGATATCCTGAGTGAAAATCGCAGTGCCGTCAGTTTTGCCGCTGTCTTTACGCTTCAGCTTCTGCTTGCCGATATAGATGAAATCTTTGGGCTGTTTTAGTTTCAGGCTGTCAGCGGCAGGCACTGTCTGCTGCGCTGCCAGTTTAGCCAGTTCACCAAAAGTCGCCTGTCGTGAAGAGGGGGCATGATTGACGATACCCATCTTCACACTGATGCTGTTTGTCGGTACCTGCCATTTGGCGGCTGCAGCGGCAACCAGCATGGCGCGTGCGGTTGCACCTGCAACTCTCATCTGGACAAAAGCGTTAGCGATAGCTGAGCTACCACCGGTACCCTGCATGCCCCAGTGAAGGTTGTTATAGCGACTGTCGGCCGGTGATGACTCCGAAACGATCTGTTCCCAGTCGGCGTCCAGTTCTTCTGCAATCAGTGTTGCCAGGCCGGTAAAGGTACCCTGACCCATCTCCAGATGTTTGATCACGACATTAACGCTGTTGTCTTCAGTGATTCTGACAAAAGCGTTGGCTTCAAAAGCACCATCGTTAAAGCTTGCGGTGGCCGGTTTCTCTGTTGCTGAGACCGGCATATTGACTGCCAGAGTAAGGCCTGCACTGGTACCTGCCACCAGTTTCAGGAAGCCACGTCTGCTGGTGGTGAGCTGTTCTGGATTGGCTCTATGCTTACGATTGATCATATTCCTGCTCCTTAGCTCAGCTGATCGGCAGCCTGTTTGATCGCTTTGCGAATCCGCACATAGGTTGCGCAACGACAGACGTTGCCGCTCATCGCTGCATCTATATCTGCGTCTGTCGGATTGCTGTTCTGTTCCAGCAGGGCGGTTGCCGACATCATCTGACCAGACTGGCAGTAACCACACTGGGCAACTTCCAGATCTTCCCAGGCCTGGCGGACGGCTTGGGAGGTCTTAGATTCGACGCCTTCAATGGTGGTGACAGAACGGCCTTCAACAGCAGATACAGGTGTTACACAGGAGCGCGTTGCCTGACCATCAATATGCACTGTGCAGGCACCACACAACGCCATGCCGCAGCCAAATTTTGTGCCGGTAAGTTGCAGGTGGTCCCGGATCGCCCACAACAGAGGGGTATCCGGAGAAACGTTGAGTTGTTGCTCAACGCCATTAATTTTCAGGGTGACTGACATACCAATCTCCTGAGACGGTTGCTCGTAAGGGGGAAAGTGATCAGCAACAAGTGTTGTTCAGCAATGGCTGATATCGTTAGCACGATTCTCCGAACTACTTGCACAAAACTACAGAACTGCCGGTAAAGCGTGGAGAAATTCCCAATTCTGGTGCCATAATTCTCTGAACTCATAGCGTTGGCGGAGGTTGATACAGATGTCGGAAAGTGCTGGTTTAGCGACGGCGATTGCCCGTTTTGTGGGTGAAGGGACACTGCATAAAACGGCTCTGGACGGGTTGAATCTTTATCGCTCAGAGCAGGAGATTGGTCGCCAGCCGATCGTTTACGATCCTACGATCTGCGTCATAGCCCAGGGCCGGAAGAAGATCTATTTCGGCGACTATACCAGTGGTTATGACCGTGATAATTATCTGATCAACTCACTGACGATGCCGATAGAGGCGGAGGTGGTGTCGGCAACACCTGATAAACCCTATCTGGGATTGAGTCTGGCTATTGATCCTAAGATTGTTAGCCAGTTGATGCTGGAGATGGACAGATTGGTACCTCAGGCGGAAGCAAAACAGGCAAGCAGTATTATCAGTTCAGCAGCGGTGACTGATCGCCTTAGTGATTGCTTTGTTCGCCTCGTCAGCTTGCTCGACTCGCCCGTCGATCTGGAGATTCTTGCTCATGGCTTAAAGCGTGAAATCTATTACGAGGTACTGAAGGGGCCGCAGGGGCATCTGTTACGCAACTGTGTCACCAATCTCTCCGGTGCCAACCGGATTGCACCGGTAGTTCACTATATTGAAGAGAATTTCCACCGTTCGCTGGATATCGAAACACTGGCCGGATATGCCAGTATGAGTACTTCTTCGTTGCATGCGCACTTTAAGCAGGTGACCTCTATGTCACCGATGCAGTTTGTTAAGACGTTGCGGTTGCATAAAGCGCGGCTGATGCTGCTCAGTGGTGACCCGGCAAGTGAAGCTTCTTACCGGGTTGGTTACAGCAGTCCATCTCAGTTTAGCCGTGAGTTTAAGCGTTTCTTTGGCGACTCACCGAGGGAAGTGCTGGCCAGTGCTGTTGCCTGACACTGAGTCGCTATGCCGTTGCGTTCAGATCTCCTGCGGGAGTACAAACCAACGCAGTTTCTCTGCTTCAGCCGATAACTCAAGTGGGGCGCTCTGCTCCTGGACTGTGTTGAACATCAGAGTTTCTCCCTCTTTGAGATACTCCGTGAGTGGCTTAGTAGCGGTTTCTGCTGCTGGTAATTGATCTGCTAGCGGATCAAAGCTGGTGAGATCGTTTTGCGGAGGATTTGGCTGGTTCTGATAACGCCATACGCCAGATGCCTTGTCGAACTGGTAAGCAGGTAACATTTTCCAGCCGTGCTCAGCGACCAGATCGATCGCTTGTACCAGATATTCAAAGCTCTCCTGATCGATAAAATAGTTAAAGTTTAGGCGGACCCAACCCGGTCGCATCACCATTTCGCCCTGATTGATACAGCCCTCAATGGCGTTGCTGTACTCCGGTGACATATTCAATAGCCTGTGGGCGTAAGGGCCCGCACAAGAGCAGCCTCCCCGAACCTGAATACCGAACAGGTCGTTCAATAGCGCGACTACAAAACCATAGTGCAGATCTTTGCCATGGTGTTTGATACGCAAAGATACGATCGAAAGCCTTTTCGCTTGCTGGCTACCGAGAATCTCGATGTTTGGATTGCTTGACCAGCGTTGCAGGGCGGTGCCGACGAAGTCGCTTTCAAGCTGCCTGATCTGGCTGGTGCCAACCATCTGTTGCAGACGAAATACTAACCCCGCTCTGATTGATTCTACGATTGCTGGAGTGCCTCCCTCTTCGCGGCGCTCCGCATGCTGTATGTAAGTGTGGTGGCCTGGTGTCACATAGCTTACTGTGCCGCCACCGGGTACTGCCGGAATACTGTTTTTTAACACCTGCTGGTTAACGATAAGTACACCCGGAGTACCTGGGCCGCCGACAAACTTGTGCGGGGAGATAAACACGGCATCTTTGGGCGCGTCACCGTCTGCACCGCGCATCCTGATCTCAGTGTAGGGCGCTGCGGCCGCGTAATCCCAGAATGCCAGCGCATCATGTTGTTTCAGAATACGGCTAACCTGATCAACAGGAGTTTCCAAACCCGTTACATTAGATGCGGCCGAGAAGCTACCGATCTTGCAGGGACGATGTTGATACTGCTGCAGCTGATGCTCCAGAGCTGCGAGATCCAGTTCACCAGCACCATTCAGCGGGATGACCACCACTTCGGCGATACTCTCACGCCAGGGCAGCTCATTGGAGTGATGTTCGTAAGGGCCGATGAACACCACTGGTCTCTCTTCCTGTGGGATCAGAGCTTCCAATTGATAACGGGCATCCAGATCAGCTGGCAGTCGGATATTAAGGATATCGATCAGCTTATGGATCGCAGCCGTTGCACCAGGACCACAGAAGAGCACATTGTCATCCTCGCGGGCATCAACGGCCTGACGGATCATATCTCTGGCATCTTCGCGGAAACGAGTTGTTTGGGCACCGGTATAGGAAGTTTCGGTGTGGGTATTGGCGTAGTAGGGCAGTACCTGATCGCGGATATAGTCTTCGATAAAACTCAGTGAGCGTCCGGATGCCGTGTAGTCAGCATAAACCAGAGGTTTGCTGCCGAACGGTGTTGAGATCAGTCGGCCTTCGCCAATCACTGAATGACGGATCTTTTCGAGTAGAGAATACATTGTTTCACCCTTTCCAAATTGCCTGGGGAGCGGTTGGTAGCGTCGCTCTGCAGCCTGGCTGTTTCGCTTCTGTTGGTGAAATCAGCAGCAGGCCCTAAAAGCCTATTCGCTTGGGTGGAGAAAAGTATTGTTAGCTTTGTAGCGATTGCGAGTTTTTGTGAAAGGATTTTCTTTGAGGTCTGGTGTATGGAGAATAATTTTTTATTGGTCTAGGTTTGTAGGTTATCTGGACTCTAATCGATTGATTCGGCGCTTGCCAACATACTTCTGTCTCAGCCTATCCAGTTCTCCACGCCTGACCATACTTTCAAATGCTGCTTTAAGCTTCTGAGTGGATATTCTGTTTTTACTCTGGTTAGAAATTTGTACCCAGGGAATGCGCTGATCAACGATTAACGGTGTACCAAATAGCTGTTCATCGTGTCCTGCCTGTTCCGCGGCACTGATGATGGGCGTTAACGGGCCGATAATCGCGTCGACACGGCCGGCGATCAGTAATCTGATGCCTTCAAAAAAATCGTTGGTGTCATAGCGGATGATCTCAGGATGACTGTCTATCTCATGACTGAATTTTCCACCGCGCAGGTAAGCTATGGTTTTCCCTTCCAGACTTTCGACAGAGTCAAAGGTGCTGCCCTGAATACCGATAACTACGGTTTTTAACGCCGGCAGTGGCGCGATAAAGGTGACATGATCTTCCAGCTCAGGATACCGAAACATGATGGTCATATCGGTTTGACCTGTCTTCAATTCTTTGATGATTCGCGCGTAGGGGTAAATCTGATTACTGGCTTCGTATCCGGCTTCGGCGATCAGAATATTGGCTGTGTCGAAGTAAATTCCGCTCTGTTGGTCGTCATCGATGATGCCGTAAGGTGATACTGCGATAGTACGGACCTCTACTATATTGCGGCTTTGACCCACCGCCGCTGGTACCATCAGGCAGCTAACGAAGATAGCAGTGCAGTGTCTGATAAGCTTTTTCACAGCTGTCTCTCCTGCCTGGCAGGTGAATGCGGATACCTCATCAAATATAGTCAATTTTTGAATTGGACGGAGCCCGCAGCTGATAAGGCTGCAGGCCAGAAAAGGAGCAGAAGCTTAGCGTACGATTATGCTGTTCAGAGCTCAGACAGATCCGCATGAACAATGTAATCACTGATCAAGCCATTATGGACGGTAAGAAATGTAGAAAAGCTGGCTGAGGTTTTACTGCCATCCAAGCGAACGTAATCTACCTGACCTTTACAGATCAGCTGATCGGCATCCTGCCAGCTACCTTCTAGCCTGTGAGACATAGAGCGGATGCTGCCAAAGAACTGCTCGTTTGCGGCTAGTACTTCTGCCTTGCCAGTCATCACTGGACTGTTACCGATACGGAACTGAACATTATCGGCCAGATATCGGTTCAGGAACTGCAGGTCTTTGTTATCAACAGCATGATACAAGTTTGCCAGAAAGGCTTTGCCATTGATCAGTACCGCCGGGTTGGCTGTGTTCTCTTTAGTCTTTTGGGCAGGACTGTGAGTGAGTTCACCGCTTTCGCCACCGTAGAGGTTTCGTTCCTGAGGCTCTTCACTAAGGTATTGCAGGAACTCAAACTGGAAGCCTGCCGGATCACGATAGTAGACGGTTTTCCGGAAAGGGTGGGCGCGACCAATGATCTCAGGCTTAAAACCATGGTTGTCCAGGCGCTCAACCAGTGCATCAAGGTCTGTTACGATAAAGCCCAGATGAGCTAAGCCCGGTTTAATCCCTTCAACTTTACGTATCTCACCTTCAGCACTGTCGTTCAGCGTAATGTAGTAATCATCATTACCCACATGAAGCCATTCGCGAGGCTTGTTTTGCCACTGGCCTTTACCTGAGCCTCTTACTTGCCACTCGGGGAAAGCTACCAGCAAAAAATTCAGCGTCGGTTCTATCTCTTTCACTACCAGGTTTGCGTGCTCGAAACGGATCATGTTGTTGCCTCTGTGTTCTGTGCCAGTCGTGAGAAAACTATAAATTGGCTCTTGTTGATCAACAATATGGTTATTGGTAGATTGTAAGTTGACTAAAACTCAACAGTTGTTGGCTTTAACAGATGGATACATTCAATGCGATTCCGATTTTTGTCGCCGTAGCTAGAAACCAGAGTTTCTCTGGCGCTGCGAGAGAACTGGGGCTGTCAAAGTCAGCTGTCAGTAAACGAATCACTCAGTTAGAAGATCGATTAGGTGCCCGGCTGATTCAGCGCAGTACCCGAAAACTCAGCCTGACAGAACTGGGTGAGCGATTTTTTGAACACGCGCAATTTGCCACTGTGTCTGCCCGTAATGCGGTGGATGCTGTCAGTGAGTTGCAGGGAGAACCAGTCGGGCAGTTGAAAATAGTGGTGCCAATGAGCTTCGGCATGCTGCATATAGCGCCATTAATTCCAGAGTTTCTAAAACGCTATCCAAAAACAGAGATTGATCTGGTGATGGATGATAAACCGGTCAATTTGATAGCAGAGGGCTATGACCTGGCGATTCGCACCGGGGATCTGCCAGAGTCGAATCTGATCGCACGTACTTTGGCACCCTTGCATAGTGTTGTTTGTGCATCCCCTGACTATCTGGCTAAGCATCCGATTGAACGGCCTGAAGAGCTGGAGCAGCATAACTGCCTTACGTTTAGCTATTCCTCCAATGCGGACCACTGGGAGTTTTTCGAAAGTACTGAAAGCCCTACGCAGCCGATCTCGGTCAGAGTTGATGGTAATTATCAGGTTAATAATAGTGAGGCGCTGAAACAGGCGGTTATACAGGGGTTGGGGATTGGTCGTCTGCCGACTTTTATTGTCGGCGATGCGTTACGCTCCGGTGAACTGGTGCAGCTTTTCAGCCAATATGAGATGCCGAGCAAGCGGGTTCACGCTGTCTTTCCTGAGCGTCATTACATGCCTGCTAAAGTCAGATCATTCCTCGATTATGTCATCGAGCAGTTTGGTGATGGGAAACCCTATTGGGATCAGTTTTAAGATAAAAGGTCCCTTTAAAAATGGGCTGTTTTCATACTTATCTATAGCAGCGGCGTCGCCTGAATCGCATTGCTGTGTAACCACAAGTCCCTGATCTGCAATCGCAAATTTGAAGTGTTGTGCTACCTTGATTTAATACACGTCAAACAAAGTTTGCTCTTATGGCCAGGGAAAATGACATCCAGGAAGTCATGCCGGAACAGGTGCAGCAGAGGGCTGAAAGCCTTACTGCGCATCAGGCTGCAAATATGGAAGCGGGCAAGAGCAGGGGAGAGTTTGAACTCCTGATGCTGACGCACCGTTCTGGTGGTGCAGACGATTTCATCGGTGGTCTGTCAGACGTCCGTAATCGAATGTCTGAAGGCTCAGGCAATATCGAAGTTTCCTCCCACTGGTCCGTGCCCTGGTCAGATCTGATGATGGTGATGTTCGTTATGTTCGTGGTGCTCTACACCATGGAGGTATCGGAAAATGATGTGCAGCAGTTGGTTGAAGAACTGCCACCGCCACCACCAATGGAGATGAGTGATGGCCAGGAAGTCCTACCCGATAAGTACACCCTGCCAGATCTGGATGAAACCGAATCCGCAATTATCCAGCAGCTGATCCGCGAGAAAGAGCGGATTATCGCAGAAGCTGATCTGCATAATATTGACGTCACCTTAACCGAGAAACAGGGTATCAAGGTCAGTGTTCGTGGGCCGCTGCTGTTTGAGTCCGGTCAGGCTGAACTGAAAGATGAAGTGATGAACTTTCTCGATCAGCTAGCGCTGGTGATAGGCCGAAATAACTATGAGATTCAGGTAGCGGGCCATACCGATAACTTCCCAATCAGCACGCCACAATTTCCGACTAACTGGGAGCTCTCAGCTGCCAGGGCAAGCTCCGTAGCCCGATTTTTGATTCAGTCCGGTGATCTTGATCCGGGCCGCTTTACCATTATCGGACACTCAATGTTTCGTCCGATTGCGCGCAATATCGGTGACGAAAACAAAGCCAAAAACCGCCGTGTTGAAATCATCATCACCCGTAACGAGTATCAGCCATGAAAAAAAATAAGCACCTTTGGCCAGCGGTACTACTGTTCAGCATCTTGTTCTTTGGTGGCTTTGCGATCAGCAATGGTGCTCATATGATGCTGAATGCAATGGGGCTCGTGTTGGTTGTAGCCGGGACACTGGCAGCCGCCTTTATCAGTTATACCTCGAATAATTTGTTGGCGGCTTATCGGGTGGCGGTGAATAGTTATAGGAACTATGCGCCGGATGAAGAAGAGATCGTTAATACACTATTGAATCTGTCGATGCTGTCTCGGCAACAGGGTGTTCTGGCGCTGGGTAAAGAGGAGGAGCGATCCAGTGTGTTGTTCCTGAGTCGTGCTTTGGGAATGCTGGTGGACGGTTTGAAACCGGAAGATATCCGCAATTCACTCTATATCGAGATCTATTTCTTTCAGCAAAGACGGGGCCAGCAGGAACGCATCTTTCGCCACCTTGCCCGCTTAGCACCTGCCTTTGGTGTGGCTGGTAGTGTCGTCGGCCTGATCGGTATGTTGGCGGGCATCGGTGATACGGGGGTCATCATCCAGACGATCCCAATTGCGCTGACGTCTACTCTCTACGGCATAGTGCTGGCGAACTTCGTGTTGATCCCCATTGCGGAAAATATCTATACCAAAACTCAGGATGAACTGCTGATTCATAAGCTCATCATCGAAGGCGTACTGTTGATTGCTGAGGAGTACAACACCAACCACCTGCAAACGAAGTTGGAAGCTTTCATCACTCCATCTGTCAGGGCGGAACGGCATAAAAGCTATGCCGAGATCCGTGAACAGTACCGTAAATTGAAGGAGAGAAGTGAACAGGTTTGAGCCTGTATGGTGAAAGTTTGCCCGGCTGGCACCGGGCATTGTTCTTTCACTACCAGAGCCTGCCAGATCAACGTAGGGGAGTGTTGATATCGCTTTATGACTCGTTGGTGGAAAGCATTTAAACAGCTGGCTTGTCGATAAGTTGTCAAATATGGGGGGAACTCCTGAGACACGTAGATAAATAGTTGTGTCGTTATCGTTTTTTTCTGCTCGGTGTTCAGCCCCGCTTCTGGCACTATACTGACTCCTCTTTATTGTTCGGAATCATGCGCTGACACTTATGCTGACTTCTCTGTTTAACCGTTTAGGAAATACACTCTACATCCAGATCTGGTCTGATCGCATCAAGGTGACTGAACCTGAGTCAGGACAGGTGTTTGAAGATAAAGCTCTGGTGGCTTACAAAGAGGAGCGGAAAGGGCAGCGTAATGCAGTTAGATTTGGCTTCGATGCTGAGGGGGTACCGGGTGCAGATCTGGTCGAGCCTTTTGCTCATCCGCGTGCATTGCTGAACGATTTCTTTGCTGCGCAAAAGCTACTACAGCACATATTCGCAAACTTCCATCAGGGCAAACCGTTGAAGGGAGCGCCGCTGGTGGTGATTCAGCCGATGGAAAAACTCGATGGTGGGCTCACCATGATAGAGGAGCGGGCGTTTCAGGAGCTGGCGCTTGGTGCGGGTGCCAGAGAAGCGATTGTTTATGCTGGCGATGAACTTGATCTTCATTCCTTCGATTATCAGGCGCTGAAGCAGGAGCAGGCGGAGAAGCTTAAAGAACAGGCGCAGCAGATGGCAGGTAACTCACGTCGCCGTCGTCGCCCTTCGATGATAGTGTTTGCCGTTTATATACTGATTATTCTGTTGGTGCTCTGGTTCGGTGGTGAACCTAAACAGCCGTAACAGGTTACTGCCACTGGCTGATAATCAGTTCAGTTAATGTCTGATAGCGCTGGCTGAGAGGGCGGTGCTTTTTACGGATCATAAACACCGGTTCAAGGACCGGTGTTTTCAGTTCTACCAGATCCAATTGCTCAGGGTAGGGAAAGGCACTGAGTGCAGAACGGGGTAGCACAGTAAAGCCGAGCCCTTCCGCAACCGGTAATAGTATCTGGCTGAGTTGGTTTATATAGCCTTGTTGTGGCAACTGACTCATGCCCTGAAACTGCTCTGGAAAGTTCGCTTCTAAAACCTGGCTGGCATAGTGATGACCATCCGGGTGATTGATAAATCCCAGTGCCAGTAATGATTGCCAATGGCTGGACGCGCCTGCCGGGGTAATCAGGCAGAGCTCGTCTTCTCCCATTTTCTGCTGTTCTATCGCTTTATCAGTCACCGGTTGGGTGACTATGCCGAGATCGGATTGGTTCTCCAGAATGCGCTGTACTATGCCTTGATTCGGCGCCGCCTCCAGACTAAAGCTAAGTGCTTTATATTGCCGTTGTAACTTCAGTAACTCCGGATAGAGTTGCATCGCCATTGCGCCAGAACAGGCTAATCTGCACTCACCCCTAAAGGGGTCATCGCCTGCGATATCCTGCCTTAGTTTCGCTTCTTGTTGCTGCTGATCCTGGCCAAATTGATAAAGACGCTCACCCGCCGGGGTCAGCTCAAACTGTTTGCCATGCCGGTTAAGCAGCGGCTGTCCCAGTTCAGTTTCCAGCTTCTTCACATGCTGGCTAACACCCGGTTGAGTCATAAATAGCCGCTCGGCAGTACGGGTGAAATGGCCGCAGTCTATCAGGGTCATAAAAGTGCGAAGAAAGATTGGATTTATCATAATCTTAGATTATCAAATGGATCATTATTGATAATTTAATATGCAGAGTACGGCTCTGTAAACTGGCTTCAATTAATCAGGAGTCATGACTATGTCTGAACAGATGGTTGCAGCTGGCAAACACACTTACCCTCGCGCTTTCTCTCATATCGGGATTTCAGTGCCAGATCTGGAAGCGGCAGTGAAGTTCTATACCGAGGTGCTGGGTTGGTACCTCATTATGGAGCCAACTGAGATCACCGAAGATGAAAGTGCGATCGGCGAGATGTGTACTGATGTATTTGGTGCAGGCTGGGGCTCATTCCGTATCGCTCATCTATCGACGGGCGATCGTATCGGCGTTGAGTTGTTTCAATTTGCTAACCAGCAGAATCCGGAAGATAACTTTGAGTATTGGAAGACAGGAATCTTTCACTTCTGTGTGCAGGACCCGGATGTAGAAGGTCTGGCCGAGCGAATTGTTGCGGCGGGTGGCAAAAAGCGGATGCCAAAACCACGCTATTACTATCCGGGCGAGAAGCCTTACCGCATGATTTATATGGAAGACCCGTTCGGTAATATTCTCGAGATCTATAGCCATAGCTACGAGCTGCACTATGCGGCAGGGGCTTATAAATAGAATATTCGTTGACCGCTCGGATAGTTTATCCCCGGGCGGTTATCTTTCAGGCCATGCTTTCCTCTAGTTGCCCCCAGTTCACCTCGCAGGCGAGCATATAGCCAGCGCCATAAACGGTCTTGATAATCTCGCTCTCCTCCGGGTGTTCTCCAGCTTTTAGTTTTTTCCTTAGGCGGGACATACGGGAATCGATGCTTCTATCATAAGGAATTGCCTGTTCGCCGAGCAATCTGTCGCGGGATAAGATCTGTTTAGGTGCTCTCAGAAATGTCAGCAGAAGGTCGCCTTCAGCAGTACTGAGAATGGTACTGTTGCCATTCTGAACTTGAGTGAGAGTCAGGGTTGAAGGGTTATAGTGCCAGCCGGAAAACTGTGCTTGCTTGAGCGCCGCATGAGGCTGGTTTGTTGTATCTCTGCCAAGACGACGTAGCAGGCTATCGACCCGGGCGACCAGATAACGAGGCTCAAACGGTTTGGTCATGTAGTCGTCTGCACCAAGCTCAAGCCCCAGTACGCGGTCTGGCAGACTGCCCCGGCCCGAGAGGATCAATACGCCAATATCAGGGCTTTCAAAAAGTTCTTTTACCAGCGCCAATCCATCCATATCGGGAAGTCCCAGATCAACAACACATAGAGCGGGAGGCTTACGTTTGATTGCGCGCAGGGCAGCGCTGCCGGTATTGAAGGAGCAGATCTCATAGCCAAAGTAAGACAGCTCTGAACTGGCCAGATCGCAGATGTCCTGATCATCATCGATGATATAGATTAGGTTTGTCTTTCGCATAAATACGGTACCCAGGTCCCTGCTGTTAATTGTTTTTATTTTAAGGCTCTGTCGAAAAACTTAACTTCGCATTTCGCAGTGCTTCTGCCAGTGTTTCTTTATCGAATGGTTTACGCAGAATGCTGTAGTCAGTCTGTGTCGTTGTTCCACCAGTCGGGGCATACTCGTTGCCACTGATGATCACTACAGTGTTAGCCGGGTGTTTATTGTGCATCACTGCTGCCAGCTCAAAGCCATCCAACCGTCCCGGCATGTTGACGTCCGTGACCATGGCATCAATGTTATCCAGCGTGTTGATCAGTTGTTCCGCTTCATCTGCGTTTTGCGCTTCGATTACGGAGTAGCCGATTGAGAGCAATTGATCACGCACGACGGAACGCACATCGTCGTCATCTTCTGCCAACAGAATCATCTGTCTCTCGGTTTCTTGTGACGCTTCAGGTAACAATGCCGCTGGCGTTTTAGTACTTTGCTTTCGCTGATGCCCTATAGGTAACAGCAGGGATACCGAAGCCCCACCACCCGATCGTTGATTCAGTGAGATATATCCACTCGATTGTTTAATAAAGCCATAGACCATACTGAGTCCGAGACCGGATCCCTCACCGTTGTTTTTGGTTGTATAGAAAGGCTCAAAGGCTAATGTTTTCGCCTGAGGTGAGAACCCGCTGCCAGTATCATTAACCTGAATCTCGATATAGGCGCCATCCGCCACTGGCTCATCATAGGTTTGAGCAGAGAGGTCGACGCACTCTCTGACGATGATTTCAATTCGGCCTCCCTCCGGCATGGCATCTTTGGCGTTGAGCGCGAGGTTCACCAGTGCATTTTCCAACTGACAAGGGTCGGCAAAGAGTGTTCTCTCGGTCTCTATGCAGTAGCTCAGTGAGATGGTATCGGGCATCGAACTTTCGAGTAGTTCGATGGTTTCCTGGATCAGGTCAGGCAGTTTTATGGCACAAGGTGCCAGAGTCTGGCGGCGGGAGAACGACAGTAATCGGCCTGTCAGGTCTGCACCGCGGCGCGAAGCCCGAATGGCTGGCGCGATATATCTGGATAGCCCGTCAGTTTCTGAAAAATGATCTTTTGCCGCCAGTAGATTCCCCATGATGACTGTCAGCAGGTTATTAAAGTCATGAGCGAGTCCGCCTGCTAGCTGACCGGCGGCACTCATCCGCTGCGCTTCCATAAGTTTAAGTTCGGCGTTCTTTTCGGCTGTCACATCAAGGGACAAATTCAGTATCCCGGCGACCTGATTGTCCGGGGTCAGGTAGGGAATCAGGGTACGTTTTGTGATGATCTCTTTAGACCCTTGTTGAAAAGGGTATTCGTAGATGATTTTCTCTCCCGCCAGACAGCTGTCGATCTGGTCATTGATACTTTTCATCATCTGTGGGTCTATGATCTCGCTGATCTGCCGACCTACGATCTCATCTTTACTGCGGTTAAACAGGTCGGCATAGCCCTGATTGACGAAGATATAATTCAGATCTCTGTCGAGATAGGCGATCTGTGCAGGCAGAGCATCCAGTATCAGGCGTTGCCGTTCCTCCTGTTGCACCAATTCAGCGGTACGTACTTTTACCTTATCGTCCAGTGTCTGGATATTGTGGTGCAGGCGCTGAACCATGGTATCGAATGTTTGGGCGAGCATACCGATCTCATCGTCCCGGCTGATACCACTGACGGCCGTCAGGTCGCCGCCACGAATGCGCTCTGCAGTATTAGCCAGGCGTTTTATCGGACGGGTAATACGATTGATAAAGAAGGCTGCGAGCAGGGCTGCAATGAAGGTCGATATGAGAGCAATGGTCAGTATACGCTCGCTTAGCAGTACTGAACTTTGCCGTAGTTCATCTTCATAGACAGTTGAGCATATATACCAGCCAAGACCGTCCAGTGAGCGGACCAGAGATACCTTGTCGTAGATGAAGTTTTCGGGGTCTGAGGGTTTATCCCATTTGTAATGCAGCTCTTTGCCGGTATCGGCAACTTCCATAAGCTCTTTCAGGATCGGTCGCCCGGTAACCGGGTTGATCAGGTTAAAGCCGCTGGTCTGGTAATGTTTTGGGTTTGGGTGGGTAAAAATATGACCGTTTTCATCGAAAATGAAGACATAGCCGCTTTCACCGACAGTTACCTCGCTGAGTGCTTCGTGCAGCTCCTTGATAATGGCCTGTTTTCGTTTTTCTACTTCGCGGTCGATGTCATCCAGATAAAGCCCGGAGCCAATAATAAAGCCCCATTCAGGATAGTTTTTTACATATGAAAGCTTATCGGTTGGGTTGCTCTGATGCAGACGCTGCCACTGATACTGGTAGAAGCCTTCCCCTTCGGTTTTAGCCGACTGAATCAAGCGACCTATAATGCCTGATTGCTCACCTGAGTCTGGCTGGGACATATCCATGTTCAGTACTTTAGGGTCTGGATGCGAAAGTATGTTGGTGTTGTGATCCGCAATCCAGATATAGCCGCCATTGTCATAGGTAAAGTTTCGTAATCCATCCAGTATGCGCAGTCTGGCCTGCTCAAAATCTGTCCCTGTGCGCGTCGCTTCAGCATAAGCTTCGCGGATATGCACCTCTGTCAGTTCTACTACGGCTTTCAGGCGTTGTTTATGTGCCTCTAAAGCCTGCTGTCTGAAGCTCTCGAGATTTGCATACATCTTATTGGTGAGTTTGAAGGTGTTGCTGAGCGCAAGGCGGGCTGATTTCAGCTCAATCTGAAAGACCTCTTTGTGAATTAGCGGCACCGAAAAGACGTGAATAGCGACGAACATCACCGTAATTGTCAGAACTACGACTAAAAAGAACCGCTTGAACAACTTCGAGCCAGACGACATCTCAGTTTCACCAGATACAGAACGAGTGCCCAGTCTAATACGAAATCTGGCTGAATTCTGTGGCTTGCCACAATTCGGTGGATTTATGGCAAAGCCGTGCAAAAGTTCTAACGCAGCATGTAACTAACCCGGCGGAGAGCGCTGATTTCTATTGCTCCCGTGTTGAATACAGGCGTATTGATCTGCGGATTTTTCTGAGGATCAGTCGGTATGGAGTTAATTACATGAGTCATGACTATATCCTCAGGACTGAGTCTCTTGTTAAAGAGTTCAAAGGCTTTACTGCTGTTGATGATGTGAACCTAAACATCGAACGCGGTTCAATCCATGCGCTTATTGGACCCAATGGCGCAGGTAAAACCACGGTTTTCAACTTACTGACGAAATTCCTGACACCCAGTTCAGGCCGTATTCTATTCAACGGTGCTGATATCACCTCGCTGAGACCTGCCTCTATCGCCCGCAAAGGAATAGTGCGTTCGTTTCAGATCTCCGCTGTCTTTCCGCATTTGTCGGTACTTGAGAATGTGCGTATTGCGTTGCAGCGCAAGGAAGGCAATAGCTTTCACTTTTGGAAGTCAGAAAGAGTCCTTAACAAATTGAATGAACGCGCCCGAGAGCTGCTTGAATCGGTAGGCCTGGGAGAGTTTGAGCATGTCACTACCGTTGATCTTCCCTATGGCCGCAAGCGCGCACTTGAGATAGCGACCACTCTGGCGCTTGACCCGGAGATGCTGTTGCTGGATGAGCCGACCCAAGGGATGGGCCATGAAGATGTCAGTGTTGTCACTGAGCTGATCAAGAAAGTATCCACAGACCGCACCATTTTGATGGTCGAACACAATCTCCATGTTGTGGCGCAGCTTGCCGACCGTATTACGGTACTGCAACGCGGCGCCATCCTGACCGAAGGCGATTATCAGACAGTTTCTGAAGACCCGCGAGTCCGCGAAGCCTATCTCGGTGTTGCTGCTGATGAACCTGCTCTCTCTAGTGGAGTAGATAACAAGCCGGTAGAGGAGGCAGTGGCATGAGCAGTGGCGAGAAAATACGTATAAATGACCTCCACGCCTTCTACGGTGAGTCCCATATCCTGCACGGGATTGATCTGAGTATTCATCAGGGCGAGCTGGTGACTTTGCTGGGACGCAATGGTTCAGGGCGATCAACCACACTTAAATCGATCATGAATATGGTGGGCAGGCGTACCGGCCAGATCAACATCAACGGCACTGAAACCATCGATATTGCTGCTCACAAAATAGCGCTTCTTGGTGTCGGGTATTGCCCCGAAGAGCGGGGGATATTTGCCAGCCTGAATGTTGAAGAGAACCTGATGTTACCGCCAAACGTACGCTCCGATGGCATGAGTGTAGAAGAGATCTATGAGCTGTTTCCCAACCTTGCTGAACGTCGCTACAGCCAGGGAACCCGCTTGTCCGGTGGTGAACAGCAGATGCTGGCGATGGCGCGGATACTCAGGACAGGTGCCAACATCCTTTTACTTGATGAGATTACAGAAGGCCTTGCCCCGGTGATTGTCCGGAAGCTGGCGGAGGTACTGGAAATGCTCAAACAGCGCGGCCTGACAATCCTTCTTGTCGAACAGAACTTCCATTTTGCCGCACCGATCGCAGACCGTCATTACGTGATGGAGCATGGCCATATTGTCGAAGAAGTTCATCGATCCCAACTGGCTGCGAAAACCGAAACCCTGAATACCTACCTGGGCGTTTAAGCCCCGCTTCCTTGCAATCAAATAACAAAAAGAAATTTCGAGCAGGAGTATTACCAATGAAAACACTACAGAAAACCCTATTGTCGACCTTGATCACCGCTACCGCAGGATTGGCTCAGGCGGGCGCTATTTCTGATGATGTCGTTAAGATCGGCGTATTGGCTGACATGGGTGGTGTGTATGCCGATATCTGTGGGCAGGGTTGTGTCACAGCTGTGGAGATGGCGGTCGAAGACTTCGGTGGTTCTGTGCTGGGCAAACCAATCAAAATCATCAGTGCAGATGATCAGAACAAGCCGGATGTAGGCTCCGCAAAAGTGCGCGAGTGGATTGAAAGTGAGAAAGTTGATGCGGTTAACGGGTTGGTTGCTTCCTCAGTGACCGGAGCTGTGACAAAAGTGCTCACCGATGCCAAGCGTATCGCATTGATATCGACTTCAGCCAGTAACGCCTTTACCACTAAAACCTGCTCTCCCTATAACGTGCACTGGACCTATAACGTGGCAGCTTTGGCCAATGGCACAGTCAAACCTATGGTGGATTCTGGCAAGAACAAGTGGTTCTTCATCACTGCCGATTATGCCTTCGGCCATGCGCTGGAAAACATCGCAACAGATGTAATTAAAAGCAGTGGCGGTGAAGTGGTCGGTTCTGTCAGGGCCCCACTGGGCACTACAGACTTTTCCTCTTATGTACTTCAAGCGCAGGCTTCAGGCGCAGATGTAGTAGGGCTGGCCAATGCCGGAGCTGACTTTGTGAACTCCCTGAAAACCGCTGCAGAATTTGGTCTGACTGATATGGCTGATGTGGCGGGCCTGCTGGTATTCACACCGAATGCTAAAGCGCTTGACCCGGCGATCGCCGCAGGTATGAAAGCAACCACTGGTTTCTATTGGGATATGGATGATCAGACCCGTGCCTGGTCGGCGCGATTCAAAGAGCGCCATGGTGCTATCCCTGCTATGGGCCAGGCCGGAGCTTATTCAATGACTATGCATTACCTGAACGCGATCAAGCAGGCCGGAACTGACGAGCCAGATGCTGTGATGAAGCAGATGAAAGCGACAAAACCAAATGATTTCTTCGCCCGCAACGCTTACCTCAGGGCGGATGGGCGTATGGTTCATGACATGTTGCTGGTCAGTATCAAGGACGCCGCCAGCCGTACCTCAGAGGATGACATCTATAAGATCGAAGCCACTATTCCGGGTGATCAGGCATTCAATCCGATGCTCGCCTCTTGTGACTTCAAGTAACTCAGCTCGGGCAAGGGACTGCTAGCAGTCCCTTGCTGTTTTAAAGAGCTGCTAGCTAACGATCCATCTCTTTTCCCTAGGTGTTGTTATGGCGACCTTTTTCGGAATTAACCTCTTTGCCCTGTCCGGGCAGCTGCTGGTGGGGCTGATTAACGGCTCATTCTATGCGCTGCTGAGTCTGGGGCTGGCCATCATTTTCGGCCTGTTGAAGATAATCAATTTCGCCCAGGGGGCGATGTATATGGTGGGCGCATTCGCTGCCTGGATGGCGCTGAACTATCTCGGTATTAACTACTGGTGGGCGCTGCTGATTGTCCCTTTGGCGGTTGGCGGCTTGGCGATTCTGATCGAACGCTTTCTGGTTCGCCCGATTGCCAATGAAGACCACCTCTATAGTTTGCTGCTGACTTTCGGGGTTGCGCTGGTGTTACAAGGCGTCTTTACGCAACTATTCGGTTCCTCTGGTATTCCTTATGCCATCCCGGACGCGTTGAAAGGAGGCACCCGGCTGCCCTTTATGTATCTGCCCGATTACCGAGCCTGGATTATCGTCAGTTCACTGACAGTCTGTTTTGGCACCTGGTGGGTGATCGAGAAAACCAAGCTTGGTGCCTATCTACGAGCGGGCACTGAAAATCCGCAGTTGATGCAGGGATTCGGTATTAATGTACCACTGATGACAACACTGACATTCGGTTTTGGTGTGGCTCTCGCTGGCTTTGCTGGCGTGCAGGCGGCGCCTATCTATTCGGTCAGTCCTGAGATGGGCTCCAACCTGTTGATTGTGGTCTTTGCCATTGTGGTGATTGGCGGCATGGGCTCTGTGGGTGGTGCCATTATTACCGGGTTAGCGATGGGCATAGCTGAGGGGCTAACCAAGTTTTTCTACCCTGAGGCCTCAACCACAATCATATTCCTGCTGATGGTGATTGTGCTGTTGTTCAAACCCGCGGGCTTGTTCGGTAAGGAAGCTTAGGAGTGATCATGATGAAAGTTAATAAGCTCTATCTGTTGTTGTTTGCGCTGGCACTGGTTGCACCTACAGTTCTCTATCCCGTGTTACTGATGAAAGTGCTCTGTTTTGCCCTGTTCGCCAGCGCTTTCAATCTATTGTTAGGCTTTGCCGGGTTGCTCTCCTTCGGTCATGCGATCTTTCTTGGCACCGGTGGCTATATCACCGGCACTCTGATGCTCAATACAAACTTGACTGCCGAGCTAGGTATTTTGGCCGGCACTGCCGCTGCTGCTCTGCTCGGTGCGGTGTATGGCAAGTTGGCGGTGAAGCGAGAGGGGATCTATTTCGCGATGGTAACCCTTGCGTTAGCTCAGCTTGGTTTCTTCTTCTACCTGCAGGCCCCTTTTACCGGGGGTGAGGATGGTTTGCAGGGAGTGCCGCGGGGAACCCTGTTTGGTGTGCTCGACCTGTCCGATAACATGGTGATGTATTACTTCGTACTGGCCATTTTCCTGGCTGGGTTCTGGTTGATTCATCGCACTATCCATTCGCCCTTTGGCCAGATCCTTAAAGCTATTCGTGAGAACGAACCCCGTGCTATTTCGCTCGGCTACAGCGTCAACGACTACAAGTGGGCGGCATTTGTTATCTCAGCAGCACTCGCTGGGCTGGCTGGTTCAACCAAGACGCTGGTTTTCCAGTTAGCTTCTCTGACCGATGTTCACTGGCATATGTCGGGTGAGGTTGTGCTGATGACCTTACTCGGCGGTATGGGCACCATTTTCGGGCCTTTAGTGGGAGCCGGGGTCGTTGTTTCTATTCAAAATTACCTGTCTGGAGGGGAGTTAGGAAATTATGTCCACATCATCATGGGGCTGATCTTTATTGTCTGTGTGCTGTTATTCCGCAGCGGCATTGTTGGTGAACTGCAAAAAGTTATTAAGTTTAAGGGGTAATTAATAGCAGGGTTGGCTATTAAATGACCCGCTTAAACCTAGCTTAAAAACTTTTCTTTTGACGGTTCAAATTAATAGAAAGCCGTTATATCCGAATTAAGGTTTTATGCGATGAAACTTTGGCATTGTCACAATACTCGATCGTTACGCCCATTATGGGCCCTGGAGGAGATCGGTATTGCTTATGAGATAGAGCTGCTGCCTTTTCCTCCGCGAGTAATGCAACGTGATTACCTGAATGTAAATGCGATGGGCACTTTGCCTTACCTGACCGATGGCGCGACACAGATGAGTGAGTCATCGGCTATCTGCCAGTATTTGGCAGACAGATATGGCAAAAAAGTCGCTATCAGTGCTGATCATCCAGAATATGGTAGTTACCTGAATTGGCTCCATTTTAGTGAGGCTACGCTGACATACCCGCAAACTCTGGTGCTCAGGTATGAGCGACTGGAACCACAGGAGAGAGCAGTTCCACAGATAGTGGAGGACTATAAAAGGGTCTTCTTTGCACGATTAAAACATCTGAACGCTCATCTTCTTGAGCGCGATTTTCTTTGTGATGGGCGTTTTACCATTGCGGATGTATCTGTTGGTTACGCCCTTCACTTGGGAAGTTGTATTGGCCTCGATAAACATTATTCGCCAGAAGTAATCTCTTATCTTGATCGATTGAGGGAACGTCCAGCTTTTAAAAGGGCTTACTCAGTAGGTGAAGAGATGAATCCATTTGTCTTCGAATAATAATAAATTAGGGATGAATATTATGAAATTCTCAAATACCTATGACGTTTTTGAACATTACGCTATTAATAAATCGGATCTTCCTGCCTTAACCGAGATAAAGGATCTGGATGATGTCAGCCAGTCGGAAACCTGGTCGTATGCGGAGTTTTATCGCCTTATCAACAGGACTGCACGTCTGATTCAGCATTACTCGGAGACTGAACGGCCGCACTGCGCTTTCTTGTTGCCTCAGATTCCGCAAGCACAGTTCATTATGTGGGGGGCTTCTGCGGTTGGTGCTGTTGCGCCGCTAAACCCGCTGTTACACAGTGATGCGATCGCCAGTTTGCTTGAGCGCTCCGAAACTGAGGTGTTGTTTGTACCGGGGCCTGAGTCCGATCCTGAACTATGGCAAAAGGTGCAATCGGCCATCCGGCAGTTGCCAAAACTGAAGGCGGTGATCACCGTTGGTACTCCGGCTGAGCAGGGCGCAAGCTGCCATTATGATGATGTGGTGTCAGATTTTAGCGATGAAGCACTGCCGCAGTCAGTTCGTGCTAAACCGGATGATGTTTGTGCGTTCTTCCACACTGGTGGCACAACCGGGCTGCCAAAGTTGGCAATTCACACCCACGCGGCGCAGCTGGCTGCCGTTGAGATGTGGAACCAGAGTATCAAAGACCTGCCTGAGGCGGTGACCATTAATGGACTGCCGACTTTCCATGTGGCGGGGTCGTTGCTTAACGGGATCTGCAATTTCGGGGTAGGAGGGCATGTAGTGCTGCCACATCCGGCAGGTTATCGTGATGCGGCGACGGTGCAGTCTTTCTGGCGTTTGATAGAGGACTATCAGGTTAATGTCGCTTTTGCGATTCCCACTACTCTGGGCACTCTAGCCCAGTTGCCGGTCAACGGCGCGAAGCTGGACAGTTTTAAGTGCTTTGTAACAGGCGGCGCTATTGTGTCTGAATCTGTATCTCGAGCGTTGATGGAGAACTGTGGGCGACCGGTCTTTGAGATGTATGGCATGACTGAAGGTTGCGGTGTGTTGTCCCTGCCGGATACACATGGCGAGCCTGTATTGAGAAGTTCCGGTAAACCCGCTTCTGGCAGTGAGATCCGGATCGGGGATCAGGGGGCTGCAGTTGGTGTCTCAGGCGAGGTGCAGTTCCGCGGTGCTAATCTGTTCTCCGGTTACATCGGCCATCAGGAAGATCCATTTACAGCCGATGGCTGGCTGAAGACTGGAGATCTGGGTTACTTGGATGAGGAGGGTTATCTGTTCCTGACTGGACGCGCAAAAGACCTGATTATTCGTTCCGGGCACAATATCGATCCGATAGTGATTGAAAGTTGTCTGGAGAAACATCCGGCGGTATCTATGGCGGCAGCAGTGGGCAAACCTGATCGCTATGCGGGTGAACTGCCGATAGTCTATGTCGAGTTGATTCAGGGCACATCGGTGACTGAAGCAGAGCTGATTGAGTTCGCTCAGGCGAATATTGATGAACGACCAGCCTGTCCGAAAGCGGTACATATCATCCCTGAACTACCGAAAACCGCTGTTGGCAAGATCTTCAAACCGGACTTGAGAACCCGTGCCATCGCTAATGTTCTGACCGATGAGTTAGTGGCTCAGGGGATAGAGGATTCACTGAATGTTGAAGTGTCACTCACTAAGAAAGGTGTGGTCAATGCTCAAGTGAAAGTGGAAGCCTCGCTACTGGATCAGGTGAAGTCGATTACTGATGAGCTGGCACAGTCATACAAACTGGATGTTTCAGTCTCCGCATAGCGTTAATGTGGGAGATCGCTGTTTTGATTGGCTACAGCATCAAAGCAGGCATTTAAGAGCAAAAAAGCGGGCCGGATGTTGCCCGCTTTTTTCGTTTTAAACACTACTACACAGGTTAGACTTTTGATGGAGGAGACGGGGATAGGCCGAAGGGTAGACTGAGCAGGGATTGCTGAGGCAAGCCATGTGGCGATAAGGTCTGGAGTGATCCGGTTCCTTGCTTTAGCCGATTGATTTAGTATGCGGTTTTTATGGGTGTCAGGGCGATTGCCATCGCCGTTGTATCTGGGATTGGTCTCAGGCTTCGCTTGTGCTTCCAGTGCTGGAATAAGATCTGTATAGGACAAAATGAAAAAGATTCTGCTGCTTAAAACCGGAAGTTCCTTTCCTGAAGTATGTGCTGATGAGGGGGATTTTGAACAACTCTTTCTACGCCAGATCACTGACTCTGACTGCCAGGTAACGGTGTTCAACGCGGTTAATGGTGAAGCACTGCCCGAGCTGGAAAACTATGCCGCTGTGATCATTACAGGGTCTCATCATATGGTTTCTGATCGCGAGGCCTGGAGTGAAGCCCTGGTGCCTTACATCCGCGAGATGGTTGAGCGGAATCTCTACGTTCTGGGCGTCTGTTATGGTCACCAGTTATTGGCTCACGCTTTAGGCGGTGAAGCAGGCTTCCACCCGCAGGGGCCAGAGGTGGGTACTCATAAGGTTGAGTTAAACGATGCCGGTCAGCAGGACCTGTTGTTACGAACATTACCAACAACGTTTTATGCTCACCTGACTCACTCACAATCTGCACTCGCCGTGCCTGAAGGTGCAACTGTGCTGGCAGCAAATGAGCATGAACCTCATCAGGCGTTCCGGATGGGTGAACGGATATGGGGCGTGCAGTTCCATCCGGAGTTCTCTGCTACTGTGACCCGCTGCTACATCGACAATCAGATTGCCGCTCTTCGGGAGTCGGGTCAGAATCCGGAGAAACTCTACTCTGCTGTGGTCGAAACGCCGCAGGTAAATGCGTTGATTAACCGTTTTATCGAAATAGCGATCGCATAGTCATATGTCTTAGGCGATAGGCTGACATGGTTATTGACTCGACCTGACAGATAGATAATGATCACTACTATGAACACCAAACGATACGCAAGTCAGAGCATTATTATCATCATTTCTCAGGAAATGGTGGGTTAACGCGTGTCGTAAACAGAATAGAAAACCCGCCCAGTCAGGCGGGTTTTTTTTGCTCTAAATTCTCCGCCAAAAATAATGGAGATGGGTTTTCCACTAGTTATCGTTTTTATGATGGAGAAACCCTGTGAGTGACACCGCTACAGCCCGAACGACCGAGTCAAACCAATACTATCCAACTCTGGATGCGATACTCGCTGCTGAAGATCGCCTGAGATCTGCCGTTACCCGAACCCCGTTGATGCGCAGTGATAGCCTGAGCCGGCAATATGGTGCTGAGATCTTTCTTAAGCGTGAAGATCAGCAGCTGGTCAGGTCCTACAAAATCCGCGGCGCTTACAATCGTATCCTTAGCCTGAGCGGTCAGCAGAAAACCAATGGTATTGTCTGTGCCAGTGCAGGTAACCATGCTCAGGGTGTCGCTTATGCCTGCGCGCTGCTGGGATTGAAGGGGACTATCTTTATGCCAGCCCCAACTCCGTCACAGAAAGTCCAGCGGGTAGGTTACTACGGGCAGCAGCAGGTGGATATCCGTCTGGTTGGTGACACTTTCGATGATGCTTATCAGAGTGCGATTGAGTACTGCGAACGCCATCAGGCAGCCTTTGTTCATCCCTTTGATGATCCGGAAGTGATCGAAGGACAGGCGACGGTTGGCGTTGAGATACTGCAGCAACTCGATCAGCCTGCAGATCTGTTGTTGATGCCTATCGGTGGTGGCGGACTGGCGTCCGGGGTCTCTGCATATTTTAAAGCCTGTTCACCGGATACCCGGTTGGTGGGTGTAGAGCCTGAAGGAGCGGCCGCAATGGGGGCTTCATTGGCGGCAGGTGAAAACATGACGCTGGAGGAGATCGATAGCTTTGTTGATGGTGCAGCTGTGAAGCGCTCCGGTGAGAGAACATTTCGAATCTGTCAGCAAACACTGGATGAAACCCTGAAGGTCCCGGAAGGACAGGTCTGCTCTAGTTTGTTAAAGCTCTACAATCAGGATGCAATTGTTGCTGAGCCAGCAGGCGTGCTGACAATAGCTGCGCTGGAACAACTCAAGGAGCAGATTCGTGGGAAGAGGGTGGTCTGTGTAGTCAGTGGTGGCAATAACGATATCCATCGAACAGAAGAAATTCGTGAACGGGCACTACTGTTTGAAGGGTTGAAACACTATTTTCTGGTCAACTTTCCGCAGCGGGCTGGTGCACTTCGGGAGTTCCTGGCCGACGTGTTAGGGCCGGGGGATGATATCGCACACTTTGAGTATTCGAAGAAAAGTAACAGCTATCAGGGGCCTGCTTTGATCGGTATTGAACTGGCAGCGAAAGAGAATTTTGCTGGTCTGATGGAACGAATGGAAAGCAGGAATGTGCGTTTTCAGTATCTGAATGATCAGCCGGATCTGTTTCGTTTTCTGGTTTGATCGTCTTCGGTATCGGTAATAAAAGAGCCCCTGTTATTAGGGGCTCTTTTCGATATCAGACAAGGAAAGTGGAGTAGAGATATCCGGCTGCTACAGCCATGCTCAGGATGACGAACAGGAAGGCCGCAATCATCTGATTCTTAAAGATTGCTTTCAGCAAAATCACTTCAGTCAGGCTTGCTCCAGCGCTGCCGATAATCAGAGCCATTACCGAGCCTAATGCCATCCCTTTTTTAACCAGTGCTGCGCTGAGCGGGATCACCGCTTCGGCACGGATGTAAAGCGGAATACCGATGACTGCGGCGATTGGAATGGCATACCAGACGTTCTCACCTGCATATTCTGCGATCAGGTCTGTTGGGATAAAGCCATAGATAAAGGAACCCAGTGAGATCCCTAACAACAGGTATGGCAGTACTTGTTTAAAGTCTTTCCAGGTTGACTGCCAGATGCGCATCCAGCGGCTTGGCTGCGCAGGTTTAGCCGCCTGTGTCTCACCGCCGCAACTTTGAGCTGCCGACGTAGTTTCCCCACAGCTTTTGTTGCTAGCAGTGCCGCAGCTAGTTTCGTTGCTGCTGGCTGAGCAGCCGGAACTGCCTTCAGGTGCCTGATAGGCTTCAGCACGGACATAGCGTTCAAAGCCCAGTTTCTCTAACAGATATCCAGCTACAACAGAAACTACCAGTGCGATGCTGAAGTAAAACAGGGCGACCTTTATGCCGAAGGTCACGACAAACAGGCCGATGATCACCGGGTTAAGTAGCGGACTTGAGAACAGAAATACCATCATGGGTCCAAACCCCGCTCTTGCCCGCAATAAGCCTTTAAGAAAAGGGATAGTCGAGCAGGAGCAGAAGGGTGTGATTGCGCCCATAAAAGCGGCGATCAGATAGCCTTTACCGTTTCGGGAACTCAGGACTGATTGAATTCTCTCGGGCGTCACGTATTCCTGCAGTACACCTACCAGATAACTGATTGCCAGGAACAGTATGGTCAGCTCAACGGCCAGAAAGGCGAACATGCCAGCTGCTTCTTGCAGCATCGCGAGTATTTCGGGGCTCATGGGAACTCCAGTGGTTATTTTATCTATATTTCCAGAATTATAGAAATAAAGGATAGACTGTCAATTGAATATTTCTATATTTGTGGAAATAATATGCTGATAGCTGTATCACCCAGCGTCCTGATAGATCAGCAGGGATGGTTTTGCGCTGAGGATATAGTTCGATTATCATCGAACTATATCGCTACAGGAGAACCGCGAATGCAGGTTGAAGAGGCCGCTAAACGCCTTGCAGAGTTAGGCCACAAGACACGCTTGGAAGTATTCCGCTATCTGGTTAAAGGTGGACGCCAGGGAGTACCGGTGGGGGAGATCCAAACGGAGCTTGGCGTACCGGGTTCTACGTTATCACATCATATTACCCGACTGGTTTCTGTCGGATTGGTCGTCCAACGTCGTGAAGGCCGCACGCTCTACTGTGTTCCGCAGTATGACAAGCTGGAAGAGCTAGCCGGTTTTCTGGTGGACGAATGTTGTGTCAACGAAGGTCGCTCCGCTGATCCGGCTGCTGGCTAACTGTTATGGCTGTGGTCAAGGCCGCAGCCGACATCTTCAGGTAACCCCATTGCGCTATAGCAAAGATGTAACAGGATATGTATCGGCTATACATAACTATATTTCTAAAAGTATTGAAATATTATTTGTGTCGCGTTATGTTGCGGCCATGGATCAAGAGATTGCAGTAAAACGATTGGCTGAATTAGGAAATGCGACCCGTATGTCTGTATTCCGTCTGATCGTTAAAGCGGGTGATGAAGGTATCAGCGTCGGCGAGATTAACAGCCGTATTAATGTCGCAGCGCCAACACTATCACACCATCTCCATCGGTTGATGGTGGCCGAACTGATCGTTCAGCGCCGTGTGGGGAGAACGCTCTACTGTGTTGCAAAACTCGAGGCGCTGAGGGATGTCCTTCATTTCCTTGAATCTGAGTGTTGCACCATAGATCCGCTTTGAGATGACTGAAAAGTGAGTAGCCCGGTGAACGGGCGTTTTTTTGGTAATTTAATTCGATAATTTTAGAATTATGAAATTGAGGTTCAGGCGATGATTGAACAGTTCAATACCCCGGAATTCCAGCAGATGCTGCTGTCCAGCGTCGAGATGTTTTTTCAGCTCTTTGCTGAGTTAACGGTGCTGTTTTTAGTGATCAGCTATGGTGTTGGCCTGATCAATCAGAAACTGCCTGCTGAGAAGATTCAGCGCCTGATGGGAGCCCGCCATGGTCGCGGTTATCTGCTCGCGGCAGGGCTTGGTGCAGTCACGCCATTTTGCAGCTGCTCGACTATTCCTATGCTGGTGGGGTTACTCAAAGCGCGCGCAGGATTTGGTCCGACTATGACTTTTCTGTTTACCTCGCCACTGCTGAACCCGATTGTGATTGCTCTGTTCATCCCGGTATTGGGTTGGCAGGTAACGCTTTGGTACGCGGTGCTAGCGCTGACCGCCTCAATCGTAGCCGGTATTGTGTTGCAGTATCTGGGGTTCGAACGCTACATCAAACAGGAGATGTTGGTGACTAAAGCGGGCGGTTGTGGCGATAGCTGCAGTGACGAGCCCGAGACCGCATCATGCTGTGGAAAAGTGGTGAAGAAAGAGCCAAGCATCTGGTTTAAGGCCTGGCAGGAGTCCTGGCAGCTATTCCGCACAATGCTGCCATATATGCTGGTGGCGATGGTTATCGGGGCTGTGGTGCATGGCTTTGTTCCGGCTGATTTCTTCGCCCAGGTGGCCAGTGCCGATAACCCTGCTGCGATCCCTGCCGCTGCACTGATCGGTATTCCTCTCTATATCAGAGTGACTGCGTTGCTGCCTTTGATTGGTTCATTTGTTGCAAAAGGTGTCAGTCTTGGTGCTGTGATCGCACTGGTGATCGGTAGCGGAGGTGCCAGCCTGCCGGAGATGATCTTGCTGAAACGCCTGTTCTACTGGCCGTTAATGGTGGCATTCCTGACGGTGATCTTCAGTATGGCTGTGATCGGGGGCTTCTCATTCAATCTGTTTCTGGTTTGAGATTGAGAAGGAGGGCCTAAGGTGAAATGTGATTCGCCTCAGGCCCCGCAGATCAGGGCCGTTACTTAGCTTTTACCCAATACTTTATCGATGGCAGCCTGAGCGCATGCCTGATCCAGGTGACCACCCGGAGCGCCACCGACACCGATACCGCCCAGTTTTTCACCGTTCATTTTGATAGGCAGACCGCCGCCCAGAATCAGAATATTTGGATCCATGTCACGCAGGCCTGCAACCTCTGGCATCTTCTTGATCAGGCTGGCGAAGTCAGCGGTTGGGCGACCCATGCTGGCAGAGGTATATGCTTTCTTACGGCTGCTTTCCAGTGTGTGTGGACCTGCTTTGTCCGCTCGAACCTGAGTACGTGTTACACCGTAGGCGTCGACGACTGTCACGCTGACGTTGTAGCCCTCTGTAGCGCAACTGGTCAGTGCTACTGTTGCCAGTTGCTGTGATACTGACAGTGGCAGAAAGGTTTGCTTCGGCAGGTCTGCTGCCAGTGCCTGAACACTTATTGCCAGGGTGCATGCGGTAAGCGCTTTCATCATATTTGCTTTAAGCTGAATCATCTTGTTGTTCTCTGTGGTTGGCTTCGATGTGTTGAAGGTTAAGCCGACCTGCCTTTCCGTATCCTTTCCTGAACATTACAAGTTGGAAAGGTTGGCGTTTTTCTGGTGTCTGTTGCAGGTATGAATGTTACTTTTGCGGTATGAAATTACTGGTAATAGAAGATGACGAGAAAATCTCCGGCTATCTGGCGAAGGGGTTTTCTGAGAATGGCGACAGCGTTGATACTGTCGCCAATGGTGATGATGGCTTGGTGATGGCGATGGATGGCGACTATGACCTGCTGGTTGTCGACGTGATGCTGCCCGGCCGGGACGGACTTTCGGTTATTGAAGAGCTACGTGCCTGTGGTCTGTCGATTCCGGTCATAATCCTCAGTGCAAAACGGTCGGTAGAAGATCGTGTAAGAGGGCTGGAAACCGGCAGTGACGATTACCTGACTAAGCCCTTTTCCTTTGCTGAGCTGCTGGCTCGTGCACAAGCATTGTTGCGCCGCGCGAATCATTCGGTGGATGCCGGTTTGTTAACAGAACTGCGGCTTCAGGACCTTTGTCTGGATACTCAGCGCAAGACAGTTACGCGTGGTGGCCAGCGGATCCTTCTGCAGCCAAGAGAGTTTCAGCTATTAGAGTACCTGCTACGAAATCCGGGCAAAGTGCTTTCTAAGACACTGATTCTTGAACATGTCTGGGATTACAGTTTTGACCCGCAAACCAACGTTATCGATGTGCTGGTCTGTCGGCTGAGGGCCAAAGTGGATAAGGACTTTCCAACCAAACTGATTCATACGCTCAGAGGGGTTGGCTATGTTCTCAAAGCTGATTAAAAAGCTGCAACGCAATACCGCTGTTGACCTGACCCTGCGTTTTTCGTTGGTATTTCTGCTCTGTGCAGCAGCGTTGTTTGCAACGGTCGATTTCCTGTTGGCCAGAGCACAGCTGGAAAAAGACCAGCAGCTTATGAACTCTTTTCTGGAGAGCTATCAACGGCTGGAAGAAAGTGCAGGCCTGCATAAGTTGGAGTTGGTGATCGAACGAGACAGGCCCTATTTCCAGCGCACTGAAATGAGAGTGGAGCTACTGGATAAAAGCGGCAAACCACTATTACTGGCTCAGCCTGAAGCCTGGAGCCAACAGCCTCTTGTTCTGGAAGCGGGGCAGGATAGCGAAGATTGGCTGCATGCAGTGCTCCATAAAGATGGTATTCGTCTGTTGATGACTGAGACCGTCTTTTCGGATGGCAGCCAAATTCGTATCGGGATGTCTGTTGCCGCACGCGAAGCCAGCTTATCTGAATCTCGTCGGTTAATGCTCTCGGTAATGCTTCCCTTACTGATGTTGGCACTGTTACTCACCGCCTATATGAACTGGCGTGCTCTGCGTCCAGTGCATGATCTGATAGATACTGTTCGAAATCTCAAAGCCACAGATCTGAAAGCGCGAGTGTTGATACGTAATCCGCGTTCTGAGTTGGGTGAACTAGCGCACCTTTTCAATCAGATGTTGTCTCAGATCGAACGCCTGATCAATGGTATGCAGCACTCGCTGGATGCGGTTGCTCATGATTTGAGAACACCTTTGGCGAGGATGCGGCTAAGTTTGGAGTCGGCGCTGTCTCAACCGGATGATTCTGAGTTGCGTGAGGCGCTGCTCGACTGTGCCGAGGAAAGTGAGCGTATCGAAACCATGCTTCGGGTTTTGATGGATATTTCTGAGGCGGAAAGCGGCATCCTTAGTCTTCATCCTGAATCCCTCGAATTGAACACTCTGGTGGAGGAAACCGTCGAACTTTACAGCTATCTGGCAGAGGACAAGGGTGTTGAAATTGAGATCGACAGCAACAGGGTTGTGAGTCTGATGGCTGACCCTGTAAGGCTTCGTCAGGTACTAGGTAACTTGCTGGATAACGCCATCAAATACAGTGAACCCGGCGGAAAGGTTAGTATTCGTTGGTCTCAGCTGGAAAACCAGGTGGTATTGGAGATTTGCGATCAGGGATCTGGTATCGCTCCGGAAGATCAGGAACGGGTATTTGACCGCCTCTATCGCGCGGATGAAAGTCGCACCGAACCAGGAATGGGATTGGGATTAAGCTTGGTTAAAGCTGTAGTTCAGGCCCATCGTGGTGAGATTCATCTTATGAGTAAACCTGGTCACGGCAGTGAATTTCAGGTGATCTTGCCTCAATCCTGACCATTATCTGCTGCCAGCGTTTGGTTTGATTTCCATTAAGTTGATGTTTGACCGTATGGTAAATTTTGCTTTAGTGTTGGGCAGACTAAAGGCACCGGCACTCACTATCGACAGGTGGCTGTCTTTAGCTGGGGGGCGTTATGGAAACAGACCGGCTGCGTGGCATCCTTTGTATGATGGCAGCGATGTTGCTGATATCGGTTCAGGAAGCATTTGCTAAATATCTGGGCCAGCTGTTGCCGGTGGAACAGGTGGTTTGGGCTCGCTACCTTGGCCATCTTGCACTGATGACGCTGTTATTGTGGCCGAAGCACGGCCACAGGTTGCTGAAAGCTAACCGGCTACCAGTGCAGGTTGGCCGGTCCCTTATCCTGCTGATTGATACGGCACTTTTCTTTTTCGGCCTGACGATGCTGGGGCTGGCGGAAGCCACTGCGATCTTCTTCACCGTCCCCTTGCTGGTTTTGCTGCTGTCAGTCCCGCTGCTTGGAGAGCGGGTAAGGGCTTCGTCTGTGGTTGCTGTTATGGTTGGTTTTCTTGGCACGCTGATTATTGTGAGGCCCGGCGGCGAAGGTCTTGCCAGCGAAACTCAGGGATTGGGTGCATTGCTGGTGTTTGGCGCAGCCTGCTGTACAGCTATCTATAACATCACCACTCGTAAACTATCTGATAGTGATCCTATTGAAGTGACATTGTTTTACACCGCATTGGTGGGAGCTGTGGTCACGACACTTTATGTGCCTTTTATCTGGCAGACGCCAGTCAGTGCAGAAAGCTGGACCGCTCTTGTTTCAATCGGCCTGTTTGGTGGTCTGGCTCATAGCCTGATTATTATCGCCCATCAGTATGCGACAGCGACTACTGTTGCGCCTTTTATGTATTCGCAGATCTTCTGGGCATTAGGTTTTGGTTGGCTGATGTTCGGTCAGTTACCGGATCGATGGTCATATCTTGGTGGCGCTATTGTGATCGCTAGCGGGTTGTTTCTACTGTATCGCGGTCGACCTCGTTCTGGCATCAGTAGAGGTGTAAAGCCCTCGTCTGCAGTGGCTGAAAAAGACGCTGAGGTGGAAAGCCAGATGGGAAGTTAGCGTCAGGAGCTCTGAAGATCTATAGCGTTGATCTCCCGTTGTGATTTGTCGCCTGCAGTAGCTGGCGCTATTTCAGGCACGACAGGATAAAAAGTTGGCGCAATCGGAGGCGGGTATCTGTGATATGGCTGATACTTTGGGGATAACTTCAAGTTTAGATATCCAGTTGTATGGCGAAGTTACTGATTCCCCTTTTGCTCCTGCTTTCACTCTCGCTGAATGCCGGTACCTTGAGTCCCAAAGTACTAGTGGTGTTATGGCGAGGGGAGACCGCAGCTGAGCTGGGTTACCGTTATGAATTGGATCGCAATGGACTGCAGCCCGAGTTTACATATTTGAATGCCAATCAGGACCGTGCCGCTCTGGCAAAAAAACTCCGGGAGCTTGAAAGCTCGGTTGAATATTTTGATGTGGTTTACAGTTTTGGTACTTCAGCATCGAAGATGGTCAAAGCGTTCTTAAAGGATCGTAAACCCCATGTCTTTAATGTGGTCACTGACCCGGTGGCCTCAGAGCTGGTCATACAGGAATCGGGTCGGGAGTCTTTTTTAAAACTCACCGGCGTCAGCGACAAGATTCAAGCAGGCAGGAAGCTTGAGCTGGCGGCGGAGCGATTCCCGGTTTCGAAAATTCTGTTTTTGATGAATCCCAAAGAGCAGAACTCTGAAATTCAGCGAATGGAAATTCATCAGGCCTGCGAAGCGCTATCTTGTACCGTTGATACAGTGCGTATTCATGCCGAAAACCTATCGGCTGTACTTAACAAATTACGAGAGAAGTCATTCGATGCAGATACAATCTACATCCCCAGTGACTCCTATCTGATTAGCAATGCCAAATTGATCATGGATGCGGTGAAGCGCTCACCTTACCGTACGATCGTTCCTACCGCTGATGTTTTCAAGTTAGGTGGCACTATCGCCATTGATCCAGACTATTTCGAGTTGGGCGTTGAAGCGGCTAAATCGACCATCAGAATTCTGAACGGCGAGCATGCAGGCTTTATCGATGTAAAACGTTCGAGCGAACCTAAGATCTATTACCAAAAGAAAGTTGAGTACTAGGGAAGGTGCGATCAAGTCTGAAAAGCCGGTTTCTTGTCTTGCCCGCCATCAGCTACTGATCTTTTTATGGAGGATGCATTGCACTAACAGGCGGTTAAGGCACGTTGGGATAAAAGTAGGGACGATATTAGGTGAATATACGCCTAATGACTGATACTCAGATAACAACGGGCCGGAAAAGTGTCGATCTTAAGCTTTATGACCAGGATTATAGTCTCGTGTTTGCTACTGCTTTGCTTTAATGCCAGCGCAGAACAAAGTTCCCCTCATGTACTGATGGTGCTCTGGCGCGGGGAGACCGTCGCTGAAGAGGGCTATCGATACGAACTGAATCGGCATGGAGTTGATGCTCAGTTCACCTATCTGGATGCTAAGCAAGATAAGGCTCATCTGGCGGAAGCATTGCGTGAAATGGACTCGAAGCTTGACGATTATGATCTGGTTTACAGTTTCGGAACCACTGCGTCAAAGATCGTCAAAGTTTTCCTGAGAGATCGAAAACCTCAGGTCTTCAATGTGGTCACCGATCCGGTGGCATCAGCATTAGTCGCCAAGTTAACGGGGCGAAGTGAACAGCTCAAAATCACTGGCGTCAGTAACCGTATACCAGTGCAGCGTAAACTCGCACTGGCTGCCGAAAAGTTCCGTTTTTCCCGTGTACTGTTTTTAATGAACCCTAAAGAGCAGAATTCTGATATTCAGAGGCTGGAAATCCATCAGGCCTGTGTTTCCTTATCTTGTGAAGTGGAAACTGTTCGCGTTTATCAGGACAACCTTGAGGGGCTGCAGGATCAACTCAGGGAACGGATGTTTGATGTGGATCTGATCTATATTCCCGGTGACTCATATCTGATCAGCCATGCCAAGCCGATAATGGATGCAGCGCGGCAAGGGCGCTATAAAACCGTAGTACCTACTGAGGGGCTTTTTGACTTAGGGGGGAGTGTTGCGGTTGATCCGGACTACTTCAATCTCGGAGTCGAAGCGGCGCAATCGACAATTAGGATTCTTCAGGGTGAGCATCCGGGTCAGATTGATGTCAAATTGTCGGAAAACCCGAAAGTATATTTTCGTAGTCAGCAATAGGTTACGCGGCAATAACAACTTATCCCCTATTTGACGCTTAGGTGGTTACTTCAAAGGGTTGTGATTGTGGAGAAATGAAGTGATTTCCACACAGAGAATGCCCAGCAGTACCGTTAACCCGGCTCCTATAACTCTTCTTTAATCCTCCTTTTCCAAACACCGCAAGAAATATCAAAGATCGGTTTTTCCAATCCCCTATATTCCTTCTTATTGCAACGTTGATCCGAGCTGATCAGCACTTGATGAATCTGAACTGATAGAGGAAACAGTTATGGAACAGCCTGTATTTCTGATGGTTGAAGCAACTCCAAACCCTGAACAGCAGGAAGCACTGCAGACTTATCTGGGCCAGGCACCAGAGATTACCCGCTCACATGGTGGCGTGCCGGTAGCTACCTATAACGTCGAAAAAGCACTGGATGAGCAAGAAAAGCCGTCGATCTTCGCAGTGTTCTCATTTCCAGCCCGGAAATCGATCGACGCATTGTTCAGTGACCCTGAGTATCAGGCGTTGATCCCTGCACGTGATTTGGCTTTCAATCACCTGCGTTACTTTGTCGTCAACGAAAAAACCTGATCTGGCTGAGTTATCTCTTCGCCATCAACGATTCTCAGTGAGAGGGAAAAATGAAAATCACAAAATCGATCATTATTAACAAGCCGGCCAATGACGTCTGGAAAATCGTTGCTCATGATTTCGATCTGGCGCATATGTGGATGGGGCCGGTACCGCACTCCTATGATTTGGGTAAGGGGTGCAGCGATATAGGTGCACCTATGGAGGGGCGCATCTGTCAGTTAAGCAAGAATCCGGACGGTGCCAAAGCGAAGGAAGTGATCACCGAGTACAGTGAAGAGGACAAGACTCTGACCTTTGATATCACACCGATCAACGTGCCAGAGATAGTACCGGTAAAACGTAACCGTATAAAAATGTCCGTGGTTGAGAAAGGGCCAAATAAGACAGAGGTCGTCTGGATCGCGAGTCCACAGTTGAAGTTCTTCGCTTATCCATTCTATCCGTTGCTTAGGTTCGCTTTGCCGATGGCATTTGGCAAACTGTTGAAAGGCCTGAAGACATTTGCTGAAGCACCTTCAGCGGCCAAAGCGGTATGATAAAACGATTGTGTAGCCCTCTGAACATGCAGAGTACAGAGGGCATGCAATCGAACGGAAATTGCTAATAGGAAGGATCATGCAACGTTTTTTTAAAAGCATTGATTTTATCGAACAGCATTTGTACGACAAGATTTCCGTACATGAGATCGCCGCAGCATCTCACTACTCGACCTATCACTTCAGTCGGATTTTCAAGGCGCTGGTGGGCGATACACCGAAGGAGTACCTGCGCAAACGCCGGCTGACCGTTGCTGCTAAAAGGCTGTTAACTGACGATGTAGCCATCCTGGATCTGGCGATGGACTGTCAGTTTGATTCACAGGAAGCCTTTACCCGTGCCTTTAAGGCGTTGTTTAACGTGACGCCCGCACAGTACCGCAAAGAGGCAGACCCGTTTAGATTGCTCTACAAAGATCAGTTCAGCCCCCATGAGCTGAGCTATCTGCAGGATAATCTATCGATGGAGCCGGAGATCCTGACGCAACCGGCGGTTAAGTTGGTGGGGGTTGCCTCTCAATACAGTAGTGGTGATCTGGATCTGTATAAGCTCTGGTCGGCATTTCGCCAGTATCGCGGCCAGATCCCAAATCAGGTTGGCAGTAATGCTTTCGGGATATACGAATCTTATGAAGAGTCTGACGATGATGTGAGCTTCGTCTATGTCTGTTCGGTGGCTGTCTCGTGTTTTGATGATGTGCCCGAGGGTATGACAACACGAGAGTTGCCGGAGCAGATGTACGCCCGCTTTACCCACCGTGGGCCGGTCGCCAATTTGGAGCAAACTCTAAGGTACATCTGGGGTAGCTGGTTACCTAAGAGTAAATTCGACTACCTTGAGAAGCCGGATTTTGAGCTATACCGACCGGGGTTCAACGATGCAAATCCAGAGAATGAGCTTTACCTGCATATACCGGTGAAAGCAAAGTAATCGCAGCTAGCAGTCCAGATCAGCACTATCTGCCGCCGCTGGCAAAGGTAACTTTGCCGGTGGTTTTTCTTGTCGAGACAGATTTACATCTGACTCCGAAGTCAATTTAACCCTCCATTGTTCCATCGAAGCCCGCAAAAAACTTTCCTTATAGCTTTTGATTGATGGTTAAACAGATTAAAAGCCGATGTCTCCTAGATGAGACATCGATACGTTATTTATATCGATGGATAGCATTCAAAATGTGACTAATGTCATAAAAATTAAGAAGAAAGTTGGAGTAGCATGGCCAGCTACTAATATTTTTGTCTCCAGATATTTACAGTTTTTCAGAGCAGTGGAGGCTCTATGGTCTCTTCTTCATCAGCAGACTGGCCAGAGCACCCAAGGAGGGAATGATGGGAAAATATCAAACAAAAAACACCACGATCATCGTGGATCCCCTTGAACCCCGAATTCTTTTGGATGGTGCAGCGGTTGCAGAAGGCGTCGAGATGCTCGATGACCTCCAGCAGCAATCAAGTAATGATGCCGTACCAACGTTTTCCATCTCTTCATTGTTTGAGAACCCAGCCACCGGGCTGAGTGGCCAGCAAGCTGAACGTCGTGAAATTACCTTTATCGATAAAGGGATTGAGGGGTACCAGCAGCTTGTCGATCAGGCGACAGGTGCAGAGATCGTTCTATTAGATGATAGTCAGAATGGTCTTAGTGCTATTGCAAGTTATCTCTCCGGCCAGCAAGGCGTCGATGCGATTCATATTCTCTCTCATGGTGCAGAAGGCCGTGTAACTTTAGGAAATATGGCATTAACGACAGATAACGTAGCTGAGAATACCGCTGCGTTGCAGGCGATAGGTAATGCCCTGTCTGACAATGGTGATATTTTACTCTACGGCTGTGACTTGTCCGGTAATCCAAAAGGTGTTCAATTCTTAGAACAGCTTGCTGAGGTGACCGGTGCAGATGTAGCTGCGTCTGACGATAAGACCGGTTCTGCGTTGCTAGGCGCTGACTGGGTGCTGGAAACCCGGGTCGGTAATATTGAGAGTGAAAGTCATGACTTTGCCTCTTTTGACGGTGTATTGGCTCCTTCCATTAGCGGGCTGGACCCATCAATCAGCTTCACCGAAGGCGACGCCGCTTTCATCGTAGATAATGATCTGACCATTACCGGCGGTGGTTCCTATACCGAAGGATTTATCCGTTTCTCTGTTGGCAGTTCCAATAGTGGCGACCAGTTCAATCTGACAAGTTCCGTTACACCTAATGCGTCTGGCGCTATTTCTGTAGTCGGCAGCGATGTTTATCTGGGTAATGGCAGTGGTCGCGATCGGATCGGTTCTATTGATGCTGTTGAGAATGGGCAAAACGGCCAGGCTCTAAAGATCCTGTTTTCCAGTCCTTTACCAAATGCTGGCTTTGAGGAAGGTACTGCCAACTGGACGATCAGCAATCAGCGCTACGGTGATAGTGCAAATGAGATCAATCTGGATGGCTACAATATAGGGCTGGCAAATGACACCGATTACAGCGGTGGAACAGGAACCACTAACACCCAAGAACCAAACTCCGGAGGGGTGAATTTCACCGGATCAGTTGCTGATGGGCAGGGTGTAGATAACTCCAAAGCGCTTTACTTGAGCAGTAGCGGCAACATCGTGCAAGGTGACCAGACTCCAAACAGTGCTGGCTTAGGGTTCCAGACAGATGGATATGGCTCAATTCATGGCCCCTATGCAACCAGTTCTGTTATATCTGTGCAGACAGGTGATTCGTTATCTCTCGACTTTAGGGCAGTCGGTAGTGGTGATGATTACGAAGTCTTTGGTTTGTTACGACGTGTAGATGGCTCTGGTAACTTTATCAATAACACGATTGGTAGTGACAACATCGTGCTTTTTGCGGAGCGAGGTGAGGATACGGGTGGATATAAAACCGTTACTCAAAATAACTTGGCAGAAGGTGATTATCGTTTCGAATTTGTTGGTGGTACTTATGACGGAACTGGTGGTTATGCAGTCGGCTCAAACCTCTACGTAGACAATATTCGTTTAGTCTCCAGCACCACCGTTAATGACTCGGTAGCAACTACCATCGCTCGCCAGGTCAGCTATCAGAATACAGGTACTGATTCTCTTGACTCTCGTACGATGAGCATACAGGCAGTTGATGCTAATGCTGGCAGTACAGTTGCCAATACAACGCTGAATATCACCCAGCTCAATAATGCGCCCTCATTTACCGGAAACGCGACCCTGGGGGCTGTAGCAGAGGATGTTACAGACCCTTCAGGAGCCAGTGTAAGTAGCTTATTTGGTGGCCTGTTCAGTGACCCTGACGCATCTTATACACCAGCCGACACGCTGAGCGGTATTGTTGTCACCGCCGATAACAGCAGTGGAGCAGAAGGTGAGTGGCAGTATTCAACTGATAGTGGCACAAGCTGGCACTCCATTGGAGCTGTATCTGACGCTTCAGGCCTTGTTCTCAATGACACAGCGCAACTGCGTTTTGTGCCTGTGGCTGAGTATAGTGGTACGCCGGGTAGCTTATCGGTTCGCGCAGTAGATAGTACATATAGCGGAAGTTTCACCAACGGCGCTGGCCGGGTGGCCTATGATACCGCCGTATCTGGAGGTAACACTTCGATTTCCGCAGCTGCGGTTGCTCTGAATACCAGCGTAAGCGCAGTGAATGATGATCCATCGGCGACAGGTGTACCTGTTGGTCCGATTACCACGCTAGAAGATATCGCGGTTGATATCGACCTTTCATCGCTAACACTTAGCGACATTGACTCAGATGCAGCAGCTATCTCTCTAAAAATTGTGGCTGCCAGCGGTGCTTTGACAGCCAGTGCAATTCCCGGGATCACTGTTACTGGCAGTGGCACGGGAACGTTGACGGTGAGTGGTACTGAAAGTGCTATTAATAGCTATCTCGACCAAACTGACCGGATCAGCTACCAACCTGCGCAAGATCAACACGGTTCAGTCAGCCTGAATCTCTACGCCAATGACAACGGAAATACTGGTAGTGGCGGTGGTACTGATGTGCTGCTTGGCAGCGTTTCAGTGGATATTACGGCGGTAAATGATGCTCCAGGCTTTACTGCAGGCGCGGATCAGACCGTAAATGAGGATGCTGGCAGTCAAACCGTATCAAACTGGGCGACGGCAATCTCTGAAGGTGCAACGAACGAATCCGCTCAGAACCTGCACTTCACTGTTAGCAATGATAATCCATCATTGTTTAGTGTGGCTCCAGCCGTCGATCAAAATGGCAATCTGACATACACGTTAGCGGACAACGCTTATGGCACAGCGACGGTGACTGTACGCCTGAATGATGATGGTGGTGTGGCAGACGGTGGCAGCAATATCAGTAGTGCCCAAACATTCACCATAACGGCAAATGCCGTCAACGATGCACCGGCGATCGGCAGTGGCAACAACGGTCTTGTCTATAACGAAGGCTCTACTATCGTTCTGAATCCTGCGATTTCACTGAGCGATCTGGAGTTGGCCGAAACCGACGATTACGCTGGCTTCTCTATCCAGTTGGCGCGTGCAGCTGTTAGTGCAGGTCAGTTGAGCGCCAATGTGGAAGATTCTTTCAACCTTGATCTTGATGGCAGCTCAATCAGTTTGGTTGGTGATGATCTGATGGTTGGTGGGCAGAAACTGGCGGATATCACGGTTGCCAGTGGTCTGCTGACGATTACCTTTGCCAATACTGGTGTGGCGTCTGCTGCACTGGTTAATGAGGTTGCTCAAAGTATTCGGTATCACAATACAAATCCGTCGCCAGCGGAAACTGAGATCCGTCTGAGATGGTTGGTAAACGATGGCAATTCAGGTACTCAGGGCAGTGGTGGTGCAGGTGTCAGCACCACTGAAACCCTGCTGGACGTCAACCATACACCAACAGATGTGGGTACCGGTCAGGGCTTTGAACCCGCTGATTACACTATTGCAGGTGGTAATAGCCTGGTGGTTGTTGATTCGTCAGCCAGTGGTGGTGAACGTTTTGGAACCCGAACTTCAATCAGTAACAGCGATGACAGCTACCAGCAGATCGATATCTCTGCTGTCTTCCCGGATGGTGTTAATTTCTTTGGTAATCAGTACGACAAACTCTACATAGGGACAAACGGGTATATCACCTTTGGTCACTCAAACAGCAGCTATAACCCGGCAGGCATTGCAGGGTATACCCAAGGCCCGATTATAGCGGCGCAGTTTGATGATATTCATATGGGGCGTTCTCCGGGTGAGTCTGCCGGTGGCACATCTGAGGGCAGCAATGACCTGTTCTACGATGTTGATACGGATAGCGGTGTTGTCACTATTACATGGGATGACGTAGGCGCCTATCGCGATGGTAATGCTTACTATGGCGATCCATCTGTTGGTAATGCCTTCCAGATCCGGTTGCACAAGATCAGTGAGACAGGTGATTTTGCGATAGAGATTCGCTACGAGAACATCAGTTGGGCTGGTGGATACTACCAGAGCTATTCGACTGCTGGCTGGAGTGCTGGCGACAGGCAGAACTATGGCGAGGTTAGTGTCTCCGGGCAGAGTGGCTTCCTTGATGTAGAACAGGAATCCAATATTGACCAAGCGGGTGTCTTTGTCTGGGAAGTGAAAGGTGGACAGGTCTCTGATGCGCAGTCAGGTGTGGCGGAAAATTCTGTAGCAGGCACTGTTGTCGGTCAGCTAGCCACCGCTGATTCCGATAGTGGTGACAGTCATACCTATAGTCTTGTTGATGATGCCGATGGCCGTTTCGAACTGTTCGATAATGGGGGGAACATTGAGATCCGCGTCGCCGCAGATGCAGATCTGAATTTTGAAGATGCTGAACAGCATACGATACGTGTGCGTTCAACTGATGCCAACGGACTCTTTGTTGAACGTGATATTCAGATCGATCTGACCGACGTTGATGAGGCGCCAACGGATATCAGTCTCAGCGGCGATCAGAAAGTTACTGAAGGGGCTGCCAGTGGCACTATCATCGGCCAGTTAACAGCGGTTGATCCAGAGAACGACGAAGTGCAGTTCAGCGTCGTTGGAGATGCCGCCGCATATTTCACAGTCTCTGGAAATCGTCTGGTCGTAAAACCTGGGGCGGTGCTCGACTTTGAAGATATCAGCACGCACGTGGTCACTATTAGAGCCACTGATGCTGCCGGTAATAGTTATGATGAAGCTTTTAATATCAGTATTCAGGATGTTAACGAGACGCCGCTGTTTGGCGGTGCGATCGCACCACTGAATTACACTGAAAACGATCCTGCCAGTGCGATCGATCCGACTATCACGCTGGCTGACCCGGATGCTGCCAGCTTTGATGGCGGCTACCTGCAGGTGACTTTGACTCAGGGGGCGGATAGCAGCGATCTGCTCTCTGTCATTGAAAACAGTTCAATTCAGCTTTCTGGTACAGATGTGCTTTATCGGGGAGAGGTGATTGGTCGACTGAACGCTGATGCAAATGGACAGCAAGGCAGAGCACTGCGTATCGATCTGAACGACAGTGCTGACGCTGAAGCTGTTCAGTCGCTGGCACGTTCGATCGGTTATAGCTCCGACTCTGATAACCCGACACTTTCCCGACAGGTCAACTTTACGGTAAGTGATGGCGGCGGCGTTGATAATGTTGTACAGACAGCACAAAAGAACACCAGTATTAATATTACCCGTGTTAATGACGCTCCGGTCATATCTGCTGGTTCTAACGTACTTCACACCGAGCGAGTAGCACCTGATACCGACGGTCATGGTGATCCCATACCCGATACCGGTAACCCGGACGCCGATTTCTACATTAGCGGAATTTCCGTGGGAGATCCGGATAGCAGCAACCTGACGGTAACCTTAAGTACCCGAAACATTGACGGTAACGGGGACTATTACGGCACCCTGACAATCGCGACCGGCGTAACAGGTGGATTGACGGCGGGTCAGGTATCAGGAAACGGCACAGGTGAGGTGACAATCACCGGTAGTGTTGAACAGATCAATGCGACACTTGCAGCAGCACAAGGGCTGCAGTATGTCGCAGAGCCCGGTCACGATATTGTGGTTGATGGCGTTGACCTGCTCACTGTGACCGCGACCGATGATCAGGGGATAACTGAATCGTTCCAGAAACAGGTGATTGTTTTACCTGAAACGCCGACGGCGCATAGTGTAAATCTGCAGCTTCAGGAAGATCAGACGTCAGTACCGGTTGACCTGAGTAACGCCATCCTGGACGTAAACGGCACGCCTACCGCTTATGTCACGGGTACCGGTATTGCCCCAACAGGTTCATCAGCGGGAACCATTACCAATACCTTCCCTACGAGTGGCACCGTGCGTCTGAGCAATGGTGAGCTGACGATTATCGATAATACGACAGGTCAGTTCAGCTATACCCCTGATGCAGACTGGTCTGGCGTAGAGACATTCCTCTATCAGTACACTTCATCGGCGGAAACCACAGAGGTAGCGCTAGTCCGAATTGTTGTCACGGCGGTGAATGATGCACCTGTCCTGACGGTACCCGGTGCTCAAAATGTGCTGGAAGATACACCTCTTGAATTCAGCAGTGCTGAGGGTAACGAGATCTCTCTTGCTGATGTAGACGCGGCTGACGGGGTACTTGAACTCAGCCTTGCAGCGACTAATGGCACCTTGTCTCTTGCAACCACAAATGGCCTTGAGATCAGAGAGGGGGCTGATGGTCAGGCGAGCATGACGCTACGTGGCTCTTTGCTTGATCTGCGGGCAGCATTAGACGGCTTGCAGTATCAGGGCAATCAGGATTTCCACGGTACTGATCGGATAACCGTATCTTTCTCAGACCGTGGTTTTGCTGGCGATGGCCAGATAGAAAAAGTGACCCAGTCAATTGATATTAGCATCGCTAACGTCAACGATGCGCCTGTCTATGACGGTGGACTGCCTGATGCTGAACTGCGGGGCACCGCCGGCAAATTAGAGGTTTGGTTACAGGATACGCAGCCAATCGATCTTTTCTCAGATGTGGATAACGACAATGTGTTGTCTTTCTCTGCTGAGGGACTGCCGAATGGGTTAACGATCGACTCCCAAACCGGTCAGATCAGCGGTGCCCCATTAGAGCCGGGCAGCTATGAGGTGACCATCGTTGCGACAGATTCAAGCGATGCTGCAGCGACAGCTGTTATTAAATTCCGTATTGACCCTGTTCCACTGGATGCTAGCACCACACCAGCCCCGATAGGCCCGATCAATTTGAGCGGCCCGACACTGCCTCAGGCTCCGCTCCCGGAAGCGCCAGTGCATGAGCTGCCTAGTGGCGATGAGATTGTTGATAGTAATGGACTGGACGCGCCTGTATTCACTGGCGAGCCTGCTAGTGAAGTAACACCTGAACCTTCGGAAGGTCTGGCTGGTAATGCCCCTGGCAGGGATTCACCGCGAAGTATTCCAGCAGATAGCCCTTTGGCAGTGGTGGATGTCAATGTCGGTCTCGATGGCACCGTTCGCTATGACAGTGATCTTCAGCTGGCGCAGGATATCACCGGTATGGCGATTGCCCAGATCCAGTATGACAGCCGTTCGGTGCAGATCGATATTATCGATAGCCAACCGGCTGAAACTTATAGTGCGACTCTGGCTAATGGTGAGCCGCTGCCAGTCTGGATCACTGTAGATCCAGTCACCGGTCAGGTTACGGCTATTCCTCCTGAGGAGAGTGAACGAATCGATATCCGCATTATTGCGGTAGACCGTGACGGCAAGGTACGTATTCTCCAGGTCGGAATTGAAAAACCGGAAGAGGGCAGGAATGCAGCTGCAGATGAATCTGGATACCGCTCACTGGATCAGCAACTGTCTGATGAACTCGCTCTGGCTGAGCCTTATGGCCAGCAGGTCGTTAGTGCGATGTTGCAGATAGGCAGAACCAGCTAAGCGCGTGGCGTGTTGTTCTATTGAGCGGCACGCTGAGCCTCCTTTTAGAGAATAAAGCTCCAAGGTTTTAGGGAATTTAGTAGATGAAAAGAACAATAGATGGACATGTGTTCAAGGAAACCAAGCTGACCACCGCTGTTAAATTTGGTGTCACTGCGCTATTAGTTGCTTCGGTTAGCGGTTGTTCCATTACTCCACAGCAGTTGAGTGACCAGCAGGTGATGGATCAGGTCCGTGACGATGTAGAGATACTGGACAAAGTGCGCAGCGAGCAGCTGGCGACTATCGAGACCATCAATGTCCACGAAGCGATCGCGCGGGCGGTTCGCTACAACCAGGACTACAGCCTCAAACGATTGGAATCTACGCTGGCAGAAAAACAGCTGGAAGTTGCGCGTATGGATATGCTGCCAGAGCTGATGGCTAATGCCGGCTACCAGCAGCGCAGTAATTTGGCTGCTTCTGCAAGTGCTACCCTGATTAATGGTCAGCCAGTGCCAAACGGAACCTACTCGATCTCCCAAGACAAAGAGCGTTACTACAATGGTGTCGCGTTCAACTGGAACATCCTTGATTTCGGCCTTTCCTATGTGCGCGCTAATCAGCAGGCAGATCGATTTCTTATCGCCAAAGAGCGTGAGCGAAAAGTACAGCACAATATTGAGCAGCAGGCGCGAGCAGCCTATTGGAAAGCGGTTTCGGCAGAACAACTGTTGCAACGTGTAAAACCTTTGTTAGTAAAAGTTGAGCAAGCACTAGGCAACGCTAGACAGATCGAGAAAAAACGTCTGCAAAAGCCGCTGGATGCCTTGAATTACCAACGTGAACTGCTCGATATTATGCGTTCATTGCAGACCCTTGAGCGGGATCTGGTCAACGCCAGAACTGATCTTGTTACATTGATGGGATTGCCACCATCAACGGATATCGTGCTGTCTGACGTAGGCAATACCGAGTACAAAGTGCCGGAACTGAACATCGATATGGCCACAATCGAGCAGCTAGCCTTGAGTAAGCGTCCGGAGTTGTTGGAATCTCACTACCAGAAACGTATCTCACAGCAGGACGCGAAAGCTGCACTGCTGAATATGCTACCGGGTGTTAAATTCAATGCTGGCACTAACTACGACAACAATGACTTCCTGCTTAACAACGAGTGGCAAGACCTGAGTGCTCAGGTGAGCTGGAATCTGTTCAACCTGTTTAAAGGGCCAAAAGCAATTGAAGCGGCTGAGTTTAAGGAAGCATTGACTGATCAACAGCGTTTGGCTATTTCGATGACCGTTCTGACGCAGGTACATTTAGCCAAACTGGGCTTCAATCAGGCGTTGAAAGAGTATCAGACCTCCACCGAATATCTGGCTGTGGTTGAGCGTATCCAGCAGCAGATGAGTGCAGCCAGTCGTTTTAATCGCGTGGGTGAGATGCAGCTGATTCGTGAAGAGTTGAATCATGTACTGGCAGAACTTCGCCGCGACGTAGCTTACTCTCAGTTACAGAACAGCTATGGTCGTATCTTCGCTTCTATGGGGATGGATCTGGTTCCGCAGCATGACGGCGATATTAAACAGCTGAGTGCCGCTATCTCACAACGTGTTGCTGACTGGCAAGCGGGTGACGTTGATGCAGTTAGCTATCCATTGGAACAGCAGGGGGCGATGCTGCAGGGCGCGGGTGAGCAGCAGTGGCAGTTTTCCGATCAGACATTTGCACTCTCCGGCTCTGTTAGTTACGAAGCTCGACAGGCTGATGGTAGCGCACTGCCAACATGGTTGAGTTTTGACGCGCACAGCCGGACCTTTATTGGCAATCCGCCAGCGGATGTTCATGGCCTCGCAATCACTGTTTCGGCCAATAACGGTGACGTTGTTTCCTCCGATAACGTAGTGCTGGTGCTAAGTGATACTAATGATCAGCCGATGATCGACGATGCGCTTCAGTCACAATTGATGCTGGACAGCCAGAATGGTTATCGTTATCAGATCAAACCAGAAATGGTGGTCGATCTTGACGGAGAAGCACTGAAGGTTGAAGTAACACAGCAGGGCGTTTTCACGCCGTCAGCTTTGCCTGAGTGGCTGGAGTTTGATAACCAGACCATGACCTTCCGCGCTGATCCGGAGCTCGCTGGCGAAAACGGACTCTCTGTCTCGTTGCTGTTGAAAGCAACTGATGCAGCAGGGCTTACTGCGGCTAAAGAGTTGCAGCTGACAATTCAGCCAGCGCTCGAAACAGCTGCTGTAGAAAGTGCTGCTGTGAAAGCAGACGACGTTTAATCGCACAGAGATGCGAACTGACAATGACCGCTTAGTAAGCGGTCATTGCATAAATGGGAGAATAAATGCGACTGACAGCTCTTTTTCTGGGTGTGACGATCAGTTGTTCAGCAGTCGCTGAACAACTGGAAGCCCGAGGCGCTTTGAAAGCGACCGCGACCGCAGTGATATCGAGTGAGATTTCAGCTCAGGTAACTGAGTTGCCGTTCCAGATGGGTGATCGGTTCAAGGAAGGCGAGACACTGGCCGAATTTGACTGTCGCTTACTGGTGGCACAACGACAGAAAGTTTATGCGGAACGAAAGGCCGCCGCGACCAAACTGGAAAACGATTCGCAGTTGGAGCGTATGGGTTCCATTGGCGCATTGGAAGTGGCGTTATCTAAGGCAGAACTTAGTAAACGAAACGCTGAGCTTCGTATCGCTGGCCTCAATGCTGATCGCTGTAAGGTGATTGCACCTTATAATGGCAAGGTGGTCGCATTGAAAGTCAATCGTTTTGAGACAGTGCAAGCACAACAGGAACTGCTCGAGATTGTTTCCGATGCTCCACTTGAAGCGGAACTGGTAGTGCCGTCTGGTTGGTCAAACTGGCTCAACACAGAAACACCGCTGTCTATTCGTATCGACGAAACCGGGCAGAGCTATAAAGGGCAGGTGATACGTATTAGCCCTGTTATCGATGCTGTAAGCCAGACTATTCTGATTCGTGCCGGACTTTCCAATACCCATGATGAGCTAAAACCGGGTATGAGCGGAACAGCCAGTTTCGTTCAACTAAGCAGTAACACGCAATGAATGCTCCGATCCGAGATGCGCAGGTGAATGTCTCTAGCGAAGTAAAGCTGGTCGCCAGTTTGTTGGATATCGAAAGCGAAATACGCTTCGCTGAGAATTCTGAGGCTTTGGCCATTGTTGTCGCGAATGCTGCCTGCGAGTTTTTCTCGGCAGACCTCTGCTTCGTGTTTCGGCCGGGGGTAAATTACTCCCGGCCCCAAATGGTGGCTGCCAGTCATCTTCCGCAAATCGATCGCACTACACCGTCGGTGTTTTGGTATGAAAGGCTGGTTAAGATATTCCGGCGTCATGAAATGGCGGGTAAGCCATATCAGATACAGAAGGCCAATCTTCCTGCTGAACTGCATGCTGATTGGGAACAATATTGTTCCGGAAACTTACTTTGGCTACCGCTAAAAGTCGGGAAAAGACCGCTGCAGGGATGGTTGTTGTTATCCCGAAAAGCGCCTTGGCAGGATGCGGAGAAAGTACTGTCCGAGCATCTTTGTGCCAGTATCGGACATGCTTTTTGGGCGTTTCGTCGGCCTGGACTTAATAAGGTTTCGACCAGCAGGAAAAAACTACTAACAGGGATTGTCTCAGGGTTAATAGTTGCAGCTATGCTGCTTCCTGTTCGTTTGAGTGCACTCGCCCAAGCTGAAGTCAGCCCCACTTTGCCCGCTTTAGTCACTTCTCCTCAGGATGGTGTTGTCGAAAAGTTATTGGTGCAGACCAATGATAACGTGGCACAGGGAGATATTCTGGCCAGATTGGACGGTTCTGCGCTGGATGACAATGTCGAAATTGCCAGACGCTCGTTGAATGTGTCACAAGCTGTACTGCACAGCGCACGGCAGAAAGTCTTTAGCGATGCCGCCACTAAAGCACAGATTGCGGAGCTTGCGGCAGAAGTTGAGCTGCGCCAGGCGGAGCTTAAACATGCAGAAAAACTGGCGGAGCAAGCTGTTATTCGTGCGCTGAAAGATGGAATTGCAATCGCGCCGGAACCAGAGCAGATCGAAGGAAAACCGATCAGGGTTGGTGAACGAATCCTGATGATTGCTAACCCAGCGAATGTTGAGCTACTGGCATATTTGCCTGTTAAGGATGCGATTGCGTTGGAAGAGGGGGCTGAAGTTGAGTTGTTTCTGGATGTTTCGCCGCTCGAACCGATAAAGGCGCGAGTCACAAGGTCGGCCTTTGCGCCTGATTTAACACCTGAACAGGTGCTGGCGTATACCGTCAGGGCAGATTTTACTGAGCTGGAATCCGTACCCAGAATAGGTTTAAGAGGTACCGCTCGCGTCTATGGCGAGCAGGTTTCACTGTTTTACTACCTGTTCCGTCGGCCAATAACTGCAACCAGACAGTGGTTGGGCATTTAGTGATAGCTGCGGATACTTCAGCTGACTGGTTGCAGGAACCTTTGCCAGGTATCAGGCAGGACCTTAGGATTATTGATAGTCGTGTTCCGGTTGAGGGCGAACATCGTTGGCGCCTCTATGATCCTCTGCAGCACCGCTACTTTAATCTCAATCACACAGCGCTAGAGCTTTTTCGTTGTTGGCGGCACCAGATAACGCCCTCGGCACTACTTGAAACAGCTGCTGCTAAAGGGGTCTCGGCGACTTCTGAAGATCTGCAGGCATTGCTGCAGCTTCTCAGGCAGCATCATCTGACCTCCGAGCAGGGGCGTGAAGCGCGTCAAAATCTGGTGAGTCGCCATAAGGCGCGGCAACGATCCTGGTGGTCATGGCTTATTCACAACTACCTGTTTATCCGCTTGCCAATCCTGCGGCCTGATCCTTGGCTGGATAAGCTGATGCCTTTCGCTGATGGGTTGTCGCATCCGTATTTCCTGCGCTTCCTACAGTTGCTGGGAGTGATAGGTTTACTGCTCGTATTCAGGCAATGGGATCATTTTCAGGCCACCTTCCTGCATTTTTTTAGTCTGCAGGGGCTGCTGTTTTATGGCGTGGCACTGGCGTTTATTAAAATTGCCCATGAGGCTGGCCATGCGTTTGCTGCCCGACGGCGAGGATGTAGGGTAGCCTCGATGGGTGTGGCACTGCTGGTACTGTTTCCGGTGCTCTATACCGATACCACAGATGCGTCACGTCTGCGTAACCGTGCGGAACGGCTTGGGATAGTGCTTGCTGGTATTAAAACAGAGCTTTATCTTGCCGTCGCAGCTACTTTTCTCTGGAGTTTTCTGCCGGATGGTCCTGCCCGTAGCGTGGCCTTTTTTGTAGCTACAACCAGTTGGGTGACCTCTGTGCTGGTTAATATCAGCCCGTTTATGCGGTTTGATGGCTATTACGCCATGGCTGATCTGCTAGAGATGGAAAACCTGCAACAGCGCTCATTTGAATTGGGACGCTGGCGATTACGACAGTGGTTGTTTGGGTACGGTGATCCTGTACCTGAGGCAAGTATGAGTCAGAGGCGGATTCGGCTGTTAACGGTTTATGCCTATGGCACCTGGCTGTATCGTTTTTTTCTGTTTCTGGGGATCGCTCTGCTGGTTTATCACTTTGCTTTTAAGCTGTTGGGGATATTCCTGTTTGCGGTGGAGATATTGTGGTTTGTGATGTTACCTATCTGGCGTGAGATGAAGATCTGGTGGACAAGGCGTTCCGATTTAAGATGGAACCAGCCGACGGTTCGTAGCTTAGTGATTTTTAGTCTGTTCCTCGGTCTGCTATTGGTTCCTTTCGAACATGAGATTCAGCTCGAAGCAACGCTGGATACTAAGCGTAGCGCTGATGTTTTTGCCGCTCATGGAGGGCAGGTAAGTGATGTGCTGGTGGCTGAAGGAGATACCGTTGAAGCGGGGCAATTGCTGATAAAGATGCAGTCTCCGCAGCTTAATCATCAACTTGAGCAGACTAAAAGAAAGTTGAAGTTGACCCAGGCTCAGCTCGACAGGCAGGGAGCCGACAGGAAATATCTCGAACAGAGACTAGTACTGGAGCGGCAAAAAAGTACCCTTCTCAGCCAAGTTGCAGCGCTGGAAAGTCGAATAGCAGAACTGGATGTCGTAGCACCAGTCAGTGGGCGGGTTTCTAAACAAATAGCGTTGATGGCTGGACAATGGCTCAGCACTGAAGATGTGCTGTTAAACATCCACGATCAAACCGGGCGCAGAGTGCTGGCGTTTGTGCCAGAGAGTGATTTAAGTCGACTGGTACAGGGGAGTAGTGGATATTTCTTTTCTGATGATGGTCGCTATCAGGCTCTGCCAGTTCAGTTTGAAACGACTGACAGAGCGGCTATCAGCCGCCTGGAATTTCCAGAGTTGGCATCTTTGTATGATGGTGGCATCGCCACGAGAAAGAACAAAGAGAGCGAGTTGGTGACAGAACAGGCGATGTATCGTATGACCTTCTCTGTAGCAGAAGGAGAGGCGATAAGTGGTTGGCGACAACCTGGCGTGATTGTATTACCCGGTCAGTCGAAAAGCCTGATCGAAAGAGTCATAACTCAGGTGCTGGTAGTATTGATCAGGGAAAGCGGGTTTTAGCCGAGGAACAAACAATAAAGGCCGCTGATGCGGCCCTTATCAGAACAGAAACTACAGTTTCACAATCAGTTTGCCGGTGTTCTCGCCGGTAAAGAGCATATTTACTGCTGTTTTAGCAGATTCGAGCCCTTCGACAACGTGAGTACGGTTCTGGAAATCACCTTTACCTAGATACTCAAGTACGCCATTGGCCAGCTCTGGCATCCGGTGGAAGTGATCAATAATGGTAAAACCTTCAATAGTGGCACGACGTTTGATCAGATTGATCCAGCTCGGCGCCAGTGCCGGTACATCTTTATGGTAGTCGGCGATAAGTCCGCAGACGGCGACTTTACCATGCGGATTGATGCGGTCGATCACTACATGTTGTGCTTCTCCGCCTGTGTTTTCAAAGAACAGGTCGATGCCATCAGGTGTCGCTTCAGTTAGCTTTTCAGCAACATTATCGGTTTTGTAGTTGATCACTACATCAACGCCCAGCTGATCTTTCAGCCAGTTGCATTTTTCCTCGTTGCCTGCCAACGCGATCACGGTCAGGCCATCAGCTTTCGCCATCTGGACGACGGCAGAACCGACTGCGCCTGCAGCACCGGTGACAACCAGTGTCTGTTGTTTTTCCGACTGACGTTTTGGCCCCTGCAGAATCTCGGCATAGCCGAGATAAGCGGTCAACCCGGGCATACCCAATACTGAAAGTGCCATCTCTGCATTTACCTCAGCAGGTACAACAGATAACTCTGCATCATTTGCGATCAGCTGTTCGGTCCAGCCGGTCAGGCCGGTGACCTGAGAGCCTACAGGGTAGTTTTCGTTGCGCGATTCTGTGACGACACCGAAACCCAGTGAGCGCATCACCTCACCAATCTGCACCGGCTCAATGTAGCTGTTGGTGTCGGGGCTTACCCAGCCTCGCATTGCAGGGTCCAGAGACAGGTGGCTGACCTGAACGCGATACTGACCTTCATTCAGTGGCTGTTCTTCAAACTGTTTGGTTTGAAAGGTGGTGTCACCGATCAGTGCTTCTGGATACTGTTTTAATACGATTGCGTTGTAACTCATCTGGGGTGTCCTGCTCTAAGTTGATAGCGCCATCCTAGGTGATTAATGCTTTTCAATTAATGGGCTTAATTGCTAATTATTTTTGCTAAAATTGCAAAAAGTGTTTCACCTCCGGATTAGATTGTGGATCAGTTAAAAGCGATTGAGTGTTTTATTGCGGTAGCGGAAACCGGCAGCTTTAGCCGCGCGGCAGAGCAACTGAATCGACCCGTTTCCAGTGTTTCGCGCCAGGTAACAGCCTTAGAAGAGATGCTGCAGGCTGAGTTGTTGTATCGCTCGACCCGCCAGATAAGGCTGACAGAAGTAGGCCAGTTCTATCTGCAGCAGTGTCAGGATATTACCGGCCGGCTTGAACGTGCTCGGGAGCATGTGAATGATTACCAACGGGAGCCCAGCGGCACACTTGTTATCAGCGCGATGACAGCCTTTGGTGAGCGGGTATTGGTGCCTTTGATCGAAGAGTTTCAGTCTCTTTATCCCCGTATTCTGGTAGAGGCCGAGTTCACCGATGAAGTGAGAGACTTGTCGCTGACAGAGATCGATCTCTGTTTCAGGGGAGGTGCACTGCCTGATAAACGGTTGATCGCCCGCAAAGTGATGGATAATAACTTTCATCCCTGCGCCAGCCCGGAGTATCTGGCTGAAAATGGTCGCCCCACTGATACCCAAAGCCTGGAACTGCATAAAGGTGTTTTCTATCGGGCACCCAACGGGATACTGCCATGGTGGATATCCGATCAGGATGGAGATCGCCACTGCAACCTCGAACCGGCGGTGATTACAAACTCCGCAACCTTGCTGGTTAATCATCTGCTGCGGGGAAAGGGGATAGGTATGCTGCCGTTGTGGGTACTCAGGCCTTATCTGAATGATGGTCGGTTGGAGATGCTGAAGATGGATAACCCACCGCGTATCAGTCCGGATGAATCTATGGGTATCTATATGCTCTATCAGCAGATGCGTTATCAGATTCCCAAGGTCCGTTGTGCGGTGGATTTCTTTCGTGAACGTTTGGCTGACTGGCAATCGCCTACACTCTAGCTATAGATACTGCTGAACTATCTATATTCAGCCATGTCTACGAATTTGTTCATTTGAACAGTTCGCGGAGAGGAGTTGTTCTTCTTTGAGGCTGAGCTGGCTCTTTAGCCAGCAGGTCGCTTTAGCGCTGTAAGCAGAGGTAAGGATGGCAAAGAAACGAAAGTCAGGAAAAGCGTCAGGTCATAAACAGGGGCATCCGGTTAAGCGAAAACTTAGCTGGAAGCGAGTCCTAAGGCGTACGCTTTTTGTCTCTGTGATCTTTGCGATCTTAGCGGCAGCGATCACAGTATTCAGCCAGCAAAAACAGCAGGAGTATGACCTGTCGGTGATCGGCAATGGCACACCAACGGTAGTGCAGATCCATGACCCTAACTGTCCACTATGCCGCCAGTTAAAGAATAACGTTGATAGCGTTCTGCCTGACTTTGCCTCAGCGGTGCAGTTTAAAACAGCCAATATCGCATCAAAGAAAGGGCGGCAATTTGCGCTGCAGCATAATGTACCTCATGTGACGTTGCTGTTTTTCAATAAGCGGGGTAAACGGGTTCATATCGAGCAAGGGGTAACAGCACCGGATCGCATTCGTGATCTGCTGCAGGGGTTGGCTGAAGGCAAGAATGTCGCTCGGATCAGATAGTCTGATTCACCTTTTACCAGACTCAGTGAGCCGGACTATCCTGGTGGCGAGCCCGGCTCATTGTTATCACTGACTTAGATTTTAAATCGCTGTATCAACTGACTGAGTTGATCCGATACCTGCTCCATACTATAAGCATTCTGCTTCAGCTGGCCCGCACTTTCAGCGGCATTACCGGCCTCATCATTGATACTGGTAATGTTACGGTTAATCTCTTCTGAGACCTGCTTTTGCTGTTCCGTCGCGGTGGCAATCTGTGCAGACATATCCCGAATTTCTGCCACTGAGTCCTGAATCCGAATGAATACCTCTTTGGCTTGCTCGGTAGATCCTGTGCTCTCTTCCGAGTATTGCAGGCTGCTTGACAGTTTATCTGATACCTCTTGTGTACTACCCAGCAGAGAGCCAATTAAGGCATCAATCTCTTCGGTTGATGCTGCTGTTCGTGCTGCAAGTGTACGAACTTCATCAGCGACCACAGCGAACCCTCTTCCTTTATCACCTGCGCGAGCTGCTTCAATCGCGGCGTTGAGCGCCAACAGATTCGTTTGCTCGGCAATGCCTTTAATGGTGTCCAGAATACCGGTGATGTTTTTGGATTCTTCGGCCAGGGTGGCCATAGATAGGTTGGCATCCTGAACGGCGATCGCCAGGTTATCAACCGCCTTGGAAGTGCGCTCAATATGCAGTTGGCCTTCTTGAACCAGTTGCTGACTACCTTCGGCTGCAGTGGCCGTGCGATGGCAGCTGCCAGATACCTCTTCTGTTGTCATCAGCATCTGATGGAAAGCGGTAGAGGCGAGCTCTAGTGCATCTTTTTGTTTGTCTGACGTATCGGCCAGAACCTGAGATACCTGTTGGGTATTCAGGGCCTGCTGTCGGACCTCATTTGCACCGCTGTGAATATCTCCGACCAAAGAGTGGATCATGCTGCTGAACTGGTTAAAGGCGCTGGCCATTTTGCCGGTTTCGTCATTGCTTTGAATCTCGAGTCGCTTAGTAAGGTCACCATCGCCACTGGCAACTTCTTCCAGCCCGTCTGTGACATGACGGATAGGGCGGGAGATAAAGCCGCTAACCCAGTAAGCCAGTAGGGCGAAGATTACCAGCAGCACAATACTGATCAGACTGATATTCATGACTAATTGATTCGCTACGGCATAGACCTCCTGCTGGGGGATCAGACCAACAAACTTCCAGCCTAGCTCCGGTGATTTGTAGGTATTGGCAAACCAGGTCTGATCATCAAATGATGCCTCCAGCAGGCCATTAGCGTTGAATAATGCCTGGTAGGTTTCGGGCAGTTCGTTAACGTTCTTGAAGTTGTTATCGGCGTTGCTGCCATCAGCCAATACGACACCGGTATCTTCGATCAATATCAGATATCCGCTTTCACCAAAGCGAACCTTTTTGACCATCTCTGTTAGTTTGGAAAGGGTAACATCGACCCCTACAACACCAACTAAGCCGCTGTTGGTAGTGAAGGTTGTCAGGTAGTCGATTAGCGGTGTCCCGGTAGTGATATCTGCATAAGCGGGAGGGCGAACAATCTTACCCTTGTTGCTGATAGAAGCCTGATACCAGGGCCGCTTTCTTGGGTCGTAATTACCCAGCTCACCTTTTGGCCATTGGATATAGCCACCTGTTTCTAAGCCAAGGAAAACATAGGACAGATCGGGTCTGGCTTCACCGAACTCGTTCATCAATGCGAAAGCCTCAGCTTCGGCACTGCCTTCCATCTTGGAAAAGGTCGGTTTCTTCGCGCCTAAGTAGTTAGTTGTCTCTGCTGTCAGTCGCTTAATCGCCGGGCTGGTCGATAGAAACTGAGCGTCTTCAGCGAGACCGTTCAGATACAGGCTAAAGCTGTTATCGATATGTTTGATCTCAGCTTCTGCTTGATGTTGGTACTGATCCAGCGCATTTTCTCTGATCTGGAAGGTAATCAACAAAGTGATAATGAGGAGTGGAACGATAACTGCGCACAGGAGGGATAGGATAAAACGGACTCTGATCGACATAATCTGGCCTATAGTTCCGATTGTTATTTGTAATTTATTTTTTCGTCGGGCTACTTATCTTGTTTAGCAGATATATCGTGGCATTCCATGATGTACAGGACCATTGATAAAAAATAATGCCTTGGTTAGAAAAACTCATCCGATGAGGATTTTGCGATTGGGTTAAGCGTATCTTGCGACTGAGGGAGGATGTATCGCAGCCATGTTATGACTGGTGTTTCTGTTATCTGAGGAGAGAAGTGTTATCAGGATCAGATACACCGGACGACCGACAGCCGCCCGGAGTGGGTTATTGCTTAACGCTGGCTCAGCTGACGAATAGCACCTGCCCAGTCTTCAATATGATAAGAGCGCTTCACTTTACCGTCAGTGATGGTGTGAATATCGATGCTCATAATCTTAAAGCTTTTACCGTTATGAGGTACGCCGAAGAAATCGCCCGCTGGAGTGCCTGTTGCTTCGCCACGAATGATTACATCGTTACCGGATACCTTCAGATCAACGATCTTCCAGTTCAGGTCAGGTACCAGCTTGCCGAATCCACTCAGGAACTTGATAGTGCCATCCAGATCTTTAGCACCCTGGTTTGAATAGTAGGACTGCCAGTCAGCATGGAAAGACGTTTTTGCTGTTTCGGCTGCTTCCGCATTTGTTGGCTGACTCAGGAAACTGTAGAAAGGCTGCACAATCTCAAGCGCTTCATCAGCTGTCAGTGCCCAGGATGGTGAAGCGAATGTGGTGGCCAACAGTGCTGCAGCCGCAGCTTTTTTTACCAGTTTCATCGTGATTACCTCGATTTATTATGTCGTGCTAAATAGTGTGAAGGCATTATCAGCCGGGATTATTATTCTGATAAGATGGTTAAACTTGATTGAACTGATCTGGAAAGCAGAATAATGTATCTCGGTGATCTGAAACGTCTGGCGATCTTTGCCGGTGTGGCGCGGTTGGGAAGTTTCGCGGCTGCTGCGCGGGAGCTGAACATGGCGCGCTCTGGTGTCAGCGAACAGGTTGGCATACTGGAACAGTCACTGGGTGTTCGATTGTTACACCGTACAACCCGACAGGTGACTCTGACCATTGATGGTGAGGCGATTTACCAGCAGGCCAGTAAATTACCCGATCTGGTTCAGGCGGTGCGGGAAGTATCAGAGCGGGATCTGGATACCGGTCGTATCCGTATCACCACCACTGTAGATGTGGCACAGAAGTGGTTGATTCCCCGTCTGGCAGAGTTTCAGAAAACCAATCCGGGTATCGATTTTGATCTGGTGATCAGCGACGACGTTGTTGATCTGGTCGCTGAATCGATCGACCTGGCTGTTCGCGTCGGTCCTCTCAAAGACGCTAATCTGATTTCACGGTCACTGGGCCTGAAGCAACCGAGGGTGATTGCATCCACTGCACTCTTTGATAAGTATCCCCGGCCAGAACACCCTGATGAATTGATCAACCTACCCTGGGTGCTATTGGAGCCGCTGAATATAGGCGACAAAGTTACCCTGCATGGCCCCGATGGCACTGTAGTGTTATCGCCGGAACGCTATAGCATCAGTGATTCGCCGATGGCCGCGAATTATATGATTCAGCACGGGATCGGAATTGGCTTTCAGCTGCCGGATAAGATTGAAGAGGAACTTAGAGAAGGTAAGCTGGAAATACTCTGCCCGGAATGGGGCGGGGAGGTGATGCATTGCCAGTTGCTCTATTCTTCCAGACGCCAGTTGCCGGGTAGAGTCAGACGGTTGATCGATTATCTGTTGGAAGAGTAGCGCTCTTTCTTAATCTATCCGGACTCTGGCCAAAGCGTTTACGCACGATTTTGCAGAGATAGCTGCTGTCCTGAATCCCGATCTCGTGGGCCAGTACTTCTAAGCTGTGGTTTGAGTTGGTCAGGCGCCAGAACAGATGCTGCAGTCGCATCTCTGCCCAATAGGCATGGGCAGTCTGGTCAAAGTGACGCTGAAACAGCCGGTCAAGCTGACGGCGGCTGATACCGATCATCGCAGCAATTTCATTGGTGGTGTTGCGCTCAGCCATCAGGGTGCGCATCAGGCCTATAGCACGCCCGATATGCCGCTCTTTAGAGGCCTCGGTATCAAGCGACTTGAGTTCATGCAATTGACTTCGCGCTTCGTCAACCAGCATATCGGCTAAGCCTTTAAGTGCCCGTGTACGGCCGCAGTGCCGGGCTAATAGCTCTACTGCCAGATCAATAGTCGCACTGCCACCACTGCAGGTAACGCGTTTTCCATCAAAGCAATACAGCTGTTCACTACGCACTTCGATCTGAGGAAATACTGCCCGAAACTCCTGTTCATGGCGCCAGTGTAGGGCGACCTTGTGACTTTTTAGCAAACCTAACTCAGCCAGCAGAAAACAGGCATTGTCGATACTGACAAGGGTGACTCCCTGAGCGGCCGCCCGCTGCAGTAAAGCTGCGTAATCATTGGCGGCATCTAGGCTTTTGCGTGCGGTTCTGCTGCCAAAGACAACCAGATAGTCATAGTCGGCAAACTGGATATCTTTTCCCGTTAACTGAACCTCAACCGCCGCGCCACTGCTCGAGGTGACGGAACCACTATTAGCCCCAAGTATCTGCCAGGTGCAATGGCGCTGCTGGCTGTAATCAGCCTCATCCGCTGAGAAGCGTAACTTATCCAAAAAACCACCAAATGGCAGCATCGAAAACTCAGGTAAGGGAAGCAAAAGAAAGCGCACATCAGGGCTGACCTCAGGGCTTTGCTCTTTTGGGTGGGGTGTTTCAGATCGCATAGGGTCAGCCTGATTTTTAACTATGTCTAAATAATACCTAACTAAGGCCAGTTAGCACCATATAGAGTGACACTCCTGCTTATACACTGACGGTCAGTTTTAACGAGGTGGAGAGAGCTGTGATGAGTTGGGAAACATGGTTGATATATCTTGTAGCTGTGGTCGGACTATCACTGGCACCGGGCCCGAACGGTTTGCTGGCACTTACACATGGTGCACTCTATGGCCACAAAAAAGCGCTATACACTATCATCGGCGGGGTAGTTGGGTTCACTCTGCTGATCGCTCTGTCGATGTATGGCATAGGTGCGCTGCTGCAAGCTTCTTCTGATGCGCTCTTTGTACTTAAATGGTTGGGTGGAGCTTATCTGGTTTGGCTGGGTATCCAGCTTTGGCGCGCGCCAGGGCTGAGCTTTTCAACGCCTGGTAAAGTTCAGCAGTGTAGTGGGGCAACACTCTTTCGCACTGGATTGCTGGCAGCGATCTCAAACCCCAAAGTACTGCTGTTCTTCGGCGCCTTTCTGCCACAGTTTATAGACCCGGCCGGTGATCTGTTGGCGCAGTTTTTTGTGATGGCGGCGACCTTTGCACTGGTCGAGTTTCTGGTGGAGTACCTGCTGGCGCGCGTGGCGTTTAAGATCCGGCCACTGCTTGAACGTAAGGGGAGTCTGTTCAACAGGGTATGTGGTGGACTGTTTGTGCTGATTGGCACGGCGATGCCGCTGACAAGGTAGGTGCAGAGAGAGGAGTGGATTTAATCCTCTCTCATTAGTTGATGACCATTTAAGGTCCCCCAAAACACGGATCATCGATCGTTATCGTTTTAAGTCTGTAGGATATGGGCGGTCCACCCACTCCATAACAGTTACTATTTTATGTCTTTTTCTCTAATGTGATTAATAATGAAATCGATACAGTGTTTAATTTTTGGTATTTGATACTTTTCCTGTTGATATAATATGAAAATATCATAGTTTTGAGTTTTACGGTTTGAAATTGGCATATTTAATGGGACCTCGACAAGATCCCCGGATGCCAAATAAGATGCTACCCACCAATATGGGAAAAGTGAGATTCCTTCACTTGCCAATGTCGCTTCTAGCAATACTTCACCACTGTTGCACCAAAATACTGGTGTAATATCGGTAGCTTCCCAAACCTCCCCCCGCTGATTCCACCACGTTAAAGCTCCGTGCATCCCTTTATATTGAAGTGTAGGAGAGGTTTTTAGATCACTTACTGATAATACGTTGCGGTTATATTTCTTTTGCAACGAATGAAGTAGCTGAGGTGTCGAGACTAATTTGAATTCAGAATTAGATAGTTTTTTTGCTACTACACGTTCATCTGGTGCACTACCAGCACGAATGGCGATATCTACAGAATCCTTTCCTAGTATAGTTAATTCATCAGAAAAGTTTAGGTCGAGAATTATGCCTGGGTAGCACTTCCTAAATTCTCGTAATACAGGTTCTAGAATTTTTTCGCCAAAGCTGGTGGTCGAACTTATTCTAACTTTACCTTCTAATGAATCACGGCGCTGTGATATTAAATCGTCGATGTCATTTAGGCTTTGAAGTACTTCAACGATTGCTTCGTAATAAACTTGGCCTAGTTCAGTGGTACTTACATACCGTGTAGTTCTTTGTAGAAGTTCAATACCCAATTCTTGCTCTAGGCCCTTTACACTCCTGGAAATCGAAGACGCTGGTACACCAAATTCTTTGGCTGCGGAGCTGAAGCTGCTGAGCTCTGCAGTTCGTTTGAAATAACTTAAGGCGCGAAATTTGTCCATAATAGTCACGTTATCTATAGGAAAAGGGGTTAAATATAGATGATTATTGTTTTTATCACAAAAGTGATTTGTTTTGTAGTGACTGTTTCTCCGAAGATGACGCGCATATCATATCTCCATTGTCATTCACTGGTTCGCCTGAAACTATCATCTGGATGAAACAGATAGAACTGCTCAAGCTCTAGTGGAGGATGTGTATCAATATTTTCCTCACCGCAGATAAGTGGAGAGGTTCCTCAATAAATAAAGGATATTAATATGCCTGCATATATGATGGCTTTTGTTCGAATTGAAAATGCTGACGCTTACTACCGAGATTATGCATCGCTTGCTGCACCTATTGTTGAAAAGCATGGTGGTAAAGCTATGGTTAGAACTGAAAATATCCAGACCATAGAAGGGGCTGTCCCGGAAGGCTTATTAGCTATGTTAGAATTTCCAACAATAGAGCATGCGCAAGCATTTTACGCAGATCCTGATTATCAGCCACTGATCAAAGTCCGCCAAAAATATAGTTCTAGTGATGCGGTGATTTTCGAGAGAGGATTTAATTGATCAGGTTGGTAACACATGAAAGTTAGGTTTTTTATGAAATTTTAGTGAGGTTTTAGAGTTATAATGCGGCGACAGGTAATGCCGTTCGCTATGGGCGAGTGGCATTATTTGTCTGTTTTTATGAGGGTTTCTAATAAAGCCTGATATATATAGTTTTTCAGGAGGGCTATGATTGTCGGGATTGATGGATTTTAAAGATTCGATAAAATGGATTTGTCAGAATCTTTAGTTTACTCGCATGTTTTAAGTGGTAATGTTGAAAATTCAAGATACGGGTAAGTTCAGATCATTAAGATCCTGAAAGAAGTAAAAGCAGGTAGGTGGGGCAAAGAGGTCTGTCGTTAATAGGGAAGATCAGACGCCATCTATTGGTGCTGATTCTGAATGCCATCCGCTAAATGGATGGCATTCAGATTTGAGTTCTAAAAAGTTTAGAACTTCAGGCCTTCAAGCAAATCATCATCAACCTGATTTGCCAGAGTCACTGTCAGTTTTGGTGTGCGCTCCATTTCGCGCTTAATTGCGAAGTTGGCTTCTTTGTTTCGGGCCCAGCTGCGTCGTGCAATACCGTTGTTTACATCAAAGAACAGCATGTTTTTCAACCGACGCTCAGATGCCTCTGAACCATCTAGCAACATACCAAAGCCACCGTTGATCACTTCACCCCAACCAACGCCGCCGCCGTTGTGAATAGACACCCAGGTTGCGCCCCGGAAGCCATCGCCAATCACGTTATGAATAGCCATGTCTGCGGTAAAGCGGCTGCCATCATAGATGTTTGAGGTTTCACGGTAAGGGGAGTCGGTGCCACTGACATCGTGGTGATCACGACCTAGTACAACAGGACCGATCTCGCCAGCGTTAATCGCATCATTAAATGCTTTAGCAATCTCCGCCCGGCCTTGTGCATCTGCATACAGGATACGAGCCTGTGAGCCGACAACCAGTTTGTTTTCTTTAGCGTCATTGATCCAGGTGATGTTGTCCTGCATCTGCTGCTGAATTTCTTCCGGAGCTTCCCGCATAATGCGCTCAAGGACCTGAGCTGCGATAGCATCGGTTTTATCCAGATCATCCGGATTCCCTGAGGTGCAAACCCAGCGGAATGGACCAAAACCGTAGTCAAAGCACATTGGGCCAAGAATATCCTGAACATAAGACGGATATTTGAAGTCGATACCGTTTTCAGCCATTACATCACCGCCTGCGCGTGATGCTTCAAGCAAGAAGGCGTTACCGTAATCGAAAAAGTACGTGCCCTTAGCGGTGTGTTTATTGACCGCATCTGCATGGCGTTTAAGTGTTGCCTGTACTTTCTCTTTAAAGACTTCTGGCTCTTCACGAATCAAGCGGTTTGATTCTTCGTAACTGATGTCTACCGGGTAGTAACCGCCTGACCAAGGGTTATGCAGGGATGTCTGATCGGAGCCCAGATGAACGAAGATATCTTCAGCCAGGAAGCTTTCCCAGACGTCTACCACGTTACCGATAAAGGCGATTGAGACGACTTCTTCGTTTTCCTTAGCTTTGCGAACACGGGCAATCAGGTCTGGCATGTTATCAACCAGTTCATCTACCCAGCCTTGCTCATGACGTTTAATGGCCGCTTTAGGGTTCACTTCAGCACATACTGTAATACAGTCAGCAATGTTACCTGCTTTTGGCTGAGCACCACTCATGCCGCCAAGACCAGCCGTTAAGAAGATCTTACCTTTAGGGCTCTCACCTTTATTCAGTACTTTACGGAATGCGTTCATCACCGTAATAGTTGTACCGTGAACAATACCCTGAGGACCTATGTACATAAATGATCCGGCGGTCATCTGACCATATTGGGTAACACCTAAGGCGTTAAACTTCTCCCAATCGTCCGGCTGTGAGTAGTTCGGGATCATCATGCCGTTGGTGACTACAACCCTTGGAGCTTCTTCAGAAGAAGGGAATAAGCCCATCGGGTGACCGGAATACATATGCAGAGTCTGATCCGACTCCATCTCACTCAGGTATTTCATGGTCAGCAGGTACTGTGCCCAGTTCTGGAATACTGCGCCATTACCACCATAGGTGATGAGTTCTTCCGGATGCTGTGCAACAGCCGGGTCCAGGTTGTTGTCGATCATCAGCATGATCGCAGCGGCCTGCTGGCACTTAGCCGGATAATCATCAATTGAGCGCGCGCTCAATGAATGTGCAGGCTTAAAGCGGTACATGTAGATACGGCCGAAATCGTTCAGCTCCTGCGCAAACTCAGGTGCTAGCTCTGCGTGCCACTCTTTTGGGAAGTAACGCAGTGCGTTACGTACCGCCAGCTGTTTTTCATCAGTACTTAAAATATCTTTGCGTTTCGGCGCTCTGTTGGCATTTGCCGGGTATGGTCTGGCAGCTGGCAGACTAGCGGGAATACCTTGCTTAATCGTCTGTTGAAAAAGATTGATATCATTCATTCTAAGCGTCTCCGTTTACGTATTCCCGGTTTATGAGTGGTTTGCTGGTGAGTCAACGCAAAACGCCTGCGTTTTAACCAACGCTGTAATAGCGTCAATGTCCGGTTTTAACAGTCTGTCTTCTTCTAATTTGGCGACTTTGGCTCTGATAATCTGGTGATTTTTCTCAATAGTGTCGGAACAGCTGTTCGGACGTCTGAAGTCGATAGCTTGCGCGGCGAACATCAGTTCAATGGCAAAAATCTTATCCAGGTTACCCAGTATCTGATTGAGTTTACGACCAGAAATACTGCCCATGGAGACGTGATCTTCCTGACCCATGGATGTAGGTACACTGTCAGCAGAAGGTGGGAAACAGAGTGACTTGTTCTCTGTTACCAGGGCAGCAGTGGCATATTGAGGAATCATCATGCCGGAGTTTAAGCCGCCTGATTCGGTCAACATTCTTGGCAGGCCATGCATACCTTCAAGTAGCAGATAACAACGACGATCGGAGATATTGCCAAGCTCAGCAGCTGCGATAGATACGTAATCTAGCGCCATTGCCAGAGGCTGTCCGTGGAAGCTGCCACCGGAGATCGCTTCTTCCTGGCTGATAACAATAGGGTTATCCGTCACTGAGTTCATTTCAATCTCAGCTAAGTCATTCAAATGCTGCCAGGCATTTCGGGATGCACCATGCACCTGAGGAATACAACGCAGTGAGTACGGATCCTGTACGCGGTCACAGTTGGTATGCGATGCCATGTTTTGCGAACCGCTGAAGAACGAACGCATTCTGGCGGCAACTTCTACGTTGCCCGGGAATGGTCGAGTCTGGTGCAGTTCGGCTCTGAATGGTGAAGAACTGCCCTGCATACCTTCGATGCTCATAGCGCCAGCTAAATCTGCTAAATCCAGCAGGTAGCTCATTTTGGTCAGAGCAGTAATCGCATGTGACAAGATAAACTGGGTGCCGTTGATCAGCGCCAGGCCTTCTTTCGCTTCAAGCTCCATAGGCGCCAGGTTATGCGCGTCTAACAGTGAAATCGCAGGGACGGTTTCTGAGCCCTGCCAGAATTCACCTTCACCGATTAATGGTAGGAACAAGTGTGAAAGTGGCGCCAGATCCCCTGATGCACCGACTGAACCTTGTTCTGGCACTACAGGAATCAGATCCAGTTCCAAAAACTTGAGCATTCTCTCAACGACTTCAAGACGAATACCTGAGAAGCCCTGGCTTAATGCATGAATCTTTGTGATCAGCATCAGCTTTGAGATTGACTTGTCGATAGGGTTTCCTACGCCAACCGCATGGGTAATCAGCAGGTTTTTCTGTAGCAGGTTAGTTTCGGCAGGCGAGATCTGAGTATCACACAGGGGGCCGAAACCGGTATTGATGCCATAGACCGCAGAATCGGAGCTTGCCATATGCTCAACGTTTCTGCGGCTGGTATTGATCTTGTCTTTTGCTTCCTCGTTGAGCTCAGTTGTAACAGAGCCATTGGCGATGCCGTTTACCAATTCAACATTGAGTGTATCTATACCGTACTTAAACGTCATTTTCTCATTTCCCGGTGAAGATGTAGCTAATGAGAGAAGTATATCTTGCAACTTATGTTTTATAGTTAAAGAATGTCGGTGTGTTGTTCCGGTTTTATCGAACATAAGCTGGGCTGAAATCTGAAGTACACAGGGGGGCTTGTATGCAGATCCATGACGTCGACTTAAAACTGCTGAGAATATTCGTCGCCATTGTTGAATCCGGTGGTTTGTCGGCAGCAGAATCAAGATTGAACATCGGCCGTTCGACCATCAGCTCCCACCTTTCAGACCTGGAAGTCAGACTGGGGTTGACCTTATGTAAGCGTGGCCGAAGTGGTTTTGAGATCACCGATCCCGGACGCGTAACCTATCAGGCAAGTTTAGAGTTGCTCAGGCAATGTGAAGCATTTGCGGCGACCGTTGCCAGTTCCAAAGATGAGCTAAGTGGTCGTGTCACCATCGCGACTATTGATAACCTGGTTAATGATCCGCGGTGCGGAATCTCAAAAGCGATCGCAGGCCTCAGAGATAAAAGTGATTCAATCCAGTTTGAAATCAACGTATGTGAAGCAAGAGAAGTTGAAACCTCAGTGATTAGCGGTCGTTCAATGGTGGGGCTTGGTGTGAGTCGCCACCATATTCGAGGGCTGGATTACTATCCGTTGCATGACGAAGTTAACTATCTGTACTGCTCAGCTGAACACCCGTTGTTTGACTGTGAAGACAACATGCACGAAGCCCTTCTGCAAAATGCAGAGATAGTCACCAGCCATTACCAGAGGGATAAGGAAACCAGAAAGGATGGCTTGAACTATCAAAATACAGCCACCGCATATCATGATCAGGGGATTGCACACATGGTGCTGTCGGGCAAATTTATCGGTTATCTGCCTGAGCATTATGCTAGCCAATGGGTCGAAAAGGGGCAGTTAAAAGCCATTTTGCCGGAGAAGTATCATTACGAAATCCCCGTGATGTTAATAACTTCAAAGACCGCTGCAGCCACACCATTAATCAAAGAACTGGTTAATGAGCTCAAACATTGTCATAGCTGCCTTCCTTAGGTGAGATCAATGCCCTTAGCATTCACTGTTAGGGGTAATACTGCAGGGCAAAGTTCCATCGACCTAAGGTATGTTGTTACCGCAGGACGCGGAGCAGAGTTACTGGAGTAAGAAGATATCCACTTAGCTGTCTAATTCGCCAGCAACTCCCTCCTCTCAACAGTTAGCTACTTCGAGTCCCGTCTGATTTTCATCAACAGATAGCAGCAAAGGGGTAGCAACTATTTTTAATGGATTCCAATTTGGAATTCATAGTATTCGGATTGGCTGGGTCCTATTCTAAATTAGGCTCATGTAGTCTTTTCTTATCGTCATCTAGCCTACGAAGTAGGGTGAATCAGTTGTATAAGAGGAGTCAGTGATGAGCCTGAGAAATACCGAAAAGTCATATGGCAGTGTTGCAAAATGGTTGCACTGGCTCACAGCGTTGTTGTTTTTATTCTCATACGTAACAGTTTATTACCGTCATTGGTTTACAGAGAGTGGTTCATCGGAAAACTGGACTGCACTCCAGTTACACCTTTCCATTGGTGTTTCGATCGCGGTGGTAGTGAGCCTGCGAATATTCTGGCGTGTTCTGAACAAGCAGCCTCAGCCGGAGCCTGGTAATCGGCTTGAGCACATGGCGGCAACTCTGGGGCACTATGCACTCTATGCGGTGATGATCATGATGCCAATAACCGGTTATCTGGGTACCGGCGCAGCAACTGAATTCTTTTATCTGTTCGAAATACCGAAGTTTGAAGATACCGCTCTATTTCAATCTATTAAAGCTGATAACCCAGGGCTGATTTTTAAAGAGTTCGAAAAGCCATTTGACTACCTGCACAAAAATATCGGTGGGAAGTGGCTGGTCTGGATCTTAATACTGGGCCATGCAGCAGCGGCGATGTACCACCATTTTGTCAAGCGAGATAGAACGCTGCGCAAAATGACGTTTGATAAAAAAGCGCGTGAGCCAGAGGCTTGAACCTCCCTTACAACCAGCGTGATTAATTTGGTGGAGAGTTATGGCTTGTCCATAACTCGACTGCCGTCCAACCACATACACCACATCCAGCAATGAGACGGAAGAAAATGAGATTGTTCAAACAAATAACAAAGGCCTACCGTTCGGTATTGATAACTGCATCTCTGGCTCTGGTCTCCGCCAGTCACTCGTCGGCGGGTGTAGTTCCTAATGTAGAAACCCTTGCGGACAAACAAGCGATTACAGAAGTCATTAATCATCTGGGTCGCGCATTGGATCGAATGGATAGAGGGTTGATGCGCTCAATCTATTGGCCAGATGCCATTGAAGAGCATCAGGATCCTGAATTCCCGGTGTTTTTCACGGACGCAGAGACTAATCCAGCACCGGGTACGTACAACAACTTTCCATGTCAGGCGATGGCAGGTTTTGCGACGCTCAGAACAACCCAGCATCGTATAAGCAATTACCTGATTGACGTGCATTCTGGCGGAAAGACCGCTAATGCGGAGGCTTATGTTTGGGCATTTCATTTGGTCGGTGACGGGGATAAAGCACCTGCACGTGAGGTGACACTCTTCGGGCGCATGCTTTTCAATTTTGAAAAGCGTATGAATGCTAATAATCAACCGGAATGGCGTATTGCTCGGAGATTGACGGTATTCGATTGGTTTACTGACGTACCAGCGACAGGGCACTTTGCTGAAGGCTACATGGACAAATTCAAAGGCACCCGTGACTTGAATCAGGATGGTGTATCCGGTGCGTGGCACGATGGCACCGATACGGGTCGGAACGATCCGAGTTATGAGTTCCTGAACCTGCCGTCTGATCCTGATCCTTTTCCAGGTGAAGATGCTTGTAGTTTCCCAAACTCTAAGAAATAACGCCCCGGGGGTAACTTCAGGTGAGATTAAGGCCCGTCGTTGCGGGCCTTTTTGTTATTGGCATTTCATGACGTTTCCGATCATCCGTGCAGATCAAGCGGCCAGTCTTATCTATAGAGCGTCTTATCAGCCAATTTTTCCTTGAGGAAATCGACAAAGCAACGCACTTTCAACGGTACATAGCGGTTCTGCGGATAGATCGCGTTAAAGGGTATCTGATCGGCCTGGCAGTCGCTCAGAAGCTGAACCAGCCTGCCGGACTGGAGGTGTTCATTGACCATCCAAATGGGAAGTGCGGTTATACCCAACCCGGACAAAGCTACTTCTAGATTTGTATCGCCACTATCACTTTGGAAGGTGCCTGTGACAGGCACTGAGACCTCTTTACCCTGGTGTGTGAAATGCCAATAGTTCCCCGTTCTTAGCAGCGAGTAAACGATACAGTTATGCCGCTTCAGGTCAGCAGGCTCTCTGGGCTGTCCGTGTAGCTCAAGATAATCGGGTGATGCAACCAGCAACATAGGGTTGTCAAACAGGTGCCGGGCGATCAAAGAGGAGTCTTCCAGCTTACGTGCCCGAATCGCGACATCCACGCCTTCGGCAATCAAGTCGACGTGTCGATCCCCCAGTGTCATATCGACCTTGATGTCCGGATACCTCTGAAAAAACTCGCCGATGATTGGGGCAAGTACCAACCGTCCGAACGGTGCGGGTGCCGTTACACGTAACGTCCCCTGTGGAGTAGCCACCTGAGAACGCACCCGAGCTTCCACTTCATCTAGTTCCGCGAGCATAACCACCGTTTGCTCATAGTAGTCAGTTCCCGCCTGGGTTAATGAAACATCCCGACTGCTGCGGGTTAACAACTTAACGCCTAGTTTGGCTTCCAGTGCAGCCACCTTCTTACTGATGGTTGCCTGAGTGGTATTGAGTTCCCGGCCGACGGCTGAAAAGCTGCCTGTTTGTACGACCCGGACAAATGCCCGCATAGCGCCAAGTTGATCCACTGCCTACCTCGTTAATTCCAAATGCGAATACATGGTATTCATTTTAGCTTGCTCATATTCGCAAAATAAAGAGGTTATGATGATTTCAACGGTAGAGATTGACGCCTTACCAAATTACTTAATTCAGTGCCTATTTGCCTTTAAAAGGGTTTTTGAAATGTCAAAAGAGCTTGTATTCACCGTTGAATTTAATGTGAAACCCGAAGCGAAAGACGAGTTTCTGGCAAGCCTTAATGAGGTTGTCGAGAACATGTCGAAAGAAGGGACCTTTATTTGCAGCTACCTGCACCGTGATGCCGACGATCCCAATAGGTTCGTGATTTACGAGCGTTGGTCAGAGCCTTCATTTGAAGCTTTCGTAAAAAACCAATTGCAAGGCAAGCGCTATCGCGATGACTACGAAGCCAAAATCTCTGAGTGGCTGGTGAAAGATCGCGGAATTAGTGTGCTGGAGCCCATTGGCGAATGGTCGCGATAAATAACGGTCCTTATTGAATCAATATCCTGGAGCAAAAGTCATGTCAAAACACTTAGTTTTCTACGTCGAATTTAATGTGAAACCGGACTGCATCGAAAAGTTTTTGGAAGGTGCGACCGGGGTTTTAGAAGCAATGTCTCATGAAGATACTTTTGTTGAGACCTACTTTCATCGGGATGCCAACAATCCTAACCGGTTTACCTTGTATGAACGCTGGAACGAACCGTCGATGGAGGCTTTTGTTAAAAACCAGCTGGAAGGCAAGGCCTACCGTGAAGAATACGAAGCCTACCTACCGGGCCTGCTGACCAGCGAGAGAACCTTTTCGGTGCTGGAACCTATCGGCGAGTGGCGGAAGTAAGCCAACAATCTACAACGTATAAGAGGACAACCCGATGGATATGCAACAAAAGCTGCAAGAACTGTTAGACAAGCATGAGTTAACCGAACTGATGTACAAGTTTGCCCGCGCGCTGGACCGTGTAGACGGTGAACTGATGAAATCCACCTACTGGGAGGATGCAATTGAAGAGCACCAGGATCCAATCTTCCCGGATCTGTTCTTCTATAACGACAACGCACACCAGTTTGTTGAACCGGCAATGGAAGGTTTCAGAGCGCTGAAGGCCACTCAACATCGAATCAGCAACCCGCTGATTGAAATCGATGGCGATAAAGCGACCGCTGAGAGTTACGTCTGGGCATACCACGTTCACGAAGAAGATGGCGTTGATAAAGAAGGTATTTTAGGTGGTCGACACCACTTCCGTTTCGAACGTCGTCACGGCGAATGGAAAATCAAGCACCGTTCTACCGTATTTGACTGGAACCAGAATCAGGATGCCAGTGCCATCTGGGCCGAGGGTTATGACGATAAGTACCGAGGCAAACGGGACAAGAGTGATGACAGCTATAACTATCTGAAACACAGCTAAGCCCCATGGATTGAAGTGCCCCGAATACCACTCCATACGAACAGAGATCAACATCATGACAACAAACAAATTTAAAGCAGGCGATCAGTTTCCAGCAATAGAACTGCCTGGCCTCAGCGGTGAAAAGATTACGTTGGGTACACCCCAAGCGGGCTCAGACTGGAAAATGGTGGTGGTCTACCGTGGCAAGCATTGCCCGCTCTGTACCCGCTACCTCAATGAGATTGAAAAGCTTAAAGGTGACTTTAACAAGCTGGGGGTCGATATCGTCGCGGTGTCGGCGGATAGTGAATCACAAGCGACTGAGCATATGGCTGATCTGATCGTCAGCTATCCGATTGCTTATGGCCTGAACATCGAGCAGATGCAGCAGCTGGGACTCTATATCTCCCATCCTCGTTCTGCGCAGGAAACCGATCATCCGTTTGCCGAACCCGGACTATTTGTGATCAACGAAAAAGGTCAGGTTCAGGTGCTGGACATCTCCAATGGCCCCTTCGTTCGCCCTGAACTCGGTGTACTGCTTTCCGGGCTGGGTTTCATCCGTAACCCGGATAACAACTACCCAATTCGCGGAACCTACGAATAGACCTGAGAAAACATTATGAAAGCCAGTAACTTATTTAAAAGCGCCTTAGTGACAACACTGGTATTAAGCTCTGTGCTTGGCTGTGCTTCGCAGGTAACAGGCACACCTGGAAAGCCGGATATTACCGTTGTTGGTACCGATGAGAATGTCAGGCAATTCATCGATCCGAGTGTAACCGCACCATTGGAACATCTACCACCGGAGCTGGCATTAATTACCCGGGACAATGTGACTGAAGCAAGAGCTATGGTGAACCAGATGCTCAAGTTTCCGGATACCCCAGGCGTGACGGTTGAGAAAAAGACCATCATCACCGCCGAGGGTGAGGTTACAGTTTATATCTACCAACCAGAGCACAGCAGCGGTAACAATCCAGGCATATTCTGGACCCATGGTGGCGGATTTATTATGGGGCGTGCTGACAGTAATGATTTTGTCGGTGCGTTCGCAAAGCAGCTGAATGCCACCGTTGTATCGGTTGATTACCGACTGGCACCGGAGCATCCGTTTCCTGCTGGGCACAACGATAGCTATGCCGCGTTTTTATGGATGGTCGAGCATGCTGAAGAGCTGGGGATCGACCCAAATCGGATTGCGATCGGTGGCGACAGTGCCGGAGCCGGTATGGCCGCAGGTCTTGCGTTACGCAATCGTGATGAGCAGGGACCTGCAATCGCCCTTCAACTGCTGATTTACCCGATGCTCGATAATTTACACAGTACGCCATCCGGCGCGATTGAGGATTATCCGATCTGGAACCGGACAACATCATTCAATGCCTGGGAGATGTACCTGAATGGCACGCCCGGTGCGAAGGCCTCGCCTTATGCATCGCCTGCACGGGCAAGTGATGTTAGCGGGTTACCTAAGACGTTTTTGACGATTGGCACCGTCGACCTGTTCAGAGACGAGGTCATTGATTATGCCCAGCGCCTGATGGCAGCCGGTGTGCCGACCCAATTGGCCGTGTTCCCAGGTGCGTACCACGGCAGCCAGGTTTTTGTGCCGGATGCACCCATCAGCCAACAGATGATCGGCTCTTATGTGGAAGCTCTCAAAGAGGCGTTGCATGACCATTAGGAGATAACTCATGAGTAGTTTAACTAAAGTGTGGCGGGTCACTCAGGGGGCTTTGGTTACCTTGATGCTGACAGCGGCTACCCAGAGCCAAGCGGCCGATGTGGTGCAATTACCGCCGGTTAATCTCGGAGATACCAATTTTCTCGACGGTATGGCCGGTCCCGGCACCTTGATACAGGTCTTTGGTAGCCATAGCCATGGCGACAGTTTCAGAGACGGCAGCGGAAACCCGCTGCCTGGCTCAAATAGCATTGATGCACAAGCGGTCGTGGCCCATTATGCTCACATCTCTGAGCATAAGATATGGGGCGGCTATTACGGGGCGGAAGCATTGTTACCCCTAGCTAATATCGACCCGGAGACCACGTTGCCGGGCCTACCGCAGAGAGGGAAAAGCGGGGTTGGTGATCTATCAGTCAGCCCGCTTTTGATTCAGTGGACCGACAGCACCTTGTTCGGAAAGCCCTATTTCCATCGGCTGAACTTTGTTTTCGTACTGCCGACAGGCAGCTACGACGCAGACAATGATGTTAACACAGGCAGTAATCTCTTTAGTTTTAATCCCCATTACGCGGGAACACTGCACCTGAACGAAAAATGGGCTACCAGTTTTCGACTTCACTACCTCTGGAACTCGAAAAACGACGACGCTAATCCCGCTCTCGGGGCTGACGATATACAGCCTGGCAGTGCATTTCATATGAACTACGCGGCTTCCTATCGCGCCACTGAGAATCTTAGGCTGGGGGTGGCTGGGTACTACCTGAAGCAGCTGAGTGATGATCAAATTGATGGTGTATCGCAAGCCATGTCGAAGGAAGAGGTATTCGCTATCGGTCCTGGGCTTCAATATAAGACGAAGGGTGGTGTATTTAATTTGAACAGTTATTTTGAATCGGGGGCGGAAAACAGACCAGAGGGATACCGCTTGGTTGCCCGCTATTCATGGATATTCCCCTAAACGGGTGTCATCCATCATTCGGGTCTAAGGCTATCCACTGTACAACCCGGTCTCTCAAGCTGCTGGAGCGCTGTCAAATCCTTATTGAGACGCATCTCAGCCAGATATTTGCCGGTCTGCCGGTGCCTGTTTAGAGATCCCTTTTAACTCTGTAGTCCATTGAGGGCCCCGTGTGGGCTCTCAATCGACGTAACGATACATGTATTCCAAATTAGAATGAATGGTATTCATCTAGGCTATCTATCATTCCAAAAAGCGCTGCCGTATCTTGTTTATATCGCTTATCAACCACAACCGTTGAGAACAACTATGAAGAAATTCACCAAACACAGCCTTGCAACTGCGCCGGATGCATCGCTGCCTTCACTTGAGGCGGCCGCACAGGCGTTTGGCTTTGTCCCAAATCTGCTGGGGTATATGGCGGAATCGCCTTTCCTGCTTGACGGCTACCTGCATTTTTTCAATCAGCTTGAGCATACCGAACTGACGCCGCTGGAGCGCCAGGTCGTGATGATGACTCTTAATCGTTTCCACGAATGTCGTTATTGCATGGCGGGACACACGCAGATGTCCGAAATGCAGGGGCTGGATATGCAAGTCATCAATGCAATTCGTGATGATGAACCGCTTAAAGATCCGAAACTGGCGGCATTGCGCGCGTTTACCCTGAAAATGGCGGAACAGCGCGGTGTGGTCTCACAAACCCTGGTAGACGCATTTTTTAATGCTGGCTACAGCCAACAGAACGCGCTTGAAGTGATTGCCGCCATCGCCATGAAAGTGATGAGTAACTACACCAATCACTTGGTCGGCACCGAAATTGATGGTGCATCCATGTCAAAACGATGGGTACCGATCACCGAGCGTTGACCCGTTCATCGAGTACCAGCGGATCAAGACAACAAGTTCGACTATTAACGGCGTCTTTGTCGCCTGAACCAGATTTCCAACCCAAAGAGAGATCCACAATGAATCAATTCAATCTCACCAAATTACGGCTCTATGGGGCTGCGCTTCTGACCACTCTGGCGATGCTGTTAAGCACCACTGCGGCCCAAGCCGAGTCTGACGTATCTGCCCAACCTCAACCTAAACTGGCCTTTTATGTGGAATTTCACCTTAAGCCAGAGTTTGTTGAAGAATGGAAGCAAGGTGCACTTGAAGTGCTCAATAAAATGTCCAAGGAAGATACATTTGTCAGTGCCTATATGCACGTCGATGCGAATGACCCAACGAAGTACACCCTGTACGAAGTATGGTCGGAGCCAAGCCGCGAAGCCTTTTTTGAAAACCAGCTTAATTCAAAAGAGTACCGTGCAGAGTATGAAAAAAACCTGCCACAGATGCTGCAAAGCCCTCGGGTGATTACATTCCTGGATCTGTTGGATGAATGGCATCAATAAACGAAGCTGACATACACTCCTGCCACGGATGGCCATTTGAACCTACTGCGTTTAACGGATTAATGATGATCAAAACAGACGCTCATTAATTCACTTGGCTATGAAGAGCACTATATGAACCAAGATGTCTTATTTAATCAGTATAAGCTGAGCGATAACCTGACCTTGAATAACCGCATTGTCATGGCCCCCATGAACCGGAGTATGGCTGATGACGAGCTGGTACCGACTGATGCCATGGCTGAGTATTATGCGCGACGCGCTGATACCGGGCTTATTATCACCGAATCACTGATGATATCGCCAACTGCGCAGGGCTACCCGAATACCCCTGCGATATTTACCCCTGCTCAGGTAGAAGGTTGGAAAAAGGTAACACGCAAAGTACATGACAATGGTGGCAGAATCTTTGCCCAAATCTGGCATACCGGCCGCGTGTCTCACCCTGTCTACCTTAACGGTGAAAAGCCCTTAGGCCCTTCGGCCGTGGCCTTGCATGGTCGAGTCCCCCGTACGGACGGCCTCGAATATGGGGTTCCCCGTGAAATGACAGAAGCTGACATCCGACAGACGATCAGCGATTTTGCACAAGCCGCAGCGAATGCCCGTGATGCTGGCTTCGATGGGGTGGAAGTACATGCCGCGAATGGCTATCTGCTGGATCAGTTTCTGCACTGGGACACCAATCGACGTACGGATGCCTGGGGTGGAAGTGAGGAAAATATGGCCCGGATGTTGTTTGAAGTGCTGGATGCCGTAAAGGAAGAGATTGGTCAAGTCGGCTTGCGTCTATCCCCCGTGGGCTACCTCAATCTGGAGCATGATGACCGTGATAAAGCGGTATCGGATTACGTGTTACAACGTCTGAATCAATATGATCTGACCCATGTACATACCGGGATGTTTGAGGACAGTTTTCAGGAGCACCTTGGCGGTACTGTGACCCAGTATATCCGACGTCACTACACGGGTACGGTAATTGCCTGTGGCGGCTATAGCGCCGACAGTGGACGTGCTGCAATCAGCAACAACGATGCAGACTTAATCGCCATCGGTCGACCGCTGATTGCAAACCCTGACTACGTTGAACGGGTGCGCTCAAATCTTCCCCTTGAGCCTTACCATGTCGATCAATTGGACCGACTACAATAAAAGTCTTTAGTAAGTACTAATCATAGGGAAATGCCGTCGTTGTTGGTAGCTAACTGCTTTTCATATGCTCAGCTATCTTACGGGTTGATGTAATAAGCGGATGCACTGTACTGATATAAAAGGAACCCTGCTCAATGGCAGGGTTCCTTTAGCGATTTCGCTATCCGACCGGTAATCGGATAGCACGGGTGCTGAATATTACTCCGCGTAGTCTTCCACCGGGATGCATGAGCAGAACAGGTTACGGTCGCCGTATACGTTATCGATACGGTTCACCGTTGGCCATACTTTGCTCTGCATCAGGCGTTCAACCGGGAAGGCTGCCTGTTGCAGGCTGTATTTGCGATCCCAGTTACCCACCATATCTGCCATAGTGTGTGGTGCATTGTGCAGCGGGCTTTCCTCCGCTGCCAGTTCACCGGCTTCAACCACTGCGATCTCGTTGCGGATGGTGACCATAGCTTCGATAAAGCGGTCCAGCTCAGCCTTAGATTCAGACTCAGTTGGCTCGATCATCAGTGTGCCTGCAACCGGGAAGGACATTGTTGGTGCATGGTAGCCGAAGTCCATCAGACGCTTAGCGATATCTTCTTCAGTGATACCGGATGCTTCTTTCAGTGGACGGATATCGATGATGCACTCGTGCGCCACGCGACCGTTACGACCTGTGTACAGCACTGGGTAGTGCTTGCTCAGTTCGTTGGTCAGGTAGTTCGCGTTGAGGATCGCATTTTCAGTTGCTGCGCGCAGGCCTTTACCACCCATCAGGGCGATGTAGACCCAAGAGATAGACAGAATGCTGGCGCTACCGTAAGGCGCTGCAGAGACTGCACCGTTCTCCGGGTTCGGGCCATCGATCTGGCTTACCGGGTGGTTAGCAACGAAAGGTGCCAGATGGGCTGCAACACCGATAGGGCCCATCCCCGGACCGCCACCACCGTGAGGGATACAGAAGGTTTTGTGCAGGTTCATGTGCGAAACGTCAGCACCGATCTCTGCTGGCTGGCTGATCGCAACCTGAGCGTTCAGGTTGGCACCATCCATGTAAACCTGACCGCCAAACTGGTGGATCACTTCACAGATCTCACGGATACCTTCTTCATATACTCCGTGAGTAGACGGGTAAGTGATCATCAGGCAGCTCAGGTCATCAGCGTGCTGCTCTGCTTTTGCTTTCAGGTCAGCGATATCGACGTTGCCGTTGTCATCACAACCGACCAGTACCACTTTCATATCGGCCAGAGCCGCAGATGCCGGGTTAGTACCATGTGCAGATGTTGGGATCAGGCAGATGTTACGGTGGTGATCACCGCGGGACTGGTGATACTTGCGGATCGCCAGCAGGCCTGCGTATTCACCCTGAGCACCGGAGTTTGGCTGGATGCAGACTGCATCAAAACCGGTGATCGCTTTCAGCTGTTCTTCCAGCTCGTTGATCATCGCCTGATAGCCAACTGTCTGGTCTTTAGGAGCAAACGGGTGGATCTGGCCCAGTTCCGGCCAGGTTACCGGAATCATCTCAGCAGTAGCGTTCAGCTTCATGGTGCAGGAACCCAGCGCGATCATGCTGTGTGTCAGGGAAACGTCTTTGTTCTCCAGACGCTTCAGGTAACGCAGCATCTCAGTTTCGCTGTGGTAGCTGTTGAATACCGGATGGGTCAGGATCTCGTTAGTACGAACCAGTTCAGCCGGGATAGAGTCGCTGCCATTGGCAACCAGATCTGCATCCAGTGCTTCGATATCCAGACCGTGGCCTTCACCCAGAATGGCGTTCCACAGCGCGATGATAGTGTCTCGGCTGGTGGTTTCATCACTGGTGATACCCAGCTGATCAGCACCGCTCTTCCGCAGGTTGATACCTGCATCCAGTGCTGCCTGATATACGGCATCGCGCTTTTCACCCAGATTCAGGGTGATAGTGTCGAACCAGTAGTTGTTAGCCAGCTCGATACCTTTCTGCTGCAAGCCTTTCGCCAGCAGGTCAGTCAGGCGGTGGATACGGCCAGCGATCGTTTTCAGGCCTTCAGGGCCATGGTAGATGGCGTAGAAGGAAGCCATGTTGGCCAGCAGTACCTGAGCAGTACAGATGTTGGAGGTCGCTTTCTCACGACGGATATGCTGCTCACGAGTCTGCATCGCCATACGCAGGGCTTTGTTGCCACGGGTATCCACGGATACACCGATAATACGGCCCGGTACGGAGCGTTTGTACGCATCACGGGTTGCGAAGAATGCTGCGTGAGGGCCACCAAAGCCCATAGGCACACCGAAGCGCTGAGCAGAACCGAATACTACGTCGGCACCCAGATCACCCGGTGACTTCAGCAGTACCAGGCTCATGATATCGGCTGCGGCACAGAACAGTGCTTTTTTCGCGTGCGCTTTTTCGATCAGCTCTTCGTAGTTAACCACCTGACCGTTGCTGCCCGGATACTGAACTACCACACCGAATGGGTCGTGCTGTTCCAGCAGTTCTGCAACATCACCCACGATGACGTCATAGCCCAGTGGCTCGGCACGGGTCTCGATTACGCTGATGTTCTGCGGGTGCAGATTCTGGTCAACCAGGAATATGTTGGATTTCTTCGCCTTGGACATACGCTTACAAAGCGTCATCGCTTCAGCGGCAGCGGTAGCTTCATCCAGCAGGGAAGCGTTTGCCAGGTCCAGACCTGTGAGGTCTAGTACCATCTGCTGGAAGTTCAGGATCGCTTCCAGACGGCCCTGTGCAATCTCTGGCTGGTAAGGGGTGTAAGCGGTGTACCAGCCCGGATTTTCCAGCACATTACGCAGGATCACGTTCGGCACTATGGTATCGGTGTAACCCATACCGATCATGGATGTGTTAACCACGTTCTGGCTGACCATATCTTTCAGGTAGCTCAGAACTTCCTGTTCGGTACGGCTGTCCGGCAGGTTGATCGGATCAGCCAGGCGGATGCTTTCCGGCACTGTCTGTTCGATCAGTTGATCCATTGAATCGATATTCAGTGCTGCCAGCATCTCTGCACGTTCCTGATCGGACGCGCCATTGTGGCGGGCTACAAACGCATCAACCTGTTCCAGCTGGTCGAGGCGAACCTGAGAATCAGTACTCATAACGATGTGAATCCTGCAAATAGATTGTCGGGCTATCTGCGGCTCAGTTACATAGACTGGTCGCACTCCTAATGATCCTGGCCTTTAAGATCGGAGTTACAACAAGGCTCGCGATAGCAACTTATATATTGGGCGCAACATAATACTGCTTTTTGTACCCAAATGTATTGAAAATTAGTCGCAGGTTTCTTATCAGAAACAATGGGTTGATATGGGAGATTTTGACCTCTGTCGGAGGGCGACGTACTGTCGCGAGTATGTTGTTTTTTATTCCGCCCTTTGGCGGGTTAAGGGGAACGTACTGACTGTTCCCCTTAACGATCCCCAAGCAGCCCCACTGCTTGGTTGCCTTTGGCAACTTCCCTGCGTGTTTCGCCTGAATACGGAATCCTGAAACTCGCCCCGTGTGGGCTCAAACACTCAGGATTCTGATCGTATTCAGACTGCAATACTCGGCTGCGCGAGAGGGGAGGTTTTGGTGCCAAACTCAGGCTCTTGTATATATGGATGTGCTCTCGAGTGATCTCCAAAGAAAAACATATTCGAGGTGATAGGTAGCTCCAAAAATGCGAGCTGAGTAGGGAATCAGCAGGGCTTAATCGCACCTTCCTAGGGGGAGCAGTCAGTACGTTCCCCTTAACCCGCTGTCAGGCGGAACTGACACAAAAAAGCCCGCTTGACGCGGGCTTTTGGGATTAGTTGAAGTAACTTCGTGGGTTCTTTTTGGAAAGTTGTTTCCAGACCAGAACCAACATCACTACGAAGAAGGCCATGCTTTGTTCCGGTAGCGTGAGGCCGAGATAGGTCCATTGGATATCGGCACATTCGCCAGAGCCACTGAGGATCTGATGCAGTACGTCGAAGACCGGCATCATCTCCATCATATATTCAAGGCCAGGGCCGCAGGCAGGTACTTCATCCGCTGGCAGGTTCTGCAGCCAGATATGGCGTGCAGTGGTGGCGAGGCCGCCGCCGACCAACAGGAAGTTTAAGCCACCGTAAAAGCGTTGGCCGCCCTGTTTAGGGTTGTGCAGGAAGGCTATCAGGAAGATAGCCGCCATGGTCAGGACAATAATGCGAACCAGTGTGCAAAGCGGGCAGGGGTCTAACCCCAGTTCACCTTCCAGATAGAGGATGGCAAAGGCAAGTGCACTACTGCAGGCCAGAAAGCCTAAGGCATTAATGCGTCGATAGGTAAACAGCGATGTATCGACTGATGTATCCACTTTGATCCCTTGTATTGTTGTAGTTATTTCCGTTGCCACTGACCGTTAGAGGTCTGGATATAGTGGCCTCTGGTTGCACGCTGCTGTAGTCGCTGGCCGATCCGTTGTTCGATAATTCCGCGGTCGACACCAGCATTGTCAGCTTTTTGCTGATACGCAGTTTTGCGTTTTTGGTTGATCTGTGCAACCAGTTTTTTCACATCCGCGCCAGGATTTTTTACAACAATACCGAGGTATCCATTTATTCTTTCTCCGACAAGCCCCTGTGACTTGGCATCCCCCAGAGAAAGCGCCCATGCAGGCAATGATATAAGGCTTAACGCCAGAATTAGGACAGATGTAATACGGTGCAGGGATTTGGTCATAATAGGTTCCCTAGAATAGTTCGCTGTTTTCCGTAAGCAGGTCGTCGATCTCGCGATCAACCTTCACCAGAATCTCGTGTTCGATCTTCACGTTGAGGTTGATTGTGATCGGTTCATTCGGCACGGCGACCTCCACTCTGGGAGAGCAGCCTGATATCACCAACGCCGTCAGTAACAGCATGGGTACTGAGCGTAATACACGCATTAACGAGTCTCCTCTGAATTGCGTTTCCATCCGGGATAACGCACCAACCTTGATTCAGTTGACAATCTGTTAGTGTCTAAAAGCTGAATAAAGTTGCTAACTATTTGTTAACGGTAACGTTTCTCGATTGATTCCGTCAATCTCTGGGTAAACATTAGCGTTTGTAAAAGCTTCGGTAAGTTCTCTTCGATGTTGATGGAGAAGTTGACGGGCTGGCTGTTGTTCCAATCCGGGTTGTTGCCCGTTAGACGAGTTTTCAGCAAGGCTGTTCCGTCGGGCTGATAATCCATCTCTATATCGAGTGTCTGGTAGTGAAAGTTTCGAAGCGCCTGAAAGGCCATTTTTAATCCCGGGTTCGCCAGCGCCATCGTCTGGATACCTTCGTTTGGCTGATAGCGAATCCGACCGCCGGGTGCGTCGCCACTGAGATTACCGTCAGTGATGGTTAACCCCTCGCGGGTGTAATGCAGGGGAAGCTGGCCTGACAATGTGCCTTCCCCCGATATTCCGTGTTGCTGGTGTAGTTCGAGTAGTTTTTGCAGATCAAGGTCTACGATGCTGGCCAAGGTCCTGATATCAGGCTTAGCGGGGTTGAAGCTGAATGGTTGCAGCTTTATCCGGCTGTTGAGAATGCGGCTGCTGAGGCTGTTAACCTGAACTGTTTGCCGACCTTTTCGGTTCTGTCTGAACTTATATTTCAGCTTAGTGCGGTCAACCGGTAAGCCTGCTGTTACCCTGCCGATCCTGATTTCGCCGCTATCGTTGAGTTCACCGTTCGATTTCAACTTGGCTTCTGACTGCCAGTTGAACTGCTCAAACAGGGTCTGATCCCATTTGAAGGCGAGGTCTTTCACCTCTTGTGTGCTGGTCAGGGTCAGCCGATTATTGCGCCAACGCGCCCAGCCCCGGTGAAACAGGGTGCCTGCGAGTACGCTTAGCTCTGGTGGAGCAGGGGGCATATACCGGTTCATCAGGTACTCGGTTTGCTTGAGTGCAAAAGGTGTTAGTTGCCAGTTTAGATCAAGTTGCTGCTGAGCAAGTTGGTATTTCCCAGAACCTCTTATCCGCAGTGGTGTTTTCAGTGCCTTGATGTCGAAGCGGTTACTCAGCAGATCGTTTCGCAGGTCGAAGCGATTATCGACGCTGAAGTCTGGCAGTATCTGGCGCGGCACTGACGGGCTGATGTTTCTGGCCTGAACCCGGCCGCTGATCTGTAGTGGCGAGAGAGATTCCAGTTTCGCCTTCAGGTTGATCGGAGAGAAACTGACCCTTCGTCCTGCTCTGAGCGATATAGGCGTTGATGAAAGGGTGACATCCAGCGGTGAGACTGTAGGTAAACAGATCGGCAGAGTGCAGCTGATTCTGATCGGCTCTTTATTAGTGACTGTCAGTTGCTTGGTTTTGATATCGCCGGATAAAAAGCTATTTAGCCTGAACTCTGCTTTAGGGTCGAGTTCCAGTTGAAGCCGTTGTTCATTAAGCTGAATGTTCGCACCAAACTGGCTAAGCCCGTCGCTAAAAGGTGCTGCCGGTAGTTCGCCGGATAGTTTGACGTCGATCTGCTGCCCTAGTGAAAGCTGTTCGATTAGTTTGGTTGGATCGGCTGGCAGGGTCATCGGCATGGTAATAGCGCCAGCAGCACTTATTTTCCCTGTCAGGTTTTGCACGGCAGCGACTTCAGGTAGTTCCAGCTCTGGTTGAAAGTTATGTAACCAGTCGAGCAAGGCTCGCAGTTCTGCCTGTTGCTCTGTGGCGATACTGAGGCGTTGCTCCTGACGCTCGGTGATGCCGCTCAGTTGGTAAAACGGGCGGTTGTCACGTAGCAGTGCAAAGCGGAAACGGTTCTGATCATCTAACTGTAGGTCAGCCCGGCCAAGTGCTGTGTTGCCGCGGGTGATGGCAAAGCGGCTGATAATCTCATAGTCAGCCATAGCGATATTGCCGGTGAGTTTCAGGTCTGGTTTATCTGGTCGGTATAGCTGAAGCGTCAGTTCACCGATCTGAAAGCGGTCGGCAGGGGTATAGCGCAACCATTGATCGGGCAGCAGGCCGCTCAGTGGTGTCTTAGCGCGGGATTTGGCGATGTTTGGTGTAGGTTTACGGTGAATCTCCAGATCTGCCCTGGAAATTTCGACAACATCGAAACGCTGCTGGCCAAATAACTGGCGGAGATCGTAGTGGACAGTGACGGGGCCTGCTTCCAGCTTGATTCGGCTGTCAGCAGTTTCTTTTACCACGCTCAGTTTGCGGATCAGCAGGCGGTTCCATTCCGGATACTCGAGTTGAAAGGTCGGATCACTAAACCCCTGACCGGTCAGCCAGATTTCGACACTATGGCGGGCAGCATGGGGCAGCAGGCCGTAGCTGGCAACCAGCAGGGCCAGTGGCAACCATAACCACCATGTTTTCGCCATAGTGCGCTCCGGAACAAATTTAGCTGACAGAGATCATCAGGCAAATTTACAATCAGAACAACAAGTTATTTGTGTTTTGGACGTTTAAAGATCGTCAAGGCGCTCGCTGGCATCACGTAGATGCCAGATCAGCTTGCTGTAGTCGTTGTCGTCGTAGTCCATATCCAGTTCAGACAGCCGTTCAGCGGTTTGTTCCAGAGTCTCACCACGATTATCGATCCCTGCTTCGATCAGCAGCCATAAAATCAGACCTTTTATCTCTTTTTCATCGTCCAGTTGATAGATGTCTTTAAGGTAGATATCCCGCAGCTGGCAAAGGATTGGATAAAGAGGGCTGTCAGTTTCTGTCTGAAAATAGATATTCAGCAACTCGGATGCTGATTTAATTTCATGGCAGATTTGCGCGTCTTGTGCTTCTTCTATAAGCCTGAATTCGCCGTTGCAGTTAACGATAGACCAGATCATCGGACTAGGTATCAGCGAATTTTACGAACAACGTTCATGCCGTCCCGAACCGTCAGGAAGACATTCTCTACATCAGGATCGTTGGCGATGGTTTCGTTGGTTTCCACCAGAATATCGTCGATCTCGGATTCCGGCTGAACCACTTTGCCTGACCAGAGCACGTTATCCAGTACGATCAGGCCGCCCGGACGGGTCATCTCTTTAACGCGTTTGTAGTAGTTCAGGTAGTTGCGCTTGTCGGCATCGATAAAGGTGAAGTCCAGCTCAACATCCAATTTTTCGATAGTGTCCAGGGCGCGGCCGAAGATCACTTCGATTTTATGGCCGTGTTCGCTACGGTCATAGAAGGTCTGAGCGAAGTCGATTGCACGAGGGTTGGTTTCACAGCAGATCAGTTTGCCGTCGTCCGGCATACCTTCAGCGATAGACAAAGCGGAGTAACCGGTAAACATACCGATCTCCAGTGCCATCTTAGGCTGTGTCAGTGCGGCTAGCATCTTCAGAGTACGGCCGACCAGACGACCTGACAGTTTCTGTGGCCAGCCCATGTTCTTGTTGGTCTCATCGATCAGTTCACGCAGCAGCTCTGGCTCTTCTTTAGTGCTGATAAAGGCGTAATCTTCAATGGCTTCGTTAACAAGAAAATCGGTCATGGTCTGGATCGTAAAACTGGGTCGAAAAAAGAGCGCGAATCATATCATTTTAGCGGGCTAACTAAAAAGGGGCGGCTCTCGCCACCCCTTTATGATTCTGCTGATCTGTTAGTGTGAAGCCAGCCCCGACCAGTTGAAGTCTTTAATACGCTGAGGGGCGATGTAGTAGATCATGCAACCGGAACGAATACGCTGTTCCAGTGACGGATTTACTTCTGGTTTGCCATCGGCATCGAGATCGACAGCGATCAGTGTTGCGCCATAGGTTTCTTTCAATGGCACGTAAAGGTCGCGAACCGTCACCTCTGGCATAGCATCCGGGTATTTCACTGAGAACTGTGTCATCCCCTGACTGGCGTTCAGCAGTTCCTGGTGCAGGATACTTGAGCCCGGGTCCATCGCCGCTTTGACCATTAGTTCGACGGAGACTGAAGGGGTGCACTCAACATTCGGGCAGTGACTCTTCAGTAGCTTGCTCAGGCCCTGATCACGGAAGAATGCGATGATATGCGCTTCCTCATTGCGGCTATGACAGTAGAGACCAGCAGCCAGAGTGCTGTCGTCCAGAGAGGTATCAATAATGATGCTGGACGCATTGCTGACACTGGCGCGGTCCATATCCTGATCATCATTAAAGGCGCTGACACGGACAAACTCGATCTCTCCCGGCATCGGGTTTTCGATCTCATCGGTAACACAGAGGCAAAGTGTGCGGCCCAGATTGTGCTCAGCTTCAAGTTGCAGCAATCGAAGCAGGGCCGGAGTACGCTCCGGGTCCCAACCGATCACCAGAATATGATTGTCCAGATTCAGGTTCTTCAGTCCCATTATCCCTTTTCTCCATTGATGGGCACCAAAAGCAGCGACTTTACCGACTGTCAGTGCAAACAGACCTAATCCCAGCGGGATAACGTAGAAAGCAACCAGCAGTTTTCCGGCAATGGTTTCAGGTGACAGATCACCGTAGCCCACTGTCGAGGCGGTTACGAGTAGCCAGTAGGGGTAGTCTGAGCCGGTCAGAGCTGTTTCCCCGGCGAGCTTGAGCAGTATCCAGCCTATAACTGAATAGCCTAGCAGCGAGAGGAACAGGCCTTGCCATCTCATCTCCTTAAAATGGCGATAAATAAATTTACGCAGGCGATTGAATATCGGCATGTATCGTGGGTCCTTATCCACATGACGAGGTCATGGTAGCCAAACAGTCCCAGTGATGCAAAATGATAGGCGATACTCCGTTTTTCGAATTCGACATCAGTATCAAACAGATGTTTGGCAGGGAATATTGCCGTACAATCGCCTGCAAACAGACTAGGAGCGATGCAGTGGAACCACTGATTCTATTTATTCTGACAGGTTTTGTCGCAATGGCCGGAGCGCTGGCTGCCGGTGCTATCAATAAATTGCCGGAAGACCAGAAGCCTGAATGGGCCGCAACTCGTAAAGGCATGACCATGATCGTGATGGCCGGTAACCTTGCTGCGATTACGCTGGTGGGCGCGGGCGCTTACGGTTTTAAACACCTTGATTGGTGGGTTCCTCTCTCCTGTATCTTTATCACTTTCCCGGTTGTTTATCTGGTGCTGTTCCAGAAAGTACTGGGTGATCTTAAGTCACTGTTCCTGATGACCCCGCTGGTAGTTGTCGCTGCCGGTGCCCTGGTCTACTTCTGGTAAATCACTTTGGCGGCGCTGCTGACACCTGAACTACTCGCATCGGTAGCAACCGCAGTGGTTGTAACCGGTGGTGTGGTTTGGGCTGCTGGGCTTAGAAAACAGCAGAATCTTATCCAGCAGAATATCCGACTGACCACTGAGCTGGAGCAACTCCAGAGCAGTCAGCAGAAAGCTATTGATACCGTTTCTGAGCTGGAAGCTCAGTATGAACAGCTGCGTCAGCGGAGTCAGCAACAGCAGTTAGAGAGCGCTCGCCTTAGTGAACGCTGCAACTATTTGATGCAGCTGGAAGATGAGCATGAAGTTTTGCAGCAGTCGCTTCAGCAACAGCAGCGATTGCTGGCAGATCGCAATCAGCAGTTCGCAGAGTTGGAGAGCCGCTGGGAAGCTGAGCGTGAAGCTTACGAGGAAAAGCTGCAGCTGCTTAAAGAGGCACGTGAGCAGCTGAAACTCGAGTTTTCTGACCTGGCGACCCGTATCTTCAATGATAAAAGCCAACGCTTTACCGAGCAGAACCGTGAACATCTCGGTCATCTGTTAAACCCATTGCGTGAGCAGTTGGGTGATTTCAAGCGCCGGGTTGAAGATGTTTATGTCGCTGAGACAAAAGAGCGCCGCGCGTTACAGCAGCAGATCGAGCAACTGAAGCAGCTTAATCAGCAGATGAGTCAGGATGCAGTAAACCTGACCAATGCCCTGAAAGGCGAGAATAAAGCTCAGGGCAACTGGGGCGAGGTTGTACTGCAGCGAGTACTGGAACAGTCCGGACTGCGTGAAGGGCATGAATTTGAAACTCAGGTCTCTGTCACTGAAGCAGGGCGACGCTATCAGCCTGATGTGATTGTTCGCTTACCGGATGGCAAAGATGTCATCGTTGATTCTAAGGCATCCTTGCTGGCATATGAGCGTTATTGTTCAGCGGAAGATCCTGCTGAGCGTGAGCGTCATCTGAAAGATCACCTAACCTCTGTGCGTGGTCATATTAAAAGTCTGTCTGAAAAAGCCTACCAGCAATTGGAAGGTGTTCGTTCGCTTGATTTCGTGCTGCAGTTTATTCCGGTTGAAGGGGCGTTTCTGCTGGCATTGGAAAAAGACCCTGAGCTCTTCAGTTTTGCTTTTGAGCGGAACATCATTCTGGTCAGTCCGGCAACCTTGTTAGTGACTCTTCGCACAATTCACAATCTGTGGCGTAATGAATATCAGAATCGCAATGCACGCGAGATTGCCCGCCGCGGTGGTGAACTGCACGACAAATTTGTCGGCTTTGTCGAATCTGTAGAAGAGGTGGGTAAACATCTCGAACGCGGTCAGCAAGCCTATGAGCTAGCCCATAAACGGCTGGTGAGCGGTCGCGGCAATCTGGTGAGCCAGGCGGTCGAGTTGCAAAGACTAGGCGCTAAGAACAAAAAACAGATACAGTCCCACTTGACCGACGAAGCGGCAGAGTCAGATCCGGCGCTGACCGATCAGCACTAATACTTCACACCTTTCTTAATCCTATCCTGAAATCGTTATAGCACTGGTTTGCGTCTGAGCGAGCCAGTGAGGCTGTTCTAGTGCGTTCCGCCATGGCTAAGCCTGTATCGCCCTCGCACGTCTGAGGGGCTTGGAGTGTCAACTCGGGTAGTTTCAGGGCTTTTTTTTCGGTAATTGGTCTTAAACTGACGGCAATTTCGCTTTTCGTTGGCCATATGAATAAATTTCTTATTCTTCGGTCAGCCTGTAAGCGCTGCTGAAAAATAGCGCAACTGACTGAAATATATACAGGATATTATCAAAATTAATTTTTGATTTTTCGTTGGTATAGTCAATATTGGATATTGATATATCTGCTGTATAATCAAAATTAAGTTTTGATTTGTGCGCAAATCGTCAAAATTAATTTTTGATTTTCTGTGCTTATTCAAAATTGAATTTTGATTTTTGGATTTACTCTGCATGAAAAACTTTCGTTGATTATTAATTAAACAGCGGCAAAACTTTTCAGGGCGGCAAAAGCTATTTTGTTGAAAACATGGAATTTTTTGTTAAAGAAGGAAAAAACTTGCCGATATATAAGTGGCAGAGGTTGTAGGTTTTTTGTACATTTATCTTTGTAACCCAGTCTTCACAAGGGGTATAGTTACAGAGACGAAAGTTGGCTCGCATCTTGCGTTATATGACTAACAGCCAAAGTTGGCTTAAACGATTCGGATGAACCTGAATGACTGCAGAAAATAACATGATCGTCGCACTGGATATCGGGACTACAAAAATTGTATGTCTTGTCGGAGAAGTGCGGCCGGACGGTGTTGTGCAGTTGGTAGGTATTGGTTCCCATCCTTCGCGCGGTTTAAAGCGCGGTGTAGTGGTCAATATCGAATCGACAGTTGCTTCTATTCAACGTGCCGTTGAAGAAGCAGAACTGATGGCTGGCTGTAAGATCCATTCAGTGACTGTTGGTATTGCAGGTAGTCATATCAACAGCATGAACTCGCACGGCATAGTTGCGGTACGTGATGGCGAGGTTAAAGAGTTTGACCTTGAGCGGGTGATCGATGCGGCTAAGGCTGTAGCGATTCCGGCTGATCAGAAGATCGTACATATACTGCCGCAGGAATACCTGATCGATAACCAGGAAGGCATTAAAGAGCCGCTGGGCATGTCAGGGGTCCGTTTGGAAGCGCGTGTTCATATGGTGACCGCTTCTATTAACGCGATTCAGAATATCGAGAAGTGTGTGCGTCGCTGTGGGCTGGAAGTCGACAGCATAGTGCTGGAACAGCTGGCGTCCAGCCACTCTGTACTGACCGAAGATGAAAAAGACCTGGGCGTTTGCATGGTCGATATCGGTGGCGGTACCAGTGATATTGCGATCTTTACTGGCGGTTCAATCCGTCATACGGCCGTTATTCCGATTGCAGGTGATCAGGTCACTAATGATATTGCGATGGCGCTACGTACGCCGTCTCAGAAAGCAGAAGAACTAAAAATTAAATATGCCTGCGCGCTGGCTCAGTTAGCGGGGGCAAATGAAACCATCAAAGTACCAAGTGTTGGCGACCGGCCACCACGGGATCTCTCCCGTCAGGCGTTGGCTGAAGTCGTTGAACCCCGGTATGACGAGCTGTTCACTATGGTTCAGGCTGAGCTGCGTCGCTCTGGCTTTGAAGACCTGGTGGCAGCGGGGATCGTACTGACCGGTGGTACTTCGAAGATGGAAGGTGCGGTTGAACTGGCGGAAGAGATCTTCCATATGCCGGTCAGACTGTCCAATCCGCAAGGGGTATCTGGCATGGAAGATATCCTGAGCAACCCTATATATGCCACTGGTATGGGTTTGTTGTTATATGCCAGTGAACACTTTGAACCGGTCTTTGTTGATGATCCGGAACCGATGGTTGCCAGCAGGCCGGAGCCTGTTATCCAGCCTCAGGGGCCAGGAGTACTCAGCAAGGTAAAGACCTGGTTTCAGGGTAACTTTTAAAAACGAATATCAGAATTAGAAATGCGGTGTCGTATACGCGGGCGACACCAAACCTGGAGGAAGAGGGAAATGTTCGAACTCGTTGATAGCATTCCACAGAGTGCCGTCATCAAAGTTGTCGGTGTAGGCGGTGGCGGCGGTAACGCAGTCCAGCACATGGTGACAACTGATGTAGAAGGTGTGGAGTTTATCTGCGCCAATACAGATGCACAGGCGCTTACCAACATGAACTCCAAGTCTGTGATTCAGCTTGGTGGTGAACTAACCAAAGGACTTGGTGCAGGTGCAAACCCGGATGTCGGTCGTCAGGCTGCGATTGAAGATCGTGAGCGTATTGCCGAGAGCATCCGTGGTGCTGATATGCTGTTTATCACAGCAGGTATGGGTGGCGGTACTGGTACCGGCGCGGCTCCAATTGTTGCTGAAGTAGCGAAAGAGCTGGGTATTCTGACCGTTGCAGTGGTAACACGTCCGTTCCCGTTCGAAGGTCGCAAGCGTCTGAAGATCGCTGATGCAGGCCTGAAAGAGCTGAAAGAGAACGTTGACTCTCTGATCATCATTCCTAACGAAAAACTGCTTCAGGTACTGGGTAAGAATACCAGCCTGATCAACGCATTCGGTACAGCTAACGATGTACTGAAAGGCGCAGTTCAGGGTATTGCGGACCTGATTATCCGTCCGGGTATGATCAACGTCGACTTTGCAGACGTGCGTACCGTGATGTCTGAAATGGGCATGGCGATGATGGGTAGCGGTGAAGCTCAGGGTGATACTCGTGCGACTGAAGCAACTGAAGCTGCAATCAACAGCCCACTGCTGGAAGATGTTGACCTGAAAGGTGCCCGCGGCATCCTGGTAAACATCACCGCTGGCCTTGATCTGAGCTTGGGTGAATTCACCGAAGTCGGTGACATCGTAGAAGAATACGCATCTGATGATGCAACTATCGTGGTTGGTACTGTTATCGACCCTGATATGACTGACACACTGAAAGTGACTGTAGTTGCGACTGGCCTGGGTCAGGCGCAGAAGCAGGAAGTACAAGTCGTCAATGGTGGTGCTGTTAGCACAACTGCAGCTCGCACTTCCTCTGCGACTGGCGCCTCTCCTGATTTCAGTCAGCTGGAACTACCTGCGGTACTGCGTAACCGCAACGCTGCAAAAAATAACACTGCGATGCCTGAGCATCAGCACATGGATCCGCCTGAACCACAGCAGACACCTGCTCAGAAACAGGCGAAGACCGGTACCGATGATATGGAATTCCTCGATATCCCGGCATTCCTGCGCCGTCAGGCAGACTAAGTAAAAAACTCCAGGTTTTTCGCCGCCACTTTCGTTAGTGGCGGTTTTTTATTGCCTGCCGCGTAGGCAAATAAAAAACGGGGCTGATGCCCCGTTTTGTTTTAAGCCGCCATCGAGCGGTGCCGCTTCGACATCCTTTCTTTAAGCGCTTCTTCAGCTTCAATCGCTGTTGCACTTAGTGGCTTCCCTTCAGCTCTATGCCAGGCGATCCGACGTTGAAAACGACGATGATCCTGTTCGGAAGGGCCTTGTTCCGAAAGCTCCTTCAGGCGGTTGAGTTCCATCTCTTTCTCTTCCTCGCTCATTCCATCTCCCGTTCGGGAGGCGGCTGGCTGGGGCTTTCCTTTGCCCAGGATTTTTTCCAGCAGAGTCATAGGCAACTCCTTCAATGACTACAGAAAAGATAACTGCTTTAATGCAATTTAGTTGCCAGTTTTTGTGCTTTGTAACTCATTGATATTATGGTGTTTTTGTTTCTGTCAGCTTGCCGCTTATGGCAATTGATTGCCGCTCAAAATTTGTACAACCCTTTGATTTAAAAGAATTTTAATTTTTTTACGATTTAGGGTTGCAAAGCCTAGGGGGCTCCATTAATATACGCGGCCTCAACGTTGAGACGGCAACAAACCAGAACAACGCTGAGCAGTTCACCGCAAGGTGAGCGACAATTTGGTGAGGTGTCCGAGTGGCCGAAGGAGCACGCCTGGAAAGTGTGTATACGGAAACGTATCGAGGGTTCGAATCCCTCCCTCACCGCCACGAATTCAAACAAAAAAGCCCCTGTCGAAAGACAGGGGCTTTTTTGTTTGCGTGCGCTGATGAAGAGCTTCGAACCCGAGGAGTGGGCGGAGCCCACGGAGGGTTCGAACCGAGCAAAGCGCTAACGCTTTGCGACACACGAGCCGTTCACGGCGAGTCATCCCGACCGGTGTTTAAGCCTCGTGAAGATGCTCGACAGGGGCTTTTTTGTTTGCGTGCGGTTTGGAGTGACTCGAACCCGAGGAGTGGGCGGAGCCCACGGAGGGTTCGAACCGAGCAAAGCGCGAGCGCTTTGCGACACACGAGCCGTTTACGGCGAGTCATCCCGACCGTTCTTTAAGCCTCGTGCTGATACAAGACAGGGGATTTTTTGTTTGTGTGCGCTGATGAAGAGCTTCGAACCCGAAGAATGAGCGCAGCTCACGGAGGGGGCGAACCGAGCAAAGCGCTGGCGCTTTGCGACACACGAGCCGTTTACGGCGAGTCATCCCGACCGTTCTTTAAGCCTCGTGAAGATGCTAGACATGGGCTTTTTTGTTTGCGTGCGCTGATGAAGAGCTTCGAACCCGAAGAAGAGGGTTCGAACCGAGCAAAGCGCTGGTGCTTTGCGACACACGAGCCGTTTACGGCGAGTTATCCCGACCGTTCTTTAAGCCTCGTGCTGATGCAAGACAGGGGCTTTTTGTTTGTGTGCGCTGATGAAGAGCTTCGAACCCGAAGAAGAGGGTTCGATCGCAGCGTAGCTGCAACACGTCGGAGCCTGCGACGAATAAACTTTCTCCGAGGTGGCTGGCTGGATTTCCGAGCAAGAAAAGGGGGGGAAGGTTAGTCACTTCACCCTCTGGTTGCGAGAGCTTGGTCTGCAATACAAAGTGCCGGTAGCGAAATTGCGAAGAAAAAAGCCCCGTACCAGGGACGGGGCAAAGGGTGCGCTCGCAGTTGCGCGAACAGCAAGAGCCGAGGGGGAGGACCAACAGGGGTGATGGTCCTATTCATTGATGGTGCTTAGCTTAAGCGGAGGGTGATTTGCTTAAGCGGAAGCTACTTTGCTTAAGCGAAAGGTGCTTTGGCTGGGCGGGCCTCGCGTGGGATTCGCTTACCTGCGGTGTAATCATTGATCAGATCACACGGAGTGTAGTTGCGTTCCAGTTCGTAGATTTCATCTTCGGTGAGTTTGGTTTCCAGAGCAGCCAGGGCGCTATCAAACTGAGCGGTGGTATCTGCTCCTACCAGCATGGAAGATATCTCTGGCTTCTGCAGAACCCAGGCCTGTGCTACCTGCGCAGGTGCGCAACCGCGAGCGTCAGCGACTTTCGCGACAGACATTGCGATATCCATAGACGCCTTATCGCTGTACATCTCGGCAGTAAAGAAATCTGTCTGGTTACGGTTGGACTGCAGATCGTTGGTCAGAATACCGCGGGCCAATGGACTGAATACGGATACACCGATGCCCTGATCCATACAGAACGGGATCATTTCGCGTTCCTCTTCACGGTAAGCACAGTTCATTTGCAGCTGCATGTTGATCGGGCGTGCCCAGCCGTTTTGGTCACAAACCTGCAGGATCTTAGCCAGCTGCCAGGTATTCATGGTGGATACACCGATGTAACGTGCCTTACCTGAACGCACGATATCATTCAGCGCTCCCATTGTTTCTTCAACCGGTGTTTCGGTATCGAAGTAGTGCAGCATGTAGAGATCAACGTAATCCATGCCCATGCGGGTCAGGGATGCATCGATAGCATCCATAATATGCTTACGGGAGTGGCCCTGTGCATTCACATCGCTGCCCATCGCGTAACCCACTTTTGTGGTGATAATCAGCTCATCGCGGCGTGCCACCCTGCGTAGTACGTTACAAACTACCTCTTCACCCGCACCGGTGGAGTAGAAATCTGCCAAATCGATGAAATTAACGCCATTATCCAGCGCGTAGCGGATAATTGGTTCGCTCTCTTTTTCATCAAAAATCCATGGTTTCCACTCCTTAGAGCCCATATTCATAGTACCCAAGCACAGACGGGACACCTTCAGACCAGACTTGCCAAGATTTACATATTGCATAATCAATCCTGTTTTTATTGTTACCGGGTACCCCGGTCTTAAACATTGAGTTATCACGCGTTGAAGCAGTGACCACAGAGTGTCGTAGGAGGATCGAAATGAAAAACCAGTAAAAGTCACCGATTCATTACTTAATGTAATCGTTACGAAAAAACAGGACTGAAAGCGATGTTACACGCGGTATCTAAATACCTTATCAACAAAAATACTCACCTCTGCGGCAGCGATAAGTTGAAATGGCCTACCTATAAAACTGAGCTGCTCCATTCAAAACCACTCCGCCCCATGACCTAATCGAAATAAAACGTTCAACCCCTGGCGAAAAGAAACATCCATTCCTGATAGTGCAACCCCGGCATTACCTGAAGTCATGGGAGCATGCGTATTAGTGCTTTGTTCAATACCTGGCCTAGCTGAATAATCGGTCTCACTTCAACGCCTGATGCCACCAGAACGAACAGATATCGCCATCTGGTAAGGCCAGCCAAATTAAACAACACAACAAGAAGTGAAGTGAGGTCGGTGTAATGAATTGGTCGCCCTTTTCCATTGGTAGCTCAAACCGAAAAATTGATCCTTCCCGCCGTCGTGGGGCCTTTAAGCCTGATGGTTCTCCCAACGAAAATGACCGAGTTGAAATCGGCCCGACTGAACTGGCATTTAGTGAATGGGAAGAGTTAGGAATTACCCCGCCAAATCTTAGCCGTATGCGGGAATACCGCCTGCAGCGTATCGTAAATGAACTGCAGAAAAGAGATCTGGCAGGGGTCCTGCTGTTTGATCCGCTGAACATCCGCTATGCGACTGACTCCACAAACATGCAGCTGTGGATCACCCACAACCATGCGCGTGCCTGTTTTGTATCAGCCTCCGGCCACATCATCCTTTGGGACTTCCATAACTGCGATCATCTGACGGCCCATCTTCCACTGGTTAAAGAGGTTCGCAATGGCGCTTCCTTCTTCTATTTTGAAACGGGTGACCGTACGACAGAGCATGCCAGGCATTTCGCGAAAGAGATTGAATCGATCCTGATAGAGCACGGCGGCAAAGATAAACGCCTGGCTGTAGATAAGATTGAGATCGCAGGCCTTCGTGAGCTCGATAAATTAGGCATCGAACTGTTCGACGGCCAGGAGGTTATGGAGCTTGCCCGAGCGGTAAAATGCGAAGACGAAATTAATGCAATGCGCTGTTCCATGGCATCAACAGAGATCGCCATGGCAAAGATGCAGCAAGCAACAGTGCCTGGTGCGACCGAAAACGATATTTGGTCGGTGCTGCACGCAGAGAACATCAAGCGTGGTGGCGAGTGGATTGAGTGCCGCATCCTGTCCTCTGGCCCACGCACAAACCCCTGGTTTCAGGAGTGTGGCCCAAGGGTTGTACAAAACGGCGAGCTGCTGGCGTTTGATACCGATTTGATAGGCCCGTACGGGATCTGCGCAGATATCTCACGCACCTGGTTGATCGGTGATGCTGAGCCAACTGCAGAGCAGAAGCGTCTGTACCGCGTGGCATACGATCACATCCAGCACAATATGGATATCCTGCGCCCGGGTATGACATTCGATGAGGTTACTAAGGCCGGCATCCTATTGCCTGAAGAATTCCGACCGCAACGTTATGGCGTGATGATGCACGGCGTTGGCCTGTGTGATGAATACCCGTCCATTCGCTATCCAGAGGATCTGGAAGGTCACGGCTACGACGGCGTGCTGGAGCCTGGCATGGCGCTTTGTGTAGAAGCCTATGTTGGCGCAGTCGGTGGTAAGGAGGGTGTAAAACTCGAAGATCAGGTGATTATCACTGAAACCGGGTACGAAAACCTGACAACCTACCCATTTGAAGAAAAGTTACTGAAATAGGAGATCTTAACTTCACTACTACAGTTGGAGCCGGCATCAGTGCTGGCTTCTGGCACCATTCGTCAGTTCTTTTGCGAATAAGCCTCAGAATGGTATTCACTACATAACAATAAAAGTAAGTAGGCTATTATGAACACTATGGTAAACAACCAAAAAAAGCGCGTCGCTGCAGTATCCTGCGCAGTGCTCTCTTTGCTCATTCTGTTTGTTCTCATTAATCCGGAAAATGCCACTTCAGCCGTCAAAAACGCTCAATCTCTGATTGCAGCTAAGTTTGGCTGGTTCTATATGCTCAGCGTGGCCGCTTTTATGCTGGTTCTGGCCTATTGCGGCCTGAGCAAAGTCGGTAACTTACGCTTAGGTAAAGATGACGAGAGACCAGAGTTCACGACATTTGCCTGGGGGGCTATGCTGTTCTCCACCGGTATGGGGATCGGCCTGGTATTCTTTGGCGTTGCTGAACCTGTGATGCATTATCTTTCACCGCCTGTTGTCGAAGCCGAAACGGCTCTGGCTATGGAGCAGGCGATGACTATCACTTTTTTCCACTGGGGTTTTAACGCATGGGCTATTTACGCGATTGTGGCGCTGGTGATCTCTTACGCTGCTTATCGTAAAAACCTGCCTATCGAGATGCGTTCTGCTCTCTATCCGCTGATCGGCAAGAGAATCTACGGTCCTATCGGTGACTTTGTTGATGCATTTGCGGTATTGGCGACTGTTATCGGTATCGTAACGCCGCTGGGATTTGGTGTTATGCAGATCAACTCAGGTCTGAACTACCTGTTCGATGTCCCTAAGGGGGTTGGGGTACAAATCGCGCTGATTGTTGGTATCGGTATTGTAACCTGTCTATCGTTGCTGCTGGGTTTGAAAAAAGGCATTAAAACCCTGTCTGTTATTAACATTAATGTAGCGATTGGCCTGATGATCTTCGTTTTGCTGGCTGGTAATACCTCCGGAGTATTGAACGCTACAGTAAACAGTGTTGGTGATTACCTGAGCAACCTGGTGCCGCTGACTTTCGAGACCTATTCGCAGACAAATCCTAGCTGGTTCGAAGGCTGGACATTACTGTACTGGGCATGGTGGATTGCGTTTGCAGCGCCAACCGGTGTATTTATCGCACGCATCTCTCGTGGCCGAACCATTCGCGAATTTGTGTTTGGTGTACTCATTATTCCTGTCGCATTCTCGCTGGTATGGCTCTCCGTATTCGGCATCACTGCACTGGATATGATCCATAACCAGGGTGTCAGTGAGCTGGCGGCTGCTGTATCAGCCGATTCTTCAACCGCGCTGTTCAAATTCTTTGAACTTTTTGCCGGGGTTGAATTCATCAGCTATCTGGTACTGTTCTCGATCTTTGTGTTCTTTATCACAACTGCAGACTCAGGTACGTTGGTTATTAATCTTCTGACCTCTGAAAAGGGTGATAAAGCGCCTGTATGGCAGCGTATCTTCTGGGTTGTATCTGTCTCCGCCGTTACAGCGATGCTGCTGATGGTCGGTGGTATGGGGGCAATTCAGGCGGTGTTGATCATTTTAGGCTTCCCGTTTGCGATTATCGTATCTGTGATGTGTGTTGGCTTCGTTAAAGCCCTGCTTGCTGAAAATGAGATTTCTGACTCAAATATCGATGATACACAGTCGGAAAAAGTCACTGCTATCTCCTGATAGCAGGTAACTAATCAGGGAGCAGTTACGCTTCGTATCACCCCTTTTATAAGCCCGCATCAGCGGGCTTATTTTTTGGCGCAGAGCCGTATCAAGGCTATCTCTGGCTTGAGTGACAAATAATGCACCTTTTTCAGTCAGGATATACAGCTGCAAAACCAACCTTATAAAAGCCATTACTTTTTGTAATGGTCCATTGATTTTAACTCGTTTTCCCTGATCTGAGCTGCATGTGATATTCGAACTCAGGTTGATCGTCATGTGAACGGGTTAAGACAGTCTCCCGCCGCACACTTCACAACCTTAGCTGACTTCCCTTTGCGTCGCAGCAGAGCTAAACCCCGAGCTTCCGCTGTAATGAGGTCAGGTATACCTAAAACAAAAATAATCACTCTGAGGTCGTAATTTCATGTTTAAAAAATTCTCCAGCAAACTTGCAACCGCTGTTTTGTGCACAACATTGGCATCCGGTAGTTGGGCAGCCGACAAAGTGATCGTAGGTGGCAAGTTCTTTACCGAGCAGTTCCTGCTTTCCGAAATGACAACTCAGCTGCTGAAAGCCAAAGAGATCCCGGTGGAGCAGAAGACGGGAATGGGCAGCACTTTGGTGCGTGCGGCTCAGGAGAACGGTGAAGTTGACCTGTATTGGGAATACACAGGTACATCTCTTCTGGTTTACAACAAGTTTAAACAGAGCCTGAACCCTGCAGAGACCTACAGTAAAGTTAAAGAGCTAGATGCACAAAAGGGTCTGATCTGGCTGGAGCCTGCCAAGGCAAACAACACCTTCGCGCTGGCAGTACGTAAATCAGATATTGAAAAACACGGGCTGCATACTCTGTCAGATATGGCAAACGCATACCGAACAGGTAAAGAGCTCAAAATGGCGGGCACAGCAGAGTTTATTGGCCGTTCAGATGGCATCCGCAGCCTGCAAAAAGCCTACGATTTCCGCGTGCCTCGCTCCGAGCTGAAATCAATGGAAGCAGGCTTAACTTACAGCGCCCTAAAAGACAGCCTGGTCGATATTGCCCTGGTATTTGCGACCGATGGCCGTATCAATGCCTTTGATTTCTATCTGTTGCAAGACGATCTGTCATTCTTCCCGGACTATGCGGTTGTGCCTGTCATTCGTGAAGAGACGCTGAAGCAGTATCCAGAGCTGGAGGCCACACTGAATCAGCTCTCCTCGACATTGGATGACGTCACAATGCAGCGACTCAATGCCAGTGTAGATATTGATAAAAAGCCGGTAGAAGAAGTCGCCACTGAGTTTTTGAAAGAGCAAAACCTACTGTAATTTTGCCCGCGGCATAAGGTGAGGCCTCCCTGAGGTCCTCCACCTGATGATATTCCTGGCGGGTATCTTACCCGCCAATAGACACACGGGTATTCAATAATGAATCTTCTCGACTTTATTGTGCAAAACCAGGACCTGCTTCTGCTTCGAACATTCGAGCATATTGCGCTGGTCGCTTGCGCAGTAGGCTTGGCAATACTAGTGGGTGTACCGACCGGTGTGATGATCACTCAAAACAGGATGATCGCAGATGTTGTGCTATATCTCGGCTCTATTATCATCACAATCCCTTCCATTGCGCTCTTTGGCCTGATGATTCCAATTTTGTCTCAAATTGGCCAGGGCATAGGTTACCTGCCTGCGGTAATTGCAGTTTTTCTTTATGCCTTGCTACCGATAGTGCGTAACACCTACACCGCTATTAATGATGTAGATCCTTCGCTGCGTGAAGCGGCCCGGGGTGTGGGAATGAACTCACTACAGCGACTCATAAAGGTAGAAATCCCCCTCTCGCTTCCGGTCATTATGGCTGGTGTACGCTCCGCTGTGGTGATCAACATAGGTGTTATGGCTATCGCTGCATATATTGGCGCTGGTGGCTTAGGCAGCATCATCAGCCGCGGTATCTCACAGAGTGATCCGATACAGATCTTTGCCGGCGCGCTTACGGTCAGCATCCTGGCAATTATCACCGACGGCGCACTGCTTTTAGTGCAGAAAAAAGTGACGCCGCCCGGTACTGCACACTAATAAAGCGGCGCCTCATTTACGGCCTGCTGATGTCTGATACAGAACGCAGAGCCAATTGCACAGAATAACAACAAGGTTGCAGCAATGATAAAACTAGAAAAGCTCACCAAGATTTTTGATTCACACAGCCATAAAGTGACGGCCGCTAATCAGATTGATATGGAGGTCGCCAGCGGCGAGATTTGTGTTCTACTGGGGCCTTCCGGTTGCGGTAAGACGACAACGCTCAAGATGATCAACCGGATCATTCGTCCGACGTCCGGCAAGGTATATATAGACGGCGAAGATACCTCTCAGCTCTGCGACACTGAATTGCGCCGGCGTATAGGCTATGTGATCCAGCAGATCGGACTGTTTCCGAACATGTCTATCGAAGATAACATCTGTGTAGTACCCGATTTGCTGGGCTGGCCCAAAGCCCAATCCCGAAAAAAGGCAAAAGAGCTTCTTGAAATGGTTGCCCTTGATCCGTCCCTTTTCCTCAAGCGCTATCCTGCTCAGCTTTCAGGCGGACAGCAGCAGCGGGTGGGAGTGGTTCGCGCGCTGGCGGCAGATGCACCGGTGATGCTGATGGATGAACCTTTCGGTGCCATAGATCCCATTAACCGTGAAATCATTCAGGATGAGTTTTTAAAAATGCAGCAGGAGCTGAAAAAAACCATCATGTTTGTCAGTCATGACATTGATGAAGCTGTGAAGATGGCAGACAAGATAGCTATCTTTTCTCAGGGTCAGTTACTGCAATTCTCTTCGCCCGATGAAATTCTGGCCAATCCTGTTAATGAGTTTGTCGAAAGCTTTGTCGGTACTGATCGTGCCATTAAACGGCTGCGACTATTTACTGTCGCCGATGCTATGGTCAGCAGACGTGGACTCACTGTGGATGATGGCCCCGTGACTTCACTCACAACCACACTCAACGACGCATCAGCGCTTCTCTACGGTAGTGGGGCCAGACGTCTGTATTGTGTTGACGAGCATAATCAGGTGGTTGGTTTTCTGGGGCATCAGCAGATTGCTGAGCGTCTGGAAGCAGGAGTGTTAGCGAGGGAGGAGCTGACATGTCAAAAAGCTTGCTAAATATCGCCGCTCGAACATTGCTGATCGCAGCGATTGTTATGTTGATGGCTGCTTCAATGGAAGAGGGCACCTTAGATGAGATGGCATATTACATTCCGGACGTAACCTATCTTGCAGGCCAACACCTGGAGCTTGCGGCTGTGTCAGCAGGATTAGCCGTGCTTACAGCCATCCCATTAGGGGTAATGCTAAGCCGTCCATTTTTCCGCCGTTATGCTGAATATGTCATGCAGTTCCTGAATGTTGGTGCAACGATACCGACTCTGGCACTGTTGGCGATGAGTATGAGTTTTCTCGGGATCGGATTTTTGCCTGCCGCCTTTGGCCTGTACGTTATCACGTTGTTGCCGATAGCACGCAATACCTATACGGGCATTTGCAACGTTCCGAACCATCTGATCGAAGCCGCACGGGGCATGGGGATGACAGCAACACAGCGACTGCTTCGCGTAGAGCTGCCTAACTCCCTGAGTGTCATATTTGCAGGCACACGTACTGCACTTTCACTGAATATCGGAACCGTCCCTATTGCGTTTCTGATTGGCGGGGGAGGATTAGGTGAATTGGTATTTATGGGTATCCGTCTTAACGATGGCCCGATGATGCTTTCTGGTGCAATAGCAACCGCGCTGCTTGCCGTGTTGGTGGACCTGGGGTTGGGTCTGCTGGCTAAGATCACTATCCCGAAAGGCCTGCAATTAGCAGCAGGGCACGGGTAACTTTTACGGGCGTTGTATCTGCGACGCCCGCTCTGTTCTCGAAAATAAAGGGAGCGGTATCACGACAACTGACTATACAGCCAGTTTTTAAAATATATAACTTTCGACAGTCCTTGCCTTTCTGCAGGGATATCCAGCCAGTAGCCATATGGCCCGCTGATCTCTATATCACTGAATTGCACCAGTCGATTCTCTTCCAGCTCAGTACTGATCATATGCTTTTCAATAACCGCAAATCCGGTACCTGCCATAAGCGCACTAATCGCCTGATCCAGTGTACTAAATGCCATCCCCCGGCCTGCATCAACCTGATCATTTAGACGCGCAGCCTCTAGCCAGTCTTTCCAAACAGGCAGCTTATCTCCTTCATGGAGGATATGAAGTAAGTTATTCGACTCCTGCTCCAGTGTTTGTGCACGTTCCAGCATTTCCGGAACGCATACAGGAATATGTTGCTCAAGAAAGAGTAACTCACTGAGGTGTTTAGGCTTGGCTGTGCGCCCGAAACGAATTTCACAGTCAAACAGCACATGCTCGACCGGGTGATCGTATACCGATAGTTCTAGCTCGGGATATTGCTGGTGGAAGTCCTTTAACCGAGCGGCCAGCCAGCGTGTGGCCAGAGTAGGTGGCAGTAATATATTTAGTTTTTGACGTAGATTAGGATCACGGATCTCAGTAATCGCACTTTCCATCAAGTTGAAAGACTGCTCAATCTTCATCAGCAATTGCTGACCGGAATCTGTCAGTTCGAGCTTATGGTGTCCACGAATAAAAAGCGGGACCCCTAAGTAATCTTCGAGCTGCTTAATCTGGCGGCTAACCGCACCTTGTGTGACATGCAGCTGTTTCGCCGCAAGTGTAAAACTCAACTGTTTACCTGCAGTTTCAAATACACGTAGTGCTGTAAGAGAAGGGAGTGATCGCATATTTTTACATCTGCACTCTTTGACAAAGCCAGTTCATAAGTCAGTTTTATACGGTATAGCAAAATATTTTAGTAGTACTTTCATTCAAGTGTTTATAGCTTGTGCGTTTATTCAACTTGATGTGCAATATATTCTTAAGCAAAAAAAAGCGCCCATAAGGCGCTTTTAAGGACGACACAAAAGGGGATCATTTACTCTCCGTAGTGAACCCAGACACCTTTTGTTTTGGTGTAAGAGGAGAGTGAGTGAATCGCCATCTCTTTACCCCAGCCGCTCTGCTTAAAGCCGCCAAATGGTGCTGCCAGACCGTAGCAGCCGTAGCGGTTAATAAACAGCATACCAGCGTCAAGCTTCTCAGCGACGCGGTGGGCACGGGATACATCAGCCGTGTAGAGGCCTGCTGCCAGACCATATTCGGTGTTATTGGCGATGTTGATTGCTTCCTCATCAGTATGGAAGCGGATACAGCTTAGTACGGGGCCAAAGATCTCTTCCTGTGCAATGCGTGCGGTTGGCGATACATCAGAGAATATCGTTGGGCGGATAAAGTAGCCTTTAGCGTTATCGCCTTCGGTGTCAGCGTATCCACCTGCAACCAGTGTCGCTTCGGACTTGCCGATCTCGATGTATTCCATGATTTTGTTGAATTGCACCTCGTTCGCCTGAGGGCCTTGATCAACACCTTTCACCAACGGATCACCGCACTTGATAGCCTCTGCCTTCTCGACAAGCTTCTCAAGCACGTAGTCATAGATGCTGTCGTGAATCAGGAAGCGGGTAGGCTCGGAACATTTCTCGCCTTTGTGGGAGAACATCACGGTAAAGGCACGATCAATGGCGCCGTCCAGGTCCGGGGTATCTGCAAAGAATATACAGGGCGATTTACCGCCCAGTTCCAGGGTTGCTGCTTTCAGGTTGGACGCCCCTGAATTCTGAACAATCTTTCGGCCTACACCGGTACTTCCGGTGAAGGATACTTTGTGTACGTTGTGGCTCATGGTCAGTTGGTTTGCTGCCGGGCCGTCCGTTAGCAGCATGTTAATAACACCTGCCGGGATATTCAGTTTGCTATCGATCAACTCCATCAGAAAGATGGTAGTCAGCGGTGTGTACTCAGACGGCTTAATAATGACGGTGTTGCCCATCGCCAGAGCCGGTGCGATCTTCAGGCTCGCCTGGTACAGCGGGAAGTTCCAGGGTGCAATCAGGCCACATACACCGACAGGCTCTTTCAGGGTGTAGTTCAGGAAGCCCTCTTCAACGGGAGAAGTCTCGCCGTAAAACTTATCGGTCCAACCGGCGTAGTAGTCAAAAATGTCAGCACAGGTTGGGATGTCATCGGTCATTGATTCGCTGAACAGCTTACCGTTTGGTAGCGTTTCCAGCAGGGCAAGTTTCTCGGTGTTAGCGCGAATAAGGTCTGCAATCTGACGCAGAATGTTTGCCCGTTCGGTGCGGCTTACCTTACTCCAGGTACCCGTTTCGTGGTGCTGGTTGGCAACAACAGCAGTCAGCTCTACCTGTGCTGCATCCGCCATAGCAATGTTGCAAAGCACTTCTTTATTAGCAGGGTTACGCACGGCCCAGTCTGCCCCGTTTCCGGATACCCACTGTCCGTTGATGTACTGCTGTTTTGGCTTCTGCAGCCATTCCTGAGCCCAAGCCAGAGGAATCTCGTTCATTATTGTCATTGGATTTGATCCTGTTAACTGAAAGTAGGATGCGGCACAGAAGACGTTGGATCGGGGGAGCTAGGCCCGCCCGTTACTCTCTGTTGAACCTGTCGTAATCTTAGAAACCGGCCTGTCTGCTCACAACTGACATAAGTGAATAGCAGGCCTGAAAAAAACTCATAGGTGACTATTCCGCCAAGTGCCGACGGACTGCATCGATATCCCCTTGGCTTTCCTTATAAACCTTTGAGGCAAAGGAATACCCCCGCTTCTGTTTAAGGCGAATTAGGGTGGGAATCATAGTGTTGATGTTGCGCTCGTTGCGTTCGGCGTTGGGTTCCAGTCCGCTCACGCAATGATCGGTGAAGGCCGTAATCCCATTCTCCAGACAAGTTAAGGCATCCAACAGGTTATGAATCAGCACCGCCTGCCATACGTTCAGATCAAGTTCGCCATGATCCTGGGTCATCTGTATGGCATAACATCGCCCGCAGACCTGCATGCAACACTGCACCAGATATTCAGGAATGGTTGGATTCACTTTGCCCGGCATAGCAGAGGAACCGGGTTGTACGGCTGGAAGATGAAGCTCTCCAAACCCAGTTTCAGGACCCGATGACATCAGGCGAAAATCTTTGGCGATCTTGATCAAACCTCGGGCGAACAGGTCCAGTCGATTGGCCACGGCGATCAGATCATCATGATTCTGGGAGCAGTCAAACAGGTTCTCGCTGTGGCTGAATCTATCGCTCCCGAACTCAAGATTTACCTGCTCAATGACGCGCTCAACAAAAGCAGGTGAGCAGTCTCCGGCACGCCCAATAATGTTGCCACCCAGGTTCAGCTTATAAAGCGCATCTACATCCTGTTGCAGTCGCAGCTGGTTGCGACGAATCAACGAGAGATAACCACTAAACAGATCTGCAAAACTTATTTCGACGGCATCCTGTAAACAGGTGCGCGATATCTTCATGACATCACGCCACTGCTCAGCCTGAGTTTCAAAAGCGCTACAAAGGTTATCTGTCGCAGCGCTCAGTGACTGATACTGCTCAATCACCGCAAAGTGACAAGCTGTTGTCTGGGCATCACTGGTGGAGTTGTTGAGGTTAGTGTGATCGTTGGGATGGATTGGCTCATAAGCCCCTAGTGGCTGTCCAAAATGATCCCTGTTGGCGATATTGGCAATGACCTCGTTCACATTCATATTGGTGGAGATTCCGCCGCCGCCATGGCAGGCATGAACCGGAAAGTGCTCTGGTGGCAGATCTGACAATAATTGCTCAGCTACATTGATGATCGCTTCCGCCATTGGCGCTTCTAACTCACCAATTGCCATGTTGATACGTGCAGCGATTTTTTTCACACGTAACATGCCGCGAATAAGCTGAGGGTAGTCTGACAGCGGCTTTTCACCATTGAGAGGATATAGCGTAAGTGCCCGTTGTGTTTGCACGCCATATAGCGCCTGAGCCGGTACTTCAAGCGCACCTATAAGATCGGATTCTAGACGGTAGGATTTGGCGGACGTTAGCATTGGTATTTGCACCCATCATCAGATTTCTGGAAGTAATCTGCATTGAAAGGTGATGAAGGGGTACGTAACAAACGATAAAAATGATAAACCCCATGCGATAAAGTCATAGGGAATTTTCTTTGCGGCGGTTACGGAGGGTTCGAACCGAGCAAAGCGCTTTGCGACACAGGAGCCGCTTGCGGCGATTTATCCCAATCAGTGGTGCTGCCTTTGCTGATGTCCTGAGGTTATTGTTAGCTGATCTGGAATGTTTAATTCAGGTTGGGACGACCAAATTAATCAATGGGCAAATACTGTCGTTCTGTTCCGGCCATTGGCTTTGGATTGATACAGGGCTTCATCCGCCTGTTGGTACAACTGCTCGAAAAGAGCATCGCAGCCCAGAGTGGTAATGCCGACCGATACGGCGAGTGGTATCACCGCGCCCTCATGGCTGAAACGCGTCTCAGCGATAGATATGCGGATCCGTTCGGCTATTTCTTTAGCTTCTTCAGCGCTCGTGTTGCTAAGGAAAATGGCAAATTCTTCGCCACCGATTCTGCCCAGAATGTCATAAGCCCGGAGTGCGGATTTCAATAACAGAGCAACCTGCTTTAGCGCAGCATCACCCGCCAGATGGCCGTGGGTATCGTTGACGCTTTTAAAATGGTCGAGATCAAACAGCAGCATACTCATAGCTGCTCCGGTCCTGCGACATCGATTCAGTTCACTGTTCACTGATTCGATAAGTGAGCGCCTGTTGCCTATACGGGTCAGTTCATCAGTTGTAGCTTCGCGCCTTAAGTTGCTCAATTCCTGGTGCAGGGTATCTTCCAAAACTTTCTGCTTGGTAATTTCCTTTAGTTGCATCAGCAGCTCGCCGTTTCTATTAACCTGCTCTGAGAACAGAAACCAGCGGCCATCAACGAAGTCTACTTCGAACAGGCGAAAAGGGCGGGAACGCCTGACTTCCAGGGTGTACTGGATAAAGGCTTCGATATCCCCGGAGTCGATTTTCACACCCCGTCCGAGGTTGAAGTTTGCACGTAATATTTCATCCCAATAGTGCGCTTGTCCCTGTTCCATAACCACATTCAGAATATCTGCAAAGCGCTGGTTACAGTACGTAAGCTGCTCATCCCGGTCGAAGATAGCGTAGCCGTCTTTGCTCCGTTCGATAAATTGATGCAACTGCGCTTTGATATCCTGGCTTGATTCTGCCACCGACATTGCCTCCGTCATAAGCGATATTTTCCGCAAGCTATCCTGATTTGAAATCTGATCACGACATAATGAGTAAAGCCCAATATCTCGGGGAACGGATAGTTAATATCCAGTTTAAGGTTTCGGGTTCAGTTGCGGGTCAGGCTGGGATCTTCTGCCTTGCAATGAACATCTGCGCGGAAGTCATAGCTTTCGTCAGCTCGTACTACTAAGTCATTTGGATGTATTAGGAGTGTTTGCTCTTAAGCAGGAGCGAACGCCAAAGGCTTAATCAAACCAAGGTAGCCTTAACGTATGCACTTAAGTGGCAGGCTTCTTAAGCGGTGTCAGTTAAGCCTATCTCTTTGCACCTGTTTATACTGCCGACGAGTGCCTGAGCACAAAGGTAAACGACGACGCCATTGAACAGGTGCCATAGAAAATGAGTACCCAACGGAAGGGCATCGCAGACCTGGCTATCAATGGTTCTGCAGGTAATTGATAGCGCAAATATACCACAACCCCAGAAGAGGATTGTTCTGTGGGGGAGGGAGCGACTGTAATGCCAGATAGCGATGCAGAGCATGATTGACAGGGCTGGAGCGTAGATCAGCGAACCGTTCAGGATCTGAGGGAATTGTCGGCAGTAGAGTGCAACGGCCAGATAAAGGATCAGTAATACTGTCGCCTTTATTTTGCTGATATCGATTAGCTTGGTGGTGTAGAACCAAATAAAGGTGAGCTGGAACAGAAGGATTGGAATGATATCTAACCAGCGTGAAGTTGCGGTCGCTAAGGTATGGAAGACAAAGCTGCCTATGCCGATAGCAATACTGATCGCCGCCAGTAGCAAAGCCGGTATATACGCCGGCTGTTGCTTATCCGCCAGACGGAATATCAGGTAGCCACTGATGAGAAAAGCGGCGTTCGTCAGGGCATTAACAGGTTCTGACCAAAATTCAGGTCCGAGCCGTTCACAATACAGGTCGATCATTTTTGGGAAATGTTGTTTAGCTTGCTACAAGCCTAGACCTATTTATCAGTGCGAAACGAACTGCCAGCTAAATCTCAAGAATCCAAATGGTGTAGCTCAAGCAAAATCCATAGTAACCACGACCCTGTTTTCGCCTGCCTCAACTGCTGGAGAGCGGTGTACGGCACCAAAGTCTTCATTGCCATGCCAGCCTTCGCCTTTAAGTAAAACGATATCGCCAGCCGTCACCTGACGAATGCAGGATTCGGTGAGATACAGGCCGGTATCCGCGTCGGGTAAGCCGTTACTGCCGCGGCCTAGCTTTGTTCTGTCCAAGCCATGGTTTGGTAGCCATTCTGTACCTGTACCGAGGTAAGTGGTGACCAGACGGCAACCTAGTTTGTCGGTATGAAAACGAGGGCACATGGCCCGATTCAGTACCTGCATTCTCAAACCAACTTCGCCCAGGTCGAACAGGCAGGCATACATATCTATTAGCAATGCCAGATCTTCTACAAATTCAAACTTGCCGGGTAGGTCCGGTAATGTGCTGTTGAGGCTATCAATAGAGGCTTCGTGGGGGATTGCCGAACGTAGGTTAAAGTTCGGTTTGCTCTTTGCCAGTTGGCGACAGAACTCTGTTACCTCAGTGGTGAGCTCTCGCTCCAGTGCGACCAGATTGATCTGCTCTTCATAAATCCGGGTCAGGCTTTCGGTGGTTTGTCCGACTACAAAGCTATCAGCCTGCTGGCTGGTGATATGTTCCGGCTGAACTGCTACTGAATCGGTTATTTGCACATCGATCTCCAAATTAAGTGTTACGGTATAACATATCATTTGGTGTGGCTTTATTTAAGTGAATCTTTCTGAGGCAAGACGGAGTGACGCTTGGATGCTTTGGGCAAGCCGATTGATTCAGGCGTTGATAATTGAAGCTTGAAGTGTAAAAAGTGGAAAGAAAAAGAGGAGCGATGGGCTCCTCTTTTTTAGCTTTATGACGTCTTTAGCGAGATGTCAGAAGCGGTAGCTGGCACCTATGGTAAGAGATTGCTCTGTGAGCTCTTGTGTCCAGGTTTCACCCCACAGATCTACATACATGGTTTCACTGCCGTAATCGGTGTATTTATATTCTGCCTTTAGAGACAGGTTGTCGTTATATGCGTGTTCTAGTCCTATCCCTGCGATCCATCCAGTCTGTGTATGCGTGTGTCGGTCCAGTGTTGGTGAAACCGGGTCATCGAGCCAGGTCCGAGTGACATCTGCTTTAGATATCCCAACTAGCAGATATGCTACAGAGCGACTCTCGTTGAAAAGCCTTCCAAGGCGAGCCGTCAATGAAAGTACGTCTTCAATACTTGTGTCCAGGCGATAATAGTCATCATGAACACCGTTGCTTTTCAGGGAATCGGAGCCTGCAACATCACTTCGGTTTGAATAACTAGCTTCGATACTTAGCAGTGCTTTCTCAGCGAATTGCCAGTTGTAGCCTGTATAGAGTTCTAAGCTAGCGCCTGTTGGCGCGATATCATTTGTCCAGCTCGAGGCCACAGGTCGTGAACCCTGATCATCATTTTCGACATAACTGGCTGAGATGCCTACATAGGGCCCTGTCCAGTTATCCGCAGAGGCGTTCATCGAGAGGGAAGCTAGAGCTACAACCAGTAATTTCTTTATCATGCTATTTAATTTGATGTTTGCGAGTGAAGTGGACTTCAGTAGATTCAGGTGCGCTATATTACCAGTCGTCGATTATAGGACAAGTGAATGTCAACGAAGGTAGTGGCATAGCTAAATAGCAGGGTCAGGAATTCTTGTTTCAGCATTAAAATCCTATCGACAGGAGCGCGCTGACCCATATCGGTTAATGGAGTGTTGCACGCCTCCGGGTCCTGCAGAGTAGAAGGTGATCAGTGCCGTTGGTGTCATCGCTGCCACTGCTTTGTGTTGGGGATAATGCTGGTTACCGAACACAGAGAATATGCAGCTTTTCTTGCCGGAGATCTGTTTTGAATAGTGGGCAAATGCCAAGGTCGCTTCATAGAGTATTTCATCGGCTGACATCTCCAGGTTGTAGCCCGAGACGGGTTTCTTGTTAAATCGCTCACTGTTTGGAATTCTGTACCATACCGGGACAGAGTAGATTCCCTGTTCAGCAATTGCTGCATGTTTATGGTCAGTGCAGGGTTTATCAGATCGGCACATCGTTGCCCAGCCCTGGTCTTGAGCTTGTTTGAAACGGGGTGCGAAGTGCAGCCCGCCGAGTTTTTTTGTGCTCGGCTCACCGCAGAATATGTGGCTGAAAGCATGGCGCTCTGTCCAACTGCCAAACCACTGCTCAAATGTCATCTGGCGGATATTGGGCTGACGGTTTACCCGTTCAAGAATTGTCGATTGCCCTCTAAAGAATGCTTTTAGTGCACTACTGTTTATCTGGCTTCCCCAGTCTCCGCAGAGTGCTAATACTTCTTTATCAATGGCTGATGTGCCTTTATATATCGGGGCAAACCTTGTAGCTGGATCCTCGTCGAAGAATGCGGTGGCTGCGTGCGACAGGTTCGTCGTTAATGTGATAATCGCAAGATATCCCCAACGTTGAGTCTTCATATACCGCTCTCCCTGTCTTTTGGGCGTTGTCCGTACCTTTCTTAGCATATTCTGAACCGGGCGACGGTGTTAAGAAAAGATCATTTTGCCAACGGTTTATGCTGCTACCCTTTATGTTAAGACGACAGCGTTTAAAGCTGTCGCAAGGTAATCTGATGAGAACCGGCCACTGGCTGCTGCTTTTATTGATCACTCTACTGTCGATGCCTGTTGCAGATGCAAACCCGCGGCAGGCCCGATTGGTGATGAACAACTGGGTAACCCAGAATGTTGTCACCCTTATCACAGCCGAGCTTCTGTCAAAAAAAGGCTTCACTCCCGCATTTGTCGATTCAACGTCCGCAGATCAATGGTATCTGTTTCAACGTAATGAAGCAGATATTCAGATGGAGGTCTGGCAGGGGACAATGGAAGCCGATTTCTCTATTTATAAAGCCCGGGGCGTGATCATAGATGCGGGTAACCATGATGCCAGTACGCGTGAGGAGTGGTGGTATCCAGATTATGTAGAAGAGCTGTGCCCGGGGCTGCCAGATTGGAAAGCCTTAAGAGCGTGCAGTGAAATCTTCAGTACTGAGTTCTCCCCTAAAGGTGTTTATTACGCCGGGCCTTGGGAGAAGTATGACCATATTCGGGTTCAGGCACTTAAGCTGGATTTTAAAGTTATTGAACTGCCGACAGAAGGGGATCTCTGGGATCGTCTATACAAAGCGGTCAATGCTAAAGAGCCGATTGTATTGTTCAACTGGACACCAAATTGGGTTGAACGAGAGTTCGATGGTCGGTTCGTCGAGTTTCCCGAATACGATGAAGAGTGTGAGAGCAATCCTGCCTGGGGCGTGAACAAGGACTGGACCTGGGATTGCGGCAACCCAAAAGGGGGCTGGCTTAAGAAGGTTGTGCGCACAGGTTATGCTGAACAGAATCCCTGCGCGTTTGAGCTGATCCAGCGGATTACTTTTACCGGGCAGGCGTTGTCGCGCCTGGCATGGCTAGTCGAGGTGTACCAGTACAGTCCTTATAATGCTGCCAGCAAGTGGCTAGAGTGGAATGAGAAACTCTGGCAGAAATGGCTGGACTATGAATGTGTCAGATAGCGTCAGCGGTTTAATTCATCTGCTTAAGTAAAGCTCCAGACTTCTTACCGGCATTGCCCCACTTGTAAGCTGTCGGATACGGCCGGTAACGCTTCCAGTTTCGCAGTTAACAAGGCTTCACGCTGCTCGTGTTCGGTAAAGAACTGCAGTCCGGTGACGGCTTCGATCTCAGCGATTGAGCTTACAAACGGCTGGTGGTCATAGCGTTTGTCCTTTGAACATTTTCCGCTCTTATATCGTGGGTCTTCATCTTTTGAAACATTGGGATAGATCCAGGCACCGGATTTCAGTTCATCTCCATTGAACCAAACCGCTGCTTTCCAGAGTCGATCGGGGATTGCCACCGGAATCTCGCCTTTCTCTTCATCGTGAATCGAGCGGATCGGGCCATCAAAGATGGTGCCCGATGAGATCCAGACTTCGCCGACTTCATTCGCTAAGCCAGACAGGTAGTTTTCCAGCCCTAACCAGATTCCCTGATTTAGATCCCGGTGCTGTGGAATGGCATTGGCGAAGGTGTGGCTGTTACAGCCATAGCGCGGTCCGAGACGGTTTAAGTCTGCCCGTTGTGCCAGATGACCGCGATTCCATGTATTGCCGACACCATCATAGCTGTTGTCGAGACGCTTGCGGGTGTCGTAGTGTTCGCGTTCCTGATCAAATGCTGGATCTTTATACCAGTCGCGTGGGCGTTTCCAGCCGGGGGCAAAACCGTCGCCCTCTGGTTCATGGAACGCTTTTAGGTGATAAGCGACCCAGACCGGGCCTGCTAAACGTTCGCCCTCAGCATCGCCTCCTAAAACTAGATCGTCATCATCTTCAGAATCAATACTGGCGATAAACCCTTTGCCATCGTAGAAGCGCTCAACTGGCTCAGGTGCGAATCTGGCATGTTGGTATCCGGAGGGTGTTTCCAGTTCGTAGAGGGAGCGGGCACAGCTGGGTTTATCGGCATAACCAGTGACAGGAATAAGCTGCATAGCAAACAGCATGAATGCAGATTTAGTGACGCGATGCATAGTGTTCTCGTGAGAGGTTTAGCGATAATTTTGGCTGGGAATCTAAGAGGATTTTACTAACAAAGTCGATGGTAAGGGGAGTGTAATTGGTTCTTTTGTATTAAAAAATCCCGTTTTACGCATGAATGTATTTTGTTAAATTTAGAATGGTGATACGTATTAATGAGGTGAACATAAGACGTTCAGGCTGTTGATCTGCAACAGATTCAACCGAAGTTTGCAGGCTAACGAGCAAAAAGCGTATTACACTTGTCTCAATAGTGTGTCTGGTTTGGCAATGTTCCGATGCTGGCGCTGTATCGGGGGGCTGAGCTAATCGCATGCTTAAAGCTGTCCAATGCAGGAGGTTACGATGCCCAGTCTGTCGTTTAGGTGGTTGTTGAAACTGATTGTCATTTGGTTCGTGGCTTTACCGGCCATGGCGGAACAAAAGCAGATCTATTGCACGAAACTGACAGCCACTGGTAACTCTGAATATCCTCCCTTTCTCTGGCGTGAAAACCTGACCAACGATCGGTTGCTCGGTGCCAACCGTATTATCTTTGATGAAATTGCTCGTCGTCTGGGTGTGCCGATTGATCTGAAGCATGTTGGTTCCTGGTCTCGTGCACAGGCGGAATTGAAATACGGCCGTATTGATCTGATGGCTGGTGCTTTCTATACAGTGCCGCGTATCCAGTATATGGATTATGTTTATCCCGCATTCCTTGATACCACTAGTGTGGTCTGGACGAAAAAGGGCGCAGAACTGAAATACAGTGTTCGTGAAGATCTGATTCCGCTAAGGGGCGTGACTGTTATCAATAACAGCTTTGGTCAGGAGTTTGACGAGTTCGCTAAGGCCAGCCTGAACCTCTATACAGTACCCAGTCTGGAAAAAGCATTTCAGATGGTCGCCTTTGGTCGGTCCGACTACGCACTTTATGAAAAGAGCCCGGGGCAGGCTTACGCTGAGATTTTAAAGATGGCTGATCAGTTGGATGTGCTTGAGCCTGCGATTAGTAGTGAAGGTCTTTACCTAACGATCTCTCATCGTTCTAAATGTAATACCGGTACCCTGCGTGGCCAGCTGGCGAAGATCATCCAGGAGATGGAGGCCGAAGGCTTTATGGCGAATGCCCTGGAACAAGGGCTGGAACAGTGGCAGCAGCACTCTGCGATGAAGGCTGAGCCAGCGGCAAAATAAGGGGAAAGATAACCGCTTTCCCCTTTGTCAGTTAATCAAAAGTGCCCGTGGTGCAGCTCTCGTAACTGTGTAAGTGAGCGGACCTGCTGGCCTGCTGAGTCAAAGTTTTCAGCTGCCAGAAACGCCTGAAAGCTTTCTTTTAGCTTTGGCCATTCGCTATCAAGAATTGAAAACCAGGCGGTGTCCCGGTTCTTCCCCTTTACCACCATGTGCTGCCTGAAGGTGCCCTCATATTGGAATCCGAGTCTTAGCGCTGCAGCTTTAGAGCGTTCATTCTGATCATTACATTTCCACTCGTAACGGCGGTAACCTAACTGCTCAAAAACGTACTGCATCATCAGAAACATCGCTTCGGTTGCCAGGCGTGTTCGCTGTAGTAATGGCGAAAAGTGAATATTTCCCACTTCGATAACACCTTGTTCCGGCGTAATACGCATCAGTGCAGCAAGGCCAGAAGCCCGACCTGTTGACTGGTCTATGATGCTGAAAAACATCGGGTCTTGCGCTGCTGCCTTCTCATCCAGCCAATTCTTAAAAGCCTGAAGCTGATCAAAAGGGCCATAGGGCAGATAGGTCCAGTTTTGGTTCTCTCTATCCAGCCGAAAAGCTTCATATAGTTGTTCAGCATGGCTTTTACTGTCGAGCCGTTCTAATCGACCGTATTGACCGCTTAGTTGCTCGACCTCAGGCCAAAGTTTCGGGCTCCATTCGTGCAGAGACGTTTGTAGATGGGGAGTGACTTTAGTGTTCATGACCTGGCTGCCTACTAACAAAGTGAGATGGCTCAGATTAGAACGGTTTTGGGCTGTCTAAGAGTCCCATGTCCGAATAGTTAATAGGCCCAAGAGCGCATGTAAATATGATCAAACGCATGAGTAACTCTTTGTTAAATGTCTCTTGAAAAAGACATGTTTGTGTTTGCTGGTTTTAGAGGTAGAGTCAAGATGTCGAGATTGGAGGGATAGAGTGTACCAAAGCGCCGACTATAGCCATTTGCCAGTATTTGAATCGCATCAGGATATTGCGATTCTGGATATGGTGCCGGACATTATCTGGGTGTTTGATCTGGACCGCCACGGTTTCTGGTGGGGAAACGGTAAGGCTCTGGATTTTTGGGGGTTAGATCAGTTGCAACAACTGATCGATAAGGATCTGTCAGCAGATACTGAAGGTGCCAGAAAACGAACTGAGCAAACGTTCGAAAAGGCGGCGGCCGAAGGGATGACAGTTGATCCCTGGACGACCTACCCCGACGGTAAAGCCCGTACCCTGATGATGCGCCATAAAGCCGTATTAGTGGGTCCTGAGCGCCACCGGGCGATTGTGGCTTTTATCAGCGAGCATGTTGATCTTGGCGAGCAGCCGGAGCATCTGTTATTTGTTGAGGCGGTGCGTTATACCGCAGTCGCAGTGACCACTTATTCTATGAGTGGTAAGCCACTGTTTGAAAACCCTGCATCGTCCGAGATGTATGGGTATGAAGCCAGAAAGGGCATCCCAAAAGACACGCCTTTGTTTGTCAGTCGCTTCAGTTCGTTGGAGGAGGGCTGGCTACGTCTCGAATTAGCTCAGGGACATAAAGAAAGCCGACAGGAGCATTTGATGGTGACGCGAGATGGTTTGCGACGCCATACGGTTGATATCCGAATCAGTCGGCACCCACTATCGGGTGAATATGTGCTGCTGGTCTCTGAGTATGATGTGACCGCTTTGCATGATGCTTTGCAGGATGCCGAAAATGCCAAAGAGGAGCTGAGGCAGCTGGCTAACTACGACTCACTCACAGGGCTGGCTGGCAACCGTTTATGTAAAGATCGGCTGGATATGGCGATCCACTGGGCAGACCGTAATAGCGGTAAGGTGGCCCTGATGTTTATCGACCTCGATGGCTTTAAGCAGATCAATGATAACCACGGGCATCAGGTAGGCGATCAGATCCTTCAATCTGTTGCCGGGCGACTCTCTGACGCTGTGCGTGCAAGCGATACAGTGGCGCGAATCGGCGGCGATGAGTTTTTGGTACTGTTACCAGATGTTCATTGCCCGGATGATGCAGCAACTGTTGCCCAGCATATCCTGAAGGCACTGGAACCAGCTTTTGTGATAACCAAGGAGCATTGCGAAGAGGTTGCGATGGCTGAATTAGGGGCGAGTATCGGTATTACTCTCTATCCCGATAGAGCAAGCAGCGCTGAGGAGTTGATCCTGTTGTCAGATCTGGCGATGTATAAGGTGAAGCACAGGGGTAAAAACGGTTACGAATTTGCCTGAACAGGAGATGGCTTTCACCATCTCCTGAGTACTGTTATCGATAGATTCGGGCGGCCCATTTAGTCAGGCCAGCAGCGACGCTACCAAAGTGATCACCATTCATTACAGGCACTTGCCCAAGACAACGTTCAATGGCTTCACGCACCACCGGTGATTGTGCTGTACCGCCAGTGACGTAAACCAAATCGGGCTGACAAGCTGCCTGAGCAATCACTTCTTCCATCAGCGACACTATCTTATCTACCGGCCGGGTGACTGCCTCTGCATAAAGCTTAGCGTCTATCGGTTGAGTCAGACCATCCTCAATGTAATCCAGCCCGACCTCTTGTTCTGTTGCGTTACTGAGCGCGATCTTGCATTGTTCAGCGCTGCGCACCAGTTGGTAGTTTTGGCGTTTTTGCTGTAGCTGCTGGAGGCGCTCCACCTTCACAGGGTGTTTGGCATCCAGAATTAGTTGTTTGATCAGCTCAGTCGTTGGTAATGCACTGAACTCTGCCTGGGCCGCGATATCGTTCACCGATACAGCGTTCCAGAATGGCTGAGAGGGGAGTGGCTTACCGGTTTTTAGCAGGTCATTAAGGCCGAAAAGTGGCATCAGACCCTTGTAGGCCAGGTTGATATCCAGATCATTTCCGCCCACCCGGCTACCGCTATGACCGAGGAAGTCCTGACTGCGCTCGGTACTGTGGCAGTACGATGGCCCCATTCGCACCATAGAGCAGTCGGTCGTACCACCACCCACATCGACAACCAATACTAATCGGTCCTGCTGCAGCGTGGTTTCAAAATCGAGACCGGCAGCGATAGGTTCAAACAGTAATTCGACCTGTTTGAAGCCGGCACGTCGGGCAGCTGTATCCAGAATCTGGCAGGCCTGCTGGTTCGCTGTTTCCGCCTGACTACCCTGAAAGTTAACCGGTCGGCCGATCACTGTCTGTTCCAACTGATACCCTAGCTGTTTCTCGGCTGCCCCCTTTAACTGCTGCATCATCGCGGTAACGACATCCTCGAAGAAGTCGAGATGTTGCTGGCGCAGGCCGCTAGCCCCTAAAAAGGATTTTGGCGATTTAACGAAGTAGCCTTCCTCCGGCCAGTCAACGTAGTTACTGATCGCTTCCTCACCGATAAAGAGCACCTGCTCATCGTTTGGAATACCCAGCTCCCGGCGTGTTGCACCCGCCAAACGCAGTTGGGAGGTACGTGATGCCATGTAGCTTTCCTGCGCAGTAGCGTCAGTGATCGTGCGTGCAACAGACTCTGGAATCAGCTCGCGGGACAGCGCATAAAGGCAGGACGGAACAAATGCCTGTTGCTGGTAAAGAGGCACCAGATGGACTTCATTGCCGGGCGTCGTGTTATCTGAACTGACACCAATCGCGCAGTTGGAACTGCCATAGTCAAAACCGGCAAACATCTGATGCTCCTCGGGAAAGAAAAAGGATGCGGAAATTAGCATATCCCTGCCGGAAAGTAAGCTGATTTTGCTACATGTAGAGGCGGCTGACTTATGTCGTTCAGCGAGGCATTGGTCTTTACCTCGAAATACAGGAATAATGTCGCTTCACCAATACGCCAGACAAGTAACGTCATATGTCATTTATCTTCGAAGAACTGGATTATCAGGACACCCCTTTAGGCGCGATCAGCCTGCGACGCCGAGCAGAGCCTAGATTGAATGGCGAGATCCTCTACGAAGTTAAACTTCGTGATGAATTCCTGATGTCGAGCTTGTTCACTGAAGCTGAGATCCAGCTGTCCCGCTATGGTCTGGCGGCATTGGATAAACCTGAGCTAGACGTTGTGGTGGGCGGCCTTGGCCTGGGTTACACCGCCGTAGCGGCGCTTGAAGATGAGCGTGTGACCCGCTTGCAAGTGATCGATGTGATGGAGGCTGTCATTCGCTGGCACAAAGAGGGGATGGTACCGCTCGGGCATACCGTCTCTAAAGATCCACGTACCACACTGACTTTGGCTGATTTCTTTGCCGAAGCAACTGCTGATCAGCCAGGCTTTAACGGTCCGGACGGCATTCGTCAGGTGGATGCAGTACTGCTGGATATCGATCACTCACCAAGCCATTGGCTGAACGAAGGCAACAGTACTTTCTATACCGAAGAGAGTCTGCAGAGCTTGTCTGACAAGCTAATACCGGGTGGTGTCTTTGGGATCTGGTCTAATGAACTACCGGATGACCAGTTCACCGCGCTGCTTGAAAAGGTGTTTACCTCTGTTGAAGCCCACACCGTACCTTTCCCGAATCCGTATACCGGTGGAGAGTCATATAACTCGGTCTATGTAGCCAAAAAGCAGGGCTGATCTCTACTAGCGAACTAGAGCGAGGTTGAAACTTTTCATTCGGTATAAAACGCGAGCGTAGCTCGTTCTTGCCGTAGCTGAAGAGTGGCACTGCTATCCCTTCCGCACAGCCGAGTATTGCAGCTCGAAAGCAATCGAAATCCTGAGTGTGTGAGCCCGAAGGGCGAGTTTCAGGATTTTTGTTTTCGAGCGAAACACGCAGGGTAGTTGCCGCAGGCAACCAAGCGGAGGGCTGCTTGGGGATTAAAGGAAGGTGCTAATAAACCCCGCTCGTTCTCTGCGAGATCTGTAGCCTGCAGATACTAGGCGCGCTTTGCAGTTAATGGCCATAGTCCTTAGCAATAAGCGTAACAACGTAGATGCAGGCTACAGGTCTCGCCCTACGGGGCTTAGAGGATGATGCTTACTCATCGTTGACAGTTTTTGACAGGTCTCGACATGCCTGCAAACTGCCGCCTTGATTACCCATCATCCTCTAAGCCAGAGAGCCGGCAGGGTATAATTGCACCTTCCTAGGGGGAACAGTCAGTACGTTCCCCTTAACCCGCCGTTAGGCGGAACCAAACGCATCGCTGGCCAAATCAAATATGCTTCAGCGCCCGCCAGGCATCATACTGACTGAGAAAAACTCGTCCACTTAGCTGATCCAGAAAATGGCTATTCTTCAGCTGATCCATCACCGGGCCTTTCACTTCGGATAGATGGAAACACACCCCTGCTTCTGAAAGCCTTTCGTTGATAGCTTCGAGGCTTTCCAGTGCCGAGGCATCGATCATATTGACCGCCGGGCACATCAACACCAGATGGCGGGCCTTTGGATTCTCGGCCACCAGAGCGTATATCCGGTCTTCCAGATAACGTGCATTGGCGAAGTAGAGGCTCTCATCAATCCGCAGGCTTAGTATATGCTCGTCACATTCGACGCTATGGCGCTCGATATTACGGAAATGCTCACTTCCCGGAACCCGGCCCACTACAGCGCTATGAGGTGTGCTGGTACGGTAGATAAACAACACCAGAGAGAGGCTAACGCCTGCGATAATTCCGGCTTCTACACCTAATGCCAGAGTGAGCAGGACAGTTGCCATCATGGCTGCAAAGTCACTGCGGGAGTACTGCCAGATTCGCTTGAATGCACCGAGGTCAACCAGTGATAACACCGCGACGATGATGGTGGCGGCCAGCGTTGCTTTAGGCAGGAAATCAATTAGTGGTGTCAGAAAGAGAGTGGCCAACGCGATTCCGAGTGCGGCAAAACCACCTGCTGCTGGAGTAGCAGCTCCGGCATCGAAGTTGACGACAGAGCGGGAGAATCCACCGGTAACGGGGAATCCGCCAGAGATCGCCGAAGAGATATTAGCGCTGCCGAGTCCAACCAGTTCCTGATTGGCAGATATCGTTTGACGCTTTTTCGCTGCCAGCGTCTGGCCAACGGAGACTGATTCGACAAATCCCACCACGCTAATCAGCAGAGCGGACAACAATAGCTGCTGCCATAGGGCCGGATCATACGCTGGCAGGCTAAGGCTTGGGAGACCTGATGGCACATAACCAACCAGATCTACGCCATAACGATTCAGCTCGAAATTCCAGCTGACAAAGGTGGTCGCGAATACCGCAACAATCGGGCTGGCTCGGGTGAGCAGATCCGCGTGATGAGGCTGGATACCGGTGCTTTGTAACAGTGGTTTCAGGTAGCGCCGGCTCCAAAGCAGGAATATCAACGCTGAAGCGCCGAGTGCGAGTGTCGGCAGGTTAGAGTGTTCAAGCTGAGAGACTAGCCCTGAACCGATCTCCAGAAGTGTCTGCCCTGTCACCTCTAACCCGAGAATATGCTTCAACTGGCTCGCCGCAATCAGTAAACCAGAGGCTGTAATAAAACCGCAGATGACAGGGTGACTCAGAAAATTTGCCAGAAAACCCAGTCGGAGAATCCCCATTAACAGGAGGATGGCACCTGATATCAGTGCCAGTGCAATGGCTGCGGCCAGTTGCTCAGGCTGGCTAGTAATGTTGAGCTGACTGATCGCTGCTGCGGTCATCAGTGAAATAACAGCAACAGGCCCCACCGATAACGCGCTGCTGGAGCCGAAGAGGGTATAAGCAATCAGCGGCAGAATGCTTGCGTAGAGCCCGGTTTCAGCTGGCAGTCCAGCCAGCAGGGCGTAACCCAAAGACTGTGGGATAAGCATGATGGTGACGATCACCGCCGCAACCAGATCACTTTGTAGTGTCTGCTGGTTGTAGTCTTTACCCCATTCGAGGATTGGCAGCCATTTAGTTCGCATAGGCAGATACCTGTCAGAACAGATTAACCGGAACTTTCAGATATACCTGACCGTTATCGGACGCGGGTGGCATCTTGCCTGCACGCATATTCACCTGAACTGAAGGCAGGATCAGCTTCGGCATATCCAAAGTGGCGTCACGGCTGGTGCGCATCTCAACGAACTGCTCTTCGCTAATCGATGCGTTAACGTGGATATTGCCCGCTTTTTCATCCGCCACTGTAGTCGCAAATGCAAAATGGTCACGGCCCGGTGCTTTATAGTCGTGACACATGTAGAGCACGGTTTCATCCGATAGCGATAATACCTTTTGGATGGATTGAAACAGGGTTCTGGCGTCGCCTCCGGGGAAGTCGCAGCGCGCGGTACCAAAGTCCGGCATAAACAGGGTGTCGCCGACAAAAGCACAGTTACCGAATACATAGGTCATACAAGCGGGTGTATGGCCAGGCGTGTGCATCGCATAACCGGTCAGATGACCAATGAAGATTGGATCGGCGTCATCAAACAGCTGATCGAACTGACTGCCGTCGCGCTCAAATTCGGTGCCTTCGTTAAAGGCCTTACCGAATACCTGCTGCACCGTCTTAATCTCACGGCCGATACCGGTTTTACCACCGAGCTTCTGCTGCAAATAAGGCGCTGCCGACAGGTGATCCGCATGAACATGGGTCTCCAGAATCCACTCAACGCTAAGCTGTTGCTTCTCGATGTATTCAACAATTTGATCAGCGGAGTCAGTTTTGGTCGTACCTGAGGCGTAATCAAAATCTAAGACGGAATCGATAATCGCACAGGCGTTACTCTGAGGATCACGAATGACGTAACTGAAGGTAAAAGTTGACGGGTCAAAGAACGACTGGACATGGGCCGTCATAAAGAAATCTCATTTTAGTTATAAGCTTATAACTAAATATAGTTTTGTTAAGCCGATCTGTAAATATGGCGATTAGATTTTTCTAATATAAGAGGGAAGGCTGATATAGCTGGTGACGGTTACTTGTGGGGCGACTTACAGTCGCGAATGTTTTTCTATTTCTCTTTACCCGCCGTAAGGCGGCAAACGAAAACACACTTCGCGAGCAAGGCTCGCGCCCACAAAAGCATCAGCTTGGCACCAAATTTCCCCTCCCGCGCAGCCGAGTATTGCAGTCAGAATGCGAATAAAGCCCTGAGTGTTTGAGCCTGAAAGGCGAGTCTTAGGGCTTCGCATTTTGGCGAAACACGCAGGGAAGTTGCCGTAGGCAACCAAGCGGTGGGGCTGCTTGGGGATGAGAGGAAGGTGCTAATAAATCCCGCTCGTTCTCTGCGAGATCTGTAGCCTTCAGATACTAGGCGCGTTTTGCAGTTGATGGCCATAGTCCTTAGAAATAAACGTAACAACGTAGATGTAGGCTACAGGTCTCGCCCTCCGGGGCTTAGAGGATGATGCGTACTCATTGTTGGCATTTTTTGACAGGTCTCGACATGCCTGCAAACTGCCGCCTCGATTCCCCATCATTCTCTAAGCCAGAGAGCCGGCAGGGTTTAATCGCACCTTCCTATGGGGAGCAGTCAGTACGTTCCCCTTAACCAGCCATCAAGCGGAACAATCCCTATTTCAATGGACAAGTCCTGAATCCAAACACCGTATATAGCGGACAATATCCGACCAGACCTGTCAGTAATGGCACTAAGCCTATCAGTCCCCAATTACTCTGCGGGCCTAAAAATATAAGGCTTAGCAGGGCAAACCCAAGGATAACGCGGATAATGCGGTCGATAGCGCCAGCATTGGTTTTCATAGTGCACCTCTGAGTACGATTAGAAAATGTAACTGTTGAGGTGGATGTTACGAGGCTGGCGTAAGGGGAGTCTGTGACAAAGTCACATAGCGCTAAATTAATTGGATATAGCCGCGGTGAAGCTTAACAGAGCCTTGTTGTTCGAGTCTTTTAAGCTGGCGGCTGATCACTTCTCGGGCTGAACCTATCTCTACGGCAATCTGCTGGTGGGTAATATGAATCTGCTGCTGAGTGTCAGCATGTTTATCGAGAAATTGCTTGAGGCGCTGTTCAATATTGCTGAATGCGATGCTTTCCAGTTGTAGCATCAGGTCGGTCATCCGCTGGCCGAAGTTGTTGAATACGAACTGCCTGAAGTCAGGTTGTTGTTCCAACAGACGATTAAAGTCCGGATGAGGGAGCAGTCGGGCACACACGGCTGATTCTGTAATAGCTTCTGCCGGATAGTGGTTTTCGCCCATCAGGCAAGCAGTGGTAAGGATACAGATATCGCCGGGTTGCATGCGGTAAAGCACTAGTTCTTTGCCATCTTCCGACCGCGCAAACACCCGAACAGAGCCTGATGTCAGAACGATGTAATGCTCGCAGGGCTGGCCCTGCGAGAATACGGTTAAGCCTGAATCCAGTGAAATCTCTGGATAGTTCTCAATCAGTCTGTCGATCCCTGACATCTATTATCCTCAGGCGGCTCTACCGTTCAGTGAGTTAACCCACTGCGTGTACAGCGAATTCTGGCTACCAATTTGCTTAGGTGTTGAAGGTGCTACAGCAGAGACTGGTTGTTTAGCCGGTTTCGGTGCTGTTTGTTCTGCTGCTGGTTGCCCAATAACACCTTCGATAGGAGATGATGCACTGGCATAAGCTTTGGCTGCCATGCGGCCAGCTAGATAACCTTCTCGGCCGCATTCTACCGCTTTACGCATCGCCTGTGCCATCAGTACCGGGTTTCGGGCATGGGCGACAGCGCTGTTCATCAGCACGCCTTCACAACCCATCTCCATCGCCAAGGTTGCATCGGATGGGGTGCCAACGCCGGCATCCACAATAATAGGGACATTAGCGTTTTCCAGAATCAGCTGGATATTGTGTGGATTGCGAATCCCCAGGCCTGAACCTATTGGGGCGCCTAGTGGCATTACCGCCACGCAACCCATCTCTTCCAGTCGTTTCGCGACTAGTGGATCGTCAGAGGTATAGACCATCACCTTGAAGCCATCTTTAACCAGTGTTTCTGCCGCTGCCAGAGTTTCAGTCACATTCGGATAAAGGGTCTTATCGTCACCCAGTACCTCAAGTTTCACCAGATCATGACCATTCAGCAGTTCGCGTGCCAGACGGCAGGTACGTACAGCTTCAGCAGCGGTGTAACAGAAAGCGGTGTTCGGCAGGATGCAGTACTTCTCAGGTGAAATTACATCCAGCAGATTTGGTTCGCCCGGAATCTGGCCGATATTGGTTCGACGCAGCGCCAGAGTGACGATTTCAGCACCGCTGGCTTCGATCGCCTGACGTGTTTCTTCCATATCACGGTATTTACCAGTGCCTATCATCAGGCGCGAGTTGAAAGTGCGTCCGGCGATTTTCAATGGGTCCTGTAGCTGAATGTTCTGAGTCATCAGGTCTACCTCTTATTATTGTACTTTCTGGTGTCTTGTTTTCAGGTGGTTAACCACCGCCAATGGCATGTACGATCTCAAGCTTGTCATCAGCTTGAAGGGCTGTTTCGGCATAACAGCTGCGTGGGATGATCTCTTCGTTAAGCTCCACCGCAATACGCCTTCCCGCCATATCCAGTTCGCCGATCAGGTTTTGCAGCGTGCTATCTGCTGCTACATCCCGTTGCTCACCGTTTACAAAAATCTTGATCATAGGATCTCTGCCAGCCTGTTTTTGTATAGCGCCATCGTCTGCTCAGCCGAGCGCTTCAGAAAGAACCAGTTTTGATTTCGATATAAGACCAGATCGCTGTAACTATGCGGGATGGAGCCAGTTCGAGGTCTTTAGTGAGGCCAGATGTGAGAGATATTCGGCTGGCATCATCTTTCTCAATAATCTGGTTCTAACTGCTATTCGGGCGTCGGATTTAGCTTATGGGTATTGGCCGGGCCACCGCCAAATCAATGAACAGCGATCCTGAGCTAGGGGATGCCGACTGAATTGTCAGGCTGCTGCTGTCATTCAGGCAGATGAGGGGAGTTTTGCCCTGCCTCTGTAATAAAAATAACAGTGACCTCAGAGGAGGTGAGTATGACCTATAACGTAAACGAATTTGATGCCAAGGAAGTGATTGGCCAGGACCGCAAGCACGTCTGGCATCACATTACGCCTCATAAGCCGTTTGAAACTAACGATCCGATGGTGATCGTTAAAGGCGATGGCATGAAGGTCTGGGACGCTAAGGGTAATGAATACCTGGATGCCGTTTCCGGTGCCGTATGGACGGTAAACGTTGGCTACGGCCGTACTGAAATTGCTGATGCAGTGCGTGAGCAGCTAGTGAACATGAACTACTTCGCCCAGACTGCGGGTAACGTACCTGCTGCTCAGTTTGCAGAGCGTCTGGTTGAGAAAATGCCGGGTATGAGCCGCGTTTACTACTCTAACTCCGGTTCCGAAGCGAACGAGAAAGCGTTCAAGATCGTTCGTCAGATTGCCGAGAAAAAATATGGCGGTAAGAAACACAAGATTCTGTTCCGTGAGCGTGACTATCACGGCACAACCATTACTGCACTGAGTGCCACTGGTCAGTTCGAGCGTAAGAACCAGTACGGACCATTTACACCGGGTTTTGTCGAAGTACCACACTGCTGCGAGTACCGTGCACAGGATGATGCTGATCTTGATAACTACGGCGTTTGGGCTGCTGATCAGATCGAAAAAGTAATTCTGGCTGAAGGCGCTGACACTGTTGGAGCACTTTGCCTGGAGCCAATCACTGCAGGTGGTGGTGTGATTGAACCGCCTCAGGGTTACTGGGATCGCGTTCAGGAGATCTGCAAACAGTACGACATCTTGCTGCACATCGATGAAGTAGTTTGTGGCCTAGGTCGTACAGGTAAATGGTTTGGCTACCAGCACTACGGTGTTCAGCCAGACATCGTGACTATGGCGAAAGGGGTGGCATCCGGTTATGCGGCGATCTCCTGCACTGTGACTACTGAAGAAGTGTTCGATGCCTTTAAAGAAGATGTTGATCCGCGGATGGGTTACTTCCGTGATATCTCCACCTTCGGTGGCTGTACTGCCGGCCCGGCTGCTGCACTGGTAAACATGGAGATTATCGAGCGCGAAAATCTGCTGCAGAACGTCACCATGCAGGGTGAATACCTGCGTGGTCGTCTGAATCAGCTGATGGAAAAATACGACGTGATCGGCGATGTTCGTGGTAAAGGTCTGTTCGCTGGCTTTGAGCTGGTTAAAGATCGTGAAACTAAGGAGCCGGTGGACGAGAGCCTGCCGATCGCGATTGCCGGACATTGCATGCAGAACGGTGTCATCATCGGTCGTACTAACCGCTCTTTCAAAGAGTTCAACAATACGGTTTGTCTGAGCCCAGCGCTGATCGCTACTCAGGCGGATATCGATCGTATCGTTGATGCACTGGATGAAGCTCTGGGAGAGCTGGCGCCAAACGCATAAGGCGATAGTGCTTGCAGGGGGAGGCTGGCCGCAATAGCTACTTCCCCCGTTCCTGCCGTCGGATACACCTTGTATCTGATGAATCCCTGTATCTCTCATATCTCCCCTAAGCTTCCACCGTGTTTTAGCAGTGTTTCAGGCTAAGCTTTAGATGGATCGGATATACAGAGAAGTGACGGATCACGATCTGGCGCAATGAATAGTGCGCGGATACGCTTATTGTTCTTGAAAATCAGTCGTTTGGCTGAGATTCTGTAGGAAATAATGATAAGAAAAGGAAACATCAATGTTTCAGCTTTTTCACCTTGATCCGGGCAAGAGTGGTAGTTTACAGCAGCAGTTGAGAGAGCAGATTGCCGCCGCGATCCTGAATGGCAATGTGCCACTGGATACGCCTTTGCCGTCAAGTCGTAAGCTCGCACAGCAGCTGAATGTTGCGCGCAACACCGTGGTGCTGGCCTATGAGCACCTGCTAGATGATGGTTATCTGATTGCGCGAGAGCGTAGCGGTTATTACGTTAACCCTGAGATTCTCACAGGTCACGTGAAAGTTGATCAGCCTAAGGTCAGCGATGAGGCCGCTGAAGCGGGCAATCCGCCGGACTGGTCGACCCGTTTTAAAATGCGTCCGTCGCGACAGACCAATATCGTTAAGCCTCGTGACTGGCAGAACTATACCTACCCGTTTATCTACGGTCAGTTCGATGCGTCCCTGTTTCCGACGGTTAACTGGCGTGAGTGCTGCCGTGATGCGGTCAGTGGTCCGGCGATTAGTGACTGGGCAGCAGACCGTTTCGACAATGACGATCCGATGCTGGTGGAGCAGATTCGCACCCGACTACTGCCAAGACGCGGTGTTTGGGCTAAACCAGAGCAAATTCTGGTGACCGTTGGTGCGCAGCAGTCACTCTATATGCTGGCCAAATTATTACTCGATAAAGACAGCACTATAGGTTTGGAAGACCCGGGTTATGTGGATATTCGTAATATCGCCAGTCTCAACCCATCGCAGGTCAAACCTATCCCGATCGATCAGGATGGGATGCTGGTTGATGATCGCTTGGCGGATTGCGATCTGGTTTATACCACCCCGAGCCATCAGTGTCCGACTACTGTGACTATGCCGTTGGAGCGACGTTACGAGCTGTTGAAGCGGGCGGATGAAAACGATTTTCTGATTATCGAAGACGACTATGAGAGTGAGACTAACTTCAAGTCGAATCCGATACCGGCACTGAAAAGCCTCGATAAGAACGACCGGGTTCTCTATATCGGCAGTCTCTCCAAAACCCTGGCTCCGGGGTTGCGACTGGGCTATATGGTCGGCCCTGAGGAGTTGATCAAAGAGGCGCGGGCATTGCGTCGATTGATGGTGCGCCATCCGGCCGCTAACAATCAGCGCTCGGTTGCCTTGTTCCTTGAGCGTGGTTATCACGATGCACTGATCATGAACATTATGCGCAACTACCAGACCCGTTGGAGGGCGATGGATGAGGCATTGACCCAACATCTGCCAGAGTCCCATAACCTGCCTTCCTTCGGCGGCTCATGTTACTGGGTTAAAGGCCCGGAAGGGCTGGACAGTGTAGAGCTGCAGGCGAAAGCAAAAGAGGAGAGCATCCTGATTGAATCAGGGGGCATTCACTTTTATCAGGACCCGGCACCGCAAAACTACTTCCGCCTGGGTTATTCATCGATCTCGACCGACAGGATCGAACCGGGTATCAGAAAGCTGGCAGAGTTAATTCGCTCGTTAGTCTAATGCCAGATGTTAAAAAAGCCGCTGTCCAGAGCGGCTTTTTTATTTGTGTTTTGTTTTTTAACTCATTGTTTTTATAGGTTTTTGTTCTTTTTGTTGGGCGTTTTCTATTCTGGCTCAACCCAATCCCCAAAACTGGTTCTACTGTCAAAAGGGCCACCCTCCTAATCTTTTTATCACGTTATCCGTACAGGCTGTGTTGAAAAGCATATGCCCATGTAACGGACGAATTCCTCCGATAAAAATACTAAACGGGAGTGGTCATATGTTGATCGGTGTACCAAAGGAAATCAAAAATCACGAATACCGTATCGGTATGGTGCCTGCCAGCGTTCAGGAGCTGACAAGCCGTGGTCACCAGGTAGTGGTAGAAGCTAATGGTGGTGCTGGTATCGGTTTTAGTGATGATGATTACCGTGCAGCGGGCGCTACGATTGCAGCGACAGCTGAAGAGATCTTCGCTTCCGCTGACATGATCGTAAAAGTAAAAGAGCCGCAGGCCGTTGAGCGTAAGATGCTGCGTCCGGGCCAGTTGCTGTTCACTTACCTGCACCTTGCTCCAGACCCAGAGCAGACTGATGACCTGCAGGCGAGCGGTGCGACCTGCATCGCATATGAAACTGTTACTTCCGATAAAGGCGGTCTGCCACTGCTGGCTCCAATGTCTGAAGTGGCTGGTCGTATGTCTATTCAGGCGGGTGCTGCTTGTCTGGAAAAATCCAAAGAAGGTCGTGGCATGCTGCTGGGCGGCGTACCAGGTGTTGAGCCTGCGAAAGTGGTCATCATCGGTGGTGGCGTAGTAGGTACCAACGCTGCGCGCATGGCGATCGGCATGGGTGCTCAGGTGGTAATCCTTGACCGCTCCGTAGATGTACTGCGTCGTCTGGTATCCGAATTCGGCACCGCTGTTCAGACTGTTTACTCCAGCAAAGCTGCACTGGAAGAGCACGTACTTTCTGCTGATCTGGTGATCGGTGGCGTACTGATCCCGGGTGCTGCTGCGCCTAAGCTGGTGACGGCTGACATGGTTTCCCGCATGAAGCCAGGTTCTGCAGTAGTAGACGTCGCGATCGACCAGGGTGGTTGCTTCGAGACCTCCCACGCGACCACTCACCAGGAACCAACTTACATCGTTGACGGCGTTGTTCACTACTGTGTTGCGAACATGCCGGGTGCTGTTGCCCGTACCTCTACGCTGGCACTGAACAACGCAACTCTGCCTTACATCGTTTCTCTGGCTGACCTGGGCTGGAAAGAAGCGATCCGTCGTGATCCTCATCTGGCTAACGGCCTGAACATTCACGAAGGCGAAATCACCAGTAAAGAAGTCGCTGACGCGCTGGGTCGTAGCTACACCCCTTACGGCGCTTAAGTTTCGTATTAACCCTGTTTTAACCAGGCGGTTAGCGCCGCCTGAACAAAATAATAATCAAAGGAATTCTTGCTATGGCTCGTATGACTCCTTCTGAAGCGATGGTAGAAACCCTCGTTGCAAACGGCGTTACCGACTGTTTCGGTATCATGGGTTCTGCGTTTATGGACGCAATGGACATCTTTACTCCAGCGGGCATCCGTCTGATCCCGGTTGTGCACGAGCAGGGCGCTGGTCACATGGCTGACGGTTACTCCCGTGTATCTGGTCGTCACGGCGTATGTATCGCGCAGAACGGTCCGGGTATCACTAACTTCGTAACCGCGATTGCTGCCGCTTACTGGGCGCACTCTCCAGTAGTATGCATCACGCCTGAAACCGGTACTAACTCTCAGGGTCTGGGCGGTTTCCAGGAAGCGCAGCAGCTGCCATTCTTCGAAACGATCACTAAGTACCAGGTAAGCGTTGTAAACAACAGCCGTATGGCTGAGCTGACTGCTCGCTGCTTCGACCGCGCAATGCTGGAAAACGGCCCGACTCAGCTGAACATCCCACGTGACCTGTTCTACGGCGACATCGACTGCGAAATTCCTGAGCCGATCCGCATTGAGCGTTCTGCGGGTGGTGAAGAGTCCCTGCAGGCGGCAGCTGAACTGCTGGCAAATGCAGAATTCCCAGTGATGATCTCCGGTGGTGGTGTAGTTCTGGGCGACGCATACGAAGAAGCGATCGCACTGTCTGACCAGCTGGGTCTGCCAGTTGTTAACAGCTACCTGCACAACGACTCCTTCCCAGCGTCTCACCCAATGTGGTGTGGTCCTCTGGGTTACCAGGGTTCTAAAGCGGGTATGAAACTGATGGCTAAGGCTGACGTGGTACTGGCACTGGGTACTCGTCTGGGTCCATTCGGTACCCTGCCACAGCACGGTCTGGATTACTGGCCGAAGAATGCGAAGATCATCCAGGTGGATTGCGATCCTAAGATGCTGGGTCTGGTTAAGAAGATCGACGTAGGTATCTGCGGTGATGCTAAAGCGGCTGCGAAATCTCTGATGGCGCGTCTGGCTAACCTTGATCCTAAGTGCCTGCAGAACCGTTCACAGCGTGAAGAAGTGATCAATGCAGAGAAAGCTGCTTGGGAAGCGGAGCTGGACGACTGGATCCATGAGAAAGATGAATACTCCATGGATATGATCGCAGAGCAGAAAGACGAAGACGGTAACTACCTGCACCCTCGTCAGGTCCTGCGTGAGCTGGAAAAAGCGATGCCTGCAGACGTTATGGTGTCTACCGATATCGGTAACATCAACTCTGTATCTAACAGCTACCTGCGTTTCGAACGTCCACGTTCATTCTTCGCAGCGATGTCCTTCGGTAACTGCGGTTACGCACTGCCAACTATGATCGGCGCTAAAGTCGCTGCACCTGACCGTCCGGGTATTTCTTACGCGGGTGACGGTGCATGGGGCATGTCCATGATGGAAATCATGACCTGCGTACGTGAGAACATCCCTGTAACTTCTATCGTATTCCACAACCGTCAGTGGGGTGCAGAGAAGAAGAACCAGGTGGACTTCTACAACCGTCGCTTTGTTGCAGGTGAGCTGGAAAACCCAAGCTTCGCTGCAATCGCTCGCTCTATGGGCGCTGAAGGTGTCACTGTTGACCAGCTGGAAGATGTAGGTCCTGCACTGAAAGAAGCGATCCGTCAGCAGATGGAAGAAGGTAAGACTACCGTTATCGAAATCATGTGTACTCGTGAGCTGGGCGACCCGTTCCGCCGCGACGCACTGTCTAAGCCTGTTCGTCACCTGGATAAATACAAAGACTACGTTTAATCCCGGTAACGCTAAAACCGGAGGCCATTGGCCTCCGGTTTTCAGGCAAATCCCATGGAATTTTGTGAATAGGCCACTGGCTCAGTTCTGAGCTGGCAACAGGGGCTGTGAACGTGCAGGTGCCGTTGCCTGTGCCTCCGGTGGTCTATTCAGAGCATTCCAACCAAACAGATATCGCAATCGCGCTGGTGGGACCTCCACAGTTCTGATGAGGAAAATAATAAGATGAAAGCCCTCAACAATATCTTTAGCCGGGCGCAGCAACGCCCGAAGCGGGTTGTACTGGCCGAAGGCGAAGACCCGCGTATTCTCGAAGCCGCAGCTATCGCGGTCGAGCGTGGTCTGGCCGAGATTACGGTGCTGGGTAATCTCAGCCGGATTCGCGAAGTGGCAGCCGAGCAGGGTGTTAGCCTTGAAGGGGTCACCATGCTCGACCCTACAGATTCCGACTCAGCAGAGCGCTATGCGACCGAGCTGTGCCGTTTAAGAGAAAAGAAGGGTATGACTATGGAGCAGGCGGAAGAGCTGATCCGCAACCCGCTCTATTTCTCCCAGATGATGGTGCACCTGGATGATGCTGATGGCTCTGTGTCCGGTGCAGTCTATACCACCGGTGATGTGGTGCGTTCTGCGATTCAGGTGATAGGAATGGAGCAGGGCGCAAAGATGGTTTCCAGCTTTTTCCTGATGATGCTGTGCGAACCTTTCCACGAGCTGAAAGGTGGAGTGATCTTTTCCGACTGTGGTCTGGTGATCAACCCGGATGCTACGGAGCTGGCCCAAATTGCGCTCTCTGCCTCTGAAAGCGCCCGTAACTTGCTTAACGAAGACCCACGAGTGGCGATGCTCTCCTTCTCCACCAGTGGCAGTGCTAGCCACTCCGCGGTCGATAAAGTGGTTGAAGCCACCCGGCAGGTTAAGGAGCGTGCGCCTGAGTTGGCCATAGATGGCGACGTACAGCTTGATGCCGCCATAGTAGCTGAGATAGCAGAGCGAAAAGTGGAATCTTCAGCGACCGGTGGTCGCGCTAATGTATTGGTATTTCCGAACCTTGAAGCAGGCAATATCGGCTACAAACTGGCCGAGCGTATCGGTAAGGCCGATGCCATAGGGCCTATTCTGCAGGGGCTTCGCAAACCTGCCAACGATCTGTCCAGGGGGTGCCGCGCCGCTGATGTGGTCAATGTGATTGCGATAACGGTTGTACAGGCTCAGGCTCTGGATGCGTAACGCCTGATTCTGATCTGTCTCTTTCATTCATCAGCATGCCGCTGGCTTGCGCCTTCCCTGTCCGGAAGGCGTTTTTTTTTGCCTGCTCTTCAGCACTTGGTCAAATCGGTAGTGTGCTTGCGCTGGCTGTGTTTAGCAGCGCAATTGAATAACGCCTCCGCTTTTATTGATTAGCTCAGTAAAAGCCTTAGAAACCCTCTGTGAGGCTTCTTCGTTAAACGTGCGGTTAAATTCAGTTAAATGGCCGTAAAACCTTCCTCTTTGTTGGCTCTACAACGAAAAATGTTCTGGCTCTAATGGCTAAGCCCAATCCGGTTTTTAATGTCCTTAAAGGTTGAGAGGGTACCCGCAGGGCCACTCAGCAAGAACAAGAATAATCATCACGCGGGGGTAGTTATGCCGTTACAGCGATATGGTTTCATCGTCATCAGTGATGACCTGGAAATGTTCAAACATCACGCTCGCCTACAGAGCGAAAACTTCGATATGTCTATCGCCGGTGTCCCGGATGTATCACAGGCTGAGCTGGTTGCTCAGGAGATGATTACCAAGGGCGTCCAGCTGATTGAACTCTGTGGTGGTTTCTCTGCTGAAGACGCCCAGCGGGTCCGGGATGCGATCAATGATCACATTCCAGTTGGTTTTGTGCAGTACAGCGATGACGAACGTGCGCGACTGAAGCGCGAGCTCAGCTGAGGTGATGTTATGAAAATTGTAATTGCAGACTCTTCCGCCCTCTACCGTACTGGTGTTCAGCTGGCGCTGGATGAAGCGGGTATCGCGATCGACGCAATCGGTGTTGATCATTTCGAAGACCTGGCAGACACCCTGGACAGCATTCGTGGTTCAGTGGTGCTGATCATCGATGCACGTCTACGTGGTATGGAGCAGCTCAGCGAACTCAAAGCGTTAATGAAGCGCCCGGGTACCAGAGTGCTGATGCTGACAGACAACAAAGACACCGCCTTTATGCGTCGCGCACTCTTTAATGGTGTGCATGGCGTGGTTGCCAAAACCGCAGACCTGCAGGAGATGGGTAAAGCGATCCGTACTGTGATAAACGGTTACATCTGGCGCTACGACGACGATGCCGCTACAGCCCGATTGGACGAACAGCATACCCGTCTGGGTTATGCACTTTGCCGACTCTCCCGTCAGGAGAACAACGTCCTCAAGCTGCTGCGTCACGGCCTGCGTAACAAACAGATCGCCAACCAGATGTGCCTGACAGAACAGACCATCAAAACCCATGTCTCAAGCATCCTGCGCAAGCTGGAGATCGATAACCGCACCCAGTTGGTGATAGCGGTAGGTAAGAGTGAATTCAGCCAGATGCAGCGTGATAACGCCGGTATGGATAGATTCTGGAACTGAGTGCTGCTGCACTCGCGTATACCTGAAGAAATTTGCCCTGGGGTCAAAAGCCCCAATTACCCTGTTGAGCAGGTGAGCTAAAGCTTACCTGCTCTTTTTTTGTTGTGTCGTTTGGTTTTTGGTCGGAGCGGTTGATTGTCGCAAATTTGTTCTTTTGTTCCGCCTTATGGCGGGTTAATGGGAACGTACTGACTGTTCCCCTTAGGAAGGTGCGATTAAACCCTGCCGGCTCTCTGGCTTAGAGGATGATGGGTAATCGAGGCGGCAGTTTGCAGGCATGTCGAGACCTGTCAAAAAATGCCAACAATGAGTACACATCATCCTCTAAGCCCCGAAGGGCGAGACCTGTAGCCTGCATCTACGTTGTTACGCTTATTGCTAAGGACTATGGCCATTAACTGCAAAGCGCGCCTAGTATCTGCAGGCTACAGATCTCGCAGAGAACGAGCAGGGTTTATTAGCACCTTCCTCTCATCCCCAAGCAGCCCTCCGCTTGGTTGCCTAAGGCAACTTCCCTGCGTGTTTCGCCTGAATGCGGAATCCTGAAATCAGGGAAGGTGCAAACAAGCCTCACCGGCACTCTGGCCGCCGTGATGGTGTGTAATCACGGCGGTAGTTTGCAGGCATGTCGGGACCTGTCAAAAACTACCAACGAGGAGTACGCTCCATCACGGCGGCCCCGAAGGGCGAGATATACGGCCTACATCTTCGTTGTTGCGCTGTTTGTGAAGGACTAAGGCCATTCACTGCACCGAGCGCCTAGAATCTGCAGGCCGTATATATCGCAGAGCACGAGTGGGGCTTACTTGCACCTTCCCACCCGAGGGGCTTAAACACTCAGGATTCTGGTCGCATCCAGGCTGCAATACTCGGCTGCGCAGAAGGGGACTTGGTGCCAGTCCGATGCTTTCGTAGGAAATGAGAAGGTTTCAGGATCTACGGAAGCTGTTTCAAACGTGAATGGGGCTGGATAGGTAGCAATATTGGTTACATATGGAGCCAGAGCTACAGATGGTATTGGGCTGAGAAAGGAGGAACTGACGCGTTAAGCGGAATATTGGTAGGGTCATCTATCCGCAAAGAAAGTTGACAGCTAGTCAACATCAAGGCTATGGTTGACTCATGGTCAATAAGGAATGGGTAATGAATGTAATCTCAAAAAAGCCATTTAATGACGCGGCTAGGAGGTATCCCAATGACCGCGATGCTTTGATGGATATGTTCAAGGTACTACATAAAACGGACTTTCATAGCCCCGAAGCGTTAATGGCAGTTTTTCCATCATTGGATAACTTTAAATACAAAGATAAATGGTGGGTACTGGATGTAGGAGGGAATAACCTCAGGGTGATTGCCTTTATTCAGTTTGTTAATAAACGTATGTATATCAAACATATCGTGAATCATGCGGATTATGACAAATTGACAAAGAAATATATGAAAGAGAAAGATTAGAGGTGATGTTATGGCTCAGTTAGCAATTGTTGATGCATACCAAGTATTTATGTCGACTGCTCAGCCTTTCATTAACATTAGCTCAGATGAGCAGTACGAAGCAGCATTGGAAACCCTGGAGCAGGTAATGGAAACCGCTACTGATACTCCAGATGATCCGATGAATCCTTTGATAGATATGCTCAGTAACGCCATAGAGCGTTATGAAGCAGAGGATGAAGAGTTAGTCGCTTTTATCGAAGAGGCCGAAGGAATGCATATGGATATTGCGCTACTTCGCACTTTGATGAGACAGCATCACCTGACAGGAAGTGATCTTCCCGAAATAGGTGATAAGACGATGGTTTCGAAAGTATTGAGTGGGAAACGAATACTGAGCCGTCAGGCGATTGAAAGGCTATCTGCACGATTTGGTCTCCGTCCTGCAATGTTCTTCGGTAGTTAATAAAGAACAAGAATTCCTTCTACCAGGCCCCACGGGATCATGTTTTCTATTGTGCATCACGCGATAAAGTTTAAGCGTGGCACTAGCCTCCCTTCCGCGCAGCCGAGTATTGCCGACTGGGTGCGTTAAAAATCCTGAGTGTCTGAGCCCATCGGGCGAGTTTCAGGATTTAGCAATCAGGCGAAACACGCAGGGAAGTTGCCGAAGGCAACCAAGTGGTGGGCTGCTTGGGGATTGTTAAGGGGAGCAGTCAGTACGTTCCCCTTAATCCGCCGGGAGGCGGGACGGAATAATGGCGTCAAATCTAGCATTTCGCATGAACTGATATTTTTAGTTAGTCACCCAGTTGTATTAATCTAGAATTGTTACGCCTTGTAGTCTCGGCATCCCCAGTTCACAACTGCCATTAAGGTAAATCTTAACCTGCTTGTTCTGTGCTTGTGCAGATAATAAATAAGATGAATAAAGTTTCGTATATTCACTTAATGAAGACGTACTGTAAACAGCAAAATCTTGGTTTTGAGGGCAGGACGCTTCTTGGATTACTGAAGTAAAATCAGCACGAAGAGTAACGGGACCATTATATTGGGGGTCGCTAAGAACGATGGTGACATCTTGCACGTTTAAGGGGGTGGTCCAGGTTCCGGATAGGGCGAGTGAAGGGGTTAAGGTGAGTGCTAATAATAGCGCTTTCATGTTTACGTCCATGTTGGTGGCTGTAAAACAATCTCGTTGCTTGAAAATAAGAATGTTGATTCGTTTGAATAGCAATCTTAAACAGGCGGGTATATTCAAGCTTTATTCTGTCAATTTCAACTAGACGCCTCAGTTTTTATTTGGTCTTCGTTAACTTTTGGCGATGATCTAGGTCGGTCACGACTAATCGATATCGCTGACTCAATAATGAACCTTGTCTACCCAGTATATATTTCGATAGCATGACCGGGTTTTTCTGCAGGGGTTATCCTGCGTTATCCCATCTTTGGCGAAAGGATTTGCAATGAAACGCCCATCGTTGTTTGTATCGGCGGTAATAGCTGCTGGTATGTCTGCTGAGGCTTATGCGGCTTGTAGCGCGCAAGGCTGTGTTGGCACTATCTCTCGTGTTTTTCCCTCTTCTGACGGAAATGTATACCTAAATATTGCACCTGCTCCTAATGCTTTATTGGCATGCAGTCAGGGAGCGATGCCCGGACATTTCCGGTTACAGAATGATCATCTGTTGTTTAAAGAGGTTTATGGTCTGTTTCTGACCTCTTTAGCAGCGGATAAAGAAGTTTTTGTTCAGGCTGATTCTGCCCAGTCTGAATGTGTCGTTGATGCAGCCTGGATTAATAACAATCCAACGGCCGTCGGTGGTGCTTCAACGGAGCTTGTTGAAGTTGCCGGTGCCCGTCAATGGGGTGATGGCAGTATGGCGGCAAGCTGTGCTGATTATCGCAATCCTGTAGCGCCATATCAGTATGCTGGTGCGATAGGTACAGGTCTGTACAACATTGATCCGGATGGCAGTGGGCCACAGCAAGCAGAGACTGTGACTTGTGATATGACGACCGATGGTGGCGGCTGGCGTTTGCTTACGCTAACTGACGCCGAAAAAACGCTGGGTACAGCGATCTTTGAGCAGGCCGAGCAGCGACTTGTCTTAACGCCTTCCTATAAAACAGGTTCGCCGAGTACTGATCACAGTGGTAGCGGGTATCTATCGAAGCCCTTAGTTGGTGTATCGCAGGTCAAAGTCACGCATACCGGTGGAATTAATCAGAACTGTGCTAACGTAAATTGGAACATGCGCTTCTCAATTGGCGGTGCAGGATTAGATTTCGATTCTGACCCGTACTATCCAGGTTGGCAGTCGGTTAACGCTACGGTTTCATCGGCAATAAATACTTCACTCGCTGATGGTTCAACTTCATTTAGCATGAATAAAGGTGATTACCGCATTCATGTCGGCGTTGCCGGTTATGATATGTGCACAAAGTATACCCACACTGCCCAAATTCTAGTTCGATAGCTAAGGAAGGTGCTAATAAGTCCCGCTCGTTCTCTGCGAGATCTCTAGCCTACAGATACTAGGCACGCTTTGCAGCTAATGGCCATAGTCCTTAGCAAGAAGCGTAACACCGTAGATGCAGGCTAAAGGTCTCGCCCTTCGGGGCTTAGAGGGTGATGCGTACTCTTTGTTGGCACTTTTTGACAGGTCTAGACATGCCTGCAAAGTACCGCCTCGATTACACATCATCCTCTAAGCCAGAGAGCCAGCAGGACTTAATCGCACCTTCCCTAACTATAAAACGCACTAGGCGAATTAACCCGTCTAGTGCCTGCCTGACAGTAAAAAAACTGCTTAATAAACACGCATGATTTATTGTTTTATTTGTGCGAATGCATATTGAAATTCTCACACTGTAAAACATGCAGGATTTATAGGTTTTTTCTGATACTTATCTACTAATTTTTTTGGTGGTAAAGGGGTTTTAACGGTTCCTTGTACCGATAAAAAAGACTCCGATAGTCATAATAATCTTCATCTCTCCTGTATCTAAATCGGTTCAGGTTTAATTTCTAGCGCCAAATAAACTTGGTGTTTGAACTTAATATTCGCAATAAGAATAACAAGCACTGGAGAATATTTATGTCTATTAAACGGTCCTGGCGGACTGAGAGGTGTTCGTCGGCGATAGCGTTACCATTTATAGCAAGCGCAATGCTTTTTGGTAGCTCCGTAAGTTATGCCACTGAAAGTGATGAGTCAGCATATCAAGCTCGAATAATTGGTGGCAGTCTGGTCCCTCAGGGAGAGAGGACATTTCAGGTCGCATTGTTGCAAGGCGGCCAGCAAGTATGTGGTGGCTCAATCATCGCAGATAACTGGGTGTTAACGGCGGCTCATTGTGTAACAGGTGGCGCCAATCCGAATCAGATTTTAAGTGGAAGCTATGATCGACGGCAGGGTGGGCAGCGCCACTCTGTCGCTCAGGTTATTGTTCATCCTGGTTGGCAGGGAACTGGTGGCGGTTTAGGTGCCGGTAACGATATCGCTTTGATTCGGATTAACGGTACTTTCGCATCTGGGCTAGAGCGTTTAAAACTCGCGACCCCGAGTATCATGGCTAGCTATGGCACTGTAGGTACCGAAGGAACAGTGTCGGGTTGGGGGAATACGGCGCCCAACACGGAGGGTGGTACCGATCAGATGAGATGGGTGTCTCATGCAATTATTTCCGATGGCCATTGTCAGCAGTTAGCTCAACGTATCGACAGCATCGATGATCCAGCAACTACGATCTGTGGCTACACCCCTAATAAATCTGCCTGCCATGGCGACAGTGGTGGTCCGTTCACCATCAATGGTGGGGGCGTGACCTATAGCGCAGGGGTGGTCAGCTGGGGGCCGCCGCGAGTCTGTGACTCCTTTACCGCTTATGCAGAGACTGCCAATTATGTGAATTGGATTGGCCAGTATGTAAGCGTCGACACCGGTTCCGGTGGTGGCTCGGGGGATGGCTCAGGGGGGGGGGCAGGTGATGGCTCTGGTGGTAGCACCGGTAATACGCTTGAAAATGGTCGCGCAGTGACTGTATCCGGCGCACGTAATAGCGATAACTTCTATAGCTTCGAGCTGCCGTCAGGGGTGTCCAGCTTCACAGTGGCGATGTCTGGCGGTAGTGGCGATGCTGATCTCTACGTAAAGCGTGGTACTAAACCAACAGAGTTCGACTATGACTGCCGTCCTTATAAGGATGGAAATATTGAAACTTGTACCGAGAACAATGCTTCTGCGGGCACCTATTATGTCAATGTGAAAGGGTATGCTTCCTTCAGTGGCGTACAGGTGCAGCTTGATTATCAGGGTGGCTCCGGTAGTGGCGGCGGTTCTGGCGATGGCTCCGGAGGCGGTTCCGGTGGTGGTGCAACAAGCTGCCCAGCGGGTCATCAGCCTTATACCGGCCAATTGGGTGCTGACGGTTCGGCGGTGATCGGTGGTAGTTATTACTACGCATCATCAGGCACACACTCTGCAGTGAATATTGGTTCTTCGGTTTCTATGACTCTCTATAAGTGGGCCAGCTCCTGGCAGAATGTGAAGTCGTCCAGTTCATCCTTCAGTTACAACGGCAGCGCAGGCTATTACGCGGTGACGGTGTCCGGTTCGCCGGGTGCTGCTTACAACGTATGTGTCAGCACGCCATAACTAGCTGAGCTAGCAAAGGGCCATATGGAATGTGGCCCTTTCGATGCTGGTCTACAGGGTAGAAACCTGACATTGCCAGTCATTTTCCCGATGGACAAAATTGCAATATAGCTGGTAGCATCCGTCATCCGGATATTACCAATGGAACTGGTTTTGATGTCATCCTTCTCGATCAATCAGCTGCTGATCGCGGGCCTGCTTGTTGGCAGTGCTTTGCTTATGGCCTTTGCTGGTTGGAGAATGTCCACGCCTTCGATCTCCCCAGCGATAACTGGCTCACAAGCATCCGCACCAGTTTCTTTTACTTTTCCAAATGATCATCAGTTAAGTGCCGATATCAGCCAACTTGCGCCTTTCGGTCAGGTGCAGAGAACAGTCCCGAAACCTGCGCCTGTTGTTGCCAAAATACCTGAGCCGGTTAAAAAGGTGTTGCCCCGTCTTAATCTTCGTATTAACGGCCTGATCGCGAACAGTCAGGAGCGGGCGGTAGCTTTGCTCGAAGTGAGTGGAAAAACCGGTAGTTTTTCAGTTGGCGACGACCTGGGAATCAAAGAGCCTGCAACACTGCTTGAGGTACGAAGCGATGGCATAGCCGTTGAGCGAAAAGATGGCAGTGAAGAGTTCTATCCATTGGAACCGCGACAGGATATAGCAGGCTTAATCCGCACAGAGAACAGCGCGCTAAGGGTTGTTGACCTGAAACACCCGGATACCTTGCCGCTGGTTCAACAGTTTCGTCAGCATATTGCCAGTCGTCGTGATGCACTCGCGCAGTATATAGAGGTTCGTCGCGATGTATCCGGTCATTACTGGCTACCGGCATCTGATCACCGATTCCTCAGCTTATTACCACTACAGTCGGATGATCTGATCGTATCCGTCAATCAGCTTCAACTTGCCAGCACCGATCAGGACCGATTGGTGCAGGAGCTGATCTCAAAATCGCAGTTGGACATAGAGGTTCGCCGGGATGGTGAACCGCTGAGTTTCCAGATCTTGTATTAACTTCCTAAGAGCCCCTAAGAATGAAGTTACTCCGCAGTCTGAGTCTAATCATCGCACTTTGTGGTCTCTCCCTGAACCTACAGGCGAGTGAGTACGAGCTGGATATGCGCGATGTCAAAATCCGCGACTTTATCGATACGGTGGCTAAGCTCACGCAGAAAACCATCATTGTTGATCAGCGCGTCACAGGTAATGTTGATGTCCGTACCCATAAAAAAGTCACCGCTGAAGAACTGTACGAAATCTTCCTGGTGCAGCTAGGTGTCAACGGTTTCGCAGTGGTTGATCTGGGCAATAACATACTCAAAGTGATTCCATCTCAGGGGGCCAAGCTGGAAGGGATCGAAGTTGAAGCTACAGGTGATGCGGACCGTAGCGAAAAAATCATCACTCGAGTGGTGCAGGTCGACAATGTTGATGTCGATAAGTTGGTGCCAGTGCTGCGTCCATTAGTGGACAACCAGACTGGAGTTGTCGCGCCTTATGCTCAGTCCAATGTGTTGCTGATTACTGATCGTGAGTCCAACGTACGTAAACTGCTGTCGATCATCCAGCAGGTGGATAAAGCGGATACCGAAAGCACCGATGTAGTGCAGCTGCAGAACGCTTCAGCTAAAGAGATGGAGCGAATCTTGTCATCGGTGATCAACGAGATGGCAAAAGACGGTAACGCTGCGGGTTCCCGGCCATCAGTCGTCGCCGATGTGCGTACTAATAGCCTGCTGGTAAGAGGAGATAACACTGCGCGCGCTTATCTGCGCCGGGTGATAGCACGGCTGGATGATGAGATCGAAACCAGCAACAACACTAAAGTAATCTACCTCAAGTACGCCAAGGCAAAAGAGCTGGTAGAGGTACTCACCAGTGTCAGCGAATCCTTGCTTGATGGCCAGAAAACTGAAGGCCTGCCTGCGCCAACATTGCAAAATAACATCAATATTCTGGCCCATGAGCAGACCAATGCGGTGATTCTTTCCGGTAGTCCGGTGATGATTCAGACCATCGAAGCCATTGTGCAAAAGCTGGATATCAGGCGTGCGCAGGTACTCGTCGAAGCGATCATCGTCGACATGAGCCAGAGCAAAGCGAAAGAACTGGGCGTTCAATGGTTGTTTAGTGGCGACTCTTCTAACGGCACGGTGCCTGCGGGCGGTGTGAACTTCACTAATACCAACAAAGGCATTATCAACATAGGTGCAGAGGTGATCGATGGCGGCGCCGACGATGTTGCATCGGCGATCGGTGGCACCAACGGCGCGATCTTCGGTATTGCCAATATCTCCAAAAGCTTCAGTTTCACCGCGTTGATCAATGCACTGGCGACAGACTCCGACTCTAACGTACTCTCTACCCCAAGCCTGCTAACCATGGATAACGAAGAAGCTTATATCCTGGTCGGGCAGGAGATTCCGGTTATTACAGGTTCAACGGCCGGCGATAACAACGACAACCCATTCCAGACATTTACCCGTCAGGATGTCGGTATCAAGTTGAAGGTGACGCCGCAGATCAACGAAGGCGACTCTGTTCAGTTAGCAATCGAGCAGGAAGTTTCTTCAGTCTCAGGGCTGTCTGGAGCAGACATCATTACCAACAAGCGTCAGATAGGTACCTCAGTACTGGTCGAAGATGGCGCAGTAGTGGTGCTGGGCGGTTTGATGGATGACGATATCCAGGAGAGCGCGTCAAAAGTGCCGCTTCTGGGTGATCTGCCGGGTGTAGGGCGGGCATTCCGTTCCGATAAAACTCAGCGCCGTAAGCGGAACCTGATGGTCTTTATCCGGCCAACCATTCTGCGTGATGCGCGGGTGGCTGAGCAACTCAGCCATGAGAAATACCGCTACATTCGTGCCGAGCAGCTATTGGCCAACGAAGGTGGCGTGAATCTGTTCCCAGATCAGCAACAGCCAGTGCTGCCAACCCTTGGTGCTAAGCCTGTCACCCAAGCGCCAGCTCCACAGCAAGTAAAGCCGGAGAGCGTCGAAACCAAAGCACAGGATGATAACCCGGTAGATACGCCAAGCTGGCTTTGGGATTAATAGCGATGCAGTTGCTGCCCTTTACCTTTGCAAAGAAATACCAGCTGTTGCTCAGCCATCGTGAAGAGAGTGGTGATCCTGTCTTGTGGAGTCACCAACAGCCCGAGCTGGCTGCCGTATTAGAGGTACAGCGAGTAACGGGCCAGCTACCACCTCTCGAAATGGTATCCGAAGAGCAGTTTCAGCAACAACTTGAGCGCACCTACGGCGGTCAGGGCAGTCGTGAATTTCAACAGTTTGTATCTGATGAGATTGATCTTGCGGCACTCGCTGAAGCTGTGCCTGATGATGAAGACCTACTCGATGCAGACCAGAATGCGCCTATCGTTAAACTGATTAACGGCTTGTTCTCCGAGGCGCTGAAACTTAAGGCTTCCGATATCCATATCGAAACCTATGAGAAAAGCTTCTCTGTTCGCTACCGTATAGACGGTGTGTTGCAGGAGATACTGTCACCCGATAAGCGGTTGGCGCCGTTGCTGATCTCCCGTATCAAAGTGATGGCAAAGCTCGATATTGCTGAGAAACGGGTACCTCAGGATGGTCGTATCACCATCCGATTGGCAGGGCGTCCGGTCGATATTCGAGTCTCTACACTGCCGACCGGCCATGGTGAGCGCGTTGTTATGCGCTTGCTCGATAAACGCAATGCCCGTCTCGACTTGAAGCACTTGGGGATGCCAGATGCCACCTTGCAGGTATTTACTGAACTGTTGCAGAACCCCAATGGCATTATTCTGGTAACCGGGCCTACGGGTTCTGGTAAAACCACCACTCTGTATTCTGGCCTGATACTGCTCAACGACCGTTGCCGTAATATCCTGACGGTCGAAGATCCTATTGAATACGCCCTTGAAGGGGTCGGGCAGACACAGGTGAATACTAAAACTGGGATGACCTTCGCAAAAGGTCTGCGTGCGATGCTCCGCCAGGACCCCGATGTAGTGCTGGTAGGTGAAATCCGCGATCTTGAAACAGCCGAGATTGCAGTGCAGGCGAGTCTTACAGGTCACCTGGTGCTATCAACCCTGCATACCAATGATGCGGCCGGAGCTATTACCCGCTTAACCGATATCGGCGTCGAGCCTTTCCTGATCAGCTCTGCGCTTAAAGGTGTTTTGGCTCAGCGGCTGGTCAGGCGTTTATGTGAACACTGTAAAACACCGGCGCAAAGTACGCCGCAGCTGTGGCAGCAGTTAGGGATGGAGCCACCGGAGCAGGCGACTGAAATCTATACCGCATTAGGCTGTGAAAAATGTGGTCACTCCGGTTATCAGGGGCGTATCGGTGTCTATGAGCTACTGCCGGTAGATAGCGAGCTAGCGCGCCAGATTCACGATCAGGCGCCAGAAGCTGAGTTACGAAAGTCGTTGGAGCAAAGTAGTCAAACCTTGCTGGCGCAGGGCGCTGAGTTGGTCCTACAGGGTGTGACCGATCTGCCTGAACTGATTCGCTGTATTCGGGGTAGTTGATGGCAGCCTTTGACTACATCGCCCTCAAGGCAGATGGCAAAAAACATAAAGGCGTTATAGAAGCGGATAACGATGTGGCTGCGCGTCAGTTGCTGCGTGAGCAGGGCTATGCACCGGTAAAGGTGAAAGGGGCGCATCAGAAAACGGCCGCTGCAGCTTGGTTTCAGCCATCTTTGTCCGGAGCTGCTTTAGCCGATTTTACCCGCCAGTTCGCAGTGCTGCTGCAGGCGGGTATACCGATTGATGAGGCGCTAACTGCACAAGCGCGTCAGACTCATGTGCGCCGCTTGCAGCGTGTCGCTCTGGGGTTGAGGGCAGACCTACTAGAAGGCCTGTCACTGTCTGATGCGATGGCCCGCCAGCCGGGGACGTTTAATGAACTTTACCGGGCAATGGTCGCCGCCGGTGAACAGTCTGGCGCCTTAGGTGAAGTGCTCGAGCGGCTTGCCGATCACCTTGATAGTAGCCGTGAGCTAAAAAGCAGTATTCAGCTGGCGCTGGTCTATCCAATGGTTCTGACCACAGTGGCGATCACAGTGATCGCCGTGCTGATGGCCTATGTGGTGCCCAAAATAGTGGCGCAGTTTGATCGCTCGCAACAGGCGTTACCTTTTATCACCGAGCTGATGATTACCATCAGCTCATTCCTGCAGCAGCATTGGCAGCTAATGCTAATCGCTCTGCTATCACTGTTTATTCTGGGGCGTATTCTGCTTCGCCAGGCCGCAGTGGCGGAATGGCTTGATGAGCGATGTCTGCAACTACCCGTTATCCGTCAGTTTGTGACAACTGTCAGCTTCGCACGACTCGCACGTACGCTTCATATCCTGCTGAGCAGTGGTATCGAACTGCTGGATGCGATGGCGGTGGCCTCACAGGTAGTGACCAATAAAGGTCTGGCCCGACGTTTAAGTGTTGTAGCGACTCAAGTGTCAGAGGGGCAGGGGCTTGCGGTTGCACTACAGAAGCTGGGCCATACCCCGGTGATGCTGCAGTGTATGGTCGATAGTGGTGAACGCAGTGGTGAACTGGCCAGTATGTTTGGTCGGGCAGCTGGGATGATGGAAAACAACCTGAAGAACCGGATTCGTTTTGCGCTCACCGTATTTGAACCCATTTTGATACTGGTGATGGGTGGGATAGTCCTCACCATCGTGATGGCAATCTTGCTGCCAATACTTGAACTGAACAATATGACGTTGTTGTAACGCTGAATAGCTAAGGAGTTGTCATGAACCAAAGGAAACAACAAGGTTTCACCCTGCTGGAGATCATGGTGGTTATCGTGATACTGGCACTCTTAACCGCTGTTGTTGCGCCTAATGTACTGAGCAATCAGGACAAGGCGATGGAGAAAAAAGCACGCACCGATATCGCTCTGCTGGAGCAGTCGGTCGATATGTTTAAGTTAGATAACTTCGTCTACCCAAACACAGACGAAGGGCTTGATGCGCTAGTTTCCAAGCCGCAGGGGCGTGAGCTGAAAAACTACAACACCGACGGCTACATCAAGCGTCTCCCGGATGACCCTTGGGGCAACCCTTATCAGTATCTCTACCCGGGTAAACACGGCAAGTACGACATCTTCTCTTATGGCGCAGATGGTGTATCCGGTGGTGAAGCGGAAGCAGCCGACATTGGTAACTGGCAGTAAGCAGCGGGGTTTTACCCTGCTGGAGATCATGGTCGTGCTGGTGATCATGGCGACCGCTGCGTCTATGGTCACCTGGTCACTGCCCGGTGATGGCAGAGTGTTGCGCAGTGAGACTGAGCAACTGGCTGTGCAGCTACGTGCGGCGCGTGATCTGGCCGTATTCAGTGCCACCGACGTGCAGCTTAGCGCCAATACTGAGCAACGCCTGCTGACGATTACTCAGTGGGGCAAACAGGGGTGGCAGGTGTACGATAGCTACCGTTTTAGCGGGCGTGCTGAGCATCAGATCAGGCATGCTGAGCGGGATGAGCTCACGGTGGAGTGGCTCAATAATGGCACGCTGCTCACCAAGAGCGAGCAGCCATTGCATTGGCAGCTGTCATTGGGTGAAGAGTCCCGCTGCCTGATCGCCGAACTCGATGGCAAAGTATGGGTGAAAGATGCGGGCTGCTGAGCGGGGGATGACGCTGCTTGAAGTGATGGTCGCGACAGCGATCGCAGCGGTCGCTTTGATCGCGATGCTGCGTTTATTTGGGCAGGCCGCAGCGATCGAGCCGCAACTGCAGGAGCGTTATTTGGCAGGGTTAGTGGCCGAAAATGTACTGGTAGAACTGGAGCTGGCGCCTCCTGTCGGTAGCTTGCAGCAGCTGAGTGGCAACAGTGAAATGGGTCATTTGAGTTTTAGCTGGCAAACCCCCTTAATCGCAACCAGTCAGCGTGGTATCCGCCGTATCGAAATAGCAGTTACCCGTGACGGTGAAGAAAAAGTACTGGCGCAGCTAACGGGGTTTATCCCGGATGCCTGAAACCAATAAGCGCGCAGCCGGTTTTACCCTGCTTGAAGTGATAGTGGCCATAGCGATCTTTGCGCTCTTGGGGATGGCGGTGGTTTTGGTGGTTTCTCAGGCACAGTCTGGCTCCCAGCAATTGAGTGAACAGCAGCGCAGCGCCCGTGGCGTCAGGTTGGCGCTAGACACTATGGCGATAGATTTAGGCACAATGTTGAATCGTGGCTATCGGGATCAGCTGGGCAGTCATCAACCAGCACTGGAGGGCTACCATCAGACTTATCCTGAGCGAGGTTTTATTATCCGTTGGGTGGGTTCGCAGCGGGGGCCTTCTGGCAGGCAGTTGCGTCAGTTTGAATACCGCTTTGAGGATGGCACCCTGATTAAGGCCTGGCGCGAACAGCCCGACCATGCCAATGAGCCTGAGTGGCAGGAAAGAGAGTTGGTTAAAGATCTGACCGGTCTTAGTGTGGATTATCATTTTTCCGGTGGCTGGACAGCGCAGTGGACGTTGGCGCCCAACCGACCAAGAGATCTGGCACTGCCGCAGGCGATCAGAATCACCCTGCAGCATCCAAGACAGGGGCAGTTGATCAAAACAGTGCGGATACCTAATGGCTAGGGCTACTCGCTTATCGCAGCAACAAGGTGCTGCGTTGCTACTGGTATTGATGGTCGTCGCCATTGTCTCAGTGATGGCGGTTGCTGTCAGTGAAAGAACCCAAACGGCAATCCGTTTGGCAGATAGCACTAACAGCGCCCGTCAGGCTGCTGCTTATCTGGCGGGGGCAGAGTTACGGGCAAAGCTGCTGATTGAAGAAGCGGTTCTGAGCGGTCGGGTCGATCTGAGCCAGCGTTGGGCAAAGCCGCAGTTGTTTGAGATAGAAGGCGGGACTATGGGCCTGCAGCTGCAGGATCTGTCATCCTGTTTCAATCTGAACATCATCGCCGAGCAACTGGAGATCAGGGGAGGCAGCGGCACTGCTTCCAAGGCTGTGCAGCAGCTTACCCAGTTAATGCAGCAGCAGGGTATATCGCATGCAGATCAGCAAAAACTGGTTGCCCGGCTGACCGATTGGGTTGACCCGGATACCCTGCCAACAGGCTCGCTAGGTGCAGAGGATCTTTACTACACCCGTTTGGCTGCGCCCTATAGGGCAGCTAACAGCCCACTGGTGGACCTGTCGGAACTACGGCTGATGGAGATAGACGCGGATCTGCTGGCAAAAATGGGTGATGCACTCTGTGTGCGCCCATTAGGTACAGGTGACCTGCTGAATGTGAATACAGTGGCAGATGCCAAGCGGATGGAAATCGTCAGCCTCGGTCAGCTAACTCAGGGGGACGCCCAGAACCTGATCGACCAGCGACCAGAGCAGGGCTATGCCACACTGGCTGAATTTGTGATGGCGGCTCAGCAGATATTGCCGGAAGAGAGTGAGTTTAATGGTACGGGCTTTTCGACCCTCAGTTATCACTTTCGTGGCCGTCTGTCGGTTGAATACCAGCAGCTCTATAACACTGCAGAGGTTGAGTTTGTTGTCAGGAATAACAAGGTCGAAGTACTTAGGCGCAATATAGGGGAGCGGTTTTGAAACAGAGATTGATCATACTGCTGCGCCCGGACCAGTCGGTGCAATGGTATCACCTGAGCGAAGGCCGTATCGCGGCAGAAGGCCTGTTGGTTGGCGATGACATAGGTAGCTTTGCCGAGTTGGCAGGCTTAAGTCGTCAGTGCTCTGCGCTCTTGTTAGTGCCGGGTGAACAGGTGACTGAGCGACGGCTAACGCTGCCGGGCAAAAGCCGTGAAGCCTTTGCATCTATCCCCTATCAGTTGGAGCCAGAGCTGGCGCAGGATGTTGAAACGCTGGCGTTTGTGGCAGAAAAACCGCGTGGCAGCACTGAACCGGTGGTTACCGTCTGGATCACGGTTAAGCAACAGCTCGAACGCTGGCAACAGTGGTTAAATGACCGCGATCTGGTGGTGACCCGAGTACTACCTGATTACCTGTTGCTCTCAGCAGAGCAGGGCCAGCCATTAGTCATCAGCGATAATCGCGTTGCTGTGGTTACCGATGGCATCCGCGGCACTCTCCCGGCTGCATTAGGGCAGCTGCTATCGGGATCGAATCAGGCACAACCGCTTAATACAGAACTGCTGCTCTCTTTCGCGGAAGAAACCTCTGATAAAGGTCATCATCTGCTCACGGGCTTTAAAGGGCTGCCCAAACAACAGAGCAAGCAAAACTGGTTGCCGGTGGCGGCAGTGCTCTTTATCTCGTTGCTGCTCGTTAATGTTGCCCTGGAATACAAGTTAAACAAGCAGCTGAAACAGCAGCAGACACAACTGAGTAGTGGTATCTCTGAACAGTTTAATGCAGTGCTGCCGGGGCGCCGAATGGTAGACCCGGAATTTCAGCTGCAGCAAGCATTGGAAACCCGCATTGAGCAGGCAAGACCACTGGCAGCATTTGAAGTACTGCATGCGATGCTAGGCAAACCCAACACAGAACTACTGCAGTTAGAGCAGAAGGGTAGTAGTGAGGTCAGCATTCGCCTGAAATCCTCTTCCCCAATATCTGCTGAAGCGCCGGTTGTCGAGGGGTTTGTTGTTATCGCCGCTACAGCGGGTGGCGGCTGGCAGTTCATGCGTCAGCCCTATCAGTCGACCGTCAGCACAGGTGGAGAACAGTAAAATGGTACAGCTATCCTTGAAGCAACGGATGATGGTCTGGGCGGCCGTGATACTGGTGTTTGGCTTAGTCTTAGTCTGGTATCAGTTGGCCTCTGAAAACAGCCGCTTGCAGCAACAGGTTGCACAGCAGCAGGTAGTCGCTAACCAGATCAGCCTGTTGACTCAACAGCTGGCAGCATTGCCTGCCAAACCCGAACATCGAATCAGTGCAAGCCAGCACTGGCAGCAGATTCTGAAGCCTTACAGCAGTGTCAGTAGCAATTTGAATCCAGCAGAGCAGAAAGCAGAACTGCATGCTGAGAAGATTGAGTTTACCAAGGCGAGCCGTTTATTACTTGCGCTTAAAGGCGCGGGCTTTATGCCGTCGAGCTTAACCATTAAGGCGCACCAAGAGTCTGGTTACGTTAGTCTGGCTTACCGTAGTAGCCTCAATCGGGTGTCTCTCTGATTTTGAACAAAGTGCTTATTTATCATGGTGATAATGGTTAAGCGGTTGGTTGTAAAATAGCCAAGTCGCCCTTGTCAGAGAGTGGCTTTTCATTTAGATTATCGCCAGTAGTTTTCTTGCGAAGGAATCACAAGTCATAGTCGCTCCCACTTCATAGGGAGACAACTGATAGGGATGTTGAATGAAAGCGCTTCTGAATGATACCCGTGTAATGATCGCCGCCATCGCTGTGATGGGTGTAGCGGTCGCTGTTACTATCGCCGAACCTTTTGATCGTATCGTCGGTGATGAAACCGCACAGGCCGCTGCTGCAAAGCCAGCCGCTGAAGAAGAGCGTTCAACCGTTTCCCCAGCACCAGATTCACTTCAAGCAGTATCTGCCGATTCAACCACTAAAGAATCGCCTGCCACGACTGCGCCTGCTCAGGCTGCAAATAACCCTCAGTTAGCTGCAATGGATGCTCGCATGGATGAGATCCAGCAGAAAAAGCAGCAGCTTGAGGCCCGCAAAGCCGAGTTAGAAGCGGTTATCGCCCGCGCTGACCAGTTGGTCGCAGAAGCAGGGCAGCCAGCTGACACCAGTGCACCTAATCCGAATTTAGCATCACTGACCGAGCAGCATGCACAGCTGCAGCAGCGTCTCGATGTGATGGAAAAACGCCTCTGATATTAGTGGCGTTTTTTTATAACTGATTACTGAATTTATTCCTGTATACCGTCCGACTGCATAGGGATTTGCTATGTCCAAACAGCCTGAAAACCGGTCTGTCCGTTTCCGTCCGCTCGCCTGTTCACTGGTGGGGGCCCTTTCTATTGCTGCCAGCAGTGCTGCATTGGCGAATACCACTGCCGGTAAGGCGGTGGGACATATCGCCGGTGAGTTGAACATCAGCAATGGTGCCGCCCAGTACACAGTGCCGGTCGCAGTGCCGCCAGGTGTCGCCGGGATGGAACCTATACTCTCGCTGGACTATAGCAACCAGTCCGGTGGTGGCCTGTTAGGGTTAGGCTGGAGCCTGAATGGTTTGTCCGGTATCTCCCGTTGTGGTTCATCCCTTGTGGATGATGGCGCTAACCGCGGTGTGAAGTTTGATTATCAGGATAACTACTGTCTGGACGGGCAGCGGCTGATTCCAATTGCCGGTACAAATGGTCAGGACGGGACCGAGTACCGCACCCAGTTGGACGGCTTCAGCAAAATTATCTCCTACGGTACTGCAGGCAATGGCCCTGCATGGTTTAAGGTCTGGACCAAATCAGGCCAGATACTGGAGTACGGCAACACCACTGACTCCCGTCTGGAAGCTCAGGGTAAAACATCAGTTTTCTCCTACAACGTAAACAAGATCTCTGATACAGCGGGTAACAGCGTTAACTTCAGCTATCAGGAATATACCGATCGCACAGAATCGGTACCTAAAGAGATCACCTACGGCCCGAATAACCAGAACAAGGTGGTGTTTAATTACACCACCATCGCGACCGACGAGCAGGGCGGTAACAACTACTTTGAAGGTTCGCTGGTTAAATCGACCCAGCGAATGACGGCGATCGAAACCTTCGTCGGCACCGAATCAGTCCAGAAACTGAACTTTGGTTACACCCGACCTTCCACTCAGGAAGCAACACGCCTGACCGATCTGGAAATCTGTACTCCAACCGAATGCTTGCCAAAAACCTCCTTTGAGTGGAGCAATATCGGCGATCGCATTACTCAGCGTTATAGCTCATCCCATAAGATCACAGTCCCTTCAGGAAAAATGTACGCCGATATTAATGGCGATGGCGTCGGTGAGTTGGTCCCGACGGGTCACTATGCCGATGTGAATGGTGATGGGTTTGAGGATCGCGTAACTGTTGACGCTTATACATATACCAGCTGCATTCGGGATTGTGGACGAGATCAACCTGTTAACGGGTACTTTACGAGAATTACCTTAAAAGCAGCATTGTCTAATGGGACAAGCTTTGGCGGGCTAAGCACATGGTATTACCAAACCCTTAGTGGTTTATTCAATGATGGCAGTCCTAGTGTTTCTTTCGGTGATCTAAATGGCGATGGAAAGGCCGATATGGCTTACGGTTCGCTGTTGTTTATCTCAAACGGAAATAGCTTTAGCCCACGCAGCCATAGCTTCAGGGGTAATATAGGGCTGCTAGATATCAATGGTGATGCTCTATCTGATTTGGCAATTGTGGAATCTAGTACTCGCTCGCAAAGTTATGGTGACAGTGACTGGTATTACACAAGGCACTATGTCAAAACAGCTCTAAACACGGGGAGTGGTTTTACCGGATCTACAACGGTTTATTCATCTTCTGAAAAGCGTTCTTCTACCTATAGTAGCGGTTATAACCGTACACCGATTGATACCATTGCTGACTTCGACGGCGACGGTCGTAATGATCTGATCTACAGCGGCGTTTATATGTCCGGCAACGGCAAGACCCTGCTAAATCAGCGCATATCGACCGGTTTTACCTGCGGCTCCCCTTGCCATATCTCCGATATCAATGCCGATGGCATCCCCGATATGGTCACCGCTAAAGGCTACGCCTACAAAGGCCGTAAGTCACAAAGCGTGGTGATGACCACCATCAAAAACAACACGACCACCCGCATAAACTACAAAGATATGGCCGAAGCTGGCCTGCATGAAGTAGCCAGCCAGTTTGCCTTCCCAGAGGTGCCACTGCGTGCCGGTATGCTGCTGGTTTCCTCGGTGGATACCGACAACGGCATCGGCGGCACCCGCTCAACCTCATACCGTTATGGTGGTGCTAAAGCGCACCGCACCGGCCGTGGCATGCTTGGCTTTGCCTGGGTGGAAGAGAAAGACGAAGTCACAGGTACAGTGATCCGCAGCGAATACCGTCAGGATTACCCGTTCGCCGGTTCACCGGTGAAAACCGAAACCATTCTGGCCGATGGCACAGTGGTCAATCGCGCCAGCAATGAATATGCCCTGCGCAAAAGCCATAACGATAAAGTCACTTTCACCTACGCTACGCGCAGTGAAGAGAGCAGTTACGAGCGTGATGGTAGCCTGATCTCGACCATTACCACTGAAAACAGCGAGTTTGACGCCTACGGCAATCTTGGCCGGGTGGTGGTGAACACCAGTGCAGGCAACGAGACCTACAGCAAAACCACCGTCAACAGCTATCAGAATGATGCGGTGAAATGGCACCTCGGCCGCCTGACCGATGCCACAGTGACCCATACCCACGCCAATGGCACCAGCCAGAGCCGTAGCTCAGCTTTTGAATATGACGCTACTACCGGTTTCCTGAACAAAGAGATCGTTTCTCCGGGTACTGCTGATGCAGTCACCACTACAACCAGCTACGACAGCTACGGCAACAAAGTGGCGGTCACTGTATCCGCCGGTGCGCTGCCATCTCGTACCACCACCACAGAGTTTGACGCTAACGGCCAGTTCCCGGTGAAAACCACCAATGCGCTGGGCCATAGCCAGACCATGGTGTACGACAACAAATATGGTGTAGTCACCAGTCAGACCGGGCCGAATGGCCTGACGACCAGCTGGACCTTCGACAGCTTCGGTAACCCGCTGGGTGAACAGCGTGCCGATGGCACCGGCAGCACAGTCGAACGCCGCTGGATCGAAAACTGTAACCATACCGCGCCTAATGCCGCTTACTGTGTGATCACCACCACCGACGGTGGTGCACCGGCAGAGGTTTACTTTGATGCGCTGAACCGCGAAGTGCGTAAAGTGACCCTCGGCTTTGATGGTCGTCCGGTCTATACCGATACCGTCTACAACCACAAAGGTCAGGTAGAGAAAGTCAGCCGTGCCTACTTTGTTGGCTCGCCGACTATCTACTGGGCGAACAGCTACTACGACGATATGGGTCGTGTAATCCGTGCTGAACAGCCGGGTACAGAAGGACAGGTCAAAACCACTGAAACCGAATACAACGGCCTGACCACCGTATCGATCAACAGCAAAGGCCAGCGCAAAACCACCATCACCAATGCGCTGGGCAAAATCGTCAAAGTACAGGAGCCCCTTGGCGCGACCATTGATTACCAATATGACGCTCTGGGCAACCTGCTGAAAACCACTGATAGTGCGGGCAATATTGTTAGCCTCAGCTACGACAATCTGGGCCGTAAAACCGGCATGTCCGACCCGGATATGGGCGACTGGACCTACAGCTACAACGCCTTTGGTGAACTGGTCAGCCAGACCGACGCTAAAAACCAGACGGTCACCATGGAGTACGACATCCTGGGCCGTATGGTACGCCGCACCGAGCCAGAAGGTGTTTCCACCTGGCAGTACGACACTGCAGTTAAAGGCATTGGCAAACTGGCAGAAGTGACCGGCCCGAACGGTTACCGCAAGACCTTCCAGTACGACAACCTTGGCCGTCTGATCGAAGCCACCACCGAAGCCGATAACCGTGTACTGACACTGGCCACCGAATACGACCAGTTCAGCCGTGTTACTAAGCTGGCGCGCCCACAGGGTTTCGTGACAGAAAATCTCTACACTGACCTGGGTTACCTGCAGGCAGTCCGCGCACCACGGGCACAAGTGCCTGATTACACCACCACCCATGTCGCAACCCTGCTGGAGACGGCGATCCGTGATGCGGGTGAGTTGATGGCAGAAGCCAACACCCTGTTGGTTAAAGCCGATGGCTACTTCGATGCAGTAGAGTACTACCGCGCAGCGATGCAGGATGCCACCCAGCTGAACCTGGCACCAAGTGCACACTGGCCAGCGGTCAACAGCCACTCCGAGATCTTTACCGCTAACGGGCAGGAATACACCCGTGTGATCGACCGCAACCTACGTTCCGGCGAGTTTGTACTGATCCACGGCGATGTAGTGACACCAATTGAACTGCCTGCCTATCAGATCTTCGCGCTGAACAACGGCAGTGCCAGCTATCTGGGTAACTCCCTTGATAACAAAGCACTGAACAAACAGCTGGCGGCTACTGGCCGTAAGGTGGTCTTCAGCGACAGCAATGGCGACGGCAATGTCGATATGGCGCTAGTCAGCCGTGGCAGTAATGTTTCGGTTGAAACCCTGCTGAGCCATATCAATGCACTGGAGAGTGCTGCCACCCAGATCCAGAGCACTATCACCGACGTGCTGGCACAGGGTGACAACCTGCTGGCCGAAGCTGAAACTATCTACCGTCAGGCACTACTGGCGGGCTGGTGGGCACCAGAGACCGATGTAGATTACTACAACGATTATCAGGGCTTGATTCAGAACGACCAGCATGTCTACTTCTGGCAGGCAAAAGAGCGTGACGCAGAAGGTCGCCTGACCCGTGAGATGTACGGCAACGCACTGACCAACGTCTACAACTACGATCCGGCCAACGGCCTGCTGCTACAGCAACAGACCGGCTTTGCCAGCTTCGCTAACCTGCGTGACCTGCGTTACCAGTACGACCAGCTCAACAACGTAACCCGTCGTGCTGATCTGGTACAGGAAGTGGAAGAGACCTTCAGCTACGACGGCCTCGACCGCCTGACTCAGTCAGTAGTGACCAGCACCAACGCAACTAAGCCGTTCAGCAAAACCATCGATTACGGCTATGACGCCCTGGGCAATATCACCTACAAATCCGATGTGGGTCATTACACCTATGGCGGTGTCGGCAACCGTCCGCACGCAGTCACTCAGGCGGGTAGCAACAGCTACGCCTACGATGCCAACGGTAATATGATCAACGGTGCAGGCCGGGTAATCGACTGGAGCTCGTTCAACAAGCCAACCCGCATCAGCCGCGATGGCAAAGAACTGGGCTTCACCTACGCACCAGACCGCAGCCGCTACCTGAAAACCGGCAGCGACGGTAGCAAAACACTCTACCTGAACAAGATCTACGAACTGACCACCAAAGGTCAGGAAGTCACCCACAAGCAGTTTATCTATGCCGGTAGCAGCTTAGTGGCAATGCAGATCTCAGGTCTGGATGCACAAGGCGCCGCCAAAGCGGTACAGACCCGTTACCTGCATAAAGACAACTTGGGCTCAGTGGATACCATCACCGATGGACTTGGCAACGTAGTTGAGCGCAATGGCTTCGACCCATTCGGCGCCCGCCGTGCCTCAGATTGGCGCGATAACAATGCCGGTATCAGCTTAATTCCAGTACTGACCAACCGCGGCTTCACCGGCCACGAACATATGGATGAAGTCGACCTGATCCATATGAACGGCCGTGTCTATGATCCAACACTGGGACGTTTCCTCAGTGCCGACCCGCATATCCAGTCGCCACACAACACCCAGAGCTATAACCGCTATAGCTATGTGATGAACAACCCATTGAAGTATACGGATCCGAGCGGTTACTTCTTTAAGAAGTTGTTTAAGAGTATTAAGAAGGCTTTCAAGAAGATCTTGAGTAATAAGGTCTTCAGGATTGTGGCATCCGTTGCTATAGCATATTTCGCCTTCGGTTTGGTGTCGGAGTTTGTGACCAACAGCTTGATTGCAGCATCAAATACATGTGCCTCTTGGATGGTAACGGTAGGTAATGTGGCAGGAGGAGCTGCCGCAGGCTTTAGTGCCGGGCTTGTAGGATCGGGAGGTGACCTAAAATCGGCCTTTACTAGTGCTGTAACAGGGGCTGCATCAGGGTTTATTGGTGCGAGCAGTTTATTCGGCAATCTGGGGGATGTAACAACGGGTCGAATACTTGCTCACGGCGTTGTTGGTGGTTTGAGCAGTAAAGTGCAAGGCGGCCGTTTCATTAATGGTTTCGTAAGCTCTGCTTTTGCTAAATCAGTCTCGGGCAAAATTGCTAAATGGAGTGCACATGATGTCGTTAAATCCATAGCTGCTGGCGTTGTGAGTGGTACGGCTTCTGTTCTTGGTGGAGGTAAGTTTAAGAATGCTGCGTTTACGGGGGCGTATCAGTATCTGTTTAATCAGGCTACTGCAACCGATCAGGGTACAGAGCAAACAAAAGAAAGTACTTCGGCAAAATTTGTTCTCTCAATTAAAGGGTTTGAAATCGGTTGGGGGCCTGATGGACTTATTTTTGGTTTTGGTAAGGGAAATATCAAGGCCGGTTTCTCTGGCGATGATGCTACGGGTCAAATTGGCAACTACCGCTTCAAAGAAAATAAACAAGAAGTCTGTTCCAGCGGGGCCCTTTCAATTTGTGCGGGGCAAGAGGACGGAAAGGCAATCATGTCCGCCGAGATCAAACATCGTACAGGGATTAGTGTTAAGGTTTCAGGGGAGGATCCTTTGAATCCAAACAATGGAATATTAAAAGGGAGTTTAGGTTTAGATCCAGCTAAGAGAAGAATGTGCGCAGCAGGGTTAAGCGATGATTGCTAGGCGGAAAATTCAAAAGATATTAAGTTACTTTGGATTACTATTTTTGGGCCTTCTAGTGGCTGTGGGAGGATTATTCCTATATATGTCTCACACGACAGACGGGCATAAAAATGATGTTGTTGATGTGGTTTTTCATTATGTAAGATCAAGCGATTTGAGTGGTTATATTCTTGAGGGCAGAAGTGTCTCAGAACTAGGTGAATTGGTGAGCTGCATTGGTGAGGATAATTCAGTAACGGTTTATTATGCGGATGTGACCTATTCGACTGCTTCTCTTGAGTGCAGCTTTAAGGGTGGAGTAGGGAAGTTGGAAGCTAAATTAATGCTATTAGATGACGGTCGTTGGGTGGTAGATAGAATGACATTTCGTGATATACATTTTGGTAATTGAAAAGAGAGATAACTGGGTTAAGTCTTGAATTGTGCATCACGCGATAAAGCTTGAGCGTGGCACCAGACTCCCTTCCGCGCAGCTGAGTATTGCAGGCTGAATGCGATCAAAATCCTGAGTGTTTGAGGCGGTCGGGTGGGAAGGTGCAAGTAAGCCCCACTCGTGCTCTGCGAGATATACGGCCTGCAGATTCTAGGCGCGCGGTGCAGTGAATGGCCTTAGTCCTTCACAAACAGTGCAACAACGAAGATGTAGGCCGTATATCTCGCCTTTATGCCCTTTGGGTGCTTCGGGGCCGCCGTGATGTAGCGTACTCTTCGTTGGTAGTTTTTGACAGGTCCCGACATGCCTGCAAACTGCCGCCTTGATTACACACCATCACGGCGGCCAGAGTGCCGGTGAGGCTTGTTTGCACCTTCCCTGATTTCAGGATTTAGCATTCAGGCGAAACACGCAGGGAAGTTGCCATAGGCAACCAAGCGGAGTGCCAGCTAGGCGCCCCCGCCTTTAGATTGTTAAGACCTTTGGCGAAACAAAGGTCTTAACCCGCCATCAGGCGGAACAGCAAAATCGATAAAAAACTAATGGGCCAGGTCTGCACACAGTTCACCGTATGATCTCCACCCCCTATAACCCAAAAACCAATTAAACCGAATTAAAGTAACCAGATAGGTACCGTTAGGGATGACTATAAAAAGAAGTAGGTTATTTACCGCATGCCTGAGTGCTGCTTTCTGTACTGCAGTGTCTGCAGGAAAAATCGTGGCAATCGATGTAGCAGGTGCCCAAGATACAAAGCACCCTGATATCGTACAACTCACTTTAGATCAGGATCTGAACGTTGCTGGCTGCGACCCGCGAAATATTGGGATTCGTAAATCAGATACCCATCTGGTCAGCTACGCTTATGCTGCTTTCCTGGCAGACAAAGATGTCACTCCATCGCTCTTATCCCAGCAGTACTTTAGTAACCGTTGTATCGCGGTGAGGCTTGCATCAGGCAACAACCTGAATAACAGCACGCCCGCACCAGTATTGCAGGATAACCATCCATCCCTGTACGCCGCATTCTCCTTTGAAAATATCACCGGCAATACCATACAAGGTGCCGGCAACAACGCCACCACACTCACCGCATCAACCATCTCGCGGGTGCCCGGTGTAATAGGCGATGCCCTTAAAGGCCCTGCAACTCTGACATCGTCGATCCCGGCCAGTGGTAAATCTCTTAGCTTCTATATCAATCTACCAGCAAGTTCAGGTGAGTATCTCCGTATTGGTGAAAGCGGCAGCAACTTCGCCCTCGAAATAGGCCCAGATTCCGCACCAAACGTACACGCCTATCACGGCACCCATATTCTAACCCGTTACAACGGCGACTACGCGGGCCGTTACGGTAGCTGGCAGCACGTCTACTTTGAGCACGTATCTGGTGCAGCCAAGCTATATATAAATGGCACCAAAGTTCAGGAAAGCACAGTCACTTTCAGCGACACCAGCTCACTCAAAATTTCACTACCATCCAATGCCACGCTCGACCAGTTCAGAGTGTTTTCAGCAACGCTTACCGCTTCTGAGGTAAGCGCATTGGCGTCTGAGGTATCGAACTAAGAAAATCAACGGGGTCAGAAAATCAACGGGGTCAGGTCTTGAATTGTGCATCATGCGATAACGTTTGAGTGTGGCACCAGACTCCCTTCTGCGCAGCCGAGTATTGCAGACTGAATGCGTTAAAAATCCTGAGTGTTTGAGCCCTCGGGGCGAGTTTCAGGATTTAGCATTCAGGCGAAACACGTAGGGAAGTTGCCATAGGCAACCAAGCGGAGGGGCGCCTTTAGATTGTTAAGACCTTTGGCGAAACAAAGGTCTTAACCCGCCACTAGGCGGAATAAGCATAAAATTTAGTCTCGAATAGATAACGCATTTACTGAGTTAATGAATACCCATATAGAAAGGAATCTTAAAATGAGATCAACACTATTCTTTGTTCTGTTGTTGAGTATGCCTTGCTTTGCAAGTGACCCTGTCACCGCTAAGGTAGAAGAAATCCTCTCTTACAATAATAGTGATTTCGTCTTCATTAAAGTCTCTCCCAAACCACAAAATAAACCAGCCTGTGCAACGAATGAGTACGATTACTCGTTTCACATGAAGCCGTCCCAAGGAAACTCTATTTACAGTACGATCTTGTCAGCGAAGTATGCAGATAAAGAACTAACCTTTTTGGGTATTGGTTCTTGTGATCCCTTCCAGACGAATTCAGAAATGCTACATGCTGTTATATTGAAATGATTTTTAAAGATATTTTGAAATAAACGGGGTCAGGTCTTGAATTGTGCATCATGCGATAACGTTTGAGCGTGGCACCAGACTCCCTTCCGCGTAGCCGAGTATTGCAGACTGAATGCGTTAAAAATCCTGAGTGTTTTAGCCCTCGGGGCGAGTTTCAGGATTTAGCATTTAGGCGAAACACGCAGGGAAGTTGACATAGGCAACCAAGCGGAGGGCGCCTTTAGATTGTTAAGACCTTTGGCGAAACAAAGGTCTTAACCCGCCATCAGGCGGAACAGGAAAACAAGTATCGTGACGATAAGTCGCTCCTATAAACTATCTGAGCGCACTGTTTTGTAGGAGCGATCTGTGGTCGCGAATAATGTATTAAAAACAAAAATCTGTAAGCTTTTCCTTTCCGTGAAAACGGAAAAAGGCCTGATTTAGCAACTTAATTTGGACTAAAAATAGGGAAATGAAATGAACTTAAAACCTTGGATCGCCGCTGTATTGTTTTCGATTTCTTCACCTGTTTTCGCACAAGAAGCCGTAGGCCCTGTTGAGGAAATAAGAGTGTGCGGTACCGGCAGCGAATCAACTAACCAGTGGATTAGAACAATTACTTTCAAAGTCGGCGGGAAATGGTTTGGTGTATATGCCGACCACTACAGCAACTCCAGTTATAGCAGTCTTGATAATAATTTTGTTCCGTCGATCGTTATGATGGCATTCTCGCAGAACTTAAGTGTAAGTGTTAAAGCAACTGATGATTGGGGTTATCACTTCAGTAATTGCGGGCTAGCGTCTGGAAAGGTATTTCATGGCAATGCCGGTGATTATGTCAGTGTCGTGAAGTAATTCTGGCAGTTAAAGATCCTATAGGTCTTATTCGTTTGAGTATGCCCTTTCACATTTAATCAGTTTCTGCGCCTAGACGACGCACAGTGATATGACTAGGCCGTCTTTAGTAAAAACGACCTATTGAACTGCGCTTACTAGAAGGGCAAGGTTGTGCCCTGTCTAAATTTGTCCATGGATGGATATGATGTCTTTGAAATTAAGATCCGGCTTCGGTTTTTCGCTGAAGCTTATCGTCATTGCCGTATTTTTGAATCCTTTCAGTCAGCTGGTTGCTAACCAGCCCCATCCTGCTGGCTACGAAGAAGGTTACTATTGGTCTTGGGCTAATCATGGCCACTACGTTGCTTATGGACCCGAAGCTGTCTGTGACATCATCGATTACAATAAGCAACGCATCGATTTCACAATTCATGGCGATGCGGCTATTTGTCATATCTGTATTTACAATACGACACTCTCCAATGGCAGTTGTGTTAACAACTATGGTATTCCACACCTTAAGTATGAACGTAAGTATGTAATCAATAAGTACCCTTGTGGTGACTTGAAGGGTGTAGACGAGTGCGATAGTCCTCTACCTCCGTACGTTGAGCCAAATGTTCCCCCAGTTCATCCGTTAACCAAAGAGGATCGCCTAAACGGTGAGGCTTCCTGCACAGGGGAGCCAACTGCAGGCAACCCCATCACTATCGCTAACGGCAATAAATACCAACAAGAGTGGTTACTGGATCCCCGTTTTTCATTGCCACTTACTCTCAGTTACAACAGCTCCGACCAGCAGTGGCGGCATAGCTGGCAGTATCAGTTTGGTCTGTCTGATGACACTGGTAATCAAGCTTCGCTCATTCGGCCAGACGGTAAAGGCTTTGCTTTCACTAAAACCAACGAGATCTGGTCGACCTTCTCAGACCTGAACTACATAGTTGAAGCCTTTGATGATGACGTTGGCAGTGCCTGGAAAGTGATCACACCATCGGGCACTACCGAGATCTATAACGATCAGGCGCAACTGTTATCGCTGACTACCCTGCAAAACCAGCAATACACTCTCAGCCATACCGATAGTACGACCGAAATCACCGGCCCGTTCGGCGATAAGCTCCTGCTGGAGTTCAATGACAGCAAACAGCTCACTCAAGTCTCTCTAAACGGCGCAGTGCAAAGCACTTTGGTGTGGGATAACGAAGGTCGCCTGCAAAGTCGCACTGACGCCCAGAACCAGACCATCAGCTACCACTACGAAGACAGCAACTTCCCCAATCACCTGACCGGTATCACGGGTGCCGATGGCCAACGTTTTGCGACCTGGGCATACGATAGTGAAGGGCGCGGTATCTTGAGTGAACACGCCGGAGAAGAGCGGGCAACACTGCAGTTTAACGATGATGGCACTACCACAGTTACCAACTCACTGGGCAAGCCGACCACCTACCACTTCACCGAGATCGAAGGGGTAAAACGCCCGACTCAGGTGGAAGGCCATGCAACAGTTCACTGTGTTGGCGCTAACCAAAATTACAGCTACGACGCCTTAGGCCGCCTACAGAGCAAAACTGATTGGCAGGGTCGTGAGACCCGCTACGAATACAACGACCGCCATCTGGTTACTCGCATTGTTGAAGCGGCCAACACCCCGGAAGAACGTATCACTGATCAGCAATGGCATGGCTCGTTGCCGTTGCTACTGGAACGTGCCCAGCAGGGAAGAACAATTGATTACACCTACGGCAGCAATTATCGACTGATAACTCAGTCTGGACGATGAGGAGAGGGGCTTGGTCACCTTGCGGAATTCTGTGATTCGAAAAATTGGACCGGTTTTCATTGTTAGTCTTTGTCTATCCGATACTTCGTTTGCTGCATTAGAAGGCGGAAAGTGGTGTTCAAAGCTAAAGGATTGGTCATTGTTTTGTGCACGTAGCCCTAAAACGTCAACTCAAGTTTCTTGTGAAAGCTACGGAGGGTATAACCTAACTGTCCACTCAGTAGTATGGTTGTCAGAAAGGACTGTTACTTATCGCTTTAATGGAATCTTTCCCCCTCCAGCGATAACGTGCTCAGTTGGAGCAGACTGGTATGCTTGTATCGATAGCCACTGTTCGGAGTTAAACGATGAGGTAGTAAAACCCGTTGTTACTAAGGAACGGTTAAAAGGCAGTCATATCTGCACTGCTGGCAACCCCATCACTATCGCTAACGGTAATAAATACCAACAAGAGTGGTTACTCGATTCCCGTTTCTCATTGCCGCTTTCTCTCAGCTATAACAGCGCTGATCAGCAGTGGCGTCATAGCTGGCAATTCCAGTTCGGTCTGTCTGATAACTCAGGCGATAAGGCCTCACTAATACGCCCGGATGGCAAAGGGTTTGGGTTCACTAAAACCAATGACATCTGGTCAACCTTCTCAGACCTGAACTACAAGGTTGAAGCCTTTGATGATGGCGCTGGCAGTGCCTGGAAAGTGACCTCTCCATCGGGTACTACCGAGATCTATAACGATCAGGCGCAACTGCTGTCACTGATCACCCTGCAAAACCAGCAATACAGCCTCAGTCATACTGACAACAGCACAGAGATCACCGGTCCGTTCGGCGATAAGCTCCTGCTGGAGTTCAATGACAGCAAACAACTCACTCAGACCGCCCTAAACGGTACCGTTCAAAGCACTTTGGTATGGGATAACGACGGCCGCTTGCAAAGCCGTACTGACGCCCAGAACCAGACCAGCAGCTACCACTACGAAGACAGCAATTTCCCGAACCATCTAACCGGTATCACCGGCGCCGATGGCCAGCGTTTTGCCACCTGGGCTTACGATAGTGAAGGCCGTGGCATCTTGAGTGAACACGCCGGAGAAGAGCGTGCGACTTTGCAGTTTAATGATGACGGCTCTACCACAGTTACCAATTCACTGGGCAAACAGACCACCTATCACTTCACCGAGATCGAAGGGGTTAAGCGCCCTACACAGGTGGAAGGTCATGCTACGGCGAACTGTGTCGGCGCTAACCAAAACTACAGCTATGACGCCTTAGGCCGCCTACAAAGCAAAACTGATTGGCAGGGGCGCGAGACTCGTTATGAGTATAACGACCGCCATCTGGTGACTCGCACCATCGAAGCGGCCAACACCCCAGAAGAACGTATCACTGAACAGCAATGGCATAGCACGTTGCCATTGCTACTGGAGCGCACCCAGCAGGGACGCACCGAGACCTATCAGTACAACGAACAGTATCAGCTGATACACACCGAACAGCGTTAAGGATGACAAGACAGATGAAACGGAAGCAACTACAGCAGATTAAGCCTGTGTTGGCGCTGGTGTCGGGTTTGGCACTGACCGCCGCGATTCAGCAAGTTCATGCCAGTCAGTGGCAGTATCAGTACACCGATAAAGGCCTGATCAGCCAGATCGATGGTCCGCGTACCGATGTGGATGATATCACCCGCTATGAGTACAACGACCGTGGTCAGCTGATCCGACTGACCAACGCCTTAGGCCACCAGATCCAACTGGGCAACTACACGGCACTGGGACAGGCGCAACAGCTGATCGATGCCAATGGCGTCGAGACCACCCTGAGCTATGATGCCGTAGGCCAACTGATCAGCAGTACTTTGCACAGCCAGCAGGGCGATGCGACCACTCGCTACCAATACAATGCAGTCGGTCTGGTTACCCGGATCACACTACCCGATAGCAGCTACCTGAACTACGAGTACGACCCCGCACGCCGCCTGACCGCCATTGAAAACAACCTGGGTGAGCGACTGGAATACACCCTCGATGCGATGGGTAATCGCACCGAGCAGCGGGTAAAAGAGGCAGATGGCAGCCTAACCCAGCAGCTCAGCCGCCAGTATGATGAACTGGGACGCCTGCTGAAGAACGTCGGTGCTGCCCAGCAGACCACCGCCTATCAATACGACCCAGACCATAACCTGCTGCAAACCACCGATGCCGAGCAGAACCCCAGCCAGCACAACTACGATGCGCTGAATCGTTTGGTCAGCAGCACCGATGCTGAAAACCAGATCACCCAGCTGAGCTACAACCCCTTCGATGAGATCACCGAAGTCACAGATCCACGGGGCTTAGTAACCCGCTACAGCTATGACAACCTGGGCCGGATTATCGAACGCACCAGCCCCGATACTGGCACTACCACATACAGCTACGACACGGCGGGCAATCTGACCAGCAGCACTGATGCCAAAGGCACAGTTACTGACTATCAATACGATGCACTCAACCGAGTCACCCATATCAGCTACCCAAGCCAGCCCGAGCTAAACATCGAATACCACTATGATGGCGACGGCACAGTAGTCACTGGTGAACGGGTGCTCGGGATGCTGACACAGCAAACCGATGCACTTGGCCAGATCCAATACCGCTACGATGACCGCGGTAACCTGATCGAGAAAAAGCGCAGCCTGAGTCATACCGACCTCAACGCAGAGATCACCACCGGATACCAGTGGAACCTGACCAACCAGCTAACGGGCATGACCTATCCAAGTGGTTTGACCGTTCAGTATCAGCGCAACCAAGCCGGGCAAGTGATTGCCGTTGAGCAAAGCGACAGCAGTACAACACACACTCTGCTCAGCAATATCAGCTACCAGCCTTGGGGCGGCATCCGAGAACTGCAGTGGGGCAATGGCCTGATCCTCAGCCGTAACTACGATCTGGATGGTCAACTAATACAGCAGCAGACAACCGATCTGCCGGCACTGAGCTATCAATACGATCAGGTGGGTAATATCACCAGTATCACAGAGACAAACAGTGACCAAAGCAGCAGTGACCAGCAATACGGCTATGACCGTATCTACCGCCTAACCTCAGAAGACCACGCCGACTGGCAGAAAAACTACCAGTATGACGAAGTAGGGAACCGCACCGAATTAGCCCATGAGTACATCAACAAAGACGGGCTGACCAAAAACAAAACCACCACCTATCAATATGATACGGATAGCAACCAGCTCGCTAAGATCGGTCGCCGCAGTGTAGTGCAAGATGAAAACGGCCACACCACCGCAGGGCTGATCAACAAACGCCGTTTTGAATATGACGCCCGCCAGCGCTACAGCGCTTACTACCATAACGAACAGCTCAAAGCGCGTTACCACTACAACGGTGGTGGTGAACGTACCATAAAACAAAACTACCGTAAGAAGGACAGTAAAACCCAACTCAAAAACAACTGGGTCTACCAGTACAACCCCGCCGGTCAGTTGATCAGCGAACGCCAGTACAACACCCAGCAACTGCTGCGTATCGACCGCCAGTACATCTGGCTAGATAGCCTGCCGGTAGCCTTTGTGGAATACCGTTACAACAACAAAGGGATTAAAACCAAAGAACAGCTGGCCTACCTGCACAGTGACCACCTGAACACACCACGTGTGGCTACCAATGCAGATAAGACCACTGTTTGGGAATGGAAGTCTGATGCATTCGGATTAGGCAAAGCCAACACCAACCCAGATGGAGATAAGCTCAAAACCCATATCGCCCTGCGCTTCCCAGGCCAGCAATATGATGGTGAAACCGGCCTGCACTATAACTACTTCAGAGATTACGACCCACGGACTGGGCGGTATATCGAGAGTGATCCGATCGGGTTACGTGGTGGGTTGAATACTTATGGGTATGTTGGAGGGAATCCGTTAAACCATAGCGATTCGCTTGGTTTGATGACCGACATAGCCTGCCAGCTCTACCCAGATCTTGTAAATTGTGATCAGTTGGCAGAGAGAGCAACGGTTCCTGCGGCGGGAGGGCCAGCGCTCTCTGGCAAGAAAAAGTTTTGCCCTGAAAAAGGAGGTGCCGCGAAAAAACTTTTTGCTAATCTCAGTCCTAAAGATCCTATTTTGAAACCTTCTACTCAAAAAATTGGCAATATCTTAAGCCAGAATCAAAGCGGGAAATTTAACTATGTTGTGAAGCAGGATGGGACCTTGGTTTTAGGTCGAAGCGGCCTGAATAGACCAAATGGACATATTAATCTAGCGCAGGGTGGAAAGGTCCAGGCGGCCGGCGAAGCTAAATTCGTTAACGGCGAGTTAAAGTATATTGATAATCGTAGCGGTCACTATAAACCTAGTGGTGAGGAAGCTCGAACAGCCGCTCTAAAAGCATTTGAGAATCAGGGGCTGAAGCCTTCAAAAGGTTATATAGAAAGAGACTATTAATGAAAAACGAAGAAGAGTCAGTGTATCTGAATGTTTTGCTTGATCAAGTATTTGATATCTTGTTTGTGAAGCAGCGGGGTGTGAATGATGCAGAGGTCATTTTCGTTAAAATCCTCGAACTACTTGAGGAAAACGAAAGGCTTAAGTGCTGGTTTTTACATTGCGTAAGAGAATGTGCACTTTCTGATGAAATCGATGCAACAGCTTTCACGGAAAGGCCGCCAAATTTCATTGATCCGGATTTGGTTCTATTCATGGCTCATGCTACGAGATGGAAAGAATTTTTTTCAATCGCTCAGGAGCGGAAAGCTTCGTTGTTCACCATTAAGCGCTTTAACCGTGAAATAGATTACAGTGAGCTTCTGTTGAGCTCACTGTCAGATGATTGGGACGATGCGGATTTTTATCGATTTTTTAACCGATAAAGGAAACTCTAGGGGCCAAGTCTAGGGAACCAATGGAGTCAGGTCTTACATTGTACTTAGCGCAAAAAAGTTTGAGCATTGCACCAAACTCCCTTCCGCGAAGCCGAGTATTGCAGTCTGGATGCGTTAGAAATCCTGAGTGTTTGAGCCCAGCGAGCGAGTTTCAGGATTTAGCATTCAGGCGAAACACGCAGGGAAGTTGCCGAAGGCAACCAAGTGGTGGGCTGCTTGGGGATTGTTAAGGGGAACAGTCAGTACGTTCCCCTTAACCCGCCAAAAGGCGGAATAGGAAAAACTATCAGCTCAGATAATCAATAAAACACCGCCGTTGCCACCAATCACTACTCCGCAATACCGCTTTTATCACCTCACGTTCTTTTTCATTGCCGTATAGGCTTGCTGGCGGCTGGCTATGAATATGCGGCAGGGCACGGCTGTATCTTTCCCGGCATAGTTTGTGAAACAGCGGGTAATCTAAAGTCCCCGACGGTTGTTCTTTCAGGATCTGGGCGATCAGCTGTGCAGCCATCGGGAACACCGGTAGCTGCGGGCAGAGGTAAAACATCAGCCAGCTGGCAGAGCGCTGTGGCTGGTCGCTGCTGAATACTTCCTCGGCCATTGCTGTTGTGAGGTCGATCGCTAATTGATGGCGCAGATCATGATCGCCGTGTTCTATCTGATCCCATACCGGCTCTATATGGTTACGGATAAAGGAATCCAGATCGGAGGCGACACGCAGGGTGCTGAGTCCGGCTTCCGGGATGTTGCGGGCTTTACGCAGAATATCGATATAGGTTTTATCGACCAGTGTGCGGCCGGCGTTGAGCCAGTCAAAACGGGCGGCGTGTTCTACGCTGCCATAGAAAATAGTTAACAGCCCGTTTTCGCTGCTGCGTGGGTCGGTGCCGTTACCGACAGTTCGACTGGCTTCACTCCAGGCAAAAAAGGCGTTCATGGCAGGTGTCTGTGCTAGCTGAATACCCATTATCTCAACTCACTTCTCAAGGGTTCAGAAAACGGCTGGCATTGGGTGTTTGGCAAAACACCTGAATCTGCCAGTAACCAGCTTCAAATATAGGGTTGTAACCAGTGGCTCAACAGCGCCAGTCAGGCTTTCTAGCTGGAGCCAGTAATCTAGGGGAGGGCATTTAACCCTGTGAAATGAATGGCTTAAGATGTATATTTCTTTATCGAATAAAAATAAAATTTTTTATTCCTTTGAAATTTAACCAGCCTCACTATACTGGCTCCATCGAGTTTCCGAAACTGGCGCCATAAATTGGATGCGCCACTGACTCATGGTGAGGTCATTATGTCAGCACAAGTAGCATACACAGCACAGGTTTCTGTTAAGACTAACGCTTCTGCGTCTGCAAAGGTTGTTAAGCAGGCAAAACCGGTGATGCGTTCTATGCCTAAAGCTGAGGTAAAGCAGACCCCTGTTTACGATTTTGTAGGTATCGCCGGCTGATCTAAGTTTCTGATTTTGGGAAGAAGCCCGGCTTTTGCCGGGCTTCTTCGTTTTGGTTCCCAAACATACTGCTATTAAGTTGCTTTCTTCTCCGGGAAGAAGCTACTGGGCTGATATCGACCACTTCTAGTTTTTATCTTAGGGTTTCGCCCTTGCTGGGCGAGCAAAGGCTTTTGCTCGGCCAAAAGCCTTGTGCAATCCAAAGGCCGCCCCTCTGTTCGGTCGGCTAGCCGACTCTCCTGTGCGCTCAATTTTATAATGGGCGCTGCAAAAACTCGGCGTATAACGCCTCAAACAGTTTGCCGCACTGATCCATTCTAAAATTGAGTGCTCGGCTTCACAGACGGGGGAGTGTCCGTGCAATAGTGAGCTGTGAGGATATCGTTGCTAGAAAGGATTATTGAAGAGAAGCCGCTTACGGAGCAAGCGGCTTTTTTGTGCTTATTCCGCCTGTTTTTCAGGCAGTGGCACTATCATCATCGGGATGCGTGAACGGTTCAGTACATTCTTCGCTACGCTGCCGAGAAAAGTATGCAAGCGGCCTTTTTCGTGGGTGCCCATCACGATCAGGTCGACTTCCAGATCCTCAGCGACTTTCAGAATAGTCTCTGCCGGATAGGCTTCAACGACCTGAATTGATTTGATCTGGTCGCGGACTGCCTGTTCGTCCGGATGCAGGTTTCCCCAGAAGTTATCCTGTCGGGCGTGGAGTTTTTCTTCTGCACGGTTCAGGCGCTCTTCCAGCAGTTTGTGGCGGCTGGAGGAATCCATCACATAGGTTTGCAGTGTCAGCTTGGCTTCGCTGGATAGCTTCTCAACGACGCTGAGGATATGGATTTCAGCACCGGTTTTCTTAGCCAGATAGGTCGCCTGTTCAAATGCGGCAGTCGAACCTTTGGACAGGTCAGTGCTGTATAGAATTCGTCTCATCTCTTTAAGCATGGTGATGTCTCTGAGATTAACGCCAGGGCTTTGATCCCGTGGCATTGAGGTGAAGTCTTTAAGTTGCAGTTAACATCCGGCCCCGAGTGGGGCCGGTTTAGTATGTTGCGTCAGTACCCGAAGGCTCGCGGCAGGAATAGTGCAAGCTCTGGCAGGAAGGCGATCATTACCACTGCTACCGCAGACACTGCTGCAAATGGCAGGGCTTTAGTGGTGACCTCTTCCAGTGAGGTATCGGAGATGCCTGAGGCAACAAAGAGGTTCTCACCCAGCGGCGGTGTGGAGAAACCGATCGACAGACTACATACCATCACGATACCGAAATGGATCGGATCTATGCCCAGGTTATAGGTTACCGGTAGCAGTACTGGCGTCAGTATCATGATCGCAGCCAGTGTTTCCATGAACATACCCACGAACAGCAGGAAGCCGATAATCAGCAGCCAGATAAAGTAGACGTTATCTGTCAGGCTGAGCATCGATTCAGCGACTATCGCCGGGATCTGGTTTTCAACCAACAGGCGACCAAAGACTGTTGCGGTGAACAGGATCAGCAGTACGCGGCCAGACAACCAGGTAGTGGTCTCCAGTGAGCGGGTAATGTCTTTCCATTTCAGCTCTTTATGGATAAACAGACCGATAGCCAGGGTATAGAAGATCGCAACGATGGCAGACTCAGTTGGCGTAAAGAAGCCGGAGTAGATACCACCCAGAATCACCAGTGGTGCCAGTACAGACCAGAAACCGGAACGGAACGCTTCGGTGATCTGGCTGACAGACCAGCCTTCTGCTGTGCCTTTGTAGCCGTTACGGCGGCAGCGGATGTAGTTCAGTGTCATCAGTGCACCGGCCAGTACCATGCCTGGCACGAAACCAGCAATGAACAACTTAGTGATAGATACGCTCTGGAACTCACCATGGCGGGCAATGGCTTCAGCCGGTACCTGCATACCGATCGCTGAGATACCGAAGATAACCATTGGAATCGATGGCGGGATAACGATCCCCAGGCCGCCGGAGGAAGCGGTCACTGCAGAGGCGTAGCCTTTGTCGTAACCGCGGTTCACCATTGCCGGAATCATCAGCATACCAACGGCTGCTGTGGTTGCCGGGCCTGAGCCGGAGATCGCGCCAAAGAACATGCAGGCCAGTACGGCCGCTGCAGACATACCACCGGTTACCGGACCGGCAAAGCTTTCAGCCAGATGCACCAGTCGTTTGGATATACCGGCTGCCTCCATCAGCGCGCCTGCAAGGATGAAGGCGGGTAGGGCCATCAGTGGGAATGAACCGACTGAGGTAAAGGCTATCTGGACAAATTTAATCGGGTTCTGGTCGAGGTACAGGAAGGATGCTAGTGCGGCAACACCCAGTGATACTGTAACGGGAGCCCCCATTACAAGCAGGACCAGAAATGACCCGAACAGAATCAGGACAATAGATGTTTCGGTCATGAGCTGGCTCCGGATCAGACAGTTTCTTTTTGTTTTTGGTCATCCAGGTGGTGAGCGTCGTCGATCAGCTCATCCAGCTCCTGGGATTCAGGATCGCGAATATCGATCCCTTTAACGAACTTGAAGTAGTTCACCTGAATGATCCGGATGGTCATCAGAGCAAAGGCGATCGGCAGGATCATGTAGATATACTTCATCGGTATACCCAGCGTCTGCGATTTCCAGAACAAGTTCATTTTGTTGAATACGAAGTCGTAAGACAGGTAAACGAAGTAGCTGTTAAAACCGATCCAGATCAGGTCAGAAATCCCCTCCAGGATGGGAGGTAGTTTCTCTGGCATCAACTTGTACTGGAAGGTTACCCGGTTGTGGGCGGCTAACTTGGCGGCGTAACTTGCGCCGAAAAATACGAACCAGACGAACATATAAACCGACAGTTCTTCACTCCAGGAGAAGGAGTAACCGAACAACTGGCGGGAAACGATCTGTGCAAACAATAAGGTGACAAACAAGGCCAGCAACGTACGACAGATGTAGCTTTCGATATTGTTCAGGAAGTGAAAGATTTTACTACTCATGCTTTGGCCTCCGGTAAATGTATATGCACCGGGCGAGCCCGATGCATATACGATTGATGATGTAATACCCTTAGGTATCAGACTTCATCGCGACCCAGAGAGCGCAGCAGCTCGTTCACTTTTCCTTTGCCGCCTACACTTTCATAGAACTTCGGCCATACAGCCTGCTGAGCACGTTTCGCCCATTCAGCTTCGTCCTGCAGTTTATCGATCTGCATGCCGTACTTGCTAACCAGTTCTGCTTTGATCGTTTTTTCCTGATCCTTCAGCCACTGCAGGCTGTAAGCAGTTGCTTCCAGACCCGCTTCGGTAATCGCTTTCTGAGTCGCTTCGTTCTGATCCTGGTACAGGGATTCAGAGATGATCAGCGGCTCCAGCAGGAACAGGTAATGCAGGTCAGTGATGTACTTCTGTACCTCACCGAACTTCATCGCATAGATAGTGGTGTAAGGCGTATCCTGACCATCTACAACACCCTGCTGCAGAGCAGTGAAGGTTTCAGACCAAGCCATTGGCGTTGGGTTATTACCCCAGGACTTGTAGGTGTCGATCATGATCTCGTTCTTAGGAACACGAACCACTACACCATCAAGGTCATCCAGTTTCTGGATTGGCTTTTTAGAGTTACTCAGTACGCGGAAGCCACTGTAAGTCCAGCCGATGATACGAACGCCAGTATCGCGCACAGTGTTCTGAACCAGTTCAGCGCCTACAGGGCCTTCAACGGTTTTCTGTGCCTGATCCAGGTTTTCGAAGATGTATGGGAGGGAAAGAATACCCAGAGTCGGAGAGAACGGTGCCAGGTTGTTACTTGCCAGGATGGAGAAATCCAGTGTGCCCAGTGCAGCATCGTTAACGGTGTCCTGCTCAGAGCCCAGCTGGCCGTTCAGGAATAGTTTAGCGCTATGCTTGCCACCGGTTTTTTCTTTCAGAAGCTCGGTGAACTTCAGACCCAGTGCTTCCTGTGCACTGCCGCCGCCATCGCCCACTGCAATGTTCCAGTTAGCGGCGCTCACGCTGGCGGATAGTAGCAGGCCAGCCGTCAGGGAAATTACTTTAGTGATCTTATTCTTATGGTTCATAAGTATCTCCTGAATTTTTGTTTTTCAGCTATCTTGGCGTAGCTGAAAGTAAAACTGGCTCCTGGCAAAGAGCCACCGGGTCAGCGGATATCAGACGCCCGTTCACATCCTGTACTACTCCGGTCCGCCCCGGGTCTCATTATCACTGTTGTTGTAAGACTGGCTGCGTGCTCTGGTGAGTGTTTCGCTTGCCGTTGTCCCCGTGTGACAATGCCGTAATATTTAAACGATGGGCTCAGGTTGTTTAGGGCCAGCTTATCGACCCTTGTGGGGCCAGTGCCGAAGCCCCTGTATTTACTGGGGTTTGCGGGTTCCTGAGGATGACTCAATTTGGTTTTGTTGCTTCTTGTTGGTTGGTTTGGTGCCAGGTTTATTGTTCCGCCTGATGGCGGGAATATTTTTGTTTGGCCAATGGTCTTGGCAATCTACATATCGAGTGAGCCAAACTGCTTTATCAATTGTTTGCTGTAGAAGTGAACTAAGTGAACGATTATTTTTCCGTTCTTGTTCCGCCTGCTGGCGGGTTAAGGGGAACGTACTGACTGTTCCCCTTAACAATCCCCAAGCAGCCCTCCACTGGGTTGCCTACGGCAACTACCCTGTGTGTTTCGTCTTTATGCTAAATCCTGAAACTCGCCCTATGGGCTCAAACAATCAGGATTTTTGCCGCATCAAGCCTGCAATACTCGGCTGCGTGGATGGGGATTTTGTGCCACGCTGATGTTTCTGTAGACCATTAGATGACGCTAGTTTTAAGTGAGAAGGGACTTATCTCTTAGGGGGGAGCTTTCTGTCTCCTCTCTTCGGTAGTACTGATGGTCGCGAACGCTTGGGCTTTAGAACTCCTGCTTGGTTGAACACAGCGCATGTAAATTCCCTTCTGCGCTGCTGAGTATTGCAGCCAGCATGTGATAAGAATCCTGAATGTTTGAGCCTGAAAGGCGAGTTTCAGGATTCCACATGCTGGCGAAACACGCAGGGAAGTTGTCGTAGACAACCAAGCAGAGGGGCGGCTAGGCGCCCCCACCTTTAGATTATTAAGACCTTTGGCGAAACAAAGGTCTTAATCCGCCGATAGGCGGAAATAAAAAAAATCCCTCTATAGTCAGGTCTCTACTTTTCTAATTGGCCGTTTCACCTTACAGTCTCCCTCGTTTAGGCGATCAATGGCCGGAGTAACCTATGCCGACAGAAGCTGATGTACAGACCCCGCATGAAGGATTGCGCATCGGTCAGCAGATCCGTGACTTGCGCAAAGCCAAGGGCGTTACGCTGGTGCAGATGGCTGAGGCGATAGGGCGTTCCACTGGTTATGTCAGTCAGGTTGAGCGGGGTGTGTCTGCGCTGCCGATTCCTGTGCTGCAAAAGATCTGTCAGTTGTTGGATGTCAGTATCAGTTGGTTTTTCCATACCGATAAGCAGCCTCCTGCGGCTGAGGTTGATGTGATTGTTCGTCGTGATGACAGACGTTCTCTTAGTTTTACCGGTACCGGCATCTCTGAGCAGTTACTCTCTCCTAAAATGAGCGGTTCGCTGCTGCTGATTGAGATGACTCTTGACCCCGGCGCGGGCAGTGACTCTCGCCAGCGTAAAGGGGAAGAGGCCGGTGTGGTTAAGTCTGGTCAGCTGGAGCTGGGTATTGGCGAGCAGAACTTTCTGCTGCAGCCGGGTGACAGCTTCTCGCTGACCGGTGATAAGCCTCACTGGATCAGGAACCCTTCGGATACCGAATCAACAGTCGTGTTCTGGACCATCACGGGCGGGGCTTACTGAAGCCACCCCTGTAGCCCTTTAATGATAATAATCAGGGCGGAGCCAGCTGCTATGGCTAAGAGTACCGGCCGAACTTTAAAGCCGATGGTGAACTGATCTATATAGCCGGCTATAAAGAAGCCGAGTATGACGCCTGGCAGCATGCGCAGGCTGTGAAGGGTGTCCTGCATCCCGATTGCCCCCTGAAGCGCAAGCATCGCAATCGACAGCAATGTGCCCAGTAGGAAAAAACCGGCCAGTTCGTTGCGTGCGGTAATGCGTTCTTCGTTCTGGTAGACCATTGCGATTGGCGGGCCGCCGACCGATGTTGCCGTACCCGTTAAGCCGGAGAAAAAGCCCCCCATAATCAGTCTGCGTCTGGTAATAGGCGCCCCTTCCTTACGACCACTGACCCAGACTGCCAGCAGGATACAGCCGCCAAACAGCAGACTTAGCTGGTACTGCGGGATACTGGTGAGTATAAGGGCTCCTAGCCAGGCGCCGGGTAAACGCGCAGCAATGGCCAGCGAGACACGCGACCAACACAGGTTGTGTTTGGCTTTGAGTACCGTGAGCAGTGATAACACAAAACCCAGAATTAGGATCGGACCGGGAATCCACGAGGGTGCCAGCAGGTAGAGCAGCGGTGCGGCGACTAAGCCGAAGCCGATGCCTAACCAGGCCTGCAGTGCAGTACCGGCTGTTACGATCAACAGCGCCAGCAGGTCATGAAAGTCATAGTACATAGTAGGAATACTCTGTCGCAGGCGGCATGTACTCAGGACATAAAAAAGCGGCTACCGGAGCAGCCGCCTGTTTGATGCAGGAATATAGCTGATGGTTATTGGCCACCGGCTCCCTGACGCGAGCGTTCGCTGTTTTCGACCAGTATGCCTTCAGCAATGCGGTTGATCTCAGGCCAGAGCGCAGGATCAATCTCAATACCGTGGTCGACTGAGTATTCCTTATTCGCTGCGATCTGCTCCGGGCTGATGTGGCAAAGGTTTCTGTTACCTTTGGAGTTCTGCAGTGATGAGGTCAGGTCAACACGAGAGCTGCAGACGATGGTCAGTGCTTGTTTATCCCCTGGGTTGGCGTCCAGCGTAGTGGTCGCTTCGCTGTAGCTCGGGTAGCGCTCACCAGCGCGAATAGCAGCGGTGTGTTCTGTCACTAGCTGACTGCCATTCTGCCAGTAGGCTGCAACGCTGATGCCGCGGCGTCCGCAATCGGTCAACGCTTTCAGGATGAATTTACGGTTGTGGCAGTTGTGAACTGTCACGGTCGCAATGCCGGATTCCAGTGCTTTCGCGTGGGCCAGATCTACGGCTGCGGCGATGCAGTTCAGCGCACTTCGGCCATGGCTGTCGATCACAGCGGATGAGCTGTCTTCGTAGACCACAGTGCTCAGCGGCTTATCCTGATCAACTCGGATGAAGGGCAGCGCTCGCTCCAGTTCTGCCAAGCCGTTTAACTGATGCTTCTCCAGCCAGAGAATCATATTGGCAGCATCTTCATAGTTACCGACAAAGTAACCGGTCGCTTCGAAGCAACGACGCAGAGCAGCTTTAAGTTCGTTCATTGAAACATGCATGGTGTCGCTCCTTATTGCTTCGGTGCCAATGGCATAAACCAGTCATCATTGAAGGGAGTGCCTATCTCGTCCAGTAGCGGTGCTCCCTGGAACATGGTGTTGCGGACCCATAGCTTTGAACGTGGATCAAATTTGCTGACACCAAAGAACGCCAGTTTGGCACGTAACAGGTGCATCGGCAGGATTTCACGATCCAGCAGGTTGGCCTGTATATCGCCATATACGCAACGGTTCATGCTCTGTATCCGGCGCACAATACCCCTTAGTTTTGGTCTGGCTACCATGAAGCGGGCAGTGGAGTGCTCCGGATGCTCAGCAACATATTCCACCAACTGGTCGTAGCATTTGCGCACCGCGTAAGCGACGCCCAGCGCCATCTGTTTCTCTTTACCTTCATCGTCGGCGATGCTGCCCAGACGAGGTTCCATTTTCTCTTCAGAGCGGTACCAGAATGTCTCGCGGGCACCATCCTTACTGAAGTCTATTGCCAGCGCCCAGTCGTAACGGGTTTGGATCACTCGCTGCAGCTCTGCGACCGGCATCACCGGATCGAGATCCAGATCCTCTGCGGCACAGTAGTGCTCTTCCAGCTCATCTGCTAATTCCGGATAGAGCTCAAGAATGACCGATACCAGCAGCTCCTGTCCTTGCAGTGAGCAATGTTGCTGGCTCCAATCCAGTAGTTGATTCCAGCTTTCAATGCCGCTTTCAGCCTGTTGTTGAAGGGCGCTGATATCCTGCAGCAGCGCTTTATTGTTTTCGGTCTGCCAGCTGTCTTCGGTGACAGTCTCGCTGGTATGACGGGAGCAACGCTCCAGCAGTTCAGCGAAGCGTGCTGTGGTTGATTGGGTAATGGCACCGATCACGCGGATTCTGGCCAGTGCCAGCTCACGCATTTCAACCCAGCGGTTGATCAATTGAGGGTGGTTCACCAGATAAGGTGCCATGCCCAGGCCTGTGGAGTTACCGATGCCGAAGTAGCGCTTGATCTCCGGTTTCATCTCGGTGAAGCTGTCAGGGTTCCTGTGTTTGGCAATATGCTCCGCCTGTAGCAGGCTGAAATTACGCAACATCAGGCAAACAAACATCTCAGCACTGAATGGACGGGCAAAGTCCGGCCAGCGGCTCTGTACTTTTTCCCAATCGGCCATACCCAGTTTGCCGCTGCCGTAAACGGCAGTGGTGCGATACAGATAACCGACCTGTGCGATCTTCTCGACATCTGGCTGTTCGCCTTTTGCCAACTGATCGACAACATAATCGAAGTTGCGGGCACTGCGGTTGGCGCGGGACAGTACAAATACCCGTGAATCAACGCGGCCAGCTTCCTGCTTAGGCACATTCTGGCGCAGCTTTTCCAGATAGATATCGTCAACCTGGCCGTGGATCAGCGCCATGGTCAGATCCCATTTAGTGGCGATCACACGGTCGTTACGCTCATCAGCGGAGAGATAGTCTGAAAAGAGTACAAAGCTGAACAGGTCGTTGGCGGTCTGTACTTCATAGACCACAGTGCCATATCCCAGATCATCAAGATCCATCTTGGCTGGCGTAATCTGCCAGCGTTCGCGCATGATCCGGCGTACCAGTGTACGCATAAAGCTCAGGCGGCTCTGATGCATAGCGCCAAGCCGTTCAAGGTCCATGACCTGACTGGCGGGTCTCAGAGGCAGGGCCTGGCTGCCTTTTAGTGATGCATTAATCGCGGCTGGCGTCGTCATTATTGTTATCCTCATACTAGTGCGACACATCTTTATCGTGATTATTATCAACACGGTGTTTAGCCGTGGGCAGCATAGATGTGCTCGAAACCATCGCCCTTAACCCCACTGCAGGTTTCGATTTGTCATTTTGGTCAGTGGGCCGGTGCTGGCTCCGCAGGAACCAACACCGGATTCGATGGATAACTTCAGGCGGGAATCAGGTTTCCTGTCTAATGTGCATCCAAAGGGTACCGCTGCATCATCAGGGATTTACCACGATCTGTTCAAATCAGAAGGTTTCATCAACTGATAAGTGAAATTTATCGATTGGACTCTACCTATTATTTTTACTGGGGGTTGTCGGATCTCTCAGCCTCACTTTTACTCAGTATAAAATCTATCAGCGCCTTTGCAGGTGGGGTCAGTGATTTGTTGCTGAGCTGTACTATGCCGATCCGGCGGATCACTTCCGGAGTCTCCAGGGGAATAAAACGCAGCGTCTTACTGTCATTGGGAAATGCATACCAGGGCAGGGTGGTCACACCAAAGCCTGCTTCAAGCATGGCGATCAGCGAAATCATATTAGAGACATAGAACTGTGAGTGCCCAAGGATAGGTCTGGCTTCACTGTCTTCCAGTAGCCTTGAAGTACCGTTACTGATCAGCCGGTGGTGGCGTAACTCTTTCCAGTGCAGCTGTTCTTTCTCTGCCAGTGGGTGATCCAGCGGGCATACCACGCCTATCCTGTCCTGCCAGATCGGGATAAAGCTCTTATCACTATGTTCGTGTTCGTGAAACAGACTGGAGATGCCAAAATCCACCTGCTGCGTCTCAACCATCTTCAGTACCGCATCTGAGTTATCGTCGAAGAAGCTGATATGCAGGTCGGGCGCTGATGCTACGAACTCCTGCAACAGTTCTGGCAGTACCCGGCTGGCAATGGAGGGGACAGATGCCAGTCTCAGATGGCCGGTTTTATGTTCCGACAGTAACGCCATATCTTCAGACACGCGATCATGATGTTCGATCAACTCTTTCGCTTTAGGCAGGAAGTAGGCGCCGAAAGGGGTGAGCTCGGTCTTGGTCGTTTTCGCATTACGCTTTTCAAACAAGCTTTCGCCCAGTTTACTTTCCAGATCTTTAATCGACAGTGATATCGCCGGTTGGGTGCGGTGTGCTTTTTTGGCAGCCGCGTGGAAACCGTTCAGTTCCGCTACCCAGATAAAGTGACGTAGCTGGGAGATCTTAAGCTCTGGCAGCATGATAAGGTTTCCTTATCGTTGGATATTATTTATTAATTTTTATTATTACAGCACAAGGCATAACATGCTTCCAATCACTTTCAGGAGGTCAATATGTCTGATTCTGTTTTTCGTAACTACATCGCTGGTGAATGGGTAGAAGGTAACAACGGTAGCGTGGCAAACATCAGCCCTGCCGATCTGAGCGATGTGATTGGTCAATATGCCCAGGCTGATAAAGCTCAGACTGAAGCTGCTATTGCTGCAGCCACAAAAGGGCAGCAGGAATGGGCTAAAAGCGGCCTTGAACAGCGCTACAGCGTACTGATGGCGATCGGTGATGAACTGATCGCTCGTAAAGATGAGCTGGGTGAGATTCTGGCGCGTGAAGAAGGTAAGACGCTGGCTGAAGGTGTTGGTGAAACTTACCGTTCTGGTCAGTTCTTCCACTACTACGCTGCGGAAGTACTACGCCAGATGGGTGAAACAGCTGATTCTGTGCGTCCGGGTGTTGAGATCGAAACCCGTCGTGAGCCAGTAGGTGTTGTTGGCATTATCACCCCCTGGAACTTTCCAACGGCGACTGGGGCATGGAAGATCGCTCCGGCGCTGGCCTTTGGTAACGCAATCGTTTGGAAACCTGCTAACCAGGTGCCTGCGTCTGCATGGGCACTGACTGAGATTATCTCCCGCCAGAACCTGCCTGCCGGTACCTTCAACCTCGTTATGGGTCCGGGTGCTGATGTGGGTGATGTGATGATCCACTCCCGCGATATTAATGCTCTGACCTTTACCGGTTCACTGGAAACCGGCCGTAAAGTCGCAGCGGCGACTGCCGGTAATCTGGTGAAGTGCCAGCTTGAGATGGGCAGTAAAAATGCACTGGTAGTGCTGGATGATGCTGATCTGGACAACGCTGTGGAATGCGCAGTCGGTGGTGCCTATGGCGGTACCGGTCAGAAGTGTACCGCTTCCTCAAGGCTGATCGTCACTGAAGGCATTCACGACCGCTTCGTTGAAGCGATGATTGAGCGGATGAAGAAGCTGGTGGTGGGCAATCCTCTGAAAGAGGGTGTACACATCGGTGCCGTGGCTGATGCTCGTCAGATGGAGCAGAACCTCAACTATCTGGAGTTGGCGAAGCGCGAAGGCGGCAAGCTGGTATTTGGCGGCGAGGTGATTAATGAAGAGACCGAAGGCTACTACATGCAGCCTGCACTCTTCACTGAAACCTCCAACGATATGCAGATCAACCGTGAAGAAGCATTCGCACCTATCGCCTGCGTGATCAAGGTAAAAGATTATGAAGAAGCGCTGGCGACACTGAATGACACTAACTTCGGTCTGACCGGTGGTATCTGCACCGAATCCCTGAAATACGCGACCGACTTTAAACGTAATGCCAAGACCGGTTGTGTGATGGTGAACCTGCCAACAGCAGGTACTGATTACCACGTACCTTTCGGTGGCCGTAAGGACTCCAGCTTTGGTCCGCGTGAGCAGGGCACTTACGCGAAAGAGTTCTACACCATCGTGAAAACCACCTACATCCGTGCGTGAGGTGACCGTTATGCATAACGATCTGATTGTTATCGACGGGCTGCAGTACTCCAACTGGAACCGCAGCATCTTCGAGCAGTTGCATCAGGGCGGAGTAACTATGGTGCACGCCACCATCGTTTACCACGAGCAGATTCGCGAAACCCTGTTGCGCATCGCTGAATGGAACCGCCATTTTGAACAGAACAGTGATCTGATCATGCCGGTTCGTTCGACCGACGATATTCGTCTGGCTAAGGCAACTGGCAAGGTCGGCATCATGTTTGGTGCCCAGAACTGTTCACCGATCGAAGATGACATCGGCATGGTTGAGGTGATGCGTGAGCTGAACCTGATGATCATGCAGCTGACATACAACAACCAGAGCCTGCTGGCCTGTGGTTGCTATGAAAGCGAAGACAGTGGTGTCACCCGTTTCGGCCGTCAGGCGATTCGCGAGATGAACCGCGTAGGTATGGTGATCGATATGAGCCATAGCGGAGAGCGGAGCACGCTGGAGGCGATTGAAATTTCTGAGCGTCCGATAGTGATCTCCCACGCGAACCCAACCAGCTTTCACCCGGCTAAGCGTAATAAGTCCGATAAGGTGCTGAAGGCACTGGGTGAGTCTGGCGGTTTACTGGGCTTCAGCCTCTATCCGTTCCACCTCAAGAACGGACCTGACTGCAGCCTGGATGATTTCTGCGACATGGTCGCCAGCACCGCAGACCTGATGGGTGTTGAGCGTATCGGTCTGGGCACAGACCTGTGTCAGGACCAGCCAGTTAGCGTACTGGAATGGATGCGCAACGGTCGTTGGTCCAAAGAAATGGACTACGGCGAAGGATCGAAAAGCAATGCTGACTGGCCACGGCCTCTCAGCTGGTTCAGAGATAGCCGGGACTTCCCGAACATCACTGAAGGCTTGTTGAAACGTGGTTTCAGCAATCAGGACGTAGCCGCCATTATGGGTATGAACTGGCTGAATTTCCTCGACGACGCACTGCAGAGGCAGTGAGCTAAACGCGGCGGAAAGCAGTCAGCCGCTAGGGACTGCTTCCGCTTCAAATAACCCTGATAAAACCAATAAATATAAGAGATCCATCAGGAGTCTATAATGAGCGATACAACTCAAGCCACAATGGCTTCGCAAGAGGCTGAAATGGCCCGTAAATCCTGGCTGGAAGGCGTTGACCTGCCGGTGTTCTTAATCAGTGGTGGTGTACTGGTACTGTTCGCAGTACTGGCGCTGTACGACATCAAGATGATTTCAGGTTGGGTCAATGCTGGCTTTGCTACCTCTACCAAGTACTTTGGCGCATATTGGCAGGTACTGTTACTGCTGACATTTGTCATCGGCTTATTCCTGACACTCGGACGTACCGGCTCAGTGGTGCTGGGTGGCCTGAAGGCCCCTGAGATGTCTACCTTTAAATGGATCTCGGTGATCATGTGTACGCTGCTTGCGGGTGGTGGTGTCTTCTGGGCCGCTGCTGAGCCTATGGCGCACTTCACATCGCCACCGCCATTGTTTGGTGGTGAAACCGGCACCGCAGAAGCTGCCTATAACGCACTGGCGCAGAGCTTTATGCACTGGGGTTTCCTAGCATGGGCGATCCTTGGCAGCCTGACCGGTGTTGTCTTCATGTACCTGCATTATGAGAAGGGGCTGCCACTGAAGCCACGGACGCTGCTTTATCCGGTATTTGGTGATCGCGTTATGACCGGTAGTGTTGGTGCCATTGTTGATGCTTGCTGTGTGCTGGCGGTGGTTGCAGGTACAGTTGGCCCAATCGGCTTCCTCGGATTGCAGGTGAGCTTCGGCCTGGAGAAACTGTTCGGTATTGCCAATACCTATACCACTCAGCTGACCATTCTGGTTGTGTTGATCGGTATCTACACCCTTTCTGCTGTCAGTGGTGTGACTAAAGGCATTCAGATCCTGAGCCGTACCAATGTGATCCTGGCGGTGATTCTGATGGCGTTTATTCTGGTGTTCGGCCCGACCGCCTTCATTATCGATGGTTACCTGCAGGGTTTCGGTATTTATCTGGATCAGTTCATCCCGATGGCAACTTTCCGTGCCAGCCCGGGTTGGTTGGACTGGTGGACCGTATTCTTCTGGGGTTGGTTCCTGGGCTATGGCCCGCTGATGGCGATGTTCGTTGCACGCATCTCACGTGGTCGAACTATCCGTGAAATGATTCTGCTGATCTCCATCGTGGCTCCGGTGATCACCTGCTTCTGGTTCACTATCGTGGGCGGCAGCGGACTGGCATTTGAACTGAATAACCCGGGTGTAATCTCTGAGCCGTTTACAGGTTTCAACTTGCCTGCGGCACTGTTGGCGATTACAGAGCAGCTGCCTATGGGCTTCCTGATCTCAGTACTCTTCCTGATCCTGACCACTATCTTTGTGGCGACTACCGGTGACTCTATGACCTACGCAGTCTCCATGGTTATGACCGGTACTGATCATCCTCAGAGTGGTGTGCGCGTATTCTGGGGCATCATGATGGGTGTGATGGCAGCGCTGCTGATCTCTATCGGCTCCGGTGGTATCTCGGCACTGCAGTCGTTCATTGTGATCACAGCTGTTCCGGTCTCGTTGGTGTTATTGCCGTCCCTTTGGACTGCGCCACAGATCGCTCACAAGATGGCTGACGAACAAGGCCTCTGATATCCCCTGATTTCTTTCCGAAGAGGGCGGTAATTACCGCCCTCGTTTCTATCTGATATTGAGAAACCGATTTATGAAAACTGCTGTTAAAACTGATCTTTTTGCATCAAAAGCACCTTTGGAGTGGGCAGTCATCGCGAATGGCCTGCTCTCTACCGCCCAGATTCCAATCGACGCTGAGGGTCAGGTGGTTGAAGGCGGTATCGAAGCTCAGGCTCGCCAGACGATGGAAAACTTTAAACACACCATCGAAGCAGCTGAGCTGACTATGGATGACGTGACTCAGGTTTTGATCTATGTAACTGATCGTTCTCAGCTGCCAGTCTTCAACAGCGTTTATGCCGAGTACTTCTCTGCGCCTTATCCAAACCGTGCAGCGATGGTGGTTGCAGGTCTGGCACGTGAAGAGATGCTTTGTGAAATCGTTGCCTACGCTGCTGTTCCCCAGCGATAAACAGATGGCCCGTTTGTCGCACGACTGAGCTGCTCTCGCTCAGTATCTTTCCGGGCTGGTTGCAAAGCCGCCCGGCTTTTCTCTGTAAGTTCTCATCCTTGTTAGCTGTCTTCCTGAGTCGCGGCCCTCCTGTGCTCTGTAATACCTTTGTGTGAAGTTTTTTGTGCTGGTTTTTATGAAAATGAAATTTCTAATAATAATTTCATTTTCTTGATCAGTTATGAGGTTAAGCCTCAGCCTGATCTGGAGGAGAGCCTATGTACGATCCTTTGCTGTCACCGGGGCCGGGGAGGGCGGTTGCCTATCCTGATTCCTACTGGGCACATACTGCGGGGGAAGCACCTGATTCCCTGGGCGAGCTGGAGCAGGATATTGAGACCGAGGTTGCTATCATCGGCGCTGGCTATACCGGTTTAAGCGCGGCTTACCATCTGGCTGCTGAACAGGGTATTGAAGCCGTGGTGCTGGAGGCCAATTCAACGGGTTGGGGCTGTAGTGGCCGCAACGGCGGCTTCGCACTGAAAGCCGGTGGCCGGATGTCATGGCCCAAGATGGTTCGCAGATTTGGCCTCGAAACTGCGCAGAAAAGCTTTGCTGAAGTGTTGTCGGGGTTGGAGCGGGTTCGCGGCTTGATCAGTGATCACGGAATCGATTGTGACCAGCAGCCTGACGGCCATCTATGGGTCGCTCATCGCCCCCGTATGCTGGAGCAGATTCGCCGGGAATCTGAGTTTCTGCAGCAACAATTTGGTTATGCATCTGACCTGTTAACTGCTGAGGAGTTACGGCAGCACTTCCATAGCGATGAAGCTTATGGGGCACTGCGTTTCCGCCATGGTTTCGGTGTGCATCCATTAAAACTGGCTTATGGATATCACCGGTTAGCTACTCAGGCTGGTGCCCGTATCTTCACTGGCTCGCCGGTAGAAGGCTGGACTAAGCAGGGGGATTATCATCTGCTGCGCACACCCAAAGGGACCGTAAAAGCTAAGAAAGTGATCTGTGCCACCAACGGTTACACCGCACCGGGTCTTCATCCGCAGCTAAAAAACCGGACCTTTCCGGTACTGTCCAACGTTATAGTCACGCGTCCGCTGACTGATCAGGAGTTGCAGGAAACCGGCTTTGTCACCTCTGATGTGATTACCGACACCCGTACCCTGAGGTTCTACTATCGCAAGTTGCCGGATAACCGAATCCTGATCGGTGGCCGTAGTGCTATTTCTGGTAAGGATGCGGCCAACCCACGCCATAACCAAATGCTGCTGGAAGCTTTGCAGCGCAAATTTCGACCTTTAAAGGATCTCTCTTACGACTATCAGTGGGGCGGTTGGGTATGTGTCAGCTATGACGAGATGGCGCATGTCAGCCAGACTGACGACCCATCGATCTACTACGCCATGGGATATGGCGGCAGTGGGGTTTCCTTTGCTGTTCAGGCAGGCTTCCGACTGGCGGAAAAAGTAGCAGGCAGGTCACACAGCCTGCCGATGTTGTCGATGCCTTTGCCTAAATTTCCTTTTGCACCGTTCCGCCGTGTTGGCCAGCGGGCGCTCTACCACTATTACTTCAATCGCGATGAAAGGGTCTGACCGATGAGCCAAGTTTCTATTAAAGATGTTGTAGCCTACAGCGAAAAACCAATGCCGTTAGGCCCTTTTGTTACTCCGCCGGAGCGTCTGGTGAGTGGTGACCCTGAACAGGGAATCGCTAATTATGTCACCGATATGGAGGGGCGTTTGCTATCAGGTGTGTGGCAAAGCACCGCGGGCAAATGGAAAGCGGTCTCTGAGCGCCGTGAGTTCTGTTACATCATTCAGGGTGAAGTGACTATTCGGGATGCTGAAGGCAAAGGTAAGCACTTTGTCGCCGGTGATGCCTTTATGCTGCCCTATGGCTTTGATGGGTTTTGGGAAGTGCCTGAGTTTTGTGAGAAGTATTATGTGATATTGCAGGATTAGTTATTGGTTCCGCCTGTTGGCGGATTAAGACCTTTGTTTCGCCAAAGGTCTTAATAATCTAAAGGCGACCCGCCACTTGGTTGCCTGTGGCAACTCCCCTGCGTGTTTCGCCCAAATACGGAATCCTGAAACTCGCCCTTCGGGCTCAAACACTCAGGATTCTGATCGTATTCGGGCTGCAATACTCGGCTGCGTGGAAGGGATTGTCGGTGCCAAATTGAAGCTTTTGTGCGCGCGAGCGATGCTCGCGGACTGGGGAAGGGAACAACAGGTGGTCGGATCGGTGCCGTTAGTTTGTTTTAAACGGGATTTCAGCCTTTCTTACGAAGATGATCCTGAAGTCCATTGCTACGGTGTTTGTATTCTCATACATGGATGCAATGGATATGGATTTTTTCTACATTAAGGCTGCAATACTCGGCTGCCTGGGAGGGATTGTTGGTGCCAAACTGAAGCTATTGTGCGCGCGGGCGATACTTGCGGACTGGGGAAGGGCACAACAGGTGGTCGGATCGGTGCCGTTAGGTTGTTTTGAACGGGATTTCAGCCTTTCTTACGAAGATGATCCTGAAGTCCATTGCTACGGTGTTTGTATTCTCATACATGGACGCATGGATATGGATTCTTTCTACATTAAAGCTGCAATTCTCGGCAGCGTGGATGTGGGATCTGATGCCATATGATCTGTCCTTTTAAAAAAAAGCGAGGCAAGTTCATACGCGAGCATCGCTCGCGCATGCACAAGCTTTAGCATCGCACCAAACTCCCCTCCCGCGCAGCCGAGTATTGCAGCTCTAAAGCAATCGAAATCCTGAGTGTTTGAGGCGAAGCCGAGTTTCAGGATTTTTGCTTTCGAGCGAAACACGCAGGGTAATTGCCGCAGGCAATCAAGTGGAGGGCTGCTTGGGGATCGTTAAGGGGAACAGTCAGTACGTTCCCCTTAACCCGCCAACAGGCGGAATAACAGAAACTACTCATCTACCAAACAAACAATAATCTCCCCAATCTGCTGGCAATCCTCTTCGGTGAAAGTCAGCGGGATGCGCATATCCAACAGCTTGGATAAAACCTTCTGAGTGCGCGGCAGTTCCTGTTGTTGATTCAGGTAGCGCCAGCTGTCGAAGCGGCTGGTGTAGTCTTTCGGATCGGCATCGCCGAACCATTTCACAATCACTCCATGTTCTGCACAGCGTTGTACCAGTTCCCGTATCTGTTGTTCGCTGAACTCTGGCATTGAAAACTGGATAGAGCTGGCGACGAACTGCTCTTTCTCCGGGCGCTCAGGGATGCTGATTTGGGAGCTGTGGTTCAGTGCTGTTTCCAGCACTCGGTAGCGTCTGTTCCAGCGTTCGCACTGGTTATCCAGCTGTTGCAGCTGGGGTCTGAGGATTGCCGCTCTCAGGTTGTCCATCCGGCCGCTGTAGTTTGGTGTTTCAAAGCGGATCTCCTCAAACACCTCAGCCGAAGGACCGGCAAAGTGGCGGTCGAACAGCATATAAGAACCCGAGTGCATGATGGAGCGCGCCATATATTCCGGTGTTGAGGTGATCAGCAGGCCTCCTTCACCGGAGTTCAGGTGCTTGTAGGTCTGGGTGCTGAAGCAGGCGATATCACCGAAGGTGCCGCTTTTTCGGCCATTCCAACTGGCGCCCATAGTGTGAGCACAATCTTCGATCATCTTCAGGTCGTAGCGCTGACAGATCTCCATTACCCGGTCCATATCGGCAATATGGCCCCGCATATGGGAGAGCATCAAAGCTCTGGCACCGCTGGTGGCTGCTTTCTGTTCCAGATCATCAATATCAATGCGGTATGCGTCGGTAGTTTCCACCAGTACCGGTATAGCGCCACAGTTATGAATGGCGCCCGGCACTGGGGCCAGGGTAAAGGCGTTACAAAGCACCTTATCACCGGCTTCCACCCCCAGTGCTCTCATCGCGATATGCAATGCGTAGCCGCCGGAGGAGCAAGCTAGGGCGAAAGGTACATCCATATATTCAGCGAACTCCAGTTCCAGCAGGTCGGTTTCGCTTTTCTCATCGGGCAGGGTGTTGTAGCGATGCAGGCGTCCGCTCTGCATCACTGACAGTGCCTGTTCAATGGCGGTTTCCGGCAGCGCTTCCTGTTGCGTAAAGGATTTTTCGAATCGTTGCATGATTGTCGCTCCTTACTTGTATCGCTTCTGGTTGTAGACCGGGAAGTCCCACTCATGGTCCGGGAAGTACTTGCGCAGGCGCCAGTCACAGGCACGGGCGTGGCCCTCCATCCCTTCAGTTCGGGAGATGCGTGAGCCTGCCGTACTGAAAGCTAGGTTCGCTTCTTCGCTGATCTCCTGATAGGTCAGTATCTTGAGGAATTTCTGCACATTGAGGCCGCCGCTATAACGGGCTACCCGACGTGTCGGCAGTATGTGGTTGGTGCCCGAGCATTTATCGCCATGGGTGACTGTGCTGCCTTCACCGAGGAACAGTGAGCCGTAGTTGCTCAGGTTATCCCGCCACCAGTCGGTATCTTCGGTGATCACCTGAAGATGCTCAGAGGCATACTGATCACTGACTGCTACGCACTCTTCGCGGCTTTCACAGAAGACGATTTCGCCATATTTATCCCATGCTGCATCGACCACCTCACGGTTTGGCATATCTGCAGCAACCTGGGGGAGGATGCGGGCAACGGTTTCACCCAGTTCCCGGCAGGTGGTGAACAGCCAGACCGGAGAGTCATAACCGTGTTCGGCCTGAGATACCAGATCGACAGCGATGGTCATCGGGTCTGCGGTATGGTCTGCAATGATGGCGGACTCTGTTGGACCTGCGAAGACATCAATACCGACTTCACCAAATAGCAGGCGCTTGGCTTCTGCGACATAGCCATTACCCGGACCAACCAGAATGTCGGCTGCAACGCCGGTGAACAGGCCTTTTGCCATAGTGGCGATGGCATGGACACCACCCATCTCAAGAATGATATCGGCACCTGCCAGATCCATGGCATAGACGATAGCTGGGTGAATGCTGCCATCTTTAGGGGGGGAGCAGGCCACAATATGTTTAACACCGGCGACTTTTGCTGTCGCAATACTCATCAGGGCTGAAGCCGCGTGTGAGTATCGGCCACCGGGTACATAGCAGCCGGCACAGTTTACCGGAATCACTTTCTGGCCAAGCTTTACGCCAGCTGTGGTTTCGATCTCAAATTCGGTCAGGCTTTGGCGCTGTGCTTCGGCAAAGGCTTTCACCTGCTGCCAGGCGAAGTTGATATCGTCGCGTGTCTGTTGCGGCACCTGAGCAATCAGTTCCGCCCGTTTAGCGTCGGACAGGATAAAGTCACCATCCCAGTTATCAAACTGGCTGGCGTATTCGCGTACAGCAGATTCGCCTTCATTTTCGATGCGCGTTAGCATCTGCTTTACAGTCGCCTGGATACGCTGATCCTGATCGGCAATCACGGCACTGGCCTTTTTCAGATATTCCATTGGTGTCAGCCCTATGTAGCGTCAATAGTTCGCACTTTGGTATAGCCGGGGCTTAACCTCACCCCGCTGTAGTGGTTCGATAGTAGGAGGCGGGCAACGGCCGTGACCAATGCTGTTTTTTTCAGCGGCGGTTACTTTTCGGTATGGCCCGATGGTTGGCGATCTGGAGATTCTGTTTTGGAAATTAAGTGGCTCAAAGATTACGTTGCGCTGGTGGAGCAGGGGAGTTTCTCTCGTGCGGCCGACGCACGCTTTGTCACCCAGCCCGCGTTCAGTCGTCGTATCCGTTCGCTTGAAGCCTGGTTGGGTACCAGCCTGGTCGATCGTGACCAGCATCCACTCCAGTTGACCAGTGCCGGAGAAGCCTTTGCTGAGGAAGCCGGACGGTTGATCAGCCAGCTTTATGCGATGCGTGGCCAGTTGAAGGATCTCGAACTGGGACGGGCACAGTTGAAAATCATGGCTCAGCATGCGCTGGCGGTAGCTTTCTTTCCTTCCTGGCTGAATACCCTTGAAGCCCTGACTGATGGGGCTTTGATCTCGGTTGAAGCGGGTAACCTGCATGACAGTGTCGAGACATTTCTGGCCGGCAACAGTGATTTCCTGCTGGCGTATGGCCGTCAGGATATGTACGCCCAATTGAAGCGAACGGATATCGAAATGTTGCAGGTGGGTTTAGATCAGCTGATTCCGGTGTCGCTGGCTGATGAGTCTGGTGAGGCGATTCACAGACCTGATCCGGAAGTGCCGATGCGCTTGCTTAATCATCCTGCGGAGTCCTTCTTTGGACGCCTGATTCAACAACACTGCTTACCTGAGCTGGCAGCCGATTACCCGCTGCATATCGCCTGTGAAAATGGCTTGTCTGAAGCACTCAAAGCGCTGGTACTTCAAGGCTATGGCGTTGCCTGGTTGCCGGGAAGCCTGATTCGGGCTGAGCTGGAATCCGGGCGCTTGGTGTCGCTTGAAGCACCTATGAGAACAGTCGACCTGACTATCTGTCTCTATCGTCATCGCCAATCCGGTTGTGATTCTGCGGTGCGTTTCTGGAATTATCTTCAGGAGCTTTATCATCAGACGGCGGTTAACGCCAACTGAGGGGCCTATGCAGAAAAGTAACTGCGGGCGAAAAAAACGGCATTGGAGCTACTGATTTAGCCATTTCTATACTGGCGGCCTGTTAAACACGCATACCTTGAGAGGACAGGCCATGCAGCAAAGTCTGGAGATACTGAACAGTGCCGTGAATGACTGGTTACCTGAACCACGACCGGTTTCCCGACCCATACCGGCTCTTGAACTGGAGCAGATGCTGGACCTGTCTTTGGGCCAAGCTGCTGAGAACTTTTCCGAGTTAAAAAAGGCTGTTAAGGAGTATCTCTACTATACGCCTGACGCTGCCGCACCTGAGTTTTGTAAGTTGCTTTACTCCGGCCGCAATGAGCCCGCCCTGCTGGGTGACTGGGTGACTAGTCTTGCTAATGCCACTATGCATACCTATCAGGTGAGCCCCGTTGCCACTTTGATGGAGCTGGAACTGATCCGCCAATGGAACAGGTTAATCGGCTTCGATACTGATACGCGACAGGGTGATGGTGTGATGGTTGCGGGTGGTAGTCAGGCCAATCTGATCAGCATGATGCTGGCGCGGCATCGGGCCTGCCCGGACCTTCAGAATCGTGGCAATGATGGCCGCACACTGGTTGCCTTCGTCTCCGATCAGGCGCATTACTCCTCACTTCGTGCCGCTAACGTGCTGGGTATAGGGATGGATAACCTGAGGACTGTTGCCAGCGATGACGCAGGGCGTCTCTGTCCTGAAGATCTGAAACGACAGATAGAAGCTTCGCTGGCAAAAGGTGAGCAGCCTTTCTACCTCTGCCTGACGGCAGGCACTACTGTGTTGGGGGCCTTTGATCCAGTCGCTGAGTGTAGTGATATCGCTCGCGAACATGGTTTATGGCTCCATATTGATGGAGCCTGGGGTGCGCCTGTTCTGTTTTCTGAACAGCACCGTCACCTGCTTGAGGACAGCCATCTGGCAGACTCCTTTGCCTGGGATGCACACAAGTTCATGAATGTGCCTATTACCGCAGCCGTGATACTGGTGCGAGAGCCGGGACTGCTACAGCAATGCTGCTCTGGCGGCGGTGGCGACTATCTGTTTCACCAAGATGTGAATGCTCCCTATAACCTAGGTGAGCGCTCGATCCAGTGTGGTCGCAGGGCGGATGCCCTGAAAGTCTGGCTAAGCTGGAAGGCGATGGGGCATCAGGGTTACGCCAATAAAGTGGATCAATTGATGGTGCTGAAACAGCAGACAATCTCAATGATCGAAGGTGATACTCAGCTACAGCAGATAGGCCCGGCGGACTACCTGAATATACTGTTCCGCTTTAAGCCAGAAGGGATCAAAGATGAATCACGGCTACGACAGCTGAATATCGAAATCAGCAAAGCGATGGTGAAGTCCGGCGGGGCTTATATCGATTATGCATCTTACAAAGGGCAGACGGGTATTCGGTTGATTCTGGCGAATGATGAGCTTCGAAGTGATCACATTCATAAGATTATCGAGCAGTGTAAGCAGATTGGGAACCGGTTGGTTGCTTCGTAGGAGCGAGCCATGCTCGCGAATGGGCAGGTGCAGCTTTATTCGCGACGGTAAGTCGCTCCTACAAAAGCAATAATGTGGCACCAAATCTCCCCCTCCCGCGCAGCCGAGTATTGCAGTCAGAATGCGAGTAAAGTCCTGAGTGTTTGAGCCTGAAAGGCGAGTTTCAGGGCTTCGCATTTTGGCGAAACACGCAGGGAAGTTGCCGTAGGCAACCAAGCGGTGGGGCTGCTTGGGGATTGTTAAGGGGAGCAGTCAGTACGTTCCCCTTAACCCGCCCCTAGGCGGAATAAAAACAACTCACGACAGACAGCCGCCTTTACACAACCGCCCCAACAGTCAAAGAAACCCCAATCACAATCAACATACAAAACGCTAACCTACGCATCGTCTTGTCGCTGAAAGGCGGAGGATAACGGCGCCCTGCAAGGGTGAAAATCGCCACCACAGGGATACAGATCAGCGAGACCCAGAGCATATCGAGGTCCAGCGAGCCCTGAGTTTCCATCACGATCAGGCGGGCGAAATCCATCAATAGCAGTAGCATCAGCAGTGACATGCGAATTGCATGCAGTGGAAATGGTTGTCGGTAGTACTGATAAACCAGCGGCGGCCCGGATATAGCGAAAAGACCACCGAACAGACCTGCGACAGAGCCAGCCGCCACAAAGCTGAAGCTGCCGCTTGGCGTTGGCAGAGGTTCAGGTTTCAGCACGATAAACATGCCACCGCAGATGATAGTGACCCCTAGGATCAGTTGAAGGATACGGGCGAATTCATCACTCAGGTAGTTGAGTAGCAGCACCCCAACAATCAATGCCGGGAATAGCCCGGCCAGTGTCAGGCATAAGGGCTTTCGATCGATCGCTTTCAGATTGCCGTGTAGTGCAATTGGGCCATTGGCCAGCATCAATATACTGACTACTACAGAAGTAAAGGTGATCGAATAGAGATCCAGCTGGGCGACAAACCCGAGGATTACCATCCCCATACCGAACCCTGTCACTGTCTGAACATAAGTTCCGAGGGCGACAATCATTAAAAAAGGCAGGATTTGTTCCAGTGACATCCTGTAGCTCCGGCAAGTAGAAGATAAGCAAGTTATTGATCCTGCAGCGGTAATGCCGGATTAGACAGAACCAGAACTGGCCCGTAGCTTGGGCCAGCTCCAGAAGGGGTTATGCCACCGCCAGGCTTAAAGCTTTGCGTGCCAGTAGGCGGGTTGAGTCCAGGGTTGGAAGCGGGGAGTTACTATCATCGATGATCAGCGGGATCTCGGTGCAGCCAAGGACTACTGCATCACAGCCGCGCTCTTTCAGGCCGCCGATCACTTGTTGGAAATAGGCGGTTGATTCAGGTTTGAGTTCGCCGTAGACCAGTTCATCCATGATGATCCGGCTGATCTCTTGTCGCTCCTCCGATTCTGGACGCAGGAAATCGAGATTGTGAGCAGCCAGTTTATCCGGGTAAGTTTCACTTTCGACCAACCATTTAGTGCCGGTCAGGCCCAGCTTACTGAAGTTTCGATTAGCTGCTTCCTCAGCAACCACTTCGGCGATATGTAGCCAGGGCAGAGGAGAGCGATCACCGAAATAATGAAATGCTTTATGGATAGTGTTATCCGGGCAAATCAGGAAGTCTGCGCCGTTTGCCGCCAGTTTTTCCGCTGAAGCCAGCATGATATCGGCGACTCCCTGCCAGTCATCCTCGTCAAGGCATTTAACATAGTCTGCCAGCGAGTAGGTATGCAGAGATACCTCCGGGTGGCCATGTGGGCCCAGGTACTTAGCCCCTTCTTCACAGATAGTTTTGTAACAAAGTGCTGCGCCGCCAGCGGAACAGGCAACTATACCTATATGTTTTGTCATAACTGAAATCCCTTTGACTGCCCTTAAACCGGCCAGCTGCCGGTAACTGATTGATATCAGATTAGATTTCTCCTCACAAGTTCCATAATGCTGGCGCAAGCCTGCTGACACTACGCTGTCAGTAGCCCTGTTTTAGGATGGGTCTCAGTAATTCAAATGGAGGTGTAGGATGATTTTTGGACGATCTCGATCAACCTTTGAGGGGCTGGAGTTTGCGGTTTTCCGCCTGCGTGATGGCGTGACTGAAGGCGATCTGCTCGCGGCGTTAAAGCGGGTAGAAGATGAGTTTCTGTCGGATTGCGACGGTGTTTATGGTCACTTCCTGCTGAAGGGAAAGACACAGGGACTCTATGCGGATGTCACTCTGGCCCGCACTCAGGAGCTGGCGGAGGCGGTCTGTCAGCAGTGGCTGACAAATCCGGCAGCGCTCCAATATCTGGAGTTGCTGGATCATGATTCAGTCGATATGACCTTTTGGTCACGCATCGGATAATGTCTGTCTGCGATCGCTTGTTTCTGTTCTCCTTCAGGTAGATGATAGGGATGTTTCCCCGTTGAGATAAACAGGTATAGAGCGGCCATGGATGAGGAATATCTCTATCACTACGTCAAGAGTCGAAAACAGCGTTCCTGGTTGTTTATTCGAATGGCAATTGCCTGTTTAGTCTACATTCTCGGTTTATATGGTTATGAAGTGATAACCGGTGAAACTGTATCAGCAGACTTCTGGTTACTCTGGATAGTGATCTTCTCTGTTGCCGCCCTGGTTTGCGGTGGTGTTGCGGTTTGGCTTCGTCGAAATCCTGCAACCTATGAGGCTTTCATCACTCGGGATCGCTTTGTTATTCGTTACCCGGCGGTCGCTTATTGGTCTTTTGATGTCGCGTTGGAAGATATTGAGCGTTTTGAATCTCGAACCACAACATCACATGCCGGACGGGCGCCAGCGGATACCGGTATTGTGATGAAAGATGGCAGTTTTCACTGCATCTGTATGAACTATGGTAATAACATCGGCGAAATGCACAAGGTTGTTCAGTCTGTGCATCCGTCGGTGCTTTTTCCCAAAAAACTAAATAACCGGTTCGTTGCTGGCAAAGTGATTAAAGATCATCAGAAGTAATTGTACTGGTCTGCTCGCTGGTGGCCAGCCTATGCTCAGTCCGCCTCTGGTCACGCCATTGTTGTAACTGCGCGGCCATCGCCTCTGGCAGATGGATCTGAGGCTGAGAGTGGTCATACTCCTGTTCTGCTTCCCACTTTTTCAATAAGCCTGTGGCTTTTTCGAAGGCCTGCTGGAACTGGCCTGCTGCCGTCAGGCTCTCCTTAAACATCGCCCGGCCAAAGTAGGTGAATTCGTTTTCGTCACTGCAGCCGAATGAGGTACGGTCGTGGGAAGCGGAGGTCATCACCAATCGGTTATCCTTGGCCAGAGGCTCTAGTAGGCCACCCGAATAGCAGGCGGAGATCGCTACGGCCTGCCATTTAATACCGCTCTGGTCTAATAGCGATTTAAGCTTTCCCGAAGTGAGATTTTGCAGTGAAAAGCCCGGCTGAGTCACGGCTAACTGATGGTCTTTTGAACCATGGCTGGTGAAGTAGATAAACAGGATATCCTCTTCGTCCATCACCGCTTCCAGTTGAGCAAGTGAAGCTTCAAAAGATGTAACTGTTGCCATCGGATACTGCTCAAAGGTGTTGCGGCTGTTGATCAGCACCAGCGATCGACCAGCGGTGCCAAGTTCCGTATCGAATTTGTGACGGATGTACTCGGTTTCACGGCGGAAAACTTCCTGCATACCGAAGCTGGCGATACCCAGGAAGTAGAGCTCTACCTTATCTGGCGTGCCCTGTTGCAGACTTGAAAACTGCTGTTGCAGCAGGTCGGGCTGGGCATAGATCGCTTCTTCAATACGCGCTTGTGGTAAGCGGAAGTCCGGATCACTATCATTTCTGACTAACTGTCCGTAGTGCCACTTGCCCTTGGTTTCGACGGTTGAGCCATCATCCTGTTTCGCCTGATATAAACCTTCACCATGCTTACGGCCCTGATCAAAATTGCCCTCATATCGACTGCCATCAGCTTCAGTCAGGACACCGAAACCTGAATAGAGTCCATCGGAAAATTCGCCTTTATAGAGGCTGCCATCGGCGCCTGTGTATGTACCCTGACCGATCAGCATGCCTTCGCTGAAAGTTCCTTCCCAGCTATTGCCATCGGCGTCGACCTCTTTGCCCGGGCCATGAAGTTCCCAGCCAATAAATTGACCTGAGTAAACTTCGCCAGCTAAGCCGGTAAAGATACCTTCTCCGGTGAATTCATCGTCCTCAAACTGGCCGGAATAGGTACCGTAATCTTTGTAGAAATAGCGTCCTTCACCATGTAACTTGCCGTTCTGGAAACTACCGGTATAACGGTCGCCGTCGTCATATTCCAGCTCGCCCTCTCCCTGATAATCACCGCTGTCAAACTCGCCTTTGTAGTAACCGCCATCGCTGAAGACCAGATGTCCCTGACCATGAAACAGGCCCTGCTGGAATTCTCCGGTATAGCTGTCGCCCTCGATAAAGATGAGCTTGCCTTCCCCGGATAGATAGCCGTTAACCACCGGGCCGGTATAGACCGCGCCATCCGGCAGGGTAATAGTGGCAGAAGCGGCATTCTGCGGCAGGATGTTATCGGGTTTGTAATAGAGCACTACTGCGCCGGTGATAAGGACACCTAGTAGAAAGGCACTGGCAGTAGCGAGTAAACGGCGAAACATAGAACAGCTGACTCCTTCTCCATATGAGCAGATTCCGGTCTGTCGGAAGTAGCGAAATCCTATCGCTATAACACCAAAGGTACCGGATTTTTATACCTTAGGCGACAGTCTTTGAAACGGTGACCATTCGCGTAGGCTGTCTATATTCGAAGCTTAAAGGGTAGGGAATTGATATGTTCAGACAGCTATTAAAACTAGTATTCGCTATCGTCATTTTACTAACGGTGAAGATCAGTTCGGCAGCTGTGGGTATCGGTATCTGGTCGATGGCTTCTCTGGCGATTGCAGGAGTGATCTTCTTGTCGTTATTCGTCCGCTGGCTCGACGCTATAGCGCTGATCCTTGGACGGCTTATGGCAGTTGGAGGGTTGTTGGCTGGGATACTGTTGATGCTGGCCGGAACTATCGGTGGTTCATTTCACCTGTCGCCAAGCAATCAAGAGCTGCTGGCCGGACTTGTGTTGATGACGTTATTTGGAATGCCGTTCTTTTTTCTGAAATCCGAAAGGGGAGAGCGGTCAGGGATCAGACGATAGATATATGTAGTCTGACCCCGGTAAGGACAATGAATAACCTTACTTAATCTCTTTAATCTGCTGGCGGATCTCATCAATCTTCGCCGTCATCACCTTCTCCAGGTGATCCAGATCTGATAGGTATTTTTCACGTGGATCGATCGGGTCAACTTCTTTGCGGCTAGCGTCCAGTTGTTTCAGTTCTTCCAGAGCTGCCAGCAGTTGCGGGCTGATCTTATCCATCTGTTCGAACGCTTTGGAACCACGAGCTTCAGCCGGGATACCGCGACGGCCACGAACAAAGGTGAACTTCTTGCTACGCGACAGGAAAGAACCTTTTGGTCGTTTGTAATAGATCTTCAGGACGTCGGTATCACCCTGATGGCGCAGGGTGTACTTATCTACACTGTCTACTGAGGTAACGCCCATCTTTTTCAGCGTTGGGTAATCAGACATGATCTTCATCTCATTCAATGGTGAATGTTCAATCCACCAGGCTCAAAAAATAGTATATCCGGCTCTGCTAGTTCTGCATGCGACAGAATCGTGATCGCTGCACCAATACGATCGCTGGCGAGACCATAGGTGTCGCCCTTATTTTTATTATTTGAGCTGAGACAGTGAGACTGTTTCAGGAAGGGGTAACGTTCTTGGGTTTGCCGTTACCTGTTGTGCGCGCGCAATATTAGGAGGAAGCGCTGGTATCAGTTAGTACCAGAGTGTGCACTCTTTTGGTGCCAGCGCTTATCGGCGTTGGGCCAGTAGGCGAATAATCTCATCGAATACTGAGTTTTCCAGTGGGTCTGGCAGGTCCAGTGCGATGTTGCGGCGATAGTAAGTACTCAGATCCAGGCCGAAGCCAAGGGCGCAGAGTTCGATATCGCCGCGTGCTTCCAGCATGGCGGCCACCTTTTGCAGGTGATTATCGAGATAATCGGCCTCGTTGGTTTGATTGGTAGCGGTTTCCATCGGACAGCCATCCGAGAGCACGATCAGGATTTTGCGCTGTTCTGACCGGGCGCTGAGTCGCTCAGCTGCCCAGAGTAGGGCTTCGCCATCAATACCTTCACGGAATAGGTCGGGCTTCAGCATCGCGGCGATATTACGGCGTGCGCGCTTGAACGGTGTATCAGCATCTTTGTAGATCATATGCTGAAGTTCTGCGACCCGGCCGGGGTTGGCCGGGCGACCGGAGCGCATCCACTGCTTATAGGTTTGACCGCCTTGCCAGCTGCGGGTAGAGAAGCCCAGCACTTCGGTGCTGATCTCCACTTTATCCAGTGCGCGACAGAAGATTTCGATCAGGGTGGCGATCGCTTCTGCGTGCTCTTTCATTGAGCCGGTATTGTCGATCAGGAAGCTGACGACACAGTTGCTGCGTGGTTGATAGCGTTCCTGACGGAATAGCTGGCGGTAATCCGGGGAAGTGACCAGTTTGGTCAGACGCCGGGCATCGAGATACCCGTCTTCCTCGCCAAAGTTCCAGCCTGCCAGTTGAGGGACTGTCAGTACCGAGTGTAACTGTCGAACAAGGCGCGACATATTGATGCCCTGACCGCGAATTCGCTTATCAAGCTTTGCTCTCAGCCGGGTCAGTTGCTCTGGCAGTACCAATCGTTCAGCAGCAATGACACGGTCATTGGCGTCGGAGAAAACCTTGTAGCTTTCCAGCTGTTGGCAGAGTTCACGGTAATCGCGAGCGCTGCCCTGGCGGCGACCACCGGCTTCGTCGCCATCACCTTCGATATCGGGGAACATGGTCAGGCCAAAGCTGGCGACCAGTTCATCTCCGGTTTCAGCTTCATCGCTCTCTTCATCATCCAGTGCAGAAACCAGCTCATCGATGACCTGAACGATGCTCAGTGCGTATTCTGCAAAGGCCTGCTGATCTTCGCGGCTACGACGTAAGCCTGCGAGACTGGTACCTATGTGAGGGGCCAGCATCATACGTTGTGGCTCGATCAGGCCTTCGGTGGATTCTTCAACCGGTTTACCGGACAGGCGTGACCAGACCACCTGGGCGATGGTGTAGACCAGCAGGCCGACATGGCTTTCGGTCATCTGGGAACTGCAGAAGTGCGCGCACCACTGGCGATAGCGGTGCTCAACGTTAGCAGCAGTACCGGGCTGATTGACCGGTACCAGTGTTTCAACTCGTAACTGTTCCATCAGCTCAAATAGCAGCTGGCCGACCGCTGTTTCCGGCATCAGGCTGCGATGGAGATTGATATCGCTGTGCTTCAGCCGCAGTGCGATGCCGTCGGCAGCACCACGAAATGACTGGAAATCATCCTGCTCCAGATCAGGGCGCAGGTGAGGGGCACGGATACCTGAAGGCTTGCCGTTCAGCTCTGGCAGACGTCCGCGAAAACGAAATTCCGCTTCACCGGATGCCGCACGGATAGTGGAACCGCAGAGTTCCTCAACCAGTTGCTGCTGCTTTTCGCGGCGCGGCTGCTCAGTTGAGTTCATCAGCCATAACTCCGGCTGCCTTATGGGCCCAGGACTCAGTAAGTTCCTGATCAAAGCAGCGCTGGAAGAACTCAGCGATCACTGGCTTCTCCGCTTCATCACATTTGTTGAGGAAGGAGAGGCGGAAGGCGACGGCCGGATCACGGAATATCTCAATATTCTCGGCCCAGGCGATAACAGTTCTTGGTGACATCAGAGTGGATATATCACCTGCGGCAAAGCTGTTACGGGTCATATCGGCGACTGCAATCATCGCTCGAACCTGCTCCTGACCTCGTTCGTTACCGAAAGATGGCACGCGCGCCACGACGATTTTCAGCTCATCATCGGTTGGCAGGTAGTTCAGGGTGGTCACTATATTCCAGCGGTCCATCTGTGCCTGGTTGAGCATCTGAGTACCGTGGTAGAGGCCAGTGCTGTTACCCAGACCTACAGTATTGGAGGTGGCAAAGAGTCGGAACTGTGAGTGGGGATGGATCACTTCATTCTGATCCAGCAGGGTGAACTTACCGTCGCGCTCAAGAATACGCTGGATCACAAACATCACATCGGGACGACCGGCATCGAACTCATCAAAAATCAGTGCCGTCGGACGACGCAGTGCCCATGGCACAATCCCTTCCTGAAACTCGGTGACCTGCTTACCATCTCGCAGCACGATAGTGTCTTTACCCACCAGATCCAGACGGCTGATATGGCCATCGAGGTTGATGCGGACACATGGCCAGTTCAGGCGTGCAGCCACCTGTTCAATATGTGTGGATTTACCTGTTCCGTGCAGACCTTGCACCATTACCCGACGATCGCGGCTAAAACCGGCCAGAATCGCCAGAGTGACTTCAGGGTTAAACTGATAGGCCGGGTCGATCTCAGGGACATGATCATCCCTTTCGCTGTAAGCCGGTACCTTCAGATCGGTATCAATACCGAAGGTATCCCGGACGGAAAGCATAATATCGGGCTGATCAATCTTGATATCGGACATAGCGGTGCCTGCACAGAATACTGAAACTGAAAGCCTCGGAATGCCGCGAGAGCAACATCGCAAAACCCGGTGATGACTTAGGGACAGGGTTCCTGCATTCGAGGCTTACAACAGTCTATGGCAGTGGGGTTTTCAGGCATTGAGCCAGTCTGAGGTTTTTGATGTAGCCAGATTGAGTGTTTGTTCCGTCTGTTGGCGGGGTCAGGCTTTTGTTTCTGAAGTAGCGGCTTATCGCCGCGAATTGTTTTTTAGTTTTTCTTCCGCCTATTGGCGGGTTAAGGGGAACGTACTGACTGTTCCCCCATGGAAGGTGCGATTAAACCCTGCCGGCTCTCTGGCTTAGAGGATGATGGGTAATCGAGGCGGCAGTTTGCAGGCATGTCGAGACCTGTCAAAAAATGCCAACGATGAGTACGCATCATCCTCTAAGCCCCGTAGGGCGAGACTTGTAGCCTGCATCTACGTTGTTACGCTTCTTGCTAAGGACTATGGCCATTAACTGCAAAGCGTGCCTAGTATCTGCAGGCTACAGATCTCGCAGAGAACGAGCGGGGTTTATTAGCACCTTCCTCTCATCCCCAAGCAGCCCTCCGCTTGGTTGTTTACGCAGAAGGGGATTTGGTGCCACGCTGATGCTTTTGTTGGCGCGAGCAATGCTCGCGAATAGCTCTTTTGGTTGGGCCGGTTTTTTCTGTAGGAGTGACTTATCGTCGCGAAATATATTTTATTTTTTGTTCCGCCTGATGGCGGGTTAAGGGGAACGTACTGACTGTTCCCCTTAACGATCCCCAAGCAGCCCTCCACTTGGTTGCCTGCGGCAACTACCCTGCGTGTTTCGCCTGAATGCGAAATCCTGAAACTCGCCCTGGGGGCTCAAACACTCAGGATTTTTGTCGCACTCAGGCTGCAATACTCGGCGGCGCGGGAGGGGATTCGGTGCCGCGCTGGTGTTTTTGTAGGCGCGAGCTCTGCTCGCGAATACGATGGTTTGTGGTCGTTGTTTTCATCTGGAGATGAGGGGGGCTGTTGTGACTCGTGGAGTTCTCGTTTCATTAATGCTAAAAGATGTCTGGAGGAAATGAATCTTACTTTTTATGGCTGCCAGCGGGTCTTTATCGTCTTTGCTGATAACTTAAGTTTGCGGGCCCGTTTATCTATTGCGGTTAATCGCTCGCTGTTTTGGTTTTTTCTAAGGCTATAGATGAATTATAAGGATATCTTTAACAGGGTGTTTTTTAAAAGGGCTAAGCAGATCTCACTGGTTATGCTAGTCGAGTATTCCATTTATTGTATGTTGGATTCGTATTTAAACGGCAGTTTTGACTTTATAGGAGCCATTTTTTGCATCATATTCCTATGGGCAATGAGTGAGGTATTGTTAGAGCGAGATATTAGTTTTCCTTATACAAGCCAAAGGCTAAAAGTACGACAAGACCTCTTCTTGAGAGGGCTTTCATTTTCTTTTTACACTATAGGGTGGGTATTTTCCGTATTGGTTATTTGAAATTTATATTTTTGGAATACTATCTGATCTGGTGATATAGAAGTAGATCAAGAGAACCAATTGGGGCTAGGTCCTATATTTTGCCATAGTGCGATAAAGTCTGAACGTGGCGCTAAACTCCCTTCCGCGTTACAGGCTATTGCAGTCTCAGAGAGATAGAAATCCTGAGTGTCAGTGATCTCTATAAATAATTTATTTATAAGTCCTTGCGTAATATCGGACGTATTAGATGACAAATATTGAGCTTTTTGTGGTACTAGGTTATGGGGCTTCAATAGTTGTTGCATATTTTAAAGGTTGGCCGATGCCCGCTCCGCAGTTTGGAGTCGGCGAAGAATTGAAAGTTTTCAGAAAAGTTTATTTAGGCGTTGGAATAATTTTTATTTTAGTATCCAGCTTCAAATTGATTTTTTAGTAGATACTAAAAGCTAAAGGTTAATGGGGTAGATCTTTTGTTTTTCATAGGTAAAAAACGGGGAAGGCCTTGAGTTGTGCATCATGCGATAATTTTTGAGTGTGGCACCAAACTCCCTTCTGTGCAGCTGAGTATTGCAGCCTGAATGCGATACAAATCCTGAGTGTTTGAGGCGGAACGCCGAGTTTCAGGATTTCGCATTCGGGCGAAACACGCAGGGGAATTGCCGTAGGCAATCAAGCGGAGGGGCGCTTTTAGATTATTAAGACCTTTGGCGAAACAAAGGTCTTAATCCGCCGATAGGCGGAATAGAAAACAAAACTACAATAAAGAAACAATCAAACTCCCTCCAATCCCAATTAACAAAGCAAATGCCAGTCGCCTCATATTGGTTGGGCTTAAAGGCGGCGGATACCGGCGTCCCGCCCAGGTCATCAGCATTACCAACGGTACACAGATCGCTGAGTAGATAATCATCTGCTCGGTCAATTGCCCCTGAATAGCGACCATGCCAGTACGGGCTGTGGAGCAGATCAGAAAGATCGCCAGCAGGCTGAGGCGGATGGTCTTCAGGCCAAAGGGTTGGCGGTAGAACAGGTAAACCAGCGGTGGCCCGGCCATGCTGAACAGGCCTGCTAGGAAACCTGCGCTGGCACCCGAGGCAAAGAAGGCGCCTTTGTGGCTGGGTTTCGCTAACGGTTCAGGCTTGAGCATGATCATCAATCCGCCAAGGCAGATGGTAATGCCCAGTAGTAGCTGGAGCAGGCGGCTAAAATCGCTGCTCAGATAATTGAGTAGCCAGAGTCCCAGCACCAGTCCGGGGATGATGCCGAGGCAGGTGTAGCCAACCAACTTAAGGTCTAAAGCGCGAATATGACCACGGATGGCAAACAGGCCGTTAAAGAAGGTGACTATGCTGATCACCACTGAGGTGAACGCGATAGGCACCAGATCAAAAGCGGTGACAGCACCCATCACTATCATCCCCAGCGCGAAGCCGGTGACTGTCTGGATATAGGTGGCGAATGCGATAATGGCCAGGAAAGGGATCAGTACTGCGATGCTCATTCAGCCGGAGCACTCACGGAAGATTCTGCTCTGGCAGCGCTGACATTGTTCGCGGGATAGTTGTTCGTAGATGGCGCCGATCGCTTCACCTTTGGAGTTGTATATAGCGTTCTCGCCGATCTCTTCAAGATACTCGCCCCTGCGCAGATAGTCGTTTACCTGAGATTTCAGGTTGCTGAAGTATAAGCGGCCGCCCAGCTCCTGTCTGCGCTGTGCTTCATGCATCAGCATCTCGGCACCGGCGATATCGATATGGTTCATACCGTTGCCGATGATCAGAACACGCGGCTCTTTGATCTGTTCCAGATACTCTTTGACGTAGTTTACCGCGCCGAAAAACAGCGAGCCTTCAATGCGGATGATCTTCAGCTGCGGGCAGCGTGCCTGATTTAGACCTGCCTGATCGAAAAATGGCACCGGGCTTGCCGGATCTGGTAGTACTTCAACAATATTCGGTTGCGAGGTGCGCTTAAGGTAGAACACCAGTGAGAGTATCACTCCCAGATAGATGGCAAATTCTAATGCCATCACCAGCGTTGCGCAGAAGGTGGCTGCAAGCACCGCAAACTCAGATTTGCCCGCTTTGATGATGCTGCCGATATGGTGAAAGTCGATCAGGTTATAGGCCACAATCAGTAGCAGGCCTGCCATGCTAGGGATTGAGATATAGCGGGTCAGTTCAGAGAACATCATCACAATCGCTGCCAGCGAAAGCGCTGCAACTATTGCAGCCAGTGGAGTGCGGGCACCGGAGGTGTAGTTCACACCGGTGCGGGTAAAGGAGCCAGATGAAGCGTAGGAGGAGAAAAATGCACCGACAATGTTCGATAGTGCCTGACCATAAAACTCCTGATTACCGTTGATACTCTGGCGAGATCGGGTGGCCACTGAGCGGGCGATCGATACGGCTTCCACTAACCCCAGCAAACCTATTGCAACAGCACCCGGTGCCAGCTGGTAGAAGATCTCGGCGTTTAGTTCGGGTAGGGCAAAGGGTGGTAGTGTGCCCGGGATCTCACCCACCAGACGGATATTGTGCTGTTCGGCTCCCAGCCACCAGGTATAGGCACTGCTGGCAATAATGGCGATCAGCATATTTGGCCAGCGCGGCAGTAGTTTCTTCACTGTGAGGCAGACGGCGATAGTAACGGCCGCGACTGACACTGCGTAAAAATTGGTGTTATCTACAGCCGCAAAAACGCCCTGCCAGGTAGAGATAAATGCGCCGCTGCTCTCGATCTCTATGCCCAGTACATTCTTCACCTGGCTGGAGGCGATCACAATCGCCGCGCCACTGGTAAAACCTACAACCACCGAGTGGGAGACAAAGTTAACCAGGGTGCCGAAACGGAACAGAGCCAGCACCAGCTGGAACAGGCCTGCCATCAACGTCAGTGCCAGTACCAGAGCGATAAACTGATCTGAACCGGGCGTCGCCAGTGGGCTGACGGTAGTGAAAACGACGATAGAAAGTGCTGCTGTCGGGCCAGAAATCAGGTGCCAGGATGAGCCGAACAGGGCCGCGATAATAGCCGGAACTATTGCAGCGTAGAGGCCATATTCCGGCGGCATGCCCGCGATCAGGGCATAGGCGACCCCTTGCGGCAATACGATTACAGCGTTGGTCAGACCAGCGAACAGATCGTCACGGGCTTTATCAGGCGTTAGTAGCCTGAGCCAGCTAAGGAAGGGCAGCAGTTTGCTCCAGCGGGACGAGCGATGTTCGGCGGTGATCTGCATCGGCGGTATTCCTGTCAGGCACCGGAGCGCAGTGCACCGGCAAGAATTTTCTTGTTATGCCAAAAATTCTGCGACAGTCACTAGCTTGGCGATAGAACCAGATGCCAGCGTAGGCTGAGGCCACCCGCTGCTGGTACCAGTATTTTCTGGCTGGCCCCATCTGTGGCTGGCGACTGGCCTTTGTCTCAAACCAGTCCACTTCCTAGCATAAAAACCAAGATTTCCCGCAGTGCCTGTGAGGTGGGTACGGGAGCTCAGTCAGTTGACGGCTATGCCGATGTGCCACAGCCGTTCATCGCTACGGTGGATAATAAATATGACAAGCCAAGCCAAGATTCAGACGGTGGAGACCGGCCTGCCGGAGTTCGAAAACCGGGCTAATCAGGAAACCAAATATACGACCTGTTATATGTGTGCCTGCCGCTGCGGCATCAAGGTCACAGTGGAAGATAACAAGGTCCGCTTCATTCAGGGGAACCCTAATCACCCGATCAACAAAGGGGTGCTTTGCGCCAAGGGCAACTCCGGCATCATGAAGCAGTACTCTCCTGCCAAACTGAGTTCGCCATTGTTGCGTAAGCCGGGCACCGAGCGCGGTGCCGGTGAGTTTGAAGAGATCTCTTGGGAACATGCGCTGGATATTCTGGAGAAGCGTCTGGCGAAGATCCGTGCCACCGACCCCAAGCAGCTGGCGTACTTCACCGGCCGTGACCAGATGCAGGCACTGACCGGCATGTGGGCCAGCCAGTTCGGTACCATCAACTGGGCAGCTCACGGTGGTTTCTGCTCGGTCAATATGGCGGCAGGCGGCCTCTATACCATGGGTCACGCCTTCTGGGAGTTTGGCGATCCTGACTGGGATAACACTAAGTACTTCATGATGTGGGGCGTGGCGGAAGATCACAGCTCTAACCCGATCAAACTGGGTCTGAAAAAGCTGAAAGAGCGCGGTGCTAAGTTTGTTGCGGTAAACCCGGTGCGTACAGGTTATCAGGCGATCGCGGATGAGTGGGTGGCGATCCGTCCGGGCACTGATGCGGTGCTGGCGCTGTCGATGGTGCATGTGCTGCTGAAGCATCAGCTGGTGGATGAGGAGTTCCTGATCCGTTACACCAACTCTCCGCAGTTGGTAGTGAATACACCAGGCCAGAAAGGCGATGGCCTGTTCTACCGTGGTGACAGCGATCAGCCACAGGTTTGGGATCTGACTAAAGAACAGTTTGTTGATGCCAACCAGCCAGATATCACCCCAGCGCTCTTTGGCGAATACACGGCTCCTGATGGCACGCCGTTACGTACCGCTATGACTATCATGCTCGACAAGTATCTTGATGAGCAGTATTCACCTGAAAATGCCGCTAAGGAGTGTGGTGTCGCAGCAGAAGATATCGAGCGTATGGCGCTTGAGATGGCGCATGTGGCATTCAAAGAAACTATTACGCTGGATGTTGAGTGGACCGATTGGGCAGGGCGTAAACAGGATAAATTTATCGGTCGTCCGGTTTCTATGCATGCGATGCGTGGTATCTCTGCGCACTCTAACGGTTTCCAGACCTGTCGAGCGATCCACCTGCTGCAGGTACTGCTGGGCACCATCGACTGCCCGGGCGGGCATTTGGCTAAGCCTCCATTCCCTAAGCATGTGCCACTGGGTATTAAACCGGCGAAAGAGATGGCACCCAATACGCCACTGAAATCACCACCACTGGGTTTCCCAACTAGCCCTGAAGATCTGGTGATCGATGCCGAGGGTAATCCGCTGCGTATCGACAAGGCTTACAGCTGGGATGCGCCTATCTCCTGCCACGGTCTGATGCACATGGTGATCAGTAACGCGGTCAAAGGTGATCCGTACAAGATAGATACGCTGATGTTGTTTATGGCCAATATGGCCTGGAACTCCAGCATGAACACCGCTCAGACCATGGAGATGCTCTGCGCCAAAGAGGATGACGGCGAATATAAGATTCCGTTTATCGTCTGCTCAGACGCCTTTAACTCTGAAATGGTGGCTTACTCCGATCTGGTACTGCCCGACACTACATATCTGGAGCGTTACGACACTATCTCGATGCTGGACCGTCCGATCTCTGAACCTCATGCGGCCTGCGATTCTGTCCGTATTCCAGTGGTCGAGCCGGATCGCGATGTGATGTCCTGGCAGGAAGTGATGGTGGAGATGGCAGGACGCCTTGGCTTCCCAGCATTTACCAATCAGGAAGGTGGTCGCAAGTACAGCAGCTACAAAGACTTCATCATTAACTTCGAGAAGGAGCCGGGCATAGGTTTCCTGGCGGGTTACCGTGGTAAGGATGGTGAAAAGTCGCTGCGCGGTGAGCCGAATCCACGTCAATGGGAGGCTTACGAAGAGAACGAAGGCTTTTTCGAGATGCATCTGGAGCCAAACCAGCGCTACATGCGTCACGCCAATCTGGATTACCTGACACTGGCAAAAGAAGCGGCTTGGGTGGGTTCTACCAACCAGATCGTGATTGAGCTCTACTCGGAAAAACTGCAGACATTCCGGCTGGCAGGGCAGGGCTTGTATGACGGACCTATGCCGACAGAAGAGCACCACAAAGAGCGCTTAGTTAAGTACTTCGATCCGCTGCCAACTTACTACATGCCGCTGGAAGAGCAGCGTATCGACCGCGATGAATATCCTTATCACGCAGTCAACCAGCGTCCGATGTTTATGTATCACAGCTGGGACAGCCAGAACGCCTGGTTGCGTCAGATCATGTCGCAGAACTATCTGTTCATGAACCGTGTCGCCGCTGAGAAAGAGGGCATTGAAGATCTCTCCTGGGTTTGGGTTGAGTCTCACAATGGCAAGATCCGGGTGCAAGTCAAACTGATGGAAGGCACTAACGAGCAGACTGTCTGGACCTGGAACGCGATCGCTAAACGCGGCGGCGCATGGGGGCTGTCTGATGATGCTAACGAAGCGACTGATGGCTTCCTGATGAACCACTTGATCTCTGAACTCTTGCCGCAGAAGGGCGATAAGGTTGATCGGGTTACCAACTCCGACCCTGTTACCGGTCAGGCAGCATGGTATGACCTGCGGGTGAAAATCACCCCAGCAGCACCGGGCGAAACCGGAACCTGGCCAAGCTTCAGTGCGCTGAAACCGCAGCCAAATGCTAAGCCATCTCCGGATATGCTCAGCTACACATCACATGAAAACGTAAACCTGAACCGACCGATGTCAGACATCCTGACTCGGGGCGAAAAGTAACCACGGGCGGAGATTAAAGAGATGAAATTAGGTCTTGTAGTTGATCTTGATACCTGTGTCGGTTGCCACGGTTGTGCCACCGCCTGTAAGCAGTGGAATACCTCCGGCACTATAGGCCCGTTGTCTGATAAAGACCCATACGGACGTGATCCGAATGGTGCCTGGCTGAATCGTATCCGTACCTATGAGGTGGATGACACGCCAAACAGTAAAACCGTCAATATGCCGCTTTCCTGTATGCATTGTGAAGACGCGGCTTGTGTCACTGTTTGTCCGACGGGTGCGTCATACAAGCGTGAAGAGGATGGCATCGTACTGGTCGATCAGGATAAGTGCATGGGTTGTAATCTTTGCTCCTGGGCTTGCCCTTACGGCGCCCGTGAGCTGGATCCAAATCAGGGCACGATGAAGAAATGTACCCTCTGTGTCGACCGAATCTACGACCAGAGTTTGCCGGAAGATGAGCGTAAACCTGCATGTGTACTGACCTGTCCGACTAAGTCACGTGTCTTTGGTGACTTTGATGACCCGGATTCAGAGGTCAGCAAACTGGTACGTGAGCGTGCCGGTAAGCAGCTGATGCCTGAGCTGGGTTACAACCCGGTTAACACCTACCTGCCGCCACGAAACAAGCCGGTGGTGGAAACCTATGAGGTTTCTCCACTGAAAGAGACGGTGAAGAAGTGGGTTAACAAGGTTATCGCACGCTAACAGCTGCATCGCTCACCCGCATTGGTTAGCGGGTGGGCTTGCCCGAAACACAATAATAATTCGGTGGCCTAGTGCCACAACCCTGCTGCCAGAACTGTTGCAGGCCGCAGGTTAGATACGGAGACGTTACTATGCATCCGGCTTTTTCTGTATTGGTTTTCACCGTGATGTCAGGTGCGGGCTACGGCCTGATCACACTATTGGTGCTTGGACATCTGGCTGGCCTCGCCCAGTTGCAGGACGCAACTGTGCTGCTGTCGGCGGGGATTATCGCACTGGCGCTTATTACCGGTGGCCTGCTGTCATCAACCTTACATCTGGCAAATCCAAAAAACGCATGGCGCGCTTTCAGCCGCTTCAGAACCTCCTGGTTGTCACGTGAGGCGGTATTTGCCGTACTGTTTTACCCTTTTGCGCTGATCTACCTGCTGGGTGTTTGGTTGCAAGGGGCTGAAGTCGGTGCGCTATTCAGCGCTGCGGGCACTGTTGCAGCGGCGCTGGCGATGATCACACTGTTTTGTACCAGCATGATCTACGCCAGCCTGAAAACTATTCGTCAGTGGAACTCTTCCCTGACGCCAGTTAATTACATCGCATTGGGTCTGATGTCCGGCTCACTGTTGTTGCTGACTGTGCAGTCTGTAGTCTCAGGCCAGCAGGCAGAAGTGCTGCAGCAGCTGGCACTAGGCTTGGTGGTATTGGGTGCGGTAGTGAAACTGATCTACCTGTTCTGGATCGGTAAACCTGCTGGAAGCACTATCAACACTGCGACTGGTTTCACTCAGGCGAGCGTACGTCTGCTGGATCAGGGCCACACCTCTAACGGTTTCCTGAACGATGAATTTGGCTACACAGTTGAGGCGAACAAGCTGGTACGTCTGCGGATGCTGATGGTCGGCGCTGCTTTCATCGTGCCTTTCCTGCTGGTCAGTGCCGGTAACAGCTGGCTGGTAGCTGTAGCGGCAGCGCTGGCAATTGCCGGGCTCTTGGTTGAACGTTGGTTGTTCTTCGCTGAAGCGCGTCACGTTGTTCGTCTGTTCCACGGTGATCAGCGCGTCTGATCTGACAGGAGTTGATTCATGAACTTTGAAACCCGAAATCCTGCCAACGGCGAACTGATCGAGAGCTACGATTTCATTAGCGATAATCTGCTGGAGCAGCGCTTGGCAGAGGCCGAGCGCGCGACAGAGGCTTGGCAACACAGCTCCTTTGAAGCCAGAGGGAAGCTGCTGATGGCACTGGCCGATCAGCTAGAGCAACAGCGCCAATCGTTGGCGGAAACCATCACACTAGAGATGGGTAAGCTGTTGCCGGAAGCACTTGGTGAGGTGGATAAATGTGCCGGTGCTGCACGCTTTTACGCCGAACATGCGGAAGCGATGCTGCAGGATGAGCTGATAGATACACCGGCGCAACGCAGTCTGGTGGCTTATCAGCCGTTGGGCACTATATTGGCAATCATGCCGTGGAACTTTCCGCTTTGGCAGGCCCTGCGCTGTGCCATACCGGCACTGATGGCTGGAAACAGCGTACTGCTGAAACATGCGCCTAATGTGCCGCGCTGTGCGATGGCATTTGAGCAACTGTTTCTGGATGCGGGCGCTGAGCCGGGCTTAGTCAGTAATCTGATGATCTCAGTTGAGCAAAGCGCGCAGGTGATTGCTGACCACCGGGTTCACGGTGTTGCATTTACCGGCAGCGAAGTGGCCGGACGCAAGATCGCCGCTTTGGCAGGGCAGAACCTGAAGAAAGTTGTACTGGAGATGGGTGGCTCTGATCCCTTTATCGTGTTGGATGATGCCAACCTGGACCGTGCTCTGGATGTCGCTATGGCGTCACGTTTCAGCAATGCAGGCCAGATCTGTATCGCAGCTAAGCGTTTTCTGGTGGTGCCGTCACGTATTCAGGAGTTTACCGAGCGGATGCTGGAGCGGGTGAGTCTGTTGAAAACGGGCAATCCGATGACGGCTGAGGTGAGCATGGCACCAATGGCCCGTGGTGATCTGCGTGCTAAAGTGCATCAGCAGGTTCAGGCGTCAGTGGCTGAAGGTGCGCGCTTGCTAACCGGTGGCGAACCTATCGCTGGTAATGGCTACTTCTATGCGCCGACGGTGCTGGATAACGTCAAGCTGGGCATGACCGCCTACAACGAAGAGATCTTCGGCCCTGTGGCAGCAATAGTCGCGGTACGCAATGAGGCAGATGCTATTGCGCAAGCGAATGCGACCCGCTTTGGTTTGGGTGCCAGCATCTGGACTGAAGATGTTGAAAAGGGTGAAGCGATGATCCGCCAGATCGATGCCGGTAACTGCTTTATCAACCATCAGGTGATCAGCGATGTGCGTATGCCCTTTGGCGGGGTGAAGGCATCAGGGCTTGGTCGTGAGCTTGGTGTCGCCGGGATCAGGGAGTTTTGTAATAGCAAATCGATCTGGATTGCATGATCGAATTTGTCTTGGTGTTGCCTTAGATATTGCGTCCTTCGGGGCGCTTTTTTTTGTTTTTTGCTTTCTGTTTTGTGCTGAGTCTGGCCTTACATTAGAGGTTTCTCTTACGTTTTTTCTTCCGCCTTTTGGCGGGTTAAGGGGAACGTACTGACTGTTCCCCTTAACAATCCCCAAGCAGCCCTCCGCTTGGTTGCCTGCGGCAACTCCCCTGCGTGTTTCACCTGAATGTGAAATCCTGAAACTCGCCCGATGGGCTCAGACACTCAGGATTTTGATCACATTCAGGCTGCAATACTCGGCTGCGTGGAAGGGGAAGTTGGTGCTAATCGGATGCTCATGTACGTGCTCGCTATGCTCGCGAATGGCTTATTAATGCGTTGGTAAGCGGCGATGACGATGCAGTGTTTTCAACAAATTATATCCATATAACACATTGTTCTTGCTTGCGTTTTCTCTGAAATGCCCGTGATTCATGGGTTTCATCTGTGCACCTGTTTTTGTGGCGGTCTGTCACTATTTAGTGCGATCTGCTGCTTATAGGGTGGCGGCCATTGAGCAGCTTTTGCCTGTAGCTGCCTGTGGTGTCAGTGGCTGGATAACTCCGAGGTACTGGCAGTAGTGTTGAATACTTCGAGTTCCGCCAATGTACCAATACGATGAGTTTGATCAGCAGGTGGTTGCTGATCGGGTGGCTCAGTTCAGGGACCAGATGGCTCGCTATCTGGACGGGAAACTGAGCGAAGAAGCTTTCCTGCCGTTGCGTCTGCAAAACGGTCTGTATATCCAGAAGCATGCGCCTATGCTGCGTGTGGCTATCCCTTACGGCATGTTGTCTTCTGCTCAGCTTCGTAAGCTGGCGGATATCGCTGAGCACTATGATCGCGGTTATTGCCACATTACGACCCGACAGAATGTGCAGTTCAACTGGGTTGAGTTGGAGCGGGTGCCGGACATTCTGGAGGCGCTTGCAGGTGTCGAGATGCATGCGATCCAGACCAGCGGAAACTGTATTCGTAATACCACCAGTGACCCACTGGCGGGTGTGGCGTCTGAAGAAGTTACAGATCCACGGCCTTACTGTGAAATCATCCGTCAGTGGTCAACGATGCATCCGGAATTTGCCTTCCTGCCGCGTAAGTTCAAGATGGCGGTGATTGGTGCGGACTATGATAGAGCGTCTATTCATCTTCATGATATAGGTCTGCAGCTGGTCAAAGGTGATGATGGCGCTATTGGTTTTAAAGTGTGGGTGGGCGGTGGCTTGGGCCGTACGCCGATGCTGGCATCGCTAGTGCGGGAGTTCCTGCCGGAGGGCGAGCTGCTGGCTTATCTCAAAGCGATTCTGCGTGTTTACAACCGCCATGGTCGTCGGGACAACAAGTACAAGGCTCGCATCAAGATTTTGGTGTCTGCACTGGGTGTTGAAGAGTTCTCTCGTCAGGTGGAGCAGGAATACCAGCAAACTCACTCTGCGGATCTTGTATTGAGTGACGAGGAGATCGCCTATGCACGCTCCTTCTTTACCGCTCCGGATTATCAGTTGATTGATTCTGCGAGCACAGGTGAACAGCTGGCATCGTTAAGACTGGAAAGTCCTGAGTTTTCCCGCTGGCTAAACCGTAATGTGCAGCCGCATAAACAACCGGGCTATGCGGTTGTCAGCCTGTCACTAAAGAGTGTTGGTAAAGCGCCGGGTGATATCACTGATACCCAGCTGCGTCAGGTTGCTGAACTGGCTGATCAGTACTCATTTGGTGAAGCGCGCACGACACAGCAGCAAAATATTGTGTTGGCCGATGTCAGGCAGCAAGACCTGTTTGAACTTTGGCATAAAGCAACAGAGTTTGGTCTGGCAGAACCCACAGTGGGAACCTTGTCAGATATCGTTTGCTGTCCGGGTGGAGATTTCTGTGGTCTGGCAAATGCTCGCTCATTGCCGATTAGCTCGGCGATTCAGCAGCGTTTCGATGATCTGGATTATCTCTACGATCTGGGCGATGTATCCTTGCGGATCTCTGGTTGTATCAATGCCTGTGCGCATCACCATATCGCCAATATCGGAATTCTAGGTATTGACCGTAAGGGCGAGGAGTTCTACCAGATCACCCTTGGTGGTGAGGTGGGCGCTAAGTCTCAGGTTGGTAAAGTACTAGGTCCATCGATGGCGATGGATAAAGTACCAGGCGCTATCGAAGATATCCTGCAGATCTATCTGGAGCAGCGGGTAGCACCTGAAGAATCATTTATCGATGCCTACCATCGTATTGGCAAGCAGACATTTAAGGAGCAGGTCTATGGCAAACCTCATTAATCGATTTGGCCCTGTAGAAGACCGCTGGCAGATAGTTGAAATTCTGTCTGATGAGTTTGTTCCTGCTCAGGCGAAGCGTTCTATATTCCCTGTTGAATTGTGGCGTGAGCTGCAGCCGCAATTCAAAGCAGCGGCTGTCACTCCGGGCATTTTGCTCGATGCAGATCAGGATTTGGAAGAGATCGCTGATCTGATCCCGGAGCTGCCATTGATCGCGGTTAACTTCACTGCCTTTGCCAATGGCACCGGTTTCTCAACAGGTGCCATGTTGCGCGAACGTTATGGCTTCAGTGGTGAACTTCGGGCAACAGGTACAGTTATTCTGGATCAGATGAGTTACCTAAGGCGTTGTGGCTTCAGCGAAGCAGAAGTAACTGAAGAGGCGGAAATCGCAGCTGCTGTGGAAAAATTCAGTGACGGTGTGGTGAGTTATCAGGGATCGATTAATCAACAGAGAACCCCCTTTAAACGACGGTTCGGGTAATATCTATTCCTGATTGTGGAGGGGATGGAGCGAACCATACTCGCGAATTCTCTTTATCTAAAGGTTCCGCCTTTTGGCGGGTTAAGGGGAACGTACTGACTGTTCCCCTATGGAAGGTGCGATTAAACCCTGCTGGCTCTCTGGCTTAGAGGATGATGGGTAATCGAGGCGGCAGTTTGCAGGCATGTCGAGACCTGTCAAAAACTGCCAACAATGAGTACGCATCATCCTCTAAGCCCCGAAGGGCGAGACCTGTAGCCTGCATCTACGTTGTTACGCTTCTTGCTAAGGACTATGGCCATTAACTGCCAAGCGTGCCTAGTATCTGCAGGCTACAGATATCGCAGAGAACGAGCGGGGTTTATTAGCACCTTCCTCGCATCCCCAAGCAGCCCGCCGCTTGGTTGCCTTCGGCAACTTCCCTGCGTGTTTCGCCTGAATGCGGAATCCTGAAACTCGCCCAAAGGGCTCAAACACTCAGGATTCTGGTCGCATTCAGACTGCAATACTCGGCTGCGCAGAAGGGGGATTTGGTGCCACGCTGATGTTTTTGCTGAAGCGAGCTATGCTCGGGAATCCTTATTTGTTTGACTCCAACCTTAGGTTCGAACAGAATAGCGGCACGCGCGTGGAGGTGCGTACCCTACGAAAGAGTCCTGCTCACTCCTCATTTCCTGTCTTTTTGACATCATGCTCTTAATCGCTTTCAGGTAGGGACAAAGCGCTGTATATGGAGTCATGGTATGTCTGTTGTACCTGTTTATTCTCTTAACTATTTCAAAAATGCCGCTTCACGTCTGTTGAAGGATGCTCGTCGTGCCGATGGTGTTGCTAAACGCCGTGCGCTTAAACGCTTTACTCAGCTTCAAACGCTGGAGAAGATCGAAAGCGCTGATCAGTTGCAGCACAAACACGCACTGGCGGTTGTGGCCACTGAGGCGGGTTTCCCTTCATGGCTAGCCTTGCGACGGTCGTTTCAACAAGCTTCACAGATTAACTACAGTGATTTCTTTGGTGCGCCACGGTTTGATGGTTCGTTGAAACACTGGTTTAGCGATTACCCATCAGCACGGCAATATCTGCAGGAAAAGGGCGGTTATCTGTTTCCGTTTCGTCAGCAGTTCTTTGTGGCTTCATTTGGCTATATCAATAGCCTTGGGCTGGAACCGGGGGATGCCGATTGGCAGTTGATCGGTTTTGACTGGGTTGAACCTTCAGATGAAGCTGCAAAACAGCGTTTAATGGCTAAGCTTGAGCGGCTTTACTGCCGTCACTGAGGTTGCGGGAGAAAGCATTGGGCTGCTTGTTGTATTCAAGTAGCCCTGTTTGCGGCTGTCATTTATCTGGCTTGTGAGAAAAAGCGACAAACCAACTGGTGAAAACGTGTGATATGAACCGGCTTCTCCTGCGAATAGGCGTGTAATGTATATAACGGCCAGTGAGGGCCAGTGACCTCAGCAGCGACTCTGACCAGCTCTCCATTTTTAATCATCGGTTCTGCGACAACATCAGGTAGCAGCACAACGCCTAAATGGCGTTTTGCCATCTCAACGGCGGCAGGCAGGGTGTTCGTTCGAGCAAATGGCATCAGTTGTATCTGTTCGCTGGAAAGCGATCCTTCTTTGAAAACACTGATTGGTGAGCTCTGCCAGGCTGTTGAGATCCACTGATGATCGCTTAGGTCTGTGACTGACTCGATTGGAGAATGACGGTTCAGATATAGTGGCGTCGCACAGAAAACTTCGGTCATTTGTCCGACTGGCAGGGCACGGTAGGTGCTGTCTGGCAGCTCGCCAGCATGTATTGCGACATCTATATGATTAGTGACCAGATCCAGTGGATGGTCATCTGCGATCAGTTCCGGTTCCAGCCCCGGGTATTCAATGCAGAGCTGTTCTATGGCTGGAAGTATGACCGATGTTTGCAGGGCATGTGGATAGGTAATAGCAAATCGGCCGGTTGGATGGCTGCTTGCCTCTTCTATATCGGCGAACACTAACTCAACCTGATCCTGCAGCAGATCACAACGCTGCAGTAGCTTTTCACCTAATGCTGTCAGTGACACTCCCCGCGTTGTCCGGTTAAGCAGGCGGACTTCCATCTCAGATTCAAGTTGCGAGATCTGTTGGCTGACGGCAGATTTTGATATTCCCAATAGTTCCCCAGCGCGGGTAAATGAGCCTTGTCGGGCAACAGTTGCAAAGACGAGCAGTCGGGGAAGTTGTTTTATATTGTTTAGCATTGCTTAACTATGTGTGTTTATTTGTTGTCTTGTTCTGATTTTAAGCTTCCTTAGAATGATTGCACAGTCTTTTAACAGCAAGGAACAACAACAATGTCTGCATACGTAATAGCAAGCTTTACCCCACGAGATCAGCAGCAGCTTCAGCAGTATGGCGCTGCAGCAGCAGAGACTATCGCGCAGTTCAGTGGTGAGTTTCTGGTGAAGGGGCCTGCACAGGTACTATCCGGAGATTTCGAATTCAAAAATCAGGTGATCATCCAGTTCCCGTCACTGGAAAAGGCGCAAAGCTGGTATCAGTCTGATGCCTATCAGGCTTTGATTCCGCTACGCGAAAAAGGGATGGAAGCGAGCTTTCAGCTTGTGGGAGCCTGATTCTAGTCAGCACGACTCTGACAGGATAAGTGGGTAAAGCCATTATCTTCTGGAATCGCTCGCTGATTGGCATATCTGCCAATATGGTGCAGCATTACGCAGCAGCCGACCGCAATCAGAAGTACAGCGCCAACCGATGTTGGCGTATTGATCCCCATTTTGATCATCGCTGCACTGCCGAGTGAAGCCATCAGCATCTGGATACAGCCGGACAGTGCCGATACTGCTCCGGCGTTCTGGCTGTATGGTTGTAGCAGGCAGGATAGAGAGATCATAAAGCCGATACCGAAGGCCATAGTGAATAAGCAATGGCTGGCGATCAGCCAATACAGATTCAGTGGTGCCGTAAGGTACATCAGTGCCGCACAGCCGAGAATCCCAAAGGCGATCTGCAAGCGCTGCTGTTCATTCAGTCGATGGCGCAGTTTATTGGCGCTGAAACTACCTACCATAGTGAAGAATGCTGGTACCAGTGACCAGCGGCCATACTCACTGGCGTCTAATCCGACTTCCTGCTGTAACAGAAATGGCATCACTGAGGCAGTCAGTATGGCCGCAGTAAAAAACAGCCAGTTAATGCCTGCATAACCCAGGAAGTAGCGATCACCCAGGAGTTTGATATAGCCACCCACTACTGATGCGGGCGTGAATGGTTGAGGTTCACCGTGGCGGGTTTCAGCAAACTGGAAGAAGAGCACAAATGTGATCAGACAGATGTAACCAGCCATCAAACTGAACAAGAATGCCCAGCCAAGGTGGTGGCTAATCAGCCCTCCCAGAAACGGAGCTAACATCGGGGTGAATGCTGCAGCGATACCGACATAGGAGATGGCTAGTGTCAGTTGTGGCCCGTTATAGCAGTCCCTGATCATCGCCCGGCTCAGCACTGAAGCGCTGCCTGCGCCTATGCCCTGGAGTAACCTGCCCAGCAGGATCAGTTCTGCCGATTCCGTATTCAGTGCACAGGTCAGTGCTCCTAGCAGCGCAATGGTCAGGCCTGATAACAGTACTGGCCTTCGCCCTAGCGCGTCAGAGAGCGGCCCGTAGATCAATTGTGATGTTCCGAATCCGAGCAGATAAGCAGAGATATACCACTGGGTATCCGCGTTGCTAATACTCAGATCTGCGCTTATCGCTGGCAGAGCAGGCAGCATCAGGCCGACACCCATTTGGGCGACGGTCACTGCCATCCAGGCAACGATCACAGGTTTCCAGTAAAACGCAGATTGTGACATCAATGGCGATCCGAAAGGGTTGGGAGCTTAGAGAATTAAAGTGTATTAGCTTTTTCTGGGGTGATAATTATGATTGTTGGTGATTCTTTGTTTCCTGGGAGGAACGAAATTGGATCTTCAAAGTTCAACGGAAAGTTTTCTGCTGGTGGTGGATAAGGGAAGTTTTGCGGCTGCGGCCAGTTATCTCGGCACTACCAGTTCGGCGATATCTAAGCGTATTCAATGGCTTGAGCAGCAGGTCGGGGCGACGCTGCTGAAACGTACAACACGCAGTATGACGCTGACGGAGGCCGGTCAGCTTTACTATCAGCGTTCGCAAAAACTGATGGAAGAGTGGCACTCGCTGATTGATGAAACCGGTTCAGTTGGTTCTCATGCGGTGGGTGTGTTGCGAGTAGGGGCTCCCCTTGGACTAGGTTCTAGGGTGTTGATCTACTTTATCGAAGAGTTCTTAAGGCTATATCCAAAAATCCGAATTGAACTCTATACCGTACACCCTAAGCAGCTACCTGATCATAACCTTGATGTGTTTCTGTCAGCGCAGCTGGAGGGGTACGACACTCTCAGCTACATCGGTAAGCCGTTGTACGATTACAGCTTTAGGTTTTTCGCATCACCCGGTTATTTAGCTAGCCATGAACCCGTGGCAGCACCAGAAGATATTGAAGGGCATAACTGCCTGTTATATCGGGAGTATGGTCACAGTGAAGAGCGTGAGTTTGCCGGCGGCATTAAGCTCAAACTGAGTGGCAATTTTGTGACCCGAAACCCCGAAGCGCTGATCAACGGTGCGGTGGCTGGTATGGGAATATTGCTGGCCAGTGACCTTATGATCTCGCGGGAGACGACTAAAGGCTTGTTACAACCTGTGTTGCCAGAGTTGAGTACCGAAGTCAGGCAGGTTTATGCCTATTACCCGAAGCTCGGTTTTGAATCGACTAAGACCCGTTTGTTTATCGATTTCATTCGGCAAAAGGCAACATCGGCCTAATACCCGGGCTAATCCGGGTAATCCGCTTTTTGGCTTCTATACTGAAGCTGATTGGGGAGGGTCAGTCCGGTTATGAAACGAAGCTCTATTCTAGCCCGTATCAATGTCAGCTTACTGGCTGTCTCTATTGTGTTTGCGGTCTTTGTTGTGGTGCAGATCATCGTTGGGTTCAGAGTCAGTGAGTCCAGCGAAGAGGTCACAAACCGTGATATGCCGGTTGCACTGAATACTCAGGCGATGCTCGAGGAACTCGGCGATATGAACTCCAATCTGCTGGAGTATGTGCTCGGCGAGTCGGAGGAGAAGCAGGAGTATTTCGCCAACATGGAGGAGTTTCAGATCTTCCGTGATCAGATCCCGCCTGTCAGTGATGCCTACAAGAAGATGATTACAGTCGATCGACTGATCGCAACAGCCAATGAGAACGCCCAAAAAAGGGTATTCAGCCGATTTGATCCCATTTTGGAAGAGCAGGCAACACGAAGTATCAACCGCTTGATTCGGGAAGTTGGTGGCCCGTTAGAAGATCTGCTGAATGAAATGAAGGAGGAGGAAATTGCCGATGTGGGCTCCTCCAATGATCCAAACGAAATTATCAACGATGACCTTCCCGGTGTGCGTTACTACCTCGAGCTGGTGGATGAAGCGGGCGATATGCTGGCCGATCTCGATCGCTTTGTTCTCGGAGATGAGGATGCCCGCAAAGCGTTCTTTGCTGACGCACTTCAGTTCGAAACTTTCCTTGCCAGCCTGAAACCTCTTGAGAAAAAACCAGAGGAACTGGTGAAAATTGCTGAGGTTGAGCGGTTGTTCAATGAACTGAAAGAGGGGGGGGAACAGGTCTTTGATACCTATGCTGCCCGGAATCGCATTGATGCCTTGGCGGCGATTGAAGACATTGAACACAACACCTTCGGTGAGTTGGAAGATATGCTGGATGGGATGTCCGCTCACGCCCGAAATCGGGTGGAGAACAGCATGTCTGATCTGGCAGGTCTGTCCAATCAGGTGAACTATCTGCTGATTTTTACACTGGTGGGTGGCGTGATGATTTTGGTGACCATAGTCATCTATGCCCGTCGCTCAATATTCACGCCTATGGTCGCTATCTCGGATAGCATTAATCGATTGCGCAGTGGTCAGCGAGACTTCGAGATTATCGAAAGTGATCGTAACGATGAAATTGGTGACATCATCAATAGTCTGCGTCAGTTTCAGACTGAGCTGACAGAACTGGACGAACTCAGGAAAGCTGAAAAAGGGATGCAGGAACGCCTTAAAGAGGAGCGGGACAAGCTTTCAGATGCTTTGGCTAATCTTGAGCAAACTCAGGATAAGCTGCTGGCCAGCGAAAAACTCGCGTCGCTTGGTTCGCTGGTTGCTGGCGTTGCTCATGAGATCAATACGCCGATCGGTGTCTCGGTAACCATGTCCAGTCACCTGCAGGACAATGTGAACGAGCTGATGAAAGCCATTAAGGAAGGTCAGTTGAAGCAGTCTTTCCTCGATCAGTTCGAGTCCGAAGCGAATGAGGCATTCACCGTGATGGGGAGCTCGCTGGAAAAAGCCAGCCATCTGATCCAGAACTTTAAACAAGTCGCCACCGACCAGTCCAGTTCCAGCCGCCGGCAGTTCGCCCTGAAAGAGGTGATCGATGAAGTGATGACCACTGTTCGACACCAGTTAAAAGGCACCAGATACAAATATCGGGTTGAAGGTGACGAAGAGCTACAGATGGACAGCTACCCCGGTCCCTTAGGACAGGTCATCACTAACCTGTTTAACAACGCTGTGATGCATGGCTTTGATGAGCGGGATGAAGGTGAGATCAACATCCGGTTTATGGCGAATAATGGCGATGTCCGAATCTTCTTCAGTGATAATGGTGCGGGAATTGGAGAATCTGAAATTACCCGGATCTTTGATCCCTTCTACACCACCAAACTGGGGCAGGGAGGATCCGGGCTTGGCTTAAATATCGTCCATAACATAGTGACAGGTGTGTTGGGCGGAGAGATCAGTGTCAGCAGTAAGGTGGGGACAGAGTTTGAAATAGTGCTGCCAGTGGTGGCTCCTCGACGGGAGGGTGATGATGAGTGATGTATTACTGAATATCATTGATGATAGCGGTGATCAGCCGCCGGAAGACCCCCGTGAACCCTGGAAAATAGCCATTATTGACGACGAGGATTCTGTCCATAAAGCGACGACACTGGCGCTGTCGCGAACTGAAATTCTCGGGCATCCATTGAGTTTCATCCACGCTTACAGCGGCAAGGATGGCTACCAGCTGATCGAAGATAATGAAGACCTCGCAGTAGTGCTACTGGATGTGGTGATGGAAACCCCTGACGCCGGATTATTGCTGGCCGAGCAGATCCGGGACCGGCTGAAACGTCACAATGTGCAGATCATTCTTAGAACCGGGCAACCCGGTTATGCGCCTGAGAACGAAATTATTGAGCGTTATGAGATCAATGCCTATAAAACTAAGAACGAGCTGACCAAGAGTAAGTTGTTTACCGTGATTGCCTCCTCGCTGCGTTCCTATCAGCATCTGTTAGCACTGGAGGAGAGCAAGCGTGGCTTACGTTCTGTTATAGATGCGTCTTCTGATCTGATCAAAGAGCGCTCAGTGCATGATTTTGCCCGAGGTGTACTGACTCAGATCAGTGCGCTCTTTAACCTGGATGCTGATGGTATTTTCTGCGTATCGCAGCGGCCGCATGATGGGCCTATGGCGCTACAGGACGGGATTGCCGATGAATACTGTGTGGTGGCTACCTCTGAGAAATATGACCATCTGTTTGGCAAGCAGTTGGAGCATGATGATCTGCAGCATGTCGCTGATATGGTGAAGGATATACTGAAAAACAAACAGCATAGTATTGGGGAGCATTTCAGTGGCCTCTATCTGTCGACTCCGTCGTTGTGGGAAGGGGTTATTGTGCTGGAAAATGCAGGAGATCTGGCGCGGGTCGACGAGGAGCTGTTGCAGGTATTTTGTATGAATGTTGGTTTGGGATTGGAAAATGCCAAGTTCTTCACTCACCTTAACCAGGCCGCATATTTTGACGATGTTACTGAGCTGTATAGTCGTCTCGGGCTGATTGACCACAGCGTTAATTTTGTCCGCACCCATCGCAAGGACTGCACACTGTTTCTGGCTGATATCGATTATTTTCATAACATAATCGAAGGTTTGGGTTACGACTATGGCAACCGTCTGCTGAAGGAGTTTGCTTCAAATCTGCAGCGCTTGTTTGGCGATGATGTGTTGATTGCCCGGTTGCATACAGATGTGTTTGCGGTGCTGACCTGCGGTAGTGAACTGACAGCAAATGATCTGGCCCGACTCTGTGCTCAGCCTCTCTTTCTCGATGGCAATTCAATACGGTTAGGTGTCACCGTTGGCGGAGCTGAACATGAGAATGAGAGCTTCACAACAGATGATGCCGGGCAGCTGCTGCGCAAAGCAGAGGTGGCCCTGAAGCTGGCTAAGGAGCATCGCCGCGGCTCTGGTCAGGAATTTCAGCAGGACCACGATGAGCTTTCTAAAAATCATTTGACCCTTTTGAACGACATCAGGCGAGCGCTCGACGAAGAGGAGTTCTTTCTGTTGCTGCAGCCGAAAGTCGATGTAGCTTCAGAGGCTGTCTGTGGTTTTGAGGCTTTGGTTCGCTGGCAGCATCCTGTCAAAGGTTTGATCCCGCCAAATGCATTTATTCCTGTGATTGAACAGTCAGGTTTGTACTTTGATCTGGATCTTTATGTGTTCCGTAAAGCCTGCGAAATCTTACGACAAAACCCTGAGATAAATGTTCCTATCTCCGTCAATATATCGGCTAACTCACTTCATCATAACGATTTCTTTAATGAAATAGCCCAGCTAAACTCTGCCCTTAAGCCTGATCTGAAACTGTTGGAACTTGAGATTACAGAGAATGCTTTGGTGCGCAGCGATGCGGCTATTCGTCATCTGCATGCACTTAAGTCGATCGGCTTTAAACTGGTTCTGGATGACTTCGGTGCCGGTTATTCTTCGCTTAGTTATCTGCTCAGGCTACCGCTGGACGTGATCAAAATTGATCGTAGCTTTGTTGTCAGCCTGACCACCGATGAGCAGACCCGGATTGTGCTACAGGGAATGGTGGAGATGGGGCACAGACTGAAGAAAGAACTGGTTGTTGAAGGTGTCGAGACGGCCGAGCAGGTCGAGATTATCCGTAAAATGTCGGTTGAAACCATACAAGGTTTTTACTACTTCAAACCGCTGATGTTAGAAGATGCGCTGGCAGCTATGAAGGGTATATAGCTGCCAGGATACTCAAATTTCAGATCTTCTGCAGGTCGGAACGCAGCTCCTGAATCTTGGCAGCCATGATCTTCTCAAGTCGATCCAGCTCATCCAGCAGCAATTCACAGCGGTCATTGTTGGTCTGTTTCTTTGAAAGACTGTTCAGTTCGTCCACTGCAGCCATCAACACCGGGTCACTGCCGCCGTTGCGCTGGTCTGTTGCGGCCGCAGCGGTGTCTGCGGCTACCACCTGCCCGCGCTCAAAACAGAAAGTGCTACTGTCGGCTTCGGCGCTGCCTTCAGAGCGTTTGAAGTAGACCTTCAATACATCCTGACTATCTTTGCTGCTCAGTTTGTAGTGGCTGATGCTGTTGGTATCAGTAAGCCCCATGGCCTGCAGAGTGCTGTATTCCTGCATAGCTATTCCCGCTGTTTTTATTCTGGTTTGTGACCAAAAAATCATAAAGCACATGAGTCGATGGTATAGGGCCAGTTATTTGATCTTTATGTGTCCAGTCTCTGGCACCAGATTCTCCCTGTTGTTGGTACTAAATCAGCAATAGTCGATTTCTCTATGCTGGCAGTTCTATAAAGCCCCGTCCCTGGTGGGGTGATTTTGTTCGGGCGAGCGCCGGACAACATAACAATAACAAGGCTGATGGTACCCCCTATGACATCTGATTCTTTTGTAAAAGTAGAGCTGACTAACGAAGCGGTAGAGCTGTTTGATCGTTATCACAAGTACACAGGTACTTCGCCAGAGTTCTATATTGGCCAGCTGGTTGAGAAAACCTTACCAACGGTTCGCGCAATGGTAGAAGCGATGGATGAAGCCAGCGAGAAAGGCGAAGAGGTTGATGTGCTTGAGCTGTTCGGTCGCAAGATGGCTGAAGCGGCTATGGCTCAGGCTCAAACCGCTGAGCAAACTGCCCAGTAACACTGGTCTCAGATAACGCCTTGCCACCCTCTGGCGGGGCTCTAACTCCCTGATATTTACGAAACTCCTGTGCCGATAAAGTAAAAGGCAGGTTGACTGAGTAAGGGTATTTACTTATTTTGTTGTCTGGCCTCAGGATGGAGATGTAGCTATGCAGTTAAAGGTTTCCCATAAGATTGCGCTCGGCTTTGCCTTTCTCGTGTTATCTATTCTCTTGGTCGGTGGTGGCGGATTATGGGGCGCCAAAAATCTTAATCGCAGTTTGGATCAGGTCGCAAATCAGTCGTTACCAACAGTGGTTGGCAGCCTGGAACAGATGGTGACATTGCAGCAGGCTAATCTTGCTCTGCTTAGTTACATGTCCGATGACAGTAATCAGGAATATCGCGACCAGCAACAGCAGCAGTTTAACGATCAGATCACGGTATTTGGTGAGCAGCTCGAAGGGCTGGCACAGCAGAGCGCGTTGACTGACGAACAGCGCCAGCAACTGGCAGCAACCTCGGAAACCAAAGAACAGTTCTCCGCAGCGGCGCTTCATGCGATGGAGTTGCACCAGAATATCGTTATGTTAAGCCAGCGGCTAAGGCAGAAAGAGAGCAGCTTCGGTCGTAAGATGGATACCCTGAATACCTGGGGGCAGAAGTACATCAGCCGACAGACCGATAGCGATAAACTAGTGAAAATTCGTGGCTTTATGCGAGTTGCCAACAACCATCGTAGCCAGGTGATCAACTATCGCCAGAGCCTGGACTTTCCAAAACTTGAGCAGCAGCTAAAAGACAGCGCCGGTGAGTTGGATAAAGCTCAGCAGGCCCTGAGTGCGATTGATAGCACCGCCAAACGCATCGCGCCGCTGGTGAAAGACCTGCTGAACGATCTCTATAGCGATGGCGGCATGGTTTCACTCTACCGCCAGTCATGGCAGATGGAACAACAGCTGGTGACCCAGCGTGAAACAACACTAGCGCTGCAGAATCAGGCTAAAGAGGCCGCAACTGCATTTATCAGTGCCAGTCTTGATCAGACGGCCGCTCAGAAAGCTGAGGCGGATGATGCCTCGTCCATCACCCATATGATGATCATCGGTTTGCTGGTGGGTAACGTGATCCTGGCGTTGCTGATCGCAAGCTTTACTGTGCGCAGTATTCACCGGCCACTGTCCGCGATGGCGAATAAGTTACAGCTGATGTCGGGTGGCGATATGCGGGTGCATTTCGATGATGATCGACAGGATGAGTTTGGCGATCTGGGACGTGCGTTGAATGAAGTGGTCGCTAGCCTGAATGATATCCTGCGCGAGATAGCCAGTGGCTCAGAACAGCTCAGTAGTGTCGCACAGAGCAACGCAGTTACCAGCGAACAAACCCATAACGCTATGGGGCAACAGAGTGAACAGCTGGCAATTACGGCCTCTGCATCAGAACAGATGGAATCTATGGTGCAGGAGGTTAATCAGTTCTCCCAGACTACACTGGATGCGGTGCAGCAGTGTGAGCAGCTGAGTCAGACCGCAGACGAACACGTCCAGCAGACGGTCAGCACTATCCAGCAGCAGGCGAAAGACCTGGCTCAGGCGATGCAGTTAAGTGATGAGCTGAACCGATACAGCAGTCAGATCGGCAGCATTCTCGATACCATTGGCGACATCGCTGATCAGACTAACCTGCTGGCGTTGAATGCTGCCATTGAAGCCGCTCGTGCTGGCGATCAGGGACGAGGCTTTGCGGTGGTTGCTGATGAGGTCAGAGGATTGGCCAGCCGGACTCAGAACTCCACTCAGGAGATTCAGGAGATGGTCGGCAATATGCAGAGCAGTATCGGTCAGGTGGTCAGTGTGATGCAGCAGAATGTGACCCAGACAGATCATTGTGTCAGCTCGGTCGAGTCCTCACAGATGGCGCTTGACGAGATCAAACGCTCAATCCTGAATATCCGTGACATGAGCACCCAGATTACTGAAGCGACTAGCCAGCAGAACGAAGCTGTCGAGGAGATGGCCAGAACCCTAGAAGGGATCAATGAGGCTTCTTCTGAGACGGCGGCGGGTGCTGAAAAGGTATCTGGTCACAGTAATGATCTGTTGCAGATCTCTCAGTTGCAGCAGCAGTTGATCGGACGCTTCACAGTTTGATTATCTTGAGGAGCGAAGCTGAAATGGCTTCGCTCTGTCTCCTTTTATCTCACTTTATTAAACCCACTTTCAGATCCTTTGCCTGATAGATTACATCGCCCTGATGTATGACGACGCCGTCGGCAATACCCATTGGTAAAGGACGTTTGATCACTCGTTTAATATCGAGCTTGTATTCAATGCTGCCAGCGTCCGGAAATATCTGGCCGCTGAACTTTACCTCACCTACCCCCAGTGCGCGGCCCCGGCCGGGAAGGCCTTGCCAGCCGAGGAATACTCCCAGTAGTTGCCATAATGCGTCCAGACCCAAACAGCCGGGCATCACCGGATCATTTTTAAAGTGGCAGGGGAAAAACCAGGCGTCTTCGATAATCGCTAGCTCTGCGCGCAGTTCGCCACGGTTAAAGGACCCGCCAAGTTCACTGATATGGCTGATGCGGTCGATCATCAACATTTGGTTGTTGGGTAGCTGAGCGTTACCGGGGCCGAAGAAGCCCCCTTCGGTCATGGCCAGAATTTCGGAGTTTGAAAACTGCATTGCGCACCTCTGTATAGATATTGGCTCTATCCTGAGGTGGCGCTGCTTTTAAAGATTGTAAAAATCGGACCAGAAACGCTTATGCAGCTGACGCGGTGTTTGCGACAGGTAATAGCGGAAATCTTTTAACAGATGAGACTGATCGGTAAAGCCGGACTCAGCAGCGATTTCAGCAGCTTTTGAGGGCTGAGAAAAGAGATTCTTGCAGGCAAACTGAAATCTCACCAGACGGCTGAATGCCTTGGTTGAAAGGCCGGTATGTAACTGAAAAAGTCGATTCAGGTGACGGCTGGTAACACCAGTTTGAGATGCCAGATCAGCGGCGATTGTAAGATTCCCCTGACTATTCCAGATAGAACGCAATGCACTGTCGAAATGCCTGTTTGCTGTGTAGCGGAGGTTATTCTGCAACCAGCTTTCGGCGAGTCTCGTTCGTGCAGTGAAGGAGCCAGCCTGCATGATCTGTTGATCCAGTTGCTGAAACTCAGTGCAGGGGATAAAGCTACTGTCTGTCATCTCACCGCTGATCTCGCTTAGATCAACCGCAAAGAGTTGAGAGAGAGCACCGGGATGTAGCCGGATACCAAAATACTCGCCAGCAGCCGGAAGAGGTAGATCAAATGCCTGAGTTTGACCTGACAGCAATAGACAACCGGAAGGACCGATAAAGACTGAGCACATCCCATCAGGAATCACCGGATAAGGGGTGGGCCGTTGGGCGGTGATCTGTAGATAAGAGTGAACTACCCCAGCCAGCGCAGAGCAGGGCGCTGATTGTTGCAGTTGCAGGCCAAAGCCCTGTAGCCCCTGTGTTGTTAACAGTGGCTGAAACGGCTGGTATATAGAGGGGCCTGGCGTCTTGCTCATCGCTGTATCTTAACGGCTCAGTTCGTCAAAGTGTAATCAGCCGTTCAGCGACACGCTCCACATCTTCCTCCTGATGAGTGACCAGTAGCAGGGTTTTGCCAGTGCTGATCGCCGTCTGCCGTACCCATTGAGTGGCTATCTCACGGGTTGTGGGATCAAGCTCTGCGAAAGGCTCGTCCAGCAGAACAAGTGGTTCAGGGCGTAATAGCGTGCGGATCAGTCCGATACGTTGACGCTGGCCGCCGGAACATTGTCCCGGACGTTTCTGCAGCAGTTCTGCCACGCCAAGCTGTGCTGCTGCAATTTGGATTTGATCCTCTGGGGCTGGGCCCGAAAAACCTAAAGCGAGATTCTCGGCAACGCTTAGATGCTCAAATAGATTGTGGTCCTGAAACAGTAAGCCGACCGGCCGTTGCTCGGGTTCCAGCGATGTCAGCTCGGAGCTATGCCAGTGAACGCTGCCCTCACTGCAACGGGTAAAACCGGCAATCACATGCAGTAGGGTGGTTTTGCCGACACCGCTACGGCCCTGAATGGCGACCCGTTCACCCGCGTTGATCTCTATTTTGGGGTAGCGCAGCTCAAGCTCGCCCTGTGTCACCAGCAGGTTTTCAATGGTTAGCATGGGTACGGTACCTTTCAAAGAGCCAGAGTATGACACCACAGATCGCCAGCAGTACTAATGACGCCAGTGCTGCTTCGCTGATGCGGTAGCTGCCTGCATAGCCATATATCAGCCAGGGCAGGGTGGTCCACTGTTGGTTGCCAAAGATCGAAAAGATCGCCAGATCACCAATCGCTAACACCAGCACTAATGCCAGGCTGGAGAGCAGAACTGGCCGGATAAACGGCCACTCAATCCGAAGTCTGGCGGCAGGGGTAAGTTTCAGTGACTGGCAGAGCTGAAAATACTGTTGGTCAAATTGGATCAACCGGGGTTTTAGCTGCTGCAGAGCAAAAGGCACTAGTGTGACGCAGTTCAGTAGTACAACCACAATCATCCCCCATTGTTCGGGATTGATGCGGGGCAGCAGGAATATATAGAGTCCAACCGATAACACCATTGCCGGTGCAACTAGGGTATGAGTCGCCAGCCATTCCAGCAGTATCTGACGTTTGTACTGCCCGCTGATAATCGCACGCCTTAATGGCTGCAAAATCAGATATGACAAACTGATTGCCAGCAGTGCGGCGGCCAGCGCCAGAACCAGGCTGGTCAGTGTTGGTTGAATCAGCTGGTTTAGATCGAAGCGTTGCAGTGCATCAGGGTCAATCCCGGTAAACAGCGCCACTATCGGTAGCAGCAGCAAACACCAGCCAAGCAGGTAGATCAGACGATAGATGTTTTGGCTGATAGGCCGTGGCCGTGGCGTCCATTGCTGGCTGGCAGTATCGGCCGAAAGCCAGCCGACTGAGCCTTTCATCGTCAGCATCAGGAAAAGCCCGCCAGCGATCAGTAGTTGTGTCCACGCCAGCGTCAGGGCTTCCGGGATATTGAAGTCGTATTTGAGGGCCTGATATATCGCGACCTCCAGCGTGGTCGCCTTAGGGCCGCCGCCGAGTGCCAGTACCACCGCAAAGCTGTTGAAGCAAAGTACAAAGATAAAGCCGCCGAGCATCAATACACTGGATCGGATCGCGGGCCATTCAACCGTTATCAGGCGTTGTAACGGACTTAACTTTAGCTGTGCAGCCAGTTTCCAGCTGGTATCGGGAATATTGTTCAACTGCTGCAGCAGACCGCGGACGGCAAATGGCATGTTCAGGTAGATATGAGCCAGCAGAATGCCATTCAGGCCGTAGAGGTTCCAGTCTTCGCCGAGCAGCGGGCTGATCAGTCCGTTTCTCCCTAGCAGCGAAACCAACCCGGTAATCAGCACCAGCGTTGGCATCACAAAGCAAAGGATACAGAGGCTGAGAAACAGAGGCCGCCCCTTTACATCAGGCAGGTAATAGAGCGCTCGCGCTAATGGCCAGGCGAGTAGCAGTGACAGCAGGGCACTTAGTGCTGCCTGCTTGATCGAGAACCAGAGAATTTGCTGAAAGTAGCTGTCATTAAGAAGGCCCCAATCGGGGCCCTCAGATGCAAATCCAATCAGCCCATAAAAGGCTAATAGGGTGACAGCGACAATCAGTGCCAGCGCAATGCGCCCGCTAATTAGCATCCGGATTTACTCAGAAACGGCGTTGCGCCACTCTCTTACCCATGCTTTACGATTTGTCGCCATCTCTTCAGGGGTAAAGCTAAGGCGAGCCGGGGTGATCAGGGTATCGAAGGCTTCTGGCAGCTCGATCTGGTCGCGAACTGGCAGCATCCAGTTGGTAACTGGAATGATCTGCTGAGCTTCTTCTGAAATCAGGAAATCAACAAACTGTTGTGCCAGCGGCTGGTTATCGGTCATAGCCGTGATCGCTGCGACTTCTACCTGAGCCATATGGCCTTCACTGAATGCTGCAGCTTTGTATTGTGATTTCTGTTCGGCAATGAGGTGGTAAGCTGGGGAGGTGGTGTAGCTCAATACATAGTCAGCATCACCTTCCAGGAACATGCTGTAAGCTTCCCACCAACCTTTGGTAACCGTAATAGTGTGTTTGGCCAGTTGTTTCCAGGCCGCAGGGCTTTCGTCGCCATAGACTGACTTAACCCACATCATCAGGCCCTGACCCGGTGTGCTGGTGCGTGGATCCTGATAGATCACCTGAGCGTCGGATTCAATCAGTTCTTTGAGTGAGCCTACAGGTTGGCTGATCTTTTCGCTGTTATAGACGAAAGCGAAGAGCCCGTAATCGAAAGGTACAAAGGTATCGTCCTTCCAATTCAATGAGCTTTTCAGCGGTGACAGATCAGTTTTGTGAGGCTGTACCAAACCGGTTTTGCGGGTCTCGACCATCAATGCATCGTCAATGCCCATAATCACATCGGCTTTACTATGGCTGCCTTCGATACGTAACCGGTTCAGGATACTGACGCCATCTTCTGCGGCAATAAACTCAATGTCGCACTGACACTGTTTCTCAAAGGCGGCTTCCAGCTTAGGGCCTGGTCCCCATTCCGAAACAAAAGAGTCGTAGGTATAGATAGTCAGGTCGGAAGCGGCTGCTGAAACTGACAATGCAAGCGCGCTGGTAAAGGCGAATAGTGTTTTAACCGGAGACATATGTAACGGGCCTTGGATCTGTGGCGTAGCAAAGGCCGGATTCTGAACGGACGTCAGTGAGTGGCTCATTCCCTACGTCAGCATTAACTGATTCAGGTTCAACGGGTGTTCTCTCAGCGTTTGGCGCACCCCGATGAGTTATGAAGGAAATTCTAACCCAAAGGTCTGATATTGACTATGCCAGTGGCGGTGCCGCTTTGGGCCATTTAAATAGATCCGCAGTTGCGGCTGATGCTACCTAAAAAGGGATGCCGGACTAGACTGAAGGAGATTGAAACTGTCCCGGAGCAGAACCAGAAGACTATGAAGCGTCCTGATACGCCCTTGAATGAGGCAAAACGACTGGCGGCCCTGCATGCGCTGGAAGTGCTTGATACTCACAGTGAAGAACGCTTTGACCGCTTAACGCGCTTTGCTCGTCAACGTTTTGGGGTGCCTATCGCTCTTGTGAGCCTAATTGATGCTGAACGGCAGTGGTTTAAGTCTTGCGTCGGTCTCGATGTCTCAGAGACCAGCCGGGAGATCTCATTCTGCGGTCATGCCATTCTCGATGATCAGCTATTTGTTATTGATGATACGCTGAAGGATTCGCGTTTTGCAGATAACCCGCTGGTGACCGGCCCTCCTGGGATTCGTTTCTATGCCGGTTGCCCGTTGTCTCATGCCGACGGCAGCAAACTCGGTACTCTTTGCCTGATCGACAGTGAACCCCGATCGTTAAATGTAGAGCAACAACAAGCCCTGCGAGAGCTTGGATTGATGGCTGAGAGGGAGCTCGAAGCGGTGCAGTATGCAACACTCGACGAGCTTACAGGGATGTCTAACCGCACCGGTTTTGGCATGTTAGTTAACCTGATGCTGAAACCGGATTTTGAATCCGAGATCGCCATTACCATGGTGTATTTTGAAATCAGTAACCTCAGTGAAATTGTAGATCTCGGTGGTAGTGACTCAAGAGATGGAGCTATTCGGCGTTTTTCCGATCTGTTACTCAGGGCGTTTCCCGATGGGGATGTATTGGCGCGAATTGGTCCAAATCGCTTTGCGGTTATATTGAGTGGGCATCGGGCACCGCGAGCGGAGAAGATGCTACTAAGGCTAACGGCTGCGCTGGAAGGTATGCCTGAACCAGAGTTTCTTGGGCCTGATGTCGAATTCGCAGTGATTGTGGTCCCTGTGGATGCTGATACTGATCGTTCAGTGGGCGAGTTAGTCTGCCGGGCAGAAAAAATGATCGGGCACTAAGGCCCGATCGAAATACGGACAGTTCAGGGAAGTATCTCCAAGTCCGCGGGCATCATCAGGGAGTCCCCCGACGGGATTAGAAATCGTAATCAGAGCTGTTATTCGTTTGCTGATTCAACTGTTTCAGCTTCTCCTTTGCTTTGCGTTTAAGCTGTCGTTGCTGTTCACAAGGATCCATTTTTCGCTCAGTACCTGCCTGGCGTGGTGGGGCAGAAACCGAGCTTTCAGACACTGTTGGACTCATAGCTTTACCTCACGTGCTGACTGACTCTGACGACCTTCATGGTGTTGGTTCCGCCATGGGCATTGACGTAATTACCTTTGGTGATAATCACCAGATCCCCTTCTTCAACTACTCCTCGCGCCAGAAGCTCGTCAACTGCTCGCTGGTTGATCTCCTCATTGGGGATATCATCTGAATCGAAAGGTACTGTGGTGACGCCGCGGTAGAGTGCTACCCGGTGCTGGGTTTTAGGATTGCGTGAGTAGGCATAGATCGGTAGTCGCGAGCGAATACGTGACATGAGCAGCGGGGTGGCACCGGACTCGCTCATACAGATGATCGCCTTGATCCCTTCCAGATGGTTGGCCGCGTACATGGCAGACAAGGCAATAGTTTCATCAATATGGCTAAAGGCCTCGTTTAAGCGGTGGCCGGAGCGCATACTGATTCGATGCTTTTCGGCACCGAGTATGGCTCTTGCCATAGCGCGTACAGTCTCTGCCGGATAGTCACCTGCGGCTGTTTCCGCTGACAGCATCACCGCATCAGTGCCATCCAGTACCGCGTTGGCAACGTCAAAGACCTCCGCGCGGGTGGGCAGCGGGCTGTCTATCATCGACTCCATCATCTGGGTGGCCGTGATCACAACCCGGTTAAAGGTGCGCGCACGTTCGATAATATGCTTCTGTACACCGATCAGTTCGGCATCACCAATCTCAACGCCGAGATCGCCACGAGCCACCATTACACCGTCGGAGGCGGCAATGATCTCATCTAGGGTGTCATCGTCGGCGACCGCTTCGGCGCGCTCGATTTTGGCGATGATGCCAGCTTTGCTACCTGCGTCTTCGAGCAAGTTTCGAGCTTCATCCAGATCCATCGCGTCCCGTGGGAAAGATACTGCCAGATAGTCGACGTCGATCTCAGCGGCGACCCTGATATCCCGGCGGTCCTTGTCTGTCAGTGCACTGGCGGACAAACCACCACCTTTGCGGTTGATCCCTTTGTTGTTAGATAAAGGACCGCCCTGAATTACTTTGGTGATGATCTTCTGGCCGTTGACCTGTTCAACAGCGAGTTCCAGCCGGCCATCATCCAGCAGCAGAATGTCACCCGGGCGGCTGTCACGCACCAGCGCTTTGTAATCAATCCCTACCTGTTGCTGATCGCCCTGGTCGGCAGGAAGTTCTGCATCAAGGATAAAGGTCTGACCGGTTTCCAGTTTGACTTTGCCAGCTGCGAACCGGGAGATGCGAATTTTCGGACCCTGAAGGTCGCCCAAAATCGCCACGAAACGACCCTGATCTCTGGCAGCTTGACGCACCATCTGGGCACGTTTGAGATGATCGGCGGCTTCGCCATGGGAGAAGTTGAGCCTTACCACATTCACACCGGCACTGATCAGAGCATCGATAGATTCTGGAGTATCTGTCGCGGGGCCTAGGGTTGCGACAATCTTGGTTCTGCGTTGCATTGTGTCAGTCCTGAGTTAAGTCGCTGCCATCAGCGCGAGGGTGTTATCCAGCATTCTGTTTGAGAAGCCCCATTCGTTGTCATACCAGGACATCACTTTAACCAGTCGTCCGTTGACCCGGGTTTGATTGGCATCGAAAATAGAGGATGCCGGGTTATGATTAAAGTCGATCGACACCAGTGGCAGTTCGTTGATCTCAAGTACGCCTCTCAGGTAGCCGTTGGCCGCTTCGCGAATGACATCATTTACTTCTTCAACGCTGGTATCGCGACTGGCAACAAAGCTCAGATCAACCATTGAAACATTGATAGTCGGAACCCGGACCGCCATGCCATCCAGACGGCCGTTCAATTCTGGCAGTACCAGACTAACGGCAGCCGCAGCGCCGGTTTTAGTCGGAATCATTGAATGACCAGCAGCACGGGCTCTGTAGAGATCTGAGTGATATACATCGCTCAGATTCTGGTCATTGGTATAGGCATGAATGGTCGTCATCAGGCCGTTCTCAATACCAATCGCATCATTCAGTGGCTTGGCAATGGGAGCCAGGCAGTTGGTGGTACAGGAAGCATTAGAAATCACCTGGTCTTCAGCACTTAACAGCGAGTGGTTGATACCGTGCACTATGGTGGCATCCACATCTTTGCCCGGTGCCGAAATGATCACTTTGCGTGCTCCGGCTGCTATATGCAGGCCTGCTTTTTCGCGGTTAGTGAACAAACCGGTGCATTCATAAACCACATCAACGTCGAGCTTCGACCATGGCAGTTCAGCAGGGTTACGCTCACTGAAAGTCGCGATACGGTCGCCAGCAACAACGATAAAATCGCCATCTATTGAAACCTCAAAACCGAAACGGCCGTGTACGGTATCGAAACGGGTCAGGTGTGCGTTGATATTGGCATCACCCAGATCGTTAATGGCCACAATCTGAATCTTTTCGCGATAGCCGCCCTCGTAGAGCGCGCGCAGGATGTTGCGGCCTATACGTCCAAAACCATTGATAGCGACCCGAATCGGTTTCATCGTCATAACTCCTGTTGTTATTCGTCGGCAGAGCGCGTGTTTGAAATGACTGTTCCATAGAATACATGTATGAAATAAATATTCCATAATATTTTTTTGTGAAATCTTTATTCCATTCAGTGGAATGGTATGCACACCGCCGCATAGATTAACTGCGGCGCTTTTGTTGATGGCGGCTGCAGGCTTGCTCGTAAGCACTGGCATCCAGCTGCGTTTTTAAGGCTTCGCGGGTCATTGCTGAGTGGGTCTGGGGTGCCATGCCATTAAGCGGAGGATCAGTGTCTAGATTGGAAGGGAAGGAGTAATCATCACAGCTGGCCGCAAGAATGGCTGCTTGCTCTACCGCCGATAACTGGTCGTTCCAGAGGGGCAGCAGCGAAGGATACAACCGCTGGCTGATACGGTATCGGTCGACGGTTTCCATCGGTTTACCAAAGGCGGCTGAGATCTGTAGCAAGTTTGCACAGCGGTGATGATCCTCGGTTGTGTTGGCACCGGCTGCATGAAACAGCGCAGGGTTAAAGAACACAGCATCGCCTTTCTCCAGTGGTAACTGCACGGAGTATTGATGGAATAGTTCTCGGAAATCGGGATCACGCCATGCCAGATAACCAAGCGGATACTGCTGTGAAAACGGCAATAGCAGCGTCGGCCCGCTGGCTAAAGGCATATCGGAGTGAGCCACTGCTCCCTGCAGTGTCAGGCTGGCAGATGCCTGATGCATATGCAGTGGATACTGGGCGACCTGCTCATTCTCCTGAAAACCCAGATGGTAATCGCGGTGCGGGTCCTGGGCGCTACCTCCGGGATGGACGGTATTCATCTGAGCGGTGATCTGATAACCCGGCCCCAGCCAGCTCTCAGCAACCAGCTGAAGAACCGGGTTTTTGTAGTAATGGATAAAACCTTCAGGGTCGAGCAGGGCGCTTTTCTCAAAAGCATTCCAGATCCGGCTATTGGCACCCGCTTTGGCAAAGTGATCTGCGCCGCTGCCTTGTGCATGTTCCTGCTGACAGATCTGATCAAAGGTCTGGCTCATTCGATCGATCAGCGACAGGTCAGAGAAAGCCTGACGAATCACAATGACGCCCGGGCCGTTCATTAAGGCGTGGGCCCATTCGGCTTTTAGCGCAGTGGTTTCATAGTGAGTGATTTGTGCCGCGTCATAGATGAGCACATTTGCAGCGATATCCGTAGCCATAGGGTAATCGTCAGGGGCCGTATGTTGCTGGCAGAGCCGCTCAAAATCTTCGACCGAGATATCTGAGGCTTTGGCGAAGGCGCTTAGAGGGTGCTTGGTTGTTGTCATATAAATCTCTCCGGATCAGTTGCACGGAGAAACACTAACATCGTATAAAATCAGTAATGCCTCATAAAAACATCAAAAATACATCAGAAAGTTTCGCTGGGAGTTCTTTCGATGGCTGCAAAATTTTCCGTAAAGCAGATAGCTGCCCAGGCGGGTTTAAGCACTGCGACCGTTGACCGGGTGCTCAATAATCGCCCCGGAGTTCGCCATCAAACGCGATTGCGGGTGGAGCAGGCGCTGGCTGAACTGGATGACCTCTCGGGTGTGCTGAGCCAGCAAGGGAGGACGTTTTTTGTCGACCTGATTATGCAGGCACCAAACCGGTTTAGCGGTGCGGTAAGGGATGCGATGAGCAAGGTCGCTGCGCAGATGCAGCCGTTTCGTGTACGTCCTCGTTTTCATCTGTATGAAGATATCTCCTTGTCTCGTATCGAGAAGCTAATTCATCAGTGCCGACGAAATGGTTCCCATGGAATTATTCTTAAAGCGCCTGATGAACCGGAGATCAATGCCGCTGTGCAGGCTGTGACTGATGTGGGCGTCCCTGTGGTCACTCTTGTGACTGACCTGCCATATAGCGGCCGTCAGGCCTACATCGGAATCGATAACCGCGCAGCAGGCAGAACGGCTGCTTATATGCTGGGGAGCTGGGCGAGAGGGCGGCGCGGTGGTGTGCTGGTCAACCTCAGCAGCCAAAGCTTCAGGGGGGAAGAGGAACGAGAAATCGGTTTTCGCCAGTTATTACGTGAGCAGTTTAATCATCTTGAGATCACCGAAGCGAGTGGCGGCTTGGGTGTTTATGACGAAACACGCTCACTATGCAAAGCTGCATTGGCAGCTAAGCCTGAGTTGACCACAGTGTATAGCATTGGCGGCGGTAATCAGGCGATCCTGGATGCTTTCAGCGATCATAACCGCAAGCCGGAACTCTTTATCGCCCATGACTTGGACCGGGATAACAGGTATCTGCTGTTGAATCAGCTGATTGACCTGGTAATTGACCATAATCTGGAAAGCGATGCCCGGCTTGCCTATCAGCATTTGCTTTATGCCCATCAGGCGCTGTCCGAGAAGCCTGATGGCAACAGCCAGATCAGTGTGATCACACCTTATAGTTTGTCTTAGATTAACTCTGTATTTATACCGTTATCTTTGATAGGTAGATGACGCTCCTGCTGAACGATCGTCGGTCAAAAGTTGTACAAAATACTCGCATTGGAATATTTATTTCGTTATAAACATTATGGAATATGTATTCTAAATCAATCCGCCTTAAGGTGAGAGAGTGTCATGGGCAGGTTTCAACTGGCGTTTAAATACAAACTGATTCTACTGGTCGCATCAGCGGTTATCGGTATCTCGATATTGGCTGTCGTTGCCTGGCAGGGATTGCATCAGGTAGCCAAATCCTCTTCATACGTGACACAGGTAAGTGCAGCAAGAGAGCAGATCCGGCTGCTGCAACTGGAGCTGCAGTTGCTACAACAGGATCATTCTGAGCAGCGCCTGAGTGCTGTGGGCTCAGAACAGGGCGAAGCCTTGCAGCAACTGCAGAAAGCGCTGGCGGATGAGCAAGCGGTGGGCCACATCGAACAGTTGCAGCAAGGGCTGCTGGAGTATCTGGAATCGATGCATCTGTTATCGGAGCAGGAACAGCGGCTGGGCGGAAATGACACCGGGTTAGTCGCTGAAATAAATAAGCTGGGTGCCCAGATGGAAGAGGTCTTTAGTGGACGCTCCACCGTACTGCGTCAACTGACCAAAGTGCGGCAGAAAGAGAAGGAGTTTCTGCTGGCACCGAATGAGCAGCAATACAAAGGACTGGTCAGCCAGATTAAGCAGCTGGAGCGACGAGCCAAAAGTGCCCGTGCCCTGAGGGATAATCGTGAACTGCTCAATCGCTATCAAAGTGATCTGCAGCAGTTGGCAGAAGCGGCCACCGGATTAGCACAGCAGAAACAGAGCACGCTGCAACTGCAGCAGCAGTTTGCAGCAACAGTCGCCACTACCTTCACGTATCTGACAGATGAGCTTCAGAGCACCGCAGCCTTGCAGGCAGAAAACAGTAAATCGACAGCGGAGCTGGGTTTGCTGATTGGTACGCCGGTACTGGCTTTGCTGATGGCATTACTATTGAGCTGGATCGGCCTGGGTGTGCGTCGGAACCTGACCGAAGTGGTTCAACTGATGGAACGCGTTGCCGCTGGCGACCTTAGCTCACGACTGAGTGTTAACCAGCGCCGCAACGATGAATTTGATCAATTGGCTGCTGTTGCTAACCAGATGGCTGATGACCTGAAACAGGTAATAACCGAAGTGGTATCCACCAGTAATGGCTTGACTCAGATGGCAGAGCAGCTGGATCAGTCAGTCACTACTATTGCTGCCGCAAATGAGACAGTAACCGGGCAGAGTAACAGCCTTGCAGCCTCTACCGAGGAGATCAGTATCACTACCACCGATGTGGCAAAGACCACAACGGCATTGGCGGATCTCTCCGGCGAAGTACATATGATCGCCAGTAGCAGTGCTACAACCATCAATGGCGCAATGAGCTCATTGCAGAGCGCCACTGATATCGTGGGTCAGGCCAACAGCAGCCTTGACGAACTGGCGCGCAAATCACAGGCGATCGATCAAGTGATTGAGATGATCAACGGCCTGGCTGAACAAACCAATCTGCTGGCACTGAATGCCGCGATTGAAGCAGCACGAGCTGGGGATGCAGGTCGCGGTTTCGCTGTTGTGGCCGATGAGGTGAGGGAACTGGCCGGGCGAACCGTCAATGCAACCTCACAGATTACCGATATCGTTGAAGTGATTCAGAAGCAGGTGGGCCTGGTGACCGGCACTATGCAACAGAGCGGTGACAGCGTCAGTCAGGCGGGAAGCCTTGGCTCCGAAGCTCAGGGCGCCACCGTCCGTATTGAAGAGAAGAGTAATGCCGCATCGGCAGCGGTGCAGCAGATGGCAGGGGCAGTGTCTGATATTGCTGATACCAGCCGAGAGATGGCAGAGCGGATGGAGGATATCGCCCGCAATGTTGAAGCCAATAGTGAAGCGACCCATGCGATTCTGGATGTTGTTGGGGAGGTGACGCAGGGAGCGAGGAAGTTGGATCAACTTACCAGACGGTTTAGTTACTAACCCGTCTACGCCAAATTTTCAGTTTATTGGAGATACCTTGTTAACTGACAGGGTATCTCGAAATCTGGCGATACTTTATTAGCTGCGGGGTGTTCACTTACTTTAAGCGATTTCTGCAGGTTATAGGAGCTAAGCCTATCTACCCGGTCTGGAAAGCGAATTAGCGCTTTAGCCCATTCGAGGCTAAGTTACCGGGTAAATCCTGTTAATTCTTAGATATCGCTTGGAATACAGCTGCATCTTCCGGATGGTTGTCTTGTAACCAGGAATGCATGCCGCTGGTCGACATCAGGCCGGTTACTCGTTTCCAGGGCCGGCGTTTTCTATCATCAGATTGTGGTAGGGGTTCGTAACAGATCCACTGAGTATTATCCGGGTTTGGATACATCTGAACACTGAGATCGTTATTGATTGATATAAGCATGTTTACCTTCTAATTCTGATTTCCGTTTCCTCTTTTCTCAAATTTATAGTGATATCAGTGATGCGTCTTAGGTGTGATAGACTTTAAACTCTATGACAGAAACAAATAGATATTCCTGATCTGATAGATCAGTCAAAGATAGTCGTTAGAGGCTATACGGGGATAATATTTATTTAATAGAGCAACGTTGTTGTGCGTTGCTCTTCTTAAGCTTACTGCCAAAATCTGGCAGAAGCTTAATAATGACACTCACGCAGATGTGAGTGTCAGCGGGCAAGCTTAGATAGCTTTGATGTTTTCAGCTTGTGGACCTTTCTGGCCCTGAGTAATAGTAAACTCAACCTGCTGACCTTCAGCCAGAGTTTTAAAGCCTTCGCCGGTAATTGCACTGAAGTGAGCAAACACGTCTGGGCCTGACTCCTGAGCAATAAAACCAAACCCTTTTTCTTCGTTGAACCACTTAACTGTGCCGGTAGTTACAGACATCGTCATATCCTATAAATTTTAAAATTGGAATTGTCTTCTAAAAAGACCGTTTGGCAGAAAAATTACTATGAATTATGAAAACAGGACGAGGTACTACAGAGGGAACATCGAAGTGGTAAGCATAAAAAGCATAAATCTCAAGCTGAATAGATTGTATAAAAATAAAGTGATCAGGTCAACGATATTTGTCAATAGGCTAAGTTTGGGAGAATTGGTATTTACGAAAGTGTTAAAGATTGCAGGGGGGCGTGAATGAATTTTGCCGGTGTTCGGTATGTCTTGAAGCCCACAGTCCTTAACGTTTCATAAGGAAAAAGTGGCTGCTAAAGTCGATGTTGGCCGGTATCACTTAAAGAGTCTGTGAGACATATTTTTACCTTCCGCAGCCGCAGCCGCAGCCGCAGCCGCAGCCGCAGCCGCATCCACAGCCTCTCCGACTCTGCGGTTTAGGCCGCAATGCTTGGCTGTGCCGGTAGCGGAGTTCTGCGCTCAGTGTGTTCAGGTGTCTGCAGTGTTTGCCTTAGGTATCTATGCCTAATTGCTGTGTGATTAAAAAACCCAGTAGAATCAGTTGGTTACTCAACGGCTCCGCCTGAATGAAAGGTATTGAAAATATTTGATGAAAGATGGAATAACATTAAATTGAGAAGTGGACTAAAGTTATCTGTATTCAGGTACTGCCCGTTGTTGATAAAAATGAAAACAATACTTAGCGTTCTTGAAAACAGGTCTGAAAATACAGTTATTCTGATTTGTTTGAACTTGATTTTGGTTTTTTTAATTGCGGGTGCGCTGTTTAAGCTAACTGCAGCTGTTCTTCCATTATTTATAATCCCAATTTTGCTTGTGAGTTGGTATGGCGGTAGCAAAGCCGGGGTTTTGCTATCGGTGTTCACTGTTTTTTTGATAGGCTCAGTGGGAGGGTACTTTAACTCTTTTGATTTTTCTGGGTATACATTTATATATCTAAATATTTCGCTATTCATTACTTGTGTCTTCGTAGCGACTATAGTTACCGATTTTCAGAAAGTGCATCAGCAAGAAATTACGGCAGCAAATACAGATATGCTTACAGGCGTTCTTAATAGTCGATCCTTTAATCTGGAGCTGGCGAACGAGATTCTGCGATCTATCCGGTATAAACATGTTTTTTCATTGGCCTATATAGATATTGATAACTTTAAAACGGTAAATGATACTTTAGGGCACTCAAGCGGTGATGCTCTATTGATAGAGGTTGCCAATACTCTTAAGGCCTCACTCCGTAAAACAGATTCGGTAGCCAGGATTGGAGGAGACGAATTTGCCTGCCTTTTCCCTGAAACAGACTTCGATGAAGTAAAAGAGGCTTATTCAAAGGCAAAGAATTTGCTCAGCGAGAAAATGGAGAAAAACAAGTGGCCTGTCACCTTCAGTGTAGGCATTGTCACATTTGACAGTATGCCAGATGACTTAAAGCAAGCGATAAAGATCGCGGATGACCTAATGTATTCGATTAAAAATAAAGATAAAAATAACGTTGCTTATAGACTATGGACAGGTGCATAGAATATCTACTACTCTCCTTCATTGCGGGTTTGGTTTTTCGTCTACCGGCGGAGCTGTTGAATCGGTCGTCGATCTGAGAGCTTTGTTAGACTGAATCGTGTTTCACGATGGCGAGCGGAAAGAGACATCCCCTCTCATTTAGCTGCCTTCGACTGTAGTAGTGGAAGAGAGCTGTTCTTGCAGAATATTTTTATTCTGCCTGTCGGCGGGTCATGAGTTTTGCTTCGCCAAAACCCTCGACACCCCAATGGCGGGAGCGCCTAGCTGACCCCTACCACTTGGCTGTATGGGTTCAATGTCTTCTTAGTTCACTAACAACAATATCTGGTTGCTGTTTCTGGATATGAGTTGCTTAGCTTCCAGGCGTTTCAGGGTGCGGTATAGGGTTTCGTGGGCGAGTCCCAGTTCGCTAGCGATCTGTTTCAACGGGCGCTCAATTGTTAGTACCTGTGCCACTGCATTGAGCTTTAACCATGTCAGTACTCGTTCTTCAGCAGATGAAATATTGGCAACTTCTAAACGTGTACGCAGCTGCATAATTTCGCTAGCGAGTTTGCTGCATAGTTGTAGGGAAAACTCGGGTTCTGAGTGGAGCAGCTGCAGGACTTGTTTTCGTGGGTAACTTAGAAGCGAGGTGTTTTGTATAGCCCTGGCATCACAGTGGTAACAGTCTGCGAATAAAGAGGCTTCGGCCAACCAGGCACCGCTTTCAGCACGCTGTGCAATCACTTCGTCGCCATGACTTAAGGGCCGCACTAGCTGTATCTCGCCATGTTCGATCAGAAACATCCGAGTCACTGAGTCACCTGCGCGAAAGAGTAACTCATCTTTTTTTAGCTCAAGGCTGTCGCCTTTTAGTCCTTTGTCTGCCAAATGCTTTGCCAGAGAGAATGGCAAGGTTCTTGTTGGAGAATGCATATGATCGAAATCATACGTGGAGAGAGGTGCTCAAGCTAGAGTAGCGGTTATCAGGTTTTGCAGGAGGACTTATGAAGCGTTCAATCATATCGGTGCTGGTGGGTGTTCTGGCTTTCGTATCGCTCAGTAGTGCAGGGGAGTACAGGGGGCAGCAGAACAGGGAGATTAAAAGCCTGTCTGAAAAAGACGTTGAGGCAATTCGTTCCGGTAAAGGATGGGGTTTAGCTAAAGCGGCTGAGTTAAACGGTTATCCGGGCCCACGCCATGTATTGGATCTTGCTGAGCAGCTGGAGCTGTCGGAGTCGCAGTTTGCAGCTATGACAGCGCTTTTTAATCAGATGCAGGCTGATGCTATTGCCGCCGGGAAGCGTTATCTGGCGGCTGAAAAGGCGTTGGAGCTGGCGTTCCGCGATAAATATGTGACCGATGAAGGCCTTAATAAATTAGTAAAGGAAGCTGGTTTGGCTCGCGCTGATATGCGGTATGTGCATCTTAGGATTCATCTATCGTCGGTTGATTTGTTATCTGAGCAGCAGATTCAAAAATACAGTCATTTGAGGGGGTATGCTCAGGGGGGACATAGTCACCAGCATCATGATCATTAATGGATGGTGGGGACGGGTGTTTTTGTGGGGCGACTTATTGTTGCGAATTTTCTTTGTTCCGCCTGTTGGCGGGTTAAGACCTTTGCGTCTGTGAGTTCAATCTAAAGGCGACCCCTTCACTTGGTTGCCTTCGGCAACTTCCCTGCGTGTTTCGCCCGAATACGAAATCCTGAAACTCGCCCGTTGGGCTCAAACACTCAGGATTTTGGTCGTATCCGGCCTGCAATACTCGGCTGCGCGGGAGGGGAGTCTGGTGCGTTTAGTGACTTTTGTGGGGGGATTTCCGTTGCGCATCTACTTAGCAAATCATGTGAAAGAAAGCCGCTTTCAGGGGCTTACCGAAATATCTGATTACTCGATGAATATACAGTGTATTGGCTTGATGGCCTAATTTAGGCTCGCTTTGCCGCTTTCTGATATCTACTTGAGCACACTTCGCCGCTTTTGATATCAAAGAAGAGTTGATAAATCAGTATCTTGGATGCTTAATAGGATTGCATATGAGACCGCAGGGAGGCGTACATATGAGCAGGCAAGATATATACAATGTTATGTACTCTATCTAGTGGCAGTGTTAGTGCGATTGGATTTGGAATTTGGGCAAGGATACAGGGTCAAATTGAAGTCATGGTAAATCAAAACGCAGAACAAATAGCACGCGATAAAATTGATGAGATGCTCAAACTTGCTGGTTGGGCAGTCCAAGATAAAAATAAGATCAATTTTAATGACGGAATCGGTCAAGCTATTCGTGAATACCAAACAGATGTAGGCCCCGCAGATTATGTTCTTTTCGTTGATAAAAAAGCTGTTGGTGTTATCGAGGCTAAACGAGAAGAGGCAGGTGAAAAAATCACTGCCGTTGAAGACCAAACCGAAGGCTACGCCAACGCAAAACTTAAATGGGTCAACAATAGCAAGCCACTACCTTTTTTATATGAAAGCACTGGTGTTATTACCCGCTTTACAGATGGTAGAGATCCCAAACCTCGCTCCCGTGAAGTTTTTAGCTTTCATCGACCTGAAACGCTAAAAGCTTGGGTTGAACAAGGAAACTCTCTTCGTGCTCGCCTTCAAGATATTCCACCGTTAAATCCAGCAAAGCTACCCGCAAAGGATTTGGGACTACGTGATTGCCAAGAAACAGCGATAACAAACCTTGAAGACTCGCTTCAAAAAGCAAGACCAAGAGCGCTTATTCAGATGGCAACTGGGGCTGGTAAAACTTATACCGCCATTACATCTATGTATCGCATTCTTAAACATGCCAAGGGTAAACGTATTCTTTTTTTAGTGGATACTAAAAACTTGGGTGAGCAAGCAGAGCAAGAAATGCTTAACTTTACTCCAAGTGATGACAGTCGTAAGTTCACCGAACTACATGTCGTTCAACGTTTGAAGTCGAGGTTTGTGCCTAAAGATGCTGAAGTGTGTATCAGTACCATCCAGCGAATGTACTCCATTTTAAAAGATGAAGAGTTAGACGAAACATTAGAAGAACAAAACCCAGCAGAGCAACTTACCAAACCTAAAGAGCCTGTTCCTGTTGTTTACAACCCTAAAGTACCAATCGAGCATTTTGACTTCATTTTTATCGATGAATGTCACCGTTCAATCTATAACTTATGGCAACAAGTGCTCGATTACTTTGATGCTTTCCTGATTGGCTTAACAGCAACACCAGATAACCGCACGTACGGTTTCTTTAAGCAAAACGTTGTCAGTGACTACAGTCATGAGAAAGCCGTTGCAGATGGTGTAAACGTAGGTAATGAAGTCTTTACTATTCAAACCAGAATTACTCAAGAAGGTGAAACGTTAAAGGCTAAACAACAAGTTGAGCACCGTGAACGTGTGACACGTAAAAAACGCTGGGAACAACAAGACGAAGACGAAAAGTACAGCGCAAAACAGCTAGATAAAGATATCGTAAACCCTAGTCAAATTCGCACAGTCATAAAAACCTTCAAAGAGAGCTTACCTGTCATTTTCCCTGATAGAGAACATGTGCCTAAAACATTAATCTTTGCAAAAACCGACAGCCATGCTGACGATATTATTCAAACGGTTCGAGAAGAGTTTGATGAAGGTAACTCTTTCTGTAAAAAAATCACCTACCGTGTAAAGAAAGATAAAACAGATAAAGAAGGTAATGTAATCGAGCAAGGTGAAGATCCTAAATCGGTACTCTCTAGCTTCAGAAATTTATACGAACCTCGCATAGCAGTAACCGTTGATATGATAGCTACAGGTACAGATATAAAACCACTTGAGTGCCTAGTTTTCATGCGTGACGTTAAAAGTCGAAACTATTTTGAGCAAATGAAAGGCCGTGGCACACGCACTTATGATCATGATGAGTTAATCAAGGTAACCCCAGATGCAAAGTCTGCTAAAACTCACTATGTCATTGTTGATGCAATTGGTGTTACTAAATCACTTAAAACAGCGAGTCAGCCTTTAATCACTAAGCCGTCTGTGCCACTAAAAGATTTGGCTATGGGCGTTATGATGGGTGCCAGTGATACTGACTCCGTAAGTTCACTTGCTGGTCGATTAGCGCGACTAAATAAACAACTAGATGCCAACGATAAGAAACGAATTGAAAAGGTATCTGGTGGTGTTTCAATTACTCAAATGGTGGTCGATTTATTCTCGGCCATTGATGGTGACAAAGTAGAAGAGCAAGCGCTAATACTCGCAAAACAGCCAAAAGGCACAGACCCTGGCGAAGATAATCGAAACAAAGCTCAAGCTGAAATGGTAAGTAAAGCGGCCAATGTTTTTAACGGCGAGTTAATTGAATTAATCGATACTATCCGCCGAGATAAAGACCAAAAGATAGATCATGACAACATCGATGAAGTACAAATTGCCGATTGGGAAAAATCGACCACCGAACAAGCTTCAGATATCTGCAAAGACTTTGTGGAATATCTAGAGCAGAACAAAGATGAGATCACTGCGCTAGAAATATTCTACGACCAACCACATCGTCGCCGTGAAATAACCTTTGATATGGTTAAAGAAGTGCTCGAAAAACTTAAGTCAGACAAACCTAAACTAGCCCCGCTAAATGTATGGCAAGCGTATGAATTAATCGAAGGCCCAGACAATAAGAAAGAGAAGGGTAAAAAGCCAATCAATGAGTTAACGGCGTTAGTCGCATTAATTCGCCGTGTTGTTGGTATTGATGATAAACTCTCGACCTTTGATGCCACCATCAGCAAGAATTTCCAAACGTGGATCATGAAGCACCACTCAGGTAACAACCAAAAGTTCACTAAAGAACAAATGGCGTGGCTACATATGATTCGTGATCACTTTGTAAATTCATTTCACTTTGAATTAGACGATTTGGAAATGTCACCATTTGATGCCCAAGGCGGTTTAGGCAAGATGTATCAACTCTTTGGTGATGATATGAATAAAATAATAGATGAATTAAACAGTGAGTTAGTAGCTTAATGCGAGAATTACCCGTTGGTTGGGAAATAACAACTATCGAAAACGTTTTAGAGCCTAAATATGAAGGTAAAACCATCCAACAAGGGTGGAGTCCTAGATGTGAAAAGCACTCCTCTAGTAGCAATAATACTTGGGGAGTTTTGAAAACAACTGCTATTCAAGCAGGGTATTTCATTGAAAATGAAAACAAAGAATTACCGGAACACTTAACTCCAAAGGAACAGATAGAAGTAAGCGAAGGTGATATTTTATTAACTTGCGCTGGCCCAAGAAATAGGTGTGGAGTACCGACACTAGTCAGAAAGACACGTCCTAAATTAATGATGTCTGGGAAAATGTATCGTTTCCGAGCTTTTGAGGAGTATTTTCAACCATCATTTTTGGAGCTGTATTTACTGTCTCATGAAGCCCAGCTTGCAATTGATAAAATGAAAACTGGAAGTAGTGATAGTGGTTTGAACCTGACACATGGAAGGTTCCGTGAACTACTAATCCCAGTGCCACCATTTAAAGAGCAACAACGCATTGTTGATAAGGTTGAAGAGTTATTTTCTGAGTTAGATAAAGGAATCGAAAGCCTTAAAACAGCAAAAGATCAACTTACCGTTTATCGCCAAGCACTTCTAAAACATGCTTTTGAAGGCAAGTTAACCGAACAATGGCGTGCCAGTAATGCAGATAAGCTTGAGTCTCCAGAGCAACTTCTTGCACGCATTCAACAAGAACGCGAAGCTCGTTACCAACAACAGCTTGATGACTGGACACAGGAAGTTGAAGAATGGGAAGCTGATGGTAAAGGCGGTAAAAAGCCTTCAAAACCTAAAAAATATACCCCATCAGTAATAATGGATAATGAAAAAATATCAGGACTTCCTGAAAGTTGGGAAAGCGTTAAATTTAGTGAGTTACTTTTTTCAATAAGGGGCGGTACGACGACTCCTCCGCTTGATATAGAAACTAATTATCCTGTTTTGAGATCTAGTAGTGTGAGGCAGTCGAACATTGACTACTCAGATATACGATATTTATCAGGTGAGACAATTAAAAATAAAGCCGATTTTGTTGAGCAAGGCGATTTGCTTTTTAGCCGACTAAATGGTTCTATCGAGTTTGTTGGAAACTGTGCTCTGGTCAAAAGAAATCACCCAGAGAATCTTATATACCCTGACAGACTATATTGTGCAAAATTAGTCATTGGATCTCTCGCAGAATATTGTGAATTGTTTTTTTCTTCCCCTAACGTTAGAAATTCAATTGAAAAGAAAGCTAAATCTACTGCGGGTCATAAGAGGATATCTATTCCTGATGTTACAGAACAAATAATTCCACTCCCTAGTCCAATTGAGATAAAGCAAATTGTTAATATCGTTGAAGAAAAACTGTCTGTAACATCAAAGTTAATAGAGAATATAGATACTGATATTAAGAGAGCAGAACTGTTAAGACAATCAATTCTAAAGAAAGCTTTTTCAGGTCAACTAGTGCCTCAAGATCCTGATGATAAACCAGCTAGCGAACTATTGAAGAAAATAGCGATTGAAAAAGCAGAACTAGCTGAGAAAGATAAAGCAGAAAAGGCAGCTGCCAGAAAAGCGAAAGCGGCGGCTAAAAAAGCAAAAACATAATATTACGATAGGTCGAGTTAAACATGAGTATTCATAAATATGCGACTATCTCAAAAAAGAATTAAGTGAAAAAGAATGAACGCACAAAGCATAGTATCTAAAGTTTGGAGTTTTTGTACCACCTTACGCGATGATGGTGTTGGCTATGGTGACTACCTTACCCAACTAACTTACCTGATCTTCCTTAAAATGGCAGATGAGTACAGTAAACCACCATATAGCCGTGATGTCGGTATACCTGAAGAGTACAACTGGCAAAGCCTTAAAAATGAAACAGGTTCAGATCTTGAAGTCCATTATGTAACTACACTGCGTGAACTTGCCAAAAAGCCAGGTATGCTAGGACAAATATTTACCAAAGCACAAAATCACATTCAAGACCCTTCCAAGTTAAAGCGCTTGGTTGAAATGGTTGATGATGTAAATTGGGTGATGATGGGGTCTGACACTAAGGGCACCATCTATGAAGGCTTGTTGGAAAAGAACGCTGAAGATACTAAATCTGGTGCAGGTCAATACTTTACCCCTCGCGATCTCATCAAAACGATAGTTTTATGTATGAGGCCAGCACCAAATCAAACGATTGCAGATCCAGCATGTGGCACAGGCGGTTTTTTCTTACATGCCTATGACTTTATTACTGACTCTAAAAACTACAAGTTAGATAAACAGCAAAAAGCATTTCTTAAAAATGAAACCTTCTTTGGCAACGAAATTGTCGCCAATACTCGCCGCCTCTGTTTAATGAACATGTTTTTACATAACATCGGTGAAATTGACGGTGAAAGCCTGGTTAGCGGTGATGACTCGTTAATTTCTCAGCCTTCACGCACGGTAGATATGGTTCTTGCTAATCCTCCATTTGGTAAGAAAAGTAGCATGACGTTTACCAATGAAGAAGGTGAACAAGAAAAAGACGACCTGACCTATAACCGTCAGGATTTCTGGGCGACTACTTCAAACAAACAGGTAAATTTCGTTCAGCATATTCGTAGTATGTTAAAAACTACAGGCCGTGCTGCTGTGGTTCTGCCGGATAATGTACTCTTTGAAGGTGGAGCAGGTGAAACCGTCCGTAAGAAGTTAATGGAGAGCACTGAACTTCATACTATTCTACGTCTACCAACAGGTATCTTTTACGCAAATGGCGTTAAGGCGAATGTATTATTCTTCGACAACAAACCTGCACAAAAAGACGCATGGACAAAAGACATCTGGTTCTTCGATTATCGTACCAATGTTCATCACACGTTGAAGAAAAAGCCAATGACAATGGCAGACCTTCAAGAGTTTGTAGATTGTTATAATCCTGAAAACAGACATGATCGAACAGAGACGTGGAACGAAGAAACAAATCCAGAAGGTCGTTGGCGCAAATACACTCACGAAGAAATTTTAACCCGCGACAAAACTAGCCTAGACATCTTCTGGTTAAAAGATAAATCGCTAACAGACTTAGAAAATCTGCCTGAACCAGAAGAATTAGCAGGTGAAATAATTGAAAACATGGAAGCAGGATTAGACAGCTTCCGTCAAGTATTGGCATCTCTGTCGAAATAAGTACATAACAAAGTGCTGCTACGGAAAATTTACTCGCTGGGGCTCCTAAATTTCCGCAGAGCACGGCGTTAGCAGTAAAAGGAGTAATCATGATTCACCTGATATGCGGGCCCATAGGTGCAGGAAAAACAACTTATGCTATAAAGCTTGCCAAAGAAAAGAGTGCAATCCGTTTTTCAGAAGACGAGTGGCTTGCAAAGCTATTTGTACCTGATGCTCCTGAGGGTTTACTCAGCCAACCAATGCAAGTGGTTGGAGAATGGGCAGCTGAAAAATATCTCCGTTGTCGGGGTCAAATTTGGCTGACTTGCCAACAACTAATAGCTAATAATATATCAATTGTTCTTGATGGTGCTGCTGCAAATAAAGCACAGCGAGATATTATTCGTAAGAAAGCTCAAGAGAACAACATCGGCTTTCAGCTTCACTATATTCACGCTGCCAAAGATGTTCGCCATGAACGTGTGTTTGGCAGAAATAAAGCGCAAGGTGAAACCTATTCACTAGAAGTAACTCCAGCTATGTTTGAACATACAGAGAGTTTTTTTGAAGCTCCAGTAGATGAAGAGCTAAACGAGGCCGTAGTCGTTGAAACATAAAATACTGCTAACAAGTCAAATCAGTTCGCAGCGATCGCTGCCGGACTCACTAACGTTCGCCGCTGTTTGAGGCGTTATAGTTCATAGGGAACAACGTGGATATTAAAACAGGGATAAGTTTTTTCGGTTGGATTATTTACCTCATATTTGCTTCGCTCATTCTCAAATATGTATTCGAGAACTATGAAACTACCCCAGAGCTAGAGTGGGTCCCATTAGCGTGCTTGTTAGGCTTCGGTATTGTAGGAGCTACTTTTCAATTCCTGCCAAGTAGAAGCCATGGATCTGATCTTGGAGGTAGAAATACAATAATTCCGCCAAGTGACAATAGCGGGAGTGATGGTGGTTTTTAATGAAATGTAACAAGTTTGTGGATAATAGCCCTTCGAGATGGACCCTGAACTGCGCTGTTTCGCATCAGTACGGTCCATTACAAAAGAGTTAGGTGTGTATATGGATATCACGATAGATGGCCCTACCTTCTATGATCAGGAAGATGAAAATATCTTCTTTTCATGCATCTATGGGTTACCGGATTTCGAGCGAGTAAGAGGACATGGAATGGAGCTTACTATCAGCTTTAAAAAGGTTCCGTCGAATAAAACTATAAGTCAGTTATTGGTAATATGTAGGCGTTGGTTCATTAATCCAGAGCCTCTAAAGTTGTTCAAGAATGAAACCAACTCAGAGTTTTTCCTATGGCAGCACAGTATTCCACTGGCAGACAGCTAACAAGTGCAGGAACATACGCCCGCGAAAAATGCAGACTGGATTCGCTAAACTATGTTCTGCTCGTCTGTTCTGCGGGTGTTACCTAAGGTGAGAATGGATTCATACGAAAGCTCAGATATAGTACCTAATAGGGGGATTAGTCCTTTCGTTGTCGGAATGACCGAACAGGAGCTTTTCAAAGTTATCCCGGCTAACACGCCTAAGCGAAGTTTTGGTACCTGTTATACGGTAAAGGTAGGAAGCATAACCCTTTGGATTGATCGAACCAGTAAGCAAGTTACGCAAGTCGGTGTTTCCAAAGGATATACGGGTAGTGTATTTGGAGCTGTGAAGATAGGTACTTCGGCGAAGGATGCAGAGAAGATTTTCGGCAACTTTGTTATTAATGGCGATTATCAACTTGTAGTGCCGGAAATTCCAGGAATCAGTTTTCAACTGAGTCCTGCTCTCAATGAGCTAAGCCCAAAACCGATGGAAGACGCATTAATAGATGGAATATATGTTTACCGAGCTAGCAATGCATGACAAAAATATAAAAATCGTCTGGTGGCCTCAGTCCGCCACTACGCTTCTGCCTTTTATGTTAGGAGCTATGAGTAGATTATGAAGTTATTAGCTAACATGGTTGTTCCACTAGCATTTCTAATAGCAAGTGTATTTGCATACCTGGTGTTATCGAGTCCGTTGAAGAATGATGGCCAAAAGCATGCAGAGCTGATTTTTAAGCTTGAAGAACAAATATCTCAAGACCCAATTAAAGCACGTTCTATTGGCTTGCATTTACAACTAAAAACTCAGAAATATCTTCAAAAATCTGATAATAAGCTTTTATCAGCTATGTGGCAGTTATTGGTAGAAGGCGCAATTGCATTATTCTTGCTGTCTTTGTCTTGGCAGTATTATATTCATCAAAAAAATGAAAGGTTATAAATAAAACGTTAATCAGTTCTTAAAAGCTGCTAGCGTGAATTTTTTTACAAGGACGTACCATGAAAAATACCGAGTTGTGTACACTTGAGGAATTAGTCAAAATTCAAACTAATCCCTCTGAAAGGGAGAGATTCTACTCAAGGTTGAGTCTTATCTTTTACGTTTTTGGTGTCATCGTTGCTCTTTTAAGCCCAGTTGTTGTCGAATATTTGTCACTTAAATCATTCTACGGCGTTTCTGGCGGTATCATCGCAGGGCTGCTTTTGGGGTTTGGTGTGTACTACAAGTCGGCAAAGAAACAGGTCCCATACTTCACTGAGTACATTTCATTAGATATCTCAAAAGTAAAATGCAGAATCAGCGAGTTGCAAAATAGCCCAAAAGCTGGCGATTGATTCAAGAATCATTGCTTCTAACCAAGTTACCTCATACGGATATGAAACACTTACTTATCACCTTACTCCTTGCCTCAAGCAGCCTGGCTGCACAAGAGAGCACTTGTTACGGCACTACTTCAAACGGCAGGCTTGCCAATGGTGTGCAGCTACCTTCCAGTGGCGATAACTTTACCAGCTATAGCACTGTGGCGGAGTTGGCTGGTCGCACTTACGTTCACTCCACAGTAAAAAGCATTATTGTTGAAGCCTACAAAGCGCTGGAGAAAGAGCAGCCGGATAAGGTGTACAAGTTTGCTGAAACCGGTTTCGAGGAGGGTGGGCGATTCAAGCCCCACAAAACCCATAGAAACGGGCTTTCTGTGGATTTTATGACGCCGGTTGTGAATGCAAAAGGCGAGTCGGTACATCTGCCGACCCATCCATTTAACAAGTTTGGTTACAATATCGAATTCAATCAGAAGGGGCTTTACGATGGCCTGTCGATTGATTACGACGCCTTAGCTGCACATATCGTAATGCTGCACAAACAAGCAAAGAAAGCCGGTCATGATCTGTGGCGGGTGATCTTCGATCCCCAGTTGCAGCCCAATCTGTTCAAGACCAAATATGCCGCTTATCTGAAGCGCCATATAACCTTTTCAAAGAAGCGCTCATGGGTACGTCATGATGAGCACTACCATGTAGATTTCGCGATCCCTTGTAAGAAGTAGCGTGCTAAGCCTAGCGATAAGACTGTTTTGGCTTAGTGCTACCTATTAATAGCCCCTGAAAAGCAGATGTCGATGCAGATCAGTTGATTGTTTCCCCTGGCTTCGTAAGGGGGAGACGCTTCGTAGTTCAGATGATCGGCCACTATGCGCAGCGCTATGAATTGCGATTCAAGGGCGATTTCATAGTTCATCATCTTGCTGCAAATCATGTTTATGTCGATGAGCACCAAAGAAACCGTCCCCTTTCGGAAACAGTTGTTGATAAAACGTCATATTAAATGCTTAATTTGATTGTGTAGCGTTGAGTGCTAATAGATTCGCTACTCGGGCCTCTGAGCCGATCGGTTACTCATCCATTGAAGTCTCGACCGGCTTGCCACTGATTGGTACATCTGATTGACGAAGGTTTAGTGCAGATAAGTCAGATATCTAGGATAAAGTTAAAAAGGGATAGGTATAACTATATGAAAATACTAGTTATTGCGATGACTCTATTATTTACGAGCAGTATGGCTATGGCACATGGGGGAGGTTGTCGTAAAAGCTCTCCTCCAGGCCAGTGTTGTCATATGAAAACAAGTACAGGTCAGGTTCATTGCCATTAATAAGAAGTTTTAGACTATGTATTTGACGTGCAGTTTATAGCTTTGAATCGTAGTCAACGATATGACGCTCTTCGGAAGTTCAGAAGGCTGCCCGAAGAGCATTTGTTTCAAGTCCAAAGCTGTTAGTTTCTATATGGATACTCAAGGCTTCGGCACAAGCTAGTTATGGGCATGAAACACACTTGTGCCTTTTCTCTCTGATTAATCGCTATACGTGCTTTTTAGGTTCGAGGAGCCTTAACCCTTCAGCAACGTAGACCCACGTTTCACCATCTGACAGGGCACTATGATCTGTTGCGGCGCTTGCTCCGGGTTATCCAGGTGGCGGAACAGGGCTTCGACAGAGGCGGTGACCATTTCGCTGAATGGCTGGCGTACGGTGCTGAGGTTGTAGGCTTTGCTGCGGGCGAAGCGGATATCGTCGACGCCGATCACGCCGACATCTTCGGGGACTCGCAGGGCAAATTCATAGCGGATCGCATCGATACCGCCGCAGGCCATGATGTCGTCGACGAAGAAGAGGGAGTCGGGTTGGTCTGCGGAGTTGAACAGTTTGCAGGTGGCATCAAAGCCTGCGTCATAGCTGTGGCGTCCGCCTTCTGCGGTTTGCCAGTACTCACATCCGCGTTCTATCAGGCGGCTGATAAAGCCGCGCTGGCGATCTGTGGTGGTGGAGGCACCCACTAAACCACCGATAAATGCCGGGCGCAGGTAGCCAGCATCCAATAGCAGGTCGGCTGCCATACGACCACCAGCGACGTTGTCACAGTAAACCATAGTGGCGCTGCTTTCGCGGGAGTGGCGACCGAATATTACCACCGGTGTGCCTTTGCTTTGGCAGGCTTCGACCAGCTCTTTCGGTAGTGCTGAGGAGGTGACGATCAGGCCGTCTACATGGTATTCCATCACCAGATCTATGGCTTCGGCGATGTTCATATCTTCGCTGACATTGATCAGCAGGCTGTGGCAATTGCGAGCCTGTATGGTGCGGGTGAAGTCGTTCAGGATTTGCAGGTAGGCCGGGTTTTCAAAGTCGGTGACCAGAATGCCGATCAGGCTGGAGCGGGATTTCAGGCCGCGGGCCAGACGGTTCGGTTTATAGTCCAGCTTTTCAGCGGCGCTAAAGACCTTGGCCTTCATCTTGTCGGAACAGCTGCCATTGGGGTTGAATGCGCGGGATACTGCCGAGACAGATACGCCTGCTTCTTCAGCAACATCAACGACAGTGATCTGTCGGTTTTTCTTCTGCGCTACCGCTTTATTCAATGGAAAAGTCCTGTTTGCCAGCCGGGCTCAAAGCCTAACCGATTGGCGTCTGAAATGCATCAGAGCTGGGGGGAAGCGGAGCCTGTGTGGCACAGGCTCCGGGTTGGGATTAACGGTATTCGCCCGCCAGTTTCTCAACCAGTGCGATATTGTCTTTGGTGACAAAACCCGGGCCTGAGTTGATGTGGTTGGATGGCGCTACACCGTAACGGCTGTACAGCGCCAGAGTAGTGACCGGCATATAACCCTGCAGGTATGGCTGCTGATCAATGGCGAAGGTGATCACGTCGCCTTTGATTGCGGCGGCAATTTCACCACTGAGGTCGAAGGTGCCGAAGTAGATCTCACCGGATTTACGGATCTTCTTCAACGCACGCAGTGTTGGGTGTGCAGACGTTGGGCCCAGTGTCAGCACCGCTTCGGTGTTCGGGTTACGGCGCAGGTAGGCCTGTACCTTTTTCTCGATATCGGTCGGGTCTTTGCCTACATCGACCATCTGGCCACCCAGTTCTACACCCAGTGCATCGGCGAAGCCCTGGCAGCGTTCAACAGATGCTGGGTTTTCGATGTAGTGGTTTACGCAAACGAAGCTTTTCACGCCCGCCGCTTTGGCTTTTTTACCGGCACCAAAGCCTGCGTCATATTCTGGCTGGCCGACGTGCAGCAGGGCGCCTAGCTGCTCGCTCTGTTCATGGGTGCCGGAGTTGATGGTCACCACCGGAATGCCTTTCTTAATCGCTTTCTGGATAGGGCCGCGCAGCACATCGTAATCAGCGATGGTGACGATCAGGCCATCCGGGTTGGAGGCCACCGCCTGTTCCACGATACGGGCCATATCCGCCAGGTCGCCTGTTGGCGGGTTGCGGTACTCAACCTTAGCGCCCACCTGATCGCCTGCTTCGCGAATCGCGGTTTTGATGGTGTTCCACCAGGAATCCGCATCATCGGCGTGGCTGACCAGTACAAAGCGCTCATCTGCTGCCTGCGCCACGGATGCGGCCATTGGTGCGGCCAGCACTGAGAGGGCCAGTGCTGCTGAGGTGGTGGTATTCAGTATTTTTTTCAGAACGGGTTTCATCTAATCCATCTCCCGGTGTTGTTTTTATTGTCTAGTTGCTGATCCGTTCAGCTATGGTGATGCACTTTATCCGCTTCTTCGCGGAACGCATTGGCGACTGATTGTTCGGCCGCTGCTGCGGCTTCCAGTCCGTTTTCGCCCTGTGCTTGTGCCTGATCGGCACGGGCAAACTCTTCTAACTCTGCTTGCAGGGCGTCCATCTCTTGGCCACCTGCCATCATCTCCAGTATCTCTTCGCGAGAGACTTCCGACTTCAGCCAACTACCCAGACTCTTACCTCGGTTCAGCAGGGTAAAGCGGTCGGCGATCGGGTAAGCATGGTGTACGTTATGGGTGATCAGAATCACCGCCAGGCCACGAGCTCGGGCGCGTGCCACAACTTTAAGGACGTTGGCAGACTGCTTAACCCCAAGGGCTGCGGTTGGTTCGTCGAGTATCAGTACCTTAGCGCCAAAGTGGATGGCGCGGGCGATCGCCAGACACTGGCGTTCGCCGCCGGACATTGTGCCTATCGCCTGTTCCGGGTCGCGAATATGGATGCCCATCTCGGCAAGCCCGGCGCGGGCGATCTCGTTGGCGCGTTCGGTATCAAACACTTGGAGTGGCCCCCAGCGTTTAGTGAGTTCACGGCCCATAAAGAAGTTACGGGTAATGCTCATCAGCGGGACCAGTGCCAGATCCTGATAGACGGTAGCTATGCCTGCATCCAGTGCATCTTTTGGCGAGCTGAAGGTGACAGGCGCGCCGTCAAAGTGAAACTCACCTTCTGATGGGGGATGAACACCGGCCAGAGTTTTGATCAGGGTGGATTTGCCGGCACCGTTATCACCCAGCAGACAGTGGACTTCGCCCAGCTTCACCTGCATATCGATATCCTTAAGGGCGATCACTGAGCCGAAGTAACGACTGACTTTTTTCAGTTCAAGGATGTATTCGCTCATGGTGCTCTCCTAGCGGGAACCGGTCACGCGCTGACGGATAAAATTGTTGAAGAGAACGGCGATCAGCAGCATCACCCCAAGGAATACCCGGAACCAGTCTGAGTCTATGCCGGTGAAGAAGATACCCATCTGCACTACACCAAAGATCAGGGCACCAAAACAGGCTCCGATTACTGAGCCATAGCCACCGGTGAGCAGGGCGCCGCCAATCACCGCAGCGATAATCGCCTCAAACTCTTTTAGCAGGCCGCGGTCTGCTGCGGCAGAGCCAAACTCCAGTACCTGACAGGCCGCAAAGACGGTGGCGCAGAAGGCGGTGAACATAAACAGCATGATCTTCACCCTGTCGGTTGGCACGCCGACATTTTTCGCAGCCTTATCGTCGCCTCCTGTGGCGAATATCCAGTTACCGAAACGGGTGCGCAGCAACATAAAGGAGCAGGTAATGGCCAGCAGGCCCCACCAAACCACGACCATCGGAATACCGGATACGATCGGATCGCCATCGGCATAGGTTTCGATCCAGCCGTTGGCCCCCAGCCATTGGAAGAGCCCGGTGCCTATCTGGCCACCAAAGGCTTGTGCCAGCAGGTCGCCTTCGGCCACTTCAGCGACACCAGAGACAATGGTTTTATTGGTGAACAGAATGGATAGCGCAATGGTCAGCCCGCGCAGGATAAAGAGGAACGCCAACGACACTATAAAGGAGGGGAGCCCGGTGCGTACCACCAGATAACCGATCAGTGCACCGATCGACATAGAACCTGCAAAGGCAAACAGAATACTGCTCCAGACTGGCCAGTCCCAGTAGAGCGATGGAATCGCAATCATCATCCCGGCAAAGCCGATCATTGAGCCGATCGACAGGTCAAACTCACCGGCGATCATCAGCAGGCAGGCGCCAATGGCGATAATGCCCAGCTGTGCTGACACTGTGGTCCAGTTGAGGATGCCATCGGCATTAAACATGCCGGAGTCACCGGCCAGAATCGCGAAGAAGATAAATACCAGAATTGCTCCGGATACAGATCCCAGTTCCGGTCGGTTAAGGGTTTTGTTGATCAGTGATACCCGCCGTACACGCTCGTCACTGTGTTTGGCGATATTAGGGTCAGACGTCATCTTTCCGGCCTCTTGTTTATTTTTGTTGTGAAGCAGATGTTCAGATTTACGCATGTTACCGCCGGGTCTTAGGGCAGGAGAGGAAGCGAGCCACGCCTGCCGTTGTTCAGACCCGACTTAAGCTGCTGGTTGCACGGCCATCAACGCCTGCTCAATGAACTCCCGGCTGTTGCGGGCGTTATTCAGCGGGTTGGCGTCCAGCGTCGGGTCCATATCCTGTTCTACTGTTACCCAGCCATCATATTCAATGCTTTGCAGTGCCTGGCGTATCTGAGCAAAGTCGACCGCGCCTTGTCCTAGCGGACAAAACACACCATTGCTGATGGCGTTATAGAAGTCGATGCCCTCAGCCAGTACCTGCTGATGAACCGCCGGGTTGATGTCCTTAAAGTGTAGATAACGCAGGCGATCGCCGTAGCTGCGGATCACTTCGGCCGGGTCCATGCCGGCATAGAGGCAGTGGCCCGTATCAACACAGAGGCTGACCAGCTTTTCATCCAGATCGTTCATTGCCCGATCCAGTTCATCCCGGTATTCGATATAGGTGCCGGTGTGGGCGTGCAGTACCGGGGTGATCTGATGTTCATGGCAGATCTGTGAAGCCTGGCGAATGGTTTCCATCATTGACTGCCAGTCTGTGTCTGACAGGCGGGTGGCGCTCTCGACCTGACCGGCCTGATCGGTGCGTGGCGAAACCACGTGATCGATCACCACCATATACTCAGCGCCTTGCTGCTGCAGCAGTTTGCAGCTGCGGCGGGTGAAATCAAGAATCTCATCACGACGACTTCGGTCATGCAGATGATGAAAGAGCGTGCCTGCAATCAATTTCAAATCGCGCTTGGCTAGCTCGTCTCGCAGTTGTCCGGCGTCTGTTGGCAGATAACCCAGCGGACCTAGCTCTGTTGCCCTATAACCAGCACCGGCGATTTCGTCCAATACCCTTGTTGGGCTTGGGTTGTTTGGGTTGTCTGCGAACTCGATACCCCAGGAGCAGGGCGCGTTTGAAAGACGGAGTTGCATTGTTGTTGTCCTTATTGATCCGTTGGCGGTGTTCATCTTTTGCACTATTTTTACGATAACGTTTTCAATTATGTCAATTCATTTTGTGTATTTATTTTGATTTTGATGGTTTTTAGATGATTTCAATGAAAACGTTTGCAAAAAGTTTTTCGCTTTTTTATATTCGCCAGAAATCAACAAGCCGATCCGAACCGGATAACAACAAGAAAAGGGGATCCCATGGAGACGATCCGTCTGACCGTTGCCCAGGCACTGGTGAAATACCTGGCAGCACAGAAAATCGAAACCAGTGCAGGTGTTGAGCCGCTTTTTGGCTGCGCTTTCGCAATCTTTGGCCATGGCAATGTCACTTGTCTGGGCCAGCAGCTGTATGAGAATCAACAGCAGATACCTGTCTGGCGTGGCCAGAATGAGCAGTCGATGGCGTTGGCAGCGGTGGCTTATGCTAAAGCCAATAAGCGCCGCAGAATTGGCGTATCTATTACTTCTATCGGACCGGGCGCTGCCAATATGGTGACAGCTGCCGGAGTGGCACATACCAATCGACTGCCACTGCTGATGATTGCGGGTGACAGTTTCAATAGCCGTTTACCTGACCCGGTATTGCAGCAGACCGAGCACTTCAATGATCCAACACTGACGGTTAACGACAGCTTTAAGGCGGTCAGCCGCTACTGGGATCGGATTACTGCACCATCGCAGCTGCTCTATTCTTTGCCGCAGGCGGTTGCTACTTTGCTGGATCCGGCCGACTGCGGCCCGGCATTCCTCGGTCTGCCGCAAGATGTACAGGGCCATGCCTTTGATTTTCCGACCTGCTTCTTTGCCGAGAAAGTGCACCGTATCCGCCGGCCTCAGCCGGAACTGTGCGACCTGGAAGAGGCAGCCGAACTTATTCGTCAGGCTGAGAAGCCATTGATAGTGGCGGGTGGCGGCGTTTTCTACTCGGAAGCGACTGAGCAGTTGCGCCAGTTTGCTGAAAAGCACCAGATCCCGGTGGTGGAAACCATCGCCGGGCGTACGGCGCTGTTGGCTGATCACCCACTGAACTGCGGCCCTATAGGCCCGACCGGTTCAGATAGCGCCAATGCGCTGGCTGCGGAAGCCGATCTGGTGCTGGCGGTTGGGACCCGGCTACAGGATTTTGTCACCGGCTCCTGGGCAGCATTTAAGAATGAGGCGATGGCACTGGTATCGATCAATACCTGCCGTTTCGACGCGATTAAGCACAGGGCGATACCGCTGATTGCTGATGCACGCGATAGCTTAAAGCCACTGTGCCAGATGTTGGATGACTGGCGTGCGCCAGGTACCTGGCTTGAAACTGCCTCAGTGGAGCGCCTGAACTGGCTCAAGATCGTCAGGGAGAGAACGGCGAAAACAGCAGGTATCCCTTCATATGCTCAGGTGATCGGCGAGGTTAATCGGCTGGCGGATGACCAGGACCGGGTACTGACCGCAGCCGGTGGCCTGCCGGCAGAGCTCAATATGAACTGGCTTGCCCGCAGTAGCGGCAACTTTGATGTTGAGTTTGGTTTCTCCTGCATGGGTTATGAAGTGGCCGGTGGCTGGGGTGCCAAGATGGCCTGTCCTGACCGTGATGTGATTGTGATGGTCGGCGATGGCTCTTACCTGATTCTGAATTCCGATATCTACAGCTCAGTACTCACCGGCCACAAGATGATTGTGGTGATCTGTGATAACGCCGGTTTCGCGGTGATCAACAAGCTGCAGAACAACACCGGTAATGAGTCCTTTAATAATCTGCTGAAAGACTGTGCGACAACACGCAGCGACGCTGAACTGCCGCGGGTTGATTTCGTTAAGCATGCAGAGGGGTTAGGGGCACTGGCCGAGAAGGTTGATTGCCTGAATGACTTTGCCGCAGCCTTCAGCCGCGCTAAGGCAGCTGACCGAACTTATGTGATTGTGACAGATATCGATGCCAGTAAATGGTCGTCAGTAGATTGTTTCTGGGAGGTGGGCCTGCCGGAAGTCACCGATCGTGAGCAGGTTGAGCAGGCAAAAGCAAACTGGGCCGAAGGGCGCAAACATCAACGTCAGGGCGTGTAAGGGGACAGCACATGTTTAATGAAGAGTTTCGTCTGGACCAGCCGCTGCGCTGGGCAATGGTAGGTGGTGGCCGTGGCAGTGAGATCGGCCACGCCCATCGGGCAGCTGCCGCCCGTGATGGTTTGTTCCAGCTAGTCGCCGGAGCCTTTGATCTGGATGCCGATCGTTGCCGTGATTTTGGGGTTTGTCTTGGTGTGGAGGCAGAGCGCTGCTATGCCGACTACCAGCAGATGTTTGCCAGCGAGGCGGCCCGCGAAGATGGCATCGAGGTGGTCTCGGTGGCGACCCCTAATGGTACTCATTACGCCATCTCCAAAGCTGCGCTGGAAGCAGGTCTGCATGTGATCTGTGAGAAACCGGTGACTTTCACGGTAGCTGAAGCGGAAGAACTGAAACAGATAGCCGCTCAGCAGGGGCGGATACTGGCTGTGATGTATGGCTACACCGGCTACCAGATGATCCATCAGGCGAAAGAGATGGTCGCGCGGGGTGAGCTGGGGGATGTCCGGGTGGTCAATATGCAGTTTGCCCACGGTTTCCATAGTGCTGCGGTTGAAGAGCAGAGTCCGGGGGCTAAATGGCGGATGAACCCTGAAGTATCAGGGCCTACCTATGTGTTGGGTGATGTTGGTACTCACGCCTATTACCTGGCTAACCTGATTACCGGGTTAGTACCGGCACGTCTTAGCTGCATGCGTCAGAGTTTTGTGCCATCTCGTGCGCCGCTGGAGGATAACGCCCATGTGATGCTGCAGTTTGAAGGTGGTGCAGTGGGCACGCTCTGGGCCAGCGCGGTTAATGCCGGCTCTATGCATCAGCAGAAGATCCGTATTGTCGGTGAAAAGGCGAGTCTGGAGTGGTGGGATGAGTATCCCAATCAGTTGCGTTACGAAGTACAGGGCGAGCCTGCGCGGGTGCTGGAGCGCGGCATGGGCTACCTGCATAACGATTCAGCCGCGGTTGCCTGTAATCGCATTGGTGGTGGCCATGGTGAAGGTTTTTTTGAATCCTGGGCCAACCTCTATCACCGCTATGCAATCGCTATTGATGCCGCTAACCGAGATGACCAGAGTACTTTGAGTGCGCTTTGGTATCCGGATATAGACGCAGGTATCGATGGGGTTCGTTTGCTGGAACGTTGTGTCGAATCAGCCGATAACCAGAGCAGCTGGGTGGATTACTGATGCAAATAGTCATTCCGCAAAATCGGCCGCTGGATGCGATCTGCCTGGGGCGTGCCGGGGTCGATCTTTATGCCAGAGAGGCCAATACTCGCTTTTCCGAGGTTTCCGGATTTGAGAAATATGTCGGTGGTTCGCCGGCCAATATAGCTGCGGCTATCGCCAAACTAGGTGGAAAACCCGGTTTCATTGGCTGTGTCTCTGATGACGGGCTGGGCCGCTATGTCTGTGAATACCTGACGGAGATAGGGGCCGATCTACAGGGGATGCAGCGTGATAACAGCGGCACTCGCACCAGTATGGCGGTGACCGAAATGTTCCCAGCTGACCCCGAGGTGGTGATCTACCGCAATCAGGCGGCGGATCTGGCGCTGAAACCGGATCAAATCTGCCCTGAGTATATCGCCAGCGCCCGCATGCTGGTGGTATCAGGCACCGCTTTATCCGCTAGTCCGTCTCGTGAAGCAACCCTGGTGGCGATCGATCATGCTCGCCGTCAGGGCACTCTGGTGGTGCTGGACATCGATTATCGCGCCTATTCATGGGATAGCCCTGAAGCCTCAGCTATCTATTATCAGCTGGCGGCGCAGATGGCGGACATCCTGATCGGTAACCGCGAAGAGTTTGATGTACTGGAATATCTCTGTGACCGCGGTAACCAGGATGATGATAAGACCGCAGAGCGGTTCCTGCAGCAAGCGACCCAGTTGGTGATCATTAAGGCAGGTGAGCAGGGCTGCAAAGTTTACGGTCGTGATGGCCTGTGCTTTGAGCAGGGTATCTTCCCGGTCGAAGTGAAAAAGCCCTTTGGTGCCGGAGATTCATTTGCCGGTGCGTTGATCTATGGGTTGATCAATGGCTATCGGCTGAACAGTGCTGTTGCCATGGGCTCTGCTATGGCAGCGATCAATGTTGCCGGTGATAGCTGCACTGAAGCTATGGCTTCGCTACCGGAGCTACTGGAATTTATGCAGGCACGGGGATGCGTGCCACAACTAAGCGCTGAGGAGAGGTGATCTGATGGGCAGGCATATCGAGCCTTATGACAATAAAAACGAGCCGATCATCGATGTAAACGATGGTGATGTTCCGCTCTGTTACTTCAACAATGTTCATCTGCTTAAGGGCGAAAGTTACAGCTATCGGCTGGAGCACTATGAATCTGCCGTTGTGCTGGCCGGTGGTACCTGTGAAATCGAGGTGGATGGCCAGTTGTTCAGCGATGTTGGTCAGCGCGAGACAGTGTGGGATGGCAATCCCGCTGCAGTCTATGCGCCGGTTGATAGTGAGGTCAGCATCCGTTGTGTCTCTGAAAAGGCAGATGTTCTGATCGCCGGTGGTCGATACGATGAAAAACTGCAGCCTTTTGAGATGCGGCCTGAAGAGTCAGATATCGTCCAGTATGGCAGTGACGACACTAAGACCCATCGCAAGATCAAACATATCCTCGGTCAGTCAAACGGTGACAAACGCGGTCGATTGTTGGTCAGCGAACTCTTTACTGTGGGTGCAGGCGGCTGGTCAGGTTTTCCATCCCATAAGCATGATGAAGAGCGGCCGCCGATGGAGACCCGTTTTGAGGAGGTCTATCAGTTCCGCTTCAATCCGGGGCATGGTTTTGGTGCCCAGTTCCTCTATGAACATGAAGATGACTGTGGCCCTTGCTATCACGTTAAGACCGGTAGTGTGATTGCGATCGACAGGGGCTATCACCCAAGTGTGGCTGCGCCAGGTTATGAGATGTACTACTTCACCATCATCGTCGGTGAGCACTCCAAGTCATTGCGCCAGTACTGGGATCCGCACCATGAGTATCAGGTGCATACGATTCCGGGGATCAAAGATATGGTCGCGAAATTTAAGTAACCGGAGGTTGCGATGCTAGTAACACTGAATGAAATTCTGCCAGAGGCTTCAGCTTCTGCCGGAGCCATCGCCTGCTGTAATGTCTTCGGTTTTGAAGATGCCCGGGCGATTCTGGATGCAGCTGAAGAGTTACAACGGCCGGTTATTCTGGCTACTAATAAAGACATGGTGGATCAGCTGGGGGTTGAGGCATTAGCAGGTATGCTGCTGCCGATGGCCCGAAATAGCTCAGCTAAGGTGGTGCTTCACTTGGATCACACCTATGAAGAGGAGATCGTTTATCAGGCGATTCATCATGGTTATAGCTCGGTGATGTTCGACGGCTCACAGCTGCCGTTGGAAGATAATATCAGCCGTACCCGGCAGGTGGTGAAGGTCGCCCATGCGGTGGGAGTGAGCGTTGAAGGTGAGATCGGTTCAGTGCCTTATGAAACCGGTCGTGATCATATCCGCTCCATATTCACTGAGCCGGATCAGGCTGCTCGATATGCGTCTGAAAGTGGTATCGATTGCGAAGCGGTTGCGGTCGGTAACATCCATCGTCTGACAACGCCGACCTGTACGATCGATTACGCCCGGTTGGCAGATATTGAAGAGCAGGTAACTATTCCACTGGTGATTCACGGCACTACGGGTATCCCGGAAACGGATATTTTGCGCCTGAAGCAGAGCCGGTTCGCTAAGTTCAATGTGGGCACCTCCCTGCGCATGGCGCTGGGAAATAACCTGAGACGTTTGATGGAAGAACAACCAGAACAGTTTGACCGGCAGTATTTTATGCAGCAGACAATGCCCTTTGTCAGAGATGAAGCGCGGCGTATTATCGCTATGTTAAGCCCGGAGCATTGAGGGAGAATTTATGACTAATCCGGTGATCGCGACCTTTGGCCGCAAATTACGGGTAGGGGTTGTCGGCGGAGGCCCCGGTTCTTTTATTGGGCCTATCCACCGTACCGCTGCTCAGTTGCATGAGCAGTTTGAAGTGGTGGCCGGGGTGTTCTCATCTGATCCTCAGCGTTCACTGGCGGCAGGTCAGGCGCTGGGTATCGCGCGGGCTTACGCCAGTGCGGCAGAGATGATAGCGACAGAGCAGGCGGGTGATGGCCTTGATCTGCTGGCGATAATGACGCCGAACGACAGTCACTATTCGCTCTCCTGTATGGCATTGGAAGCCGGACTTGATGTGATCTGCGAAAAGCCGCTGACTAATGGTCTGGATGAAGCAAAAGATCTGGTGAAGCGGGTTTCTGAATCTGACCGGCAGTTCTGTGTCGCCTACTGCTACAGCGGCTATCCAATGGTGCGACAGGCGCGGGCGATGGTGGAATCCGGTCAGTTAGGCGAGATCCGGATGGTGACCAGTGAATATGTGCAGGGGCATCTGGCGACATTGACTGAGTCAGAACAGCAGGGTAGCAACTGGCATATGCAGAAGGAGGTCGTAGGCCCGTCGTTGATATTGGGGGATATCGCAACCCATAGTTATCATCTCGCATCTTTCATCACGAGAATGATCCCAGCTGAGGTGAGTGCTGATGTTGCGACATTGGTGCCGGGACGGGTGGCTGATGATTACTGCGGTATTCTGAGTCGTTACGCCAATAATGCCCGTGGCAGTTTCGTGGTCACTCAGGCCGCTGCAGGTGCCGTCCATGGTCTGAAGATCAGAGTTGTGGGTAGTGAGGGCAGTATCGAGTGGCAACAGGAGCAGCCGAACGAACTGCTTTACCGGCCATTAAATGCGCCGGCTCAGCTGTTAACCCGTGATGGCCCCGGACTGCATCAGGCGGCGCAGCGGGTCACTCATGTGGCAATCGGACATCCGGAAGGCTATCGCGAGGCTTTTGCAAATCTTTATCATGACATGGCTGAGTGCATGGTTGCCCGTCAGCAAGGCGTTGAAGCTGATCCGCTGGCGAACTGGTATCCGTCTGTGTTGCAGGGGGCTGAGGGCGTCGCTTTTGTGGAAGCTGCACTGGCTTCAAGCCGGGCGAATGGGCAATGGACCGCGCTAGCCGATCTGCAAAGGATAGATTAAGCCGCCTTTGAGGCGATCAGGAAACAGCTGATCCGGTTGTTTTCTGATCGCCATTCCATCTCAATGCTGAAACCTGCCTGTTTCAGATATCCTTTAAGGGTATCGCTACTGAATACACGGACAGGCGGCATCAGGCGCAAGGCTGATCCGAGAGGCCCGATATAGCGAAACCAGGGCATAGAATCAGCGATACAGGCGGTACTGCTGATAAAGACCCCACCGGGTTTCAGCAGTTGATAGACTTTTTCAATCCCTTTCACCGGGTCATTGAGCAGGTGGAGAATGCTCATACCCAGGATGGCATCAAAGCTTTCGGGTTCAGCTTGGAACTCTTCTAATGCCGAGCAGCTAAATTTCAGATTAGGGTGCTTATCCAGCTGCTTACCGCGGGCGATCTCCAGCATCGCGGTTGAAACATCAATCGCCTGATAGTTACGAACTTTAGGTGCGTGTATCAGAGCAGTAGAGCCTGTACCACAGCCAAATTCCAACAGATCCATATCGCTGTTCAGGTATTGCTGGGTAAATGCCAGCTTTTGCTGATAAGCGGTTTCATCGGCAACCGGTTTTCGAGCGTAACCTGCCGCAATGCGGTCCCAGAATCTGGTTGAATAGTTCATCGACAGTTTCTCTCAAAAGGCGCGAAAAATAGATCATAGCAATGCGTAAATTTAGGTAGAATGATTATTACTGCATTCTTGATATTCATATTTGTATGGCCTGGCGATCTGTAAATTTTGACTGGAACCGTGCCCGCGCTTTTTTAGTCGCGGCTGAAGAGGGCTCTTTATCAGCTGCGGCACGTGCGCTTGGCGTGGCACAGCCCACTCTGGGCAGGCAGGTAGCAGCACTGGAAGATGAGCTTGGTGTAGCGCTCTTTGAACGGGGGAGCAGCGGACTAGAGCTGACACCCGACGGGATGGAACTGTTGCAACATGTGCGGGCGATGGGAGAGGCTGCGGGCCAGCTATCCCTGACTGCCAGTGGCCGTTCTGATTCGATCGAAGGCGACGTTTGTATCTCGGCAACTGAAGCGATGGCGATGTACCGTCTGCCGGACATTATTAAAAGGCTGAGGAAACTTCATCCGGGCATCAATATCGAGTTGATCGCGACTAACAGCAGTAGCGACCTGAAGAAACGTGAAGCAGATATCGCGATACGGGCATATCAGCCCAGCCAGCCGGATCTGATTGCGCGTAAGCTATGTGATCTGAGTGCTTATCTTTATGGCTCTCGGGAGTATCTGAAGCAGCTGGGTAATCCCAAATCGGTTGAAGATCTTAAGCAGGCAAGCTTTATCGATTTCGATAGTAACTACGAGCTGATGGCCGAGTTAAACAGGCGTGGCCTTGAGCTATCTCCTGATAACTTCCCTATTATTACAGAGAGTCACCTGGTGCATTGGGAGCTGGTAAAACAGGGTGCAGGCATAGGTATCATGGTCGAAGAGGTGGGTGACGCCGAACCGACAGTTGAGCGTGTGCTGCCTGATCTGAAACCTTATAGCAGTGGGCTTTGGCTGGTGGCACATCGGGAGTTGCGTACCAATCGCCGGATCAGGGCGGTATTTGATTTTCTGGTTGAGGAGTTGGCGGATAGCTAAGGAAGGTGCAGCACTTTCCAGAGCTGGGTTCGCCGGTCAGTGACTTTCAACACCGACAGGTATTTTTCAGTTGTCCGAAGCCGTTTTTAAAGATGTATCTGTAACCATCGGCGAAGAGATCGTCTGGCAGCCGTTGCCGAACAAAGGGCTTTCCAATCGTCTGTATAGAGGATATCTGGCAGGTCAGCCGATGATTTTGCGGATTGAAGCGGGGCAGGATCTGGCATTTGGTTGTGATCGGGCACGTGAGCGGGCGGTGCTGTCTGTATTAGCCGATTTTCATTGGAGTCCTGATGTTGTTGCTATCAGTAATGGTGACAGTAGCTGCGGCTGGATGCTGATGGAGGATGCAGGAGAGGTTGCCCGCGTCTTGTCGGGACATGGAAAAGAGCAGTTGTTGGCGGCGCTATCGGAATGGCAGCGGATATCTGTCAGCAACCTGCCGGAGTTTGATTTTAAGCTGCTCTGGCTAGAGTACCAACGGGTTTTCAACCAGCTTAAGGCACCGCATAAGTTGAGCAAGCAGTTGGAACAGTGCCAGTCATACTTCGCACAGTTGCCTTCGCTGCCGAGCACCCTCACCCACCATGATCTGCACCCAGGTAATCTCTGTTGGCGAGAAGATCAGTTGACGGTGTTAGATTGGGAGTACGCGGGCCTGTCCAATCCTCTGCTTGATGCTGATTCACTGCATCGAAACTGCGCAATCGATATTGCTGATCTGCATCTGTTACCAGCCTTTCAGTCGCTCTCCTATTGTCAGCTGTTAGAAGGGATCTGTGTAGCGGAAAATTTTAACCGGGCTTTGGAACAGTTGTGGTTTTCTGTTCGCGATCTGATAGTAAAACGCAACAAACAGGCCGCGACTTGATCTGATCTTGCAGGCATTGGATACTGCCTGCTGATTTTCTACCTGCACCGATATTTGAACTCAATGATCTACCGGTTTCTTCTCTGCTGGCTTACGTTCTGCTGTCTGATTGTCGGTCAGGCGACCGCGACTGAGCTGTTTACCCCACGCCCTGATTATTACTTTGAACAGGTCGGGGAGCTTGGTTCACAGCCAAGTATGGCGATGTTGCAGGATCGTGATGGCTTTCGCTGGGTGGGAACCCTGACCAACGGGCTGGCGCGCTTTGATGGCTCGTCGGTGAAATACTTTACCCGGGCTAATTCAGGTCTGTCTTCCAACATGGTCACCCAGCTGTTTGAAGATGCTGATGGCGAAATCTGGATTGGTACCTACGACGGCCTGAATCGTTACAACAAGCAAACCAACCGCCTGACCAGCTATCGTGCTAACTCGGATAACCTAAACCATAGCCTTGCGGGTAATCAGTTCTCGGTAAGACCTGGCTTAATCGCGCAGGATCAGCAGGGAATTCTGTGGTTTGCCACTCAGTCGGGTTTGAGTAGCTACAACAAAGAGACACAGCAGTTCCGTAGTTGGCGTCCGGCTCCGGGGCAGTTACCGCAGAAAGAGATCTCGGCGATGCATTTGGATCGCCATGGCTATATCTGGCTTGGCACTAATGGTGGTGGCTTAGTGCGCTTTGATCGGCGAAATAATGAGTTCCGTCACTATGGTTCGCTACAAGGTGTTCCGCCGGTCAAGATTGGCAGCCTGACAGAAGATGGTAACGGCCGTTTATGGTTTACCGCTGATCAACGCGGAATCTTTCGTCGTGATGCAAATGGCTACGGCTTCGAAGAGGTGTTCGATAAGCATCAGCTGCGCAGGCAGTTTAACAGTGCCGCATTTGATACCGTTGAATATCTGAGTAGCGGCTGGCTTGCGATCACCTTTGATATTGGTCGTCAGGGGATGGTGCTGTTACACCCGGGATCATTGGAGATTATCCGTCACCGGCATCAGGACGGCGTCCGCTACGGGCCGAGTTCTGATCGGGTGCAGCGGGTGTTTGAAGACCGTGACGGCTTGGTTTGGCTGCTCCACTCCAGCGGTATTCTTGACCGGCACCAGCCGGCCCGGAATCGTTTCTTCAGCTATACAACTACACCGGGCAATATTCATTCAATGCAGGGTACTGCACCGGTGCGTGTTTATTCCGACCGACGGGGTTTGATCTGGATCGGTCATTATGGCGAGGGGCTTGAACGGCTGGAACCGGAAAGTGGTCATTTCCGGTTGATTAAGCCAGAAAAGGATGATGCTGAGTCGCTTCCGCATGGTTACCCCGCCGGGTTTTACGAAGATAATGCCGGAAACTTCTTCGTCTCGACTTTGCGTGGCGTAGTGTTGTTTGATCGCGATACGCTGAAAGTCACGCGGCAGATTACCCGTGATACGGCGCTCTATACCTTTCTGCCTGACCTGCACGATCCTGATCTGTTATGGGCTGCGGGATGGGAGCAGGGGCTGGTTGTAATGAACTGGCGTACGGGAAAGGTCGAATCGATTCATCGTGACCGACGTCCAGGTGAGGGGGCTCCGACCATTCTCAGAATGATCGCGGATCAACGGCGGCCTGAACTGCTCTGGTTGGCAAACTGGTCGGAGGGGCTGCAATCCTATGATCGAGAAACTGGAGAGCTGCGCAGCTACAGTCATAATGCTGAGGATCCAAAAAGCATCAGCTCTAACACCGTATTCGATCTGAAACAGCGGGGTGATGGCAAAATTTGGCTCGCTACCGACAATGGCCTGGGTCTGTTTGATCCTAAAAGCGGGACATTCAGGAAAGTTCTGCCGAACTCCCGACTGGGTCAGGCGTCTGTGAGAAACATTCAACGTGATGCCCATGGATTATTGTGGCTGGGGACACGTAAGGGGCTGTTCCGGTTTGATCCTGAAGAGGAGCATATCCTTAACTATTTCACCAAAGCTGATGGCCTGATCGATGATGATTTCTTTACTACAGCCACCGGGCAAAGCCGTGATGGTCGTATCTGGTATAGCGGCGGCTCTTCATTACTCTACTTCTGGCCAGATGCTTTTGGCAGTGTGACACAACCCCCTAAGACCGTGCTGACCAGTATCCGTCAGGATGGTGTCACCCTGAAACCTAATCAGGCGTTTGAACGCCTTGAAGCGCTTCAGCTTGGCTGGCAGAACAACAGTTTTGAATTTGAGTATGTCGCACTCAATTACCGTAATCCGGATCGTAACCGTTATCGCTACATGCTCGAAGGCTATGACGAGCAGTGGTTTGAGGCGGACGACCGTCAGTTTGGTCGTTACTCAGAGCTACCGGGTGGTGACTATGTGCTGCGTATCGCCAGCAGCCGCTCTGATGAAAAGTGGGGCATGATGGAAAGTGAGGTGCAGCTCGCGGTCAGGGTTGAGTCGCCGCCCTGGTTGAGTTCACTGGCTATTATCTCTTATCTGTTGCTGTTTTTTGGCCTGATCGGCGCTTTTATCCGCTGGCGTCTGAAAACTGTGAGTCGCAGAGCGATGGAACTGGAAATACTGGTTGCAGCTCGCACTCGCGAACTAGAAGAAGCATCTGAGCGTGCAGAATCGGCCAGCGAGGCAAAGAGCCGGTTTCTGGCCAATATGAGCCATGAGATACGTACGCCGATGAATGCGATTATCGGTATGACCCAATTGGCGCTTGATGGTGCTCAGACCCGTGAACAGCGTGATTATCTGTCCAAAATCCAGGGTGCGGGCAAAATACTACTGGGCGTTATCAACGATGTTTTGGACTTCTCGCGAATAGAAGCGGGGATGCTTGCACTGGAAAAAACCGGATTTCTGCTGACCGATGTGTTGGACGATGCGGTTCAGATATTCTCGTTAGAAGCGCAGCGTAAGGGGTTGGAAGTGATCTATGATATTGATCCCAAAGTGCCGCTAACACTGATCGGCGATCCACTCAGGCTACGACAGATCCTGGTAAACCTGGGTTCTAATGCGGTCAAGTTTACCGAACGGGGTGAGGTGATTATCAGAGTACGTGCTGAACCGGGAGAGAGCGGAGCGGCACGAATACGCTTTGAAGTGGAAGATACCGGGATAGGTCTGGCGCAGAGTAAGGCAAATGCGCTCTTCGAATCCTTCACTCAGGCAGATGGTTCAGTCACCAGGCGTTATGGTGGTTCCGGATTAGGCTTGTCGATCTGTAAGCAACTGGTGCAGCTGATGGACGGAGTCATAGGCGTTGATGCAGTGCCGGGTGAAGGTTGCTGTTTTCACTTCTCTCTACCATTCCAGCTCGATACCGATGCTTGTATTGATGAGCCTGAATTGCCGGTTGAGATGTCTGGCTGGCAGGTGGCATTGGTAGTCAACAATCCGGTGCTCCAAACGGTTATTGGGCGACAGCTGCGAAGCCTTGGCTTTGAACTGCGCAGCTATAGTAGTACTTCCCAACTGTTAACTCAGGACTTCGCGCTTGAGCCGGTGCCAGACCTGATTATTCTGGATAGTGCTCATACAGATACTATGGTCAGAAAAATGTTGGCGATGTTGGATCGCCATCATGAGCTGCGCAGTGCCCGCAAGATATTGTTGTTACCTCAGCATATATCAGAGCAGCAGAAACGAGCTGTTGGAGTGGATTTGGTGGATGCTGTGCTACTCAAACCAGTGTCACGTTTTTCACTGCTGTATAGCCTGACAGAGTTGGGTGATTCAGGGCAGAAAATACAGTGGCATGCGGCTGTGGAAGAGCAGGTGCCTGCGCTTCACGGCAGGCGTATTCTGGTGGTCGACGATAACCCTATCAACCGGCAGGTCGTAGTGGCGTTTCTGGAGCGCACCAATGCACGGATTGCAGAAGCGGAGAACGGCCAGCAAGCTTTGCGGATGCTCGAAGCTGACGAGTATCAGCTAGTTTTGATGGATCATCAGATGCCGGTCATGGACGGACTGTCAGCGACCCGTGAAATTCGTCAACGCTCCGAGTGGCAGGATCTGCCTGTTATAGCGATGACCGCAGACGCCGGTGAAGAGTGTCGTCAGCGTAGCTTTGATGCGGGTATGAACGAACATTTGGTGAAACCCCTTGATAGCCAGCAACTGTTCCGTGTCATTATGCGGCATATCGCACAGCCAACGGTGCCTTTCAGTGTGCCATCGCCCAGCGCTGTTGTGACTATTCAAGTGCCAGAAGATCTGGCTGCGCTCAGCCAATACGGTATTGATGCAGAGGAAGGGCTGGAGATGATAGAGGGGAAAGAGCATCTTTATCGTCAGTTAGCGACCAATTTCCTGACCCACAACCATGATGTTCCTGCTCAGTTACGTCGAGCTCAGCAACAGGGCGACCTGAAGATCATCGCGGACGTCGCGCATAAAGTGCAGAGCGGTGCACGTTATCTTGGGGCTTCGGTATTAGCTGATCAGGCAGAACTGTTAGATCAACACTGGCAGCGAGGAATACTAGGTGAGCATGATGCGGAGCTGGAGCTGTTTGCTGAACAGTATCAGAAGGTACTCGAAGGGCTGAGAACCCTGACTGAAGGCATGGTGCATTGATCGGTTGTAAACTGGCAACCGATCGATTACCTAAAGAGATTTATAGGAAGTTGTTTCAGATCCTTCAGATCTGATTGATTTCTGCACTGATCCGGTAACCTAACCCTGGCAGGGTAACGATCAGCTTGTTGTTCTTCAGTTTCTTGCGCAGTCGATAGATCAGTGTGGTGACTGTGTCCGAGGTCGGCTCCTGATCGCTGCGTGAACAAACATCCAGCAGTTGATTACGTGGCACTACTTCGCCGTGTGCGACAACCAGTGCTGCCAGCAGATTAAACTCGCCGCGGGTAAGTACTGTTGGAGAATCGTCAGAAGCTGTGAGGGAGCGAGCAGCAAGATCCAGCGTCCAACCAGAAAATGTATATCGACTGCTGCATGGCTGGCGTAATTCAGGAGCTGCCTGAATCTGCGGAACCAGATTTTTCAGTCTAATAAGCAGCTCTTTCGGGGAACAGGGTTTGGTCAGGAAATCTCGTGCGCCAAGCTCAAGCGCTGCCAGACGGGTATCTTCATCATTCCGATTGGAGAGGATCATCACCGGTGTTGGGCAGTGACTCAGCTTACGCAGCAGTACCAGACCATCTTCATCGGGCAGGCTAAGGTCCAGCAGAATAGCGTCGTAGTGGCGCGCCTCCAGCTGATTTTCCATTTCTGAAGCTGTTGCGGCAGTATCTACTTTAAACTGGTTTTCTTCCAGATAGGCTGTGACGAACGGTAATAAAGTCTGGTCGTCGTCAACAAACAAGAGCCTGTTTAGATCGGCAGTCACGTTAGCCCTGTCTTCCTTTTCACTGTAGCGAGGTCATTCTGCCAGATTTCGTTGTTATCAACCAATCGACACAGACATTCTTTTATTAATCTTTACTCTTTAGTACCAAAGTACAACGATTGGCGATTGTACCAGAAATTAATCATTCATACTGATGATATTTGCTGTGGTCGTAGTGTGCGGTGCTTTATAGAAAGCTTAAATTTTCAAATAAAATGTTTGTTTTTGGCGTGCAGCCGTAGATTCTTTCATTCTGCGGCTGTACAGGAATTTACCTTGTTTTCACACCTGACCCTCTAGCATGGCGTTACTGCTAGTTATCAATCAGGAGTGATAAACGCGATGAAATCTCAGATTACAGGTGCGACGGCTTGTTGCATGTTATTGGCGACTTCGGTGGCACAGGCTGATGAGTGGGATCTTTCGGTCGGGCTTGGCGTTCAGTCTGAAAAGAGCATCTACAAGGGAGTTGGCACTGAATCCAATCTGTTCCCTATGTGGCACGCAGATAACGGAACTATCTACTTGCAAGGACTGGAAGCCGGTTATCGTTTGTACGACAACGGAGGCTTGAGTGTGGCAGCAATCGGACAGTATCGGCTGGAAGGGTATGAAGCGTCCGACAGCAGTGCGTTGTCCGGTATGACTGAACGAAAGGGGGCGTTTGAGCTGGGGGCCAGAGCAAGTCTTGAAACAGCTTATGGTGAATGGTCCGTGACTGGCCTGGCAGATGTCAGTAGCGAACACAGTGGCCATGAGCTGGCGTTTGATTGGGAAAAGGACATTGAGATCAGCCAGTCATTCATCCTGACTCCAACAGCGGGTATCAGCTGGCGTAGTGCTGATCTGAATAACTATTACTATGGCGTGCGTGCAAATGAAGCGACTGTGAATCGGGCGGTCTATACCGCTGATGCAGGGACTGTTGCTTCTATAGGGCTGGATGCGACCTGGATTATCGATAAGAGCCAGATGGTTCGCGCCGGGCTCGAGTACAGTAATTACAGTAGTGAAATAAGCGACAGTTCAATTGTCGAACGTGATAACAACACTAGTGCATCGGTAGCTTATATCTGGCGATTCTAACAGTCAGATTGACAACGTTGATAAAGGCTCCTCGCAGGAGCCTTTTTTATTGTCCTATAGAACCTATCTACCGACCGCTGCAGATCCGCGGTGAAAAACATCTATATCCTCTTTCGCCACGGCCAAAACTATATTCCATGTGTGTCTAACTGGTCTGGACTATATTAACGATGAGAGCCTTTTCAGGATATTGGAATGCGATAACCTTATGCGGCAGTTATGTGTTTCGTTGTTGTGCGTTGTCTTTCTGACCTCGGTGAACTCCGCGGTGGCGGAAGTTGATGACCGACCATTATTAGTTTTCAGTGGCATTGAAAACTCAGGTAATACTGTTGTTGGCGAACGGGTGATGCGGGAAGCCTATCGACGGATAGGTTACCGCATTCGGATCGATTACTATTCAGCCAGCAGGGCTTTGACGGTTTCCAGCAGTGGTGAAGTTGATGGGGAACTGGGCCGGATTCGCGGTATCGATAGGGTCTATGAGAACCTGGTGATGGTCGATACGCCGATGAACCGGATGGAAGCGATGGTGTTCAGTATCCGGCATAATTTTACTGTTAATGGTTGGCCGAGTCTGAGTCCCTATGTGATAGGTATCCAACTGGGTGTCAAATACGCTGAACAACGTACGGCTGCCATGCAGCGAGTATTAGCAAACAATAATGACCAGCTCATAGGGTTATTGATTGCGGGCAGAGTGGATCTGATCCTGATGACCCGGACGAGCTCAATGTTGGCGCTGAAAGATCATCCGGATGTTGACCTGAATAGACTCGAACCACCAGTGGATCAGTATGAACTCTTTCACTACCTCCATAAAAAGAACGAACATCTTAAGCCGCTGATCAATCAGGCACTGCAGCAGATGGAGCAGGAAGGTGTGATTGAAAAGATCAGGCAGGATTATCTGGAAGAGCTTAAGAATGTGAAGTGGCTCTGACCCTCAGCTCTATAGCTGTTCCAAGACCCGATGCGGATTTCTCCTATGTTGCGACCGCTGTTATTACTGCTGATGCTACTTCCGTTGGTTGCTCTGGCAGAGCGCCGGATCATGGTGTTTTCCGCACCTGAAGAAAGTGTCTATACACAGATTGCCGAGCGGGTGATGCAGGAAGCCTATAGCCAGCTTGATATGGATGTCAGGATTGAGCAGTACAGTACTGCTATGGCTTTGACTGTTTCGAGCAGTGGCAGGGTAGATGGCGAACTTTTTCGCGTTGCGGCAGTACAGCATACCTACACCAGCCTCAGGATTGTCCCTACGCCTATTTTGTCTGCTGAAGCAGTCGCTGTCAGTCTGGATGAGATCGTGATTGAACAGTGGAGTGATCTGGAGAATTACCGCGTTGGAATTAAGTTGGGTTCCAAATTTGCCGAGGCGGGTACTGCTGCTTTTAGCCGTCGGTTGGCGCACTCTACTGATGAACTGTTTGAGCTTTTAACGCAACGGAAAGTTGATGTTGTGGTGATGACTTATCTGGATGCACTGTCCCGGTTACCGGAGATAAAAGGAGCGAAAGTAGCTAAGGTCATGCCGATGTTAGAGAGCGGTAAGGCCTACCATTACCTGCATCAGAAAAACGTTGGGCTGGTCCCCAAAATTGATCAGGTACTGAAGCGTATGGAAGCTGACGGGCGAATCCGGCAGATTCGTCAGGAGGTAATCGATGAACTCGGGTTTCCGCAGATCGAATAATGTCAGTTTTATGTATCTTAATGGTGACGCTGGGGTCGTTTCTGGGTACTCTTTGAGCAGGAGGTAGACCCATGGCTAAGGCGTACAACATTGTAAATATCCTGAAAATTCATGACCTTGTAATGTTCAGCGAGTATGTGGAGGGGCATGTTCCCACGCTGGAGAAGTATGGTGGTCGTTTCCTGGTGAAAGGCGACCGGGGAGAAGTATTGGAAGGTGAATGGGACAGCAATATCGTTGTAATCCAGGAATTTCCAAGTATCGGTGATTTTAAGGCTTGGTACGCTTCCGATGAATATCGCCCATGGAAAGAGATGCGCCAGTTGTCCGCTGAGGTCAATGTGATCCTGATGGAAGGGCACTGACTGCAGGTGACCAGTGTCACCTGCAAGATGGATGTTGTCAGGCTAAACCGCTCAGCCGCGTTTTAGTCTGATATTTTCCAGCATAATAATCAGCGACGGCACCAGTATCAGTACCAATAAGGTGCCGAAGCCCAGTCCGAAGATGATGGCTGTTGCCATCGGTTTCAGAAATTCTCCCTGACTTGACTGGCTGAGCAACAGTGGCAGCAATCCAGCTATGGTCGTCAGATTGGTGATCATCAGTGGACGCAGTCTTTTTTCACACGCCAGCTCCATCGCGTGTCGGGGTGAGGCTTTCAGTAATCGATACTCTCGATATTGAGCGATCAGGATAATAGAGCCATTAATCAGGATGCCTGCCAGTCCAAAGAAGCCAAATAGCGATAGCAACGTCAGATCGATCTGCAACAACCAGTGGCCGATGATAGCGCCACTTATCCCTAATGGAATAGTCGCCATAATGATTAGCGGCCAGCTCCAGCTGCGGCAATATAGTGTTAGCAGCAGATAGATTACGATAGCCGCCAGAATCACCCCAGATAACATCTGACCGAAGGTCTCCTCTTCTCGTTCCTCTTCACCTCCTAGTGACACGCTGACGCCAAATTGCTGTTTGATACTAGGGATAAGTTGTTCGGTCAAAAACTGGTCGAGCAAAACTCCATTGATCAATTCGGTATCCAGAGATGCTGTGACCTGAACTGAGCTGTGCCCATCCATCCTGGCCAGGCTACTGAAACCTGCCTGATTCCGAATATCGGCAACTGCTTGCAATAGCGAGTACTCTCCGCTCGGTAGCTGAATGGGTAGGCTCTCAATGTGACCGGGTTGTTGCCATCTTGGGTCAAGACGCAGTCGCAGCTTTGCTTCATCATTCACACTGTAGAGCGTCATTAGCTCACGTCCGGTGAAGTAGTCGTACAGCTGTTGTGAGAGCTGTTGTTCATTCAGACCAAAAGCGCGCCCCTGTTGGTTAAGCGATATGCTCAGTTCAGGCATGCCGTATGGCAGGTTGTCACGTAAATTGGATATACCGGTTCTGGAACGCAACTGTAGCCTGATCTCCTGTGCTGCTGCTTTCAGCTGTTGGTAGTCTGAGCCCTGCAGGTCAAGCGTCAGATCTGCATCGGGAGGGCCATCACTGACACCGTCAATAATCAGTTCACCGACTGCCGGCGAGCTGCCAAACGCTTCACGCCAGTAGAGAGTAAATGTTTTGTTGGAAGTGGTGCGTTGATCGGAAGGCATCAGCTCGGCAACTACTGATATCTCATTGGCGGAGGATTGCAGGCCTTCTTCCCCGACGTAACGTCCACCGCTATACAAGGTGTAATGTTCGACAATAGACCCGGCATTCTCATTGGCGTTTAATAGTGCTAATTCCAGCTGGCGTAGTTGTCGGTATTTTTCACTGTCAGACAGGTCGGGCTGAAGCACCGCATTGGCGATCAGAACACGGCCGTCGTCAGACGGGAAGAAATCAAAACCTACCCGCCCGCTGGAGACCAGTGTCACGCTCTGCCAGAGCACACCCAGGGTGATCAGTAAAACCAGCCAGCCACGTTTCAGGCAATGCTTGATAAGCGGCATCATCATTCTGTCACGGAAACGGTTAAAGCCATTTTGTACCGCCCGTTGAGGTCTTCCCAGTTCAGCGGTTGAGCGTTCCAGGCTGTGTTGTAAGTGGCTCGGAAGTATGGCGAAACATTCAAAGAAGGATGCTGCGACCATCGCGATAACAACCAGTGGAATTGCATAGAGAATGGTTCCGATAACATCACCAATCAGCATCAGTGGCGCGAAGGCTGCGATGGTCGTCAGTGACGAGAGAAGCACCGGCAGGAACATTTTCTGGCAGCCGTGGCTGACCGCCGCAGCGGGACTTTTGCTCTTCAACTGAGTAAAGGTGGCTTCACCGATGACGATTGCATCATCTACCACTATGCCTAAAGCCATCAGCATGGCGAACATCGAAATCATGTTCAGGCTGCCACCGTTCAGCCACAGGATAAACAGGGTGGCGGCAAACGCTGTCGGAATGCCCAGTGCCGTCCAAAATGCTATCTGACGGTTGAGGAACAGGAAAAGAGTAATCAGAATCAGCAACAGACCCAGAGCGCCACTGCTATAGATCAGATCTAACCGTTCTGAGACCTGCTGCCATTTCTCTTCATGTATTTTGAGTAGGTAGCCCTCAGGCAGAGTATATTCTGCCAGCCAGCTTTCAACATTCTCGGCAGCTGCTAACAGTGGGCTGTCCCCGTTTCGGTAGAGCGCCAGGACCAGACCCGGTTGACCATTCGGCCAGGCCATTGGCTGGCCTGCGGCTGGCGTTTTGGTAATTGTAGCCAGCTCGGAAAGCGCTACTGCTTTACCATCGGGCAATGTGACAGGAAGTTTTTCCAGTGTCGCTACTCGATCACGGCGGGCAATAATTCTCAGCTGCTGAGGGTGCATGCCATGTACTGCCTCGCCGCCACTGAAGTTTCCGTTGGCTTCAGAAATTTGCTGGGCCAACTGATCAAAACTGATGTTATGGGTCAGCAAAGCCTGGGGTTTTACCGAAATCGCAAGTTCCAGTTCTGGCAGGCCGATCAGGTCAATTTTCGCGACCCCTGTGCCCAGCAGTTGTTGTTCAATCTCTAAGGCGAGTTGGCGTAGTTTAAAGCCATCGGGACCGGTTAATGCCAGTTTACTGATAGGCTCAAACTCTTCCGCAATGCTGATCACTGCCCGCTCAGCCCTGTTTGGCCACTGGTCAATACTGTCGACTTTGTTGCGTACTCTGTTAAGTGCCTGTGCCAGATCGACCTTGTCACTGAATTCAGCGGCGATCAGTAGCTGATTGTCACTGATCTGGGTTTCCAGCATTTTCAGGTCCGGTAACCCTCGCAGTGAGCGCTCTAGTGGTATCGCCAGACCCTGTTCTATCTCCTGAGGCGCGGCCCCTGGCCAGTTGACGGAAACCTCTACTTCATTCAGTCGAAATGTTGGGAAGTACTGAGTATTGAGGTTGTTCAGTGCCAGTAATCCTGCAACCAGCATAAGAATCATCATCAGATGAGCCGCTTGTGGATGCCGGGTGATCACGGCTGGCAGAAACTGCTGCTTAATCATCTGTCGGATCCTTCTCAGCTACTGCTACGCTCATGCCGTTGAAGGCGCCCGGCAGATAGCCGTTCAGAAAAGGCGAACGGTTTTCAGCTTTATCGATCAGATACAGCCGGTCATCAGCAGTGAGGTGTTTAGGAAATAGCTGCTGCAGTTGGTTATTGGTCACCTGATAGATAGATCCGTCTGGCTGCAGGGCGGTTCTGGGTAGCTCACGCCAGTGTGAAGGGGCAGGGAAATTCAGGCTGACTTCCAGCCAGCGCCCTTCACTATATTGGGCACCGGCAGGAGCACTGAAATAGCTGTTTAGCATGCCGTTCCGGTCATCCAGATAATCCGCTATACGATTCAGCGAGAGAATCTGGTCTGCGATACTAACGGTGATCTGATCTGTCGGACTTTGCTGCAGGATAGGCAACCAGCGATGGGGAATGGTAACTTTCAGTTCTGTTTGGTTGATCGCACGGAACCTCAGTAATGCCGCTCCTTTAGATAGGTTCTCGCCAACTGTGGCAGTCACTGTCACGATGACGCCGTCATCGGGGGCCGTTACCCGAGCATGCTCAAGCTCAACCAGCTGGCTACGGAGCTTGGCACGATACTGTTCTATCTGGCGGGTGAAACGGGCCTGTTCCAGCTCAAAACTCTGATTCAGCTTCTCCATATCCGTCAGCTGTTGCTCCAGACTGAGAGTCGTCTGGCGCTGCTGGTCAAGCGCATCGGCACTCGCCAGCTTACGCTGATGAAGGTCGTCAGTTCTCTGAAGTCTTTGGCGGGCAATGCGAGTTTGCTGGCGAAGCTGATTCAGGCTCTGCTGATGAAAACCGAATTCCTGCTTCAGTTGTTGTTGCTGCAACTGGCGTTCGGTTAACTGTGATTTGATCTCATCTGCCCGTGCTTTTGCCTGACGTGGATCTAACTGCACCAGTGGCTGACCTTTCTTCACTTGTTGTCCAGCACTAACCAATACCTGAACGACCGTTGCTTCAAGTCCACTACTGAGTACAGCGGTATGTTCACGTGTTATCTGGCCCAGCAGCGGGACACTGATGTTTTGGCCGGCAGGCAGGGCGGCGACAGCATTTATCGGAGTAGGCTGTATATCTAGTTTTGCCGTACTGGCGTTACCTTCAAGTTGTAACCAGACCGAGGTAGCAGCGACCAGACCAATCAGACTGATATAGCCGGCATTACCTGATAAATGGCGTCGTATCTGCGGTAACATGGGACTCTCCCTTAAAAACGATAGCGGGAGTTTGACGCCGTGGTTGTCGAAATGATGTCAAAATAATGTCTGTGGTATGTATTAGAAATCACTGGGTACGGGAGCTCCAGAGCCATTTCACAAATGTGAATGGGATTTCACAGAGTTTTGACTGAAGGCTTAATAGACTGGCGGCAGTTATCGACAGAGGTTTTAGAAAATGCGTGTACTGGTAGTAGAAGACAATGCTGATCTGGCTGCCAACCTGCTGGATTATCTGGAGGTGATGGAATGCACTGCGGATTACGCGGCTAATGGTCAGGAAGCCCTGGCTCTGCTATCGCGCCAGCAATTTGATGTGATTGTGTTGGATGTGATGATGCCGGGTCCTGATGGCTTCTCAGTTTGTCGAACAATACGCGAAAGTTACATCGATACCCCGGTACTTTTCCTGACAGCCAGAGATACTCTGGACGACAAAACAGAGGGATTTGAGGCTGGAGGTGATGACTATTTGGTCAAGCCGTTTTCTATGCAGGAGCTTTGGTTACGACTACAGGCGTTGACCAAGCGTAATATGACTCAGCGAGGCAACTTGTTGCAGGTTGCAGATCTGACTCTGGACCTTAATACAATGGTGGTCAGCCGGGCGGGGCAGTTGATTAAACTGAACCGCTCCTGCATGACCATCCTGCAATGTTTGATGCAGCACTCACCTAAGGTGGTGAGCCGGGCTACGCTGGAACATGAACTTTGGGGGGATGATATGCCTGATACAGATGTACTGCGCAGCCATCTCTACAACCTCCGTAGTCGCCTGGATAAGCCTTTTGATCATCAGTTGTTGCATACCGTACATGGTCAGGGATTTTGCCTGCGGGGTGATGAACCAGATGTTTAATTCTATCTCCCATGCGGCCAGAGTCGCGCTGGCTTTGGGGGCTGCATTGTTAGTGGCTTTTATGATTCAGGGGTTACTGCTGCTACAGGAAGATCGGTTGCGCGAACATGAGTTATTGACGGAGATGAATCGGGTACTGGCCTATGACAATCCGCAGGCGCTGCGTTTACCCTCCGGTATGACCTTGCTGGCGCCGGAGCAGTTGGCGACACATCCTGCGGGACTGTTGTTTCAGGGGCTGGCGCCTGGCACCTATGAGTTCAGCGATTATGACCTGCATCTGGCAATCAGTCGCACCGGACCGGAAAACCGTACTTTCTTTCTGTTTTACGACGTACCTGAGCCCGGACTGCTACTTGGGCACGCGCCTGCGTTGATCTTATTGTTAACTGCATTTGTATTGATGGTAATGAATAGCGGCCAGTGGCTCTCCTCTCATTTTTCGCAAAAGGTAGCACTGCATGTCAGGGACTAGCGTCAGGATAAGGCTTATAAAAGCCTTTGCCAGCTTCGGTATCTTGTTAGCCCTGTTTTACTGGGCGTTGATCTACAGTTTTCTACTGTTGACTGAAGATGAAATCTTTAATCGCAAAGTCGGTCAGGAACTGACCTACCAGCTCGATTATTACGACTCTCACGGCAGCTTTGATAAGTTGCCGCGCAATATGTACTTCTACACAAACGATACGGTGGCTGAATTTCGTTTGCCTGAGCAGTTGCAGGCGGTACCCAATGGCGTAACCGAGATAAACGGTAAGGATGTTCATATCTCTGCAGCGTTACATCCGAGCGGTGAAGGGCGACTCTTTATCGTATATGAAGTGGCAACAGAAGAGATTGATGACGCGATGCATGGCCACTTTATGCTGATCTGCTTTGCTGCTTTTTTGTCGGTGGTACTGGCGGCGGTGACCGTCGGTTTCTGGTTTGGTTTACGATTGGTCAGGCCGTTGGAACGGTTAGAAAAACGGGTGCTTAGCGTGGAAGTGGGTGATGCCTTCGGTGAAGTGCAGTCATTTGGTGAAGATGAAGTAGGGCGATTAGCATCGGCTTTTGCCAGTACTCATGATCGTAATACACAGTTCCTCGATCGTGAACGTCGTTTTACTCGCGAAGTCTCGCACGAACTGCGTACTCCGGTAGCGGTGTTGCAGGGCGCCCTTGATATTCTTCATCTCAAACCGGGTCATGCCCGGGCAATGCAGCGCATTGAACGAGCCACTCGGGAACTAAAAGAACTGATTGAAACTTTTCTGCTGCTGAGCAGGGAGGGGAATACCACTCTGAGTGATGATCATTTTGAAACCGGCGAAGTGCTTCGTACCATCATCGAATCTGTGGAAGAGAAAGCCAGAGTCCCCATCTTGCTCGAGGTCAGTCAGGAGCCGGGGTTGAATGTGCTGCCCTCTGTCTATGCGGTACTGGCAAGGAATCTGATTGATAATGCCGCGCGTCATACTGAGCAGGGACAGATCAATGTTAGTCAGGATAAGCAGAGTTTAGTTGTCACTGACTCTGGTTGCGGTATGCCTGCTGAGCTGATCGAGAAACTGGGCGCCCCCTGGGTTGAAAGTAGCGGTGGCCAGGGGCTTGGTCTTAGTATCGTCCAGCGCATCTGCCAGCAACATGGTTGGCAGCTGAAAGTTGAGTCTGAGCAGGGGAGTGGAACCCGTATCGAGATAGGCTTCTCATAACTTTGAAACGGCTCAATAACACTTTTTTGTAATTTCTGGCTTGACTGCAATCTGATAATGAGTATGATTCTCATTACCGAATTAACAAACCCTACTGGATTGCTATGGCAGAGAGCAGATGTCCTGTCAGCGGGCACGGCGAAAATGAACGCCGTTGGACGACCAGCGAAGAGTTGCTGAAAGAGTCCAATGAGTTGGTGATTGTGCATAATCACCAGCCCTACAAGCTTCGGCTGACACGAAATGGAAAATTGATTTTAACCAAATAGATATCCTCCAGGCCTTTAGCCAGCAACCCTTCTTTTTTCAGGGCAGCCAGCAACCGCCGGCGGATCAGACAGCAGAGCGAATGTTTTTCGCCTGTTGACCGCTTGCGGGTGCTGGTGAGTCCGATTTCGACTCCCCACCTCATTCTGAGGCAGATATCTCAAATACGTTGCGATCTATCGCATGCCGGGCACTGCTGTGTCTGTGGCTGAGACGTGGTCGTGTTTTTTGATCGGGATTCTGTCCCACTTTGATTTAGTCGTTAATTTGATACCCACTATGAAACACGCTGTAGTTTTTGCTAGTTCTATGCTGGTCAGCGCCATTGCGCTGGCAAACTCTGACCCTTCTGAGACCTTGGTCGTTACTGCGAAAGCACCGGTTGAAGCTGAAAACTTCGCTGGCACAGTATCGGTTATCAGTGCTGAGGAGATACGTCTGAGCGGCGCGACCAATCTGATTGAGGTGCTACAGAATGCACCGGGAATCAACACCGCTATCAGTGGTGATAACTCAGGTAAGGCGATCCAGATCCGTGGAATGGATGCTGAGTTTGGTCTGATCCTGGTTAATGGTAAGCGTATTCCAAACAGTGACCGTAACATCTCAGGCCGTGGCGGTTCTGTTGCTTATCGTTATAACTGGGTACCTCTGGAAAATATCGAGCGAATCGAGATTATTCGGGGGCCTGCATCCAGTCTGTATGGGGCTGATGCCATGGCTGGTGTGATCAACATTATCACCCATAAGGCCGGTGCCGAATGGACTGGTTCCGTGACCACGACTGGTATTCGGAATGACACCAGCCGTGGTGGTGACGGTGAGAACTACAGTGTTACCGCTTCTGGTCCACTGGGAGATCACGCTGATCTGGCCTTTGCTTACGAGAAACGTTCCGATAATGCGATCTTCAACAATGATGGCAGTCTGACCGATAAAGCTGCGACTGATGTGGAAAACTATCAGTTGGATCTTGGTATTGATCTGTCTGATAGCGATCGCATCCAGCTGGGGCTGATCCATGGCAACGAAGAAAAAGTTGATATCGATAGTGGCTTTGGTGGCAATTCCCGCCTTGTTTCTGATCAGCGCCGTCAGCGCCAGACACTGGATTACATCACCGAGATCGCTGGATTTAATGTTAACGCCGGGATCAATCGGGGTAACAGCGAACTCGATGATAACGGTGCTAACTGGGAGTTGGATGATAAGAACTTCAGCCTGACCACTGACGGACAATTAACTGACAATCATTACCTGTCGGCAGGCATTGAGTACCGTGAAGAAGAGATCGATCGGAATGATACGACTGTATTCAGTGATGCGGTGGATCATAAGTCCGCTTATCTGCAGGACATCATCTCTCTCGGCGAACAGCACACACTGACCCTGGGCCTTGCTCATGACCGTCATAGTCGTTATGACGCCGAAACCAGCCCGAAAGCCTACTGGAACTGGCAATTTAGTGATAACTGGGCGCTGAAGACTGGATATGGCGAGAGCTTTGTTGCTCCTGCTTTGCGGGAAGGCTCCAGTGCTTATGTGGTCTTTGGCGGGCCGGGCCGTTTCTATCAGGGTAATGATGACCTGCAACCAGAAACCAGTAAAACCTTTGAGATCGGGACTCAATATAGCGGTGATCAGCTGACAGGTTCTGTCACGCTATTCCAGAACCGCATCAAGAACCTGATCTCCACTGTAGATAGCACTGTTGGCCCTAATACCTTCGCCACCTACACCAATATTGATCAGGCCGAGATTCTTGGACTTGAGACTGAGTGGAACTGGGCGCTATCCACGGTAACAGATCTGCGCCTGAGCTACACCTATCTGGACACCGAGAACCAATCGGCTGATCAGTCCGGCAACGAACTGCCAAATCGTTCTGAACACACCTTTAAGGTCACTGCGAATCATTATCTGGCGGCTGCGGACCTCAATCTCTGGGGCAGCTGGCGTTATCAGAGCAAACAGTATGCTGATGAAGCGAACAGCACCGAAATTGATGCACACAGCATCGTCGACCTAAGTGTATCCCGTGAGATCGGTAAGCATCTTGAACTGCGTGCAGGTATTAAGAACCTGCTGGACGAAGTGGTTTATGACGAAGCAGAGATGATCGAAGAAGGGCGCTCTTACTGGCTCTCTATGACTGGGCGTTTCTAGCACCGGTAAAAGGTTAATCCCGGATTTTTCCCTTTCATCCGGGAGCTGCCGGGGCTGAACAATGCCCCGGCTCACTTATCCAAATAATGACAAACGAGCAGTCGGACCTTTGACCAGAGTCCGACATCAGGACAAAGAGATCATGGAACAATTAAACGCATTTTTTAACCGCCCAGTTGATCAGAAAATGGCAGCTCGCGCTGCGGCTATGACTGAAACTACACCGGGATTACGTCGCCGTGACCTGGCGGAAAAACTGGAAGTGAGTGAAGCTGAGCTGGTTGAAGCGCAGTTCGGCCTGCGCAGTGTACGCTTGAAACCGGATTTTCGTGAGTTGGTTCAGCGGATGCCTGAACTGGGTTACGTGATGAGCCTGACCCGCAACCAGTATGTGGTGCATGAGCGTAAAGGGGTCTATCAAAACCTGCGGCTTAATGGTCCTGTTGGTTTGGTGATCGCTGATGATCGCAAAATCGATCTGCGCATTGTCTTTAAGTATTGGGCGCATGGCTTTGCGATCGAAGAGGATACTCCAAACGGCCTGCGATACAGCCTGCAGTTCTTCGATCAGGCGGGTGTTGCCATCCAGAAGATCTTCATGCAACCAGAGAGTGAAGCTGAAGGCTGGTTGAATCTGATGCGAGACTTTATCGCCGATGATCAGCAGCAGGTGTTGCAGTGGCAACCGGTTACAGATCTGCCAGAGTACATTGCTGACGAACAGATAGATGCGGATAAGTTGCGTCAGGACTGGCAAAAAATGACGGATGTCCATCAGTTGTTCGGCATTCTGAAGCGTCATCAGATTAGCCGAGAACAAGCGTTTCGAGTGATTGGCGACGAAAATGCGCGACCGTTCGATCCTGCAAAGCTCGAAACGGTGCTACACCGTGCATCTGAGCAACAGTTGCCGCTTATGTGTTTTGTCGGAAACCACGGCAATATTCAGATCCACACAGGGCCGGTTAACCAGATAAAGCGGATGGGCCCTTGGCTGAATGTACTGGACCCGGAATTTAACCTGCATCTGTTAGAGGAAGGGGTTAAATCTGCATGGCTGGTACGCAAACCAACGGTGGATGGCGTGGTGACCTCGCTGGAGTGCTACGGAGCAGAGAGTGAACTTCTGGTTCAATTCTTTGGAGTAAGACAGGAGGGAGAGGCGGAAAATCTGCAATGGCGGGCACTCGCTGAGTCTGTTGTTGAGCAGGAGGTGGCGGCATGAAGCGCCTCACTGCGATCTCTATGATACTGGCGCTCTTTGCGCTGGTATCAGGAACCGCCACAGCGGAATCAAGAATTGTCTCAGCGGATGGATCTATCACCGAAATTATCTATGCACTGAATCAGCAACATCGTCTGGTGGGTGTCGATACGACCAGCAGCTATCCTCCAGCTGCCCAGCAGTTACCTCAGATCGGCTATAAACGGAATCTGGCGGCAGAGGGCATTCTGTCGTTGGGACCACAACAGTTGCTGGCTTCTGAAGACAGTGGGCCAGACGACATTATTGATCAGATCGCTTCAGCGGGAGTCATGGTTTCGCGCTTTAGTGCGGAGCCTACTCTGGCAGCACTTGAAGAGAAGCTGAAAGGTGTTGCAAAGCTGCTTGGGGAGCCTGAGGGAGGTGAAAAACTGTGGCAACAGGTGCAGCAGGATCTGGCCCGAGCTAAACAAGTTACAGACAAGGTGAACCAGCCGCTCAAAGTGTTGTTTGTGCTGGATGGCAGTGCACGTAGTCCGATTGTGGGAGGCAGTAACACACATGCCGATACGATGATTCGATTGGCGGGTGGAGTGAATGTAGCGGCTGAACTACGGGGCTACAAACCGATAACAGCTGAGGCATTGCTGGCTGCTAATCCGGACCTGATTCTTGCTATGGAGCATGGCCGCAAACCAATTGATCCAAAAACGCTGGTCACCCAGCCTGGATTCGCTGGCACCAATGCCGCGAATAATAACCGGGTTGTGTTGATGGATGGGCTTTACCTGATTGGTTTTGGACCGCGTACAGGTGAAGCGGTGCGCACTCTGGTAGAGCAGTTCTATCCGCAACAGCTGGCAGCACAATGACCCGCGAACTTCGCGCCCGTGGTGGCGTAAGCCTGCTGTGTATTGTGCTCTGTTTGATGCTATTGGCTTCGCTTGGAACAGGGGCGATGGCGGTGAGTCTGGTAGATGCGCTGCTAGTGTTGTTCGATCGTGCTGGTCTCATCGCCAGTGATCTGCCTGCGCACATCGGTCATATAATCGAGTCGATCCGCCTACCGCGCACGCTATTGGGTATTCTGGTCGGTGGCTCCCTCGGCGTTGCCGGAGCCGCTATTCAGGGCTTGTTCCGTAATCCATTGGCTGATCCGGGGCTTATTGGTGTATCAGGCGGTGCTGCGCTTGCCGCGGTATCCGTCATTGTCCTGGGCGGTACGGCGTTGGCAGGAATCACTTCGATGCTCGGTAGTTTCGCGCTGCCGCTTGCTGCATTTCTGGGTGGTTTGGCAAGTACTCTGCTAGTGGCAAAAATCGCTACTGGTCGTTTTGGGACTTCGGTCAATACGATGCTGCTGGCCGGTATCGCGGTGAACATTATCACGGCAGCAGGGATAGGTATTCTGACTTATCTAGCCGACGACGCGATGCTACGAACCTTAACGTTCTGGACGATGGGCAGTTTGGGAGGCATTACCTGGAGCAAACTGATTGCGGCTGGCTCTATGATGCTGTTAGCACTTGTGCTGATCCCTCGCTATGCCAAAGCGATGAATGCTCTGTTGCTGGGCGAATCGGAAGCACGCCATCTGGGTATTGATGTGGATAGAGTAAAGACCCGGGTGATTCTGCTCAGTGCGATGGCGGTGGGCGCGGCGGTGTCAGTGTCAGGCATTATTAGTTTTGTCGGCTTATTGGTGCCCCATCTGGTGCGAATGACCATAGGTCCTGATCATCGATATCTGCTGCCTGCCAGCGGTTTGTTGGGGGCCGTCCTGTTGTTACTGGCTGATATAGGTTCACGTACCTTGGTCGCGCCGGCAGAACTGCCGATCGGCCTGATTACCAGTGTTATCGGCGGTCCCTGCTTTATCGCTTTGATTATCTACCGTAACCGCAGAATGGGAGTCTGAAGATGCAGTTAAACGCACTTTCATTAACGGTGGGGTCGACGCAGCTGCTGGACAATATCGATTTCGAGCTCACTGCTGGTGATCGAATGGCTTTGTTAGGGCCAAATGGCGCCGGTAAATCGACGTTGCTGAAACTGCTAGCTGGAGAGCATCTGCACTATCAGGGCGATTACTGGATTAATGGGCGTCGTTGGGGGGAGTGGCAAAGAGAGGAGATTGCCCGGATCGTAGGAGTACTGCCGCAGCAGACCGAGTTGGCGTTTCCATTTACGGTTGAAGAGGTCGTGGCTCTGGGACGCTTACCACATAGCACTGGTCGAAAGCGTGATCGTGAGATTGTTTCAGAGGCTTTGGCACTCGTTGATATGTCGGCTTTTGCTGAACGGCTCTACCCCCAGCTTTCCGGTGGTGAAAAGCAGCGGGTACAGCTGGCACGGGTACTTACTCAGATCTGGGAAGACACCGGACTGGGAACCCGCTATCTGCTGCTGGATGAACCTACTTCGGCACTGGATCTGGCGCACCAGCATATGATCCTGCAGCAGGCGGCAGAACTTGCCGGGCAGGGGATAGCACTGGTGGCGGTGTTACATGATCTTAATCTGGCGGCGCGTTACTGTGATCAGGTGGTTTTGCTGGATCATGGGCGTGTTGCCGCCAATGGTAGTGTCGAACAGATCATTCAGCCGGAACGTATCAACCCGTTGTTTGGGATTGAGATCGCTGTGCAGTCGCATCCGCAGCTGGAGCGGCCGTTGATCGTTACGCTATGACATCGTGATCTGGTTCAGCCCGCTGTCATCACCTCGCGGTAGCGGGCGGCAAACTCTTCCACTAACCAGTCCATCAGGGCCCGTACCCGCTGTAGCTGGTGGCGTGCAGGAGGGCAGACTAATGACAGAGGGGTATGCTGTTGCCACTGAGGCAATACCTCCAGCAATCGGCCGTCAGCGATGGCTGCATCGGTGTAGATATCTGCCAATCGACTGATCCCCAGACCTGCTTCTGCTGCCTGTAGCATCACCCGACCGTTGGCGATACGAAAGCCAGGTCCGGGCGTCACGCTGAGAAACTCATTGCCATCACTTAGCTGCCAGCGCGAGACACTGCCGCATACCGCTGGCAGATCTTTTAGCTGCTCCGGGTGTTCTATCGCAGGTAATTTTGCCAGTAGCGACGGGCTGGCAACATAACGGGTGGTAATCAGATGCAGGCGGCGGGCGATCAGGCTGGAATCCGGGAGTTCTCCCATCCGCATCACCAGATCGTAATCAGTGTTCATAAGGTCAACGCGTTCACTGGAAAAGTCCAGCGACAGCTCTATCTCCGGATACTGCTGCTGAAATTCAATCAGCAGTGGCGCTATGACTTCTTCACCAATCAGGCCTCCGACGGCGTTCATCCGGATAGGACCTGCTAAAGCCTGATTCGCCTGACAAACCCATTGACGGGCGCTTTCCAGCTGTTCGAAACCCTGGCGGCATTTTTGGTAGTAGCCTTTTCCCGCTTCGGTGAGTTTGACCGAACGGGTGGTGCGGTGCAGTAGTTGCACCCCTAGTGACTGCTCCAGCGTCGATACCTGCTGGCTCAGGCTCGCTTTAGTGAGTCCGGTCTGCTCAGAGGCTGCTGTGAAGCTGCCGTGTTCGGCGACAGCAAGAAACGAGCGGATACCATTCCAATAGCTTTTGTTCATTTTTTTCTAACAGAATTTTAGTATTGGTGATATTTATCAAAACAAAGCGCTCTCTACAATAGCCTCATCAGTTATCAGGAGAGACAAAATGAACAAACCATTGATTGTGATTACAGGAGCTAGTTCTGGTATAGGTGCAGCGATAGCGCGTGCGTTCAGTGATGCAGGCCATCCGTTGCTGCTGCTGGCTCGTCGTTTAGGGCCGATGGAACAGCTGGCATTGCCGGATACTCTGTGCCGGGCAGTAGATGTGACCGATCGTGAAGCGCTGCTTGCGGCGATTGGTGAGGCTGAACAGCAATACGGGGCGGCAGACGCTGTGATCAATAACGCCGGTGTCATGCTGCTCGGCGAGCTGGATCAGCAACCTGCAGATGAGTGGCAGCGGATGTTTGATCTGAATGTGGTTGGCCTGATGAATGGCATTCAGGCGGTGTTGCCTGCGATGAAGGCGCGCCGTGCTGGCTCGATTATCAATATCAGTTCCATTGCAGGGCGAAAGACTTTTCCAAATCATGCAGCTTACTGCGGGACTAAGTTTGCCGTTCATGCGATCAGTGAAAATCTGCGTGAAGAGGTAGCTGATCACAATGTCCGGGTGATGACCATTGCACCGGGTGCGGTCGAAACAGCGCTGCTTTCGCATACTTCATCGCAGCAGATCATCGATGGTTATGAAGAGTGGAAAGACAGCATGGGTGGTGCGATTTTACCTGAAGACATTGCTGCGACAGTGCTCTTTGCCTATCAGCAACCACAGAATGTTTGTATTCGCGAACTGGTGGTTGCAGCGACACGCCAGCAGCCTTGATCGTTTGAGTTGAAAAGTGAATGGGTAGGCTAGTGCCGAGCCTGCCTGTTTTTTTATATGTTCAAGCGAGGCTGTGAAGAAAAGCGGCAGATCCTTTAGTGTTATTGATGATTAGTATGGTTCGGATATTAGAGAGAAAACCACCTTGAGATTTTAATTTAATCTTTCTTAATTGACTGCTACTTTGGTATATGTTTAGATTGTCGATGCGCAAGCCTAGTATTAAGTACCAATTGAAATAAAAATTATAACGGTACAGTAAATACTACTAAGACCCTAAAAATGTTTTAACCAGACGAACGGAATAATCGATTCAAAACTTGATGAGTCGAGATTTCTCGTTGTTCTATTTGGTTTTATTAATCAGGGTATTAGTGGTGTTAAAAATATTCAGAAGTATTAAATTCCAGTTCATAGGGCAAATTATTGTCGTTGTTACGTCAATACTTGCCGCCTTCGCAGTTTACAACTACCAATCCCTGAGTGCTGATCTGAATGCTAATCTGGCTAACGATGTAGCAGCTTCCCAGCACAGAATACAGCTCAGTCTGCCAACGCTTATTTGGAACTTCGATGTAGATGCATTGAAAGAGGTTCTGAATGCGGAGCTTGATACTGATGCGATACGGGCTATTAAGGTATTGGACAGTGCTGGAAAGTCTTTGGCGGTGGAGGAGAAAGATCCTGCCAATATCGACGGAAGCAGCACTGACCTTACGGTCTCTGTCATAGAGTTTCCGCTTACTTATGAGAATGATACTGTCGGCTCGGCGGTTCTTTATGTTGATTACAATGTCATAGTTCCTCGCCTGCAAGAGCTGCTATATCAACAGTTGTTGATGATTCTGGCGTTGGATCTCACTATCACTCTGCTTATCTTACTTATCCTGCAAAAGACTGTTATCCGTCCGGTTAACGCTATAGCTGTAGCTATCCAGGATGTTGCTAATGGAGAAGGGGATCTTGCACAACGTTTAGCAACACCAAAAGGGCTCGAGCTTGAGCAGTTGTCTACGGGCTTCAATCAATTTATTGATTCCCTTTCCGTGATGGTCACCAGCATTAACACTTCCACCCAGTCACTTCGTATTCAGAGCCAGAAGAACAGTGATGCTTCAGGATACACTGCAAAGCAGCTAGAACAGCAGCAGGCCCGGATGGGGAGCATGGCCAGTGCCTGTACAGAGATGTCAGCCTCGATTAGTGAAGTTGCCGGGAGTGCTCAGCAAGCGTCTGCAGAAGCATTGCAAGCGACTGAAAAAAGCGAGCAGGGTACCTTGCGGATTCGTTCCATAATCTCTGAGATCGATCTTTTGGCTAAGGAGATTGAAACCGTCACCCTTAGTACCAAGAAGCTGATTACTGAAGGTCAGAACATTAGTCAGGTACTGGACGTTATCAAGAGTATTTCAGAGCAAACCAATTTGCTTGCACTGAACGCCGCGATCGAAGCGGCAAGGGCAGGTGACGCAGGTAGAGGTTTTGCTGTTGTCGCTGACGAAGTCAGAACATTGGCGGTGAAAACCTCGCATTCAACCGATGAGATTCAACAGAGTATCGATAACTTGAAGCTTGTCAGCGACTCGGTCGAAACAGGCGTGTCTTCTTTGGCCGAGCGCACTCGTCTGGCCGTTTCAGATGTCGCTGAAGCAGGGGATTCGATTGATGCTATCCATACACTGATCAAACAGATGGCTTTGAACAGCCAGCAGATATTTGAGGCGACTGACCAGCAGCGGCATGTCATCGATGAGATAACGTCTAATATTGTTGGCATTAGTGATGTGACAACAGGGCTAAGTACCGGTGCACAGAAAGCGTCAGATGCAGCCCATGAGGTAAACAATATCGCCGATCAGGTGAGTTTGCAGTTAAAACGTTTTAATACGTAATGAATGCTCTACGATTTTAATCATCAGATAATTAGGTTTTCAGTATGTGAATTTGAAATAACCTAAGCTCAATTTAAACGGAATATTCTTATTTTACTGGATGTTGATTTCTTTGGCTTATTTAAAAGGCCAGGGGATTCCTTTGCGCGAAATAATAATTCAAAGCTGGAGATTAGTATGAAACAAAAAATATTCAAAGTGATCATTGGATCTGTTTTGGCCGCCTGTTCTTCTTTTGTGAATGCTCAGTGGGAGGTGGCTACGGATCAGAATTTTCCGCCATATGTTTATCAGGAGAAGGGAGAAATAAAGGGGATTCATGTTGATATCGTTGCTGCGGTAATGAAGGAGGCTGGAGAAAACTATCAGCTTTCAGCTTACCCCTGGGCCAGGGTTGTAGCCGTAACCGATAACAACAAGGTTGATTTCAGCTTTCCGTGGGTCGGCAAGCCTGAACGCTTTGAAAAATACTTGATGATAGGTCCTCTTCATAAGGGAAGAACTGTCTTTGCTGTAAAAGCAGATAACGGACTCAGTTACAGCACACTAGAAGATCTTAAGGGTTTAACTATAGGGACAGTAAGAGGTTATGCCTATGAGAAGGCCTTTGATGATGCTGATTTCCTGCAGAAGGATGCTCAGGCAAAGGACAATGTAACCATCATTAAGAAACTTGTTGCTGGTCGTGTTGATCTGATCATCGGTGATGAAAATGTACTACGCGAGGAAGCGAAGAAGCTGGGAGTTGCTGAGCAGATGCGTTTCCTGGAAAAAGCGGTCAAAGAAGCTGAACGTTATGCGGCTTTTCCAAAAGCAAATGAAGCACAGGCACGGAAATTTGAGGCGGCTCTGAAAAGAATTAAGGACAGTGGTGAATATGATCAGATACTAGATACGTATAAGTAATGGTATTCGCACCTTCCTTAGGACAGATACCGAGTGCTGGCAGTAGCCGGCACTCATAGCTGCATCTGAGATAAAGTAATGCTAAAGAGCGGGGAGTGATTCCTAGCAGGAGGTAATTGAAGTCGAATACGGCCGCGAATATGATAAACCGATGAGCTTACCTCCTAATATCCAAGAAAGTGATCGGGTCATACTCTTTGATGGCGTCTGCAAACTATGTAACGCGTGGAGTAACTTCATCATCACTTATGACAAAGCTCATCATTTCAGACTTTGTAGCGTTCAATCTGTAGAAGGGCAACGCATTCTTCAGCACTTCGGTTACCCAGTCGACACTTTCGAAACTATGCTCTACGTGGAAGGCCGGAACTGCTATCAAAAAGCTGATGCTTTCTTCAGGATAATGTCGATACTCGGGATGCCCTGGAGGTTGGTATCTGTTTTCCGGCTAATCCCTCAACCCCTTAGCGATTGGCTATATGATCGTATCGCTCTGAATCGATATAGCTTATTCGGTAAATACAGTTATTGTCGTTTACCCTCAGCTGACCATGAGAACAGATATATCAATGAGCGCTAACCCTGTCGTCAGTAGGAAGGACGATGGATCAAACCCTGCGGACTCCCTTACTTCGAAGATAAAATGAATCGCAGTGGTATTTTGCAGACTTAGAGCTGTCAAAATCTGCTGGAAAAGAGTGCAAATCATCTACCGAACCGCGATGGGCGAGGCCTGATCCATGGTTATTTGATCATTAAGCCCCGTCCATTTTAAGTGTTGAGAGAGCGCCTTTACCTCCCTGGTACCCGACCTATTTCGGAAGGGGTCTTAGGCGCAGTTCTGGCCCAATGCGTAGATTGGCGCATCTGCTCAAAATAGCGATTTAGATGAGGGTAGGGAGACCAGTCAAAGGGCACCTGCTCTTTAAAGAATTCGACGTGAATGATTGAATAGTCGGCCAGTGTAATTGAGTCTCCCACCATGAAATCGCGTCCTTCAAGGTGGTTATTCAACACAGTAGCGAATCGCTGGAGTTGATTTGTGGCTCGCTCAATCGCTGCTGCATCACCGGGAGCATCGAAAAAGGCAGGTTTGGCAACGGATTCAAAGGCAAGGGTGCCGAATGCCTGATTAAAGTGAGCCAGTTCCCAGCACTGCCAGCGGTTGATATCTGCCCTAATCGATAAATCCTTAGGATAGAGGTCGTTATCACCTGCTTTGTCGGCGATATATTGCATGATCGCATTGGATTCCCAGAGTTTAAATTCACCGTCGGTCAGGCAGGGAACCATGGCGTTAGGGTTAAGCGCCTTAAAGCCGGGTTGCTGAGTTTCTCCGGCGAACAGATCTAGATACTCGATTTCAAGATCTACCCCTAAGTGCTGAACTGTCGCAAGCGCTTTACGCGAGTTGGGTGAACCGACAACGGCGTATAGTTTCATCCTTTTGCTCCTTTTCTTTTTGCTTAATTACTTGTTTTTTGCAAGTTAAATTCACCATAGTAAATTAGCTTTTTTTTTACAAGTTAATTTTGGCGCGATATCATTGGCTTCATGGTTGATAAAAAGACACGAGACTGGGACGGCTGTCCCGTCCGCTTCGGCATGAGCCAGTTTGGCGATAAGTGGAGCTTCCTGATCATTCGAGATCTGATGTTCAAGGGGCGACGGCACTACAACGAGTTCCTGGAAGCGGGAGAAGGGATCTCGACCAATATCCTGGCGCAACGACTGGCCGATCTTGAACAGAATGGCATTGTCAGTAAGCGTCAGGACCCGGCAAAGCGCTCGAAAAATATTTATCGTCTCACTGAAAAAGGCATTGCTCTGATGCCGATGATGTTGGCGATGATTGATTGGGCGGAAAAATATGACAGTCATACCGAGGTGCCGCAGGAGTTTATTAGTGCGTTGCGGAGTGACCCCGAAAAACTGCAAGAGCACCTGCTAGCTCAGTTGGATCAGCAGTAACTGCTTGATTTTTTACTGAACTAAGCATGGAATAGCGGTTCGTACAGTATCTATCTGTGGCAGAGTTGTTTGATGTTTAGTTTGTTTCGTTACCGTCCTTTAATTGATCCGGCCAGCGCCGATTGGATCTATCAGGCTTTTGATTGGGCACTGATCCATTTCGATGCGGAAGAGTTTTTTAGTCGAACCCGGCTGGTTCAGCCAAACAATGAGTTCTTTCCAGGCCAAGTGGATAGTGTTCATGCTAAGGCGAGCAATATCTTCAGTCATACGCTGAAGTATGCGGGGCTGCCTCACTGGCCCTTTCGTTTGTTGCCGCCAGAACAGTATCAGCCGCAACCATTACCGGATCTGTCACTAAGCACAATCGAACGACGTTCTGACGATGCCAGTTTGCCATCACTGACTTTGCTGACCCCTCTGGACCTAAGCTATAACCCTCAACAAACGCTGAAGCCTGCTGATTTGGCGGCCAGTTATGCCCAATGGCTGGCGCAGTTTATGATGTTACAGTCGGGACAGCAGCCCCCAGGTGGTAACGAGTATCTGGCGGAGGCAACAGAGGTACTGGGCGTCTTTATGGGTTTCGGTGTGTTGTTCGCCAACTCTGCTTACACTTTCAGAGGAGGCTGTGGCAGCTGTTACAACGCCATGGCCAACCGTCAGGCGGCGTTGTCTGAACCTGAAGTTGTATTTGCTCTGGCACTCTTTTGTCGAGTGAAAGGGATCTCTGATAGTGAAGCCACCGGGCATCTTAAAAAACATCTTCGTGGCGTTTATCGCAAAGCGCTCAAGCAGATAGACCGCGAACCGGAAAGCTTGAAAGCGTTATTGGGTAAACGTCCGATTGGACTCCCGGCGTGATCGCGGATGTGGCTGCTGATCTGATGGACAAAGTAAAAAGTTATGGATAGCTCAACTCTTTTGTTTTTTATCCCAGCCTGCTTTGCGCTTAATCTTTCACCTGGTCCAAATAACCTGATGGCGATGCATCATGCAAAAAATCATGGCCTGGCTACCGCCTGTTTAGCCGGTATCGGCAGGCTGATTGCTTTTGCCATGATGATTGCTCTGGCGGCGGCTGGGTTGGCCGCGATATTGTTTGCTTCTGAAACTCTGTTTAACGCCATCAAAATTATTGGCGCAGCTTATCTGTTCTGGCTGGCGTTCAAACTGTGGCGGGCAGATGTTGCTGTTTCGGATGAACTGGGCGCTAATCGTGAGGGGATCTTCCAGCTGGGTTGTCGTGAGTTTCTATTGGCTGCGGGAAACCCTAAGGCGATCCTGATTTTTACGGCTTTTCTGCCGCAGTTTGTAGATCCTGCCAAGGCTGCCGGAGAGCAGTTTCTACAGCTCGGGGCTTTGTTCCTGATGCTGGAGTGGATAGCGATTCTTAGCTATGGATGTTTGGGGACTTGCTTGCGGGGGTGGTTCAATCGGCCTCATATGCGCAGGCTGTTTAATCGAGGCTGTGCGGGGCTGTTATTTGGCGCAGGTTCTGGGTTACTGCTGTCTGGTCGAGACTAAAAGGGGACCGGTTAAGATCCCCTTCGCCTGCTTAGAAGGTCCATTTCAATTTAGCTGACAGTGACTGATTGTCATATCCGCTGCTGGCTTCAGCATCGTAGGCCAGTTTTAGCGAGAGATTATCACTGGCCTGATAGTTCAGCCCAAGTCCTGCTTCAATACTTACTGCGGATGGCGTGATGCCCTGGGTGCTGAAACTCAACGTTGGGTCTGCTGCATAGCTGGATGTAACCGAATCGGAGCTATTCAGAAGGTCGTAGTTCACACCAGCTCTCGCCTGGAGCTCCCAGCTACGATTGAGCTGGCGCTCAACTTCAGCCGCTGCTCCGATAATTAACCGGTCACTGTTGGCTGAAGCTACGCTCAGATTAAGAGCCCCGGCTCCTGATTCCTCGTATGCATCGCTCTTTTGATACTGATAGACCGTTTTCAGTTGCGGGGTAATGGTGGTTTTTTCATCGATTCCGTACTCTCGGGACAGTGATGCGGATAGCACTGCACTTACGCTGTCGTAGTCCGCTGAAGCGGTACTGTTACTGGCGCTGATGTAGCGACTGCTATCGTTCTGGTGAAATCCGATGCCTGCCTGCCAGTCGAGATAGGTCTTATTGTCCAGTACAGGCTCTGTGCCATAAACCATCAAGTTATAGCTTTCGACCGCACTGTTTTGGGCCATATCGTTGATATCAATGTCACTCTGACTCACGAAGAGCGCCGCACCAATACGACGGCCAGGGCTGAGCTCTGTATCAGCACCAAGCGCTAAACCATAGGTATCGGCCTGATATCCGTAAGCTCCATCCGCATTATCTTGTGAAGCCTGGCTGACAAACGGCTTAATCCATAAGTTACGTTCGGCCGCAATCTCATCGCCGGTATTGATGCCGCTGGCGCCGCGGGTATTGCCTTGGCGACCACTGACCACATTACTTATTGCGCCGCTGACATTGTTAGTGGTCTGGCCTGTTGCCTGAGTACCGTTTGGCAGGGTTTCTATAATGGCCGAAGCCAAAGCGTCGCCTGAAGAATAGGTAATGAACTCGGATAGAAGTTCGCTGAGTTCTTCGTCGCTAGTACCGTAAGTCAGAATATCATCCCAAAACTTGCCAGCTTCGCCGAATGACCTGCCTGAACTTGATAATACTTCTGAGAATGATGTTCCCGCGACTACTGTCAGGTCTATGCTGCTGCTATCTATCGATGCCTGGTAGTCAAGCAAGACACTACTGTCGGTTAGATTAACGCCGCTGTCGATCAGACTACCTGCACTGATGATTTCCGGGAACCGGTCTCCAATAGTGATACTGCTATCTGCTGTGGTCAGAATGTTGATGGTCGAGCCGTTAGCAAGAGTAGCGGTGTTGTTAACGCTCAACTGAGCGTATTCGCCGGTGTCTGTTAATGTCAGTGACAAGGTACCGGTGGAACTTTGGTTAAAGTCTGACAGGGTGGAACCTTGAGTTGACGATAGGTTGATATTGCCATTGTTAGTAAAAGATACGTCATCGTCGATTTCTAGGCGGCCAGTCAAAGTACCGTTGTTGGTAACGCTACCGTTACCGCTAGAAATATACAGCGCCCAGGCCTGGCTTTCATCGCTGTTGGTCGCCGTGATAGAGCCATTGTTAACCAAAGTACCATCAAGCTCTGAAGTGATGAAAACACCATAAGCGTTACTGCTGGAGTCACCAGAAGAGGTCGCATTAAGGGTTCCGTTGATGATCATTTGGCCGTCAAGCGAATCGACATCGACAGCGTAGCTGTTTGCGTTGCCTGTGGCTGAGGCGCTAGCTGAGATATCTTCAATGGTAATGTCGCTGAAGCTATTAACGCTGTCAGCGGAGAACCCTCGGGAATATGAGTCGCCAGATGTTGCTGTCGCAGTGGCTTCAATATTACCGGAGCTCGCGATATCTGCGCCAATCAGGTCACCGAGGTTAAAACCATATGCGTAGACACCGTCATCACCCGAAGCCTTGACGATAACTGATCCGCTATTGATCAGATCGCCAGCGTCTATGGTGTCTATTGAAATACCGTAGCCATAAGCACTGTCGGAGGTGCTTTGCGATACCACATCAATATCACCGCTGTTGTCTATGGTTCCGCTGAACTCTTGGGAAAGATTGATACCGGTTTGATAAGTGGCTCCTGATTCACTGACAGCCTGACCCGTTATGGTTCCGCTGTTGCTAATAGTCCCGGTCATATTGCCGCCTATAGAGATCATGTAGCCGTTGGCCTGTCGACTGACAGACTGTGACAGACCGGTAAAGTTACCGCTGTTGTTAAAATGGCCGGCAAACTCTGAATCTGCATCGAGTCCATAACTCTGGACTAATCCGCCCTCACTTGTCGCTTGCACGGTTAAGGTCGCTGTATTGGTCAGGTCTCCGGTCACGTCATCATGGAAGTTGAATAGAATCGCCGTGCTGTTATCTGTGGTCGATTCACTGATGGCTGTTATAGCGCCGTCGTTGGTGATAGTGCCACTAAAACCATAAGCATCTACCACTGAGGATGAGGCTGTACGGTCATTGGCAATTGCGGAAAGGGTAAAGGTGCCTGTATTAATGAAGCTACCTTCGAACATCTCCTCTTCCATCAGGATGCCGTAACTCTCAGCTTCTGATCCGTTGCTTCCAGTCGCACTAATATTGATGCTACCGCTATTGTTAATAGTACCGTTATCGGTACTGCTGTCGTTCAGGTCGATAAAAAAGGCACGAGCCGCATCGTTTTCGGCAAAGGCAGAGATGCTTATCTGAGATGAATTGATAATTGAACCGCTGAAGGTGCCATTCAGATCAAAGGCGTAAGCCTCAAATTCGCCATTGTTGCCTGCAGCACTGTTTTTAGCGGTGATGGTCATCGTACCCGTATTGGTAACTGTGCCACTAAGATCACCGGTCTCGAATGCTGTAGCGTAACCATCGGAATCACCGCTACCGCTGGCAGTAAGGTTAATCGTTGAGCTGTTACTGATTGTGCCGCTAAGAGCTCCACCTAGGTCAAAAAAATTGGCTTCAGCAGTCCCGCCGCTGGCATTCGCTGATAACTCCACGGTTCCCTGTTGCACAAGATCGCCAGCGAAACCGCTATGGCTTTGAGTGACATACTCTGCAATGGCCGAAGCACCGGTGGCGGTACCTGTTATTGTGCCACTATTGGAAATTTCGCCTCCCAATACACTACTGAACTGATAGACGCGTACTTCCGCAGTGTTTTGTGCCAGGGCACTGAGGTTCAGTATTCCTGTATTCGAAACGGTGGCACCTGCAAGGATTTCGCTGCCGCTTTCGATCCCTAATGCGAGTGCGTCGTTCCCGCCGTCCGCTGTGATCACCGAATGTCCGCTGTGCTCCAGTAGACCCTCTACGTATTCGGTGTAGAGCAGGTTTGCATTGGCTGAACCGCTGTTTGATTGTGCCGAGACAGTTATGTCACCGTTTAAAGATGAATCACCATATATCTCTTCTAATTCAATGGCGTAAGTGGTCGCATGGGTTTCACCGGATACCGATACGGTTATATCGCCTGAGGTGAAGCTACTATCGTTTAGAACCTGCCCAATATCGATTGCTCTGGTGTATATACTGCCCGCTGAGGAATTTGCTGTTAGTGATATAAGTCCGCTGTTGGTGAAGTTAGTGTTACTAAGATCGCCGATATCGACTACGAATGCGCGTGCGTATCCTGCACTATCGGAAGATGCACTCAATAATCCTGTATTGATAAAACTGGTATCGACCAGATCGACGTTATTAAAGTCCACCGCGTAAGCTGTGGTATTAAAACTACCATCGCTTGAAGCCGCTGCGCTGATGGTGCCTGTATTCAGAAAGGATGTATTTGATTCGTCACCTGGGTTAGCCCTGGTCAGTTGAATCGCGATAGCTTCATTGGCTGCGCTGTCGTTGTCGCTGCTGGCAGAGATGGTGCCATCGTTATTAATAGCGCCGTCATGATCCTGATCGCCAGTGATTGCCAGTTGGTCAGTGCTACCGGAGACATTAATGGCACCAATGTCCGTAATTGTCAGGGTTTCACCTGCGCTGAGTGTATAGCTGGAAGTCTGATTATCACTGATTTCAGCAGCGTAGCTGTTGTAACTGATAGTGGCCAGCGTGATGGCAGTACAGAGGAGGTGCCTTTTAAATCCGTTACAGTGCGGTTTCATGTCCATACCTGTGGGGCGAAGCGTCGTGTTATCTAGTTATTGGGACGAGCAGTAAGTCGCTATTAGGCCGCTGAAATGAGGAGGAAAACGCAGGAAAATGTGAAGATAATGTGCAGATTTAACTTAACTTTACTTTTTAAACTCAGATAGTTAGCTGTAGGTTGCCATTGGGGCTGATGCTTGTTTTGTCGCTAGAGGTTGGCGATTCGCATACCCGCAGCAGGGGTATGCGAAATGTGATGAAAGAGATCATCCGGTGACGTGGGCTTCCATCTCAGCGCCGATTTTTTTACGCATCTCCATTAGCCGAATCGCCGATTCTCTCAGTTCTATATCTTTTTCTGTTTCCGGTATCCATTCAGGCACTTCTGAGGGTCTGCCTGCGTCGTCGACTGCCACCATAATTACAATGCAGTGGGTGGTCAGATGACGTTCTGGGTTCTTAGGATCACCTGCGCGCACATCGATACCAATATGCATAGAGGTACGTCCGGTGTAGATCACCTTGGCGCCGACCTCGACGATATTGCCGACATGTATCGGCTGAACAAAACGAATGCCACCGGCGTAGGCTGTAATACAATATTTGCCACACCAGCCAGCCGCACAGCCGTAGGCTGCCAGGTCGATCCACTTCATCACGGCACCGCCGTGTACCTTGCCACCAAAGTTCTGGTCTGCCGGTTCTGCCAGAAATCGCAATGTCAGCTCTCTGTCTTTTCCTGCCATAAATACCTCTCAAATTTTACCAGTGCAGTGTTTGAACATGCTCAATTGTCATCGCGCATTAGTTGCTAAGGCTTTTGCCAGCAAATTGCGGGCCTCAATTCAGTTTAATAAAAAAACGATGAAGAGCAGATGAATCAGCAGTCTGCATATAACTAAGTATGGAGTTTTAGTTCCTCTATTCTCTCTATCTGGCGTTATGGCGCTGTGATGTTCGCATGGCTATCGCTGCACTGATCAACAGTCGAAGCTCGAATAGCGCACTACGATAGTGCGTGTTATTAGTTGATAGTTTTGAAAACAGGGTTAAGAAGGCGTATTAGTATGTCTGAACTGATCGCCTGAACTAAGTGGCGAAGCAGTGCCTCAGCAGGGAAGAAGGAGATTAAAGTATGAAGTGGTTTTCGAGTCTGATTTTGTTACTGGTGTTTAATATTGCGCATGCTGAAAGTTGGCACATTATGCTCAAACCCCAGCGTGGGATCGCCGGGACCAGTAATCTGAATTTTAACCAGGACGGCTCAGTTTCATTACTGGTGTATCAAAGTGCCACTAAACTGGAGGAAGCCAGGGTCGAGCTTTCGTCTGAGCAGGTGGTGATTTTCCGACGTCAGGCTGAGTTGGTAATGGCGCAGTACCAGCAACCGGGTCAACTGCAGATGTCCCCACTGCAGCCGCTGGCTACAACCATTATCTTTAGTGGTGATGGTGTCAGCCGTCAGGTCAGTGCGAAACGATATACGGCAGAACTTAAAGCCCTTATTACTGGTCTTATTGAGCAGGTACCTACCCTGTCTGAAAAGATCAGTGTCGACTTTTAGCTCAGGAGTGAGTGATTGAAACAGGCACTACAACTGCTGCGTAAAATGTTAGTGAGTTTAGTGAGTATCTATCTTTTGGTAGGGGCGATCTTGTATCTGCTCCAGCGTGATTATCTGTACTATCCGACCGCCGAGATTGCTCACCCCTATAAAACAGAGGCAGTTTCCAGTGGGGCTGAAAATCTGGAAATCATCGTTTTGAACCCTGACCAGGAAAAAGCGATTATCTACTTCGGTGGCAATGCTGAGACGGTTGTGGTGAATGGGCCAGACTTTGCTTCGGGATTTGAGGGGTACTCGGTTTATTTGATGAACTACCGTGGCTATAGCAAAAGCACAGGAACACCGTCAGAGGATGCGCTCTATGGTGATGCTCTGGCGCTATATGAAGCCATTGCGACAAAGCATTCATCCTTTGCTGTGATCGGACGCAGCCTAGGGAGCGGAGTCGCAACCTGGTTAGCGGCTCAGCGCCCGGTGGAGAAACTGATACTGGTAACACCTTTTGACAGTATTCTGCACATTGCTGCGGATCGTTACCCGGTCTATCCGGTTGAATGGATGTTAAAGGATCACTTTGATTCTTTGTCCCGCGTAGCCGGTATATCGGCCAGCACTCTGGTGATCAAGGCCGAACATGATCGTGTGATACCCGGCAAATATACCGATATTTTGTATCAGGGGTTTGCTGCCGGGCAGGCACAACTCGAAACCCTGCAAGGGGTTGGTCACAATAATCTCTCTGACCACCCGCGTTATCTTCCTTTGCTTCGTGAGTTTATTTCGACAGCTCCGGGTAAATGATCAATTTAATAGGGTATATCGTTCAAATTAATTCGATTTTTTAACGCGCCTTTCCTTTCTAACATCGGTCTTGTTGATCGGCTGTATTCATGCAGCAGTTGATAAATCTTTAAATCAGCGGGTAATCAAGCATATCTGCTGAATCGGAAAGGAGCAGAACGATGACCAAGGTATTAGTCCTTTATTATTCCTCTTACGGCCATGTTGAGAGCATGGCAAATACCGTTGCTGAAGGTGCTGCGTCAGTCGATGGTGTAGAGGTGACACTAAAACGGGTGCCAGAACTTATGCCAGAAGAGGTTGCGCAAAATGCTGGTGTGAAGATGGACCAACAGGCTGATATCGCTGATCCGAATGAATTGGGTGATTATGATGCCATTATCTTCGGTACCCCGACCCGATTCGGCAATATGGCCAGCCAGATGCGTAACTTCCTCGACCAGACTGGCGGCTTGTGGATGAAAGGGGGCTTGATCGGCAAGGTGGGTAGTGTCTTTACCAGCACAGGTACAGGTGGCGGTAATGAAACAACGATCCAGTCATTCCATACGACACTTTTCCATCACGGTATGGTGGTTGTGGGCCTGCCTTATGCAAGCCAGGAGCTCGCTGATATCTCTGAAGTTAAGGGAGGTTCGCCTCTTGGTGCTGCAACTATTGCGGGTGCTGACGGCTCTCGCCAGCCATCTGACAAAGAGCAGGCAATGGCCTACTTCCAGGGTAGCCATGTGGCGGGGATCGCTAAGCGTTTAGCTGCTGGTTGATACTATTTAAAGGTATCAGGTGCAACAGACCGCTGTTTACAGCGGTCTCTTTAGTTTTGGCCTAAGGAGAAAAGTTTAATGACGCTTAACCCTCTTTTATGGGTATTGGCTGCGCCTTGGGCAATGGCCGTAGCAGATGGCGCGGGAACATCAGTTGGTCAACTGAAACTCCAGCAACTGTTGGATCGTCCGCAAGACGGTTATTGTCTAGATGTGGTTGGTTCCGGTGAATATATCCGTTTTGATATGCCGTTAACAGCACACAACTGTAAACCCGGACTTTATCAGGATGAAGCCGTTTCGCTTACACCTGAAGGTGCCATCTATTTTCCTGCTTACCAGCGTTGTGTGACGGCAGCAGGATTGAATGGCCGTGCTGTACAGGGCGCTTCGCTATTAATCAGAGAATGCGGTGAACAGGTGCCATTTATGGATGCTGCTCCGTTGCAACGATTTGATTTTCTGGCTGACGGAAGGGTACGGCTGAAAGGATCGGATCTCTGTCTGACAGCGGGTCCACAGTCTGATCGTACTTTCTCCGCTGAACACCGTTGGCGAGCACTATATCTCGATAGTTGTGAGATGACAGATCATTCTCGTAATCGCTGGCGCTTTCACCAGCCATAAAAAAACGGGCAGCGAGGCTGCCCGTTTTTAGTGGTTAACCAGACTTAGTTTTTAGCCCAGGATTTAACCAGTTCGTCATAGGATACGGTCTCACCTTTCGGTTTCTCGTTAGACAGTTTTGCCTTTGGAGAACCTGGCTTGCTCAGCCAGAATTCCGGATCCTGTTTCGGGTTCAGCTTAGGACCACATTCGCCCTGAACACCTGCGCGTTCCAGACGAGCCATAACTTTGTCCTGAGCCGCAGCCAGACCGTTCAGAGCTTCCTGAGGAGACTTCTCACCGTTAGCCGCTTCTGCGATGTACTGCCACCACAGCTGAGCCAGTTTCGGGTAATCCGGAACGTTAGTACCGGTTGGAGTCCACTGCTTACGAGCCGGGCTACGGTAGAACTCTACCAGACCACCCAGTTTCGGAGCAGCTTCAGCCATCTCCTGAGACATGATGTCGGATTCACGGATCGGCGTCAGGCCAACCAGTGTCTTCTTCAGGGACACAGTCTTAGCAACTGTGAACTGAGCGTACAACCATGCAGCCAGACGGCGTTTGTCAGGCGTGGAGTTCAGGAATGTCCAGGAACCAGTGTCCTGGTAACCCAGCTTCATGCCTTCCTGCCAGTAAGGTCCCTTCGGAGAAGGAGCCATACGCCATTTTGGCGTACCGTCAGCGTTCACAACTGGCAGACCTTTTTTGGTCATATCAGCAGTAAATGCGGTGTACCAGAAGATCTGCTGTGCGATGCCGCCCTGTGCAGGTACAGGACCCGCTTCAGAGAAGGTCATGCCCTGAGCTTCTGGTGGCGCGTACTGACGCAGCCAGTCAACGTATTTAGTGGTTGCATAAACAGCCGCAGGACCGTTAGTTGCACCGCCACGTTCTACGCTGGAGCCCACAGGGTTACAGCCTTCAACACGAATACCCCACTCATCGACAGGGATGCCGTTCGGGATGCTCTTGTCGCCAGCGCCCGCCATGGAGAACCATGCATCGGTGAAACGCCAGCCCAGGGACGGATCTTTCTTACCGTAGTCCATGTGGCCGTATACGCGTTCGCCATCGATCTCTTTCACGTGCTTGGTGAAGAATTCAGCGATATCTTCATAAGCAGACCAGTTCTTAGGTACGCCCAGCTCGTATCCGTAGATATCCTGGAACTGCTTCTTCAGATCTGCGCGGTTGAACCAGTCGTAGCGGAACCAGTACAGGTTCGCGAACTGCTGGTCTGGCAGCTGATACAGTTTGCCGTCAGGGCCGGTCGTGAAGTCCAGACCGATAAAGTCTTTCAGGTCCAGTGTTGGCAGTGTGAAGTCTTTACCGTCGCCTGCCATCATGTCGCTGATAGGCACTACCTTACCGTAACGGAAGTGAGTACCGATCAGGTCGGAGTCGTTGATGTACGCATCATAGATGTTACGGCCAGACTGCATTTGAGTCTGCAGTTTCTCAACAACGTCACCTTCCTGGATCAGGTCGTGGTTCACCTTAATGCCTGTGATTTCGGTGAAGGCCTTAGCCAGAGTTTTCGCTTCGTACTCGTGAGTAGTGATGGTTTCAGAAGCAACGTTGATCTCCATGCCTTTAAAAGGCTGTGCTGCCTGAATGAACCATTTCAACTCTTCCAGCTGTTGTTCTGGAGACAGAGTAGACTGCTGGAATTCAGTATCCAGCCAGCGTTTCGCTGCGTCCAACTGCGGGTCTGCCTGAACCTGCATGCTCATAACGCTTAGAGAGATTGCTGCGCTCAGTAACAGTACGCCGGAAGTTTTTTTATTGTTTTTCATCTTCAACCTCTTGGTATGGTCGATTTTGAGTTTCCCATCGGTGACGGGAAGGGTTTTCAGGTTGGGCTGAGGGCTGCCGGGCGTCAGTAAGCGATGCTTAAACTGCTATCCGGGAACATTCTTGCCGGTTCCTGTTTAGCCTCGGGGACTCCTGTCCCTGTCGGCCTATCGCGGTCGGCTTTGCCGGGCATGCGCCACCGCTTCAGCCGGAACCGGAGTTCCGGCTGATCTACGCCAGGGCTCAGCCCCAGCGCATCACCACAAACATCCAGATCAGCGATATACCAAATGCAATCCAGATGCTCAGATCGGTGGCGCCAACCACGATCAGGTGAATGTACCCACTGGTGAGCAAACCTATGAAAAGGCGGTCTCCGCGGGTGGTGGTGATCGGAAGAAAGCCGCGTTTCTCGCTACATGGAGAGACGACTTCCCAGACAGTCATTGCCACCAGAATGATGGCGATGACTGAGAAAAATGCTGCTGTTGGCAGGGTCCAGGCCATCCAGTTCATGACAAGACCTCCTTATACTCGGCCCAGGGCGAAGCCCTTGGCTACATGGTTACGTACAAACCAGATCACCAGAATGCCCGGGATAATGGTCAGGATGCCGGCGGCGGCGAGTACGCCCCAGTCAATACCGGATGCTGATACCGTTCGGGTCATTACTGCGGCGATAGGCTTGGCTTCAACAGAGGTCAGGGTGCGTGCCAGCAGCAGTTCTACCCACGAGAACATGAAGCAGAAGAACGCTGTTACACCGATACCGGAGCGGATCATCGGCAGGAAAATCCGCATAAAGAAGCGTGGGAAGCTGTAACCGTCGATATAGGCGGTTTCGTCGATCTCACGTGGTACGCCAGACATAAAGCCTTCAAGAATCCATACCGCTAACGGTACGTTGAACAGGCAGTGTGCCAGTGCTACCGCCAGGTGCGTATCGAACAGGCCTACGGAAGAGTAGAGCTGGAAGAATGGCAGCAGGAATACTGCAGGCGGTGCCATACGGTTGGTTAGCAGCCAGAAGAAGATATGCTTGTCGCCGATAAATTTATAACGGCTGAAGGCATAAGCTGCAGGCAGTGCAACCAACAGGGAGATGACCGTATTCATCACTACATAAGTGATGGAGTTGACATAACCCATATACCAACCCGGATCAGTGAAGATCAGGGCGTAGTTTTCGAGCGTGAAGTTCTGTGGGAAGAACGACAGGCTACCAAGGATCTCTTCATTGGTTTTGAACGACATGTTCAGCAACCAGTAGATCGGTACCAGAATGAACAGAATGTAAGCTGAGATACCAAGTGTCTTACGTTTACTCATGATGCTATCTCCCTTATTTTTCGCGGTTCATGTGGTTGATGGTGGTGTAGAACAACCAGCTCACCAGCAGGATGATCAGGAAGTAGACCAGCGAGAATGCCGCTGCAGGTCCCAGATCAAACTGACCAATCGCCATCTGAGTCAGGGTCTGGCTCAGGAAGGTGGTGGAGTTACCCGGGCCGCCGCCGGTGAGGACGAAGGGCTCGGTATAGATCATGAAGCTGTCCATAAAGCGCAGGAGTACGCCGATAATCAGAACGCTCTGTAGCTTAGGCAACTGAATGAAGCGAAATACTGCCCAGCGTGATGCCCGGTCGATACGTGCAGCCTGATAGTAAACGTCAGGGATTGCGCGCAGGCCTGAGTAACACAGCAGGGCGATCAGAGAGGTCCAGTGCCAGACATCCATCAGCAGTACGGTTGCCCATGCATCACCGGAGTTCTGGGCGTAGTTGTAATCAAAGCCCATGGAGGTCAGTGCCCAGCCCATCAGGCCGATATCGGCACGGCCAAATACCTGCCAGATAGTGCCGACAACGTTCCAGGGAATCAGCAGTGGCAATGCCAGCAGGATCAGACAAAGGGATGCTGCACGGCCTTTAGTCGGCATCATCAGGGCAACGGCGATGCCCAGCGGCACCTCAATCAACAGCACACAGGCTGAGAAAATAAACTGACGTACCAGGGAGTCGTGCAGGCGCGGATCGCGCAGCACTTCTTTGTACCAGTCAGTACCAACAAAATAAGCGGTTTGAGGATCGAAGATATCCTGAACCGAGTAGTTCACCACTGTCATCAGTGGCACTATGGCGGAGAAGGCAACCAGCAAAAATACCGGTAGTACCAGCCACCAAGCCTTGTTGTTTTCTACCTTGTTCATGCGGTCTGCTCCTCTGTCACAACATCGCTGGTGGCGTTTTCACGAACCAGGAATTCGTCGACATACACTTTCATCCACTGCTCAGGGAAGCTGACCCAGGCGCGATCACGCGGAACGGTCTGATCTTCCTGTAACCGGGCTTTAATCACCTGGTTGGCGAGTTTCATAGTGAGGATTTTGTAGGTACCGAGGTCTTCGACATCCAGTACCTGACATTCGTAGGCGTTGTCTGTTTTGCCTTCCCAGACATGAACGAACTCCGGACGAATACCGACCTTGATGTTGGAGCTGCCGATCTGATCGATATGGCGTTCCATTTCGCGGGAGACTGGCACTTCAATATCATCGAAGCAGAGGCCGCCGGCACAACGTTTAACCTCGATCAGGTTCATACCCGGGCTGCCGATGAAGTAACCCACGAAGGTGTGGTTAGGCTCTTCGAACAGCTCATGAGGTGAGCCAAACTGAACTATCTGGCCTTCATACATGACCGCGATCTTGTCAGCGAAAGTGGAGGCTTCCAGCTGATCGTGGGTGACGTAAACCATGGTGATGTTGAACTGTTCATGGATCTGCTTCAGTTTGCGACGCAGTTTCCATTTCAGCTGTGGATCGATAACGGTGAGCGGTTCATCAAACAGAATCGCAGATACGTCATCACGTACCAGGCCACGGCCCATCGAGATTTTCTGTTTCTCGTCGGCTGTCAGGTTACTACCACGACGGTGAAGCAGGTCATGCAGTTCCAGAATCTCGGCTATTTCATGTACCTTGTGCTTAACTTTCGCTTCAGGTACTTTCATGTTTCTTAGCGGAAACGCCAGGTTATCGAATACAGTCATGGTGTCGTAGATCACCGGGAACTGGAAAACCTGGGCAATGTTGCGCTCTTCCGGATGCAGTTCGTTAACCCGAACGCCATCGAACAGAACATCACCATCTGAAGGTTGTAGCAGGCCTGAGATGATGTTCAGCAGTGTCGATTTACCGCAACCGGAAGGGCCCAGCAGGGCAAAGGCGCCGCCCTGATTCCAGACATGTTCCATTTCGCGGATAGCGTAGTCCTCAGGACCTTTTGGGTTGGCACTGTAGGTATGTGCCAGCGCTTTAAGGCGAATCTCAGCCATCGTTATCCTCCTACCGGGCGGTTAGGTGCCTGAATCAGGTCTCCGTTCTTATCGAACACGTACAATTTGTGGGTCGGCAGGTAGACCTTAATCGGTGTATCCACGTGATATTCATGGACACCAGAAAGGTGCAGAACCAAAGCAAAGTGTGAGTTCTTAACGTGGAGGAAGGTCTCTGAACCGGAGATTTCAGCCAGATCAACGTTAACGGAAATTTCCAGATCGTCATCGTTATGCGGCACCAAACCAATATGGCTTGGACGTACACCAAACTGATACTCGCCTGGTTGCAGATCTTTCAGATCCTGGTTCAGGACAAAGTGAACGGTTTCATCGAAGGTGACTTCACTTTCGGTAACGCGTCCTGGAATCAGGTTGATCGGTGGTTCGCTGAATAGCTCTGCAGCGATTACGTTATCCGGACGGTGGTAAACTTCAGTGGTCACGCCAGACTGAACAACTTTACCTTCGTGCAACAGGGTTGTAGTGCCACCCAGTGCCAGTGCTTCGTTCGGTTCGGTAGTCGCGTAGACTGCGATGGTGTTACGCACCCGGAACAGCTCGCGAAGTTCCGCGCGCAGTTCCTCACGAAGTTTGTAGTCGAGGTTGACCAGCGGTTCGTCAAACAGAATCAGGCCGGCATCTTTTACCAGTGCGCGGGCCATGGCTGTACGCTGTTGCTGACCACCTGACAGTTCCAGCGGTAAGCGTGGCAGAAACTGTTCGATGCGCAGCATTTCAGCGGTTTCACGAACCCGGCGATCGATTTCTGATTCAGCCATCTTCGCCAGCCGCAGAGGTGAGGCTATGTTGTCGTAAACCGACAAGTTGGGGTAGTTGATAAACTGCTGGTATACCATGGACAGGTTACGCTGTTGCACCGGTACACCGGTGACATCTGCGCCGTTCATCAGTATCCGGCCTGAAGTGGGCTGGTCCAGCCCGGCCATCAGCCGCATTAGCGAGGTCTTGCCCGCCAGAGTCCGGCCCAGCAGTACATTGAAGGAACCCGGCTCAAAGGTCAGGCTTGCCTGGTCGATCCAGGTCTCGCCATCAACAACCCGGGTTACATTCTCAAGTGTCAAGGACATTGGGTACTTCCTGGTGATTGTTATCGTTTTTCTTCACCGCGCCCACTGTTCAGTTGTGTTCACTGCACAGTGTTATGTTACAAAACGCAAATTTACTAATGCGATACCCATGCCAAAAGTTGATTTGGTGTTCGATAAAATATTAAATTATTGAAATATAAGAGTTTATTTTTGTTCAGGTTGTTCATAAGCGAAAATTAACGCTTTCGTAAACAAATAAAAAATGTTCAAAAGTGTTGACTTTGAACAACGATGAACACAAAAATCTGACCATATGAACAGTTGTTAACAGCTGTTCAACCGGCGTGAAAGTTGGCAGTACCAGGGGGTGTGTACTGTTTCATGCCGGTCAACGTGTGTGCCGTTACCAATCCTTTTGTCGTAAATAAAGCAGGCTTACGGGCTTCGCCTGCAGACAAATAGGGTAACGGGAGCCATGCCAGCAGAACGCTGTCCAGAATAGGAAACGGAACGGATCGGCGTTCAATATAACGATAATTAACAGGCGACCCCGACACGTGAATAACGATGATTCAACTGAAAAACATGATGCTTTGATCAAAGCTTCATGGCAGCGATGCCGTGATGATTTTGGTTTGGAGCACAATAGTATGCCTGCGCTCGAACGCATGACGCGTGGAGAAGTTTCTATGCTGCAGGATCAGCACCAGTGGTTGATACAGACTACAGATACCGAGGTGCTGCCATACTATGAAAATATATTGGCCAATGCTCATTGCCTTATTTTGCTCGCAGATCTCAATGGTAACTTGCTAAGTGGTTGGGGGGATAAGCGCTTCCTTGAACCACGTCATAAAGAATCGTTCGAAGCGGGATCATCCTGGCAGGAGCCGTTGCAGGGCACCAATGCTATAGGTACCGCGCTGGCTTCCGGGCAGGCTGTTGAAGTGATGCGCGATGAGCACTTCCTGCGTGATAACCGTTTTATGATCGGTTCGGCCGCGCCGATTTTTGATGTAAACCGGGAGATGATTGGAGTTCTGAACATTTCGTCAGATGCTTATCTGCCTCAGGCTTACACCTTGGGAATGGTCAAGTTGATGACTCAGTCGGTCGAAAACCGGTTGATCTCAACTCAGTTTGGTGCTGAACACTTCCTGCTTAGTTTTAATACCAATCTCGACAATATCGATAGCCAATGGGCCGGTATGATTGTGTTCAACGAACAGGGCACCATTATTTCAGCTAACCGGCGTGCGGAGCTGTTACTAGGGTATGAACTGGCGCTGACCAATGTGGCTGACATTATCGATTACCCGTTACTGGAACTGAAAAATCATCCGGAAAATCTGCCGCTTAACTTTCTGGCATTGGGTAAGTATCGGATGCATGGTGTGGTCAGGAGGCCACGCCAGCAGTCGGTACGAACCCCTGATTTCAGGCCTGTTCAGGCGATTGAACAAAGTGTTCAGGGTGGAAATGAACAGTTGCCGGGGCCTTTAGATGTGATTGCTCTGCAGCGGATTGGTTTTGGTGACCCGCGTGTTGATAAAGCGATCCGGCAAGCGGAGCGAATCGTTGAGAAAGATATCCCGATCCTGATACATGGTGAGACTGGTGTAGGTAAGGAGGTGTTCGTTAAAGCGTTGCATCAGCGCTGCAGTCGTCGTGAACACTCTCTGGTTGCCGTTAACTGTGCAGCTATTCCTGAGGATCTGGTTGAATCGGAGCTCTTTGGTTACGAAAAAGGCGCTTTTACCGGTGCAAGTAGTAAAGGCTCTATCGGCTTAATCCGTAAAGCTCATAAGGGCGTGCTGTTTCTCGATGAGATCGGCGAGATGCCGTTGAAAACCCAGGCCAGGCTGCTGCGCGTTTTGCAGGAACGAAAAGTGACGCCTTTGGGTAGCACAGAGTCTTATCCGGTGGATATTAAACTGGTATCGGCGACGAACCGCAGTTTGCGTGATCAGGTTGAAGCGGGGGAATTTCGTCAGGATCTTTATTACCGCGTTTCAGGTTTGAATATTGAGCTTCCTGCTCTGCGCAGTCGGCAGGACAAGCGGGAGCTGTTCCGGGAGGTGCATCGCATTCACCGTGCCTCAGATCAGCAGGCGGAGTTACCGGATGAAACCCTGGCGCTGTTTGAGCGGCATCCATGGCCTGGCAATATCAGGCAGTTGGTGAGTGTATTACAGATTGCGCTGGCGATGTCAGATGAAGATCCGCTGGAGCCGCATTTCTTACCAGATGATTTCTTTGCCGACCTGACAGCGGCTACTCGGAATGAAAGTATCGCAGAAGAGCCGGCTGTTGTTTCGTCAGTACCAGTACAAACGGTATTGGAAGATACTGATGATCAGCAGCAGCTGATCGAACTCTGGCGGGAAAACCATGGGAATGTCAGCCAGACTGCTAAAGCGCTGGGCGTAAGCCGCAATACACTTTACAAACGGCTGCGAGAACTGGGGCTGAAAGAGTAGGGCTGAATCTTGTTATTCAGAATGCGCTTCGCAAGCGTTGGATATCCCGTTTAGGGGGGGAACCAAACAGCCGGGTGTATTCCCGGCTGAATTGGGAGGCGCTTTCGTAGCCCACTCTGAAAGCGCTGCTGCTAGCATCCAGCTGCGAGTGGAGCATGAGTTGTCGTGCTTCCATCAGGCGGATCTGTTTACGGTATTGTAGTGGGCTTAAACCTGTCATCTCTCTGAAGTGTTGCCGAAATGCAGTAGTGCTCATGCTGGCCATTGCCGCCAGATCGGCAACCGGCAGATCCTGATCGTAATGCCGCTTTAACCAGTGAATAACATCGGTAATACGGCGTGTCGCAGAACCGCCCTGGATCAGTTCTCTCAAGCTATTTCCCTGTGGGCCAGCCAGTAATCGGACAATCACCTCTTGCTGGATCAAGGGTAGAAGGTGTGGAATTAGATCCGGGCTTTTCAATAGCTGCGGCGCACGCAGCAATGTAGCTGCAAGGTCTTCCGTGAGTGGTTCGATCGTGATGCCCTGACGCTGTTGCTCTGGTGTTGAAGGCGTTGCGGGGATGTCTGCTGCCAGTTTGGAGATCTGATCGAGGTTTAAGTCTATCCATAAGCCAAGATAGGGCGCCTCTTTATTCGCGTTTGTGACGCTACTCATCACCGGAATATCCGCTGCCGCGATCATGAAATCTCCAGCGGACAGTGAGTATGTGTGTTCTCCAATCAGAACGTCTTTCACACCCTGGACGACCACGCCAAGTCCAAACTGATACATGCATGGCGAAGGCTCGGTTGGCCCACTGTTGCGGTATAGCTTGAGGCCATCTGCTGCTGAGTGTTCGCCATCTTGGCTGACTTCAGAGGCGATGGCGTTTGCCAGTTGTTGAAGAAGTGTTCTGTTCATTTATCTACCTGATATTCGACGATTCACAGTCTAACACTTCGCGTCTTTTCGGGAATGTCTCTCAGTGCCTTCTGTTGAATTAGGCAATGATGCCGTCAGATCGGGCAAGCGAGTTGAGCTTGTTTCAGGTCAGGATAGTTATCTGATCACTTTAGATAACGAGGGAAAAGCGATGCGGAATGTTTTGATTGTTAATGCTCATCTGGTTTATGAAGGGTGGTCGGAAGGGCGTCTGAATGCGCATCTGGCCAGCGTAATTGAAGCGGAGATGCGGGCAAGAGGTTATCAGGTTCGGCACACCCATATTGAGCAGGGATATGATCCTGAAGAGGAGGTGGAGAAGCATTGCTGGGCAGATCTGATCGTGCTGCAGTCACCGGTTAACTGGTTTGGCGCGCCCTGGATTCATAAGAAATATCTTGATGAGGTATTTAATGCGGGACTGGCGAGCCAAAAGCTGATCGTCAGTGATGGTAGAACACGTGAAGACCCTAGTCAGCAGTACGGTAGTGGCGGTCTGATGCAGGGTAAACAACTGATGATGTCGCTGACCTGGAATGCGCCGGAAAGTGCTTTTGGTAATGTTGAGCAGCTAGTGTATGAGGGTGGAACGGCTGATGATGCCTTTTTGCATATCGCTGCCTGTTATCGCTTTTGTGGCTGCCAGGTACTGCCATCCTTTAACTGTTTTGATGTGCTAAAAGTGCCGGATGTGGTCGGTAATCTGGAGCGTCTTAAGCGCCATCTCAGCGAATACCTGGATTATTCAGAGCCGGTCGCTGCAAGCGATGTAGCCTGACATAAAAAAGGCCATAGTGGTAACCACTATGGCCTTTACTGTTATTACTTAAGGCGATTAGTCCTTACGGGTACGCACTTTCTCTACCGCTTTCTTCCAGCCATCGTAGTAACGGTCCCGATCTTCTTTGCTAATCTCAGGCGTAAAGCTACGATCTCGCTGCCATAGCGATTCCAGCTGCTCAAGTGATTCGAATATGCCGGCTTTCAGGCCCGCCAGATATGCTGCTCCCAGTGCTGTAGTCTCGATCACCTTAGGACGATCAACTTCAGCGCCCAGGATGTCTGACAGGTTTTGCAGCACCCAGTTATTGGCAACCATGCCGCCATCTACGCGCAGTTTGGTCGGCCGCAATCCGTCACTTTCCATCGCTTTCTGCAAGTCTTTGGTCTGATAGCAGACCGATTGCAGGCCCGCTGTTACGATCTCGGCGATACCGGTATCACGGGTCAGGCCAAAGATTGCACCACGGGCATTTGGATCCCAATAGGGGGCGCCCAGTCCGGTAAATGCAGGGACAAGGTAAACACCATGATCACTAGGTGTCTGGCGCGCCAATTCCTCAGTCTCGCCAGCGCCAGAGATCAGTCTCAGGCCATCACGAAGCCATTGCACTGCAGCACCCGCGACAAAGATACTGCCTTCCAGTGCATATACCGGCTTGCCGTTAAGTCGATAGGCAACGGTTGTCAGGAGTCGGTTATCTGACATCAGTGCTTCTTCACCGGTATTCAGAATCAGGAAGCAGCCCGTGCCATAGGTGCTTTTTGCCTGACCGGAGTGGAAACAGGTTTGGCCAAAGAGGGCGGCTTGCTGATCACCTGCGATGCCTTGAACTGGAATCTCAGTACCAAGCAGCGAGGCTTCTGTAACGCCAAAGTCATCTGAAGAGTCCATGACTTCCGGCAAAATGCCCGGTGGGATATCCATTAGCTCCAGCAGTTGTTTGTCCCACTGTTGGGTGTGGATATTAAACAACATAGTACGAGAGGCATTACTGGCATCTGTTTTATGGCTATTGCCACCGGTCAGGTGCCAGAGCAGGAAAGTATCGACTGTACCAAACAACAGTTCGCCTTGTTCTGCTTGCTGACGTGCGCCTTCGACATTCTCCAGAATCCAGCGTAGTTTGGTGCCGGAGAAGTATGGGTCGATCAGCAGGCCGGTTTTTTCCCGGATCAGGGTTTCATGACCTGCTTCCAGCAGTTGAGAGCAGTAGTCAGCGGTGCGGCGGTCCTGCCAAACGATCGCGTTGTAGACAGGTTCGCCGGTGGTGCGATTCCAGAGCAGTGTTGTTTCGCGCTGATTGGTGATGCCGATGCTTGCTATCTGCTCAGCGGTGATATTGGCATCTTTGATCGCGTCAAGGCAGGTGGCAAGTGTCGATGACCAGATGTCAGCCGGATTGTGCTCGACCCAACCATCGGCCGGAAAGTGCTGTTTAAATTCTTGCTGGGCTTTACCGACAATATGGCCACCGTCATCAAAGACGATCGCCCGGCTGCTGGTTGTGCCCTGATCTATGGATAATATGAAGCTCGCCATGAGACCCTCGGTTATTTTAATTTTCGGAAACGAACATTTTGGTGTATGGCGGTGAAGTGTCTCCCATATTAGAGCCATCACTAATATTTGCAAGTGAATTAGGGTGATTGATATGAACTTTGTATGATGGTTTAAGTACAGTCATATTGGGTCTTATGTTCGTAACCGAAAGTATTTGGTACAGTGGGTATCAACAAAAAACTGAGAGAAGGACAAACATTTCTGATCTAAGGCATGTTCATCGTCAGATAAATCCCATATAGTTATGCCCGTCTTGTGTCTATATCCTGTCTATGTTGTCTCCTCTTTATGAATCTTGACTACTTCGACTTAAATTTGTTGCGCACCTTTGTGCGCATTTTTGAACATGGAAGTATCAGTGTGACTGCGACGCGTCTTGGTCTGACGCAACCGGCAGTCAGTAATGCGCTGGCTCGACTTCGTCGTCAGGTCGGAGATCCTTTGTTCGTGCGTCAGGGGCGTCAGTTGGTGCCAACTGAGCACGCTAAGTCCATCTATCAGCAGATCCGCCCGGCGGTGCAGTTGATGGAGCAGGCACTGAACAATTCAATGGGTTTTGACCCGAATACCGCTGAGCGTATTTTTAATATCGCGCTAGATAACTTTGGTGATGCACTGGTCATGCCGCAGCTGATCGAAGAGTTCCGTCAGTATGAGGGGATTCGGCTGAATCATATGTCGCACGATATCGAAGCGGCAGTACCTGCTCTGCGCAGTGGCAAACTGCATCTGATGCTCACCAGCTATGAACCTAAAGATCCTACCTTGGCCACGGAAAAAGTGTTTCAGGAGGAATATTGTCTGGTTGTCAGCAAATCCAGCGCTATTGATCGGGGCTATGATCTTTCAGTATTGAAAGACTATGACTTGGTGGGCTTACCGACTCAATTTGCCAGTTTGCTGCCGCCATTGGCTGAGTTGCTGAAACAGCGTGATGCGTACCGTAAACTCTACACAGTGAACAGTCTATGGAGCCAGGCTTATCTGGCGATGCGGGGCGATGCTGTGGCTGTTATGCCAAAACATTTCGCAGAAATTGTTGCGCCACGTTTTGACCTTAAACTGTTGGAGCTTCCCTTCGATTATGAGCCAGCGTCTATCTATCTGGTCTGGCACGAATGCTTCAGTCAGGATCCGGGGCACCGTTGGTTGCGTGAGCGCATCAAGGATATCCTGTTAGATCAGGACGTCCCTGAGTAATTGATTCTAAGGCCCGATTCAGGGCCTTTATTTTATGCCCTATCCTTATTCACACCTTCCCTTATCTGTCTTTGCCTATAATTAAAACACTTGGCTTTTCTGCTCATGGCAGCAGATGTTTAAACTGGCAACAATAAATGGCGGGCAGGCTGGAATGTTGCGTATTTATCGATGGTTCTCTTGGTTACTGCTGGCGGTGTCATTACATGTTTCCGGTGTTGCGGCTGAGGTCGTAAAACTGACACTGGGCTATGAAAATCGCACGGTTTACCCCTATATGACCGGTGCGGGTCCTGACGTGCCGCCAGAAAATCCAGGTGCTTCTGTTGAGTTGATGCAGATACTTGATGAAAGCATCGATGAGATTGAGATCGAGTTTGTCCGCTATACCTGGAAAGCATGCTTGGCTGAAATGAGGCGCGGCAAACTTGATGGAATCTTCAACGCATCATATAAACCGGAGCGTCGTGACTATGGACGCTACCCATGGGCAGCTGGCGACGTTGACAGTAGTCGGCGGCTGACTACACGAACTTATCGTTTTTACTCGCCTGAAGATAAACCACTGGACTGGGATGGTTCGAAGATAAACGCACCTGACTATACGGTAATTGCGCCTAAAGGCTATTCAGTGGTGAATGATCTGAAACTGATCGGTATTGAGGCGAGAGAGGTTGAGACAACCACCACAGCACTGCGTCTATTGATTGAGGGACGAGCCGACGCCGCTGCATTATTGGAAGAGTCCGCAGAGTATCTGATCGATGCGGACCCTCGCTTCCGGTCGATTGAAGCTCATGCATTGCCGATCAAAACAAAGCCTTACTATCTGATGTTATCGCATCAGTTTGTCGATATGCATCCAGACCTCGCGCTTAAGATCTGGGCTCGATTAGCTGAGTTGCGAGTGACATCCCTGCCAGCACTCATCAGCAAATATCAGGGTGAGTGAGAAGCTCAGCCAGGGTGGTGATCTCCACCTGGTCGCGGTTATCCGGATGAATACCTAACTGCAGCTGCACTGATCGTTCAGCGCCTTTCTCCAGCGGAATTCGTTTCAGTTCACCGTTTTTGATCAGCGGATCAACGGCATGAAAGGGTAACCAGGCGTAACCCTGATTACGGCAGGTCAGAGTGATGGCGGTAGGCAGTTGTGACACCGTCAGTCGTGTTTTACCACCTAACCAACCAGAGTCGGCAGTCAGGCGTTTACCGCTATCGCGCAGTACCACCTGGGGATATTCTGCCAACTGCTCCGGTACGACTTTTTCAAGAGACGCCAGCGGATGCTTTGGGCTCATTACGGCGACCATCGTCACGTTATAACAAGGTTCAGCCAGATGTCCGGTTGGCAGGTTACCGGCAAGACCGAGGCCAACAAGGCCGTCTTCCAAAAGTTCTCTGGTACCTGAAAGTGTGGTTTCATGAATCCTGATACTAAGTCCCGGAAACTGCCGGGTCATTAATGCCAGCGACTGTATTAAGCACTCCTGCGGGTATAGCTGGTCAATGGCGATAGCAATCTCGCCGTGGCTACCGGATTTAAACTGCTGGCCTTGTTGTTCCAATCGAATCGCTTCGCCTACCAGCTTTCGGGCCCGGGGTAGGATATGTTCACCAAAATCCGTCAAAATGGCTTTTCGGCCGTGAATTTCAAAGAGTTTCTGGCCCAATAGGGTTTCCATCTTCTTAACGGCGTGGCTGACTGCTGACTGGGTCTTGCAAAGCTGTTCCGCGGCTTGAGCAAAGCCGCCGTGTTCAACCACGGCGACAAACATTCGCCATTGTTCAAGGGTGATACGAGTCAACATATGAAGAAAATCGTGCCTATCGGTGAATTAATAGATTTATATTTTTGATCTTTGTCGTAGCACAATAGCATCTTCACTTGGAGGGAGAGAAGGCGATGAAACTGAACGGACTGATGTTTTTTTGGGCTGCATTGATCGCATCATCTTTCCCTGTCGCCGCTGCTATTACTGCGGAGAATAGTCCTTTAGCGACAACGTTCCTGCGTTTCTTGCTGGCGACATTGCTTTTTTTGCCTCTGGCTGCAGCTAAATTGAGTTGGCCGATTAGGCCACACATCCTGCTTAGATACCTGATTATCTCCGCCACACTGGTGCTGTTTTTTGTCGCGATGTTTGAGGCATTGAGATATACCAGTGCAGTTAATACCGGCGCCATCTACACTCTGATGCCTTTAGTTTCAGTCGTACTGACTTTCTGGTTGTTGAAAACAGTTACGCCGCGCCTAAGGGTATGCGGGTTTGTTTTGGGGGCTGTTGGCGCCTTGCTCGTGGTGTTAGAGAGAAACAGTGTTGCACTGGCCGATCTGACCGCTTCACGGGGAGATCTGATCTTCTTCCTCGGGAGTATCAGTATGGCAATGTACTCATTGTTGTCTCGAAAATGGTTATCAGAACAGGAGCCGATGGTCGCGACCTTCTGGATACTTCTGTTCGGAACAGTGCTGCTTGCGCCTTTTGCATTCTTCGATAGCGGTAGCCGTAGCATGGCAGACTGGTCGATCGACTATATAGCGGGGCTGCTCTATCTGGCGGTATTCACCACACTGCTGACCTTCTTTATTCAGCAATATGCCATTCAGCAGGTGGGACCGAATCGGTTGCTGGCATTTAGCTACCTGACACCAGCACTGATCGGTGTTGGTGAGGCGATCTGGTGGTCAGAAACCATTATTGGATTGTTGCCAGGCTGTGGTCTGATTTGTCTGGCGATGTTGCTGATTCAGCGGAAAGAGGCGGTTGTTAAACAGCCCGCCTGAACTCAGGCCTTTATAGGCCTGAGTTCAGGCGGTGAGTGCATCAAAGTTGCAGTAGTGCGGCAATCAGGCCGATCAGGCCACCGAAGACCCCACCCCATACAACCAGCCATCCAAGATGATTACGGATCATCTGCTGGATAATCTCTTTCACCATGGTTGGTGTTAGTTCATCGAGACGTTGCTGAACGATACCGGCAACTTTTGCCTGAAGCTCTTCCAGAACGGCAGGTTGTTCCAGTTCCTCTTTCAGCATTTCAATGAAGGTTTCGTTGCGGGTCAGGTCTTCCAGCGAGGTCTTCATCTTGGCAACGAACGGATCGCGCAGTGGTTCCAGGGCTTGGGTGCCGCCGACCATCGACAGCATGCCGCCAAATGAGGAGTGTTCGATCACTTCGACAAGAGCGTCAAAGGTCGGTGAGAAATCCATTTTTTCGATTACCGGGGCGAGATGAAGATCTGGTTGCTGATCGTTGTCACCGGTCAGGAAGCGCTCAATGTTCTCCTCGGTGAAGAACTGCTCCATCATTAAAACGCGGATACCTTCTTTAAATTGTTCAAAGCGGGCTTGAATAACACCCGAGCCGTATAGGCCTGGGACTTTTTCAAATAGCATATGAACGGCCAGCCAGTTTGTCAGTCCGCCTGACAGAGCGAACAGACCGGTGGTGAGAAGCAGCGAATTGTCTGTGGCCAAACCGGCTGCAGTAATAAGAGCAGCAAGGCTGTTGGTGATCAGGCTTTTATTCAAAGCGGGCTCCGAATCAGTTCAGACTTAGTTGAGAGGGAGCTTACTCCCGAATTCCGGGGCGGATAATAGCAATCTTTAATGAAGATTTGGAGGCGATTGAGTTGAGAACCAGATCGGCATTATGTCTGTTTATTCTCGGTGCGGGTTTGGCCTTAAATGTGGTCGTTATGTTGACGGCCGAGGGGAAAATCTGTTGTGTTTAAGAATAATCGATAAGGAAGGTACTGATAAGATCAGTCGCTGCTCTGCCAGAGTAACGGCTGGCAGGACTTAATCGCACCATCCCTAAAAACAGGCACTATACTCATAGTCAGGTTTCAGAGCGCTGAGGGGGAGTCGGTCTTGCATCCGGAAGTGACTAATATAACGGAAAACCAATCAGACCGTGCCAGTAGCGGATTAGCCAGAAAACTACTGATCAGGATACTGTCGGTGATTGTTGTAGTGTCAGCACTGGTGGCTGCGCTGCAGGGATGGCAGGCCTATAAGCTTGCAGATCGCAGCCGTGACAACAGTATTCGCTATACCATCACCAACTTTAATCCCATCCTGTTGAATTCGTTATGGCAGTTTGAACTCGATGAGGTCAAAACCATTGGTGAAGCCTTTATGCGCAACACCTACATCAGTGGGGTGATGATCCGGGACGAAAACGGCTCGACGCTTGTGCGCCTTGGCGATGTTCCTGACGAAGCTGGTGGGGGCTCTCTGCTACCGGATATGCTTCAGGTCGATGATATCGAGATGACCGGTACGGTTCGCCGTTACGGTTATGCACTGATCTATCGGAATGTGAAAGTATCACGTCCAATTGGTGATGTGACCTTATATGCCGATACCGGGTTGGTTTATCGCAATTTGCAACCGGTGTTGATCACTATTGTGGTGACGCTGCTGTTGCTGCTCGTATCCTTGTCAGTTGTATTCTACCTGGTACAGCGCCGCGTCGTGGCGCAGCCGATTATGTGGCTGACACAGGCTGTTCAGGCACTTGATCCCCATAAGCTGATCGGTGAAGTTGAGCCAGAGGTTCAACAGCGACTTAATCATCGCAAAGATGAGTTGGGTGATCTGTATCGTTCATATAGCGAAATGCGTGAACGTCTTATTCTCCGTGACCAGCAACTGCAAGAGTACCAGACCAATCTGGAACAAACCGTCGCTGAACGTACCAGTGAGCTGGAAGCTGCCAATACAGAGCTGCAGTCGTCGATGGAGAAACTGAAGATCGCTCAGGATGAGTTGGTAGAGAGTGAAAAGATGGCCTCTCTGGGTGGTTTAGTGAGTGGTGTGGCTCACGAGGTTAACACCCCGTTGGGCATTGGTATTACGGCTGCATCTCATCTCGAAGAGGAATTAAAGCAGACCAATGCCATTTTTGATCGGGGCGAGTTAAAGAAACAGGATTTCGTCGCCTTCCTGAGCGACTGCGGAGACACTAGCCGAATTCTGCTTTCTAATTTGCAGAGAGCGGCAGACCTGGTGCGAAGTTTTAAACAGGTTGCTGTTGACCAGTCTTCAGAGGACAAGCGTGAATTGGAAATTGTTTCTTACATTGAAGACATTCTCCGCAGCTTGAATCCGAAACTTAAGAAAACTCAGGTATCAGTGACAACTGACTTCTGCGAGTCGATGGTTGTAGAAACCTTCCCAGGGGCACTGGCTCAGGTGCTGACCAATCTTATTATGAATGCTCTAACCCATGCCTATGCTGATGGGACCCAGCCTGGAATACTGACGATACGACTCGCACCTCAACCGAACATGGTGAAGTTAGAGATCGAAGATGATGGTGTGGGAATGAACAGTGCGACACGCCGGCGGATCTTTGAACCGTTTTACACGACCAGACGAGGCACTGGTGGCAGTGGCTTAGGGTTGAATATCGTATACAACCTGGTCAATCAGAAATTGGGGGGCAGGATCACCTGCAGTAGTGAGCCGGGTCAGGGAACCCGTTTTACGATACTGATGCCATTACAGGCACCTGACCTGCCTGAGGGGGTAGAAGATGCAAGATGATGACGGACTAATGTTCGCTGATGACGACAGCGACATGATGTTTGCTGCCGACGATGGTGACGACCAGCCGGTTAAAGCAAAGGAGCCGTGGGTAGTTGCTATCGTCGATGATGATGAGCAGGTGCATGAAGTTACCAAGTTAGCGCTCAAATCGTTCGAGTTTGATAACCGACCGTTGGAATTTATCAGTGCTTACTCCGGTAAAGAGGCGATCGAGATGTTTTCCAGTAGAGGAGATATCTCTGTTTGCCTGCTGGACGTGGTGATGGAGAGTGATCACGCCGGGCTTGAGGTTGCGCGTGCCATTCGAGAGGATCTCCGTAATACCTATACCCGCGTAGTGCTGCGCACCGGGCAGCCGGGGCAGGCGCCTGAGGAGGAGGTGATCAAAAGATATGATATCAATGATTACAAGGAGAAAACTGAACTTGTCAGGGCAAAACTGATTACCTTGATGTATTCCTGTCTGCGCTCTTATCGTGACATCATCGCATTGGATCTTGCCCGTCGAGGACTTGAACGGGTGTTGGATGCCACTGCTCAGGTCTTTAGTGAACGCTTTGTTGATAAGTTTGCTCAAGGGGTACTTCATCAACTGACATCGGTTCTGCGCTCTGATGAGGATGCTTTTTACGGTATTGAAGAAGGCTTTGCCGCCCACGAAGATAAAGGTACGGCGCATATAGTTGCCGGGGTCGGTAACTTTGATAACAGTGCCGGTGCCAACCTCCGGGATGCTTTGCCAGCCGAAATGATCTCGGCACTGGAAAACTGCCAGCAGGATCAGGATATACTGACTCTGCATACGGAAGATGCCTATCTCTGTTCAGTGCTGGGACGGGAGGGTAACCGCAATATTCTCTATCTGAAAGGGTTGTCCGAGCGTGATGAGTTGCAGCGAAAGCTGATGGATGTCTACAGCCGTAACGTATTATTGGCGTTTGAAAACTTATATCTAAGATCAGGAATGGAACAGGCTCAGAGGGAGATGTTCCATATGCTGGGGGAGGCCCAGGAGGCACGGGAAGGTGATCAGGAACTACGCAAATCCCGTGTCTCCGAAATGGCGTACTGGCTGGCCCTTGAATATGGCTTGTCACAGGATCAGGCCGAGCGGTTGCGACAAAGTGCACCCTTGCATGGCTTAGGTAAAACAACAGTATCAGTGACTGTTAGCGGTGATGCTGATGGTCGTGTTAGCGATGGGGCTGAGATGTTGAAACATGTTCGCCTCGGCTACGAGATGTTAAAAAACTCTGAAAACGAAATTTTCCGTACTGGCGCGTTAGTTGTGCTTGATCATCACGAACATTGGGACGGGACTGGCTTCCCCAATGGCAAGGCGGGTGAGGACATCAGTATTGAAGGGCGCATCTCAGCGGTTGCTGAGTGTTTTGCCAGTTATTGTGCCGATAATCCGGAACAGGCTGGAGCCGGTACCGAGAAGATGCTGGCCTGGATGCAGGAGCAGAGTGGAGCCTGTTTTGACCCTGCTCTGATCAACATCCTTATGGCTAAACGCGACGCTGTGACCGCAATTTGGAAAGGAGGGCAGGAATAGCGTTGATGAAACATTAGCCCGGTTGCGGTCGGCAACAGCGACCGGGCATATAGTTTTAGTTTTCAGATGCCCCTAATGGCAGCCCTGACCCCCAACCCTTAGCCATCCCGTCAGCCATCGCCTGATAGTCCATCTCTTTCGCCGATTCATTGCGTTGCTGGATATTTTTTCTGTCTTCGTCAAATAAAGAACGGGCGAGACTTCTCGCGCCGTGAGTGATCGCGGAGGTTTTGTGGAAGCGTTGCTGAGTGAAGCCTGTCAGTTGAGTTTCCAGATCTTCGCTCTGACGATTAAGGTGTTCCGCTAGAACCCAGGCATCTTCTAATGCCTGACAGGCTCCTTGTCCTGAGGTCGGTAGGGGTGCGTGCGCCGCATCGCCAATCAGTAGTACATTGTCTTTATGCCAGCGGCTGACCGGATCGTGATCATGTACGTAGATCGCTCGAATATCAGCAAGTGCAGTTTGTTCGATGATCTGTCGGATAGGATCCGGCCAGCGATTAAATCGAGCTTTCAGCTCTGCCTTATCATCAAGAGGTCCCGTTTTCAGTGCCTGCTTACAGGTTGCAGCAGCGCCCCAGTAGAGCTTTCGATCACTGATGGGCACTATGCCAAAGCGCTCACCCTGGCCCCAGAAATCAAAGACGTTCTCTTCTGTAAGAATCGGCTGTTCAGTTTCGACTGTGCCAATCCAGTTAATAAACCCTTGGTAGACAGGGCTGTTGTCACCCAGAACATATTCTCGGGCCACCGAGCGCATGCGTCCATCGGCGCCGATAATCAGGTCCGGATTGATGGTGAGTCCATGTTCGAAGACGACCGCAGTTCGCCCTTCAGCAAGTGAACGAAAGCCACTGACGCGATGATCATATCTAATTTCGATCTGATTACGCTTGAGCTCTTCGAGTAATACATCCTGCAGATCCCGGCGTAGAATCGAGTAGCTGGTGTAACCCATATGCCGGTCGAGGGCTTCGATGTCGATCGCCCCTAATTTTTCACCTTTGTCGGTGAAACGTGCCATCTCTTTGGGCTGGCCTGCGATCGCGGAGATCTGTTCCGTTAAGCCGAGCTGGTCGATGACAAAACTCGCATTGGGCCAGAGAACAACTCCTGCACCGATAGTTTCAGGTTTCGGACGCTGTTCATATACCGAAACACTAAAGCCTTTTTTCTTCAGTGTGATAGCTGTGGCGATGCCGGCGACTCCGGCTCCCAGAATTGCAATATCCATTGTTTGCACGCTCCTGATACTGACAAGTACATCGGCATCTGAAAACGCCGTAGCAGAGAAGTGCAGTACGGCTATTAGAGCACCGAGCCTGAGTCAGGATTCATCCGTTAATAACATATCCGATCATAACCTGAACGGCTGGCGTTTTATTGCAACATATTGTTCCGCAGGCTTATGTCAAAACGATGAAGAAGGTTATCTGAACAGGTTAAGCACCGTTGACTCAGTTGCCACAGTAGTGAAGTAGCATCTTCTGTGCTTCACCAGCATTAGGCAGTAGCTGCGGTTCGCTTAGTGAGTGGTTGAGGACAGTGTTGGCGCCAGTGAGCTGGCCGGATATGTCTTTGAACCCCATAGACCAGTCACCGAACTCCCGTTCATCGATCTGTTTATGCAATACCCGAATTAAGCCTGTATGTCGTTGATCTTTTTTGATTTTCTGATACAGATGCTCAATTGCATCGTCTTCGCCTTCAAGTGCCTGAACGAACAAACCGTTGTTGTAGAGCAGCATACCTGTTATCTGCTGCTGGGCATTCCGTTCCCTGCAGTGGTGGAGAAGTGATTCCAGCTCCTGCTGCGAGAATGGACTGACAGCGCGGCTAACATAGATTAGTTGTTTCATCCCTGGGGTCCTCTGCGGCCTTCAGCCTGAGTATAGCTAGGTATTCTATAGGTTGAATAAGCTGTTCCTGGACAGTGTCGCTGTCGGGCTGCTTTTTTCCAGTCTCAGAGAATGCTAAGTTGCAAATCGATGGTCGCTTTAAGGAAGATGCTGGCTTGCCAGATAAAAGCTGCTTGATTCAGCACTCTACCAGATGAGGCACTGACTTCTAAGTCCAGGAGGACGACTATGAAACGCAAGGTACTGCTCTGTTTAGCAATCGGCACATACTCCCTATCAGCTTCTGCTCTTGATGTTGGATTGGGTTCAGAGGAGAGGGTGACTCAACTCTTTTCTTATCCCAATAATTGCGGCGTGATCTGTTATAACGACCAGACGCTGGCAGAAACTGTCCAGCACTATCTCTCTTCCAGTTTAGAAAGAGACGGTTACCGAAATCAGACGGTCGCAGTAGAAGTGAAAGGTGGAAAGGTTCTGGCACGTTATAGTGATGGTGTCCCTGATGCATACGGAGATGCGGTTCGTGCCTTTCTCGCGGCAGGTGATAAGGCGTTTGCCGGAGCCGAAGAGATTAATAGAGATAATAAGTGGCAGTATAACTGGCAATTCTTCCTGCCTCTCGGTGTAGCGTTGGACAACCAGAAAAGTGTCGAGCTACTGCACTTTCCGCCTGATTATACATTGACGGAGTCACAGGACTACCTGGATGCTAAGACCACCATCCGGTGGGCTGAACTCTTAGTGCTGAATGGCGCAGATAAGCAAAATACTGATGCCTATCAAACGGTAATTGATATTGCGCCTGTTGCAGCGCCGGCCAGTGCAGGTAAAACCCTGCATGATACCTACGACTACTTCTCCGACTATTCACGTACGCTGATTTCTGAGTGGACTCAGCCGTTGCAGGGTGAAACGGATTCCCGGCCGATGGTGGTGTTTGGATCGCCGGTCAGGGCATGGCTTGCTGATCAGTATGGTGCATCGCTAAGTGTGCTGGAAGCCGCTGAGATCAAGGTGGAAAATGATCGTAGTGTCAGCGTGCTTGCGGCCAATCATCCGAGCTACATCTGGTATGCAGCTGATCCGGAAAATAATGATAATGATCCCGAAAAAGCCTTTAAAAAAGGGATGGAGGTGATGGCGGAAGATGTCAAAGCCGCATGCTGGCAGGCGAAAATGAGTGATCAGCCAGGGGCAGATGGGCAGACAATTCTGAACTCCTGCAAGGCGTATTGGGAGCCTAGAAAAGAAGAACGTTGTGAGCTGCTTCAGACTCAGGTCTACGGTAAAAATGAGCAGGAAGCGAAGAAGCTATGTCAGCAACAGCTCAGTGGCATAGAGTGATTCTTTTGATGCTTTCGTCGCTTTGACTCTCGGTTTAAACTGCCCCTTTGTTTTTGAGGGGCAGTTTCATGGCTTGGTGTTGCTACAGGTTTTCTGAGTTATCCACTCAGGATCTTTACCAGATTCTAAAACTTCGGTCAGACGTTTTTGTTGTCGAGCAGAACTGTGCCTATCCCGATATTGACAACAAGGATATCCAGGCTGATGTTCGTCACCTGTTTTGGCGTGAGCAAGGTGAGATAGTGGCGTATCTCCGGTTACTACCACCTGATCTCTCTTACCCGGACATGGTCAGCATTGGTCGAGTCGTGGTAGCTCCGGCCGGGCGAGGCACTGGACTAGGGCGCAAACTTATTCAACAAGGCCTTGATGAATGTGCGGAGCTTTGGCCGCGAAATGCTGTGAAGATAGGTGCACAAACATATCTGGAAGATTTCTATCAGAGTTTTGGTTTCGAAACTGTGTCCGAAAGTTACCTTGAAGATGGGATTCCCCATATTGATATGCTTAAAGTGATCTGACGCTTTCCATTTTATCTCATGCTTTTTGCCGATTATCCCCAAACGATAACCCGTCTTTTTTCCTATGGGTGTTTTTGAGCATCCACTGCTAATACTAATTTGACTGCGCCTCTCAGAGCAGTGACTGGTGCAATCAATGCAATGTTTAGCGATACCAGCGCATAGATCGCCATTAGGATTAACGTGTGCTGTTTGGGAGGGATTATGTCGGTTATTACGCTTAAGTTCGTAAGAAATCATTGGGATATTGATGACATTGTAGAGATCAGTCGTTGTCACCATTCGGAAAGTATCTACCAAGAGAATCCATTTGATAGACGGCATTTTACAGAGGTTGTTTCTCAGGCTCTGGTCGAGCCACACCGCTGTGTAGCCATGCTGGCATTGAGCGAAGATCGCCCGATTGGTTATATCTATGGCGAGCTTATTCGCTCAATTCATACCGACGACCAAGTGGGAAAAGTACAAAGTTGGTATGTGCTGCCGGAGTATCGAGGCAGTAGTGCTGCGATTAAACTGATCCATGCCTTTAAGCACTGGTTGACCAGTTGCCGGGTTAGCCAGCTCAGTGTGTCTGTCGACTCTGGAATTCGCATGGAGCAGACGGATAGGTTTCTGAAGCGTCTGGGTTTCGAAAGTACCGGTGGTAACTACTGCCTGAACTGAGTTAAGAAAGGTGCAAAGAAATTTTGGTGGCTAGCCACCAAACTTTTCCCAGAAGTAACGAATAGCCATCGCGATACAGATGGTCACAATAAGTGGGCGGATGAGCTTGCTGCCTTTGCTGATCACCATATGAGTACCGGCATAGGCACCGACGATCTGCCCGCAAATCATTGCCCCGCCTACTATCCAGACAACCTTGCCGCTAAAAGCAAAGATAATTAGCGAAGATACATTTGAGGCGAAGTTCAATACCTTTGCCGTAGCAGTTGCCCGGATCAGCTCTCGTCCGCGCAGGTATACCTTTGATGCCGAGAACAGCGCGCCAGTTCCCGGGCCGAAGAAGCCATCATAGAAACCGATCAACGGTGTAGCGATCCAGCGATAGGCTTTATCTGAGATCTTCGGGGGCGTTTCATGCTGACCTGCAGCTGGAGCGAGTAAAAAGTAGAGTGCGATGGCGATCAGTACCACTGGAATGATGACATCAAGCACCTCCGGGTTAATGAAATGCACCACTATGGTCCCCACCACAGATCCGATTAAGCTGGCAACGAACAGCCAGCGGATATCTTTAAACCGCACTTTTCGTTTCTTAATCATCGTAAGAGCTGATGTCAGAGTGCCAAACGAACCCTGAAGCTTGTTCGTTGCCAGAGCTTCAATCGGTGGTACCTGAGCGAGCAGAAGTGCAGGCAGAGCGATGAGCCCGCCTCCGCCTGCGATGGTATCGATGAATCCGGCAAGACCTGCAACCAAAAACAGAGCAAACAGAACTTCAGGTTGTAGAAAGAACTCCATTGTCGACAGATCATCCTCGTGGAAAGGCTCAAAAGGGGAAGCAAGGATAACTTCTGAACCTGTGAACAGGAATAGGGAATTTCAGAAAAGACTATTGCCGGGCGATGCCATCCATTCCTTAGGAAAGGATAGATTGCAGCATCAGCTGGTAGCTTCTTCCAGCAGGGTGATCAACCGGATCGCCTGCTGTTTATCCGTACCGCAGATATCCAATGACGCAGAAAAAGCCGAGCAGGCGTCTGGCCGTGCTGAGGTGCCAAATAGCATGCATAGGTTTGCATCGCTCAGATGGTCGCAACGGACTCCCGCAGGTTTGTTCAATGAGCTAATGCTGGGCGCGATACAACAGGCACCGCAACCGGGCCGGCATTCCATAAGGTCGGTCCTCAATAGGTGAAGTGCATTGTAGCGCGAAAAACGGTTGATATAATAACCGCTCAATAATTGAGGGTATGTAGATGCAGATTTCAGAGCCAGCTAGCAGTCAGGAAACCCGGTATGGCGTAGGAGACGCTTCCTATCAGGCCGCTGGTGGTATCGAAGGACTGCGAATACTGGTCGATCATTTCTATGACGCTATGGATACGCTGGAGCAGGCCCGTGGTATTCGTGATATGCATGATGCAGACCTTAGCCAGTCCCGGGATAAACTTGCTTGTTTCCTCTCCGGTTGGTTAGGCGGCCCTAAGCTATATTCTCAGAAGTATGGCTCGATTCGTATACCACATGCGCATAGTCATCTACCCATTGGTGCCGTTGAACGGGACGCTTGGTTGGCATGTATGTCCCAGGCGCTGACTCATATGGATTATGCAGAAGATTTTAAAGAGTATCTGATGCGTCAGTTGTTTGTACCTGCGGAGCGTTGCCGCACAAAAGACTAAACCAGAGAGCATGCTGGATTTAATCTCGCCTTCCCTGTGAAAGTGGAGGCTAGCAGTTTTAGGTGTACCGCCTGCCTCCTTGCTATGCGAAGTGCAGCACCAGTGGTATCGACATCGCAGAAAGTAGCGTTTGCGCGGTGATGATCGCCGCCATCGTTTCAGTGTCCCCACCTTTCTGAAGTGCTAGTACATAGGCTGAAGGTGCGGTTGGCACTGCGAAACAGAGCAGAATGCAGGCAGCGATCAAGCCTTCAAGACCAAATAATCCTGCGATAACCACTGCCAGTACCGGCTTCAGTGCCAGCTGGCAAACAGACGCTGTCCAGATCACCTCCCAGTTTCCCCGTAGTCGATCAAGCTGCAGGCATGCTCCTACTGTTAGTAATCCTATTGGTAATGCAGCAGCCCCGGCCATATCAAAGAATGATTCGAAAGGTGGCTGCAGGCCTATGCCTGAGAAGTTGAGACCGAGGCCGATTACGCAGCCCAATATCAGCGGGTTAGTTGCCAGTTCATGCAGGAAAGATCGTAGCTTTAAGCCATGGTCACCCACATAGCCGGAGAATACAGCCAGACATAAGACATTGATCAGCAGGATCATCACCGCTGCAATAATAGCGACGGCAGCGACACCGTCATCGCCATACAACTGCGCGGCCAGCACCAGCGCGATAAAGGTATTAAAACGCACACCGCCCTGGAACATGGAGGTAAAGGTATCTGGCTGAATGGGACGCATAAAACGTTGCCAGATCACCAAACCGGCGGAAACTGTCAGTAAGATCGCAAAGATAGCAGCAATCAGCGGTAGCCATGGAAGGCCGGTAAACTCTTTATTGGCCAGAACCTTTATCTCAAGAGCTGGCGCTAGAAAGTAATAGGTCAGATAGCCGCACTGCTTCCAGAAGGTATCCGGGAGGGAGCCGTAGTGCCGAAAACCGTAGCCAGTAGCCATAAGTAGGATAACTGGAAATAGGGCGAGTAGAATGTTGTCCATTGGCTGGCTCCTCGAGGTGAAGAGCTAGCTTAAAGAAAATATTTGTTAAGTAATAATTAAATTTAATTCAGTTTTTGATTAATTAAATTTAAGTGACCTGTGCGTAATAGTTTTCCATCTCTTGCAGAATCAGATGAGTCAGATGAGAGCGGGCATGTTGACGGCGCTGATAAAGGCCGACCTCTCGGCTCAGATGTGGACTGCCGAAAGGAGTGAGTCTGAAACTGTCACCAATCTCGCTAACCAACTCGCTACTCAATGGCATTACTGTCACCCCCAATCGCTGTTGAACCATCTCCAGGGCTGCTTGCAAAGAATCAAGTTCAACCATCTCATTGAGCCGCAGTTTTTGCCGGCGCAGTTCTTCGTCAATCATAATGCCAGCCCATGCCAGTGGATCGAAACGGATAAATGGATAGTTCTGCAGGATGTCGTCTGCAGCAGTTTCCGGATACTCAGGCAAGCTGATGACGTAGAAGTGTTCGTGGCTAAGGGTATCCCAGCGGCAATCCCTTGCTTGTTTTACCGGTGGACCAGTGACAAGCACTGCATCCAGCTCTCCGTTTTCAACGCGAGCGACCAGATCAGCCGACATGCCGCGGAAGATTTTGATGTGTAAACCAGGATACTGTTCCCGTAACTGAGCCAGCACCGGTGCTAATGAAGATACCTGAACTGTATAGATTGCACCGACCGCCAGAGTACCGCTTAAACCACCGTGAGGGCCCAGGCCGTCACCGAGCATACGATAGTTATCGAGCAGCTGTTTAGCGCGTTGATAGACTTCGTGACCATCACTGTTCAGCAGCGGGCTTCTTCCCGAACGTTCAAAAAGCGCAAAACCGAGCTCTTTTTCCAGTGCGCTGATCTGTTGGCTTATCGCTGATTGGGTCAGGCATAGTTGTTCAGCTGCAGCAGCAAAGGAGCCATGCTCCTTGATGGCAACTAGTGCCTTCAGGCTCTTTAAAGACATATCTGATAGCGTTAGTTAACCGCGCAACTGATGGTCGCGATGAGTTAGGGTCGAGTTGAGGCAGAATAAGCTGAATCGCCTTTCAGGCAAAGGTATACTTAGGAATATTACAGAATTTCCATGGAGTGGAGTCGTTGAACAGCTGTAAATACCATCCTGACAGGCACAGTAGCTGGAACTGCAGCCGCTGCCACACAGATTTTTGTACCACCTGTTTCCCGGGTGGCAGTGGTAATTTTGGCGTTCCGGGGCCCAAATGTCCGCTTTGTCTTGGTGATCTGGAATATCAGGGCGACGGCAGAGAAAAAGAGCCGTTCTGGCGCATCTCCCACCGCTTTTTTTCCTATCCTTTCCAATTTCAAACTCTTCTGCTTTCGGTACTTATGTTGGTGGCGGGCAGTAGCATGTTGTTTGGCTTGATGGGGCTGGTTATCACTCTGTTGATGGTGGCGATGTTTTTCCGTTATGGCTTTTTGGTGATTGAGTCACTGGCCAGTAATGATTGGGAAGCACCCCCGGCGTTGTCAGCGATCGGTGGTAGCGATCACCTGATACTGAAGATGATGGTGGTTATTCTCGCTTCCGGTTTTGCGGTGGGGTTTCTTGGCCATCAGTCGGAGTTCATGGGGATCATTGCTAACGGCTTTGTCTCATTAGCGATGCCTGCCTGTATTATGGTGATGGCGATGACGAGGTCTATGTCTGCAGCGCTTAATCCGATCAGGTTGACTCAGTTGATGATCAGGGTCGGTTGGAGTTATCTGTTGCTCTGGTTCTCGCTCTCGATAGTCTGGAATGGCCCTTTTTTGATTGTCTGGATGATGGATGAATCCAGCTCGGTGTTATGGGCCACTACATTCTGGATTCTCAGCAGCGCATATTTTGGTCTGGTTGCCTACGCGATGATGGGATATACCATCTACTCCCGTAGTCATGAGTTGGGCGTATCTGATTTTATGGAGCAGGGCGAACTGTTGGAGCCCGCGCAATATGAGATCAAGCAGGCGTTGGGTTTCAGTTTTATCTATATGTGGGAGCAGCGACGGGATCAGGCGATGTCTACGCTCCAACTGGCGTTAAACAAATACCCTAATGACCTGCGGCTGCTGGAGCAGATGTTAAGGCTTTTGCTGCTGGGCAGTAGTGCAGAGAAAATCGCTTCTCACGCGGAAAAATACTATCGGGCACTGGATACTGGCAAAAATGCTGGTCGGGCTGCTGTTATTTATGACGAACTCTCAAGCAAGATTAAGGGGTATCGTCCGGCGAGGCCACATCAGCGATTCCAGATTGCTGAGTTTTTCGGACGTACCGGTAAGTATCCAAAGGTTATTGCGCTGCTGCATGATTTTGAACAGTGGCAGGGGTACCCGGGGGTGCAGGCCGCAGCGGTGTTGCTGGCCCGTGCATACACTGAAAGCGGCGAATACCCTAAAAAGGCGGCTTACATGATCCGCTACATCGATAAACATTTTGCGGGTACACCGGCGGCAAGGGAAGCAACTGAGCTGAAGCGACTGCTAGAGAGCACGTCACAACCCACAGCTAAAAGCGCTTCAGCATTGCAAGTTGATCCGGGTTGATAAAGTGACTGGTCTGATCGATCAGTATTTTGGTGAGTTGGGTCAGCTTAGGGTGAGAAACTTTTCGCTGATCCAGTGCAGAAAACAGCGCGAAGGCCTGTTCTGTCCGCTGGCCTTCGATCAGCAGCGTAGCCAGGATAATGCTGAAGCTATCTGGCAGTTTATGCAGTAACGGTTGTTTAGCCTCGCTACTGTTATCCAGGAGCTCCATTACCACTGAACGCTCAAGTTGCTTGTCATGGTATGCCTTGAGTGTGCGTTTTACCCAGTTCATCCACTCTTTGTCACCGGTTCTATCTGCCAGTTGCACGGAATAGTGCCAAAGCTCTGCAGTCTGCTGCGGCTTTTCGAGTTGGCTGGCACACATCTTTAGTGCCTCTCGCCAGCGCAGGTTGTAGTCCTGCTTGAGAATAGCGGAAGGGATTAGGCTGCGATTGTGGGGCTGAGTATCGCTATCGAGGCTTTCATCGATCTGCCGATGCAGTATACCGGTGGCTCTCATCAGTCCCAGCAATGACACCCCTGCCACTATACCGCCAGCGTGGGCCATGTAGGCCACCTGGTCTTCAACCAGTGCAGCATTGATCAGTTCTTTACCGAGCCAGAAGGGTAAGACGATCAGTGATGGAGCCCGGAAGCTGCCGATCAGTGGGCCCAGAGCAAAGAAAAATTCTCGTAGTCGTACTCCGTATGTCGCTATATAGATCCCCATTAAACCGGAGATTGCACCGGATGCACCCACCAACGGCACCGTGCTGTTGAAGTCCAGAGCTGAATGGCTTAAACCGGCCAGCATGCCGGTAATGATGTAGAGACCGAGGAACCAGCCGCGTCCGAGGTGTTTCTCCAACGCTGCCCCGAAAAGTGCGAGGAACACCATATTGCCGATCAGGTGCTCCCAGCTGCCATGCAGGAAGATAGATGTGAAAAGGGTCAATATAGAGATAGATGCCGGTATCAGGCCATAAGCGATGCTGGTGAGGCTGTTACGGATCTGTTCAAACTGTTCCCGTTCTTCAAGCATTTCCGGGTCTATAGCATCCCAGTATTCGCGAGCGATCTGGTCAAAACTGCGGTCGTACCAGATCTGTGCAACTGCTCCACTGGAGCGCGCGTCCTCTGGCGAAAAATGCTCAACATGTTGCCAGAGTTCAGGATTGTTTTGTTCTATATGTTCGACAAACAGCGGCCATTCTTCGGTAATAAGGCCGGACTGGAGGTAATCTTCGGACATCACCGCGTATTGCTCAGCATCATGACTATGCTGGTAGTTGTAGATCGCGGTGCAGATGATGATCAGAAGAATGGTGATCAGTGGTGGGTTTTTCCAGCTGAACTTGTCTTCTATCGGAATAATGAACATCCGTATCCATTTCCTTTTGATGAGTGACAGCGGTTATCGTATCAGTCTGCTGTTAGGGCGCAAGCGGATCCTGGTGAAAGTGTGAGCGTTTTTTGCCTGCTTGCTTAGCTTCATACATCGCCTGATCAGCGAACTGCAACAGGTGTTCGGCATCGTCAGTGTCTTGTGGATACCGGCTTATACCGATACTGGCGCTGACTTCAATAGGGGGGCTGACCTCATCGCACTCTACTGTACAGGCGTTGATCAGGTTGTCGGCGATGATACTGAGTGCCTTGTCACTGGCTTTGTAGATGACAGCAACAAACTCGTCGCCGCCAAATCTGACCAGCAGGTCGTCTTGTCGCAGTGAGCGTTTCAGGTCGTTGGCGATCAGTTGTAACACCTCATCGCCACGTTGATGTCCAAGTGTGTCATTCACCTCTTTAAATCCATCCAGATCAATAAAAAGCACGCCAAGCGGTTGTTTACTGAAACGCGCTTTGCGCAGATAGACCTGTAACTTTTTCTCCAGCAGTCGGCGGTTTCCGAGTCCAGTCAGGTGGTCGGTACTAGCGTGTTCAAGGTGTTCCTGGTGGCTTACCTGATAGCGCCAGATGATGGTCATAAACAGTAAGGTGACTGCAATTGCACCGCCTGAATACACCATGACTAACATTTGCCGTTGTTCACTTTGTTCTTCTGCTTTTTGCAGATAGGCGGAGAAAGTACTGTTGAGTTCACCGATTTTGCCGGCTGTATCTATCTTGCTGATCGCTTGTACCAGATGATTATTTTGACCTATATAAAGGCTGATTTTTTCGAGCAGATTTTGATGCTGATACCATTGGATTCGAAGATCGGGGGGCAGCACTTCTGGGTTGGCATCTGCGAGCTCCATGGCTGGTACAAACGAAGTTAGGCGTTTGCTGAACTGACTGATCACCTGGTAGTGCAGTTGGTGTCTGAAGTACTCCGAATTTTCCCTGCTGAGGGCTAAATTGTGTTCTGCCATCCGCAGTTGCTGTTCGAGTTGTTGGGTACCTTGCGGCAGATAGTGCAGCATATTGCGAAGTAGGGCATTGATGGACTTTAATCTTTCAACGTATTCGAATTTGATTTTCAGGCTGTCTCTAATTTCATCGACCTGAGTATTCAGAGGCGCTGGTAGTTCGGCGGCTTGTTGTAGCAGTGCCCGATAGGATTCATAAGTGCTGTTGAGTTGATCGTAATTTAGAAAGTGCCAGCTATCCATCAGCAGAATCTGTTGGTCGAACTGTATATCGAGCCGTTCCAGTTCACTGATGAGGTTGTAGCTCAGATGGTGGTCGTGATGCTCCTCATTGGATCTATGCTCGAATAGCAAAGTAATACTTATGGTAGCCGTCAGCATGATGGCCAATACGGTGGCTATCTTCCAGCCCCGACTGATCATGGCATCAACTCCGGATGAGGTTCTCCGGACAGACTCTGCAAAAACAGCATGATCTTTTTGGCATCCTGTTCTGAAATCTTACGACCGAGTTGGTAGAGGGCGATGGTTTTTATTGCTGTAAGCAGGCTCGGCTCTGAACCATCGTGAAAATAGGGGGCGGTTTCGGCGACATTACGAAGCGACGGTACCCGGAATACATAGCGATCATATTCTTTGAGGGTGTGGTTAAAGCGGCCAAAGTCTGTTTGCTTTGGTGGGTTGTTCTCATTGAATGGTGAAATCAGAGCTCCGAACGGCTGGAACAAATTGCCACCAACATTTCGGCCCTGGTGACAAGATATGCAGCCGTAGTTCTTGAATAACCGGTAACCTTCCTTGGCATCTTCAGACAGTGCCTCTTCTCGGCCTGACAAGTAAGCATCGAATGATGAGGGGGTAGTAAGTGCTCGTTGGTAAGCGGCAATTGCTTTAACGACGTTCTCAGGCGTTGGTTCGGCACCGTAAACTTGAGTAAACAGTTGCTGGTATGCCTGATCTTGCTGAAGGCGGCTGATAATGCTGTTCCAGCCTAAACCCATCGCACTCTTTTTTCTGACCAGCGCATGCATTTGTTGTTCGAGGTTTGTTAATTTTCCGGTCCAGCCCAATCGGTGGTTGAACGCCAGATTAAATACACTGGGAGTGTTGTAAGGAAGTGGCTGACCGGAACTGCCGTAGGAGAGGGGTTCTGTAGCCGCACCACCGTGATCAAACTGATGGCAGCTGGCACATGAAGTTTTCCGGTCAACGGAGAGTAGAGCGTCATGAAACAGTTTCTTGCCCAACCGCATTTCGTCGCTAATGGTTTCGGGCCATGTGATGGCTGTGATTGGTTCTTCAGCGTGCAGAGAACTGACTGATAAGCTGCTATACAGCAGCAGGATACCCGCCCATTGCGCTTGATACATAGATGGAAGTAACCGGCAGATTTTTGGTCTGCAATTTAGTTTAGCTGGTTATTTTCAGCTGGGGTCGTTGGCTCCAGATACCAGTCGCTTTCGCAATACACCAAATGAGCACTCTGTGGTGCTGGCATAGGCTTAGTGGGTGATGATCTAAGTTGCTGCAATAGGGTGTCGTCAGCTGCAGTCCAGCTGTCGGGAAAACGGTTTCTGATTCGGTTTTGGGTCGCAATAGCTGCAGTGACATCGCCTGTTGAGTGGTAAGCTCTGGCAAGATAATCAAGCTGCAAACGGGATTCGACAGGCTCTCCGGCCAAGCCTAATACCTGTTCCGGTTCGTTCTGTTGCAGGTGATTCCACATCATTGAATACACGGTGTAACTTCTGGAAGTCGCCAAACCTAGTTCGCTATAAAGCTTCAATGCCTGCTGTTGATTCGCTTGAGCCTGGGTAAACTTTGATAACTCAGAGTAGGCCCAACCCTGTAGGGTGAGGCTATCTGCTTTGAGTTTTTTGGATATGTCATCTTGGTCGATCAGCTCATCATAGAGTTCGATCGCACGCTGCAGTGCTTGTCTGTCCCCGCCGTTTCCACGATCAATACCTTGATCCAGTTCGGCAAAGGCACGGTACATTTTCGCTTCATTTAATAGCCATCTGGCACCAAGTTCTTCACTGATCGCCAGCGCTTCGTCCAGAGGGGCTATTGCTTCTTCTCCTTTATGTAACTGCAGGGCGAAAAAACCGCGGTATGTTAGCAACTGAGCCAGTTCATAGGGGAGTTTCAGCTTGCGCCATAGCTGCTCAGCCCTATCCATCGCCTGCTTGCGTTCTGCCAGCGGCAGGTAGTAGTTCTGAGCTATAGCGAATTGGGCGGCGGCTACCTGAGGTAGATTATTCAATGTTTGATAGTAGTTCAGCGCTTTTTTAAGGCGTTGTCCATTTAGCATCAGGTCATTGTATCGGTCTTTCTCCAGTCCTGATTGAACCGGATTACCAAGATAAAACAGTCTTTCCGCCTGTACTGATAAGTCATCCTTCGAGACACTGAAAGACTCCGCCAGAGAAGTCCACTTTCGGTAGTCCTGCCAGTTCAGTGACTGTTGCGCGATACGTGCCAGCAGCCGATAAGCACCAGCGATTGCCGTGTCGTGTCGATAGGGTTGATTTGATACGAGGTCATTCAGGCGTTCGGCAGCTTGCTGGGTGTTGCCGCGACGAAAATTGATTTCTGCTCGCCAGAGCTGGATCTGACTGTTGAGCAGTGAATTTGGCAATAGCGATATCTGGTCAAAGGTTTTTTCGGCTTGCTGCCATTGGCCAAGCTTAAGCAGAGCGTATCCACTATAAGCCAATGCCTCCTGATGGGATTCATCCTGCAGCAGGGCTGAACTGAAAAGATGATAGGCGAGGTTGGGGCCTTGCTGTTGTAGCGCTTGAAGTCCACGAAGGTAATCTTTGTTGGCTTCTGAGGTGGTGGCAGCATAGGGGGAAGGCAGTCCCTTTAGCTGCATTAGCCGGATTAACTGCTGATGGATCAGTGGAGATGCTGCCGCCAGATCCTTGGCACTGATAGTACCCTGACGTACCTCCCCCGTGCGGTAATGGATCTGGATCTCCAATACCTGCTGATCCTTGTACTCTCGAATCTCACCTAATATCGCAATGTCTGCCTGTACAGTTTCAAGAGCATCAGGAAGATTGCTCCCGGATATAGGCCAACTGAAGTTGCTTAGAGCCAATAAGTTGTGGCTGGCTTCCGGTGGTGTCACTCGTAGTTCCGGTTGCACCATTAAACTTCGGGCGACCAGGTCACTGAGTCCCGATTCCAGCCAGCTAAGTTCACGACGTTCGGTACGGTTTATAAAAGGCAGTATTAGGAGAGATGGTCGATCTGATACAGCGACTTGCTCTATTGGATCTGTGGTATCGCTGTTTTGGTTCTGCCATATGAAAATGCTGGAAAGTGAGATAATCAGTAGCAGCCCGATAGTAGGGTACAGCCAATGATGCCGGGTGGATTTCTCCGGCATTTCCGATGGTATTTGTTCAGGTGATTCAGGCTGATTCAGGTTTTCGTCTAGGTCCGAAGTTTCAGCCACCCATTGATAACCTTTCTGTGGGTAGGTTCGAATAAAGGTCGGTTCCTGAGCTGAGTCGCCCAGTAGTTTACGGGCCTCACGAATACTCTGTGTTAGTGAATTTTCCCGATACTCACCATGATCCCATAGCTCTTTGAGCAACTCCTCTTTGCTAACGACCCGATCTCTGTGAGAGATCAGGTAGCCAATCAATTCGCTGACTTTATGGCGAACTGCCGTAACCGATCCATCCAGCGACAGTTCGCCCTTGCTGGCATCAAAAATATGCTGATTGATCTGGTACTGCGGCATTTTAATGGATTGTCTGTGTATTGATGTTGGCCTATTTTGCGTTTTTATGAGTACAGTTTCAATAGCGTTGTTTTAAAGGAGAGTGTTTATAGTTGTTTGATATTTAAGGATTTTATTTGGATTTCATCTCGTTTTTATCAGGTTTTATAGGGCCTTGATACCGTTTTATCTAACTCCTCGGAACAATGGCAGCTCAACTTTGGAGGGCTGTTATGGAAGCGTTTGTTCAACAGGGCCTTATTAGTGGTGAGCTTACACTGACACTAATACTGGCTGTTCTGGCGACTGGTGTGCTCACTAGTTTGTCCCCCTGCGTATATCCCTTATTGCCGATCACGGTCAGTACAGTGGGCGCATTTAATGATAACGGTAAAAAACAGGCGCTCGGTCATGCGCTTGTTTATGTCTCGGGGTTGGCATTTGTCTACGGCGGCTTGGGGGTTATAGCTGCGCTCACCGGGCAGTTGTTTGGAAGTGTCGCCAGTCACCCGCTCACCTTAATCATCGTTGCCAACATTCTGTTGCTGTTTGCTGCCTGGATGATGGGCTGGATTCAGTTACCGGGGTGGCAGCCGGAGCTTTCACTGGAGAAAGTGCGTCGATATCGACTTTTCTATCTGTTCGGTCTGGGGGGCTTTTCCGGGTTGGTAGCAGCGCCCTGCACCTCACCAGTATTGGGAATGTTGCTGATGTTTGTTGCTGCTAACGGGTCCCCAACCTTCGGCGCCATCTTACTGATCATTTTCGCTTATGGCATGTGCAGCTTACTGATCATCGCCGGGACCTTTGGAGGCGTGCTGAAGAGCCTACCGCGTTCAGGGCACTGGTTAACCGGAATCAAAATTCTACTTTCACTGATGCTGGCCGGTGTTGCGCAATACCTGCTGCTTCTGGCTGGCAAAGGCATTTAACGGGAGAAATAACCATGAAAGCAAAAAAATGGAAAGGACTGCTGGTTGGCACGCTGTTAACGACAGTCTCGGCTATACCGTTACCGGCAATCGCCGGGGCCAATGTGGGCGAAGAAGCTCCGGCATTGAGTATCGATTTGATTAATGGGGGGGAGGCTTCGGTTGCTGAGCATCTGGGTAAGCGTCCTGTCTATCTGAAGTTCTGGGCAACCTGGTGCCAGTATTGTGTTGAAGAGATGCCGCATCTGCAGTCTTCGTTTAAGAAATACGGCGATAAGTTGGCGGTTATAGCGGTGAACGTAGGATTGAATGACAGCGAAGGAAATATCAAGAAGCTCTTTTCTGAACGAAACTTTGATATTCCAGTTGCGATTGATCAAAAAGGTGAAATGACTCGTTCTTATAGTGTTATTGGTACGCCAACACATGTATTGATCGATAAAAAAGGTGTTGTGAGATATCGCTCGCATCTGGTTACCGACCAGCTCGATGAGCTACTGGCGGTATTGATTGAGGAGAACTGAGATGAAGCTTAAGAAACTGATCGCTACGAGCGCACTGGTTGCTCCACTTATGGCAGTTGCACAACCTGAAATTCATCTCTCGCTGGCTGAACAGCAGGTTCAGCTTGGAGGCAAAGGTTGGAATCATCTGGTGTTCGTTAACATTTGGGATTCATATGCAGGTCTGGGGCCAGAAGAAGCGGTGGGTGCCTTGCCTGATAAGTTCGCCGAACAGGTCAAAACAGTATGGGTTTCACCGGATATGAATATTACCCCGGCATATCTGAAGGATTATCAGAACTACTTCCCGGCTAGCAAGCCTTTGCTGATCGATAAAGGGTTTCAACTGATGCAGCGTTACAAGGTGTGGAATACGCCAAGCCATGTGCTGCTGAAAGACGGTGACCTGAAGTTTATGGGTAGCTCGGAGCAGTTGAGTCAGTTTGTTGAGCAAAAGTTTTAAGGAGCTGGTAATGAAGAAAATATTGATCTCTTTGATGGTCTCACTTTCAACTGCAGCCTTTGCTGGAGATAAGCCCCTCGTTGGTGATATCCCAGCGGCGAGCGACAGGGTGACCCTGGCAGGTGCTGAACTGGTAATCGGTGGCAAGCGCCAGCAGCCTCAATCAGTGGTATTTCTCGATTCACTTTGTCCTATGCCTCATTGGCCAGATTGTGCCGAGAAGATAGAGCAGCTTAACGGTCTCTATGAAACACGCGGTAGTGAACAGTGGGTGGCCGTCGTGAAAAGCTTCTATATCGATCGCCAGTACGTGGCAGATTTTGCTGAAAGGATGAAGCTTAAATTGCCGATCGTTTTTGATCAGGATAACTCGCTGTTTCAAGCCTATAAGGTCTATGGCAATCCTTACCAGGTATGGTTGGGCAGGGATGGAAGTATCCAGTATCGGGGGGACAGTTTAAAAGCTCTGGGGCAGCTATAGAATCAAGGCACTCGGGTTTTAGGTCCGGGTGTCTGCCGCTTTTTCCTGTTTGTTGTAAATAGAGCGACTGCGGAATCTGTATGTTACTTATTCGCAACAATATATTCCGAAAACCGCCGCAATCCAGCGATGACATAGTTACTGGATCTGTTTCTTTTGTGGCAGGTGAGCTTAATCGAAGATTCTTTAGTTATATTAAATCTAGCTGAAATTTAATTTCTCAGGATAAGGGTGAGTGCTTCAAAACAGCGCTGATACTTACGCTATCCTATTGAGTTTACTAAGAAAGAGAGCTGTTCAAGGTTTTTCTGATGATTTACCGTAGGAAATATACAGTCAGGCCTTATTCATAGTTTTAATTATGTCTTTGAGAATAAAAGGCTGGGCTCGATTAATTTCCTGATCTGTTTGATCCGATCAAATAACAAAAACGGAATTCCTGTTATGAAGCCTCACTTCCTGAAAACAGCCATTGCTACAGCGTTAATATCGACAGCCTTCAGTATCTCCGCGTTTGCAGAGACCCGAATTACCTATAAATCAGCTAAGTCTACGTCTTCGTACTACCAGATGGGTGTGCAGATATCGGAAGCGATGAAGGCTGGTTCAAATGGCGACATTATCGTTACGGTTGAAGAGAGTCAGGGATCTACCCAGAACGTTATGGAAGTGAGGGCGCGTGGCGCTGATTACGTCTTTACGACGCCACCGGTGTTGGTGAAACTGGCACAGAATGGTAAGGCGATGTTCAAAGGTAAAACGCATCCAGCGTTTGATGAGATCCGTGCATTGTTTCCTATTCCGTCACTGACAATGCATGTTGTTGTGTCTGCAAAAACAGGTGTGACGGATTTTGCTGGCTTAGAAGGCAAAACTTTGTTGCTGGGTAAAGGTTCTTTCGGTGCAAAAGAAGGGGCAAAGTACCTGAAACTCTTCGGTCTCGAGGGTAAAGTGAATCTCGCTGAAGTCGAGCTTTCAAACGCGGTACCAGCGCTGAAAAACGGTAAAATTGATGGTTTTGTGACTGCAGGTTCCTGGCCGGCGCCTAACGTTGTTGAGGCGGCTGCGTCTACTGATGTGACTGTACTGTCTCTGAATGACGAGCAGATCGCTGCAACCAAACGCGCTCGCCTGACTATTCCGGCTGGTACCTATTCAGGTCAGACATCAGATATCACAACTACCTCTTTGCCAGTTGCCGCATTCACTACTACCAAGATGGACAACGAGACCGCCTACGCGCTGACGAAAACTTTCTGGGAAGGCAAGAAAACGATGGGCACAGGGGCTGCATGGTGGAATGGCGTCGATCAGGGGCTGATGAGCAGTATTACCGGGAAAATCCATCCGGGCGCTGTGAAGTACTACAAAGAGGTTGGTTTCGAACTGACTGACGCACAGATGTAATTTTTTTTAGCTGTTATAGCTGCACACTCTTTAGGGCCGGGTGGCCATCACGCCCGGCCTTGCTGCAAAGGGAATTGAGATGGCAATCACCTCTACCATGCCAGGTTCCAGACCGGCACGGATATTCTGGTCGGCGCTGGCTGCGCTGACAGTCGCATTTCATATCGGTTTGATATTCTCGGGATTGGTTCCTAACCTGGTAAGCCGACCATTACATCTGGCGTTTATCTTGCCGTGGGTCTTTATCTTAGGGGCCGAAGGTCGTTTCAGCCGTAGCTCAGGTATTCTGCTTACCCTGCTTGGCGCGGGGGCGGCGATATGGATCGCCTTAAATCACAGTATGCTCGGTGATCAGTATGGTTTTCTCGAGAGCAATTTCCAGATAGCGGTTGCCGCGGTGTTATTGATCTGCGTGATTGAAGCCGCAAGACGTGCAATTGGCTGGCCACTGCCGATGGTGGCTGTGGCGGCGCTGCTGTATGCCTTTTTCGGGCAGTATATTCCCGGTGAGTTCGGCCATTCCGGAACGCCTTTGGAAAGCTTTCTGGGTACCATGACGATTGCAGAGGGAGGGATCTGGGGCAGTCTCACAGGTGTCTCTGTTGGTGTCGTCTCTATTTTTGTTATCTTCGGAGCGGTGTTGAATGCAGGTGAAGCAGGGCAGGGTTTTATGAACGTTGCCGCCGCTGCCGCGGGTCGTCTTAAAGGAGGGGCCGCGAAGGTATCTGTTATCTCATCAGCACTTTTTGGATCTATCTCAGGTTCTGCATCTGCAAATGTCGCCTCGACCGGTGCTATTACGCTCCCTGCTATGACGAAACTAGGTTATCCCAAACGTCTTGCCGGGGCTGTCGAAGCGGTGGCTTCTTCTGGTGGGCAGATAATGCCACCACTTATGGGGGCTGGGGCTTTTGTGATGGTGGAGCTGACCGGAGTCCCATACACCGGCATTATGGCGGCAGCGATCTTGCCTGCAATTCTGTTTTTTTTCGCGGTATGGATGGGCATTAATGCTTATTCAAAGCGCTTCGAATTGGCGGCGATTGATGGTGAGTCTCAGCCGGGCTGGCGTGATGTACTTATTACCTCTGCGTTCTTTGTGATCCCCTTCGGCGTCTTGCTTTGGGGGATGTTTATCACTGGCGTTACGCCGCAATATGCGGCTTGTCTGGCGATTCTGGCCGGGGCGGTGCTACTCCTTTTCAATCGTGAAATGACCTTTGATTTCAAGCGCATTCTGCATCGCTATGAAGCGGCATTGATGACCTCTGCACGCCAGATTGCGATGATCGGTTCCATTATTCTCTGTGCTTCGATCATTATCGGCGTGCTTTCGGTCACCGGTTTGGGAGTCAAAATTACCTCGCTGATTCTGTCTGGCTCCGGCGGAATGCTCTGGCCGTCTTTGATGCTAACGGCGTTGGCATGCCTGGTTTTAGGTATGGAGGTTCCGACCACAGCCGCATACGTAATCTGTGTTTCAGTCGCAGGGCCTGCGTTGATCGAGCAAGGTCTGGAGCCTCTGCAGGCACACCTGTTTGTATTCTGGTTCGCACTGTTATCGACTATTACCCCGCCTGTTTGTGGAGCCGTGTTCATTTCTGCAGGGATGGTAGGTGAGAACTGGCTGAAAGTGGCGCTAACTGCGATGGCTTTAGGTGTAGGGCTATATGTGATCCCTTTGGGAATGGTGGCTAATCCTGCGTTGCTAGAGCTGGCAACCGCTCCTGAACAAGCAATTATTGCCTTCTTACAGATAGCTGTTGGCCTTGGTTGTTTGTCCTACGGACTGATCGCGATGCGTCGTTTTCTGCCTAAACTTTCATTATGTATTGTCGGGCTCGGCTTAGTATTTATGAACCTTTGGTATTAATTGCATCAATTATCTGAACTTATCCAGAGCGCTGGTTCTAATCGACAAATAGAATGGGGAATTAAGTATGTTACTGGATACACCTGAAGCAGAGATCAACTGGTCCGCCGAAGATTTTTCACTACAAGACCCCAAGGGAAATCAATTCCAACTATCTGATCTGATGGGCAAAAATGGATTAGTGATTGCGTTCATCTGTAATCATTGTCCATACGTTAAGGCGGTAATCGAGCGCTTTGTTGCGGATGCAAAAGCGTTGCAGTCTGATGGCATCAATGTTGTTGCGATAAATGCCAATGACTACAGTCTCTATCCTGAAGATAGCCCGGAGATGATGACCAAATTTGCGACTGAGCACGGTTTTGTTTTCCCTTATCTGATTGATGAGGATCAGTCGGTTGCCAGGGCTTATGGAGCTGTTTGTACACCAGACTTTTTTGGTTTTAATGGCGAGGGACGACTTCAGTACCGTGGGCGCATTGATGATGCGGGAATGGGCGAGGCCAGCCACCGGACACCTGAGCTGTTGGATGCGATGAGACTGATCGCTGCAACGGGTACAGGGCCTGAGCAACAATCTGCCAGTATCGGCTGCTCGATTAAGTGGCGTGGGAGATAAAGATCTGTTGGCGATGCCTGTCGGATTAAAATGTAATTATAAGTGACGTTTGTGCCACTATTATCATTGCTAGATATTGCCTTCGGAGTCTCTGATGGCCTTTGAAAAGAAAATCCCTCAGGGCCGTGTCTCGCGGCTTGCCCGGTTAGGAAAATTGGCAGGTGGTGTCGCCGGAGGCATGATTGCCGAAGGAGCCAGACGGCTGGCCCGTGGTGAAGCTATGCCTGCTCGCGAGCTGTTGCTGACACCGGCTAATGCTCAGCGCGTTTCCGATGAGTTGGCTAAGTTACGCGGGGCTGCGATGAAGGTCGGTCAGTTGATCTCGATGGATGCGGGAAACCTGATCCCTCCTGAATTGGCGGATATTCTGGCGCGTCTTCGATCCGATGCGCATACGATGCCAATGAGTGAATTAGTTAGCTTGTTGGAGCAGCGCTGGGGAAGTGGCTGGGAAGATCAATTCGAGCAGTTTAGCTTCACACCTCTCGCTGCTGCTTCTATTGGACAAGTGCATCGTGCGCGTACGAAAGACGGTCGTAATCTGGCACTGAAAATTCAGTACCCCGGAGTGAAAAACAGCATAGACAGCGATGTCGATAATGTTATTTCGCTGCTAAAGCTCAGTAGACTGTTACCCGCTGAAATGGAAATAGATCCGTTACTGAATGAAGCAAAACGTCAGCTTCATTTAGAAGCCGATTATCGGGCTGAAGCTGAAAATTTGATGATGTATCACGACTGGTTGGCCGACGATTCGCAGTTTGCTGTGCCAGAGTTTGTTTCGGAGCTGAGTTGTGAACAGATACTCGCGATGGAATATATGGCGGGGGAAGAGATTGAACGACTTGTGTCGGCAGATAGGCACAAGCGTGAAGAGGTGGTGACGCGATTGTTACAGCTATTCTTCCGCGAATTCTTTGCTCTGCATGCAGTACAAACCGACCCAAATTTTGCTAATTTTCTTTATGATCCCGCCAGTACCCGTATTGTCCTGCTGGATTTTGGTGCAGTACGCAAATTCCCGCCAGAGGTGGTCGATGGTTACCGGCTGATATTCGAAGCAGCAATGACCGGGCAGGAAGAGCTCATTGAAAAAGGCGCCGAGCAGATCGGTTACTTTAGTCAGGCGATCTTACCTGAGCAGAAGCAATTGGTACTGAATTTGTTCAAAATGGCGCTAGAACCTCTGTGTGCTGAAGGTGGATATGATTTTGCGACCTCGGACCTAGCGACACGAATGCGTGACACAGGTTTGAAGCTGAGCTTTGAAAAGAGTTACTGGCATTCCCCACCGGTCGATGCGTTGTTCCTACACCGTAAATTAGCGGGTTTGTTTCTGTTAGCGGTCAGGCTAAGGGTAACTATCGATTGTCGAGGAATCGCACTGGCTGCGTTTAGGGAGCAAGGACTTCAGTATGGCATCACTAATCTACATACCTGATCTGTTGTCCCGGGTCGCGCTGATCGTTCACTTTTAATTGCCAGTGCTCAGCCTGAGAACGGCTGATAACTGCTTCGGTATACTCGTATTTGGAGCGATCAAAAGTGCTGGTGTAAATTCCGTCCAGCATTGATTGACCAATTTTGGCTGCTTCTCTCGCCATCTTATAACCACTTAATACGATACCAGCGACAAAGTACTGATCGCTGATGAACTCCTTATGGATTGTGAACAATGGGGCAGGGGAGTGGTGGGTTAGCCAGTTCGCGATATCCATGCTTGAGATATGTTTCCCTTTACCATCACGCATGGTCAGAAAAGTTGTAGCGACGACTGCGCTGGTGCTGCTGTCTAGTTGCTCGATCCGCTGTTGCCACTGTTGCCACTCGCCACGGAATACAGTGACATTAATCCTGTTTATCCTGAACTGGGATTGCCCACTCAGATCGGTCTCAAAGATTGCTTGTGAAGAAGGGTTATTGCCCATCAATATCAGTACATGATGTAGCTTTGATGTGAACAGGGTATCCAGATCGTAGATCGCCCGGCGCAACATTGGGCGTTCAAGTACACCTGATACGTTCTTGTAGCCAGTCAGCCATGAGTAATCTTTCCTTATATCGCCATTAATACCCATGTAGATAACTGGTACACCGGTCTTTGCTATGGTTTCGCCGGTTAAACGCAAGGCGTTGTCATCGGTTAAAAAAACAATATCGGGTTTTATATCTGCAAAGTAGCGCAGTGCGTTCACCGCAATTCTAGGATGGTCAACCTTTGGCCTTATTTTGGTTTGCATCTCGTATTGAAAATATTGGTGTGACGGACCTAGTTGATCTTTTATCCCTCTGTTCATGTCCGCAACCCATTGTGGGTTTCCTTTGACACTGTAGCTGTGAATGATCAGCACTCTTGCTGGAGAGGCGGCTAGAGAGTTTGTCGTCAATAGAATGCTGGAAAGCAGAACGAAAAATATAAGTGGTAGGGAAAAAGTGGAAACTCGCACTTATTAGCCTCCCTGGGTTCAGGCATTGTTTTGAGCTCGTTAAAACAGTTTAGTTGCTGGGCGAGGCTTTGAGGAATCAGAAGTTAGGCTTAGTGCAAAATCAAAAAGTATTAGATTAAGTATTAGCTGTTGGGTTGAGGATAGTTCTTTCATATTGGCTTTGCCGGGCTCATAAATGAATGAGCGTCCATTCGTTAATTTTAGCTTAAGGTTCAGCTTGGATAATCCCCCTCCGAGATAAAATTTGCGCACTGAGAAGTTATCGGTTCTGGCTGTTTCTAATCAGCGACAATCCGGAATTGGTTAGATTTTATTGCTGTTGTATCTTCCGGGCAGCGCAAAAGAATATGGATATTCATTCGGGATAAAGGACTATCATGTCTGTAAAACTCCAGTTATCGCTGGTGGCCTTCCGTGGCTTAGCGCCAGCGCAACCTGTTATTCAGGAATTTGATCAGGACGAAATTCTGATCGGCCGTGCTCCTGATAACGACTTTGTGGTTGAAGATCCCGAACGATACTGTTCCCGCTATCACGCTCGCTGTTACCGCGCGGATAATCAATTCTTTGTAGAAGATACTAGTACACCCGGTACACAGGTTAATGCTGGCCAATTTTTGAATCGCGGGCACCGACATCAATTGGTATCTGGTGATGTACTTCACATCGGTGAAAATCAGTTGCAGGTTTCATTGCTGGAAGATGTTATTCCGATGGATACGAAGCCATTGGTAGAGGCATTTTCGATAGATGACTTCTTTGCTGATACGCAGGCGGGTGTTACTGACTCTTCAGCTAATTCGGTGATGCCCCAGGTGAATACAGTACCTCTGCCGAATATACCCACCGGAGGTGTCGGCGATCACTATGAGCAGTATCAGGCGAATGTCGAAGTGCCTGATTTTAACTTTTCTGACCTTGCGCCCGCCGCAAATACCGAGTCTGTACCTGTTGAGGCTTACCAACAGGAGCAATTGGTCGCAGAGCCAAATGTTGTAGAACCGGTAAACGAAACGCAAACCCCTTCTGTTGCTGTCAGTGATAGTTCTGTAGAGCATGCGAGTGCGCCTGTTATCAATCAAACTGAGCCACAGCCACAGCCACAGCCACAGCCACAGCCACAGCCACAGCCACAGCCACAGCCACAGCCACAGTCACAGCCACAGTCACAGCCACGCTTAGAACAGCCGCAACAACAGCCAGTACCTGCTCCAGCGGTCGCAGAACCTGGCTCTGCTAGCGCAAATGATGTTGATAGTCGGGCGATCAGGGCGTTTCTACAGGGCTTAGATGTAGACCCTTCGGATCTTGTCGGGCGCAATAAAGAAGAGATCATGCGTTCAGCAGGAGAGATGCTCCGTATCTTGACGGAAGGGACCATGGAAATCCTGCAAAGCCGTAATGACGTTAAAAAAGAGTTTGGCATGGATGTCACGCGTATCGGTGCGTTGATGAATAACCCGTTGAAATTCAGCCAGACCACCAACGAAGCGATGGTGAAACTTCTGACCCATGCCGAAGGATATATGTCTGCTGATGAAGCTGTGCGAGAAGGTGTGGTGGACGCTAAGGCGCATCAGGTGGCAGTGATGGCAGGTATGCAGTCGGCTATTGTGTCGATGCTCGACAGATTCAGGCCCGATTCATTAGAAGAACAGCTTACTAGCCGCTTCGTACTATCCCGCAAAGGAAAGTATTGGGATATGTACAAGGACGCCTATCGCCAGATAGTGATAGAAGCGGAAGATAATTTTCATGCGTTGTTTGGTGACCAGTTCAGCCGGGTTTATCAGGAGCAGGTTAGAGAGATCGAGAGTGGCTATGAGTCGCCGGTATCAGCAAACGCTTCAGAACCGAATAACAGACAGTATCAGAGTTAAAAGGACTTAATCTGTGAAAGTTAGTAAAACAAATTGCCGCCGAAAAATTCTGGCGGCGGCCATCAGTCTTGTCTGCGCTCAGACTGCATATGCTGCCAGCTTGCCTGGCGCGGCGACTCCAGGTGGTGTACAGCCGTCATTGCCAGATTATCAGGACAATCTGTCTGATGAGCCTGAGCTCACTATTCCGGCAAGGAGCGAGCGTCCGATCGACCTCGAAGCCGGTCCGGTGATTGCCGTGCAGGAAATCAAGCTTTTCGAGATCTTCGATGCGGGCGCCAGTAAGCAGCTAGTGGTCGATCCGGCAATTAAAGATCTCATCACATCAGATCGCAAAGCATATCCAAATGGTTACACACTCGGTGCTTTACAGAAGTTGGCCGATAGACTCAGCAACCACTATCGAGAACGTGGCCGGATATTGGCGACGGTTTTTGTTCCTGCTCAGGATGTCGAAAATGGCGTGGTAGAGCTGCATATTTTGCCTGGGCGTTTAAGCGAAGTGGTTGCTGTGGGTGATTCTGGCTACAGTGATGAGCAGCTTGCACGTCCGTTTGAAAAGCTGGGGGATCAAGTGCTCGACAAGGAAAGTATCGAGTCATCCCTGCTTACTGTATTGGATTATCCCGGTCTGTCCGTATCCGGTGTTCTTGAACCGGGTGAGGGTGTGGGTACGACACGATTGAATTTGTCCGTTAACAGTGAAGATCGCTTCGCCGGTATTGTCTACGCGGACAACAAAGGCTCCCGTTACTCTGGTGAAGAGCGACTGGGGGTAGGGCTTATCTTCAACAACCCTTTTGGTCAGATTGACCAACTCCGTCTAGATCTGATGGCGCAAAATAAACCGGAAGAAGAAGACGGAAGTTCTGTCGATAACGCGCTATTCGGCGGCGTTTCCTACACCTTTCGGCCATTTGATCCTAGCTACGAGCTGGGGTTCGAATACTCCTATAACGAATACGACATTGGCCGCGAACTTTCCTCTTTTGGTTATGAAGGACGATCTGAACGATTAGGGTTTCATCTGAAAAAGCAGTTACGCCGCAGCAGAACCTTTAATGATCATCTGAAGCTAAAGCTCAACTTAAACGAAGCTGAAACTACCCGAGATGGTGATGTGGATGGTCTGGATGAGCTGACCACGCTGGAACTAAGTTATGGCATGGACTTCAGTGATGACCTGTTAGGTGGTGGCTTCAGTTCACTGGAAGCTACCTTTACTCAAGGTTTCGATGGCGTTCTCGGTTCAATGGATAACGGTGACAGCCGAATCAGTCGAAAGATTGATGGCGGAGTGGCGCCGGTTGATTTTAACAAACTCGAAATCAGCGCTACTCGTTATCAGCGGTTTGTTGCTGATACAACTCTGCGCTTCCGTTTTGATGCGCAGTTTTCCGATGACCCTCTGGTTTCTCTTGAGCAGTTCAGCCTTGGTGGGCCCGATAGCGTAAGAGCTTATCCTGGCGCTGAGTTTATGGCGGATAAAGGTTTCTTTGCCAGTGCAGAGTTGATCTCACCATTCCCGGTCATCGGAGACAAAGACGCATTTGGCGGTAAAACCTGGGGTGAGGTGGTGCAGCTGTCACTGTTTCTGGACTACGCCAAAGGCTACAAAAACGATGCGCTCAGCTCGGACATCGATAAGGCTGAATTGACGGGAACTGGTATCGGCTTGCGAATCGCACCTTATGACGGGTTAGAAGGGAATATCACCTTTGCCACTCAGGTAGGTGGAGATGATGCTAGCAATAAGCGTGACCCACAGATTTTCGTTGATCTGATCTATCAGTTCTGATTACTGCACTCCCCGAATATCGGGGAATCGATGGCTACAAAATTTAATGGATTAACAACGCCAATGCGTTGAATAAAGGGAAGGTCGTAAGGATGCGTACTAATTGGTCAGTAAAGCCACTTGCTGCAGTTGTAAAGTCAACAGTACTTGGCGGGGTGGGAATGTTTATGCTTCCCCAACAAGCAGATGCTGCGCCTCAGGGAGGCGTTGTATCAGCAGGTGATGCCAGCATTTCCGTAACTGATAAAACCACTACGATTCAGCAAAACTCCTCTTCCGTAGTGCTCGACTGGCAGAGTTTCGATGTTGCAAAAGATGAGTTGGTTCAGTTTAACCAGCCTGGTCGAAATGCTGCAGCACTTAACCGTATACATGATCAGAAAGCGTCTCAGATACTAGGTCGGATCGAAGGGAATGGCCGGGTTTTCCTGGTTAACCCTAATGGTGTTGTCTTTGGCCAAAACTCCAGCGTTGATCTTGGCGGCTTGGTTGTAACCACTAAGTCTATCTCCAACGAAGACTTTATGGCGGGTAACTACCAATTTCAGGATGTCGATAACGAAGGTTTGATCGTCAACCGCGGTACTTTGAGTGCTGCAACAGGCGGTGCCGTCGTGCTGCTGGGTGATACGGTCGCTAACGAAGGTGTTATTCAGGCGAAAGAAGGTTCCGTAGTTCTGGCTTCTGGAAAGTCAGCCACCATTGATTTTGAAGGTGATGGCCTGTTGCAGTTCAAGGTCAGCGGTGAAGTTGCGACTAACGAAACGGGTGCTGATGATGCTGTACTCAACTCCGGTCATATCAGTGTTGGCAATGGTCAGGTGCTGATGACGGCTAAGGCTGCGCGAGATGTTTTCTCGAATGTAGTCAATAACACCGGTGTTATTGAAGCACAGGGTATAGATACCAGTGGCGGTAAGATCCGCTTGTTAGGTGATGGTGGTGATGTCCGCAATAGTGGCTCATTGCTGGCGACCAGTGAAACGGCTAAAGGCGGCAATATCGATCTTTCCGGTGACCGTGTTGCTGTCGGCGATAACGCTTTGGTCGACGTTTCAGGTGCGACAGGTGGTGGCGAAATTCGTATTGGCGGCGGTTATCAGGGCGCTGATGACGATATCAAAAATGCCGCTCACACTTATGTTGCAGAAACTGCAAAAATTACTGCCGATGCGACCGAGAGTGGTGATGGTGGTCAGGTAATTGTCTGGGCAGATGGCAGCACCAACTTCAAAGGCAATATCTCAGCGACAGGTAAGGGTACCGACGGCAAAGGCGGGTTTGCTGAAGTCTCAGGTAAGGACTATCTCGCATTTAAAGGTAGTGTCGATCTGACGGCAGAATCGGGCGTCAAAGGTCAGTTGTTGCTTGATCCGAGAAATATCGAAATTACGACTGCGGCGAGCAGTGGCGATGTAGATGATCACGATGATTTTATTGAAAATGCTGCTGGTACCTCGCAGATCAATAACGTCGATCTGGAAACTGCACTCAGTTCGGCAGATGTTACTCTGCAGGCGCATGATGATATCACGGTAAATGCAGTTGTTGACGCTTCAGGTGCCGGTGACCACTCCCTGACACTGGAAGCCGGCGACGATATCTTTGTTAATGCCGATATCACTTTGCATGGTTCTAAAACACTTACACTGACTTCAGGGTCAGATAACTCAGCTCTTTACTCATTTGATGGCGGGATTTTTATCGGCAGTGGAGGCGTTCATTTAACCGCTGGTACCGTTGTAATGAACGCTGATGACTCGGTGACGCAGGCTGGTGTACTTCAAGTGAACGGTGAGCTGGACATTAACGCAGCTGGCGGAACTGTTACGCTGGATACAGTCGGTAACGATTTCGATGTGGTCTCTGTAAATGCCACTAACGCCACCATTCGCGATAATGGTGATCTGATCCTTAAAGATGTGTTGGTGAGTAACGACTTAACTCTGGATGTTAGCAGTACCCTGACCTTTAGCGGGGATGCTTATGTTATGAATAATCTGACGCTTCAGGCTGGTGGTGACCTCACTCAGAGCGGCGGTTCGTTAAGGGTTGGCGACACTGCGGATATTGATGTCGGAAGTTACTACATCACGCTGGATCAGGCGGGTAATGACTTTAACAAGCTCGATGCCGGTACTTTCAGGCTCAATGTGACTGATACCGATAACATTGAGCTGGTTGGGGTATTCGACCTGCAGTTGCTGACAGTAAATGCTGGTGGTGACATCACTCAAGGTGCTGGTCGCATTGAAGTGTCAGGCAATACTGAGCTGACAGCAATTGGCAGTGATATAACGCTTAACAATGCGTCTAACGACTTTAACGAGCTGGTCTTGAATGCACGTGATGCCACTGTCACGGATGTTAACGATGTTACCCTGGCTGAGACGCTGCTATCTGGCGATCTGACACTGACCGCGGGTGGGGCGATTGACCAGGCTGTAGGCACTAGCCTGAATATAGCAGGGCTGGCGGCTTTCAATGCTGGCAGCCATAACATCACTCTGAACCGTTCAGGTAACCAGTTTAATCAACTGTCTGCGGTGGCTGGCGACCTTCTCTTGGACAGCAGCACAGGTGTTGAGTTTGCTGAGGTCACTGATGTTAACAGTCTTACGGTTACCGCAGCGGGAAACATCACCCAGGCGGCGGGTTCTGTCGATGTGCTTAATACGGCAGATATAGATGTTGGTGCTAATTCGATTACCCTTAACAAATCTGGTAACCAGATCAGTGATATTGATTTCACTGCGGATTCATTGGATCTGGCCACTCAGGGCGCGGTGGAGTTTGAGGCACGAAATAACCTCACTAACTTGTCAGTTGAAGCGACTGGAACTGTCACTCAGGCAAACGGTTCGACGCTGAATGTCAGTGGGCTGACATCGATCGATGCTGCTGGCCAGACCATTAACTTCAGTCTGGCAAATACAGAACTTAATCAACTGGAAGTGGTGGCTGATAGTTTCACCTTAAACGATGATTCCGGCGTGGAGTTTGCGGGCAACAGTGAACTGAACAGCCTGACCGTGACAACGAATGGTGACATTACCCAGGCTGCCGGAAGCACGCTGGATGTAGCCAACACAGCGGATCTGACAGTCGGCAGTAATACCATTACTCTTGATCAGACTGGTAACGAAATCAGTGATATCGATTTCACCGCTAGCGCATTGAATCTGGCCACAGCGACAGCGGTAGAAATTGAAAGCCGAACTAGTCTGACAGGCCTGATCATCAGAGCTGGCGGTGCAATCACTCAGGCCGTCGGATCTGTATTGAACGTAAGCGGCCCGACCTCGCTGAATTCGAATAGCACGATCAGCTTAAATCAGCCAAGCACCGAACTGAATCAGCTGACGGTTGTCGCCACTGACTTCACCTTAACTGACCTCTCAGGAGTCGAATTTATCGGCGACAGTAATGTTGATTCTCTCACCGTGACAACTGGTGGGGATATATCACAGACAGTCGGTTCCTCGATTGATGTATCGGGTCAGACAACACTCAATGCCAGCGGGCAGAATATTAATCTCGCCGAGTCTGGTAACCAATTTAATCTGATCACCTTCGATGCAACTGATGTTGTACTGGGTGAGACAGATACTATGACTCTGACGGGCAATAGTGATGTTGATAACTTAACCATCCTTAATGGTGGTGCGACTCAGCAGGCGGGGTCTTCATTAGATGTCTCCGGACTTCTAACAGTCAATGCTGCAGCTGCGGATATTGTCTTTACTCAGGCGGCGAACTTGCTGGGCACTCTGGCTCTGACAGCAAATAATGCGGCGGTTACCAGTAATAGCGCAATTTCACTTAACTCATCCGCGATTAGTAACGATCTAACCATTAGTTCCAACGGAAATATTACTCAGACTGGCGCGATTTCTGTGGGTAATTTGGCGTCATTCGATGCCGGATCAGCTGATGTCACTCTCGACAATGCCGGAAATGATTTCAATAGCCTCTCATTTACCGCTGCTAATGCCCGAGCAGACGATAGTAATGCGGTAGATCTCTCTACATCTAATCTGTCGGGTAACTTGGTAGTGAATGCTGCGGGTGGAATGACGGATAGCGGACTGGGGGTTAATGTTGCTGGTGTCGCAACTTTTAATGCCGGTTCAAGCGATATTGTACTCGACGGACCGAATAATAACTTCAATAGTGTGGCTCTGACAGCTGCAAATGCTGCTGTCACGGATCAAAATGCTTTGGAAGTCGATAACTCAACAATCGGTGGCGCCTTATCTCTGATTGCGGATTCCGTGTTGTTTGATGGAATAGTCAACACAAGTGATCTCACTGTAAATACAACAGGAGATATTACTGATGGATCCAATGGTCAGCTTAATGTGGCTGGTCTGAGTTTCCTGAACAGTGGTCCGGGCAGCATGGCGCTGGATAACAACGGCCACCAGTTTGCTCAGTTAAGATTGCTTGGTAACAGTGCGACTGTTGCGGATTCTGTTTCAGGTATTGAGTTTGCTGGAAGCTCCTCAGTCAATCAGTTGTCGGTTACTGCCAATGGCGACATAACGCAAGCCTCAGGATCAGGGTTAACGGTTAGTGGTCAAACGACTATAGATGCTGGAAGCCACAATATAGTGTTAGCCAGCAATCTGAATGACTTTAGTGATGTTACAGTGACGGGGGCTGAGATTTCACTGGCAGACAGAGATACACTGTCACTGCTGGGTGATATTGCCGCGACTAGCCTTTCTCTGGTGACCGTCAACGGACTCACTTTCGAAGCGGGTCGCAATCTCACAGTCACAGATCTACTCAGTATCGATGCAGGTTTTGGAAATATCGACCTGACATCAGCGAACTATTCATTTAGCAAGCTGGAACTGAAAGGTCAGAACGCGACTGTGGATACGAACAACGCGGTGGTTTTTTCCGGGACAACAAGCCTTAATAGCCTTGATCTTATCGCTGCGGGCGTGACTCAGGAGATTGGCTCCAGCTTAAGTCTGACTTCCGCATCTCAAATATCCGCGGCGGGCGAGGATATTGTCCTGGCGAACGCCGGTAACGACTTCAATGCACTTCAGTTGACGGCAGATAACGCCACTCTGGTTGATAGTAACACTCTCACGCTATCCGGAGCGGCAATTACGAATGACTTGAACCTGACCGCTACCGGTTTGAATCAATCAGGCGCGATAACCTCAGGGGGAAGCACCGTTATTGACGTCAGTGGCGGAAATCTGATGCTTAATAACAGCGCCAATGATTTCTCCTCACTGGCAGTTACCGCCAATATGGCCACCGTTCAAGATTCGTCGGGAGTATCACTGGGGCTGAGCAATATCGCTTCACATCTGACGCTTACGGCGGGTGGAGATGTAAATCAAACCGCAGCGATATCCGTTAGCGGTGCCACGTCAATAGATGCAACAGGCCACACTGTTGCTTTGGGGCAGAGTGGAAATGACTTCAGTTCGGTCAATGTCTCTGCGGACAGTATCAGTCTGGCTGATAGCAACGATTTGAGTGTATCGACCATAGTGGCTGATGATCTGACGGTAGCTGTTCAAGGGCAGCTAAATGTTGCCGCTATCACTGTTGCAGAGTTAGACCTGACTGCTCAGGGAAATCTGACGCAATCAGGGGTGTTTGAAGTGACTGGCGAAACCTCTATTTCTGCCGCTAACACGATTTTGAACTGGAACAACAATTTCAATCGCCTCAGTCTCAATGGTGGCGACCTCACGATCAACGATATAGACGGGCTCGAGCTGACCAGTACCCCAAGCAGTATCGATAGTCTGAGCATCACTGTAGGTGGTGATCTGGTGCAGTCAGGTGCTGTAGTGGTCAGCAATGGCACGACCATTAATGCGGCTGGCCATGATGTCCTGCTTGACCATGCTGATAACGACTTTAATAGCTTGGTAGTCAGCGCTGATAATCTTACCGTCCATGACCTTAATGACCTGTCGTTAGCTGGCGCATCGGTGACTGACCTGACTTTGGATGTCGGTGGAGCATTGACTCAGACAGGTGCCTTCACTGTATCGAATCAGGCGGATATCACAGCAACTACAGCGACACTGACTCAAGCGAACCAGTTCAACAAACTGGCAGCGAATGGCGGTTCTTTGACTGTTACTGATGTTGATGGCGTTGAATTGACTGGCGCTAACATGACCGGTGGTTTGATGCTGACTGCTGGCGGCGATATCACCCAAAGTGGTGCCTTGGATATCGCAGGAAACTCAGCTTTCAACGCTGCTGGCAATACCGTTACGTTAGACAATGCAGGCAACCAGTTTGGTGTGCTGGGTTTTACAGCGAATGATGTGGTTGTTTCTTCGACTGGAATGACTTTGGGCTCCTCCAATATTACCAATGCACTGACGATTAATGCTTCTGGCGCGGTTACTCAGAATGCGGCAGCGACTGGTGGTGCCGATCTAGTCGTTAATGCTGCGGGCCAGCAGGTTTCGCTCAATCAGGCGAATAGCTTTGCCAGCGTGGCTGTTACTGCCGCCGATGCAGTGTTAACTGAGGCCAGTGGCATTGTGCTTGCCGCTGCAAATCTAACAGGAAACCTGAACCTGGATGCCGGCACTGGTGGCATTACCCAGACAGCAGCGGTTTCCGTAGCTGGTACGGCTGATCTGACAGCTCAGAATGATGTTGTCCTTACTAATGCCGGTAATGACCTGGGCACTTTGTCAGTGACGGGCAGTAATGTTCAGGTTGTAGATCAAAACGGCCTGGATATTGGTACCACTGATCTGACAGGCGGTATGACGGTCACCGCGGCAGGGGATATCACCCAGAGTGGCAGTTTAAAACTTGACGGAACACTTGAGATCAATGCCGCGGGGCAGAGTGTTGTACTCGATAGCCTCGGGAACGAGATCGCAACCCTTGATGCAGAAGCCGCTGAGGTTACCGTCAGTACCGATACTGCGTTGGTTGTACAAGCTCTTTCTGTTCCTGATCGCATCGCACTGACAGCCGATAGCTTTGCAGATGGTTTGGATTTAACAGCGACAGATGTCTCCCTGAACGCAACGGGCTCTAACCTGGTGACGGGTAATCTCACTGCTGATCAGCTGTCGCTTACGGCCAGTGGCGATGTTTCTCAGGCGACAGCGACAGCACTTGATGTTAACGGGCTCCTCAGTGTTTCAGCTAATCAGATCACCCTTGATCGGGCTGGCAATCAGTTTAGTCAGTTATCCCTGAGTGGTGACCATGCTGCCGTCACTCATGGCCAGTCGATCGAACTGCAGAAGGTGGCGCTGAATAGCCTGAATCTGAATGTAAATGGCAATATCTCCAACGCAGCAGCTGTCGTGATGAATATCATCAACAATCTGGAAGCCACTGCCAGCGGCACTATTGAGCTAGGCGATAGGGCCGGTGACACATTCAACGCCGGGACTCTGAATCTACAGGCTCAGGATGTAGTAGTTGAAGAGGATTCGGCAACAGATATCAACCGTCTGGTCGCGAATAGTGCGACATTCAAAACTACCGGTAATATGGCGGATAGCGGTCATCTCTCCGTTGTAGGGGCGATGAAAATTGAAGCTGGTGGTGATATTGACTTGGGTACCATCGGAGGCTCAGAGGCAACATACTTTGGCAGCATCGACCTTAAAGCGAACAATATCCACCTGATCGAAGAAGATGCCATTCATATTACGGGCGCTGAAGGTGATGAGGTTGTACTGATCTCTGAGAGTGGAGGTATTACAACCAATGGTACCACCATCGTTGCAGACAGCAGGTTGCAGTTAACTGCGGCCAGTGATAAGGACATCGGTACTCAGACCGAGCTGGTCGATTTTACGCTAAACCCGGCGGGTGAGCTGCAACTGGATGCTGAAACAGCCTTCATTACGCAAGCGGCGGCTGACCTTGCATCCCAAGTGGCTGTATTTAGTTCTTCTGCATTGATCCGTTCAGAAGCCAATTTAGCCGCACTGTCTCGTTCTGAAGCAGAGTTTGTTAATTACCTTCAGGGTATAGACACCGCGCTCTTCGATGAGTTTGTCACCATTTTTGATATTGAGGGTGAGGGTCTTCAGCTGCCGGAAGATCAGCAGGAAGAGGAGTTGGCCTGGAAATCTGACGATGGTCAGTTTGTGGTGGTCGTAAAACGGAATGCACGTTACCAGCAGCTGTATAACACCTGGCTGAAATACGGCCGTCTGTTCGCCTCTTTGCCTGCAACTAACACGCGTATCGGTAGCTAATCGACAGGTTTAAAGGGAGTTAAACAATAGATGAAACCGCTCTTCTATAAGCAACTGGCTGCCGTCAGTCATAGCCGCCATCAGCACCATAGTGTTGAGGTAAACCAGGACTATAGCTTTGCAGCGATAGCAAACTCAGTGCCAGCTGGGGTGTCTGAGTTTTCGCTGCTGGCAGTTGAATATCCGCTGGTGTTCATTCGCCAGCAAGATAGCCTTCACCCAGTAGCGGTACTGGGTCTTGAGCCTTCTCAGAATCTGTTCGTGTCTGACGATGGGCAGTGGCAGGGAAACTATAAACCGGCCTATGTGCGACGCTATCCGTTCATCGCTGCCAAATCTGGTGGCGATAAACTCACGCTCTGTATCGATGAAGCAGCGAACGTGGTTAATACCGAGGGTGAAGGTGCTCAGCTGTTTAATCAACAGGAGCCATCCGACTATTTGCAGCAGATGCTGGACTTCGTCAAAGCATACGAAGATGAAAGCGTCCGTAACCAACAGCTGGCGGACCTTCTCGAAAAATATGAACTGCTGGAGCCTTGTACGATGAACTACGTACCGGAAGAGGGACAGAAATCCTCTCTCTCTGGTTTCTTAGTAGTATCCCGTGAGCGACTACAAAAGCTCGCTGCCCCCGCTATTTCTGAACTGCATACAAGCGGAGCCCTTGAGCTGATTCATCAGCACTTGTTATCGCTGCAACAGTTTAATCAGTTGGCGGCTCTCTCCTCTCGCCCAGATACCATGGAGGCTTAATCCTTGAAGCTGGAAGAAGTATTGGCCTACGCAGGCCCGCTAGCTGGTGATAACCCTGCAGGCGCTGATGTACAGCACGACGAGGATTACTCGATTCTGGACGAAGAGATTCGTAAAGGCGAGGGTATCGATATTCAGCCGATCGATTGGCTGCGTGTCGAAGTGCTGGCCGGCAAGATACTAGAAGAGCAGAGTAAAGATCTTCGTGTTGCAGCGAGGCTAACAGCGGCGCTCTTCAATAGGCATAGTTTTGAAGGACTTGCTGTCGGCCTGCAGTTGATCACAGCGATGGTGCAGGCTGACTATTGGGATCAGATCTACCCGCAACGTCGTAAAAACCCCAATAAAGCACGGGCTGCGGCTGTGGAGTGGGCGATTAAAAAGCTTGAACGTCCATTCTCAGAATATGAAACCACGCTTGAAGATGCGCCAGAAGTCGTAAATGCTGCAAAGGCATTTTCTGCGATGGATAGTGCTCTGGCTGAGCGTATGGGTGACAGTGCGCCAAACATCTTTGAATGCCGAAACGTCATCAATCGCTTTCGGCAGGAAGCAGAGTACCTGCTTCAAGAACAGCAGAAGCAGCAGGCAGAAGCTGTCAAAGCCGCTGAACCAAAACCGGAGCCGAAACCTGAGCCAGCAGCGGCAGTTGCTGAGAAGGCAGTTGCTCAGCCTCAGGCAAAAGAATCCGTCGCCGTAGCTACAACTGCCGCTGCGCCTGCGCCTCAACACAAACCGGTCGCTGTTACTTCTCCGGCGGATATCGAAAAAGCGCTGCGTTCCTGTAACAGCACTGTATCTAAGATTGGTGCCATGGTTCGGGGCCAGAATCTTACCGACCCATATTCCTATTATATGGTTCGGGTCAGTGCCTGGATGCTGTTTCGCGAACCGCCGCCAGATGGTGTGTTACCACCGCCGTCATCAAACAAGATCGCGGCTCTGCAGCAGCTGGAGCAGAGCAAAGACTGGCCAGCATTGATTGAAGAGTGCGAGAAAACTTTCGCTTCGGGTCAGGTGTGCTGGTTAGGCTTACATCGTTTTGCCGCCAATGCGCTGGAAGCGATCTCGGCGACTGATGCGGCACGGGCAGTTAAAGACGCAGTGATTCATCTGAACTCCCGCTTACCAGAGTTTGCCCAGCGAACCTTTGCCGATGGCAGCGGCTTCGCAGATGAGATGACTAAAGGTTGGATAGCTTCACTGGCTCCTCAATCAGAGAGTGGCGCAGCTGTGCCAGTAGGAGATAACGCAGCGAATGGCTGGGATCTTGCTGCAAGTGAAGCGAAGCAACTGGCGATCAGCGGCGAATTTGATAAGGGACTGGAACTGTTCCGGGCAGGCGTACAGGGTGTATGCAGCTTGCGAGAACAGGCGCATTGGCAGCTCGAACAGGCACGATTCTGCTTCGATGCAGGTCACCTGGAAGTGGCTATGCCGCAGCTTTCTCATCTCCATCAGTTACTAAACAAGCAAAACCTCGATCAATGGGAACCGGAGCTGAACCTGGAAGTGGTTCGGTTACTGCTCCGTTGCCATAGCAAACAACAAACTAAGAAAAAGTACACAGCAGAGCAGCTCACACAGGTCGAATCGCTGAAGGCACATCTGTGTCTCAAAGATCCGCTTGGCGCGCTGTCAGTCATCAATAACTAGCAAAGGAACCTGTAATGGCTAAAGAAGGATCAGTCGCTCCTAAGGAAAGGATCAATATCGTCTACAAACCGGCGATCGGCGATGCGAAGGAAGAAATTGAGCTGCCACTGAAAGTGTTGATGGTCGGCGACTACACACTGCGTGAAGAGGAAGATGAAGTCGAAGATCGAGAGCTGATCGACGTCAACAAAGCCAACTTCAATGATGTGATGGGCAGTCAGAAGCTGAATCTGCAACTGACAGTACCGAACAAACTGTCTGGTGAAGAAGGCGACGAAATGCCAGTGGATCTGAGTTTTGAAACGCTGCGTGACTTTGAGCCGGAATCTGTCGTTCGCCAGGTACCAGAGATGGCAAAACTGCTGGAACTACGTGAAGCCCTGTCTTTCCTGAAAGGCCCGCTGGGTAACGTGCCTGCATTCCGCAAGCAGATCGAAACACTGCTGGGTGATGACGAATCACGCCAGAAGCTGATGGCCGAACTGGGTATTGATGAGTAACCAGACCTGAACAAGGGATTTTGACGATGTCTGAACAAGAATTGATTGCAGAACAGGGCGCAACGCTTGAAGCCGAAGGCGGTTCTCTGCTCGACCAGATTATGCAGCAAACCAATATGCAGTCTGGCGATGAGTCTTACGATGTAGCGGCTAAAGGCGTGCAGGCCTTTATTGCTGAGATTTTGAAATCCGGTGATAAGACCGAACGCGTACGTAAGCAGCTGGTTGATGACATGATCGCTGAGATCGATGAAAAACTCAGCCTTCAGGTCGATCAGGTACTGCATAATGAACAGTTCCAGAAGATGGAATCTGCATGGCGCGGGCTGAAGTTTGTTGTCGACCGCACCGATTTCCGCGAGAACAACAAAATCCAGGTGCTGAACGTATCTAAAGATGATCTGGCGATGGACTTTGAAGATGCTTCAGAGATTACGCAATCCGGTCTCTACAAACAGGTATACACGGCTGAATATGGCCAGCACGGCGGTGAGCCGATTGCGGCAATCGTAGCGAACTACGACTTCGAGCACAGCGCGCCTGATATCAGCTTGCTGCAGAGCGTGGCAAGTGTATCGACTATGTCACACGCGCCCTTCATTGCGGCAGCTTCTCCTAAGTTCTTTGGTGTGGATGACATCCAGTCACTGCCAAACCTGAACGACATTTCAGCGATCTTTGAAGGTCCACAGTATGCTAAGTGGCGCTCCTTCCGTGAGAGTGAAGATGCCCGTAGCGTTGGTCTGACATTGCCGCGTTTCCTGCTGCGTCTGCCATACCATGAGCGTGATAATCCGGTGAAGGCGTTTAACTACAACGAGAGCATTGATGGTGACCATCAGAACTATTGTTGGGGTAACACCTCTTTTGCATTTGCGACTCGTCTGACAGAGAGCTTTGCCAAGTACCGCTGGTGCCCGAATATCATCGGTCCACAGAGTGGCGGTGCGGTTGAAGACCTACCACTGCACCAGTATGAAGCCATGGGACAGATCGAAACCAAGATCCCAACGGAAGTGCTGGTATCTGACCGTCGTGAATTTGAACTGGCTGAAGCGGGCTTTATCCCACTGACTTTCCGTAAGGGTAGCGATAACGCCGCCTTCTTCTCTGCTAACTCAACGCAGAAGCCGAAGTTCTTCGGTGTCAGCAAAGAGGGTAAAGAAGCTGAAATGAACTATAAGCTCAGCACCCAGCTGCCTTATATGTTCATCGTTAATCGTTTGGCGCACTACATCAAAGTACTGCAGCGCGAAAACATCGGTAGCTGGAAAGAGCGTAATGATCTGGAAGAAGAACTGAACGTTTGGATTCGTCAGTTCGTCGCAAATCAGGATGGTGCCAGCGCAGAAGTGCGCAGCCGTCGTCCACTGCGTGATGCCTCTATCTCCGTATCTGATATCGAAGGTGAACCGGGCTTCTATAAAGTGTCGATGAATGTTCGTCCGCACTTTAAGTACATGGGTGCAGACTTCACCCTGTCACTGGTTGGCAAGCTCGATAAGTCGTAACTCGCGGAGCAAAGTGACGGAGGTGCTGCTCTGCTGCAAACCTCCGTCACCGATAAGGAGATCGCTTAATGCTGGAATATTCCCTGTTACAACGGGTAGCCCTGGGGGATGAAGGGGCGCAGCGCTCGCTGGATGTGGGTGTAGATAAACTGCGCAAATCGGTGCAGTTACACTTACAAAACCTGTTTAACGTGCGTCAGGGGAGTGTCTCAGCACTGCCGGAATATGGTCTGCCGGACTTTAATGACTTGGATCTTAGTACCGGCTACATGAAAGCAGTAAGTGATATGCGCAAAGCGATTAAGCATGCGCTGGATACCTATGAGCCGCGGCTTGAAAATGCCCGTGTCTCTTTTACCCATAACGAAGAAAATCCGATGGATCTTCGCTTTGAGATCGTTGCTCGACTCGTAGTACCTGAAAGCCCGGTAAGGGTTCGGTTTGAGACGATGATGGGCAATGACGGATTGTTTAAGGTGCAAAGCTGATCCATGGCGTTTAACAAATATTATCAGGATGAACTCTCCTACCTGCGAGAGTTGGGCGTTGAGTTCTCCCGCCAGAATCCGGGTCTGTCTAAGTTTCTTTCAGAAGAAGGAAATGATCCTGACGTAGAGCGTTTATTTGAAGGTGTTGCCTTTCTTACTGGGCGTCTGCGACAAAAATTAGATGATGAACTACCTGAAATCACCCACTCACTGACCAGTCTGCTTTGGCCACACTATCTGAGACCTCTGCCGGCGATGAGTATTCTGGAATACAAACCTGTAACCAGCGCCCTGACCGAAGGTAAGCGCATAGAGCGTGGAGAGATGGTCCGCAGTGTCTCAGTGGAAGGCACTAACTGTCAGTTTCGTACCTGTTTCGATGTTGATATCTATCCGATCGAGCTGACAGAGCTGAACACTGCTACGAATAGTGATGGTTCCGAGCTGCAACTGAAGTTCGAACTGGACCCCGGTGCCACTTCAGAAACCATGCAAATGAAGCAGCTGCGTCTGTTTTTACATGGCGACAGAGAGATGCACATCAGCCAGTCGCTGTACTTGTGGCTGTTCCGATACCTGGAAAATGTCAGTCTTGAAGTTAAATACCGTGATGCGCGTGAACCGGCCCGCTACAGGCTTGGTAAGCAGGCCGTGACGCCCGCAGGCTTTGCAGAAAACGAAGCCCTGTTGCCATACGGTAATCGCTCATTCACTGGCTACCGGTTCCTGCAGGAATACTTTAGCTTGCCGGAAAAATTCCTGTTTGTGGATATAGCTACTGATGTGGCTGGTCTATCCGAGCAGATGGTTGAGAGTTTCTCACTGACATTCAATTTTGATCGCCAGTTTGATTCGCAACTTCGTTTGAAAAAGAACCATGTTCGGTTGTTTTGCACGCCCATAATTAATCTGTTCGAGCATGATGCGGATCCGATTAAAGTGGACAGTCGCAAGCTCGAATATATGGTGCGCCCGGATTATCGAGAACAGGACCATATAGAACTGTTCAGTATTGATCAGGTTTTAGGGAAGCAGCGTGGCCGCAGCGATATCTATACCTATGAGCCATTTGAGAGCTTTGAGCACGAAATACATAACAGCGAAAACCGTAATCAGGTGTTCTATACCCAGCACCGAAAGATGTCGACTTTACAGGCCGGGGTCGATAACTATGTTCGCTTTGTCGATCTGGATAACCGAAAAGCTCTGCCAACGACAGAGACCATCTCTCTGGAACTGACCTGTACCAATCGAAAACTACCGGAAACATTGCGAGCAGGCGATATCACTTATCCCACCTCTAACTCGCCGGAGTTCGTGACATTTAAAAACATCACCCGAGTGACAGGCGCTTTACCACCGCCGGTAAGGGAAGGGCTGCACTGGCAGGTAATCGCCAATATGGCGCTGCACTATCGTCCGTTAGCGCGGCTGGATTCTCTACGTACATTGCTGGCCAGTTACGACCTGCGAGCCATGTTTGATCGTCAGGCGGAGCGTGCCAGCAAACAGCTGCTGGAAGGTATCGTTGAGATAGAAACCAAAACCGTCGACCGAATGTCTCGTGGCATACCGGTTCGGGCGTTACAAACCCGGTTAAAACTGCGGGAGAGCAAGTTTGGTGCTAAGGGCATTCAGGGTGAGAGCAGTATGTTCCTGTTTGCCACTGTGCTGAGTGGTTTCTTTGCTCAATACGCATCGATTAACTCCCACCATCAGCTGGTGGTCGAAGGTTTAGACAATGGAGAGGTGTATCAATGGAAGATACAGCCCGGACTGAAAGCACTGCTTTAATGCAGGCGCTTCAGCAGGCGCCTCACCAGTTCAATTTCTTTCAGGCAGTCTCTCTGCTGGAAAGACAGAACCCAGATGCAAAAGTGGGCTGGCAGGGACCTGTCGCCAAAGAGAGCGTCCGTTTTGCCGGTTACCCGAGTATGGCCTTTGCGACCTGTGATATCGCCCGTGCCCGGCCAGATCAACCTGGGCGCCTGATGCTTCAGACAAATTTCTTTGGCCTGTATGGAGCAGCGTCACCGATACCGGTGCATGTAACTGAAGCGATTATCGCAGAGCAGATGAGTGTGGATAGCGAAGATCACGCTATCTATTTCATCCACAATGAGGAGCAACTGCAAAGGCTCAGGGATTATCGTTTAGATATCTCGGTTTTATTGCAGCAGGCGACACAGATCCTGCGACAGGTGAAGGCCGGTACAGCGCGGGCAGAAGTGCTGACAGAACAAGCACTGGCACGTATTCGTAATGGTGAAGCCTTTGAGCGGGTAGTAGGCGACGAGATTGCCCAAGCATTCAGGGAAGGTTCGCTGCTGCTGCAGTTATATGAACAGCCTGCCGCTCGCCAACGTGACTTTCTGGATCTTTTTAACCACCGACTAACCTCGCTGCTGTATCGAAGCTGGTGGAAATATCAGCCCGGAATTCAGTACCGCCCAGCGGCCGACAATCGATTTTCGGACTGGGTCTTCGCATTGATGGGCGCGCCAGATAAGGCGGCGCGAGACGCTTCGGCAATTAATTGGCCGCGGCTAATGGGGTACGCCGGGTTGTTAGGGATGAACTCTGCTTCCGTCAGCGCGATGACAGCGGTTTTAGGGGGCTACTTCGGCGGTATACCTGTGCAGGTCCAGGAATATATCGAGCGTTGGGCCGATATTCCCGGCGACCAGCAAAATCGCCTGGGCAGTGAAAACAGCAGCTTGGGGATGGATCTCTGCCTTGGCAGCAAAGTGCGGGACTTCTGCGGCAAGTTCAGAGTGGTGATAGGCCCCTTAGATTACCCGACCTTTCAGCGTTTTCTCCCCGATGGTGAAGATTATCAGCCGTTGCTCGAACTGATCGATGTGTTGATGCCTGAGCAATTGTGCTTTGACATTGAGCTGGTGCTTAAAGGGGATTGTATTCCCGCCTTTGGTCTGGGCAAAGACAATGCACCCAAGCTTGGCTGGGTCGGTTGGCTAGGGAATACAAACGGCGAAGACCAGAGTGTCTTCCTAAGTAATAGCAAATTGAAACGCAGCTATCAGACTGCGGATAACGAAACGGAACAGATGGGACACCGGTGAACTTTACCGGTCTATTCGTACAGGGAACAACATGGACAACATTAAGCTTAAATCACTGATCGGACGGCTCAACAAAAACTGCACCCGCGCGCTCGAATCGGCTGCCGGTCTGGCTGTTGCGAACGGTGCCTATGAGGTAGGCGTTGAGCATTTCCTGCTAAAACTGTTGGAAGATGACAATGATCTGGCCCAGATCCTGGTGCACTACAACATCAATGTGATGCACTTTGTCCGTGGCTTGCAACATGCCGTAGAGGATGAAAACAAAGGTAATACCGCAAAACCGGTGTTTTCCCGCACGCTGGTCGGTCTATTGGAAGATGCTTGGTTGATGGCATCACTGGAGCGCAATGACGGTGAGGTGCGCAGTGGTGTGATGGTGCTGGCGGTACTGTCGAATCAGCGTCGCCATGGTATGGCCGCCTATTGTGACCAGTTGTCTGTGATCTCATTTGATGATCTGTTGAAAAACTATGATCAGATAGTGGCTGAATCCCCTGAACAAAAGGCTGTGCAGTCGGCATCCGCAGCAAGTGGCGCGCCTGTTGTCGAAGCGGATCTTGGCCCGCTGGATAAGTTCTGCACGCACTTTACCGCACGGGCCCGCGAGGGATTGATCGATCCGGTCTTCTGCCGTGATCAGGAGATCCGTCAGATGATCGATATCCTCGGACGTCGTCGAAAAAATAACCCGATCTGTGTCGGTGAAGCCGGGGTTGGTAAAACTGCGGTAGTGGAAGGCCTGGCCCTCAAAATTGCTCAGGGTGATGTGCCGGATGTGTTGGCAAACGTTGAACTTTATGGTCTTGATCTTGGACTGTTGCAGGCAGGTGCCAGCGTTAAAGGTGAGTTTGAAAATCGCCTCAACGGTGTGATCACAGCAGTTAAAGAATCGCCTAAGCCTATTATTCTGTTTATCGACGAAGCACATACCCTGATCGGCGCGGGTGGTGCGGCAGGTAGCGGTGATGCAGCTAATCTGTTGAAACCGGCTTTGGCACGAGGTGAACTTCGCACAGTAGCAGCCACTACATGGTCGGAATACAAAAAATACTTTGAAAAAGACCCAGCGCTGGCGAGGCGTTTCCAGCTTGTGAAGCTGGATGAGCCATCGGTTGATCAGGCGGTCACCATTATTCGTGGCCTGCGACAGACCTATGAAGCTGCACACGGTGTATACGTACGTGATGATGCCGTTGAAGCGGCAGCGCGCTTATCCTCTCGTTATATTTCAGGCCGCCAGTTACCGGATAAAGCGGTAGATGTGCTGGATACGGCTGCTGCACGGGTGAAAATCAGTATCTCCGCCATTCCTGACGGTGTTGATGATGCTGAGCGCAAGATACAGACACTGCAGCGTGAGCGCGAAGCGCTGAGTCGTGATCTCGCATCTGATGTGTTGGCCGACGAGGGCCAGATTGAAGCACTGGATAAAGAGATCGACCACGCCACAACCTCACTAGAACTGCTAACAGAGCAGTGGCATGCAGAGAAAGAAGTAGTAAACCGAATTCTGGAACACCGTCAGTCGCTGGCACAGGCGCAGATCGCAGAGGAAGAGGGTGAGATTGACGCACCTGAAACTGGGGCTCCGGATCTCGAAGTCCTCCGTCAGAGCATTCGCGGTGAGCTTGCGCAGCTGGCTGAAATTCAGGGCGATAACCCCCTGATTCACTATGAAGTCTCTCCTGATGTGGTCGGTCGGGTGATCGCCGACTGGACTGGCATCCCATTGGGCAAAATGGTGCGTGATGAAGCCGCAACAGTGTTGAGCTTCGCGGACAACCTAAACCAGCGTATTAAAGGCCAGGATCACGCTATCGCAGCGATCGACCGGGGTGTACGTGCGGCCAAAGCGGGTGTTAATAATCCTGAAACCCCGATGGGCGTCTTCCTGTTGGTTGGCCCAAGTGGCGTAGGTAAAACCGAGACCGCACTGGGTGTTGCTGATCTGCTGTTTGGTGGTGAGCGCTTTATGACCACCATAAACATGTCCGAATTTCAGGAGAAACATACCGTATCCCGTCTGATCGGTTCCCCTCCGGGCTACGTTGGGTTCGGCGAAGGTGGTGTGCTGACAGAAGCGGTGCGTCAAAAACCTTACTCGCTGGTGCTGTTGGATGAAGTTGAAAAAGCTGATCTGGAAGTGATGAATCTGTTCTATCAGGTGTTTGATAAGGGCATGTTGTCGGATGGTGAAGGTCAGCTGGTGAACTTCCGCAACACAGCGCTCTTCCTCACCTCCAATTTGGCGACAGATATCATTACCGAGATGTGCAGTGATGGTAAGCGACCTGATCCGGCAGAATTGATAGACGCCATTCGTCCGGTGTTGAGCAAGCACTTTAAGCCTGCATTGCTGGCCCGGATGCAGATCGTACCTTTCTATACCATCGACAGCAGTGTGATGGGCGATATCGTCCGTTTGAAACTGAACAAAGTGGTTAGCCGGGTCGAAAACAGCCAGAAATTGCAGATGAGCTATAGCGATCAGGTTGTTTCCACCATTGCTCAGCGTTGTACCGAAGTTGAAACCGGTGCGCGTAATGTAGATCACATCATCAATGGTTCTCTGCTGCCTCAGTTAGCCACTGAGATCCTCGAAAACATGGGAGAGGAGAATACCTACACTCACCTGTCTCTTGATATTGATGAGCAGGATGGATTCACATTGACCTTCAGTGACAGTCAGGAAGTCTGATGCAGCAGTATTCAATAGAAGATTCTGTATTGGCCCTTGAGGAGCTGGTGCAGATCAACCTGTCGATCACGCGTGAACGCGATGTTCACCGCTTGCTCGACAAAATCCTCACGGCGGCGCGCAAGCTCACCGCCGCTGAGGCGGGGGCGGTCTACATTCTTGATCGCACCAAAAGATACCTGCACCCTGAGGTGACTCAGGGTGAATCGCTACAAGCTGTATCTCAGGAGCTTAAACCTGTCGACCTGAAACCGCAGCAGGGTGATTCCGGTACTGATGTGACCTCCTGGGCAGCCCTGTCGGGTCAGGTGGTCAATATCGAAGATGCCTACCAGTACAGCGGTTTTGATTTCAAGGAGATCTACCGTATCGACCAGTTAATGGGCCAGCAGACACGTTCGATGTTGGTGGTTCCATTGACCGACTTCGAAGGCAGTAGTCTGGGGGTTATGAAGCTCTTCAACCGGCGGGTCAGTGATGCAGGGGACATTGAAGCTTTCCCGGATAAGCTGGAAGGGTTGGTCAAAGCATTTGCGGCTCAGGCCGTTGTAGTGGCCGAAAATAACCGGCTATTGGCTGATAACAGAGTGCTGATAGAACAGCTGGACAGTGCTAACCAAGTGCTCGAAATCGAAAACCAGCAACTGAAAGCCCGTATCAGTGGATCACTAAAGGTAGATAACATCATTGGTGATTCACCGGCGATGCAACAGGTCTTCAGCCTGATGGAAAAGATCGCCACCACTAATGCCACAGTGTTGGTGCAGGGTGAGACTGGCACCGGCAAAGAGCTGGTGGCAGCGTGTATCCATCGCAATAGCCCTGATCGCAGCAAAGGTGCTTTCGTTGCGCAAAACTGCGCGGCACTGCCCGAAGAACTGCTCGAATCTGAACTCTTTGGCTATCGCAAAGGTGCCTTCAGTGGCGCGACCAGTGATAAAAAGGGCCTGATTGAAATGGCCAGCGGCGGCACTCTGTTTCTTGACGAGATCGGTGATATGCCGCTCAAATTGCAGGCCAAACTGCTGCGAGTCCTGCAGGAGCGGGAAGTACGGCCTTTAGGTGGGTTGCATCCGGTTAAAGTCGATATCCGCGTTATCGCCGCCACTCACCAGAACCTGCCTGAGCTGATCAGTAAAGGCGACTTCCGGGAAGACCTCTACTATCGCCTGAATGTGTTCCCGATTGAGTTACCAGCACTGCGTGAGCGGCGTGAAGATATACCTGCACTGGTGCACTATTTCATCGGCCAGATCGCCGAACAGTACGGTAAACAGATCACAGGTGTGAAGCCTGCGGTGATGGATGCCATTCAGTCACAGCTACTGCCCGGCAACATTCGTGAACTGCGTAATATCATTGAACGTGCAGTGCTTTTAGCCCCTGAAGATGGCGTAATCGAAGCGCAATTCCTGCCTACAGCAATGGTGAATCAACCTGAAGCTAAAAAACCAATCAATGGCGGTAATCTGGTGCTTGAGGGGGATAGCCTGAAAGATACCATGCAGCGCCTGGAAGCACGGGTAATCGCCAAAGAACTGGAACGCTTTAATGGAAACCAAACGCGTACAGCTGCTGCACTCGGAGTGTCACGCCGTTCACTGGTGGAAAAACTGAGTCGATATAACCTTCGGGAAGCGAAGTTAACCAGTTGCCATTAAGTCACTTTGGCGCAGTGGCATGTGGTTTGCTTAGCATAGAAGGTTTCCAGACCAACCTGGCTGAGGTGTCGCTCTGGATCTAAGGACAGGCGTTTTGCTGTAAAGGCAGAACAGAGCACAGGGAAGAGGCGAATGGTATTTCTCAAAGCCAACGAAGAACGTTATTTCTTCGAGGTAAAAGGTTCACCCGATGAGTTTCGTCTGGTCAGAATGGAAGGCCGTGAACGGCTTTCCGGTAGCTTTTTCTTCCGCATCGAAACAGTCGCGGAGTATCCCGATATTGAACTGACCCCAATGCTGGGTCAGGCGGGGTTGATCACATTAATCGACCAGACCAATGAAGAAAGTGAGCAGCTACGCTACATCCACGGTATCGTCACTTCGGTAGAACTGGGCGACTGCGCCCTTGATCAAACCACCTATTACTTTGAGATAGAACCCAAAACCGCGCTACTGGATATGCGCGCGGGATGCCGTATCTTCCAGCAGCAGGACCTGCAACAGATCATCAGCACCCTACTGGATGAAGCGGGATTTTCCAGCGATGAATATCGGTTCTCGCTGCAGGAGAGCCATCCACCGCGTGACTACTGCGTCCAGTACAACGAAACCGAACTGGCATTTATCCAACGGCTGCTCGAAGAGGAAGGTGTTCATTACTATTTTGAGCATCAGGAAAGCGTGCATTGCATCGTCTTCAGCGATACCTCATCAATCCATCCAACCATCGAAGGGAACCCTGTCATCCCGTACTTTCATGATGGTCAGGGGGCTGTGCGCGAGCAGCATATTCACCGTTTTGATTACAGTGAAGAGGTGGTCTCAGGGCAGAGCCGCATTCGGGATTATGACTTTACCCGTCCGCGCCTGAAGCTTGAATCCTCGCAGCAGGCTCAACTTGATCAGGCACTCGAGATCTACAACTACCCGGGCCGCTTTGAACATAGCGATGTCGGGGATCAATTTGCAAAAGTGATACTGGAGTCAGTGAACTGCCAGCGGATTCAGACCATCGCGGAAAGTGATGTTAATCGCATGACACCGGGTGCGACCTATCGCCTGAAAGAGCACGATCGTTCTGCATTAAATGATGAGTATTATATTACTCAGGTTGAGCATAAATGTTCCCAGCCGCAGGTGCTCGAACAAGGCGCAACTACCGAGGGCTCAGAATACAGCAACCGTGTCACAGCCATACCTTTTGTAGTTCCCTATCGTGCTCCGCTGACAACGCCAACGCCTAAAATCTGGGGCTGTCAGACCGCCCTGGTGTGTGGGCCAGAAGGTGAAGAAATCTATACCGACCAGCATGGTCGCATCAAAGTGCAGTTTCACTGGGACCGTATTGGCCAGCGAGACGAACAAAGTTCCTGTTGGATAAGGGTCAGCCAGCTATCAGCCGGTAAACAGTATGGCAGCATGTTTATTCCTCGTATCGGCGAAGAAGTAGTGGTGCATTTCCTGGAAGCGAATCCGGACCGGCCAATGGTAACCGGGCGGCTATATCACGGTTTGAATCGTGCGCCTTATCCGCTGCCGGGTAACAAAACGAAAAGCACCATTAAAACCAACTCCTCAAAAGGCGGCGGTGGTTTTAACGAGATTCGGATCGAAGATAAAAAGGGCGCCGAGCAACTATTTACCCATGCCGAAAAAGATCTCGAACAGATGACTCACCATGATCATAAAGAGTGGGTAGGTAATGAGCATCACCGTATTCTGGAAGCCAATGAATATCGCGAAATTCGCGGTGATGAACATGTCAAAACGCAGGGTCGATACCGGCATCAGGTGCAGGGTGATCTGCACCTGACAATAGGTCAGGATCATCAGATCAATGTCAGTAGCAATCAGTACCTCTACGCCGGTGACCAGCTGCATTTTACCTCTGGGGTAAAACAAGCGATGGAAGCGGGTGTACAGATCGCGTTTAAAGCAGGCGGCAGCTTCGTCAAAATCGATCCGGGTGGCGTAAGTTTTCAGGGGGCGCAGACCAAACTGAACGCCGGGGGCGGTGGTGGCAGCGGCACTCAGGCGGCTCCTGTTGCACCAATGAATCCAGCAGAGCCCGAAGCGCCGCCGATGCCAATCACCCCAGCGCAACTGGCGACTATGACAACACCTGCTCCATTCTGTGAAGAGTGTGAGGCTTGTAAGGATGGTAGCTGTGCAATCTGATCAAATCACCTCTTTGGCTGAGCAGCTTGAAACACTGGATCTTCTGACCGATTCTCAAAACCTCAATGCGTTTCTGATACTCAGTGGTACCTCCTCATTAGACGGGTTACACCATTTCTATGATCAGGGCGGTAGTGATGCCTTGCCACTATGGCTGAATACGCCTTATAGCCAGTGGCATCAGGTGATGCCTTATCTGGTATCCATCACCCTGGATCACCCCTTCATTGAATGGCTTGATCAGCAGCAACCAGCCCACCCTGACTGGGGTGTAATGCTGCTGAGCCGCTTTAATCGAGATGCGGTATTTAACCACTTCGAAAGCCTGACAAAAATCTACATGCCAGATGGCGCCGAGGTGTTCTTTCGCTACTGGGATGCCCCTCAGGCGCAACCTGTGCTGGAACTTTCTGCAGACCAAGCTCGTACCGAACTCTTAGGGCCAGTGGAACACTGGCTCAGTTCGCAGGGCACCCTTAGCCAGCCGGGTGAAGCGCGCGAAACTCAGCAGAAATGGCCCTGGTGGCAGTTAAGCGAAACAGTGGCCGCACAGTTGTTTGAGCAAAATCCGGCGGTGCTGAAGCGCAATCTGTTAATGAAACTCTCTGAGCTGGACCCCGAACTTTACGAGCGCTATTCAACCTCTGTTCTGTCGATGAAGGTCGAGCGTCTGATCGCACAAGATCAGAAACGCAAGCAACTGACGAGCGTTGCTGCGTTAAGGAATTACCTGCAAAAGGAATTGCGTCATGCAAGAAGTCATTGCTGATATTGAAAAAGCGCTGGATGCTTATCCGGATAGCCTGAAGACCTACCGCCATTACACCGAAGAACATTTTATCGGCAAAAATATCTTGGCTTCTTTGGCCATGGACCGAAAGTTAGTGGTAGGTACACAGCAAGCGGTTGCTGATCATGACGACAGTATCGCGATCACCGCCGTGTGTCCGGAAAGTGGCATTCTCGAAATTGTCAGTAAGTTCGAGTCAGTGCTGCATGTTCCTATAGGCAACGTGACTGTCACTGTTTGGGAAGTTGATGGTGCTGACGGATGGTTTGGCACAAAGAATGATAAAAAGGTTAATGAAAAAACAGCGGATAACAATGGCCGGGCGGTCTTTACCGGCTTAACACCAGGGACGCTCTATCGGTTTACTATAAATGATGAGGCTTCCCAGTCAGACTTAGATGCGCTCTTTGGCTCCTACGATGGCTTTATTGCTGATAACCATGCAGGACTTACACAGCATTGGGCTAAATACAAACCAGAATGGCAAGGTTCAGCGCTCAGCCATGTCGGGCGTACGGCCGGCTCACTGGTAACCGGCATTGCCGCGGGGATCTGGGGGGCGTTGGAAGATATCTGGAATGGTATCACTACTGCGTTTGAGTTGTTGAAAGATCCGGCTTCTATACCGGATAAACTGGGTGGGGAATTTGCGGAGTTAGCAGAGTCTGTTAAAGCGGCAATAGCAGGTGCGCCTGATCTGGCGGAAAAGGCAATGTTGTTTGCCTCTGATGAGGCAGCGTTGTTTGTACTTGTTAAGCGTTGCTTACTGTGGTTCTCGATGATCCCGCCGGCGAATGCAGTGTATGAGACCACCAAGGCAGTAACCAAGTTCGTTGTCGCTATTGTAATCGACATCGTCATTAGCATTGTACTAGCGATATTGTCTGCAAAGGCTGCGGGTTTGCTGGGAATTGGTTTTCTGGCAACGCGTATCGCTGCCCGTGTTGAAAAAATGGGGCAGTGGTTCGTTAAAGTTGGCAAGGCGGTGCTGGAGTTTTTTGAAGATCTGGCAGATATGGCCTCTAAATACGCCAAGGATCTGAAAGACTATAAAAAAGTGGCGGTGAGGGGTGATAAGCCCGCCAGGCTTCATCAGGAAGGCCAGGAGGTGCAAGCGAGTTTTGATAATGAGCATACAACCCGTATTGACACCCAGGACAACACTCCGGACAACCCTGAACAAGCCCGAAACGGTAATAATGATCCGGTCGACAGCAATGACAACACTGCGACCAACTCTTGTCCGGTATCGATGGTGACAGGTGAAGAGCTGCTTGAACTGGAAGATGCACGACTACCGGCGCTGATCGATCTCCCCTTTGTCAGAACCTATCGAACATCGAATTGTGAGAACAGTGATGGGCTGGGTTTTGGCTGGAGCCACTCGTTAGCCCACAAAATTCATTTCAAACCTGACATTGTGGAATGGACAGATCATGAAGGGCGAACAACCAGTCTGCCGCTCCCTGACCAGCGTTTTGGCAGAAGCACCAATAAGATGGCTGGCACCGCTATCTATCTTGGTCAGGAAGAGCAAGAGTATGTACTCACCTCAAATAGCGTAGCGCCGTACTTTTACCATTTTAAAAAACACGGCGAAACCGGCTACTTAACCGCAATAACTGACCGCCATAACAATCGTTTAGATCTGCGATATGACGCTGATCGCCGCATCATTCGGGTTGAGTCTGAGCATGGTTCGGCCTTTGGCATCCGTTATCACGGTGTTACCCGGCTGATCAGTGCAGTTGAACAGTTAACGCGCCAGAGTGGACGCTGGCAGAGCAGCGGAGTGCTGGCGCAGTACGAATACAATCAGGCGCATCAGCTGATAAAAGCGAGCAATGCCAACGGCGAAGCCGAGTGCTACCAATATGACGACCACAACGTAATTCAACTGCGGCGTATGGCAGGGGGGGCTGAGTTCTACTGGCAGTGGCAAGGTGAAGGAAAAACCGTTAAAGCGGTGCGCCACTGGGCAAACTTCGATCAAATGGATGTGCGCTATGAGTGGAGTGATGATGGCAAGGTTACCGTCCTATATAAAGACGGCAGCAGTCAAAGCTACCAACATGATGAGAACGCCCGGCTGATTCAGCAAGTTGACCCAGACGGAGCCGTGACCGAAAAGGTCTATGGCGAAAAAGGCGAGTTGCTGCAGGAAACCGACCCGCTGGGCAACAAAACGGAGTACAAGTACGACAGCCAGCAGCAGCTGATCGCAGTTGTTCAGGCTGATGGTACAACCGTTGGGTATCAATACAAGCACGGCAAGCTGATCGAAAAAAATGCTCAGGGTAGCCAGTGGCACTACAGCTACAACGATCAGGGAGACCTGATAAAAGAGCGAGACCCGCTGGGGCACGAAACGCGTTACAGCTACAACGAACAGGGTTTTGTCAGTGCCATTCAATATGCAGATGGTAGCTCTGCTCGATACCAGTGGAACCGGCTGGGCCAGCTACTGGAACAAACAGCTCCGGACGGCGGTAAAACCCGCTATCGCTACGATGCTTTTGGGCGCCGAATCTGGCAGCAAGACGCAGCGGGCGCTATCACTGAGTACCGCTGGGATGCAGCAGGCAGGTTAATCGCCCTGCGGGAGCCCGGTGCTAAGCGTGCAAAGAACTATAGCTACAATGCCTATGGCAAAGTAACAGCAGTTACTGATGAGCATGGCCAGACGACCCAGTATGAATACCAACAACCCCTGCATCTGCTAACGGCAAAGATAAACCCTGACGGCAGCAGAACCGAATATCGCTATGACAATGCCAAGCTATTCCTCAGCGAAATACTAAATGAGCGAGGTGAGCGTTGCGAGTTAGAGTACCACCCCAATGGCTTAATCAGTCAGGAACGTAGTTTTGATGGTCGCACGACGCACTATCAATACGACCTGAATGGACAGCTGACAGAAAGTATCGAAGTCGGCCGCAAAGGCACCGAACTGGCGACAACATACGAGCGAGACCCTGTTGGACGCCTCATTCGTAAAACACTGCCCGATGGCCAGCAGATCGAATACCGTTACGATGCTCAGGGTCAGCTAAGTGAAATTGATGACGGACAATGGCCGCTGTCATACGAGTACGACGCTGTCGGCCAGCTTAAGGTAGAGCATCAGGGATGGGGCACGTTGCTGCATGAGTATGATCCACTGGGTCGCCTCGTACAGATGCGCTTGCCTGATCACCAACAGCTTAACTATCACTATCAGCAAGGACGGCTAACCCAGACCGACCTGAATGGTGAGATGCTGACCCGGCACCACCATCAGCATGGGCGAGAGCAGTACCGCCAGCAAGGTCAGCTAACCTCCCACTATCAATATGACGATCAGGGCCGATTGCAGCAGCATACGGTTAATCAGCGCGAGCAGCATGCCGCTGATCCTTCGCGAACAGTTCATCGACAGCAATATAAACGGGCTTACAGCTATAGCGACAATGGCAATCTCGCCACCTTAGAAGATAGCCGTAAAGGAAAGCGTCAATACCACTACGATGCGCTGGATCGATTGCAGCAGGTCAGCGGAAGCCTCGAAGAGCTGTTTATCCACGATCCGGCAGGCAACCTGCTGGATAACACCGGCAATAGTACAGTCGCCGAGGGAAACCAGCTCAGCCTGAAGGGTGACCGTCATTATGACTATGATGAGTTCGGTAATCTGATAGCAGAGCGCCGGGGTAAAGGTCAGCAGTTAGTCACTCATTATCACTACGATAGTCAGCACCGCTTAGTCAAAGCAGAACTGCCTAACGGCGGTGTCGCTGAATACTGTTACGACGCTTATGGTCGCCGTATCTCAAAGTCAGTGACAGAAAACAACCAAACCCAGAAGACGGTATTCTTCTGGCAAGGTGAAAAACTAGTTGCTGAAGTAGATGAGCAGAGCGATACACAGACTAGCTATATCTACGAACCCTACAGTTTTAAACCGATGGCGATGCTGCAGGGAAGTGGCGCAGACACAGAGGTTTATTACTATCAACTGGACCACTTAGGCACGCCACAAGAACTGACAGATAAAACCGGCCAAATCGTCTGGTCGGCTCAGTATCGAGCCTATGGCCAGCTAGCCATCGCAGAGATCGAAACAGTCACGAACCCGTTACGTTTTCAGGGGCAATATCATGACCTGGAAACCGGCCTCTACTACAATCGCCACCGTTACTACGACCCGCACTCAGCACGTTTCACCACCATTGATCCAATAGGGCTTGCTGGCGGCCTCAATAACTACCAGTATGTACCGAACCCGACGGGGTGGATTGATCCGCTGGGGTTGGCGTGTGAGCAGGGGGATTGTCCGGGAGTTTCAAGCGAAATACCTGAAACAAATTATGTGTATTTTAATAAGACACATAAGGATTCATTGCCAAAACCAAAAGGAAGAGGCCCTAATGGCGGAAGGCTTCAATCACATCATGGTCTACAGCAGCAATGGGCTAAGGAAAATCTTGCTGAGTATGGATATGACGCTAATTTAGCACCATCAGTCACTCTTGAAACTGGTAAAGGTTTGCCTCATACGGTTATTAGTAATGGGCAAAATACTCGTAGAAACGCTCGTGTTGAATCTGGGCAAGGAAAGTGGAGTTCTGGGCTGCAAGATGAATTGCAGTATATTGTAGATGATATGTCGGGGGCTGGCTTTCAGCTTCAAACTATTAATCTGGTGCTTGACCAACAATATAAAATGCTAGATAAGCTAAATGTTCCTTACCAGAAACTAAATCAGTAGCAGTTTAATTATGAATATACTTAGAAGCTTAAACACAGCATTAAAAATTGAAGCTAATGAATCAGCGGCAAGTCCCGATGATATTAGTTCATTAAAGGTGTTTAGTAGTATTCAGTTACCTTCGGATTACTGTGAAATAGTTGCGGAAATGACAGAGGTTGAAATCCTTGTTGATGGCGACAGATATATTAGGATATGGAGTCCTGACGGTTGTATTGAAATGAATGAAGAATATCAGATTCAACATTACATTCCGAAATCGTTAGCTATTGGAGATGATGAAGGAGGTGGAGCCCTAATTCTGATGACAGGAGACAAAGGATTTGGACTTTATAAGGTTGATTTTGGTGACTTGGATGTTAAAGATGCAGAGTATATATCAGATTCTTTAAGGTCTTTATTGGTCGACGGTTCTGGAATAGAACGAATATAGTTTTTTGTTTCAAACACCAACACTTCCGGAAAAGGTCTATTAAATACCGAGTTTTCTAAAGATGTTATGGAGTATGCAAGATCTTTAGAGAAGCATACGGGGTTTAGAGTCCATTCATCTCAGCGCGAGAAGTTTATTGAAAATTTAAGGGATGTTGAATATTCGAGGCTTACTCCGGAGCAAGGGCGAGCTCATAGACGCGGATTCTCGACAAAAGTTAAAAATCAACAGATTGCAGAGTGGGAGAATCAAACTGGTCAGACATGGCCAACATATGCAGAAGATATATATAATCCGGAAACGGGTAAGCTATGGCGAAGCGCTGGTCAGAAGTACGATGCTCACCATATTATTGAAAATGTATATGGTGGCCCTCATGAATGGTGGAATCTACATCCGGCTAGGTTCCCAGACCAGCATCAGTTAGGGATTCATAAAGATCCAATAATCAACAAGATTTTTGAGTAGGCGTTAAGGAGCAATTATGTTTACACATATTAAAGATAACATTGAATCCGTTGCTTCTTTGGAACAGGTTAGTGAATCTGATTGCAATAAATTACGAAATAAATTTCCTGGTATTCAGGAAGACTATTTGAATTTCTTGCATCAGATAGGGTTTGGAAATCTTGGGGATATTCAGTTATATGAAGGGCCTGTAGGTCCTTCAAGTATATACGGTGAAGATTTGGCGGAAAGGCTAGATGGTTTAATTGTTTTTGGGGATGACTTTCAGGGCTATTGTTTTGCGTTTGATTCTAGAGACTCGTATCGAGTAGTTGAACTTAGTCCGGCTGGAGATATTGATAGAACTGTTGAGGAGACCTTTACGAAGTTATTAGAAGGGTATTTTAACTAGAGTTCGATATGACAGGCCTAAATAGAGGGATTTTTCCAAACAATACTGAAAGATTGCTTTCAGGTACTCCGGGGAAAGCAATGGGCGGAAATGAGGGCTGGAAGGCTATCTGGAAATCTCCCATTGATAATTATGATGATCTCGATGGATATACTGAAGATACCTGGGACTCAAACGGAGAGAGAGAAATGTCACCGTTTGCGAAAGAATTTGGTATTGACTGGTATGATCCTGACGCTAGAGAATTTGATTTAGAAGAGGACGCGAAGAGTTTTAAGTATCTGTTTAACGGGGTTTCCAATGAAGATGCATATGTTGATGAGCTGCTTAAAGATCTCGTTAATTATGATCGCGCAATATTCAGGTCCTTCATGATTCTTCATGATTATAAATATGATGGCCAGGCAAAATCAGATAAAGCTGTGTTTGTGGGAAATTACAGGTATAGATAGTTGTTGATTGTTTCGGTTTAACTTTGATTCCAGTAAAATTCTGGGCTTTTTGTTGTTCCAAACAAAAGTTTTGCGACTAAGGAATCTGTAACATATTTGAATTTGATGATAGGGAAGATGTTGCGCTGTGCGTGACAACTCCCAATGAGCAGAGAAAGTTTAAGGATGAGTGGTATAAATCAACTTTGTAATAAAGTGATAATGCTAACTTGAATTCTTAAAGAACCCATTTGATAGTGTTTTTTTGTTGTTTTTAATGAGCGGATATAACTCAGGATAGGCATAGGCTGATTCAGTTCTGATCGCCGCTGGGTGAGTATGTTTCACTGCGTTGCCTCATGCAGATACATTTGCCTTCTTATCAGTAACTTAAATGCCAATATCAGAAAGGGCGACTAAAATACCTCGATGTTCACGCCTTGATTAATGATTTTCGTGATTGTGTCGCGACTTAAAGCGAATCGGATGTTCGCTATTGATTTAAAGTATATGGAGATACTATGGGAAATATAAAGCCAAATTTTCATGCAGCATACCCTGTATGCTTGATTATGACTTTTTCAGTCATATTGATCTTGTTATTCACGCCGGAATACGAAAATATGGCGCCATACCTCTGGGTTCCATATTTTTTCTGCTGTTTGGGTGTTTTTTATAAGCTAACTGCTCATGAAGCTTTCGTTTGGTTAGCGATGATAGGTTTTGCAGTTTTTATCCCTATCGGGTTGCTGGGGATGTATGGGCTATCAGCCATGATGGATGGCGTCGCTAAAAGAAAATTTGAATGCTCTTAATTTTGAAATTAACTCTTAAGGATGAGGAAGTAAAATGACGATCTATAAAATGAATAGAACCACTGCCCGTGGTACCTTTATCATGTCAGTTTTCGCTATTTTAGCTGGTTTTTTCATGGTCGCTATGTTCGGGCCTTTGGGTGCAAACATAATTGGGTTAGGGTTTATGTTCTCAATCATTGCTGTGTCCCAATACAACCTGGAAACCCTCAGGGCCGGTGATGAGCATTTTGAGCTGAAGATGGCCCCTTTACTACCTAGAAAATTTATCAAACATAGCGATGTTATTAGTGTTGAACATGGTGATAAGAAACTTTTACTAAAAGTCGTTGACGGCGGAAAGGAAAAGTTAATTAAAATGCCTGCACACCTTTTTTCTAAGGAAGATCGTAAGGAAATTGGTGACTATTTTGATAATCTAAACTCGGCTGTATCTTAGTTTAAGTGTTGTTTCTTTATATTTGAACAATAACTTGGGACAGGCATAAGCTGCTTCAGCTCTGATCGTCGCTGCATGAGTATCATCCCTGGGTCGCTTCGTACAGATGTGCTCGGAAACCACGGGACAGGCGGAAACCACGGGACAGGCATGAAATCATACGGTTAATCAGCGCGAGCAGCATGCCGCTGATCCTTCGCGAACAATTCATCGACAGCAATATAAGCGGGTTAACAGCTATAGCGATAATGGCAACCTTGCCACCTTAGAATATAGCCGTAAAGGAAACCGGGCTCTACTACAATCGCCATCGTTACTACGACCCGCACTCAGCACGTTTCACCACCATTGATCCAATAGGGCTTGCTGGCGGGCTGAATAACTACCAGTATGTACCGAACCTTTTCGATGAGGTGAATCAGTGGTTGAGTGATGCGGGAGTGCTTTTACAAGAAGACACTTAAATGGATGCAACGATTATAGAAGCGCCAACCTCTACCAAAAATCGTGATGGCAAGCGTAACCCAGAGATGCATCAAACCAAGAAAGGCAATTAGTGGCATTTTGGTATGAAGGCGCATATTGGCGTAGATGCGCGCAGGGGGCTCACGCGTAGCTTTACCACTACCGCAGCGAATGAACATGAACTAAACCAAGCTCATGAGTTGCTGCTTGGAGAAGAAGACTTCGTTTTTACTGATGCGGGTTACCGTGGTGCGCATGAAGGTATGAAATAATATGGCAATGTTTGAAAATATAACAGGATCAGAGAAATGGGAATTTATTTTTGGAGATCAAAAGATATCTAAAATAATTTTAAATAGAATTATATTTCAAGGGAGTTCAGCAAGGTTTTACTTTTATTGCAATGTTGACGATTTGTCCTTAAAGGATCGTTGGGTTAAAAATGGTTACAATGTTGTCGAGTTTGAGCTTTTTGTCGGTGGTATAACGAATTTTTCAGGGGGAGCTACCAACTATACAGGAGAAGCTTCTTTTGTTGTCAAAGGCGAAGCACCGAGTAAGAACGTGATCTTTAAGATTGATGATGGATTATTAGAGTTTGAGGCAGTAAATGTGTTCTTAGAGAATGTAGGCGGTTCGGTTTATGATTGACTAAGGAAGGTGTTTATAAGTGCCGGATGATGACATGATTTAGGAGCATTGTTTCGTGGTTGATAATCCGAATATATTCGGGGTATTTAATTATGTGCGTCTTTTAATACATCCAGTGCATAATTGTTAATTTTGCGTTGATGAACTGATGCAGGTTTTGAAGAAAGTCGTATTACAGAGGTAGAATAAGGTGAAGAGATATTTAGACTTTCAGCCAAATCAGGGGGAAGGTTATCCGGCAGGAAAAACATATTCTATGAATGCTTGATCTGTGGTGATGAGGTTGAGTCTAGATCGCAATACTTTGCTGAATGTTCTTTTCGGAATATTACAGTTGATACTTCTGGGGGAAGACTAGTAATAGATAATCATCTAAAGGTTAAAGTATTTTAAAAATAGATTTGAGCATCTAAAAGTTTGAGTGTTTTCGTGCTTCCTAAGAGTATGGTTTTTTGGAGGGACTGCAGAATCACCGCTGAGCCGGGAGTTTTTAAACGAATATAATTCGGGACAGGTATAAAATAATTTATATCGCTCAGCCAGTTCACACCTCCCAAGTGTCCAGCACCTCTCTTGCTGCGCGTAAGGCTTCTTGTGCTGCGGGTGCTCCGCAGTAGACTGCGGAATGAAGGATAACCCCCAATATCTGTTCTTTGCTACAGCCGTTGCGCAACGCGCCGCGAACGTGTCCTTTTAGCTCCGTCGGTGCTTTCAAGGCCGCCAACATGGCGATGGTAACCAGGCTGCGGGTCGCTCTGTCCAGATCGTCTCTTTGCCAGCTGGCTCCCCAGGCATGTTCGTTGATGTAGTCCTGCATCGGTTGGCTAAGTTCGTCGGCCTGATTCATAGCACGATCGACAAACTCATCTCCCATCACCTCGCGGCGGGTTTGCAAACCTTTCCGATACGTTTCGTTCATCTATATAAACTCCTGGTATGACCGCTTTCGCCAATCTGTGAATGGTTTGGTTTTCTTCTGCCATCTTGGCGTTATGATGTTGCCTGGGCTCTAGCAGTTAAAATGCCATTCGATTTATGTCTGAACAGGCAGACTACCATAAGTTATTTAACGGATCTTCGACCGGGCGGCTATAACGGGACGCCTTAGTACTATTGGCCTACTTTTTGCTGACTTTAGCCGGTGAGTGGGGCGCCTGTTTTCGCCTCTGTTAGATATAGGAAGGGAATCAATGAAAAAAATAGCATGGTGTTTGTGCATTGTCGGTGCGCTATTACTTTCGTCAGCGGTGTATACGGCGGTCACTACCCAGATCTTTTTAACGGAAGCCGAGCTCACTGATGGGGTGGTGATTGATCTGGTGGCATCTCGCTCCAGTGACTCAGTTACATATAGCCCGGTAGTGCAGTTTGAGACGTATAGCGGCCAGGTGGTTGATCTTCATTCTTCAACGGGCAGTAACCCACCGAGTTATGAGGTTGGTGAAATTGTGCTGGTCTATTACCGACCGGATACCCCCAGTGATGCCCGTGTAGATAGCTTCTTTTCACTTTGGGGCGCGACGCTTATCTTAGGTGTGCTGGGCGCTCTGCTCGCTTTTTTAGGTGGTTTGTTCGTTTATTTGCTGCGCTCAAACAAAGTAAAGCTGGAGTACTACAGAGAGCATGGCTTGCCGGTTGAAGCCCGGATAAAGTCCGTTGAGCAAAATAACGCTTTGGAGGTGAACGGAAAGAACCCTTACAGATTGTTTGCTGACTGGAAAGATCCGGCAACCGGGCAGTTCTATATCTTTAAAAGCGTCAATATCTGGTTCGACCCGTCTGACTATCTAGAGTCCGACACAGTGACGGTGTTTGTTGATCAAGATAATCCTAAAAAGTACGCGATGGATACCTCCTTTCTGCCTGAGTAGCTGAAGTCTCTATATGAATGTCTATTTCATCGTATAAGATGAAATCTAGAAACAGGCCAGAACAGGGAAGGGTATGTTTTACTACTGGGGAGTGTTAGAGCTGCTGGCGGTCTTCGCCATTGGGTTCTTGTTGTTGCGCGTTCGTAAACTGGGTAAGCGCGTCGAGCATCTCGACAGCGAAACCCAACAGTTAAAGTCGCAGCTTGAGCAGCTCGCTGTATCGCATCGTGAGGCTGCTGAGCAGCCCGTCACTGCCGAGCCACCGGCTGACGCAGAGGATACACCTGCTCCGGTTGAGCATATCGTACTGGCTGAAGCCGAAACGGATAGCGATAGCTTCACCCCAGAAGTTGAACCTGTTCAGCCGATTTATCCGGCACCAGCCACTAAAGAGCAAACGTCTGTTGAGCCCGCCACCGATTCGGTTGCTGAACATGATCCCTGGCGTACTCAACCGACTGCATCTGATACGACGACTGGTGAAAAACGCTCGTTCTTCTCTTCGGCCCTGTTGGCACTGATCAATCCGATACTACCTGCCTTCTCCAAGTTTGGGGCTGTCTACCAGCACTATCGTGAACAGGGTAAAGCACCGGCCTTTCTGCTGACCATTGCCGGTATCCTGGCGCTGGTGATGGGGCTGGGTTACTTCCTGCAACTCTCTTACTCCGAGTATCTGCCGCCAGTGGGTAAGGTGATCACCGGTTATCTGTTAGCAGCGGCTGTGCTTTATGCCGGTACTTGGGTGATCAGGCGACGCCCGGATATGGATGAGTTTGGCTCGGCGTTGCTGGGGCTGGGTGTGGTGTTGGGCTATATCTGTAGTTATTTCCTTGGGCCTTACTTCTCAATCACCGGGCCTTTAGCCACCTTTGCAGTGCTGGCCCTGATGACAGCCTTTGGTTACTGGTTGGCAGATTGGTTCCAAACCCGCGTAGTTGCGGTGATCTGTCTGTTAGGTGGAGCGCTCTCGCCGGTGATCTTCAGTTTCGAAGTCGGGCTGGTTGCGCCTGCGCTTTATCTGGCGTATCTCTGGCTACTATCGCTTGCGGCGATGCTGTTGGCATACAGGATCAGTTGGTTGCCGCTGTTTCAGCTAAGTCTGGTGACGGCTATCGGTTTTGTACAGCTTACGCTTTTCCAACTGCCGTCATCGTCATCTTTATCCGCTGTTACGCTGTTGCTGCTGCACGCTTTCTTCTATCTGGGGTGTGTCAACGTCACGTTACAATGGCAGAAGTTCGAGCTGAACCGTGCAGGTGCAACCAGTTTTGCGTTGGCTGTATTGGTCTTCTTTATCGGTAATCTTGCTTATTACACCGACTGGAACACGGCAGGGGGCTTATTGCTGGCCAATGCAGGTGTGGCGGCTGCAATTGCCTATATAAGCCGTGGCGAAGGCTGGCTCTCTTATCGCCCGCTTGCTGCGCTGGCCTGTTTGTTTACCGGTGCGCTGCTTGGTGCTGCCATTATCCTGTTGATCGATGCCGAGTTGCTGGGACCTGTGCTTGGTCTAGAAGGGGCTGCGCTGCTCTATCTGGCGCGGCAGCTGGGGTACCCATCACTGCGTCGTGAAGGCTATTTGGTATTGCTGCTGGCTGCGGTTCAGGAGTGTTATCTGGTAGGGCTGTGGCTGACCGACTGGTTTGGCCAGACAATTGCAGAACCTGTCGCGCTCTTTGGTTATGGTTACCTCAACTTTGCGATCCTGACGGCGCAGTTGTTAATCGCCTGGGTGAGCCTGCGTCGGCTATTGGATCTGCGTGCCGCTCAGATCGCAACACAAGTGGTGGGCTACCTCTGGCCGGTGTGCTTATCTGTCTTGTTGTACTTTACTGCCGGTGGTTTCACGCTGGAATACTTCTGGCTGATCTCGGCGTTGCTGATGTTTACCTACTGTTATCTGGGGGTACGGTTACAGCATCGCTTTCTTGAACTGCTGGGCTTACTTCACCTTGTTCCGTTACTGTTGGCGATGGCGATTTTTGCGATTGAGGCAAACAGTTTCCGTTTCAGTCTGCAGATGCTGCCGGGGCAGTTGGTGAGGGTCGAATTCTTCGTCAGCCTGTTGCTGATTGCGCACTTCTATCGTCGTTTGTTGCCTGAGGCTTCATTACTAAACTGGGCGGAACGATTAGAGACGCTGTTCTATCTGATCTTGCCGGTGTTTTTCCTGTCGACCGCCTGGCGCAATCTCAATGACTTTTTCCCGATCATTCTGTGGGGCTCTGCTGCTATCGCGTTCCTGATCCAGCTGCGCTTACCAAGGCTGTTATTACGTTGGAATAGCCTGCTGCTAATGGCGTTGGCAGCCCTGGGTAGCCTGGTTGCAACAGGGGCGAATGAAACCGATATTTGGCATGGCTATGGCCTGCCGGCGTTGATAATCGGCGCTTGCTGCTTGGCGGCGGTGTTGAAGCAGAAGGGTGCTGAACTACCACTTATTGCTCGTCTGGCACAAAGCGCCCAGCCGCTGCCGGGTCTGTCGATAGTCACCGCTTTGATCTGTCTCTACTGGACCCTGACGTTGATGTTCAGTGTTTATTCACTCACCGCGATTGAATGGACCTTCTACCTGACTGGAGCGGGAGTTGTGTTGCTGCTGTTAAGTGACCAGCGCTTAATTCGGCTAATTCGGCCAGCGGTTGGTATCGCCTATGGCTTGGGTTGGTTGTATCTGTTGCTCACGATGGGCGCAATTTGGTTCTCAGCGACCACTGTTGCCGATAGCCCACTATGGCTTGCTTCACTGGGATTGTTGGCTGTACTGGGGCTGGTGTACCGATTCTCCTACCGACCGTCGATCGGCGTAAAGATTGCTCATCGTGTGCTGAAAAGTCGTTTGTTGTCGCTATATGTCGCACAGTTAGCCATTACCGGCTGCTATCTGATGGTTGGTGCGGCCTGGTTAGGGCCATATCTGAGCCCTGTATTATCTGTAGCTTTGGTTTTGCAGGGCACAGTGGTGTTGTTCCAGACCTTAAAGCCAACCTACGGCCGCCTGCTCTACGCGGCGATAGGGTATTTTGTTTTCGCCGCCGGGAAAATCCTGCTTTATGACATCAGCAGCCTCAGTATGCCAGAGAAGGTGGCAGCCCTGATGTTGACCGGTATTTTGCTGCTGGGTGCCGGGTATCAATACCAACGGATGAAATCTGCAATGGCAGAAGCCTGATAATCAGCTGTCAGCTCTGTCTTGATCTGGCAGCTGTTCAGCTAGCGCTCATATTTTTCTGGCATATTCCATGCTTGCTTATCATCGGATGATGACAGCACCGGCTCAAAGCCCGGGCACTGCTGCGTGAAAAAGGGATTTTTGGATGTTTCTAAAGGCGAACGAAGAACGCTTTCTTTTTACTGTACCCGATGGTGGTGATGAATTTTCGCTGTTGCGAATGACAGGCTTCGAAGAGGTCTCAACGCCATTTGAGATCAAGCTGGAGTTGATTTCCAAACAACCTGATATCGACCTCAATGGGTTGATGGGTAAAGCCGCTGTCGTAACACTGATGGATCAGAGTTGCGACGAAAATGAGCAAACCCGTTATATCCATGGCGTCATCGTAAAAGCGTATCTAGGTGAGCAGGGCGTTCGCCAGACCGGATATGAATTACTGCTGGTGCCCAAGCTATGGCTGTTAAAGCATCGCTGGAATAGCCGGATCTTCCAGCAGGCCAGCACTGTCCAGATTATCGACCGCTTGCTTCAGGAGCAGGAGTATCAGCCAGACGAATACCGGTTTGATATCACCCGTAACTACGAAGCCCATGATTACTGTGTGCAGTACCGCGAATCCGATCTTAACTTCATAGAGCGACTGCTCGAACATGAAGGGTTTCATTACTACTTCGAACACCACGAAGATAAGCATGTGCTGGTGTTCAGTGATAACTCGGTGTCATCCCCCTATATCGAAGGTGATAGCGATCTGCCGTTCTTTCATAGCAGCCAGGGCGCGTTGAGTGAACAGCACCTGTTCCGGTTTCAGTTCACCGAACAACTGCGTCCGGGGAAGGTATCACTGACCGATTACAACTTTACCCGGCCAACACTGCAACTGGATTCGGCAGATGAGGTAGAACTCGATCAGGCGATGGAGATCTACGATTATCCCGGCGACTTTCTTAACGCTGAACGGGGCGACCATCTGACGCAAGTAAGGTTAGAAGCTGCCAACCGTAACAGAGCGACCGCCTGGGCCGAGAGTGATGTGAACCGGCTGTTACCCGGCTATAGCTTCGCGGTGTCGGGCCATGATCGTAATGAACTAAACAATGAGTACTTTATTGCGCGTATTGAGCATGAATGTGCGCAGCCGCAGGTGCTCGAAGTAGGGGCGACCACCGAAGGGTCAAAATACAGTAATAAACTTAAGCTGGTGGCGATGGCCAACCCTTATCGGCCCAAAATTGATCGTACCAAGATCCCTGTAGTGGATGGATCTCATACCGCGACTGTTACAGGGCCTGTTGGGGAAGAGATCTACACCGATGAATATGGCCGGGTAAAGGTGCAGTTTCACTGGGATCGTGAAGGTGGTTTTAACGAGCACTCCTCTTGCTGGCTGCGGGTTAGCCAAAATCATGCTGGGGGTGCCTTTGGCGCTATCTTCCTGCCGCGTATCGGCGAAGAGGTGATCGTTCAGTTTCTTGAAGGCAACCCTGATCGTCCGTTGATTACCGGGCGTGTCTATCACGGCCACAATACCCCTCCTTATCCGTTGCCTGAAAACAAAACCATCTCGACCATCAAAACCATATCCAGCAAAGGAGGCGATGGTTTTAACGAGATTCGGTTTGAAGACAAAAAAGGTGAGGAACAGGTCTTCCTACATGCCGAAAAAGACCTCGATCAGCGTACCCTGGATACCCATAAACAGTGGGTCGGTAATGAGCATCATCTATTGGTTGAGCAGCAGGAGTATCGTGAGTTCTACGCCGATGAACATGCGATGACCAAAGGCGTGACGCATCGAGAGGTGCAGCAAAGCTATCACCAAACCATTGCCGCCGAACATCATACCCAGTTGGGGCAAAGTGGTTATCTCCATACGAGTAATACCTCTGACCTGAAAGCAGGCCAGCAGATACTGGTTGAAGCAGGCACTGAGATTCTGCTGAAAGCCGGGGGAAGCACTATCAAAATCGATCCTTCCGGGGTCAGTGTTAACGGTGCCAAGATCAACCTGAACTCTGGCGGCGGTGGTGGGGGCGCGGCTGCGGCCTCTGCGGTTCCTCCGACTCCGCCATTGGAGGCAGATCTTGATCAGGCCGGTTTTGTCAGTGAGAACCCCGAGGCAGAACCCGCCTGGATGCCGGCGCCGCTACTGAAGCAGATGGCTCTGGTAGACCAGCCGATCATCGGCTTATGCCAGAAGCAGGGTGGTTCGGTCGCTACTTGCCCAAGGGGCGATTGCCCGTGCAAGGGGGCCTGATGATTCCTCTATATGACGATACCTGCTATTGCCTGATCATCGATCACAACCGTTTTCAGGACAACGCCTTAGCACCTGTTTTTCAGCACCTCGAAGACCCGGATATCTGTCGGCTGTTTGATGACACTATTCTGGCATCTGTCGCTCAAGAGGGGCCATGGTGCCTGTTCTTTGATGCTGATTGCCCGCTCATCACCGACGGATTACTGGAAGAATGGTGGGCGGACGATCCTTATTGGGCGGGCGGTAGTGCGCTGGTGATTGCTGAGCCGGGTGCAGATCAGGCGCAACTTCTAAAGTGGTGCCGTAGCAGGGCGCTGGCGCTGTCACCGGCGGGCAGTGTCTCTGTGTTTAGGTTTTACTCTCCGGCGATATTAAACCTGATAGAGAGTGACCTGCCTGAGGCAGATCGAGATGACTTTATGACCGGTATGGGGGAAATCATCTGGTCGGCAGGCGCATTGAATTACACAGGGATGAAGGAAGCGTTGACCGCGATAAATCTGGGTTCGCAATACCAGCTATCGGAGTCATTTGTTAAGGGATTAATGGGTTAAAGATGGGTAATACTTACAAAATCATCGAAGGTGATTGTCTCTCTAGAATCGCGCACCGCTTAGGATTATCCATTGCTGAGCTACAAGCAATGAACAGTGATCAGATTAAAAATGTTGATCTGATCTACGCGGGTAATCTGCTCAATATTCCAGGTGAAGAGACTCAGCAGGCCCCGGAACAGGCAAAGCCTTCCCAAGTATCGGAATCGCGTGTTCAATTACCAAAGGTGCCAGAGGCACCAAATGATGTTTGCGAAGCGAAAGAGTACGTAGATGTCTTATTTTACCCATCAATGCCTAAGACGGGTAAGCAAGGCTGGTTTGCCATCACTCAGGACGCTAAAGAAAAGTTGGAAGAAGAGATCGCCAACATGCGTTCCATCATGCAGGCAATTCTAGCGGGTGGCGTCGATGATGCCATGATGGAGCTAAGCAAATACGGCATCTTATCTAAATTCCAAAGTAATGATCATGAGCGCTTCCTGGAAGAGCAAGATGATAAAGATCGCTATCGCTCGCTGCTCTTCCTGCAGTTAGCCCTCAAGTTAGAGTTAGTCAGTGTTCCAGAGGTGCTCTTTACTCAGGCTCAAGATGGTCAAAAAATCAGCCAGGAGTTTTATGGTCAATACCTTGATGCTTATAAAGATCAGGAATTTTGGGAGCATTGTAAGAACGCATTTGGTTTTGCGCTTAAAGGTGCATTAAAGCAGACCCTTGTAGGCGCTTTTTTAGATGATCCAACTCGCGAAGACCTAAAGCTGAATTACAGAGAAATTCGCAAAGATGCGATTGCTGATGTGATGAAACAGCTTGAAAAAGAGATTGAGAGACTCGAAAAGAGAGCGCGTAATGAGGCTAAGAAAAAAGTAACCGATGATGGCACTCCTTTCTTCTATTCCGAGAAGATGGGGTACTTTACCAGCAAGCAGCAGAACACAATTCACAAAGCACTGGCTAACGTTCATAAAGCGCGTGGTATGTACAGCCTTGAGCTTTCAGATATATGTGAAGACGAGCCCGACGATCTTCTCAAACGTCTGAAGCTATGGCAGCAGGATGGGTCTGTTGCCTCAAAACTGACGCCTTATGAGTTTAAGGCGCGGTTCGCCGGGCGCTTTGTCCCTATTTTTATACTCAATACCAACAATATGGTGCTGATTGAGCAATGTCTAACCGATGACGAGCTCATAGGAACTGAGCCCGAAACTGTCAAATACTATAAGAAACTCGACAGCGCAGCTGAAAAGAAACTGATTGCAGAGATATACAAGAAAATACCTGATCTCCACACGGCTGATACCATCTCAGGAGAAGCACTTCCCTGGAGTTACTACCCCTGCCTGGCCCTTAAAGAGAAGCTCGAAGCATCGCTTAAAAGCAAAATGGCCAAAATTCAAAATCTGCTGGGGGTGGGCAAGCTGCCAAAAGAGATATTGGGTGATCTGGTTTACTGTAAAAAAGCGATACTGGCTCGTATTGAATACTTTGAAACCACTGCGAAGAGCAATGCCAAGGCAAAGCAATACCAGCGCCTGTTCACTAAGCCGGACAAAGTGTACACCCCGGTTCTGAAAGAAAAAGATTGGAAGCCCGCCAAAAAGATGGGCAGCTTGTACACAGACGCAGGTAAAGCTGACCTCTCGGTAGTGGAATGCTACCTGAGTAGTGAAAAGGGGAGGATGGCCTTTGTGCGAGGCCCCAGCTGGCTAACGCCCGAAAAAACCGAGGACTGGGCGAACTGTAATGGTCATTTTCTGGACCTCAAACCCGGCCTGAACAAAACCGTTGACGGGGATAAACCTGCTGCTAAAAAGAACCGTATTGAGGGTGACAACCCGATTCCTGAACCGCAAGAAGAATTGCCCACTACTGACACCGAGCTGGATAAACGCACCAAAGCCTATATCGCAAAACTCGCGAAACAATCCACGATAAAGGCTAACTTCAAAGAGTCGCTTTTAGAGTTTGATAAAGCGCTGGTAAAAAAAGTTTACGAGTGGACACCCGATGGCACCGAGATCAATGAAACCGCTTACCATGCGAGTGCCGAATGCCAGTTTATGCGGTTTTCTGCAGCAGTGAGTGTTGGGGATCAAATAGATGGTTCCAAACTGGCGGACGTATTAGAGAATCAAAACGTGAAGTTTGGTTTGGTAGATGCGAAAGCAGCACTGAATCTGGCCCAGGGGCAATCAACGATCACGGTAGATTACCCCAGTGCCACAGGTCACCCTGTCAATATCCCCTACATCGCCTATCTGCCAGCCAAAAAACTGAAAATCAAACAGGCGGAGTTTTACAAAGCCGCACGCGAAGAACAGCCGCGCCTGTTTAACGGCGGAAACCTCAAGCTAACGGGGCAGTTCACGGTATACGGTATAGTGGGGGCATCAATCAATTTGGGGGCCAGCATTGAACTGGGTAACCTCGATCAGGGCGGCGTGGGTGTTAAAGGTTTCACAGAAACTTACCAAGGCTACAACGCTTATAGAAAAGAGGGCCCGAGTATTCGTAATGCGGACTCTGCCACGCTGGTGCAGAGTAAAGCGGCTGACATAACCGCTACTGCAGGCGTATTTGCCGGGGTGGAAGCCGGTGGTGAATTTGTCGGTAGCCTGCTTTGGCGAAAACCCAAAGCGAAAAAGTTTATCTCTTTTGGTAAGTTCTCGGCAAAAGCTGCGGCTGCGTTTGCGGTCTCGGCCAGTGGTGTCATCAAGCTCACCGTGAGTGGCGGCAAGATCATTTTTATAATGGCAGCCAAGCTTGCCCTGGGGCCGGGCGCAGGCGGCAAAGTTGCTTTTGAAATATCACCTTTAGCGATCAATGATTTTATTGACCACATACTGACCATTATGGATAAGGAGGGATTCCGTCGTCTCAACCTGTTTGATGAAGGGATAGATCCGGAAAGTGGTGAAAACTCATTTGAGCTCTTCAATATGTTCCTGACCGCGGTGATGGTCACCAACCTGAAGGCCGCTGATGTACTGCTGCTGCCATTCGAACAGATACAGGCCTTTAACGAAGAGAGCACCCGTGAGAAACTCGCGCCGGTGCTGGCAGACTTTATCAATGACGAAGCTGAAAAAGCGTTGCCATGGGTGAAAAAAATGCCGCCTGAAACTCTGGGCCGGCTGCTGTATACGCTGACGGATCAACAAACCTATGACTTCAAAGAAAAGATCATTGATTTAAGAAGCGAGAACACGCCTAAATATGATAAAGACGTGGAGTATGATGTAAAACAACGCAACGCAATACAACGTATTATGCTGTGGCTGGTGGATGGGAGTTTGGTAAATGGCGGTACTAAGGGGCTACAAATTTCATACTCGCCCCCCTCTGAAAAACAGCGCAGGCATTTTGAAGAAACCCTGATTCGTATGAGCGGTAAGGGTGAAAAGCCCGAAAAATATACTGACGAATGGCAGGCGCTGCTAGGTAACCTGCGCCGAATGATACATATCTATGAAGCTGCGACAAAGACAGAAAATAATAATAAGTTAAATGTACATACTAGAGATAATATGATTAATCGTTTCCGAGGTTTACTCTCGGACTTTACCCGTGATTATCAGTTCTATATCGATAAAGGGTATTTTGATGCCACAACGAACTATGCCGCCATTTACAAGGGCGACTGCTTGAAAGATCTGAAAGAGCAAACAGCCAGAAGAGAAGCCGTGGAAATCACCGCCGACTATAAAATGATCTCAGTGATGGATATAGAAGGAAAAGCCTGATGCGACTATTGCCGCTACTCTACGTGTTGATTTTTAGCTTAGTATCAGCGCTGGCCCATGCTGCGGGCTATGTGGATAAAGACAGCTACCTCTATCCGATTATGATCGATATTCGTTATAAAAAGTATGACGAGGCGATGGCCAAGCTGGAGCCCTATGCACTGAAAGGCGATGCAACTGCTCTCTTTTGGTATGGCTATATGAAACAGGAAAACTATGGTCGAGATCGCTATGGTGCTTACCAGTGGTATGAGAAGTCTATAGAGGGTGGAAACCCCTATAGTATGTTTAGGTTGTCAGGAGCAGATAATACATCTGATGTTTGCGAGTCAAATGGCTGGGAGTGCTCTGAGGAAAACCTTGATAAAGCGATAGAGCGTTGGAAAGCGTTAGCAAAAGAAGGTGATGTCAGGGCCGCGTATTATTATTGGTATTATGAGCGCTCTTCTATCCAAATGATATACGATACAAGGCTCAGCGACAACTATGAAAAAATGGTCATAAAGACTGCAAGCAACGGCTATTATCGCCCGCTGGTTGAAAGTATTGGAACTGCTTACAGCTTAAGAGAGAATTATCGAGAGTACTGGGGTGAAGAAATGTATCAGGCACTACTCGATAATATTGATAACGACCCCAAGATAGCGGAATATTTTGTACATAATCCGTATCCTGGTATGACAAAAAAACAAAGAAAAGAACTTTATCTTGATGTCGTTAAAAAAGGTGGGGGGGGTGATTATTATGGCTGGGCCTTCACGGATGGAATAATATCAAACGAAGAAGCCTATTATTTTTATGTCGCTCAATGTTTGGGAACAGGAAAAGAGTTTGATGAAGAGTTTCTTGCTAATGATTATGGTATACCCATGTCGAAAATCCCAGCTTTAAACAAAAAGGCCGAAGAATTCTACAACAACATGGAGCATGTGATTAACTTTGATGAAATGGACTTTATGTTTAGATTTAAGCGCGATGTCTAAACGTCGAACCTGATAAACAGCAGAAGGACCTGCTATGAAAACATCTACCTTCTGGGCCCGTACCTGTCTCTCGCATATTTGCCTGCTTGTGGCTACTGTCTTCTGCTGCCTCTATCCCCATGATCTGCGTGCCGCAGGCTATGTAGATAAAGACAGCTACCTCTATCCGATAATGATCGATATTAGGTACAAGAGGTACGACGAGGCGATGGCCAAGTTGGAACCTTACGCGCTTAAAGGTGATGCGACTGCCCTCTTTTGGTATGGCTATATGAAACAGGAAAATTTTGGTCGAGATCGCTATGGGGCTTACCAGTGGTATGAGGAGTCTATAAAGGGTGGAAACCCCTATAGTATGTTCAAATTGTCGGGCGCATATAGCACACAAGATGCTTGCGAAATTAACGGGTGGGACTGTTCAGAAGAGTATCTGGATGCAGCTATCCAAAATTGGAAAGCGCTAGCAGAAAAAGGTGATGCCAAGGCTGAGTATTATCACTGGTATTATGACCGATCATTCTTTCAGCAAGTATATGAGGAGCGATTAACTGATAAATATGAGCATGCAATGATGCAGGCTGCAAAAAATGGCTATTATCGCCCACTGGTTGAAAGTATCGGGATTGCGCGCAGAGCTAAACAAGATTATCGAGAGTACTGGGGCGACGAAATGTATCAGGCCTTACTCGATAATATTGATAACGACCCCAAGATAGCAATGCATTTTATTATTAATCCTCATGCAGGCATGACAGAAGGACAAAGAAGAGAGCTTTATTTTGAATCTGTTAGAAAAGGATGGGGTGGAGAGTATTACTATAGGTTTTTCACGGATGGGTTGATATCAGGCGAGGAAGCATATGTTTTAAAAAAGGCATGGCATTGGGGGACGGGGAAAGAATTTAATGAAGAAAGAAGTCGAAATATTTTTGATATTCCCCCCAAAGATTCTCCTGAATTAGAGAAAAAGGCCGAGGAATTATACAATAGCATGGAGCATGTTATTAATTTCGATGAAATGGACTTTATGTTTATGTTTGAGCCTGATGTCTAAACGTCGAATCTGATAAACAGCAGAAGGACCTGCTATGAAAACACCTACCTTCTGGGCCCGTACCTGTCTCTCGCATATTTGCCTGTTTGTAGCTACTGTCTTCTGCTGCCTCTATACCCATGATCTGCGCGCAGGGGGTTATGTAGATAAAGACAGTTACCTCTATCCGATTATGATCGATATTAGGTACAAGAGGTACGACGAGGCGATGGCAAAGCTGGAACCCTATGCTTTAAAAGGCGATGCGACTGCCCTTTTCTGGTATGGCTATATGAAACAGGAAAATTTTGGTCGAGATCGCTATGACGCTTACCGGTGGTATGAGCAATCCATAGAGGGTGACAATCCCTATAGTATGTTTAGGTTGTCAGCAGGGGCGAGCTCTAGAGTTTGTGAGGCAAACGGGTGGGAATGTCCAGATGAAAACCTGGATAAAGCCGTCGAACGTTGGAAAGCGTTAGCTGAAGATGGGGACGTTAGAGCGGAATATTATCATTGGTATTATGATCGCTCTTCTATCCAAGTAATATACGATAGAAGGCTAAGCGATAATTATACGGAAATGGTCATAAAGACTGCAAACAAAGGCTATTATCGCCCGCTGGTTGAAACTATCGGGATTGCACGCAGAGCTAAAGAAGATTACCGAGAGTACTGGGGTGAAGAAATGTATCAGGCACTACTCGATAATATTGATAACGACCCCAAGATAGCGAAGCATTTTGTACATAATCCGTATCCTGGTATGACAAAAAAACAAAGAAAAGAACTTTATTTTGATGTCGTTAAAAAAGGGGGGGGAGGGGTGCTCTTTGACTGGGCAATTGATGAGGGAATAATTTCCAATGAAGAGGCTTATGTGTTTTATCACGTCAGAGACTTAGGTAAAGGTGAGGAATTTGATGAAGAGTACTACAAAAAGACTTATAAAATCCCTTCGAATAAAGTATCAGACCTAAACAAAAAGGCCGAAGAATTCTACAACAACATGGAACATGTTATTAATTTTGATGAAATGGACTTTATGTATAGATTTGAACCTGATGTCTAAGAGTCGAATTTGATAAACAGCAGAAGGATCTGCTATGAAAACACCTACCTTCTGGGCCCGTACCTGTCCCTCGCATATTTGCCTGTTTGTGGCTACAGTCTTCTGCTGTTTCTAGCTCCATGATCTGCTGCCGCAGGCTATGTAGATAAAGACAGCTATCTCTTTCCGATTAATATCAACTCCGGCACTCAAACAGTTTCTGTATCTCTGAGTGCGGTTTCCTAAAGCGAATCTGTCGTCCTAATCCAAGGCAGGTATCCGAGTGTATCTGCCAGTGATGTCGCTTGTTGTTTCGCCTGCTGAAAGCTACTGATTACTGGTGTGACGACGTTGTACATCGTCTTATCAGCGACCTGAGTGCTGATAATATGGGTTTTTAAGCCTTTTCTTTGCGTTCTGAACGTTTCCGCATTTTCTACACTGCTAAAGGCTGCTAGTTGCAGTACATAACCCGGCGCCAGGGTTGTTGCCTTGTCGAAGGCTTGAGCGGGTTGTTCTGCTACTGTGCTGAACTTCAGAATCTGGCGCCCATCTGTGGCGCTGCAGCGCTTCTGGGAAGAGGGTGGGGATACCCGTTGGCGACAGTTGACGGCCCAGTCGCCTTTACTTTCCTGGGTGACGTGATAGCTGTTTTCGGTAATTTTGCTGTTATGGCGAGCTTCAGGCAGGGGTTTTGGTGGCTGTGCTGCAATTACCTGTGCTGATGTGAATATTGTTGTTGCCAGTACAATCCATTGCTTATTCATTGTTATGCTCGCTTTTATAGATTCTTTTCTCTCTTTATTTCTTTAGCAGTTAATGTGCCATCTTATTTAATCTATGTATTAATAGATGAGCGATTTTATTCTCTTATATAAATATTGAGCAGAAAACTTCTCAGTATATTCTGTGATTTTTAATGAATTGTAATTTTTATTTTAATAAGTAGACTTCTTTGGCAATTAATAAGTCGTTTAGGGAGTGAGCGATGGCTGAGGCCCCTGTAAAAGATATTCAGTTTGAAGAGATGGCGCGGTTGCGTGAGTTGTCGAAACGGGTGGGCTCGCTGGTCAGTGACGAATTGCGCTCATATGTAAAGACAGTCACGCCTCTTTGCGCGCCGCGCAAGGTGCTGGGTGAATACATGCAGAGCGCTTCTCGCGATAAGGTCGTCGGGGCTGAAAAGAACTTTTCGTTGCTGGAAGAGCGCTACAAATCGGTGCTCAGAGATGCCTTTTCGCTGCCCGCCAAGCTGTCTACTCCGCTACCTGCTATTCATAACAAGCTCGCTTTGACGCCCTGGTGTTATTCGAAACAGTTGCCGGGCGCTTCCTCTCCGCTGGTTTTCTACTCGCCGGTTCGTTGGGTGTTGAGCTATGACTGCAGTTACGATTTGCATGATCTGGTTGAAGATCGGGTCAAAGGTGAATCCCTGCGGTACGAAGAGGTATCACCGTTTGTGGTTAATGCGCTGACTATCTGGCTGCTGTTTGAGCAGAGTGGTGAGCTAAAGCGCTTGCTGCAGGGCTTGGGCTTTGAGGTGTCGGTCGAGGTATTGCCTGAGTTATCGGGTGAACTCCCTTATGTGGTGTTAACGTCTCAGGTGCCTTCATTCCGTCCGCAGGATCAGCTGGTATCTATGGTCTCGCAGTTGTCGGGCGGGTCTTCGTTTGAAGAGCTGGTCGATATCGATGAGCTTTCACAGATGCGTTTTCAGTTTAGGGATCGCTTGCTTGATGCCACTGCGGACGCTTAATTGTTTTGGTTGAGCTGTGCTTTGCCTGATGTTGCGCAGTTGTGCGGGGTTTTGCGCATCGCTTGCGGCTGCTGGTGTTGATCAGTCGTTAGTTTCTTGAGTTTTGTCCCTAAGGATTAGGGTTTTTTGAAAGTTGGCACAGGCTTTGTATATGAGCTGGTACGAATTTCAAAACCACACATCAAGGAGAGAGATATGCCAACTCCAGGTTATATGGCCATTGAGGGTGAAACTCAGGGCAATATCACTGAAGGCGCGAACAGCATGGATTCCATGGGTAACCGTTTTCAGGAAGATCACGAAAACGAGATCACTGTTCAGGGCTTTCAGCACCAGATCATGATTCCTCGTGATCCGCAGAGTGGTCAGCCAAGTGGTCAGCGTGTTCATGACGCTCTGATCATCACTAAGATCTACGATAAGTCTTCCCCGAAATTGTATGAGGCGCTGACCAGTGGTGAGCGTCTGCCTAAGATCACACTGAAGTGGTTCCGCACTTCAATGACAGGTCAGCAGGAGCATTACTTCACGCATGAGCTGGAAGACGCGATGATCGTTGATATCAAGGCGAACATGCCGAACTGTCAGGACCCTGGCATGGCTCACTTCACGCACATGGAAGATATTGCGTTTACTTACCGTAAGATCTCCTGGACGCACGAAGTGGCTGGTACTTCAGGTTCTGATGACTGGCGTGCGCCTAAGACCTGATCTTAAGCTCAGGTTAATCTACGGCTGTCAGGATGCGTCCTTCGGGATCGCCTGGCGGCCTTTTCTGCGTTTAACGCAGTGGTTTGTATTTGGTCAGGCAAAGGAGAATTTTATGTTCCAGGGATTAGGGATGCGTTTCAGGCTATTGGTAGCGCTGCTGCTCTTTTCCTCATTATCGGGTTGTGTATCAGTCGAGGTTCAGGAAGTAAAGCCTGAGCCGGGCGTTGTTTCAGTCGCTATTACGGCTCACCCGCTGACCAATATGGATCTTTCCGGACGACCATCACCGACGGTTGTTCGACTCTACCAGCTTCGTAAAGATGTCGACTTTAACGAGGCCGATTTCTTCTCTCTATATGATGGCGATAAGGCCTTGCTCTCCGCAGATTTGCTGGCGCGCGAGGAATTTGTCGTCGCTCCGGGCAGTTTTTCAACCAATGCCTTTGATATTCACCCGGATGCGAAGTTTGTCGCCTTTCTTGCTGCCTTTCAGAACACTAATAACGCTGTCCAGAAACAGATGTTACCGATAGTGCCTGAACAGGATCTGTCATTGGTTATTCATCTGAATGACAACACTATCAGCGTGGCGGCGAACGATACTCAGGCGTGTGCGAATCTGCCCGGATTGAAAGGACTGGTAAAAATAGAGGGATGTTAAGTGGCCAGTAAAGTTATTTGGCATGAGGGGATGTTTCTTCGCCCTCATCATTTTCAGCAGTTTGACCGCTATCTGGAAAAGGAACTTCATAACCGCAGCCGGGCGTTGATGCCATATGGTTGGGGTTTTTCGCGTTTAAAGGTCAATCAGGCCAATCTTGAGATCGGTGAGTTCTCGCTCGACCAATGCGCTGGCGTTTTTCCTGATGGAACTGGCTTTGATACCAGTACCGGTGATGCACCACCGCTGGCGATAAGAATACCCGACGGTGTGCAAGATGCCGTGGTGTATTTGGCTATTCCTCTGCGCCAGGATGGCATTGCAGAAGTCGGTGAGGGTGATCACCGAAATAGTCTTGTTCGTTTTATGCCGCGTTCCGTTGAGTTGAATGATACTGCGGCTGAACATGGCGAACGTTCCGCCATTCAGGTTGGCGAGCTGCGTTTGCGGTTATTTGTTGAAGAGCAAAAGGCGCGTGATGATGCGATGTCGGTACCACAGGGATATACCCGGCTGGCCATCGCACACATTGAGGAAGTGAAGGGCGAAAAAATCCGTCTGCGCAGTGCTTTTATTCCTACCATCCTGCATTGTCAGGCTTCACCGTTGTTATCTGATTTTGTCACTGAGCTACACAGCCTGGTGCTGACGCGAGCTCGCGAATTGGCTAGCCGGGTCGCCACAGGTGGCGGAAAAGGTGGTGTTGCTGAAGTCACTGATTTCATGCTGCTGCAGGTGCTGAATCGCATTGACCCGATTCTGAATCTGCTGCGTGATCTGGAAGAGCTGCATCCGTTGGCGCTCTACGAGCGTTTGTTAGGTATGGCGGGTGAGCTGGCGACCTTTATGAAAAAGGATAAGCGCGCCCCTGAGTTTCCGGAATATGAGCACGAGGCGCTGTACCCAACGTTTTCGCCTTTGATGGCTGATCTGAGAGAGTCCTTCGGTACAGTGCTTGAGCGTATCGCCGAATCTATTCCGCTTTCTCCTCCGCAATATGGCATTAGGGCGGCGCGTATCAACGATCGCACATTGTTGCGTAGTGCTGACTTTATTCTCGCTGTCAGTGCTCAGGTGCCACCAGAGAAGCTGCGTAAGCAGTTCCCGGCGCAAATGAAGATCGGTCCGGTGGAGAAAATTCGCGAACTGATCAGTAGTGCATTGCCGGGGATTCCGGTGGCTGACCTGCCCGTGGCGCCACGCGAGATCCCTTACAATGCAGGATTCACCTATTTCCGTCTTGATGTTAGTGATCCGCTTTGGAAAGCGATGGATCAGTCAGGCGGTATTGCCTTCCATATCGGTGGCGAGTTCCCTGATCTGGAATGCCAGTTCTGGGCGATTAAACGGCGTTAACGGAGAGTACTGCCATGGATGACCAAACGATAATCCGGCCGACGCCGGGCGGGCGGCGGCCGCAACGCGGAACAGGACAAGCGGCTGAGCAGCCGCAGCCACATTATCCGCCTCAGCAACCTGTGGCTATGCCACCACCGGTGCAACAGCCTGTGTATGCTCCCCGACCGGAAGCGCAACCACAAGGTAATCACTATCAACAGGCGCCGGTTACACCTATGCCTGCTTATCAGGCTCAGCCTCCGTATGAACAGCAATACCAGGCTGAAGGTGTCGTTGGTGACGATAACCCGTTATTGGTTTTGGTTGCGCCCTTGCTGGCTTTCACCAGCAAGATCCAAAGTGTCGGTGAATGCCCGAATCTGGACGAGTACCACCGTTATAGTCTGGATCAGCTTAATTATTATCGCTCTCAGGGCTGGGGGCTGAATGCTGACCCGAACACAGCGCACCATATCAGTTATGCCATCTGCTCGTTGATCGACGAAATCGTTTTGAACACCCCCTGGGGCAGCACTAGTCAGTGGACCGGTGACAGCATGCTGATCAACCTGCATCAGGAGGCCTGGGGTGGTGAGAACTTTTTCCATTACCTGCAGGAACTGATGCAACGCCCAGCGACTAATTTACTGGTATTGGAGTTCTACTACTGCTGCCTGTCATTAGGCTTTGAGGGCAAATATCGTCGTTTGGCAAATGGACGACGGGAGCTGGATCAGCTGCGCAGTGAGCTTTACATCATGATCAGTCGGCATCGTGATCGTGAGCCTAAAGGGCTTTCTCCAGCCTGGCTTGGTCTTGATATGCAGCACCGGGGATTTGTCCGCCATCTGCCACAATGGGTGGTCTGGTCTTTGGCTGCGTTTTTGATGGCTGCATCATTTATTGGCTTTAACTGGTATCTGAACCAGCAGTCGGATCAGGTGATGGGCACACTGGCCAGGATTGGCCAGGCTGAAACGCTTCAGGTAACCCCGGGCAATCTCGATAAGTTAAACCGCTTCATCCCTGCAGAGAAACCGGTGCTTGATTTTCAGCGCCTTGATCTGGTGGGCATCCTGACTCCGCCGCTGCAGCCTGAAATTGACAGTGGTGTTATCGAGCTTATCGATGATGCGGATCACACCCGAGTTCGGATTCGCCATAGCAAGTTGTTTGCTTCTGGCCAGTCTGCGGTATCGCCTCGATTTATTCCATTGCTGGAACGCATTGCGGAACATATCCCTGAACTGACCGCACCCGTCGAAGTGCAGGGCCATTCCGATAATGTTCCGATTTTTTCGGCCCGCTTTCCCTCCAACTGGGTTTTATCAAAGGCCCGTGCCGATGCCGTTGGGGAGATCCTGAAAACCCGGTTGCCTGCTGACCTGACCCTTCGTACTGAAGGTATGGCGGATAGTGAACCGCTGGTACCCAATACCTCATCGGAAAATCGCGCACTCAACAGGCGTGTAGAGATCGTGCTGCGCAAGTAGCCCGGACACTCAAAAGGATTATTGAACAGGGTTTGTCGTGAAAAGCATTATCCGTTTTCTTACCAATAAATGGTTCTTGCAGGTTGTAGGGCTTGTTTGTGTTGCGCTGCTTATCTGGTTTGTCGGTCCGTTAATTGCGGTCGCTGATAGCTATTTCCTCGCTTCTGATTTTGCCCGTTTGCTGGCCATCGTCATTGTCATCTCATTGTGGGCGCTGAATTTACTGCGGCTGCATTGGGTAGCTAAAAAACGTAACGAACAGCTGATGGAGGACCTTTCCAGCAGCCATCAGGTTGAGTTGCGCGAAGAGCAGGCGACAGCAGAAGAGCAGGGCGTGATCAGTGAGCGTTTTGATGAAGCGCTTGAGATCCTTCAGTCCAGTGGCAAAAAAGGAAAGTTCGCTCTCTATGAATTGCCTTGGTACATCATTATCGGTCCCCCGGGGTCCGGTAAAACCACTGCATTAGTTAATTCCGGTTTACATTTTCCGCTGGCTGAAAAGCTGGGTAGTGAAGCCATTCAGGGGATTGGTGGTACACGTAACTGTGACTGGTGGTTTGCCGATGAGGCGGTGATGATTGATACCGCAGGTCGATTCACCACTCAAGACAGCCACGAATCTGTTGATCGTGCTGCCTGGCAGCAGTTTATGGATCTGTTGAAATCCAATCGTCCGCAGCAGCCGATCAATGGTGCCATCGTAGCGATGAGCATGGCTGATCTGATGCAGCAGTCCGATGATGAACGTCGCCAATGCGCTAAAACGATCCGTAAACGTGTCGAAGAGCTGCAGCAGAATCTGGGTATTCGTTTTCCTATCTACTTCACCTTTACTAAGTGTGATCTGATCCCTGGCTTTAGTGAGTTTTTTGCCGGCTATGACAAAGAGCAGCGCGCGCAGGTATGGGGTGAAACCTTTGGTTTAAACAGCACCGGAGAATGCAGCCTTACGATCGAAGATTATCCGCTGCATTTTGATCAGTTGGTTACGCGTTTGCAGCAGCAGATGCTTGAGCGTTTACACCACGAACATGATCCGGATAAGCGTGGATTGATTCTTGGTTTCCCTAGTCAGTTCGCGGGCCTCAGAGATATTGTTTCGCTGTTCACCAGCGAGATCTTCTCTGCAAGTCGCTACAGTGATCCGGTGTTGCTGCGCGGTATCTATTACACCAGTGGTACGCAGGTTGGTTCACCGATTGATCGCCTGTTGGGTAATCTGGTTCGTAGCTTCGGTTTCGCCCGTGCCACGCTGATGGGCACCAGTGGCAAGGGCAAAAGCTATTTTATTCAGGATCTGCTGACTCGCGTCATTATCGGCGAAGCCGGTGTTGCTGGCCTGGATCAGGGGCTGCTCAAAAGGCGCACTTGGCTGCAGCGACTAGGTGTTGCTGCGGCCAGCGTTATGGTTTTGCTCGGTGGTGCTGCCTGGGGTTGGTCTTACCATAATAACCATGAGCGCATTGAGGACAGCTCTGAGTTGTTGGCTGAGGTTCAGCAGAAGCAGGTGACAGAGCCGCTTTCTCAGGCAGATTTCCGTGCTGTATTGCCAGCGCTTGATCACCTGAAAAACACGCCGGAGGTTTATGCTCAGGCTGGATTTGATCACCACCTTGGCTTGTATCAGGGAGATAAGATCGCAGCAGGTTCTGACAGTGCTTATCGCAAATGGCTTGAGAGTCAGTTCTTGCCTGTGCTGGTTGCGCGTATAGAGGAGCTGATCATTGCGAATGATCCACGTGACACTGATGCTTTGTATGAGCTATTGCGTGTATATCTGATGTATGGCGGCGTGCGTCCATATGAAGCCGAATTGTTAAAAGACTGGGCGATGCTGGACTGGCAGTCAGATAAAGAACTGACCTCTTCAGAATTGAGCAATCTGGAAAAGCATCTCGACGCATTGTTGGCGCAGGGCTTTAGTCCGGTACAGATGAACGATCGAATCATCACCGAAGCGCGTAAGAGCCTTTCCCGTGATGCACTGGAAAAACAGGTCTATCTGGCGGTGAAGCGAGAGCTTAAACAGCAGCGAGAATATGATCTGGTGCTGGACGATATGCTGGGCCCTTATGGCTTCGACGTGTTCCAGAGCAAAATGGGACAGGACCTGAAGGCATTTGTCATGCCGGGTGTCTTCTCTAAAAAAGGCTTCTACGAACTCTTTCTGCCAAACAGTGTTCAGATCTCTCAGCGTTATCTTGAAAACAACTGGGTAATGGGTGAGCGCTATCAGCAACGTAATGTCGACCTTAATGCGCTGCAGCGAAAAGTATTGCGTCTCTACTACGACGACTACATAAAACACTGGGACGGATTGCTTGATGATCTGGCAGTGAAGCGTGCTGCAAACGCTCGTGACAGTGTACGCCAAGTCAGTATCTCTGCCGGTATCGACAGTCCGGTGCGTTATCTGCTGGAAGCAGTGAAAGAGCAAACAACACTGACTCAATATGCCGCTGTTGGACAGGCTGAAGGCTCTGAAGAGCTGGCGCGCTCTGTTGCCAGTCTGAACCAGAAGGCTGCAGTGCAGCAACAACGAGTGAGCAAGTTGCTGCGCAATGCGAAGAAAGCCGGGTTGTTAGATAACCTTGGTGAAAATCTTGGCGAGCGCGTTGAGCGGTATTATGCGCCATACCATAAGCTGCTGGAACAGCGCGGTAACAGCACCTTGTTCGATCGGCTCAGTAATGATCTGGCTGATCTGAGTCTTTATATGGATTCGGTGGCTAACTCCTCTTTCTCCAGTACCGGTGCTTTGGACGCTGCACAGAGCCGGGTTGCCAAAGGTGGCAATGACCCAATTGGTAAGGTGAACAGCTATCAGCACAGCCTGCCTCCGGTCATGCAGGGATGGGTAGGCGACCTCGGTACTCAGAACTGGAAGATGATGCTGAGTGGCACATTGGATGAGTTGAATCAGCTATGGCAGACCCAGGTCCTGCAGGAGTGTAAAGCTTTTGTCGCCGGTCGCTATCCGCTGAGCCCAGATGCTCCTTCTGAATCAACCCTTGAAGATTTCAGCCGTTTCTTTGCTCCTGAAGGCACACTGGATACCTTCTTCAATAGCTACCTGAAAGACTTTGTAGATACCAAATCTCGTCGTTGGACTGAGCGCAAAGTTGATGGTCAGGAGATTGGGCTTTCAAGTGCGACTTTGGCTCAGTTGCAAAGAGCCAGCAAAATTCAGGAGTTGTTTTTCCGCAATGGCCAGCTGTCCGTGCCTTTCGTCATGCGACCGCTGAGTCTCGACGCTAATGTTTCCAAGTTCGACCTGACGTTGGGCGAGCAACAGATTACTTACCGTCACGGTCCGCGTCGGCCACTGAATCTGCAATGGCCGACCGATACTACAGACAGTGTACGTATCCTGCTTGAAGGGCAGCAGGGAATGCTGTCTTCGCGAACAGAAGTAGGGCCCTGGGCATGGTTCCGGGTACTCAATTCTGCGCGCCTGACAAAAACAGAGAATCCTGCCGTATACCATGTACTGTTTAAGGAAAATGGTTACCAGGCGATGTACGAATTGCGGGCTTTGAGCGCGGTTAATCCGTTCGGTCAGAACCTGCTATCCGGCTTTTACTGTCCGGAGCGTTTGTAATGGGAGTATCTGCTGGCTTCTTCGGCAAAATGCCGTGTAAGGGTGACTTTGTCGCCAGAGGTCTTCCCCGCGCGTTGGTCGACGGCTTCGACAAATGGTTTCAGCAAGGAATGCATCTGAGTCGACAGCAGTTGGGTGATCAGTGGGGCCCGCGTTATGGAATAGCACCGATCTGGCGTTTCTTTCTCGGGCCCGGTTTATTTGATGAACACGCCTGGTTGGGGGTGTTCATTCCAAGTGTTGACCGCGTCGGTCGGCAGTTTCCTTGCCTGATCGCTGTACCGGTCAACCAACGGGTTGTGACTTACGAGCAGGTTCTGGCGCAGGACCTGCTTTTCCAAAAGATCGAGGATCTGTTGCTTGATACTTTAGAGCTGGACTTTGATTTTGACCTTTTCTGCCAGCAGGTTGAAGGTCTCGCATTACGGCCTGTGAATCCTCCCGCAGAGTTGCGCGCTGCCAGGGATGAACTGCCTTTGCAGCAGAACCTCTTTCATATGCGCTACCAGTATCAGCACCTTGATCTGCTGTCGGCGGTGGGTTATCCGTCACTTTGGATGAGTGAGGGGACTGAAGGTGTCGAACCACAGTTCAGGGTGACAAACGGCCTGCCGGATGCAGAGTCGTTTAGTGTCTTTGTTGCCGGTGAGCCGGTATCTGTACAAGGAGTGTAACAGTTGTCTAACCAGCTAAGTTGGATCTCGGCGGCGCGTACCCATAAGGGACATATCCGGAAGCACAATGAGGATGCTTTTTACGCCTCTGATGGCAAAGCTCATTGGGCTGTAGCAGATGGCATGGGCGGCCATGATGCTGGCGATGTTGCCAGCCAGAATCTGGTGCAAAGACTCGATATGTTGCCTGTGACGACTCCCTTTTCGCAGCAGGTTGACCAGTTAGAGGATTCGCTGATCCAGACCAATGCTGATCTGATACGGATGGCGGGCGGAAATGGCCGTGTGATCGGTACCACTGTTGCGGGGGTGATGTTCGACCGCAATCGATATCTGGTGTATTGGGTTGGTGATAGCCGGGTTTACCTGCTACGTAATAATAGCCTTAGTCAGGAAACCGTTGATCATACTCTGGTGCAGGAAATGTTAGAGCAAGGGCGGATCAATCCTGTAGATGCTGAAACTCACCCGGACAAAAATGTTATCACCCGAGCAGTAGGTGCTCTTCCCGATCTTTATACCGAGATGGATCTAAGGCCTTTGCAGCCGGGAGATCTGTTTTTGATCTGCAGTGATGGACTTGATAAGGAGATTCCTGAGTCTGAGTTGCTGCAACTGTTGCTCCAAAGGACTCCCAGTCTGGATGCGTTGGCTGACAAGCTGATGGACGTTGCGCTATCGCGTAGTGCACGGGACAACGTCACTCTGGTACTTGTTAGCGTTGGCTCAGAAACCATCGCGTGATCTGGTGTAAGAAGGGAATCTGAATGGATCTTTTTAAAACAGAACTGCAAAAGTTTCTGAAGGGCGAGTCTAGCTTAGAGGTGCTGGAATCTGCCTTGCGCCACACTGCAGGCTCCCAGCCTGAACAATTAGAGCGACTCTGTCAGGGTTTGCAGAAAATGGCAGAGGCGGGCCATCTTGATGAATCTCTTGCTCAGGACCTGATTGAATCGGCCCGACGGGAAGCAGCAGCCGTTGATGAGGTAACGCTCATCGCTGATGAGGTAACGCTCATCGCTGATGAGGATCGGACTCAGCTAAAGACTGAATCAGCGTCAGCGCCTGTCGACCAGGATCAAACGCGAGTGGTTACGCCCGACAGCGATCAGACGGTGGTTGCTACTGGAGATGACGTCACTCGTATCGAGTCTACCTCTGCCGGTAGTAGCTTTACCCAGCAGACCTCCAAAACCTCCGGTACTGTTAACACCAGCACCACATCAAAATGGGCAAAACCATTTGAAGATGATGAACAACAGGTCCAGACGCTAACCGTTGGAGCGATGGTCAAAGATCGCTTCCGCCTGTTGGAGTTTATTGGCTGTGGTGGAATGGGCGATGTCTTTAAAGCCGAAGATCAGCGCCGCGTTGATGCTCAGGATGTAGATACGCTCGTTGCCATAAAGGTCCTGAACAATAATTTTCGTGATCATCCGGATTCACTGCGCGCACTGCAGCGCGAGGCGCGTAAAACACAGAATCTGGCACACCCCAACATAGTAAATGTTTTTGATTTTGACCGTGATCAGCACCATGTCTTTATGACGATGGAGCTGATGCGTGGTCAGCCTTTGAATGATGTGATTAAGGCTAACCCGCGTGGCCTGCCTGCTGATTTGGTTTTCCGATATGTCGCAGAGATGGGCGCAGCACTGCAGTATGCTCACTCTACCGGGGTTATCCACTCTGACTTTAAACCGAGTAACATTTTCCTTGATCAGGAAACGGTCAAAGTCTTTGATTTTGGTATTGCCCGAGCGGCAAAAGAGGGACAGCAGGATCACTTTGATGCTGGAGAGCTGGGGGCGCTGACTCCGACCTACGCATCCCCTGAGATGCTTGACGGTGAGTTGCTGGCTGATCCCCGTGATGACATATATGCGCTTGGTTGTATCAGCTATGAACTTTTGACCGGTAAGCATCCTTTTCTGGATAAAGGAAAAAAGGTACCGGCGGATCAGGCCCGGGAACGCAATCTAAGCCCAACACCTGTTAAGGGCCTTAAACGCCAGCAATGGCGAGCATTGAAATCTGCCCTTGCTTTTGAATCGGATAAACGCACCGCAACAGTTGCTGAGTTTCTCGCTGATTTCCTGCCGCAACAGCGGGCTGCGGGGCTACTGGGCAAGTGGTATATCTGGCCTCTTGCAGCAACGGTGGTGTCTGCACTGGCTTATCTGCCGGCTCGTGATCTTTGGCAGCAGAAACAACTGGACGATCTTGCTGATGGATTGAAAAACGGTGACAAGGATGAAGTTCTAAAACTGCTGGTTGAGTTAGAACAGCTCCCTGAAGAGGAGCAGTTTAGCTATTTTAACGATGCCAGAGTTAAGCGTTCACTGACGCAGTTCTTTATTGGTCAGATGGATCATCAGGTAGATCAGGATCAGTACGCTGAGGCCGAGCGGGTCGCTCAGCGGGCGCTTTCGATCTATGAAGATTCGAGACGGTTATCTGACCAGAGAGAGCTGATCAGTAAGCGTAAAGCGGCACGATTGAATGAACTTAATGCCGAGCTGAATGGGCTGCTAGGACTATCTGATCCGGAATTTATCAATGCGATAGAGCAGTTTCCAGTGCTGTTCAAATCGATTGCGCGTGTTGATATTAAAAACCCGATGCTAACGGATGTCAGGGTGCCGGATCGGATGATTGCAGTGATTGAGGCGCTGGCGAAAGAAAACGCCTTTGAGCCGGCATCAGCAGTGTTGGCTATCGCTCAGCAAATGTATCCGGAGATGGCAGAGATAAGGGTCGCTAAAGAACAGCTTATGCAAAGGTTGCAGCAATCTGAGCGTGATACTGCAGTAAAAAGTCTCGTTGATGAGCTGGGAGAACTGGATAGCCTGGAAAGCACTGCACAGCTGGAGTCAAAAATTGATCTGCTCACCCAGTTAGCACTGTTAGCGCCTGATAATCCAGAGCTTGTAAAGGCGCGTGGCATTGCGGGGGCTTTGGTAGAGAAAGAGCTTAAGCCAATGACAGAACAGCGGAGTTGGTCAGAAGCCCGTGCGTTGCTGGCCCAGTATCAGCCTATCTTGGATCACTCACTGTTTAATCGGTTGTCCCAGTCTATTAATGATGGTCATCAGCAGCATGAAGCACATCTGACTGATGTACAGGATCAGATTTTCAAGTTGTTAGATAAGGGGCAGCCGGAACAGGCAGAAAGCTTGTTGTCCCAATTGCAATCGATGCCTGAGATTCAGCAACAAACTGCTGAACGTATCGGCAGAGTTTGGCTAAAACAGGCTCGAATTGCGCGTAGCCAGCAGCAATGGCAAGAGGCTCGTCAGTTACTGGCTAAAGCTTCGGAAGTAGGTGGTTCCTCTGATTTTGGTGTAACGCTTCGCGAGGAAACCGATCTGATTGACAGCAGCCAGGCTGCAGCCGAGTTGCAGACTGCGGAGCAACTCGCAGCCGAGCGGGCGCAACGGTTGTTAGGATACCAGAGCGAACTGCAGGCAGTGCTTCAGCAGCCTTTAGGCCAGGCTACGCTAGCAGATACTCAGGCATTGCTGGATCGGGTAGAGCAGCTGCAGCCGGATAGTCCTTTGCTCCAAAAAGTACCGGCTCAATTGGGCAGCCGTTATTTGTCTGATGCGGCCCGTTTAGCGGGAGCGGGCGATGCAAAGGTCGCACTGGAGATGCTAAACGCTTTCAGCAGCGTGTTCCCGGCGGATGAGAGGGTGCGTGAGCGTATCGGGGAATTGAAAAATCAAGTCTCAGAGCAGGATCAGAATGCTCGTTATCAGGCTTTAAAATCGGATGTATCCGCCCTTTTAGAGCAGATTGCTACTGATAACCATTGGGAAACAAAGCTGAAAAAACTGCTTGGCCAGCTTTCCGCGATGAATGCAGATGCTGCTGAAATGGCGGCCATTAAAACCCGTGTAGCACTCTCGTTGTCAGCAGAAGCTGAGCGTTTAAGTGCGGATAAGCGATTTGTCGATGCGCTTGGCGTGTTGGCGAAGGCTGAATCCTACGATAAAAATCTGGGCACCCTGGCCGGGTTGCGGCAACAGATCCAACAAGGTCAAAAAGCCTGGGAAGAAGAGAAAGAGACGCGACGCCAGCAGGCAGAAGTCGATGCTGTTAAACAGACTTTGCAAACCCAGCTAAAGGCAAATGATCTTAGCGGTGCCGAAAAAAGTCTGGCTCAACTTCAGGCCGCGGTGGGTGCTGATGATCCCTATATAGTGACCAGCGTTCACCCGGCCTTCGTTGATACCTATCTGCGGCTAGCTGATCAATTAGCACGTCAGTTCCGTCTGACGAAAGCTGCCGAATTGTTGGAAGGCGCTAAAAAGTACTCCGCGGATACCACGGTTATCGATGACAAAATCCAACAATACCTGCGTGATGCGAAACTCTGGCGGATCGGGCAAACCGTCCGGAGTATGAGCCATGATGGGCTCGTCAACGCACATGGCCTGTTAAAGGAAATTGAGGCTGAGTTAGAACCCGAAAGGGCAGAAAAACTTCACTCTGATTTGATTACCGCCGTTGTGAAACGGTTTGAGGAGCTCAAAACGAGTCAACCTGAGGCAGCAAACCGCTTATTGAAAAAAGCGCGCCAGTTATATCCTGACAAGTCGCAGTTGAGCTCACTGAATCTTGCTGCATCCACGATTAACACGCAGCCGGTGAAACCTGCTGTTGTAACGCCTAAACCGAAAACTGAGGAAAAGGATGAGGCGCCAGTTGTCGTTTCTCAGGCGCCAGCCACAACCGCTAAGCCACCTGTTGCAACAGCGCAAGGCAAAGCTTGCTCAGCTTCCTTAGCTGGTTTAGGCAGAAGTACGCGTGCAGTTTGTTATGACATGGTGTCTGCAGAGTCTCGAGCCCCTTATCTAGTGGTTGTGCCGGGTAACGGTGGTTCAGCTTTTGCGATCACGAAGTTTGAAGTCAGTATCGGTGAATACAATCAGTTCTGTCAGCAGACCGGCTGTAAGGTACGGGGTGGTAGCAGCAAATTACCTGTTACTGGGATCAGTGCCTCGCAGGCTAAACAGTACGCGAGCTGGCTTAGCCAAACGACTGGCCACCGCTACAGTTTGCCGACTTACCAACAATGGAAGCATGCTGCGTATTCTGCAGGCAAGCGACAGCCTAGTAACTATAACTGCCGCTTGATGCAGGGAAGTAAGATTCTGAAAGGCCATGGTCTTACTGCTGTTCGAACAGGTAAGGCGAATGGTTGGGGGCTGGTTAACTTCTTGGGGAACGCTCAGGAATGGGTGTCGAACGGCGGCCAAGTCATGGCTGCAGGTGGACACTATGCTGACCCAATGTCTTCCTGTTCTGTTGATCTGGTTCGTAGCGGTGGTGCCGACTCAAAAACCGGCTTCAGACTGGTTCGGGCGCTATAGGAGTATCGTATGAGTGTGACATTACTGACTCTCAGCCGTCATTATGCGGCAGGAAAATTATCCCGCAGTGCTTATCGCGAGAGCCGTCGAGCTTTGATTGACGGGCGCGACTTTGTCGCGGAAGAGCGGACGATGCCCGGTATATCTGCTCCAGTGGCTTCATCAGATCAGGAGTTGACGCTTGAGCTTACCCGGCCGGGATCTGGTATAGATTATGGCTTGGGCAGCGCAGAGCCCGGAATGATTTCACCCGAAGCTAAGCCGGATACAACAACCTTTAACCGGGGTGAAATCAAACCACCGGAAAGAGTGGCTAATCGTAAGGACAAAAAATCCTCGTCGCCACGGCTGTTAATCGGGATCAGCGCAGGTTGTGCGGTATTGTTCGCGGCCTTTCTGGCACTGTGGATGCTATTGGGCGAGCCTCAGGAGCATCCCGAGGTTGCTGTCCACTCTCCGGTTATTGAGTTGACAGAGGTGTTGTTGCACAACCCGGAATGGCGTATTGCTGATATTGCAGAATATCGTCAGGAGATCGAAGCGCAGAAGGAGCCGCTTTATCAGGTACAAAGAGAGTTACTGGAAACCGTCAATCTGTATCTTTCTGTACCCTCAGGTGAAGATAGTGAAGAGTTGCAGGAGCAGGTTCAGCTTTTAAGACAGGATCTGCAAGCCCTCAAAAAGGCTGGCTAAAGGAGAATAGAATCATGCCGAGCGCAGCACGTTTAGGAGATATTGGGTCGGGCCATGGCTGCTTCCCACCAACGCCAATTACTGCCGGAAGTGGTAATGTGATGACCAATGGCCGTCCGGCTGCCCGAGTGGGTGATCCGTTAGCGGCTCATGGTTGTCCGACATGCCCTCCTCATGGGCGGAATATTGCAGCAGGGTCTGGTACTGTTTTCATTAACGGTAAACCGGCTGCCAGGGTCGGGGACAGTATCAGTTGTGGAGGCTCTGTTGCGTCAGGTTCCGGAGACGTCATTATCGGCTAGGCATCAACCGCTATCAGATCAGGAGAAGGCCCTTTGTGCTGCTTTGTCTGAAATCTTCGTTGATAACGACGTTGATCTGGCTTCGGTGGCGGAGATCGCGATAGCCTTCCCTGTCGCTGAGGTTGAGAAAGCCTTTTTCGATTGGGTGGCGCCGGTTTGCGGACAAAACCTGCTGACACCTTTGCCACCTGTCTGGACCGGGTTTGATGAGAGCTGGTTGATAACGGAAATTGAAGAGGTCAGACAGCGTCCACTTGGGTTTTGGCAACCTCGCTGGCGCCGCTGGTGTTTTGCCAGTGATTGGCAAGCGCTGGCTAGTCTACTTCACGCGGGCGCAGATTAGGAATTCACGGTTGCCGTCACCACCTTTGATCGGGCTTTCGATATAGTGATCGATTACCAGTCCTAACGATTCACAATGTTCTTTGATCATTCTTTCTACCTGAGGGTAGAGCGATGGGTCTCTTACAATACCGCCACTGCCGATGCCTTCCTTACCAACCTCAAACTGTGGTTTCACCAGAGAGATCAGAGTTGCTCCATCTTTTAACAAAGGCACTAAGCTTGGCAATATCTTGGTCTGTGAGATAAAGGAGACATCCATTACGGCCAGATCGAAACCCTGATGATTTTGTGTGTGTTCACGCAGCGAATCGGGCAGATCGCGTGCGTTCATCCCTTCATAACAGCTAACCCGGTCGTCTTCGCGTAAGCGCGGAATCAGCTGATCGTGACCGACCTCAATACCGACAACATGCGTTGCACCTGCCTGAAGCAGGCAGTCTGTGAAGCCGCCGCTGCTCTGACCTACATCGATAGCGGTGATGCCCTTTACATCCAGTTGGGTAATCTCTAAGCCAGCTAGCAGTTTTAGTGCGCCTCTTGAGGCGTATTGGTCTGCTTCTCCTGGCGTGACTTCCAACTCTATATCTTCATCTACCTTTAAGCCGGGCTTGGTTAGAGTTTGCCAGCGGTTCTTGTACTGTCCTGACACACATTGCTCTTTGATCAGGCGCTGTGCGTGTGTGCGTGACTGACATAGACCACGTTCGACCAGTAACAAATCCAAGCGTTGCATAAGGGACAGGAGTCTCAATTAGGATGACGGTGCTGAATTATAGTGTGACAGCCGACATTGCGAAATGCCTGTTAATCAACGAAAATCAAACGCAAAGGCTCAGGGATCAGGCAGGCATGAAAAGAGTATCGTTGTTTGTTATCGGAAGTATGGTTTCTCTCCTGGCGGGAGTCAGTTCATCTGCCTTCGCTGTTAGCAAACAGGATCTGCGTGATTGCCAGCGCTATAACACGGCTTCGACGCGCGCCAGATGTGTTCAGGCGTTAAAGAATCCGTCGCTACGTAAGGCGAAGATTAACTGTCGTTCTGACCTTGGTTGCTGGGTGAATTTGCATCGTAAAGACGCTCAGTATCATTGCAAAACAGCCTTTGCCCGTGCGTTACAGTGGAGTAAAGACTGGGGGAAAGTGTGGGGGCCAGGTGACAAAATGACCCACGCCGATTGGAAATCTCAGGGTGCTGGGACTTTGTTTTTCTATCGGGATGAAGACGCTGTTCGCATCAGCTGTATTTTTAACCCGTCTATACCGCAGAGAGTTAATATCTCTTATGGTGTGGCATCACCTTATCAACCGGGCGTGAAGCTGAGTAAGCTGCCATCGCCCGATATTCGTCTTGATCCTTATCCAGCCGGTGCTGGCGATTAGATCGTTTCCGGCCAGAAGTTGCTTGCGGAAAAGCCGTTGATCACGCCTTTGTCCGCTTTAGCGACGGCATTATGCGCATGCAGACTTTCCTGGTGTTCAACTGTGAGAACGAAGTCTGAATAGTTACCTGCATTCAATAAACGTTTCAGGCGTCTCGCTGCATCTTCGCAGAACATCAGGTTGGTGCCGTTAAGGCGTGCAAACTCCTGTTCATCGATTCGTTTAACCGCAGTTTGTACCGGGGTCTGCAAAGCGTTTTCGATCTGATCGATCAAAGACTCAATCGCAAATGTTGTTTCGTCTTTATTCAGGCGAACCCGAACAATAGCTAGGCTTCGTTGGCTATGAGGGGTTGCAACCGAACCGCCTGAGCTCTTTAACCATTCGGCTATTTCTGTCTGATCAGGTGTCTGATCTGAAAATTTCTCTATGAAGGCTTCTGCCAATAACTGTCTTGATAAAGCGGCTGAGCAGGGGCAGGTCGATGAGTAGGGGACTGTGACCTGCAGTTCGGTCTGTGTGCCTTCCGGTGTGATTTGGCAGTTAATCTCAACCGGATACTCTTTCCAGCCTCGCTGGTCAGATAACAGTGCCGGGCGTTCTAATGGCAGAGAAAAGCGCAGTCTGATCTGACAGCTGCTGCTAATTGCATTATGGCTTTGCAGGCAGTCCTGCAGGACTGTCGTAACTTTCTCTATCGACAGTGGCTGTTCAGTCAGTTGAATATGGAGTGCTTGGTAGAGGCGGGACATATGGATGCCCTTTGCCATTGGGTCTGTCAGGTCAACATAGATAGATGCGAGAGCACTGACGGCCTGAGCACCATTGCTGGTCGGTACAGTCAGAGGCACGCTGATACCGGACATACCAACCTTTTCGAGGCTAAGGGGGATGTGATCAGCGGCGTCTTTTGCGATGTCGGGTAAAGGGATCTGAGCGGTCATGTCTCATTATTAGTATGTTATAAAGTAACAATAATATAGTTCTGCTGTTGAGATTCAAGTCTGTGGGCAAGAAACGGTAGTGGTTTAAAGTCGCTGGAAAGAGGGGAAAGAGCGCCAGAGCAGAATCTCTGGCGCTATTGGTCAGGCAGCAGCTTTGGACATGCTGTCTTGCTTGACCCTGAACACAATGACGTAGAGTACCGGAACAACGATTAGCGTCAGGATACTGGCGAAGGTCAGCCCCGCCATTATAGTCACCGCCATACCGATGAAGAAATCGTCTACCAGCAACGGGATCATACCTAATACGGTGGTACCTGCAGCCATAGCAACCGGACGGGATCTGGATACGGCAGCATCAAGTACCGCGGTCATAGGGGCTTTGCCCTCAGCCAGTTGAATATTGATCTCGTCGATCAGCACTATAGCGTTTTTAATCAGCATCCCGGTCAGGCTGAGGAAGCCTAGCAGTGGCATAAATCCGAAGGATTGCCCTGTTCCGAGAAGACCCGCAGTGACACCGACTAACGCCAAAGGTACCGTCAGCCAGATTATTAACGGGTGGCGTAGTGAGTTGAACAGTATGATAGTGATCAGAATCATCATTCCGAAGACCAGAGGCATCTTCGCAGCGAGTGGTTCCTGAGCGTTTTTGGAGTTCTCGTACTCCCCACCAAATTCCATCTGGTAGCCGGCAGGCACCTCTATCGCTTCCAACTTCGATTTAATCTTCTTGAATACCACAGACGCGTTTCCGCTGGCAGGCTCTGCGCCTACAGTAATGGTACGTTTGCGGTCCATCCGATGGATCTGGGCGTCTGACCAGCCGGTGTCAAAACCGTTCACTACCTGAGTGATAGGCACTGTTCGCTGATAGACCGGACTCCAGACCTGTAAATCCTGTATTTGAGCGATATCCAATCGCTCTGCTGCCGGTGCACGGGCGACAATCGGTATCAGGTCATCGTTTTCACGATATACACCGACACTGCTACCGGTAAAGTTAGTATTCAGCGCAGTATTCAGGTCTGAGCGGGTAATACCGGCAAACTGGCCTCGTGATTCAGAGTACACTGGGTGAACCACTTTAACCCTTTGTCGCCAGTCATCCCTTACCGCGATGGCACCCGCCTGACGGTAGATCTCTTTGGCTTGTTCTGACAATTGACGCAGCACCGTTATATCCGGGCCATTAAAGCGAACTTCTAGCGATGAACCACCGCCTGGGCCAAGTTTGAATTTTTCCATCTTAGGTTCGGCATCAGGGAAATTCTCGAACAGGTAGTTGCCATACTCTGCCATCATCTGGTCGATCTGCTGATAGTCCTTCACCCCAACGAGAATAAAACCATAACTACTGTTGGTCTTCTCTGCCGCATAGGTCAACAGGAAGCGCGGTGCACCAGCACCGATAAAGCTGCTGGTGGATTCAACACGCTCGTCGGCCAGTAGTTTATCTTCGATCTGCTGAACGTCCGCACGTGTCTGGCGGATGTCACTTCCTTCCGGCAACCAGTAATGCACCATGAATTTCGCCATGGTTGATTTTGGAAAGAAGCTTTGCTCGACATAGCCAAAACCGTACACGGCGGCAGCCAGCATACCGACCATCACTGTCATGGTTAGCCAACGAACTTTGATGCACCCGGTCAGGAAACGGCGGTAGATCCTGAAAACGGCTCCGTTATAGGCGTCTTCCGGATTACCGACAGTCTCGCCAGGTTTCGGGCCTTTCAGGAACATCACACAAAACAGCGGGGTAATCGTGATTGCTATGACCCAGCTAAGACCCAGTGAATAAAGGATGACTTGATAGAGTGAACGGGTGAATTCGCCAGTGGCGTCTTGTGATAAACCTATACCAGCAAATGCCAGTATGGCGATGACAGTCGCGCCAAACAGAGGCCACATCGTCTGGTTAACGACGGCCTTGGCTGCCTGAATACGGTCTTCACCTTGCTGAATACGTATTAACATCCCTTCGGTGACAACGATTGCATTATCGACCAACATACCGAGTGCGATAACCAAAGCTCCGAGAGAGATACGCTCCAGTGCTACACCGTTGAGCTTCATTAGAATGAAGGTTGCGACCACCGTAATTAACAAGATCGCACCGATCAGTAAGCCACTGCGTAACCCCATAAAGGCGAGCAGTACGACGATAACGATCGCAATGGCTTGGCCAAGACTAACGATGAAGTTATCTATCGCGGTCGTGACCATTTTCGGCTGCATATAGATTACGTGGCTTTCTAAACCGATCGGCGTATCGGCCTGAAGTTCTGCCATCCGTTTTTCCAGCTCAGTTCCCATAGTGACAACGTTGCCACCTGAGGCAGTGGATATGCCCAGTGATACGGCTGGCTGGCCGTTATAGAGCATGATGTTTTCTGCTGGTTCGATGTAGCTGCGGCTGACGGTAGCGACATCTTTCAGGTAGATCGGCTTAAGATTACTGCCGGTTGATGGACCACGCAGCAACAGGTTTTCAATATCGCTGACGGCATTGATACCACCGGTTGGCTCTATACGGATATAGTCGCGACCGCTTCTGACTTTACCTGCGGGTGATACCAGGTTCTGACGAGAAAGCAGGCTGTATACCTGATCCTGACTAATGCCTAGCTGAGCCAACCGGGCGCGGGATATCTCAACGAAGATCGCTTCCTGTTGCTCACCCCATAGGGATATTTTAGCGACGCCGTCGACCAGCAATAGCTCACGTTTCAGGTCATCTGCGTGATCCTGGAGTTCTTTGGCTGTAAAGCCATCACCGGTCAGGGCCAGTAATATCCCGAATACATCGCCGAAATCATCCCTGACCACCGGTTTGCTGACACCGGGTGGTAAGCGGGCTTCAACATCGTTGATCTTTCTGCGTAGCTGTTCCCAAACGGCTGGCAAGGTGTGTTTGTCGTACTTGTCCTGAATCTCGACGGTGATGATAGATAAACCGGCATAGGAGATGGAACTGACCTCTTTCAGCTGTTCCAGCTTCTGAATCTCGGTCTCAATAACTTCGGTAACTTCCTGTTCTACTTCAACTGGGGTCGCACCATCGTAGCGGGTGATCACCAGCGCTTCCTTGATGGTGAACTCAGGGTCTTCCAAACGGGAGAGGTTATTAAATGACAGCAGGCCACCAATCAGCAGCAGGGCTGTCATCACCAGCGTAACAGTGCGTTTCTGGATTGACGCTTCAGCAATATTCATCGCGCTTACTCCTGAGCGTCAGCCATCAGACGAACCTGCTGCTGCGGTTGCAGGTAATGTACGCCAGCTGTCACTATGCGTTCTCCGGCGGTTAATCCCTGAGTGACGAGAATCTGGTCTCTGCTAAGCTCGCCGATAGTGACGGCACGCTTTTCGACGGTGAGCTGGTCATTAATGATCCAGACAAACTGTTTGTCAGAGCCATCTTCTGCAGCGAATACCGCCGATACCGGTACCTCAAGCGGTGCATCCGGTGCCGGTTCTCCTTTTTCCTGAGCGAATACATTGACGGTCATGCCGGGCAGGACGGTAAAGTTCTCAGGGGAAGGCATGGTCAGGATATATTCGAAGGTCTGTGTTTCCTGATTCGCGCGGGTGGAATACTCTTTGATGCTCAGCGGGAACTGCTGACCAGGCAGGGCTTCCAGTTCTGCAAAGATATCTACATTGTCACTTGGGTCGGCACTGGTCTGGCCTGCAATCAGCGACTCTGGCACTTGAACGCTGATCTCAAGTTCGTTGTTGTTCTGTAGGCTCAAAACAGGTTTTTTAGCATTGATATCCTGGAAATTGTCGACGTAGATATCGCCGATGACTCCGTCAAAGGGAGCCGCTAATGAGGTATCGTTGAACGCCTTACGGGTTTTCTCGAGTTCAGACCTGGCGACCTGATAGGTGGTACGTAGCTGATCTAGTTGAGCTTTTGAAAGTAGCTTTTTCTTATAGATCTCCGAGCCACGGTTGTAGTCGGCTCGTGCCTTATTGAATTGGGCTTCAGCGGCTCTCAGGTTACTAGTGAAATCCTGTTGATTTATCTCAGCGAGTAACTGGCCCGCTTTGACCTGCTGGCCTTTCTTGATCGGTAACTTGTTGAGCACCCCTGAAACCTGGAAAGCCAGTTCCACTTTTTCTGCCGCTTCAATTCGGCCCGGGAAGTTACGTGTTTTGAGATTATCTGCAGGCGCCACCTCAATAGAGCGAACCGGCCTGATGACAGGGTCTGTCTCGACGGTGTCGGTTTCATTGCAACCGGTAAGAACCAATACAGCAGAAATACAGATTACACTGGAGATGAAATTTCGGGTGCTCATAGTCAATCGTCCATTGAGATGTTGTGTCGCCTGTTTAAGTCAGTGCTTTCTTGAAACAGGGTCTGCATACCTTTGCAGCTACCTGAGAGCACCTTTCTTAGGGAAGGTGCGATTAAGTCCTGCCGGCTCTCTGGTTTAGAGGATGACGCGGAATCGCGGCGGCGCTTTGCAGGCATGTCTAGACCTGTCAAAAAGCGCCAACAAAGAGTGCGCATCATCATCTAAACCCCAAAGGGCGAGGCCTGTAGCCTGCATCTACGTTGTTACACTTTTTGCTAAGGGCTACGGCCATTAGCTGCAAAGCGTGCCTAGTATATGCAGGCTACAGGTCTCGCAGAGAACGAGCGGGGCTTATTAGCACCTTCCCTTAGCATAGGCGACGAACTGCCATGTAGTATAACTGGTTAATCAGTATACAGATCTATACCGGAAACCTGATATAGCCAAGCTGCTCTTCTCCCGTTTCAGCTTTAATCCTTAGCGGGTATCAACTGACGCTACCCTCAAGTGCACTCAGTGAAACCTATGTGGTTTCACTGCTCAGATCGCTCGCATAAAGGGATATTGAACCGACACTTAAATCAGAGGAACCGGTTCATGAATGCTCCAATCACTACTACAACCGTTAACCGTGATGTTGCGGAACTCCCAGCGGTCAAAAAGTTTTGCAGCCATGATGGGGCGCAGCTGGCGTATCGTCACTGGTCCGCAGTCCGTCCAGGAAATAGCAGAAAGGCGGTAGTACTGTTCCATCGTGGGCATGAACATGGCGGCAGAATCAGCCACCTGGTCGATGAATTATTGATGCCGGAATGTGATTTCTTTGCTTGGGATATGCGCGGGCTGGGTGTTTCCGAAGGAACGCGCGGTTATGCAGAAGATATTGGTGAACTGATACGGGATATTGATGCCTTTGTTCGTCACATCACTTCCGAGTATCAGATTGCAACCTCTGATATATCACTGGTTGGGCAGAGTGTAGGGGCAGTGCTTGTGGCGGCCTATGTTCATGATTACGCGCCTGATATTCGCGCGATGGTGCTGGCTGCTCCGGCTTTCAAGGTAAACCTGTTTGTGCCATTTGCACGTCAGGGATTGGCACTCTGGCAACAGCTGCGCGGTACCTTCTTTGTTAATTCTTACGTTCGTCCTGAGATGCTGACCCGAGATTCTGAGCGTGTCGCTAGCTATAAGAATGATCCGCTGATCACGCGACCCATCGCCTCCAACATACTGCTTCAGCTATATGAAACTGGCGAACGTCTGGTTGAGGATGCTGCTGCTATACAGGTGCCGACACTGGTATTTGTATCCGGTGATGATTGGGTAGTGGACAAAGATCCGCAATATCGTTTTGCTGCGCGTTTAGGAGGCGCTGACAGTCGGTTGCTCGAACTACCAGGGTTTCGACATGACACTTTGGGAGAGGCTGAACGAGAACTGGCGATAGCTCCGCTCAGGGAGTTTCTTCAGCAGCAGTATGCCTACAGGAAGGCACCGAAAGAGTTACGACGAGCAGATCGCAATGGCTACTCTGCGGCAAAATATCATCAGTTGAGTCAACAGCCGGGTAGGTTCGCGAAGCTAAAATGGCGGGGAGTAAAAGTGGCAGTAAGAGCTGCGGCTAAGCTGTCCGATGGTTACAAACTGGGATTGAATACCGGCTTTGATTCAGGTGCAACACTGGATTATGTCTATCGCAATAAGGCTTCAGGTAAAACATTCATTGGCCGTTGGATTGACCGGTTATATCTCGACAATATTGGTTGGCAGGGCATACGCCAACGGAAAGTTCATCTGGAACAACTGATACAAGAGGCAATCGATCAGTTGGGGCATCAGCAAAACTCCGCCCGGATTATGGATATCGCAGCAGGGCATGGACGTTATCTGCTGGATGCTATTGAGCCTGTGCGCAATTCTATTGGTCATCTTCAGCTGCGTGATTTTAGTGAAGCTAATGTTGAGGCTTGCCAGCAACAGCTTGAGCAAAGAGGCCTGACATCAGTGGCTGAAGTGCTGCAAGCGGATGCGTTTGATTACCGGCTGCTAGTTGGTCTGGCTAAGCAACCAAATCTGGTTGTTGTCTCCGGGCTATATGAGTTGTTCTCGGATAACTGCCTGGTTGAGCGCTCATTGGCGGGCATTTCAGATCTGATCGAAGAGGGTGGCTACCTGATTTATACCAACCAGCCATGGCACCCCCAGCAGGAGCTGATCGCTCGTGGACTGACCAGCCATCGTGGCAATGAGCCCTGGGTGATGCGTTGCCGTAGTCAGGCGGAGATGGACCAGTTGGTCACCACTGCTGGTTTCACTAAGCAGGCACAGCTGACGGATCAGTGGGGCATATTTTCTGTCTCCATCGCCCGAAAGGTGACTGTCGATGCTGCATAACCTGAAGAGGCGGGCACTGCTGTGGCTCTGCCTGCTCGGGCCGACCTTCTTTCTCGGTTATGGTTGGATTAACGAACTGACAGCTCAGCGAGATGATGTTGGTTCGTTCGTATTTAGTTGGGAGTACTCAATCCCTTTCGTTGAATGGACCATCTGGCCCTACATGTCGATTGATCTGCTGTATGCCATTTCACTGTTTTGCTGCTGTTCTAAAATGGAGTTAGATCGACACTGTATGAGATTGTTGCTTGCAACTCTGGTCTCGCTAGTGTGTTTTCTGATCTGGCCGCTGCAGATGACCTTCGAAAGGCCTGAGACAGAGGGAATCAACGGAGCTCTCTTTGATCTGTTGAACGGTTTTGACCAGCCTTACAATCAGGCGCCTTCACTGCATATAAGCTTGCTTATGGTGATTTGGGCGCAGTTTAACCGGGTATTACAGAATCCTGCTGTGCGTTGGATATCGCACATCTGGATGTCTCTGATTGCGTTGTCGGTACTCACAACATGGCAGCACCACTTTATTGATATCGTCGGCGGTGCTGTAGTGGCCGTTTTAGTCTGTTACATAGTCCCAGTAACTGGTTGGAGAATAAAGTGCCAGCACTATGGTAAGCCTGGCGTGCATCAGGCTCTGATCTATCTAACCTTAGCGCTGGTTATGACGATGATTGCGTTGATAGTACAAGGTATGGCTTGGGGACTTTTATGGCCCGCTTTCAGTTGCTTGATGGTCGCGGCTGGTTATCTAGGTGTTGGTACTGAAATATTTCAGCGGGGTAGTTTGGCTGCAAATTGGGTCTTGGCACCCTATCGACTGGGTTGCTGGTTAAGTGCCAGACTTCTGGGTATCTGGTTCAGAGGCTATGCTGAGGTTCAGTCTGGTGTATGGATTGGTCCGGCACCAGGGACTAATACGATATTGCCCGAGCAGGTAACTCAGGTGCTGTCATTAGCGCCAGAGGTACCTGTTGCCGGAGTTCACCGGACACAAGTAGCGATGATGGATCTTGTGGCACCGGATAGTCAGACTCTAATAAGGGCGGTGGAGTGTCTCGAGGATATGTACAACCGAAATGGGGCTGTGTTGGTTCATTGTGCGCTCGGGTTATCGAGAAGTGCTCTAGTCATTCTGGCATGGCAGCTTAACCGGTGCCCGGCGGCAGATCCTCACGAAATGCTGAAGCGTTTGCAGCGTAAACGGCCTGGTGTTCGGCTATCGCCGGACCAGTTTGTACGACTGCGACAATACCAAGAAACCCTGTTAACGGCAGCGTAAATTATGATCGATTATCAAAGGGAAATTGTCGTTGCGGTGTTAGCACAGCGCAGATGGCTACTGGTCTCAAGCCACTTGATTCTGCTGTTATCGTTCTGGCAAGCATCAGCACCAAGCTATAGCGCAATGGCTTTGCTGCTATGGTTGGCCAGCCAGGTGTTTCATTTCCGGGTTGCTCTTGACCAAAAACTGCTAACATCACTGCCCGCAGATAAATCTGAGTTAAAGGCTTTTGATCATGGCCTTAAGTTCTGTTTTGGCCGTCAGATGCCTGTACCCACCTTAACACTGGAACAGCGCTGCAAGGGTATGTTACGCCTGTTTTGCTATTTCGCATCTGCCATCACCACTCAGCTTTTATTGCTGCTCGTCATCACTGTAACAGGGAGTACCGGATGATATCGGTTTACCAACTTAAATCAGCGTTTTCAGATCTGTTAAGGCCAATAACCCGAAGCTTGGCTAGTGCGGGCATCACTGCCAATCAAGTAACGATTGCAGCCCTGCTGGGGTCTTTGTTATTGCCGCTGTGTCTTTGGCTGACAGAGAACCCTCTTTGGTGGCTTGTTATGCCGATCTGGATGCTTATTCGCATGGCGCTGAACAATATCGACGGCATGCTGGCACGCGAACATGATATGGCGACTCCACTGGGAGCTATGTTGAATGAGATGGCAGATGTAATTTCTGACAGCGCATTGTTTTTTGCCTTTGCACTGATAGCGGGTGTAAATCAGCCTCTGCTGTTTACGGTGATCTTACTAGCTGTGATGAGTGAGATGATAGGCGTGGTTGCGCTGCAGATTGGAGCCAGTCGGCGTTATGACGGGCCTTCTGGTAAAAGCGACAGGGCCTTGTTTTTTGGTTTTATTGCGCTGTTGTACGGGATAGGTGTCGATCTTTCCGGCTGGATTAACATCTGTCTGATGATCATAGTCGTTTTGTTGGTAGTGACTATATTCAATCGTGGTCACAAAGCGCTGAGAGAAACTGCCAGATTGCGGGAGTAGCGCCCAGTTCTGGGGGATCTTCTTTAGTCATGGCGGGTCAGGCAATGAGCGGCCAGATATTCAAACTGCTGGCCGACCTGCTGTATAAAATCGCTACGATCATCACCGAGCGGAATTTCGGAGCCAATAACAACATCACAGTTGTAAGGTAACAGCAGTGCTGTGCCTTTTGGTAACGCCATTCCCAGTCCATGCAGCATGATCGGGATGACGGGTATCTCAGGGCGGTCTTTCAGCAGATGAAAGGTACCCGTCTTTAATTTGCCGAGTTGCTCGGCCTTACCTCGGCTACCTTCTGGATAGATGATCAGTATCTGTTCATCTGAAAGTGCCTGATGACATTGGTTAAAAAGGTCCCGATGCATGCCCGAGCGTGCCAGTGGAATGATGCCGATGACATTGAGGGCGAACCAAGCCAGGTAGCGGTTTTTCAGGAAATAGTCGGCGGCGGCAACAGGGCGCACGCGATGGATCTGGCGTAAAGGGAAGAGTGACATTAGTACCAGAGTATCCAGATGGCTATTATGGTTTGCCAGAATAACGGCAGCCCCTTTGTTTGGTAGGCCGGGTTTGTTACGAATGTTCAAACCCAGAACCAGATAGGTGAGTGGCTTTGCGATCAGCCCGAAAAAACAGAGTTTGAGTATGCGATTTAACATCTGAAATACCCTTAATAGTGTAGGTAGTAGGTCAGGTGAAAGAACACCGGAGCGCTGAACATCAGGCTGTCCAGTCGATCAAGTAAGCCACCGTGTCCAGGAATAAGTTGGCTGCAATCCTTAATTTGCAGGTCCCGTTTCACAGCACTCAGTACCAGATCACCAAAAAATCCGGTGATCGCGATCATTGCTGCTGCCAGTAAACCTTGTGGAATGGTCAGCGGAGTGAGTTGTGGAGCAAGCAGAGCACCGATGATGGTTGTGGTTACTAAACCGCCCCAGAAACCTGCCTGCGTTTTGTTTGGGCTGACCTTTGGTGCAATAGGGCGCTTGCCAACTGTTTTTCCCCAGCAGAATTGGGCGACATCGTTAAACTGGGTTAACACAATTAGATACAGCACCAACCCAATTGCCCCGGCATCGCTGTTCTTGACGGGCAGTACCAGCAGATAAGCGATATGGCTGATCGAGAAAACTGTCAGCATCAGTGCCCAATGAATGACACCAGCAGAGCGTATGAATCCTTTGGTTTCACCTAGCAGTACCAAACGGGCAGCGAGGAAAAGGAACAGGTAGACAGGGATAAAGATGATGAACATTCCATACCAGCCTTGAGCCACCCAAAGGTACTGAAAAGGAATCGCGATATATGCCCAGAACAGGGCGCGGCGGTCGGTCAATCGTACCGGAACAATTGAAATAAACTCTTTCAGTGCCATAAAACTGAGAAAGCCAAACAATAGTAGCGCGCTGGTTTGGTTGATTGATAATGCGGCGAAGACCACTGCACACATCAACCACCAACTGCGAGTACGAAGCCACAGTTCATGGCTGGGAGAGGTTTTCTTATGGCAGCCCTTAAACCAACAAACAGCAGAAGCAAATAGCAGCAGCGCCGCAACACTGAGCATTAATAAAAGGCTGTTGAAAGGGATATTAAGCATGATCAGGTTCACCAGGTTGGAAATGGTAGGTACCTGATCGATATTGGCGTTAGTCTGATCGAACAGCGATCTATTTAGATCGGGTGTTACGTCAGCGAACGGAAGGTTGCATTATCTGCAACCTTCCCTGGTTTGAAGCCTCTCTAGCGAGCTAATGCTTTGCCCTTGCGAAGATACTGTTGGTACTCGGCTTCTGGTACAAGGCGGCCACCGGTCGTCCAGATGACATGTGTCGCTTCGGTAGCAGTATCTGGCTTAGCTGCGACCAGCCGGGCAGGGCAGCCGATTGCAGCAGCGGCAGAAGGCTCGATTCTAAGACCTTCCAGCTGCTGTATCTTGGCAAGATCCTGATACATTGTGTTGTCATCGACGGTAAATACGCCAGAGAGTATCTCCCTGATCTGGCTGCAGACCCATTCTGAAGCTGTGCTGACCGCTAATCCGTCGGCTTCTGTGTCCACCTGTAAACCCACATCATAGACCGGCGGTGTTGATGGATCGGCGATTCCCATTAGCACACAGGGGGCTTGTGTTGGCTCAGCAAAATATACCTGAACATCAGCGCCAAAAATTTGCTTCAGGCCGAAGTTCACGCCACCTGGAGCACCGCCAACACCGCAAGGTATATAGACGATCAGAGGGTGCTTTTCGTCAACGGTTATCTGTGCTTGCTCCAGCTGATTTTTCAGACGTAATGCAGCAACCGCATAGCCGAGATAGAGGCGAGGGGAGTTTTCATCATCGATGAAATATCCCTTTGGATCCTGCAGACACTCCTCACGCCCGGCTGCGACTGCAGCGGTGTAATCGGTATCATGCTCAACGACTATTGCACCGCGGGTTCGAAGCAGATCTTTCTTCCACTGCCTCGCTTCAGTAGACATATGCACGGTTACTTTGAAACCGATTGCTGCAGAGATAGTGCCGATGCTAAGACCGAGATTACCGGTGCTGCCGACCGCGATACTATAACCGGCAAAAAACGCCTTAGCTTCATCGGTCGCCAGTTTTCTATAGTCATCGTCGAGACTGTTCAGTAAGCCGTGCTCTAGAGCCAGATCTTCTGCGTGGCAGAGTACTTCATAAATGCCACCACGTGCTTTTACACTACCAGCAACGGCCAGGGAGTGATCAGCTTTGACTAACAGTGTTCCTGATAGGGCTTGCTCCTGTTGCAGGGAGGGAACTGGTATCAGAGCGGACTCGATAATGCCGCTGTTTTCCTCCAGCTGATCCGGGAACAACTTAGCCAGAAGAGGCGCGAAGCGTTGCAGTCGCTCTGAAGCGTCTTCAATATCGCTCAACTTGAGGTCTAGTGAGGACATATCAGCCTCAGGCAAGTAAAACGGGTTTTGCCAAAGCAATGGCGTTGCAGCTGATAGCTGTTCGCTGAGGTTGGAATCAATAGTCATAGATCGCTCTGTTCATCAGTTCTGTCATTGGCATTTTGACGGCACTGTAGAACAGCGACAAACCATGTTTTATAAAGGACCCTTTAGTTCAGCTAAAGGCTTGGTGGTTGCTGTGCGGCTACTGCGAATAGTATTGCGGCCAGAGCCTTTGGCCAGGTAGAGGCAGCGGTCGGTCAGGTCGAGTAGTTCTTGTGCTGATCGTTGGTTAGGCAGATCGACACCTAATACGCCTATTGAGACTGTAACCCGGTCATGACAGGGTGATTTTTGATGTGGAATGTTCGCTTCTATGACACGCGTCCGTAACACGTGAGCTTTGTTCAAGGCCGCTTCGAGATCCGTGTCAGGTAACACTACAACGAACTCTTCGCCGCCATAGCGGGCACAGGTATCAATACTGCGCTGAAACTCCTGCTGGATCAGTTTAGCAATCTGCATTAAGCAGCGATCTCCCGCAATATGACCATAGAAATCGTTGTACTGCTTAAAAAAGTCTATATCCAACATCACCATCGCCAGTGGCGTGTGGTGCTGTTTCTGTTGGTTTACTGCCAATAACAGTTGTTCATCGAGAAAGCGCCGGTTATAGAGGCCGGTGAGGCTGTCTACTTTCGACAGCTGTTGAACCTGGCGGACGTAATCACGCAGTGTCTTGAGTGCTTTTAGCATTTCGCCGATCTCATTGCGGTCAAATGCTGGTAACTCTGTTTCAGTATCCCCTTGTGAGATCCTGATCATCGCTTTCCTGGTTGCCAGTAATGGACTGATCACAGCACGCATGAGCGTAAGCCAGGCTATTGTGGCTGAGATCACAAAGCCGCTACTGAGTCCTAACACCATTTGCCATTTATAGCGATCGATTGATCTGTTCAGTGCGTGAGTGTTTTGTTGGATAACGTTATTTAGCGCGAAGGTTCTTTTCTCCGCCTGCTGTTCTACTGTGGCTGCAAGCCTGCTGTGTCTCTGCAGTTGGCGGTCAAAGGTTGAAGCCAGGCGAAGCTGCTGCCGCTGCAATGACACTAAGCTGTTTTTGCTGCTGACCAGTGGCGTTAGCTGCTCCAGCCATCGAGCGACATGTGGCTTTAGCGCTGCCGGGATCCGCGTCGATATGCTAAGAATGGTGTTCTGCTGCTGTAGCTGTTGGCGCATCAACTGGTTTAATGCCGCACTCTGTTTTACCGATTCTGTTTGAAGTAGCAGCGTCATTAAATCAGCGGCAGCGATATAGAGATGAAAGAGTCCATCTGGATTACTGCTGTCCAACAACGGACGTTGATCGCGATTGAGATCCTCAGAGCCCGGAATCAGCAGCGGTCTGAGGTGTCGATTAAAGTGCCATTGGCTCTCGACTAATCGGGCAAGCTGTTGTTGTTTCTTCTGTCTGATCTGAAACAGGTCTTTGCTCAGTTGTTGCAGCAGGCTGATATCCTGAAGGAGATGCTGAATCGCCTGGGCTTCAGAAACACTGGCGTTGTTCTTGCCAGTCTCGTCAGCTTCAAGCTGCTGAGTTTTTAGCAGAAGTTCTAGCCAGGTACTTTGTAGTGACTGAATAATGCGGTGGCGTTCATCATCCGCCGGGTGACGTTTCAGTTGTTCCAGTAAGACCCTTATTTCACTGCTGTCGCGGGTGATGATTAGCGTTTGTTCGAGATCAGATACAGTGTGTTGAGTAACCTCTACCAGAGTTGTTTGTAACTGTTTGAATAAAGACAAACCGAAGAAAATCGCGCTGGCAGCGCTGATCGCAAACACTGCCAGGGCTAAGGCTATCTTGGCTTTTATACCCAGATGACTACGGAACATCTTCCGGCTCTATCGTACCGACCTGGCCATTGCGGTTCTGCAGTTCTTTTAGCTTTGTTTGCAGGTTTTCCTGCAGCTGTTTGATGTCGGTATCGGGTTGGCTCATCAGATAGCTGCTGCGCATCAATTCTGGATAGATTTCACCCATAGCGGTGCTGTTGAAGTGACCGATAGAATCGATCTTTCCTGACCAATTAAGGTGAGACTGGTGGCTTTGAATCAGAGCACCAAAAAGATGACGATTGTTGCTGTCCTGTCCGAGGGTAAGGCTTACATCCATCCTGCATGGACTGCCACCGCTGCGGGCGTAGGCCATTTGCGCCTTATAGGAACCGATATATTTCAACAACCAGTATGCGGCTTCTGGGTTTTTGCTGTCGTAAGCAACAGCCATAGAGTAAGCACCGGTATAGGGGTGGCCCAGAGGAACCGGGGCTATTCCAATACTGGCCCCGGCTATGTTGTCCTCAACCTTGAATGAGATTGGCCATTGGTTGTTATAGGCAAAAGGCCACATAGCCACGTGACCGCTGGCAAAGGCGTTGGCTGATTCCCTGAAGGCCCAGTTTTCATCAACTGGGTGAGCATATTGCAGTAAATCCCGATAGGTTTCAGCGACTTCCAAAACGATATCGCTGTCAGCTTCTATCCGAAAACCATGTAACTGATTTTGCGAACTGTAAAGTGGGCTTAGCCAGCGGCCTCCTTTGCCCCATATCATCGCCGAAAATTCGTCGTTGATATGGGGTTTTAATCCGCCCATCAGCGCAATACCCCAGAATGGTTGGTCGAGGGCTTTACCAGCAAGTGTGTCGCCGGCTTTACGGGTAAAGAAGTGGGCCGTATCTTTTAACTGTTGCAGTGTCTTGGGTGGAGCTAGCGGATAACCAAATTGCTCTGCAAAGTCGGCTTGTTCCTGTGGGTGCTCGAACAGGTCGGCTCTGTAATGGTTGCCCATGATGTAGTTGTTCCAGGGCACCGAATGATATTCATTTTGATAGGACAGAATATCAAGCAGTGCAGGATAAAACGGGGACAGGTAATCCAGCATGCCCTGTTCACCCTCAGGGTCGTGTTGCTTGGCTAATTCCAGCAGCGGCACTGTAAAGCCGTTAGCAGCCCATTCTTTCGCCCAGCCCGCTTCCAGTGCCAGTAGGTCATACTGACCCAAGCCACGGGTCATGGCGTCCTGCTGGGTACTGTACATCTGTCCGAGTTCCATAGTGACCAGATTGACTTCGACGCCGGTGGCCCGGGTGAAATCCGGTAACATCTGTTGTTCCAGATGGTTAGCCCATAAGCCGGTCTCCACCACCATTGTGATCGGTTTCTTATTGTCTAACTTTGGAATATCTGAGAGAGCGAAGTAGCCATCCTCGCTGGCAGGAGAGGAAACAGAGAAAATGAGAACGGCTATCAATGAACTACATCGGACCTTTACCGAACTGATCAGGCTTTCAAATCTCATGGCTACCGGCATCCCTGTTGTTTTGTTATTGTGGCCGCATGTTTTTTGGCTACTACCTAAGCACTGTCTAATACAGGTTACACTTTTTTCTTGGCTCTGATAGTGAAGCAGCTCGTTATTTAGCACAAATATAACGCATCAAATGTGAACGCCAGCTAACTCAATTTTGGTTCTTTTGACTGACTGGTCCGAACGGGGAATAACGAAGTGGTGAACGCTCAAATTTTGGCGGCGCTGAGAACCTTCAGTATCGCCGCGGAGCAAGGCAGCTTTACAGCCGCTGCTGGTGTGCTTTGTATTACTACTGGGGCGGTGAGTCAGCAGATAAAAGCGTTAGAACTCCAGTTGGGATGTCAGCTGTTTAACCGATTACCTCGTGGATTGGCATTAACTGCTGAAGGGGAACAGTTGTGGCGTTCGGTATCTCGGAACCTGAATGAGATCAGTCAGGCGGTTGAACAGCTGAAGCGAAATACAGTAGAAGGCCGTGTTCGGCTGCGTTCGATTCCCTCATTAGTTTATAAATGGCTGGTGCCAAGGCTGGGTGCTTTCCAGCAGCAGTATCCGGGAATTATGGTTGAGGCGCTGGCTGAAGAGTCCGTATTGCAGCTTAGCCAAAGCGATTTTGATCTAGCGATCGATTATGGCTTTGGTGAATATCCGGGATTTGAAGCCGAATTACTATTCGAAGAAAAACTGTTCCCGGTTGCAAGTCCTGATTATTGCCATGCGAGGGATTGGCAGAGCGATGATGTCTGGCAGGGCGTCACATTATTGCATGATTCTATGCCATGGCAGGGCGCAGCTGCCGATGCGGAATGGCGCTACTATCTGTCACAACTTGGTGTAGAGGTGCCGGCAGATCTTGGTGGACATCATTTTAATCGCGCCGATTTGGCTATTGAAGCTGCGTCGGCTGGATTGGGACTCGCATTGGCGCGAGGATCTTTAGTCGTTGAAGCGCTTGAGAGCGGTCGTTTGATAGCTCCTTTGCCAGCAGTAAGTTCCTGTTGCTCATACTATCTGATCAGGACAAAGGGTGGTGGTCTTACGCCAAGAGTTGAGGTGCTGCGGAGCTGGTTGTTGGCTCAGGCAAAAGGATAAGGGTTGGTTGCCCGTGAGCGTTAGCCCACGGGCTTGATAATCAGCTTCGTGGTTTAGAAGGGTCAATGGGGAGTTCTGATGACTCTTTAACCTCTTCCATCACGATATAGCTCTTGGAGTTCTTGACGCCAGGCAGTGTCAGTAGCATTTCACCGAGCAGCTCGCGGTATTCCGTCATATCGCTGATTCTGGCTTTGATCAGATAATCTGAGTCACCGGAGACCAGGTGACACTCCATAATATAAGGCAAAGATTCAACCGCACGATTGAAGCGCTCGAAAGCATCGGGTGACTGGTATGAGAGTGCTATCTCAACGAAGACCAGCATACCGTAGCCAAGAGCTTCAGGATTAATACGGGCATGGTAGCCTTCTATTAAGCCGTCTTTTTCGAGTCGTTTTACTCGCTCCATACAGGGGGTCGTCGATAGTCCGACACGATCTGCTAATTCTGTATAGGATATTCGACCTTCCTGTTGCAGGATGCGCATGATGTTCAGGTCAATTTTGTCCGTTTTGCGCTTTTTCTGTGTTTTCGTGTTCATCTGGGTTTTTTGGCTGATAATTTTCAATATTGCAAAATAATATCTGAATTATAGAGGAAAACGCAAAAATTTAATGCGGTTCCTGGAATATAATTTCGTCATATCGCAACCTGCTGGAAGCTGCGGTGAGCAGGCTTCCCGAAGACAAAATAATTATGAGGGCGACGTTATGCGAATTCTTGTTCTGGGCGGTGGTGTAGTTGGTGTTACAAACGCTTGGTATCTGGCGAAAGAAGGCCATCAGGTAACTCTGGTCGATCGCCAGCCTGGTGTCGCACTGGAAACTAGCTATGCAAATGCAGGGCAGGTTTCTCCTGGCTATTCTGCTCCTTGGGCGGCTCCGGGTATCCCGATGAAAGCCGTTAAATGGATGATGCAGGACCTTTCTCCTCTGATGATTCAGCCGAAACTGGACCCACAACTGTTCAAGTGGATGTCCCAGATGCTGGCGAACTGCTCGGAAGCTGCTTACCACGTTAATAAAGCTCGTATGGTACGTATTGCTGAGTATAGTCGCGACTGCCTCCGTGAGGCGCGTAATGAAATAGAAATTGATTACGAGCACCGTACCCAAGGCACCCTGCAGGTCTTCCGTACTCAGAAACAGGTTGATGATTCCGCGAAAGATATTGCTGTTCTGCGTGAAGCCGGTGTTGATTTTGAATCTCTTGACCGTGCTGGTTGTGTCGCTGCTGAGCCAGCACTGGGCCACGTACAGGACAAAATTGTTGGCGGTTTGCGTCTGCCGGGTGATGAAACCGGCGATTGCTTCAAATTCACTCAGGCTCTGGCGGAAGAGTGCCGCAAGATGGGTGTTGAGTTCCTGTTCAATACCGATATCAATGGCCTGATCCTCGGTGACGACGATATTGTCGGCGTCCAGACCTCAGCAGGAAAACTGGAAGCTGACAAATACGTTGTCGCAATGGGCAGCTACAGTCCTCAGCTGCTGGCTGCTGTAGGCATTAAAGTACCTGTTTACCCGGTTAAGGGTTACTCGCTGACGCTGCCGATTGTAGATGAATCCCGCGCGCCTGTATCAACGGTAATGGATGAGACTTACAAAATCGCCGTGACCCGTTTCGATGATCGTATCCGTGTGGGTGGTACTGCTGAACTGACCAGCTATGACCTGAGCTTGCCTGATAAACGCCGCGCTAATGTCGACTTTGTTGTTTCTGACCTCTTTGGTGGTGGTGGCGATCTGGCCAAGGCGGAGTTCTGGACCGGGCTGCGCCCAATGACGCCGGACGGTACTCCGATTCTGGGTGGTACACGCTACAAGAGCCTGTTCCTTAATACTGGCCATGGAACTCTGGGTTGGACCATGTCTCTGGGTTCCGGGAAGCTGGTTTCCGACATCGTATGCGGTAAGAAAACAGATATCGATCCTGAAGGGCTTGATGTCGCCCGCTATCCAAAGGCTTACGCCTGATCTGAACGATTTGCTCTCTGGTTGCAGTGCTGTCTGATGGCAGACTGCAGCTTTTCTCGGGTGCGCCTGGGTGCACCCGGTTTTTTTATCCTGAATGCTTGGCATTTGCGGGTAAAATGTGGATATTCAGCGTTCGCAACTTATTAGCAGCACATCGGTAGCCGCAGATTGGCCTGTCGAGTGATGTCTAACCCTCCTGCACAGCTAGGTTGCGAACGTGAATGTCTCCAACACAATCTAATAAGGATTAATGATGGCAAATCGTAGCATTATCAGCACCGACAAGGCTCCAGCAGCGATCGGTACCTATTCTCAGGCTGTTAAAGTTGGTAACACTGTTTATCTGTCCGGTCAGATCCCTCTGAACCCGGAAACTATGGAACTGGTGACTGAGTCTTTTGAAGCTCAGGCGGTGCAGGTATTTGAAAACCTGAAAGCTGTCGCTGAAGCGGCTAATGGCACGCTGGATGACTTCGTAAAAGTTACCATCCTGCTGTCCGATCTTTCTAACTTCGCGCAGGTTAACGAGACCATGGCGAAGTACTTCTCTGAGCCATACCCAGCCCGCGCTGCTTATGCAGTAAAAGAGCTGCCTAAAGGTGCAGACATTGAGATCGAAGCGGTAATGGTTACTGCTGAGTAATTGCTCAGCAACAGGAGGGTGTGATGTCGCGTGCAGCAGTAGCCGAGATTCGGCTAGACGCAATTCGAAGCAACTACCGTTTGGCGCTTGAGCTGGCGCCGGGCTCGCGGGCTTTGGCGGTAATTAAAGCCAACGCTTATGGTCATGGCGCAGTTCAGGTCGCTCAGGCGCTTGAAGGAGAGGCGGAAGCATTTGCTGTCGCCTGTATCGAAGAAGCGCTTGAGTTACGTGAGGCTGGCATTGTTGCTCCGGTCTTGTTACTGGAAGGTGTTTTTGAACCTTCTGAGTATCAGTTAGCTGCAGAGCATAACTTTTGGTTGGTGATCCATAGTGAACATCAACTGGAGTGGTTGTCCGAAGCAGAGCTCGACACCAGGCTTAATGTCTGGTTGAAGCTTGACTCGGGCATGCATCGCGTTGGCATCGCCCCGAGCCGCTATCAGGATTTATATCAGCAACTTAAGGCATTGCCGCAGGTTGCAGATATTGTCCTGATGACGCATTTTGCTTGCGCTGATGAATTGCAGCGTGAGTTTACTGCTGATCAGATTCGGCAGTTTGATGAAGTTGTGGCAGGTATTGATGCGCCACATAGCCTGGCCAATTCACCGGCTACTCTTGGTTGGCCAAAGGCGCGTCGGGAGTGGCTACGGCCTGGTCTGATGCTCTATGGGGCAACGCCTTTCGTTGAGCCACAGGAAAATGCAGCCCGCCTGCAGCCAGCGATGACGCTGGCGAGTGAGATTATTGCAGTTCGCGAGCTGGAAGAGGGCGACGCTGTTGGTTATGGGGCTGGATTTGTCTGTCAGCGGCCAACCCGTATCGCAACAGTTGCGATGGGCTATGGCGATGGATATCCACGCAGCGCACGTAACGGTACGCCGGTGGTTGTTAATGGCGAACGAGCACAGATTGCCGGTCGAGTTTCAATGGATATGATCACCATTGATATCACTGATCTGCCTGCTGAAGTCGGCGATCGGGTAGAATTCTGGGGTGAGCAGTTGCCTGTGGCGGAAGTTGCAGCTTGTTGTGACGCTATACCTTATACGCTGTTAACCGGGGTTACTCGCAGGGTGCGAATCAAGTACAGCTGATACGGGCTGGAAGGAATCTTAACGGGTTTTATGCTTTTTTAGATTCCTTCCATACTGGCTGTTGTGGAGTCACAGCCAGTTAACGTATGCTTGGTGCAAATACTATACTTCCGTATTATTCAGAATGCCTGCAGTTCTCCGGGTGAATCTGGTCTTCGTTGTATTCGTATTAAGCAGGAGCAGGGATGGTTAAGGCACTTAGGGCTTATTTGCCCGTTCTAATGGCGGCTGTGGCCGGAGGTTATTCCTTAAATCTCCACGCGGCTGATGTGACGCTCTATGCAGAGCGATATCCCCCCTATGTCTTTCACGGCAGTGATAAGGCTCGGCCAGGTCTCGATGTTGAGCTGGTTGTGCAGGCATTCGAACGTTCAGGTGTTGATGCAGATGTTCAGATGCGGCCGTGGAATCGGATCATGCGTAATGTTAAAAGCGGCGATGATGCAGGTGCTCTGACTTGTACTGATTCACCAAAACGGCGTGATTTTGTGCTGCTTTCTGCCCCCACCAGTCAACAGACGGTTGGTGTTGTCGGCAAGGCTGAGGAATCGCTCGGTGGGGTTCAAGTGATCAATGATTTACGTCAGTTCAGTACTGTTGCGGTGCGGGGTTATGCTACAAGTCAGCAGTTGATTGATCGGGATATTCCACACTTTCAGGCGGCAGATATGACGCAAGCGCTGAATCTCGTCGCTCGCCGGGACAAGCAGTTGTTCTATATCGGTTGGGAAGCTGCTGCTCAGGTAGCGATCGATATCGGTGTGCGTGACAGTATTCGTTTTTACCCACTTAGTGATGCGCCAACCAAAAATTTCCATATCTGTTTCAGTCGTCAATGGCCTGGAGTTGAACTGTTAAAACAGCAGTTCGACAGTGGATTGCGTGAGCTTCAGCAGGACGGTTCTGTTGATCAACTACGACAAAAATACGGACTATAGAGTCTGATGCCGGGAGGGTGTGTGTCGTGATCTTTGTCGGGTCGGCAGGCTGATGGGTTTATCCAGGGTGCGTTTGTTTAATCGACTGTCTGTGCGACAGGCGATCGCAACTGTGCTTGTCGCATTGGGCCTGGGCTTGGTTTTCGGGCTCGGTAAGTTGTACATCGAATTCCATCAGGACCTTGAGCGTAGCCATGAGCGCTTTCAGCAAACGTTGGAGATCGTTGAGACTACCGCCAGTGAGGCTGCTTATCGCCTGGATGAAGTGATGGCGATGCAGGTCGTGAGAGGCTTATTGGCCTATCCGGAAGTATTCTCTGCCAGTCTGATCGATGATACTGGAGCTGTATTGGCTCACACCCGGCATGTTCGTGAACAACCCTCCAGAGTGTTGTGGAGTCCTTATGGCAGCGTGCTGAACTACTCGTTGCGGCTGACGATTCAGTCAGAAGAAACGTTCGTTGGTGTACTTAAAATTGAGGTTGACGGTGAGTTATTGGCAGGGCAGCTTTGGCAGCGCTCGACCGAATACCTGCTGACCAATCTGATCCGTGATTTGGCACTTGGTTTTCTGTTGACCCTGGTGTTCTTCAGTATGGTCACCGCTCCACTCCAGCGTATTACCGAGCGTATCTTCAATCAGCGTTCTGGGCAGGATAACGAACCGCTGGAAGCGCCTGAGGGGCATCGCTTCAACGAGTTAGGCGTGATGGTCGAAGCTTTTAGAGAGCTGACCGCAGAGAAAGAACAGGCTCTGATTCTCGCCCGGGAGCGTGATCTTTACTCAAGGACCATTATTGATCAGGCTGGTGATGCGCTGTTGCTTTCGGACCCGGAAGGCAATGTGCTGGATCTTAACGAGCAAGCTTGCCGGATGCTGGGCTTTAAACGCGAACAGATGCTGCAGATGAGCCTGATCCAAATCCATGCGTACGACAGCTGGGATCGATTGAGTGAGGTGATCGGCACCTTGCAGCCGGGAGAACCTGAAACCTTTGAGTCGCTCTATCAGAGTGCTGAAGGTGATCATATCGCGGTTGAGTTGAGATTAATCAGAATTACCCTCGATCAGCATGTCAGAGTGCTGATTCTGGCGCGTGATATCCGCGAGCGGAAAGCGGCGGAGTTACGAATTAATCATCTTGCCTACTACGATGCTCTGACCAGTTTGCCCAATCGCCGACTGGTGCTGGACCGGCTTGAGCAGGCGGTCAGTCATTGCTTACACCATCAGCATGTGGGCGCGTTGTTGTTTATGGATCTCGACAGATTTAAGACGATCAATGACTCCCTTGGTCACGATGTTGGTGATCAGTTGTTAGTCGAAGTCGCACAGCGATTAACTGAAGTGTTGCAGGGGGATGGAACAGCGGCGAGGCTTGGCGGTGATGAGTTTGTGGTGTTGCTACCGGAGCTTGATAACCAGCAGGAATTGGCGGCTGAGATGGCTGGAGCGCTGGCGCAGCGCATTATGGCAAGATTAAGCGAGGCCTATTTGCTCGCCGGGCATCAGCTCTATGTGACCGCGAGTATCGGTATCACTATGTACCCAAATGCTGATAACAGTATCTCGGCATTGTTGAAACAGGCCGATACAGCGCTTTACCGGGCCAAAGAGAGTGGGCGTAATCTGTTTCGTTTCTATCAGCCAAGTATGCAGTTCGCGGCGGATGAACGGCTTGATCTGGAAAAAGGCTTGCACCGCGCGTTGCACGATGACGAGTTTGAGCTTTATTTTCAACCACAGATTTTGGCGAGTGGAGAGCTGGCTGGTGCTGAAGTGTTGCTGCGTTGGCAGGATCCGGAGCGCGGCCTGGTGATGCCGGGGCAGTTTATAAAAGTTGCCGAAGAGACTGGGCTCATTCTGAAACTTGGTAACTGGGTGCTTGAGCAGGCATGTCGGCAGTTGGCTAGTTGGCAGCAAAGTGGATTCCAGTTAGCGCGGCTTTCGGTAAATGTGAGTCCGGTTCAGTTCCAGCATAAGGAGTTTATCGATACGCTGACCACTTTGATTCAGCGTTATGAGGTTGATCCAACAAAGCTGGAGCTGGAGCTCACCGAAGAAACGCTGTTAAACAATGTTGAGCTGGTCGGCGAGAAAATGCAGAAAATCCGGGATCTTGGTGTCCATTTAGCACTGGATGATTTCGGTACCGGCTATTCATCACTGCGCTACCTGAAACACCTGCCGCTGAGCAGACTGAAGATTGATCGCTCCTTTGTGATGGATCTTGATAACGGGGAGGGTGATGAAGCTATTGTTAGAACCATCATTACCATGGCTGACAATCTTAAGCTTGAGTTGGTGGCAGAGGGCGTTGAAACAGAAACGCAGAAGGAGCGCCTGATCGCTATGGGTTGTGAGGTCTTTCAGGGATATCTTTATAGTAAACCTGTTCCCCTGGCCAGTTTCGAGCAGCGTTATCAGCTGCAACTATCCTGACCTCGAATCATCTGGCATACCTTCCTCAAGGCCCTCGAGATATGTTTATATCGAGGGCTATTCATAATTTCTCGTACTTAAAGATCCGGAGGGATAACGGATGAACTTTAAACGTAGCGATGCGGAGCTAAAGATACGTAAGGCGGCCTGGCAAGATTTTGCAGCGATATGGCCAATTCTGAAGACGATAGTGACGCAGTGCGATACTTACGCTTTTGATCCGGAAATGAGTCGGGACGACGGCTATGCAATCTGGATGTCACAGCCAGAGGTTACTTATGTAGCTGAGTCAGGTGGCAAAATTGTCGGCAGTTACTATCTGAAAGCGAACTTCTCTGGCCCTGGTGGGCATGTCTGCAATTGCGGTTATATTGTTGATGAGTCTTCCCGCGGGCAAGGCGTTGCTTCGGCATTATGTGAACACTCTCAGAAGGTAGCACGGGACCTTGATTACAAGGCGATGCAATTCAACTCTGTGGTCTCAACCAATGAAGGGGCTATCAGGCTGTGGCAGAAGCATGGTTTTGGCATCATAGGGACCGTGCCTTCAGCGTTTCAGCATCGTGAACAAGGGTTGGTTGATAGCTGTATCATGTACAAATGGTTGGAGCCGATTGAGGCTGAAGAGGTTGTCGAAGAGTAGCCTCTGCAGGGCCGAAGCCCTGCGAGCTGCTTGCTTATATCAGCAGGTTGGTCGCTGCTGCCGCCGCAGTCAATCGGATAAACCATTTCAGTTTCTCCATATTGATCTGTTGCAGGAAGTAGTAGCCGATTAGCATCCCGGTTAGCAGCATCGGCAGGGCTAGCAATGACAGCTTCAGAGTTTCTTCTGTTAGCAGTCCAAGTTGTAGAATAAAGGGGGCTTTTAAGCCATTGGCAAAGATAAAAAACCAGCTTCTGGTGCCGACAAACTGTTTTTTGCTGAGCCCACACTGCAACATGTATAGGCTAAGTAGTGGGCCTGCAGCGTTGGCAATAATGTTGGCGAAGCCCGCCGCAAGTCCGGTAAAAGCGCCGATAATCGGCTGATCTGGTTTGGCTTTAATCCAGCCAGAATCTGTTAACAGGCTGAATGCGAGCATTATCAAAATCAGCGCGCCTAATAGTTTTGAGAAATGCTGCTGTGGAATTTGGTCAAGCACCAGATAGCCTAGCATCAGGCCTGCTAGCAGTAACGGTAAAACCCTCGTCAGAAAGCGCCAGTCACAGTGTTGACGATAAAGTAGCAGCGCCGCTAAGTCTGCGACTATCAGTAGCGGGAGCATGATACCCAAAGCTGTAAGCCCCGGAAATGCAATGACCATCACTGGGACCGTGATGATCCCCATTCCACCGATGGATAGTTTGGAAAAGCCTGTCACCAGGGCGCTGAGTAACAGGCAGATCATGGCAAAGCTTGATAGGTCCAACAGCAGTTCTCCTAAATCTGAGCAGGCAGGTGCGTATCGCATCCAGATTGGTGCTCGTTATAGTTTCGAATTGTGTGGCCGGTCACATTTGGGATTATTTTAGAGAACTGCTATATCGAATGATAATGATATATATCGCTAATAATGAGCGTTTTTAGCGATCATCTTTGGTGGCGGCGCATACTTGATTCCGGCCATTCTCTTTTGCTCGATAGAGCGCCTTATCTGCAGATTCAAAGAATTGCTGGTAACTTTGTTCCGACTGAAGTTCGACAACGCCAAAGCTACAGGTGAGATTGTCGGTTACTGGAAAGCTGTGCTCGGCAATCACCACACGCAGTTTTTCTGCTAGATTTACCGCGCCACTTAGTGGCGTGCCGGGGCAGATGACCAGAAACTCTTCACCACCCCAGCGGCCGATTGTGTCCGTTTGTCGCACTGCTGCTGCAGCTATGCCTGCTAGCTCCAGCAGTACGCTGTCGCCAGCTTGATGGCCGTGGGCATCATTTATCTTTTTGAACAGATCGATATCAAACAGAATCAGGCTCAGGGGTTTTCCGGTACGGTGGTACTGGCGGAGTTCGTATTGGGTGACTTCATCCAAGCGAAGTCGATTGTTTAGTCCGGTTAACGTATCGGTAATTGAGAGGGTTTCCAGTGCCTTGCGGTCGCTTACATCACGTCCGATGACGGCAAATCCGTTTACTTGTTTCTCACTGTTGGCGACAGGGTCGATACTGGCTTCAATAAAGCGTTGTTGGCCATTGGCGTGGCGAAAGGATAGCTCTCCATGCCAGCTCTGACCATCCAGCATGGCCTCTTTAATAGTCGAGAGTGTTTGCTCCGAATTGGCTGGATGAAGCAAGGTTTTACATTTCGTACCCCTTATGACTTGCGCCTGATAGCCAAGTGCACTGCAAAAGCCAGTGGAGATATGGGTAAAGTGTCCCTGTAGGTCGACCTGGAAGCTTATTGTGTAACGGTCAACAATATCTGAGTACTGTTCGAGCTCCGCACGGGTAAGGCTCAGTTCTTCTGAGCGATGGCTGATCGTTTTTTTCAGTCCACGGTTGCGCCAGATTAGCAGCAGTACCACAAGCAGGGCGAGTGCTGACAGGGTGCCCCAGTAGGCGAGTATTTGATCTGGTTGTCTAAGTTGCTGCTGATAGTGCAGCCCCTTGATTGTACTGTCGGTTGGCACTAGCCCCTGTTCTTTGTAAATACTGGCGATGCGATTAAAGCGATTGAGGTTGATGTGGCCAAGCTCGATAAGTTCGGGGCGGATCATGCGGTAGGTTTGCTGTGCTTCGTATGTCAGAGCATTGATTGATTTCTGACTTTGGTAACGCTCTGAGATCCATTTGATCGCTTCCTTCGGATGATTCAGGGCATACTCCCAGCCCTTTAAGCTGGCTCGACGGAATGCCAGTACCGTATCTGGATACTGGGTTATAAATTCTTCGCTGGTAAATAGAATGTCGCCGTAGAAATCGATCCCGTAATTGGCTGGATTGATAATGTTAACCGGAAGGTTTCTAAGGGCCATCTCATATGGCTGATCGGTGATGTAGGCGGAAAATGCATCAACTTTTCCAGTGATCAGAGATTCAAGATCAAAGTTTTGTGGGACTACGGTAAAGTCGTCGGTAGTCATTCCTTGTTCATTAAACATAGCGACTATAACGGCATCGTCATAGTCCTTTATCATCATTACTTTTTTACCCCTAAGCTCGTCGGGGCCCAGTAGTTGCTTGCTGGCGAGGGTCAGAAGTACCAGTGGAGAGTGTTGGTAAATGGCGGCGAGGGCGACGACGGGCTTGCCCTGCAAGCGGTGCAGGATAAGGCTGGAGTCGCTGATGCCGAAATGTGCTTCGCCTGCGACAACCTGCTCTATAGGAGATGTTCCGAGTTCGCGTTGGCGGATCTCGACTGTCAGCCCCTCTTCCTGGTAGTAACCCATTTCCTTGGCGGCATAGAAACCGGCAAACTGGTATTGATTCAACCACTTGAGCTGGAGGATTAAGCGCTCGGGGGTTGCCTGTGCTGACGTTGCCAGCAGGCAAGGTATTAATAGTAGCGCATAGAGGTAGATTGCAAACCGGGTTCCAAACACAGTATGTCAGCCCGTTCATGTTCTGGTGGCATACCTGCCCGTCATCCATTGCTGAATCAAGAGTGCAACCTAAAGCATAACACCCGACCGTTTATTCCGCCTGAGAATGGTTGTGACAGAACAAAAAAAGGAGGCATAGATGCCTCCTTTTTCAGTCATATCAAGCGATTAGTTAGTCGCGGTTCTGCGGTTTACGCTTGCGATCGTGGCGCTTGCCACCGCCACCATTGCCACGGCGTGGGCCTTTGGCATTACGTGGGCGGTCACCACCGCGATCTCCACGGTCACTGCGACCGCCACGGGCAGGTTTCTGGTCCGCTGGCTGGATATTCAGACGCTGGCCGCAAACAAAAGTCTTCTTCAGTTTCTGTACTGCCCACTCTGGGATGTCGGCTGGCAGGTCAACAGTAGAGAAGCTATCGTAGATCTCAATCTGGCCAATGTAGTGAGCTTCCAGTTCCGCTTCGTTTGCGATAGCGCCAACAATATTACGTGGTGCAACGTCGTGCTGACGGCCAACGGAGATGATGAAGCGATTCATCTTAACGTCCGGGTATTCCTTCAGCTGTTTCGGACGCGGATCGAAATCTTTTGGACGAGGAGCACGATCTGGGCGCTCGCCGCGTTCTTTGCGTTCACGCGGAGGTGGCTCTTTCATCAGCAGCGGTGTATCACCCTGCAGTAGCATCGCCAGAGCAGAAGCGATACGCATTGGATCTGTATCGTGCTCTTCTTTGTACTCAGTCAGGATGTTTTCGTAGAAGTCCAGCTCATCCTTGTCCAGAGCATCGGTAATGCGCTGCATAAAGCGTTCTACACGCTTTTCGTTGATACTGCCGATAGAAGGCAGTTCCATCCGTTCAATTGGCTGGCGTGTCGCGTTTTCAATAGTGCGCAGCATGCGCTGTTCGCGAGGTGCAACAAACAGTATTGCTTCACCCTGACGGCCAGCACGTCCGGTACGACCGATTCGGTGTACATAAGATTCGGTATCGTATGGGATGTCGTAATTCAGCACATGGCTGATACGTTCTACATCCAGGCCACGCGCCACAACATCAGTTGCAACTAGAATATCTGTTTTGCCTGCTTTCAGTCGATCAACAGTACGCTCACGTTGCTGCTGTGACATATCGCCGTTCAGAGCTTCGGCAGCATAACCACGCGCAGAGAGTTTTTCAGCCAGCTCTTCGGTTGCGGACTTGGTACGCACGAACACCAGCATTGCATCGAACTGTTGTAGTTCCAGGATGCGGGTCAGTGCGTCCAGCTTATGCATACCGCTAACGCGCCAGTATTTCTGGGAAATAGTGGTAGCCGTTGCGGTTTGGCTTTTGATTTTGACTTCGCTGGCATCTTTCAGATAAGTCTGGGCAACGCGTTTAATCTGGGACGGCATAGTCGCAGAGAAAAGCGCGATCTGTCGTTCTTGCGGGGTGTGTTCAAGAATCCACTCAACGTCGTCGATAAAGCCCATGCGCAGCATCTCATCAGCTTCGTCCAGCACCAGAGATTTCAGAGTGTCCAGATTCAGCGAGCCACGGCGAATGTGGTCCATTACTCGACCCGGTGTACCGACGATAACCTGAGCACCGCGCTTCAGTTGGCGAAGCTGGGTATCATAGGCCTGGCCGCCGTAAATCGGCAGTACGTGGAAGTCTGGTAAATGCTTAGCGTAGGTCTGACAAGCTTCTGCTACCTGAATAGCCAGTTCGCGGGTTGGTGCCAGTACCAGCATCTGTGGCACGCGCGAGCGAGTGTCTAGACGTGAAAGGAGTGGCAAAGCAAATGCAGCTGTCTTACCGGTGCCGGTTTGAGCCATGCCCAGAAGATCCTTACCTTCTAGCAGGTAAGGAATACTGGCCGCCTGAATTGGTGAAGGGGTTTCATAACCCACTTCTTGTACGGCCTTAAGAACCTGGGGTGCCAGGCCAAGTTCGGCAAAACTCGGCAGACTATCGGCATTGGACATATATATTGGTACCTGTAATGTATTAGCGGATAAGGCAGCTGCGCTAACGTTGGGTCGGAAAAACGCGCCATTCTAGGGTCGGGAACGGCTTATGTCCAACAGCCTTTGCTGTAGACCTTATAAAACGAGATCCCGGGGGTATTTTAGCCAGCGCACTAATGCATTATCTTCAGGTACGCTCTGGCCATATTCGCGGTTATGCGACGTGATGAGCTGCTCTTGGCGCGCATTATACAACGAACAGGCATCGAATGACGAATGAACAATTAAAAGCTTTTATTGCAGTTGCGGAAACAGGGAGTTTTCGGGCAGCTGCTGTCCGGGTTTGTAAGACTCAGTCGACCGTCAGCGCTGCTGTTAAAGGGCTGGAGCAGGAGTTTGGTTTTCAACTGTTTAGTCGTGACAGTTATCGTCCGGCCCTGACCTCGGAAGGACGTGCTTTCTATCAGCAATCGGTGAAAGTGCTGGAGGGTGTTGATCAGTTGGCTCAGTTGGGACACCAGCTGGCGCAGCCCGAAACCGGAACGTTGAGTATTGCCATGGGTGGTATGTGCGCCTTGCCGTCGCTACTGGAGCGGTTACAACGTTTTATTAAGGATTACGCTCAGTTGAGTTTTACTATGACCACAGAGCATATGAGTGGTCTGCTAGAGCAGTTGGAAACTGAGCATGCTGATCTGGCCATAGGTCCCGAAGTCGGTCTTGATGAACACTATGAATTTATTGAGATCGCGGAAATTACCCAGATCTGTGTCGCAACGCCTGAATTTATAGATGGTCGGGTCGGCATTCAATTAAGCCAGCAGGAGATGCGTGAACGCGTCCACGTGCTGGTTTCCGATTCCGGTCGAGCGAATCCATTCAGTCACGTGAATGTTATCCCTGGTGGCTTGCACTGGTATGTTGATGACCAGTTGGTGAAAAAATCGATGATCAGTGCGGGTCTTGCCTGGGGCCGAATTCCAGCCCATCTGATAGAGACTGAACTATCGGCTGGTAGTTTGGTTCAGCTCAATATCGCTGACTTCGCCAATCGGAGTAAAGTTCCTATCTATTTAATAAGGCATCGTGAAAAACCACACTCGAGTATCGCCAGGCGTTTGTGGCAGCAGTTTGCTGCCTAACCGTTTAGTACATAGAGGGATAGGGTTGCAGATAGTCACTGGGCTGGCAAAATGGCTTCTTTTTGTTGCCGGGTGACCGATGCGAATTCTGTTATTGTCTGCGTATGATGCAGTCAGTCATGTCTACTGGCGCAAGGGGTTGGTAGAGAACTTCCCAGAGCATCAGTGGACAGTGTTGTCTCTGCCCGGTCGTCATTTTGCCTGGCGAATCAGAGGGAATAGCCTAAGTTGGGCGTTTAGTGAAAGAGATGTGCTGCAGCAATCCTATGATCTGATTATTGCGACTTCGATGACCGATCTGTCCGCCCTCAAGGGGATGGTTCCTGAACTGGCGGCTGTGCCAACGGTCGTTTACTTTCATGAAAATCAATTTGCCTATCCAGAATCAGAGCATCAGTTCGACAGTGTCGAAAGCCGCATTCTGAATCTCTACACTGCCTTAGCCGCTGATCAGATCGCTTTTAACTCCGAGTTTAACCGCCAAACCTTTCTGGATGGTGTAGCAGGCTTGTTGGCAAAGATGCCGGATCAGGTGCCGCCTGGGGTCGTTCAGCATTTACAGCGGTGTAGCCGGGTATTGCCGGTGCCGTTGGAGCAAAGATTGTTTTTGGAAAACGCAGAGGTGGCTGGGCCGCTGCAGCTGGTTTGGAATCACCGCTGGGAATATGACAAAGGTCCGGAGTTATTGTTAGCTGCTGTAAAGACGCTTAAAGGGCAGGGCGCGGAGTTCGTTTTGCATGTAGTCGGACAGCAGTTCACAAATATGCCGGCGGAGTTTGATCAGATTAAGGCACTTATTCCCGATCAGATAGGCCACTGGGGGTACATGCCTTCGGCAGAAGCTTACTACCAGCTATTGCAGCAGGCCGATGTTGTGCTGTCCACGGCGCATCATGACTATCAGGGTATAGCAGTGTTGGAAGGTGTTGCTGCGGGTTGCCTGCCATTGGTGCCTGATCGTCTGGCCTATCGCGAGCTTTTTCCGGAATACGCCCGGTATCATTCTGGTGGCGATAAAGAAACACGTGAGATGGTCAGGAGCATCACCTATCTGAGCAAAGCGAAAAAAGAAGGGGCCTTACCGGAGGCCCCGGATATCCGCTCTCTCAGTTGGTGCTCGCTGGCATCGGCATACCAAGAATTGATGATGGATGCATTTGATAGCCGCGGGAAATCAGTTTGAGCTATTGGTTAAGTAAAGCCATCGCCTGCTGATGAAGTTCAGGTGTTGCTGCCGCTAAAGCACAGCCATCCCAGTCTTCGCTGGTAAGAGGGTTGCCCTGCCAATCAGTGATGATCCCGCCAGCTTCTTCGATGACTGGGATGAGTGCCATCACATCATAAACCTTCAGGTCTGCTTCAACGATCAGGTCAACGTGGCCTGCTGCCAGTAAACCGTAGCTGTAGCAGTCACCACCAAAACGGCGCAGTTTCACGGCTTTCTCGACTCTGGCGAACTGAGCAGGCTGCTCACCGACAAACATATCCGGGTCTGTACAGTACAGCGTTGCCTGATCAATCGATTTCTGAGTTGAAACTGCACAGGGCTGACCATTGAACGTGACGCCATTGCCTGCCTCAGCAACCCAGCGATCACCAATCATTGGGATATCTATAATGCCCAGTTGCGGACGATTGTATTTCAACTGACAGATCAGCGTACCAAAGGTTGGCATGCCGGAGACAAATGCTCGGGTGCCATCAATCGGATCAATAACCCAGGTATATTCACTGCCTTGATCAACGTTGGCGTGCTCTTCACCAATGATATTGTGGTCAGGAAAATGATCTGCGAGCATCTGGCGCAACGCCGCTTCGGTATTCTGGTCGGCAATAGTCACAGGGCTGTCGTCAGCTTTATCTGCGATATTGAGCCCAGAGCGAAAATAGGGCGCGATCACCTCACGAGCGTGGTCAGCCATGGTTTCAGCCAGTTGCAGAGCGGTCAGATTCATATTGTTGCAAGTCCAGACGGTGAAAACTGGCTGCAATTCGACCAGAAGCGGCAATTGTTGGCAATGGCCTACTTAAAAAAAGTCGCTATTTCAGCTGCGCTTGTTTTCATGACTCATTCAGCAAACGCATTAAGAGCTTCTTCACGGTTTCCGGTTCGAATGGCTTATCGGTCATCGCATTGACCCCGGATTTAGCTACATTGGAAAGATGCGCATCATTAGCTTCAGAGGTCACCATCAGTACCGGTAGATGTGAGCAGATCGGAGAGTTGCGGATATACTCTGCCAGTTCGACGCCCGTGACCTCAGGCATGTTGTAGTCGGTAACTACCAGATCGAAAGTTTTCTGTTGCAGCAGTTCGATCGCCTCTGAGCCGTCGCAGGCTTGGGTCATATCAGTTACGCCCAGATTGGCTAATACCCGCATGACCGCTTTTCGCGCCATCCGGCTGTCATCAACGACCAGCACTCTGATGTTTTGGATATCGTAATAGTCCAGTTCTACTTCATCGCCGGAGAGCAGGTCGAGTGTCGAGTTAATCGCTGTACCTAAGTGTTCACGATTAAACGGCTTCGGCAGAATGGCGACAACACCGGATTGTTTGAATATCTCTAGTTGGTCACGGCGGTTTTCCGAAGAGATCAGCATAAATGGAAGATCCTCATAGGCGGGATCTGAACGCAGAATTTTGAGCAATTCGGTGGCAGATCCGTCTGGAAAGTAGAGGCTGCTGATTACCAGATCCGGTCTGACGGCCCTAATTCGGGTCAAGGCTTCTTGCTGGTTGCTGGCTTCGTCAATCGCGGTGATATCTTCAAGCTTAAGTTGCTTGGAGATCACTTTGCGCTGAATCGCGGATGGCTCAACCAATAAGATGTTCAGATCGCTTGCGAGTAGTGAATGCATACGGCCCTGCCATGAGTGATTAATCAGTTCAATCTATATCAGAAACAATAGTTGAATCAAAGCCATGGCTCAAATTTGCACCATAATGTGATAGCTGGTGGATGGCTATTCACAGGCGTATGATGCAGGCCAAACAGTAATCGTTTGGCGATTCAGACTCAACGGAGGCTTTTATGCGCAGGATCGCAGCTATTTTGTCCATCACTTTCAGTAGCTTCGCTATGGCGGAGAGCTCAGTATGGAAAGTGAGTCATGGCAGTTCTTATTTTTATCTGGCGGGCACTGTGCATGTGTTGCGTGCCACCGATTTTCCGCTTCCCCCGCAATTTGACCGTGCTTACGATGACGCCGATAAGCTGGCGTTTGAAACTGATATTGGCGTGCTAATGAATCCTGTCACTCAGGTGATGCTGATGAAGCAGCTGGCTCAACCGCAAGGCCGTACGCTGCAACAGCAACTTTCACCGGATACCTGGGCAGAGCTAAGCCAGCGAGCGGCAGCCTTCGGCTTGCCGGATGCGCAGCTGCAGGGAATGTCTGTTGCCGGGGTGTTCAGTGTGATGCTGGCGTTAGAATTAAGAAAAATGGGTGCTTCCGAAACAGGGGTCGATCAGCATTACTACGGCAAGGCGTATCGTGATCAAAAGCCAAGGCTCTCGCTAGAAAGCGTACAGGAGCAGCTAAAGTTTTTCAGTGAGATGGGTAAGGGGTATGAAGACGAATTTATCCGTCAGATGCTAGCTGACCTCGATCGTACTAGTGCCATGATGGTCGAACTGATAGATGCGTGGCGCACTGGTGATCAGCGAATAATGAAACAGTATGCTGTCGACGATATGAAGCGTGATTATCCGCAGATGTATCAGCAGATGTTAGTTGACCGGAATAATAACTGGATGAAACATATCGACGACTGGGCAGAGACCCCGGAGGTCGAACTGATACTGGTGGGTGCTGCACATCTAGTGGGGCCGGATGGTTTGCTTGAGCAGCTGAAATCAAGCGGGATGATGATTGAGCAACTACCCTGAATAATGTGCGGAAGCGATCTGTCGCGGTCGCATAGTGGATTGAGGGAACTGCCAAAGGAGAACTTGATGCTGGCAAACAGAATACTATTAATGGGATTAGATGATATGCCTGGGCAGGGAGCTAATCCGGGCGCCTCATCGCTGGCAGTCGCAAACAACATAGTGCCGTTATTTTGGTTGTTGGGGTTTAGTGAAGACAACCTTGCGTTATTGCCGCTGGATGAAGAAACCCCCGAAGGTTACCCAATACTGGTAGACCGTATCGATCATGTGGCTGAGCGTTTTTCTGGAAGATTGGATCGCTTCAGTGAGTTAATTGGTTTGGAGTGGCATTCATTATTCGACCAGTGGAAGTGTTTCCTTGATGAAACGGGCGAGCCTGTACTTGCGGTCGAAACATTTGAATACTGGCAGCAGTTTGATGACTCGGGTGCTTTGCTTAATCAACTCCAGGGTCAGCTCAGGGCGATTGATCATCTGATGCGTCAACCCATAGCAGATGCTGAGTCGTTACTGACGTTGTTGGGCCCGTGTGAGATGATTGATGAGCATCATCGTATCCATCCAACTGAGATTCAACTAGCAGGTTATGGCTGGAGCCAGTCATAACCTGCGATTCAATAGCCGTTAACTTGCCAGAGCTAACGGAGTGACACCCAGTTCGTTGCAATATTCTGGACTTATATCTGGCAGTTCAATTTCCGCCGCCTGTCTGAATAGATCGCTCGCGGTTGCCTGATTTAGCTCTACTTCGCGACACACCCAGCCACATGAACGGTCTTTGCGGCGGTATTCAATATAAAGAAACCAGGTATGACGATAGATACCGTTGTCATCTTTTCGTTTGCCAGCTGCTAGCCAGCAGTGAACAGGGCATTGATAAAGGTGATGACTGATAGAGCGCGGTTGTTTCCAGTGTTGACCGGAAGGAGCTTCTGCGTTGATCTCTTGAGCGCTTAGGGTGTGGGCTTCAAACATGCTGTGTTCTCATGGTTATGAGAACTGACGTATTGCGGGTTACCTGATTCGTTGCCGGTAAAGACCGCATCAGCGCAGTGCGCGTACCACCTTGCCCAGGTAGGCAGGTTGGCGAGGACGTCAGTCCTGCTCTTGATGCAAATATAGTCAGCCACCGACTCTATCGACTAAAGTATCTTAATGCAAGCGATTTATCATTCTTGGCCTGTGCTTAAAAGTAGAGCTCAAACTGTGGGGTATCGAAGCTGACAAACTCAAGTACTTCGTTGCGAGTGGCAATGACGAAGTGTCTGGGTTTCTCTGAGAACAGCAGTGGTGATTCTTTCGCCCAATTGCTATCGCTGACCATGAAGGTGCTGCTGTAGCGGGCAGCGTGGTCAGCTGGAAGAGCATCTCGTGCTGACCAATAATCCAGTAGATGGCCTTCATCGCAGTAGCGGAATGCTTCAACGCTTTCGACTATTAAGCGAAACCCGGTATCGTTATGGTGATCAATCAGCTCAGCCAGCAAAGCGGGTGATGTCGAGTCATTCTGACTATCCTGGGAGCCAGTAGCTCCATTCCTCTCATGACGGAGGCGGCGAATGCTAAGGTCTGACTGACTGATCGGGGTGTCCCATGGTAACAACGTCACGGGTGTACTCATGCTCTGTTCCTTCAGGCAGCCAGCATGACATTGGTCATGATGCGGGTCCGCCATTTTTGTTATTGTTGATGGTAATCAGCGACAATCGTTGAGCCAGTGTATGTTGAAGCTGTTGAAATTTCGATCAGTTTTTTGTCGCATAATGATCAATCGGGCGTTGCGAATAGCTGGTCTGATAGAGAATGGATATTTCTGCTGAACGGTCGGAGGACCTTTGTGACGTCAACAGTGAAGCTGTGTCTGCTTATATTAGTGACCGTACTGTCCTGGTGTTCGCCTGTTCTGGCTGATATTAATTTGGCCTCGCCACCAGAAGGGGCTATTGGCGAGCACCTGCGCTATTTTCAGGAAGCTGAAACTCCTCTCGGTTTTGAGCAAGCGGCAAAGCGCTTCGCTACACCGGTTCAAAAATCACAGTCTGATATCCTCAGCCTTGGCATTGGTGCGCCAGCCGTATGGTTACACTTTAGTGTTTGGAATCCCTCTTCCCGCGAGATGACCAGAGTGTTGCTGCTGGAAACCGCCTGGTTGGATAGCATCCAGGTCTGGTATCGGTTGCCGAGCGGAGACTTGGAGCAGGAGCTCAGTGGAGATCTGTATCCGTTTGATATGCGGGTTTCGAGCCAGCGTTATTACTCCTTCCAGCAAGATTTTCCTAGCGGGCGAACTGAGGTCTATCTGCGAGTGGCGACGGCTGATCCAATGGTGGTGCCGCTCTATCTTCAAAGTCCGGATCAAAGTCGACAGCGGGAATTAGCTGAAGGCTACTTTTATGGCGCGGTGTACGGTTTTCTGTTTGCGTTGCTCATTTACAACGCAGTGCTGTCATTTAGCCTTCGCAGTGGTCGTTACCTCTTTTACGCGCTTTATCTGGCTTGCTTCCTGATGATGAATGTTGCCTACAGTGGTCATGGTTTTATGTGGCTATGGGGAAGCTCGCTCGCCTGGCAGCAGTGGGGTAACCCGGTCTTAATGGTCGCTTATGGACTGTCAGGTCTAATCTTTGCCAGCCGCTTTCTGGAGGTCACTAAGCGAATGCCAAAGGTTGGACGGCTGATCAATCTGAGTTGTTTGTTACTGCCTTTGTTGCTGTTGTTCTGTTGGTTGTCGGGCCAGATCGTATTGGCGTTGTTGCTTGCGTTTGCCTTTGTTGTCGTTTTTACAGTTGCGATGATTATGCTTGGGGCGATATCACTGTGGCGCGGAGTGGTTGCGGCACGTTACTTTTTGCTGGCGTCGGTTTGCGCGATGGCAGGAGCAGTTGCGACAGCGCTAACGGTATGGGGGTGGGTTGGATATACGCGTCTAGGCTATCACGCCGTCGAGATAGGTATGTTGTTCGAGGCGGTCTTATTGGCACTGGCGTTATCACACCAATTCCGGGTCATTCAGGCCAAGCGAACCGAAGCAGAGCAGTTGGCAGAAGTTGATCAGCTAACGGGGCTGTATAACCGTCACGGCTTCGAGAAAGTAAGTTCTCATCTGTTTAGCACTGCTGCTCGTCACAGACGGGATATTGCTGTGATTCTGTTAGATATTGATTACTTTAAGGCGATTAACGACAGTTATGGTCATGTCACGGGCGACGAGGTGCTACGACAGGTCGCGGGAGTTATCGAGGAATCCTCTAGGGAGGGGGACGTTTGCATGCGTTGGGGTGGCGAGGAGTTTCTCATTCTGATGCCTGAAACCACACACACTGAGGCTGTGGCGCTCGCAGACCGGTTACGAAATATGGTGAGTCATACCGCCGTTGTACTTGAGGATACAACGCTGCACTTTACGGCAAGTTTTGGTGTGGCTCATCAAAGTGATGACAACGGTAGAATCGAACAGTTAATTAATCGCGCCGATTCAGCTTTGTATCAGGCCAAAGCTCAGGGGCGTAATCAGGTCTGTTGTCAGACGGCTGCAGTCCTGCCGTAGCCACTCAAGTGATGATTGACGAGGCTCTGCTTGACCGCCGGATTTTTCACAGTTATCTGCTCCCCGTCAGCCGGGAAGTGCAGATCTCTCAGTCTTGAAAGCCAAAAACGTGTAGCAGCGGCCAACTGCATCAATGGCAGGTAAAAGAGCTCATCGCTATTAAGTAATCGAGCGTTTTGATATTGACTGAGGATGTTCTGATGAATCTGTTCATCATATTGCAGCGTGGCTTCATCCCAGGACCAGGCATTCAGGGTGACCGCCAAATCATAGAGATAAGGTGCGGAGCAGGCGTGGTAGAAATCGATAATGCCGGTCAGACTATTGCCATCAAACATCGCATTGTCAGGGAATAGGTCTGCGTGAATCGGGCCGCTTGGCAGACGTTGCCATGGGAGTTCTCCACTTCTCATCAAGGCCGTTTGCAATAGGTCTCGTTCTTTTGATGCTAGATGTGGTTGTACTTTTGCACCGAGCTCCAGGCACCATTGTTGAATGTGAGTGTAGTGCTCTTGCGGCATAGTACTGGATGCCAGATGTGCTCTGGCCAGGGTCTCGCCGATGGTCAGCGCTTGTGCATGCGTTGGTCGGCTAACTGGTTTGCCGGCCAGTCTTTGCATGATAACAGCGGGTCGCTGATTTAGTGTGCGAAATGCTGAACCCTGGCAATCCCGGATTAGCTTTGCACAACGAATTCCTTGTTCAGTCAGTTGATCTACCAGGCCGAAGATAAAAGGAAGTTTGCATTCTTCCACAGACTCGACCAGTGTCAGTACAAACTCGCCCTTTGTTGTAGTGACAAAGTAATTTGTGTTTTCTACTCCTGCGCTGATCCCTTCGAACTCGACAAGCTGACCAATTTCATAAGACTCCAGGTGGCTTTCAAGTTCGGTTTGGCTGACAGGTGTGTATACGGACATGGCTGGATAATGCTCAGAGAGGAGGGCGTCAGCCCCCCGTTAGTGATTGGGTCAAACTGCGGTGGCGAGTTGGGTCTGGTCTAGCCAGCTCCATAACTGCTCAGCGGCGGACTGACGAACCAGAATCTGATAGTCAGCCATATCCTGCAGCGAAAGAATCTGCAGAGGTCGTCCGGTCAGTCGGCTAAGGCTCTCGTTTTTACGGATATCCGCTTCGCGATGGTAATCGGAGGTGTTGCTGCTGCTCAGCAGGTAATGAACGGCTGCTTCTGATAGCTGGGCACTAATTTCGTCATTCTGATTACGTTGCAGTTCAATATCGCGGCCAAAGCACTCCTGCAGACATTGGCTGACAGACGCAGAGCTACCGGGTGCAGGCAGTACCAACCAGCGGTCGTGATCAAGCCAGAGGATAGCCATTCTCGCCAGGCAGGAGATCCTGCTGACACTGAGCGGGTGAGGCACGGCCATCATTTCGCCTACTGCAATCAGTAGCGAGTGGTCTTCTGGATCTGCATCCAGTTGCAGATCACCAATAAATGGCTGCTCGCGCAGGATGACATTCTGAATATTACCGGCTGTATCGAGGCTGGTACGAAGTAACAAGTGAACCAGTGGATTGCTGGTGGCTGTAGCTTGTTGTGTCATATGGATATCCTCGATAAGCTCAGGCGATCTGTACGCCGCTTGCCTGAAGGTCTGCGTGATAAGATGAACGCACCATAGGGCCGCTGGCAACATTCTTGAAGCCCAGTTCATAGCCGATGGTTTCGTACTCTTTAAACTCTTCCGGCGTTACGTAGCGTTCAACAGCCAGATGGAACTTACTTGGCTGCAGGTACTGGCCGATAGTCACCATGTCGACGTTGTTACGACGCAGATCCTTCAGTACCTCAATTAGTTCCTCTTTGGTTTCGCCTAAGCCGACCATCAGCCCTGATTTAGTATCCACTTCAGGGTGCTGCTCTTTATAACGGCGTAGCAGTTCCAGTGACCATTCGTAATCAGCACCAGGGCGTGCTTTCTTATACAGTCTTGGTACTGTTTCCATGTTGTGGTTCAGTACGTCCGGCGCATTCAGCGCCAGTTTTTCCAGCGCACGATCCATCTTGCCGCGGAAATCTGGCACCAGAATCTCGACCGTCAGGCCCGGGTTTAGATCGCGAGCTTCGCGAACGCAGTTGGAAAAATGCTCGGCACCACCGTCTCGAAGATCGTCACGATCGACCGAGGTGATAACGACGTATTTGAGGCCCAGCTGTTGAATGGACTCAGCTACGTTACGAGGCTCTTCCTGATCAAGTTGCATTGGGCGTCCGTGAGCGACGTCACAGAATGGGCAGCGTCGAGTACAGATAGCACCCATCACCATAAAGGTTGCCGTTTTTTTGCTGAAACACTCTGCCAGATTCGGGCAGGAAGCCTCTTCACATACGGTGTGAAGTTTCAGGTCGCGCAGCTGCTTTTTGACTTTGTTTACATTGCCATTTGAGCGGGCGTCGATTCGAATCCACTCCGGTTTACGTAAGCGTTTACGTGCCGGATCTGGCTTCTCCTTCAGGCGGGACATTTTTGATTCGCCTTTCAGCTCTTTCAGCGGAATCAGTTCCATCAGCATACCTCTCAAGAATTCTGCATAGCCGGCTCAGGCCAGCAATTTCCGTATGTTCCGGCTATGCGGAATACTCCATCAGTGGGATGAAATGGCTCTGTGCGCTTGGCACACAGAGCCGGGACAGTGCTTAGCCGCGGTAGTAGCGCTGCTCGATAAATGGAGCACGAGCAACCGTCATCTCCATCTTCTTGCCGCGAACTTCTGCGTATACAACTGTATCCAGAGCAGCGTACTCAGTTGGTACGTAACCCATTGCAACAGGTGCGCCGATGGTAGGGCCGAAGCTGCCTGAAGTTACAGTACCGATCTTCTCGCCGTCAGCGTTGAACAGTTCAGCACCTTCACGGATAGGAGCGCGACCAGCAGCGATCAGGCCAACGCGCTTACGGGTGTAGTTCTTCTCAGCGATCTGCTGAAGAATGATGTCAGCGCCAGGGAAACCACCTGCGCGTTCGCCATCTGCGCGACGGATTTTAGAGATCGCCCAGATCAGGCTGCCTTCGATAGGTGTAGTGGTCTGGTCAAGATCGTGACCGTACAGGCACAGGCCTGATTCAAGACGCAGTGAGTCACGTGCGCCAAGACCGATGAATTCAACTTCGTCCTGAGCCAGCAGCAGGCGTGCCAGACGATCAGCATCAGCAGATGGTACAGAGATCTCGTAGCCGTCTTCGCCAGTGTAGCCAGAACGGCTTACCAGGCAGTCGATACCGTCGATAGAGATGGCGCGGGAGTCCATAAATACCAGTTCGTGTACGGATGGTTCGATACGACCCAGGGCTTCAGCTGCTTTAGGTCCCTGTAGAGCCAGCAGAGAGCGGTCTTCCAGTACTTCCAGCTCAATACCTTCGCCCAGATTTGCGCGCATGTGAGCGATGTCCTGCTCTTTGCATGCTGCGTTTACGACTACATAGATGTGGTCGCCATAGTTGGTGACCATCAGGTCATCCATGATGCCGCCTTTTTCGTTGGTGAACAGGGCATAGCGCTGTTTACCTGCTGGCAGATCGATAATGTCTACTGGTACCAGTTTTTCCAGTGCAGCTGCTGCGTTGTCACCGGTCAGTTTTACCTGACCCATGTGTGATACGTCGAACAGGCCGGCAGCTTCACGGGTGTGGAGATGCTCCTTCTTTACGCCCAGCGGATACTGTACCGGCATATCGTAGCCTGCGAATGGAACCATTTTGGCACCCAGTTCTACGTGCAGGTCATACAGCGCTGTTTTGTTCAGGTCAGCTGTTTGTTCAGCCATTTGTCTATCTCCACAAATTAAAAATTTTCTCGTGACCCTGAGGTCAGTATTCTTCAATCGTTCGCTGGCAGAGGAGGGCGCCAGAGAAGTGGGCTGTGGCAGACAGCGTCTGCACAGCCCGATTTGCCGGTGATTCGTCTTTTCAACCGGCAGGAGAGCACCCGAAGGTACTCTCCCTGTTCAATACTCGTGCTGCTGGGCACGAGCCAGACTGGTCGTATTAACGGTCAGCCTTTGCACCGTCAGCTACAGAGTCTTCTTTGCCAGCGAAGTAATCGCGGGTCAGTTTGAAGACTACTGGGCTCAGCAGTGCCAGTGCGATCAGGTTAGGAATCGCCATCATCGCGTTCAGGGTATCAGCTACCAGCCAGATGAAGTCCAGGCTGATAGTTGCGCCTACTGGAACCGCCAGGATCCACAGAACACGGTATGGTTTGATTGCTTTTACGCCGAACAGGTACTCAACGCAGCGTTCGCCGTAGAAAGACCAGCCGATGATGGTGGTGAAGGCGAAGATCGCCAGCGCGATTGCTACCAGATAGTTACCAACACCAGGCAGAGCATCAGCAAAAGCTGCAGATGTCAGAGCTGCTCCGGAAACACCCGAAGTCCACTCGCCGGAAGTGATAATAACCAGACCAGTGATGGTGCAGATGATCAGGGTATCGATAAAGGTACCCAGCATTGCTACCAGACCCTGGCGAACAGGGTTTTTAGTCTGAGCTGCCGCGTGTGCGATAGGCGCAGAACCCAGGCCTGCTTCGTTGGAGAATACACCACGTGCTACACCGAAGCGGATAGCTGCCCATACTGCTGCACCGGCGAAGCCGCCTTCAGCTGCTGCAGGAGAGAATGCGTGAGTGAATACCAGATCCAGAGCGGCAGGGATTGTGTCTGCATTGATAGCCAGTACAGTCAGACCTGCAACCAGATATGCAATTGCCATCAGTGGAACCAGTGCACCTGCAACGCTACCGATACGTTTGATACCACCGATCAGTACAGCACCAACCAGTACCATCAGTACGATACCTGTGATCGCAACGTCGACACCGAAGTTGGACTGGATAACGTCTGCAACAGAGTTGGACTGTACAGTGTTACCGATACCGAAGCCTGCGATTGCACCGAAAACTGCGAATGCAGTACCCAGCCAAGCCCATTTAGCACCAAGACCGTTTTTGATGTAGTACATCGGACCACCAACGTGGTTACCTTCTTCATCAACTTCACGGTATTTGACAGCCAGAACGGCTTCGGAGAATTTGGTAGCCATACCTACCAGAGCGGTACACCACATCCAGAACAGTGCGCCTGGGCCACCCAGGAATACTGCAGTTGCGACACCAGCGATGTTACCGGTACCTACGGTAGCGGACAGTGCAGTCATCAGTGCCTGATATGGCGGGATTTCACCGCTGCTTTCTTCATCCTTACCCGCGCTACGGCCGCTCCAAAGGAGCTTAAAGCCGGTGCCGAGTTTCAGGATAGGCATCAGACGAAGGCCGATCATTAAGAACAGGCCTACGCCGAGGATTAGAACGAGCATTAACGGACCCCAAACGATACCGTTAATCTCCCCAATTATATTGGTTAGCATTTCCATAAGATGCTGAGCCTCAACTTGTTATTTTTATCATTGGTCTCTATGGACCTCGTTGCTGGCTTTCCTTAGCCGAAAGCAATCGTCCCCACTCTGCTTTTCCTTGCTTGCCAGAGATTTCTTGTCCGATACGAATCAGAAATAGATCTAGGTAAACAAGGTTTCCAATAGGAAACAAAACTAGCGGATCATGGAAATCATTGCAAATACTTTTTTCCGGCCCTGCTATGAAAGGGTGGAACAGGTCTGTTTCGAATGTCCTGCCAGTACTGTTGCGCTAAGTATAGATTGTGTTGTGAATGATGCCGGGTGGCGAATATTGCAGAGAGGGGATTATGAAAAAAGTTTCAGATGAGAAATATGGCTGCGCGGTCGGGCGCGCAGCCTGCAGGTATAGAGTTAGGCAGTAACCCAGAGAATCACGGCGTCTTCTTCGCTGGTTGATACCAGTGCGTGACCCATGCCGCAATCGTAGTAAGCACTGTCGCCTTCGCTCAGCTCAACGGGTTGGTAGTGCTCAGTGTAAAGAATTAGGCTGCCGGAGAGTACATACAATAACTCTTCGCCGTCATGTCTGACCCAGCCGTTGTACTCGTTGAAGTCACGGGCACGCACGGTAGTTTTGTAAGGGATCATGCGTTTGCTGCTGAGCTCTGTTGCCAGCAGTTCGTGCTCGTAAGTAGGGGTAGGGTGAGGTTGGCCCTGGCCTTTGCGAGTGATGTCCCGCCTGCCGCCAATGCTGCGATCTTCAGATGGCTGGCTGAATAGCTGTGGGATATCGATACCAAGGCCTTTTACCAGCTTACTCACAGCTGTAAATGTGGGAGATATCTGTTCATTTTCAATCTTTGAAAGGGTAGAGCGGGCCAGGCCTGTGCGTTTGCTTGCTTCTTCAAGGGTAAGGTTCTGGCTGAGGCGGATCTCGCGGACGCGCTGACCTAGTTGAAGTGGAGCCATTGAAGTGTCGACATCGCCCTGATTCTCTTTTTTATGGATCTCAAGTTCGGGCTTGTATTGATCCTGGTGATCACTGCTGTCAGACATCTGTGGCTCCTTACTACCTGCGCTCTTCTTTCTATATTGGGGGATACAGTTCCGACACTGCTTGGTCACTGCTCACTCTTGGCGTGGGGTGGCGTGTAATACGTGACTCTATTGCAGTTAAAAAGCCAGAGCAGGCATCTGGTGCTGCGCTCTGTCTTATATGGCCTCACGAGTGGTCTGTATAGGCTATATATAAGTGGCGGGTTGCTTCCTGTATGCCTCAGGATACTACACAACAGCCATGATGTTGAAAAGAAGTCCTTTGTAGCACGCGAGATACTCATAAGTGACCAAAAGTTTCCTATAGGAAATTTTTTGTTGATTTGAGGAAACTCTGTTGCTAATCTTCTTCTCGTCGGGGGCAAATTGCTCTGACGCAAGCACGAATAAACCGGGTTAGTGATGAGAGGGCCCGGCCACGACCTGCAAAGACAGGTATGTGATAAATATAATAACCGTGGAGATATACAGAGATGGCGCTGAGTATTTTCGATCTGTTCAAGATCGGTATTGGTCCTTCCTCTTCCCATACTGTCGGTCCCGTTGTCGCGGCTAACCGCTTCCTGGCTGAGATCGATGAGCGTGACCTGTTTGATAAGGTTGCAGCTGTTAAATGTAGTCTCTATGGTTCACTGGCAATGACCGGTAAAGGTCACGCAACAGACGTTGCAGTGATGATTGGCCTGATGGGCGAGAGCCCTGATCTGGTTGATCCAGATATGGTATCTGTCTATATCGATCGCATTCGCGAGAACGGCGTACTTAATCTTGGCGGCCGTAAAGAGATTCCTTTTGTTGAGGCTGAACACCTCCCTTTCTTCTTCGGTGAGTCACTACCGAAGCATCCTAACGGCATGAAGTTCCAGGCTTTTGATGAAGCCGGCATTATGTTGTACAGCAATATCTTCTATTCCGTAGGCGGTGGTTTCGTGCTTTCTGATGGAGAGGCAGACGAGAATGGTCGCGGCTCCGATCCTGTTGGTGTTGTTTTCCCTTACCCATTTGATAACGCAGATCAGTTGCTGGCGCACGCACGTAAAGAGGGTGTGTCTGTAGCTGAAATCGTCCTTCGTAATGAGCGTACACTGCGTTCCGAAGAGGAAATTTCTGCTGGTGTAGAACGTATCTGGCAAGTGATGGATGGCTGCATCAAGCGAGGTTGTGAGCAGACTGGTGAGTTGCCAGGCGGATTTAATATTAAGCGACGCGCGAACAAGCTTCGTGAAGAGTTGGTCAGCTCTCCTGAGGCAGGTCTGAAAGATCAGCTGACAGTGATGGACTGGGTAAACCTCTACGCGATGGCAGTTAATGAAGAAAATGCTGCAGGTGGTCGCGTAGTAACTGCGCCTACGAATGGTGCAGCAGGTGTTATACCAGCCGTTCTAGCCTACTACGACCGTTTTGTGCCGGGTAGCAATGAAGAAGGTATCCGTCAGTTTATTGTGACTGCGGCGGCTATCGGTATGCTCTACAAAAAGAATGCTTCGATCTCTGCTGCCGAAGTTGGCTGTCAGGGCGAGATCGGTGTGGCCTGCTCCATGGCTGCTGGCGCGCTTTGTGCGGTATTGGGCGGCTCTGTCGATCAGGTGGAAAACGCCGCTGAAATTGGCATGGAACATAATCTTGGTCTGACCTGCGATCCGATTGGTGGTCTGGTTCAGGTGCCATGTATCGAACGAAATACTATGGGTGCAGTGAAGGCTATTAATGCTGCACGTCTGGCCCTGCGTGGCACCGGTGAACACCATGTCTCCCTCGACAGTGTGATTGCAACAATGCATCAGACCGGTCTCGATATGCAGGATAAATACAAAGAAACCTCCACCGGAGGCCTGGCGGTAAACGCCGTGGCTTGCTGAGATTTCGAAATTAACACCCCTGAGAGAATAAAAACCATGAGCAAGAGTGATCTTTACAGCAACGCTGTGCTGGAAAACTTCTTTACCCGTGAACTGGCGGATGCTGATGCGGCGCTGCAGGCGGCAGTTACTGAAGAGTTCGAGCGTCAGGACAACCAGGTTGAACTGATTGCTTCTGAAAACATCGTTTCCAAAGCGGTTATGCAGGCGCAGGGTACTGTGCTGACTAACAAATACGCTGAAGGTTACCCGGGCCGTCGTTATTACGGTGGTTGTGAATACGTTGATAAAGCTGAAGCACTGGCGATTGAGCGTGCTAAGCAGCTGTTTAACTGTGAATTTGTAAACGTACAGCCGCACTCCGGTGCTCAGGCAAACGGTGCTGTATTCCAGGCTCTGCTGCAGCCAGGCGACACAATCCTGGGTATGTCTCTGGATGCAGGTGGTCACCTGACTCACGGTGCTCGCCCAGCCCAGTCTGGTAAATGGTTCAACGCTGTACAGTACGGCGTATCCGAAGATACTCAGCTGATCGATTACGATGCGGTTGAAAAGCTGGCGGAAGAGTGCAAGCCAAAACTGATCATCGCGGGTGGTTCTGCTATTCCTCGCGTATTGGACTTCGCTCGTTTCCGTGCGATTGCTGACAAAGTTGGCGCTTACCTGATGGTAGATATGGCTCACATTGCTGGCCTGATCGCAACTGGTGCTCACCCAAGCCCGCTGCCACACGCTCACATCGTGACTACTACTACGCACAAAACTCTGCGTGGTCCTCGTGGCGGTATGATCCTTTCTAACGACGCTGATCTGGGTAAGAAAATTAACTCCGCAGTATTCCCTGGTCTGCAGGGCGGTCCACTGATGCACGTGATCGCTGCTAAAGCCGTAGCATTTGGTGAAGCGCTGCAGCCTGAATTTAAAGAGTACATCGGACAGGTTGTTGAAAATGCTCGAGTGCTGGCTGAAGTCATGGTCGAGCGCGGTTGTGACATCGTAACTGGCGGTACTGATACTCACCTGATGTTGGTTGACCTGCGTCCTAAGGGCCTGAAGGGTAACCAGGTTGAAGATGCTCTGGAGCGTGCCGGTATCACTTGTAACAAGAACGGCATCCCATTCGATCCTGAGAAGCCAATGGTGACTTCCGGTATCCGTCTGGGTACTCCAGCGGGCACTTCCCGCGGTTTCGGTTCTGACGAGTTCCGCCTGATCGGTAACCTGATCAGTGATGTTCTGGATGGTTTGGTTGAGCAGCCAGAAGGTAATGCAGACGTTGAAGCTAAAGTTAAAGCTCAGATCAACGAACTGTGCCAGCGTTTCCCGCTGTACCGTTAAGCGAAATATTTTCCGGGCAGGCGCTGAGGCGTCTTCCCGAACCCTTTTAAAGAATTTTTAGACAGGAATTAATGCTATGAGCAATGTACCAGCTAATCTGAAATACGCTTCTTCTCACGAGTGGGTTCTGGATAACGGTGACGGCACTGTAACCGTTGGTATCACTGATCACGCTCAGGAACTGCTGGGTGACGTAGTATTCGTTGAATTGCCAGAAGTAGGCCAGGAACTGGAACAGGGTTCTGAGTTCTCTCTGGTTGAGTCTGTTAAAGCGGCTTCTGACATCTACTCTCCAGTAAATGGTGAAGTTGTTGCTGTAAACGAAGCTCTGGACGAAGAGCCTGAGCTGATCAACAGCGAAGCATTTGAAGGCGGCTGGATCGCGAAAGTGAAGCTGGCTGACGATTCTGGCCTGGACGCACTGCTTGACGCAACTGCGTACGAGGCAACAGTTGCAGAGTAATACTGGTCTTTGGAAAATCCTCTCGCTCTGAGGTTTTTTCCCTGTCCCCAGAACAGTATTACGTGCAAACGCGGGGTGGCTGTGCAGGACACCCCGCACTCTACATTGACCGTTGCAGCTATTGCAGCGGGTAATCGGTTGCTGTGAATAGCAGCCGTAACAAAACAGGTTGGTTAGTGTTATGACAGTTGATACTCACACCCTGAGTGAACTAGAGCAGAAGCAGGATTTTATCCGCCGCCATATCGGCATCAGTGATGCCGAGCGTCAGCAGATGCTGGCTGAACTAAACGCGGATTCCCTGGATTCTCTGATCGAGCAGACCGTGCCAGATTCCATCCGTTTGGATGATGCGCTGGATATGGCTGACAGTGAAACTGAAGTTGAAGCGCTGGCACACCTGCGCTCACTGGCAGAGCAGAACACGGTAAACAAGTCGTACATCGGTATGGGCTACCACAATACGCTGGTACCGAACGTTATCCTGCGTAACGTGCTGGAAAACCCGGGTTGGTACACTGCTTATACCCCTTATCAGCCTGAGATCGCTCAGGGCCGTCTGGAATCCCTGCTGAACTTCCAGCAGGTGGTGATGGATCTGACAGGTATGGATCTGGCGAACGCTTCTCTGCTGGATGAAGCGACTGCTGCGGCAGAAGCTATGACTCTGTGTAAGCGTTCTAACCGCAAGAAGAGCAACACTTATTTCGTCGCAGACGACGTACATCCGCAGACTATCGACGTCATTAAGACGCGTGCAGAGTACTTTGGCTTTGACGTTGTCGTCGCTAGCCCGGCTGAACTGGGTGAGCACGATGTATTCGGTGTTCAGCTGCAGTACCCATCGACTTACGGCGATATCACTGACGTTAAAGCGCTGGTTGAGAAAGCAAAAGAACAGAAAGCGATGGTTGCAGTGGCTGCTGATCCAATGGCGTTGGTGCTGCTGAAATCTCCTGGTGAACTGGGTGCCGACGTAGTGCTGGGTTCCGCACAGCGCTTTGGTGTTCCAATGGGCTTTGGTGGTCCTCACGCTGCTTTCTTTGCTGCCAGCGATAAGCTGAAGCGTTCTGTACCAGGCCGTATCATCGGTGTATCTGTTGATACTCGCGGTAACCAGGCACTGCGTATGGCAATGCAGACCCGTGAACAGCACATCCGTCGTGAGAAGGCGACTTCTAACATCTGTACCGCTCAGGCACTGCTGGCGAACATGGCGAGCTTCTACGCTGTCTACCACGGTCCTCAGGGTCTGAAAACAATCGCTGAGCGTGTTCACCGTCTGACTGCTATCCTGGCGAAAGGTCTGGCAGAGAAAGGCATTCTGGGTAACGAAAGCTACTTCGATACTCTGACACTCAATGTTGGCGAGCAGCAGCAAGCTGTTTACCAGCGTGCACTGGATAGCGGTTGCAACCTGCGTCTGGTTGGCGAAGACAAGCTGGGCGTGTCTTTCGACGAAACAACGACTGCTGCTGATGTTGAACAGCTGTTTGAAGTGTTTGCTGGTGCTGACCACGGTCTGTCTGTTGCGGCTATCGATGCGCGTATCGTAGCGGGCGAGGCAACAGGTATCAGTGCTGAGCAGCGTCGTGAAGATGAAATTCTGAGCCATGATGTGTTCAACAGCTACCAGTCTGAAACTGAAATGCTGCGCTACATGAAGAAACTGGAGAACAAAGATTACTCTCTGGTTCACGGCATGATCCCACTGGGTTCCTGCACCATGAAGCTGAATGCGACTGCGGAGATGATCCCGGTGACCTGGCCTGAAGTGGCTAACATTCACCCATTTGCTCCAGTTGATCAGACTCAGGGTTACCTGAAGATGTTCGACGAGCTGGAAGCTATGCTGGTTGAGATCACTGGTTACGACAATATCTCCCTGCAGCCTAACTCCGGTGCTCAGGGCGAGTATGCAGGCCTGCTGGCAATCCGTAAGTACCACGAGTCTCTGGGTCAGGGCGATCGCGACATCTGTCTGATCCCATCCTCCGCTCATGGTACTAACCCTGCATCCGCAGCGATGATGGGTCTGAAGGTTGTGATCGTTGAGTGTGATGAAAACGGTAACGTTGACGTTGCAGATCTACGTGCAAAAGCAGAGCAGGCTGGCGAGCAGCTGTCTTGCCTGATGATCACTTACCCATCGACCCACGGTGTATATGAAGAAGAGATCGTAGAGATCTGCGATATCATCCATAAGCACGGTGGTCAGGTGTACATGGACGGTGCGAACATGAACGCTCAGGTTGGTATCTCCAAGCCAGGCGTTATCGGTTCCGACGTATCTCACCTGAACCTGCACAAGACTTTCGCAATCCCTCACGGTGGCGGTGGTCCGGGTATGGGTCCTATCGGTGTTAAGAGCCACCTGGCTCCGTTCCTGCCGAACCACGAAGTTACTCCGGTACAGCATCTGGAGCAGGGTAGCGGTGCGGTAGCAGCAACGCCTTACGGTTCTGGTGCGATTCTGCCGATCAGCTACATGTACATCCGTATGCTGGGTAAAACAGGTCTGAAAGAGTCTACTCAGAACGCGATTCTGGGTGCGAACTACCTGACCGACAAGCTGGCTGAGCACTATCCGGTACTTTACCGTGGCCGCAACGACAAGGTTGCCCATGAGTGTATCGTTGATATCCGTCCGCTGAAGGAATCTTCTGGTATCACTGAAGAAGATGTAGCTAAGCGTCTGATGGACTATGGTTTCCATGCGCCGACGATGTCTTTCCCTGTGGCTGGCACACTGATGATCGAGCCGACTGAATCTGAGTCCAAGGTTGAGCTGGATCGCTTCATTGAGGCAATGGTTAAGATTCGTCAGGAGATCGATAAGGTTGAACGTGGTGAGTGGACGCTGGAGGACAACCCTCTGCATAACGCTCCGCATACCATGGCTGATCTGGTTGATCCTGAGTGGAACCGTGCGTACAGCCGTGAAGAAGCAGTGTTCCCAACCGAGCACACTCGTGGCAATAAGTTCTGGCCGACCGTTAACCGTATCGACAACGTATACGGCGACCGTAACTTTATCTGCTCTTGCCCTTCAGTTGACGCTTACCGCGAAGACTAAAGGCAATTGGTGGATGGCTCAGGCGACAGGTCTGCCTGAGTCATCCATCCTGATCGGTTAGTCCGGTCACGCGGTTGCTCACCGCACCACTCCCTCGGGGAGTCATCCGTTTTCTTTGAGTGGCTGAATTCGGGAGTTTTCTGAGGCTCCCAGGGTCGCTAAGGCAGTCTGCAGCGCGGCAGCTGCCGATCCTGAACCGCGGGGTGGTTTGGGTTCAGCTCTTTTGGGGGGATAGCTTTATGTTGTCCCCCTGTTTTCCGACATTGCGTAGCAAGCCGGATCTGTATTGGTGCTTACAGTATCGATCCGGCTTTCTGCGAATCCTGCAAAAGCAAATGGCCTTTAGGGCGGTGCCGCACTCCGCACCGCCTTTTTTTCTTTCAGGCCGACAACAGTGTAATGAGTTAAAAGTATTGACCCTCCGTTGTGATGGAAATTAGACTGGGGTTCTACCTTTTAGTATTTGGCTGCATAGGATCGTGCAGTATCGCAAGGATGATTACATGGAGTTTATTGCGACTTTTCTCTCCTTCCCGGTAGCTGTTACAGCTATTCCTTTTAGTATTCTGTTTTTACTGATGATGCTGTCGCTGGCAACAGGGATGGTCGATGATCTGTTGCCATCTTTTGGTGGCGACGCTGACGCGGACATTGATCTGGATCTCGACAGTAGCGTCTGGTTGCCGGTGGGGATTGCGAAGATCCCGTTAGTGGTTAGCCTTACCTGTATTACATTCATTGCGACAATTATTGTTTTTTACGTTGATACGCTGTTCATAGCTGGGCTTGATGGCTTGATCTATAACTTTGCAGCGATAGCTGTGATTGTTGTGTCACTAGTCGTCAGTCTTTATATATCGGCGTTACTCCTTCGCCCGTTAATCCCGTTATTTGACCGTGAGCTGGCTTTTGCAAGAGTCGATTACATCGGCATGAGCGGTACCATTCGCTCGAATGTCGTCACCGCTGAGTTTGGCGAGGCTGTTATCACTCAGGACAGCCTGGAAAACCAGATCGATGTCTACAGCAGCGGCAATGATCCTATTTCCTACGGGGATGAAGTTGTCATCCTCTCCTACAATGACGATCTCGAAAGATACCTAGTCATCAAAAAATAACCTTCTCCGGAGTTAAGCATGGACGCAACTGAAGCTTCCTTTATCTTCACGATAGCGGCGGTCGTCGTCGCATTGGTGATTATTCTGTTTCTTACTTCCCGCTATAAAAAAGTCAGAAGGGAAGGTGAGGCCCTGATTGTGAACGGGAGTAAGGATACTCGTGCCTCACTGACCGGTACCTTTGTCTGGCCTGTGATCAATCGCGGCGAATACATGGATATTACCCGCAAGAAGATCTCAGTTATTCGTAGTGGTAGTAAGGACCAGGAAGGTGAAGAGTATGAGGGGTTGCACTGTAAAGATAATATCCGTGCGGACCTCAAGGTCGATTTCTATATCGGCGTAAATCATGAGGAAGAGGACATCATTCGGGTTGCTAAGTTGTTTACTACCGGTGGCGCATCCGATCCCGATGGGCTGAGAGAGCATTTCCAGCCTAAGTTCTCTGAAGCCCTTAAAACGGCCGTGAAACAGTTTGAATTTGAGGAGCTGCTAACGAATCGTCGAGCGTTTCGTGATGCGGTGGTGGAAGTCATCGGTAGTGAAATGGACGGCTTTAAAATCTACGACGTCGTCATCGATAAAGTAGATCAGACCGCTTTTGATGCTCATAACCCGAATAACATTCTCGACGTCGAAGGTATCCGCAAAATCGCTGCCATCACCTCTGAGAAGAATATTCAGACCAATGCTATCCGTCAGGATGAGCAGACCCATATCAAACAGAAAAATGTTGAAGCTGAAGCTAACCGCAAACAGCTGGATAAGCAGGAAGCTGAGAACGATGCGCGGGTAAAGCGTGAGATTGATATTATCCAGGCGCAAGAGCACGCGGTTGCTGAAGAAAAACGTCAGGAATATGAGCGACAGGTAGAAACAGCCAAGCTGGAAACAGAGGAAGAGGTTGCTAAGAAGCGTGAGACTGTTCAGGTCGAAGTTGAACTGACCCGTATTGCCAATGAGCGCCAAGTTGCTATTCAGCAGGAAGAAGTAAACCGTGCTCGGGAAACTGAGCGGGTTCGCACCGAGAAAGAGATCACCCAGCAGGAGATGGAGAAAGAAGCTGCTGTTGAAGAAGCACGAAAGGAAGTTGTTGAGACCCGCTCACAGCGTGTGGAGATTGAACGCAAGATCGCCCGTGAAGAGGAAGAAACAGCAAATCTGCGCGCGTTCGAGCAGGTAGAGCGCGCCAAAAAAGTGAAGGTGGTGGAAGCAGAAGCAGAGGCTGAAGCTGAAGGTATCCGCTCGATTGCTCATGCCAGGGCAGAGAAGGAAGCGGCTTCAGAGCAGGCCGAGCGTCGTATGATCCTGAACGAAGCTGATCTTAAGATTAAGAGCCGTGAAGCGGAAAACGAGCTCAATGTGAAGGCGCGGAATGCGGACGCCGAGCTAATTAAGCAATCGAAGCTTGCTGAAGCGAAGGAACGGATGGCAAAAGCCAGTCGAGAAGAGATCAGTGTCGAAGGCCTGGCGGAGGTTGAAGTTGAACGTCAGCGTGCAGATGCGATTCGTGAGAAAGGACTGGCTGAAGCTGAAAGCCTGAGAGCTATTGGTTCTGCTGAGGCGGAAACCGCTCAGGCTAAAGGTGAGGCCGAGGCGGGAGCGGCTCGAGCTATTGGTTCCGCTGAAGCTGAAGCTTTGCAGGCGAAAGGATTGGCAGAAGCGGCGGCGCAAACGGCTCGTTTTGAAGCAGCCCAGGCACATGATGAACAGACCCGCGATTACGATAAGTGGGTGGTTGAAATGCAGAAAGATAAAGAGCTGGAGCTGGCGCGGATCGAAGCGCAGCGACATGTTTCAGTCGACAATGCGCAGGCATTGGCAGCAGCACTGGCTGCGGCTGATATTAAGCTCTTTGGTGGTCAGGGTATGGAAGAGCTGCGCCGTACAGTAATGGATTCGGCACGTATCGATTCTCGTTTTGATAACTCAGAAGTCCTGAATCCACTGGTTCGGGAATACGTCGAGAACGGTCGTAGTTTGCCTGATGACGTTAGGGCTATTCTGGAAAAATGTAATGTCAGCAGTGGTGATATGAGCAATCTGGCACTGGCTGGACTAGCGAACAAACTGACTGGTGAAGGGGATACGCTGGAAGCGCTGAAAAATCTGGTCTCAGGTAGCCAGAATAACGACTAGTCGTTTGAAATCTGTCTCAAAGCGGCGCCGCTAACACCGGTGCCGCTTTTCTCTGAATCTCACCTTTTATGTTGGCTATCCTATCGTCTTCGGCGAAAGGTTAGCCCCGATCAATGACAGGAACGTTAGATGGATCAGAATCAGGAGACGCTGGGTAAGGCGGTCGAATCCGGAGGGGCATTCGAGATCCTTAAGGCCCGGTTGACGAACCAGAGCGATCAGCTCAAACAGCAGGTCGGACAGCTAAACGAATCTCGTCAGCAGGCGTTTGGTGCATCTGCGACGGAATTGACTGGTAAGGTTAACGTCCACACTCAGAACAATTGCATACCTATCGATATGGCGCAGGTGAACGACCTGCTGCTGTTTGGCTATCAGGTCTTTGTTGGCCTGAAGACGGCACCGTCTGTTGCCGATGTGCTGGGCCTGTATCAGCTGCATGAAAGTGAAGGCCAATATCGTATCGACCCGTTACCTATCGCGGGGACCTTCCTTGATGACCCGCGTTTTGTCCGTTCCTTCAATGAACTTTTCACCTATTACAAAGATGCTCGGCTGATCCAGATAAGCAGGCGAGACCACTGGCTTTACATTGTTTTCCAGATCGGAAGTCGCGCTGAAGATCGCAAAGTCTATCGCTGGCAGCTCAAAAATGGCGGCGCTGTAGAGTATGTGGACGATCAGGGCCATCAGGACCTTGATAGTTTGGGTGAACAGCAGGATATTGAGTGGCAGTCGACTGGACGCAGCGATCATGTCACTGGCGATCATCCTCATGTCTCAATTCGCGACAAGATCTTTGTTGAATGTATTGGTGGTGACCTGACGGTTAAGCTAGAGAACAATACTCGCGAAGGTAAGGGGATCTATTCGGAACCTGTTGATGATCCGCATCAGTCGGTAGCGGATGCCGATATCGCCTTTGCAGAGGTTGGCAACTTTATTCTGCTAAGAGTCCTGCCAAATCGTGAGAAGAATACTCGCTACCTGATTTTTAATAGCCTGACTGAACAGGTTCATCGGGTTGATGCAATGGCTCGTTGTTGTAAGTTACTGCCTGAAGAGCATGGCTTACTGTTTGCCAATGGTTACGCTCTGGCAAGCGGTGAAGTAAAGCTGTTTCAGGACGACTGGGGGGGAATGCAGTTCTTCCATAGTCTGCGTGCTCCTAATGGTGAGGATGTTATCTACATCTTTTTCGATTCCCAGCAGGGCGCGTATCTGCACTATCAGTACAACCTGATTGAGAAAGGTTTTACGGCACCTGTCTTTAATCACGGCTATAGCCTTTATCCTAATGGTCGAATGCTGGTTTTCCGTGTCAGTGATAATGCCGAAGCCAGCAAAACTCATCCGATCCGGATCTGGCAGACGCCTTTTATGATTCAGGATCACTATGAAGCGAGCAGTGCACGCGCTGGTGATAGTGGCGGTTTTTATCAGAACCTCGGTAATGCCGAATTGGTACGAGGTATCTCTGAGCTGAATAGCGTGATCCATATGGCTCGTAGTGCTGATGTTAGCCAGGTACTTTTTGAGTCAATCATCAGCCTCTGCCACGGTCTGGGGGATCAATTCTACTGGCTTAACGAACCAGAAGCATTGGGAATTGACCAGCGAGTACTGGAAATTGCCGAAACGGCTGAACAGATTCTGGATGAGTATGGCAAGGTTCGCAGCTTACAACGTCAGGCTGAAGAGCAAACAAAGACACAGAGCGAACAGCAACAGGCACTGCTGGGAGAGATTAAGCTAGCTCCCTCGGATCAGACAACGGTATTGATAGGTCTGCTGGATCGCACTAAACAGCAGCTGGGTCATGTTATTAGTCTGCGGGAGCTGCGTTATGTCGATACCGGTGCGCTTGATCAGATGTCTGGTCAGCTGGAGCAGGCCCGGGCCGGACTGAATGTAAAGCTTCTGGAGTTGTTACAGAAAGATAAGGCTTATCAGCCATATCAGGAGCGAATAACCCAGATAGATCAGGCACTACCCGACTGCCACAAGACTACAGATTTGGAGCGCTTGTCCGAAGACGCTGAGAAGGTTCGCCGGGATCTCAATCTGGTCAATCAAGAAGTCGCTGAGATCGAAACTGACGACCCGACTATCACAACACGAATCCTTGATCTGACCACTGAAGTGATGGCTCGGTTAAACGCCACCGATGCCCGGTTAAGGAATCGTCGTGGTGAGCTAAGGGATGGCGAAGCTCAGGCAGAGTTTGCTTCTCAGTTGAAACTGCTAAGTCAGGCGATGACCTCAGGTTTGGGGCAGGCCACGACACCAGAAAGCTGTGATGATCAGTTAGCTCGATTGATGGGTGTGGTCGACAAGCTAGAAAGCAGGTTTGCAGAATTCGATCAGTATCTGGCCGAGATTTATGGCCGTCGGGATGAAATTCAGGCTGCTTTCGAGGCGCAAAAACAGCAACAGCTGTCTGCCCGTCAGAAGCGCGTAGAGAATATCTCTCAGGCTGCCCGAATCACGCTAAAAAGTATTGAAAAACGGGTCAGGAAATTCGATCAGCTTGATGCGTTGAATAGCTATTTTGCCGCAGATGCGATGGTGCAGAAATATCGCCAGCTATGTGGTGATATAGGTGAATTAGGCGATGTTGTAAGAGCCGATGAACTTTCAGGACGGCTAAAGGCGCTGCAGGATCAATCTTTGAGATCACTGCGCGATAATCAGGATATATTTGAACAGGGTGGTTCTGTGCTGAAGCTTGGACGCCACCGTTTCAGTGTTAATCAACAGCCGCTTGAGCTGACCTTGGTTGAGCGGGAAGAGGGATTGTCGACTCACCTGACAGGCACTGATTACTATCACCCGATAGAAAACCAGCAGTTCCTCTCGTTACAGCAATTCGCAAAAATGGATGTTGCCTCGGAAAGTGCTGAAGTATATCGGTCGGAATATCTTGCTTACCAGATCGTGAATGCCGCAGAAAGCAGGCAGGAAGAGCTATCTCTGGACCAGCTGAATTCTGCAGTAAAGGACGGAACACTGACCGAGTTGGTTGAGCGATTTGCAGCTCCACGGTATCGCGAAGGATATGTGAAAGGTGTCCATGACCATGATGCGGCGCTCCTGCTAGCCGCCCTTTTACCTGTACACAATTCAGCTGGATTGTTGCGGTTCAGTGCGGCTATCCGCGCTGATGGATTGCTGTTCTTCGCAGGGCTGGCTTTAGATGAAAGGGATAAGCTGGTAGCGCTTTGCAGATCTGCGCTGTTAATGAAGCGGGAACTCGGTTCAGCAATTGCGTTTGAGCGGATGGTTGATCAATATCGCGATGATATTGATAGCTCGTCGAGTAGGGCCGCTGAAGCACTTGAATACCTGATGTACCAATTTGGGATTACTCAACCTCTTACGGTAGCCAGGGATGGGGCGGAGCTGGCCGAAGAATATCTCTCTTTCAGGCACGGTACCGACTGGCGTCCGTCGGATGAATCTCTATCTGAATTGTTCTCTGATCATCATGGTTGGTTGCAGGCCTATTGTGAACACCATGGTCGTGATCAGGCATATATCGGTGAGGCAGCGCTGGTAGCTACTTTGAAAACGACTGATCTGGCAGTGGTGCCGGGGGATGTTTCTCTAACGGTAGAGGTGACCGGATTATTGGGAGAGCATTCGCGTGTTGAACAGGGCAAGCTAACCCTGACACTTAATGCCTGGTTGGATCGCTGCCGTTACCACAGCTCTCAGGTTATTCCTGGGTACCAACAGTATCTTGAGCAGCGGCGTGAATTGCTGGCAGACCAGCGTAACCAGATGCGAACCGAAGAGTTTGTAGCTCGCCCGCTAACCTCATTCGTGCGAAATAAACTGATCAGTGAATCCTATCTGAAACTGATGGGGGATAACTTCGCTAAGCAGATGGGAACCATCGGCGATGACCGCCGTACTGACCAGATGGGGTTGCTACTGCTGATCTCTCCACCGGGCTACGGTAAGACCACGTTAATTGAATATATTGCCGGAAAGCTTGGCTTGGTGTTCATGAAAATTAACTGTCCGTCACTGGGGCATGATGTAGTTTCTCTGGACCCGAATGATGCGCCCAATGCAACGGCTGCAACTGAGGTGAACAAGATCAATCTGGCGTTGGAAATGGGCAACAATGTGCTGCTGTATCTCGATGATATTCAGCATACAAACCCTGAATTCCTACAAAAGTTTATTTCGCTGAGTGATGGTACACGACGAATAGAAGGGATCTGGAATGGCCAGAGCAAAACTTACGATATGCGTGGCCGTAAATTTGCCGTAGTGATGGCAGGAAACCCGTACACAGAGTCCGGTGATGTCTTCAAGATACCGGATATGCTGGCGAATAGGGCAGACATCTACAATCTGGGCGATATGTTATCGGATCAGCGTAAGGCGTTTGAGCTCTCTTATATCGAAAATGCGCTGACCTCCAATTCGGTGCTTGCACCGCTTGCAAACCGAAACCTGGAAGACCTCTATAAACTGGTGGATATGGCTAAAGGGGAAAATATTCCATTGGCTGATCTGGAGCACAGTTATTCAGCCGCTGAAGCGGGTGAAATCATCGAAGTGCTTAAGAAACTGTTACAGGTTCAGCAAGTCGTGCTTGCGGTCAATCAACAGTACATCGCGTCTGCTGCTACCGCTGATCAATACAGAACCGAGCCGCCATTTAAACTGCAGGGCAGTTACCGAAATATGAACAAACTGGCGGAAAAAGTCGTGTCAGTGATGACTGATGATGAGCTACAAACGCTGGTGGATGATCATTACTTAGGCGAGGCCCAAACTCTGACTCACGGTGCCGAAGAAAACCTGCTCAAATTGGCTGAATTGAGAGGGACGCTTGATGGGGCACGTCAGGAACGGTGGGAACAGATTAAAGAGCGCTTTAGCCGGGCTGTTGAAGCATCTGAAGGAGAGGATTCTGCTGTCCAGATGGTGAATCAGATGGTAGGAATTAACCGCAACATGCGTCTGGTCGCATGGGCTTTGCTAAAGGCGGCTAACGATATGGCGGTCGAGCCGGAGGACGCAGAATGATTAGTCAGAGTGATATTCAGCAGATGCTGGCCGATAGCTTTGCTGATCAGATGTTGTCAAAGGCCGAAAGGGCGGAGTTAAGAGGCTTGACTGAGCAACTGGCGGAGACACCAGAGTTACGATCTTTCGCGAGAAACAAAGCCTTTGAAATGGTTCGCGATGATGCCTCCACAGGGCATGTTAGTGTTCGTGCTTTGGGGTGGCTCGAACGTGTTGTGAAAACACTGGATAATGCCGATAGTTTCCGCCCCCCAGAGGTCCAGCACGCATTTGCTCCGGGAGAACAGTGTCGTCGTTTGATCCAGCAGGAGATTAGCCGAAGTCATCGGCAGATCGATATCTGCGTGTTTACCATCTCTGATAACCAGTTACGCGACGCTATTCTGGCAGCACATCAGCGTAAGGTCAGAATTCGTATCCTGTCTGATCAGGATAAGGCGAATGACCTTGGTAGTGATGTCGATTACCTTGCTCGGCAGGGGGTAAATGTGTTGCTGGATAGCAGCCCGTGGCATATGCACCACAAGTTCGCGCTCTTCGATGGCAAGCGATTACTTAACGGTAGTTTTAACTGGACGCGTTCTGCTACAGAAAAAAATCAGGAGAACCTGGCGCTGACAGATAATCCTAAATTGGTTAAGGCGTTCGTTGATGAGTTTGAGAGACTTTGGAAGCAGCATAGCAACGCCTAGAATAGGTTGGACCAGTCTTGAGTAAGGTTCTCAGACTGGTCCCGATCAGGTAGCTAGCCAACTTAAACTTTAAACTGACTCATCATACTGTTTACTTCATTGCCAAGCTGGTTTAAATGTTCGGCTGATGATGTGGTCTCTTCTGCCTGCGTCAGTGTATTGCTGGCGATATCAGACATGCTGTTGATGTTAACAGTCACTTCATTGACAGCTGCCGCCTGTTCGGAAGCGGCTGTCGATATCTGAGCTACTGCACTGTCGATTTGACTAATAAAATCGACAATGGAGGACAGGGCGCTTTCGGCAGATTGTACTTGTTCAGCTGTGCGCCCGGCGGTGTCACGGCTTTCAACCATTGCGCTGCTGGCGTTTTCGGACCGTTGCTGGAGGCTGGTAATGATCGCCTGTATCTCTTGGGTAGATTCCTGGGTCCGGAATGCGAGCGTTCTGACTTCATCTGCTACAACTGAGAACCCTCGTCCCTGATCGCCAGCACGAGCCGCTTCGATCGCTGCATTAAGAGCTAATAAATTGGTTTGTTCAGCGATCGATTTAATGACGTCCAGCACTGTACCTATCTGCTCGCTGTCAGATCTGACTGCATCAACAATCTCGCTAGCCTGGCTGATCTGTTCTGACAGCGCCTGCATAGCTTCTGTCGCCGCTACAACAGTACCGGAGCAGTTCGCCGCTTCGTCGTTTGTCTGCCGGGATAGTTCCGATGCTTGTTGGGCGTTACCGCTGACTTGCTGAGCGTTGGCTGACATTTCGGTCATCGCTGACGCGATCATCTCTGCCTGGGCCTGTTGTTGGCGAATCTCGCCTTGTGTAGTGTTTGCTTTATGCGTCATCTCACCCGCGGATGAGATCAGGCCGCTGATTGACTGATTCACGTGCTGAATTGTTTGCTGCAGTTTGCCTGCGAACTCATTGTAGTTTCGGCCTAGGTCTCCTAGCTCGTCTTTACCTGATTCAGGGATCCTCAGGGTAAGGTCGCCTTCGCCTTTGGCAATATCCGAAATCTGCGTATTGATGCCGTTAACTTTATTGACGATCGCACGAGTTATAAACAAGGTTATGAGTACAGCAATGACTAAAGCTATAAAGGTACCGATCAGTAATGATCTCACTCCCGCTTTTTCCGTTTCTTCAGCTTCAATAGCCGCATCTTTCATCGACTTAGCGATAGACGCGCGAAGTTCAGATACCTTTGTAGCAACTTGAGGACCTATAGTATCGAGTTGTTTAATACCGTCATTACGAGCGTAGATAACTTTGCTTGTATCAACAGCTGCACGTTGGTATTTCGATAGTAGTTCCATTGCTTCAGTGGTTAACTTGATTCTTTGTGGGTTTTCGAGACTGCCCAGAACTGTATCTAATGCAGATCTTGCTTCATCTAGTTCATCCAGGAATCGTTCAACTTGTTCAGGCTGGTTTTCAACCAGGAACTTTGATACATAGAGGCGCCCTAGTAGCAATGAACGTAGGGCCTGGCCTGCAAAGAATGCTGCTTCTATATCACCGTCATTCTTCGCTGATTGCATAACAGCGGTGAGTTTTTTTTCTATTTGTGGCCCTTCTTTATCCAGAACCCCTTTTACCAAGTCATTTCGCGTGCGTTGGTTGTTTACTACGGCATCGCTGAAGGTACCGACATACTGATCTTTCATCGCTTTTAACGCATCGAGCATCTTCACTCGGGAGGGGTTGCTGATCTCGTCATAGGCCTTGACCATCTGATCGTTCCAACCTGATGCTTGTTGGCTAAATCGATCGGCAAACTGGTCATTGCCGGTCTGGATATAGTTTTTAACTGTGAGCCTCAGGCTGTATACAGCATTGGTTATTTCCGCTGCCAGTTCGGTATCCGGAGCTAAATCGAAGGAGATCTTACGCATATCGATGGCAAGGTGATCAAGCATCTTACTACTGGATATTGATACTACGATCAGGAAGAAAATCAGTATGGCAGGAACTAATAGCAGTTTTTTGCTGATGGAAAGGTTATCAAGGTTCATAACGGACACCCTAGCGGAGAGTTCGGTTCTGAATTTATGTGATACCTGAGAAGGACAGGCTGGCTTCCTTTCCGATGTTAACTTTTAAGGTAGCAACATCTGGCTGAAAGAGTGAATTTGAAGAGAAAAAAGTACCAAAGTGCTGGGTAGCGGGCCGTGGATCGTCGGCCCGCTAATCTTTTTGGCTTATAGGCTGCGCCTGGGTGCGATTGCGACGTTAGCGAAAATAAGTCCGGCCACTAGTGACATAAAGATCAAAAAGGCTTGCTGTCCGATCTGGTGAGTCGGGATCATCTCAGTACCGGATATAAGCGTGTTTAATCCGATAAATACCTTGGAGCCTGGCACCAGTACAACCAGACCGGGAAGGGCGACGATCATCGCGGGAGTTTTGAGGAAACGAGCGAACAGATTGCTGAAAATGCCAATGGCAAAACTGCCGGCAAATGCTCCCAGCGCTATCCCTAGATATGGAGCGGCGAGCAAGCTGACCGTGTAGGCAAGGAAACCTGAGGCCAGTACCCAAGGCGTATCGCGTTTTCTGGTTTTAAACAACACAACCAGTGTCGCGCTTAAAATACCGACTGCCAGCCAGCTGGTCCATTCAGGTACCGGGGTGGTGGCAACAAAGGTTGTTTTGCCAAATATGAGTTCGGCGAAGGTGATACCAAGTAGGGCGCCGAAGTAGAGTTTGAACATCTGCATCAGAGCATCCATCACTCGTCCGGAACCAGACACCAGCTGTTGAGCAGATAGTTCCGACAGGCCCCGTAGTAACGCCAGACCCGGAATAAAGATGATGATACTGGAGAGCGTCGCAAGCCGTATATTGATCGCAGGATCATAGTGACTGATCAGAGTAGCAAAGAAAGCAGCGCTCATCGCAGCCAGTGGTTCAAGCATATAGGCTACGCGCTTGGAAAAGGCTGACAGTATTACCACCAGATATACCAGTAGGCTGAGAACGGATGACCAGAGTACGTCGTTCCAGCTGCTGTGCATGAGCATAGCAAAAGCACCACCAGAGAAACCAAAAGCCAGAAAGTTGGTCAGGTGGGAATATGGGTTCTGTTTAGTGGCGATCTCGTCCAGCCGTTTATCCGCTTCTTCTATCGACCAACGATGTCCCAGTTCTTCGACAACGGCATCAGTGCGACCTAGGTTTCCCAAGTGCAGCTCACCCGGTTTGACTCGCGCTATATGGTTGTATTCGTGTTCTTCACCGCTTGCTCTGAATGAGAAAATGATAGAAGTAGGGGCGACTACAAAGGAGGCATCCACACCGATAAATTTGGCTACATTTTCCAGATGAGCCTCAAGCCGATGAGATGGCGTGCCATAGTGATGCAGTGCCTTGCCCAGCTTGATCAGAAACTTCCTTTTAGTGCTGAAAGAAACGTCGTTCACAGGTGCTCCGCAACAACCCTAACGGGGGTCGCATAAAGTATGATTGAAATCGTCGGCGGAATTATAACGGCCGTCATTCAATCAGCATAGCGTCCCTGCTGGTGACTGAAAAATTAGGGGAAACGGACGTTTACAGTTGCAGATCTTTACGCCATTCCAGTGACAGGGATACTGAGTCTGCAAAGCGCAGAGCATGAGGTTTATCTACCGTTACTCTTGCATAGGTGGTCCAGGGGTGCTTGGTTGAGACCTCGAGAATATCTGCAACAAGCTTTTCTAACAGGCGGAAGCGGCCCTCTTCAACCAGTGCGATCACTTCTTTGGTTACCGTTTTATAGTTCAGGGCGTTACTTTCGTTATCGGTCTCCATTGCCAGACTGGCCGGGTAGCTGATCTGGATGTTAATAACCACATCCTGCAGTCTGGTTAGCTCTTCAGGATTAAAACCTATATAGGTTCTTAACCGTAGGTCGGTGATTTTTATGGTTGCGTCGCTGAGTGACATAGATACTCCCTTGACTGATGCGTCCTGCTGCCACTATAGAGGAATCCCGGCGCAAGTGTAAGGCGCCGGGATTGTTCTAATTTGCTACTGCAATGGCTTTATCAAGCTTCTCAATCATGATGTCTATATCCTGCTCTGTCAGATTAAGGGCAGGCATAAACCGGATCGTTGATTGGTTCGGAGCGTTTAAAATCAAGCCGTTGGAGAAGGCCGTTTCAATGATTCGGTTTGCATTAATTAAGCCCGTATCCAGAGCGAGCAAAAGGCCCTCGCCACGAATCTGACCGAATTCGTATTTGGCAGCAAGCTTGGCAAGTCTGCTCTTAAGGTAATGGGCAATCTGCTGGACCTCTTCGATAAAGCCTGAACTTAAAAGTGTGTTCATGATGGCGATTCCAGCGGAAGTCGTAACAGGATTGCCGTTATAGGTACCACCCTGATCTCCATAGTCAAAAACACTGCAATGCGCTTTGCTTAGCAGGGCCGCGAGCGGCAGACCTCCGCCGATGCCTTTGCCAAGCGTCATGATGTCCGGGCTTACATCATAGAGCTGATGGCAGAAAAGTGCGCCACAGCGGCCAATACCGGTTTGTACCTCATCGAAAATCAACAGTAGATTATGTTCGTCGGCGAGCGCTCTTAACCCGGAAAGAAACTGCGGATCTGCTGGGATAACACCCGCTTCACCCTGAATAGGCTCAAGCATGATCGCGACAGTATTGTCGGTGATAGCTGCCTTAGCAGCACAAAGATTATTGAATGGGACTTTACTGAAGCCACTGACTTTGGGCTCAAACAGTGGTGCAAACGCCTCTTTACCACAGGCTGACATAGTCGCCAGCGTCCTGCCGTGGAAGGCGTTTTTGAATGTGATGATTTCGAAGGCACCGCTTTTTTTGAGTTGACCCCATTTGCGGGCCAGTTTAATGGCACCTTCGTTTGCTTCTGCGCCGCTATTGGTAAAGAACACCTCATCCAATTCACAGTTAGCGGTTAGCAGATCTGCGAGTTCAACCATCGGACGGTTGTAAAATGCAGGGCTGCAGTTGATCAGGGTGTTCAGCTGGGCACTGACAGCGTTTGTCAGCTGAGGTGGGCAGTGGCCGAGTGTGTTAACAGCCCAACCCTGAATAAAATCCAGGTAGCGTCGCCCCTGCTCGTCTTCCAGCCAGCTGCCTTGGCCTGCGCTAAAACAAAACTCAGGCCTTGGGGTGATCTGCATAAGGGACTCGAAACTACCAGACATCCTATTTTCCTTTTGGGTATATTTGAGACAAAAAAAAGCCACAGGCTTTCACCTGTGGCTTTCGGAAGGCTTTTGATCAGATCCGGGCTAACTCACCAGACCGATCTCCATATTTCTGCATTCAGACACAGGCGAAAAGACACGAGCCGAACGTCGTCGGCAACCTGAAGGGGAAAAGGTGGTGTCAGTCGCGTGTATCATTTCCATAGATCCCGAGTATCGCAAAGCCATAGATGGCTGGTCAAGAATTAATCACAAGTATTTTGGTGGTGTAACTTAGCGGTGAAAAGCTATCCGTTGTCAGCGTAACCGATCTTCTATCAGAATACTCAGGCACTATTCAGGCAATAACTGATATTTACTTCCATTATTTATGCATCTTTGAAAGAGTATAAAAATCAACTAGTCACATAGTCCCCTATACTGACCGCCAATGGTCATGATCTGCCAAGGAGGGGGCGGCAAGGGGAAGTGCAATGAAGATTAAGTTACAGCAACTGCTCTATCTGGGCTTTGGTACGGTCATCGCATTGATGATGCTAAATGCCACTCTTGTTTGGCTGGAACAGCAGAAGGCACAGGATGTTGCGCTGGAAGTGGAAGGTGATGATGTTCCCGGTGTCATTCTCTACCTGCAGGTGATGGATGAGATTGGAGACATGCAGAGCAATGTCCTCGAATATCTGACGGGTGAGGTGGATGAAACGGCAGATTTTGAGAATAACTACCGCGAGTTTAGTCACTACTTTGAGAAGCTGGTGCCACTAGAGTCAGCAACGCCTGGCGACCGGGAAAAAATGGATCAGATTCGGAACCTGGCGAATACCTATTACAGCGATGCTAAAGCCAAAGTATTTGATCATTACGATCCTGCAAAAGAGCAGTGGGCGATTAAAACCGTCGATGATTTAGAGAATGGTGTCGGGGCAGAACTTGAAACGCTGTTGGATAAGCTGAAAGAAGAAGAATTTAATGATGCTTTTAAAACACTGACAATTGCCGAATCGCTTAATGATGACCTGCCAGGCGTGCGCTACTACCTCGAAATGGTTGATGAAGCGGGAGATATGCTTGCTTCACTGACAGAGTACGTGGCTGGTGAAGCTGATGAAACTGAAGCCTTTGCCAGTGATGCAGAATCATTTAAAAAGTATCTTGAGCTGATCCGACCGCTTGAGAAGAAGCCGGTTGAAGTTGAAAACCTTAAAAAGATCGAAGAACTCTACAACAAAATTGTTACTACCGCTGAACAAGTTTTTAAAGCCTATAACCCTCAGTCCAAACGAGATGCGCTGGCAACTGTCGACCAGTTGGAACATGAGATATTTAACAAACTAGAAGGGATACTCGAAAAGTCGGCAAATGAAGAGAAGGCAGATGCCGAGAAAGCGCTGACAACGTTAAACGCCGAGTTGCGATTAGCAAGCCAGGAAATCGTTGGTATCAGTGCATTTGCCGCTGTTGTAGCTTTGTTGATTGCCTTTTTAATCTCCCGTTCAATTGTGGGGCGGGTCAATCAGGTTGCTGAGGTTGCACAGCGCGTTGCTGCTGGTGATCTAACATCAGCACCTATTGAGGATAACCGTGATGACCAGATATCCAAATTAGCCTCTTCTGTGAATGATATGCAGAGCAGTTTACGACAGCTATTGGGCGAAATTTCCAATGTTGCGCAAACGGTGGCTGAATCTGCAAATGATGTAGCACGTTCTACTGCTGATGTTGCTCAGGGAAGTATCGAACAGGCGGAGAAGGCGCAGATGGTGGCGGCTGCAGTAGAGGAGATGAGTGCGACAGTTGGTGAAGTGGCACAGCAGAGTACTCAGGCGTCTGATGCTTCTCAAGAAGCGGGTGAGGAAGCGCATAACGGAATCCGCGTTATGAACGAGGCGGTTGGTGGTATTCGGGATATTGCTGATGTTGTTAATGAAACAGCAGAAGCCATTAACAGCCTGGGCGAGCGTAGCAACGAGATTGTCGAGGTAATTAGGGTGATCAGCGATATTGCAGAGCAAACGAACTTGCTGGCGCTGAATGCTGCAATTGAAGCAGCTCGTGCTGGCGAGCAGGGTCGCGGTTTCTCGGTTGTGGCAGATGAAGTCCGGCAACTGGCTGAGCGTACTACCAAGGCGACTGAAGAGGTCGCCGGTTTTGTGAATGCGATACAGGGAGAGGCGGAGCGCGCAGTTCAGCGGACTCAAAAAGGTACTGACCTGGTTGTGCAGGGTGTAGCTTTGTCAGAACAGGCGGGTGAAGCGCTGCAGAAAATCGTCGACTCAGCATCGAATATTAATTCGATGATCACTGCTATCGCGACAGCCTCAGAGCAGCAGGCTGCTGCAACGGCTGAGATGGCGGGAGATGTCACCTCAATTAGTGTGATAGCCAATTCGTCCGCAGATCTTACCCGAAATGCTGATGGTTCTGCCGCTGAGCTCAAAGAGCGGGCGCGACAACTGGAAGTGCTGTTAGAACGCTTTAAATTGTCGTGATGGTCATGGGCCGGCACAGTAGTGTGTCGGCCAGAACCTATAGTGCCAACCGATCTCGTCTTTCGTTTACTCGCTAAAGTCTCTGCTGCGCTAGGCTTAACGCATTGATATACAATAGCCTTCTGTTCAGCTCAGGTAGTACATGTGATTCCTGTTATTTTATCTGGTGGAGTGGGGGAGCGGCTTTGGCCCTTATCCCGAGAGCGTTTTCCTAAACAGCTACAGCCTTTGGTGGCTGAGCAGAGTCTGTTACAGCAGACTGTTAATCGACTGCCAGAGTTCTGGCAATCTCCCATTGTTGTTTGCAATCATCATCACCGTTTTGCGATCGCAGAGCAGTTGCGGCAAAGCGGCCGGACAGCGCAAGCTATCTTGCTGGAGCCGGAAGGGCGCAATACAGCCGCTGCCATCGCGATCGCAGCGCTTTATCTGGCAGATAGAGGGCTGGAGAATGAATCTATGGTTGTGCTTCCGGCAGATCACTGGATTTCGAACCCCCAAGAGTTTCAAGCAACCTTCAATCGGGCCAGCAGATCGGCTGATAAAGGGCAATTGGTAGTATTTGGCGTACCACCTGAAAGCGTTGAAACGGGTTACGGTTATATCATGCCCGGTGCTGCCGAGGGCGGTGATTGCTTTCGGGTAAGTCGTTTTGTTGAAAAACCTGAAAAGGGACTGGCAGAGAAACTGATTGCTGATGGCGGGTTATGGAATAGCGGTATGTTGTTGGCTAAACCGAAAACCATATTAACCGAGTTGGCGGAACATCAGTCGGAGTTGCTGGGTATAGCGCGCAAGAGCCTGGCTGGCGCGTCGACAGATCTGGATTTTATCCGTCTTGAACCTGATTCTTTCAAAATACTACCGAACCTATCCTTTGATCATGCTGTGCTCGAAAAATCCAGGCAGGTGGTAACTCACCCTCTGAACTGCCATTGGAGCGATGTTGGTAGTTGGCAGTCTTTGTGGCAGATTGGTGACGCAGATGAAAGCGGCAATGTTACATCGGGTGATGTGATCCAGCAGGGAAATCAAAATTGCTATCTCTCGGCTGGCAAACGTCTGCTTGCGGTAGCAGGTGTATCTGACTTGGTGGTGGTTGATGGTGGTGATGCGGTTCTGGTGACGCGTCGGGATAATAGTCAGCAGATTAAACAGCTGACTGGTGAGCTAAAGCGTCTGGGGCGCAGAGAGTTAGTTGAATCAACCCGATCTTATCGTCCCTGGGGCTATTTTGAGCTGCTGGATCATGGTGAGGGTTTTCAGGTTAAAAGGATTTCAGTCAGGCCTGGGCATCGATTGTCTCTGCAGCGTCATAGGCACCGTTCTGAGCACTGGGTCGTGGTTTCTGGTATTGCGACAGTCATTCGGGATGATGAGCGTTTTGAACTATTAGCAAACCAGTCGGCTTATTTGCCGCAAAGAGTTGCGCATCGGCTTGAGAATAACGGTGATAGTCCGCTGGTGGTGATTGAGATCCAGAGTGGGGCATATTTAGGGGAGGATGATATCGAGCGACTGGATGATGCCTATCATCGTGATTCGTCCGAGTAGTTTCACCGTCCGTATCTGTATTTCCCGATAGAGGCTTTGAACTGGCTACGCAGGTGCTAACTGGAAGTAAATAATAGCGTTTGTTTAGGACTTGTTTTCCATTGCCTTGATAGCGCGGCTATAGGCCATCCTATGCCGGCGGAAGGATTAGCTGCACTATCAGGAAGCTATGTGTCAGTGCTGCTCAGGAATCAGCATCAGCAGATCGGTAACGCCAGGATCCAGTCCTAACTGGCTGAGAAGAGTCGTAGCCTGGCCTCTATGGTGAGTCTGATGATTGAAAAAATGGCTGACCAGCAAACCTAGGTTGCGTGAGCTGACTTCGCCACGGGTATTAGTGTATCTGAGCTCATCACTAAGGTGTTCCGATGTTAGCTGCATCACCCAATTTAGAATGATTTCATCAAGTGAGCGGCGAATTTGCTCAAGCTGCTTAAAATCATCGTGAAGAATTGTATTGAGGGCGGCGGGCGATGGGAGCTGGCGGATCTCAGATAGCGCGGAAAGATCTGCTGGATGTTGAGCAAATCGTTTCAGCCATATGATATCACCCACCATGATGTGGTTAAGAGTCCCGAGCAGCGAGCCAAAGAAAGCTCCGCGATCCTCTTTTAGTTGTTCTGCAGTCAGGGTGGCAGCCGCTTCATAGACGCCACTGTTCATCCATTGGTTATAGCGTGCCATCAGGCGAATATGATCAAGCAGTTCCATAGCAAAGTCCGTTTATTGTCCGGACTGCAGGCTACCTGAATTGAGAGCGGAATGATATTGCTGCGATAGTGGTAGAAAATACCGTGTCCGGCCAGGGAATCAGTGGCCGGACCGGTGAAAGGCTCCCGAACGGGAGCCAGGAAAAACGGTTATTTATCTAGTACTTTCGCCAGTGCGTCGGCGACGTAAGTAATATTGTGATCAGCAAGGCCCGCAACATTGACGCGGCTTGAATCGATCATATAAATAGCAAACTCCTCACGCATCTGTTGTACCTGCTCAGGGGTAATGCCGAAGAACGAGAACATGCCGAACTCTTGAGTGATGAAGCTGAAGTCATGACCACGCTGATTCATTTCCGAAGCCAGTTGTCCGCGCAGGCCAGAAATACGATTGCGCATGCCAGCCAACTCGGTCAGCCAGTTTTCATTTAGCTGCTGATCACTGAGGATTGTTTCTACAACTGAAGCACCATGTGCAGGTGGCATAGAGTAGTGGGCGCGAATGGTGTTAAACAGCTGGCTAGTGGTGGTAGCTGCCTGCTCTGCGTTCGCTGAAACGACCATCAGCAGACCGGTACGTTCGCGATACAATCCGAAGTTCTTGGAGCAGGATGCGGCGATGATCATCTCAGGTACACGGGATGCCATCAGGCGAAGACCTGCTGCGTCTTCTTCAAGCCCGTTCCCCAAGCCCTGGTACGCAATATCGACAAACGGCAGTAAGCCTTTGCGTTCTACCAGATCTGCTACAGCAGCCCATTGCTCCTGATTCAGGTCAGCACCGCTTGGGTTGTGGCAGCAGCCATGCAGCAATACAACATCGCCTGCTTGCGCCAATTCAAGCTGCTCCATCATTGCGTCGAAACGAATGCCTTTGTTTTCGAAATCATAGTATGGGTAGGTCGCCAGCTTCAGGCCTGCATCCCCAAGCAGTGGCATGTGGTTCGCCCAGGTTGGATCAGATACCCAAACGGTGGTCTCTGGCGCGCAGTTTACCAAAAACTCTGCCGCGATTCGTAAAGCGCCGCAGCCGCCAGGTGTTTGTGCAGAAGTAACACGGTTATCGCGTAGCACCGGATGATCGGCACCTAGCAACAGTTCGCGCATTTTCTCATTAAACAGTGGGGAGCCCGCTGGGCCTATGTAGCTTTTTGTCGTTTCTGTTTCGATCAGTTTTTTCTGCGCCAGATCAACCGCTGACATGATAGGGGTGTTGCCCGCATCATCCTTATAGACGCCGATGCCCAGATCAACTTTATGGCTGCGGTCATCTGCCCGGTACATCATCATCAGCTGCAGGATGGAATCCTGCGGTAGGGCTTTCAGGTTTTCAAACATGTTTTTACTCCCGATCAAAACAGATCTGCTATATCGGCAGCCTATAGATAGTGCTTAGGGCTGTGTGTAAGCAGATCAGCCATTCTAGGTTGTTTAGTGCTGAAGGTGCTTGTTAATTTGTATATTTTAGTAGGCAATCTGTCGAAGATTGTTTATATTCGATGCAACAAAAAGAAATAATCTTTCGCATTGGGTGGTTTATGCAACCGGAACTGGATAGTTATGATCGTCGTATACTGGTCGAGCTGCAACAGGAAGGGCGGATCAAAAACCAGGAGCTGGCCGATCGTGTCGGCTTGTCCCCGGCTGCCTGTTGGCGTCGTGTCAGAGCGCTGGAGCAGCAGGGTGTTGTTAAAAAATACACTGCCTTAGTAGATCAGCAAGCTGTACAGCAGGGGCTCTGTGTTCTGGTGATGGTGACGTTGCTGCGCCACTCCAATGATATCGGCAATGCGTTTGAAGAAGCAATCAAAGATTGTCCAGAGGTTCTTCAATGTTATGCGGTTACAGGGACAGCTGATTTTGCGTTAAGAGTGGTGGTTCCTGATATGGCTGCATATGATCGTTTCTTGACGGAAAAACTGTTTAAGATAGAGGGTATCTCACAAACTCAGTCGAATTTCGCATTGAGGGAGGTGAAAAACGATACCTCCCTGCCTATCAGCATTACCTGATCATTTTTTCTCCTCCGGCTAATGATCTTACGCCGGGGGGGATTTACCTCTCCCCCGGCTTGTCACTATTCACCGCTATACTTAAGCAGACTTCAGCTGATGAAACTGTGAGTAATAGCTCTAACTTTGGTCTTGATCTTCTAATGTCAGGGCTTAATCACCGGTGTTGCTATTGAACGACTGTATCGTTTTCGGTTTAATAGCCGCGCGGAATCCAGCTGTATCCCATTAATTAATTGGACATCACCAGATAGTGCCCAAACATCGCTTTCTGAAAAAAAGCCGTTTGCTAAAAGAACTAGGCCTTGCGCTGATGTTATTGCTGGCTTTGGGCTGGCTGACCACGACATTTGATCTGGCAGAACGGTTCTATCATTTCAGTCGTCAGTTCGAGTATATGGATCTCGACGACGCTCTGTTTGCCTTCTCGTTGTTCTTACCAATTTATACTGTCGCGTTTGCCTATCGTCGTTACCGTGAGATTTTCGTGCTGGTTGGCGAAGCTAACACCGATGCTTTAACCGGCTTACTGAACCAGCGGCGCACTATGGATCTGCTGGAGCGAGAAGTGAGACGTTCCCACCGTTTCCAAAGGCCGCTGTCGCTGGTGGTATTGGATATCGATCATTTCAAACAGATCAATGACTCCTTTGGTCATCCTGTTGGCGATCAGGTGTTGCAGAACTTTACGCGGCTGGTACAGGAGAGTGTACGTGATCTTGACCACCTGGGGCGTACCGGCGGCGAAGAGTTCATGCTGATCACCACTGAGACCGACGGGCGAGGTGCTGTGGATATAGCTGAACGGCTGAGAATGCTAGTCGAGAGCCATAACTACGGTGTAGAAAAGGTGGTGACCTGTAGCTTTGGTGTCTCTCAGCTTCGCCCAGGAGAAAGCTCTTCTGATTTGATTCAGAGAACAGATGAGCGCCTGTATTGGGCGAAAAGGGAAGGGCGTAATCAGGTTGTAGGTCCTAATCACGGAAAAACCTGATAGCGATCTATGCTGATTTATTGCAGTTCCCGGATATTTGTATCTGTACTCTTCTGAATTCGCTGTATTTTTACCTTTAAATCCCGCCTTTTCATCGAATTTATCCACCTTTAACGAGACTAACGTCGAGCCTGTCTGTTCCTGTTTTTGTAGGTAAATTAACCCATTTGTAATAGAATATGCGGCCATTTTGCATTTGTTGGCTGGATAATTGGTCGACAAAGAAAAAATGTTCCAATTGCTGTGCACCTATGGGGGGTGGCGGCAACAGTAGAGACAACGTAAGAAAAGGTTGAAAGTAGTATGCATACGGTTGAGAAGATTGGCGGTACATCCATGAGTCGGTTTGAAGAGCTGATGGATACCATTCTGATTGGTAAACGTCAGGGTGCAGAGCTATACAACCGTATTTTTGTTGTTTCTGCATATGGCGGTATTACCAACTTACTGCTGGAACATAAGAAAACTGGTGAATCGGGAGTGTACGACCGTTTCGCCAATGCAGCGTCGGATGAGGCTTGGGAAAAGGCGCTGAACGAAGTTGAAGCGCGCATGCTGGAGATCAACGGAGAGCTGTTTAATACCGAATTTGAACAGACCGCTGCTGACAGTTTCGTTATTGAACGTATCAAAGATGTTCGCGATTGTATGAAGAGCCTGCAGCATCTTTGTTCTTATGGCCACTTCCAGTTGGATGAGCACTTGATGAAAGTGCGTGAGATGCTGGCCTCGCTGGGAGAAGCGCACTCTGCACATAACTCTGTGCTGGCGCTAAGAAAAGCGGGCATTAACGCGCGTTTTGCCGACCTGACGGGTTGGCAGTTGGAAAAACCGCTGCCATTTGATGAGATGATCGCTTCCTGCTTCAGCGATATCGATGTTGCAACAGAACTGGTTATTGCTACCGGTTATGCTCATTGTGATGAAGGTTTGATGAATACTTTCGATCGTGGCTACAGTGAGATGACATTCAGTAAGATCGCAACGGTCACTGCTGCCCGTGAAGCGATTATCCATAAAGAGTATCACCTGAGTTCTGCTGATCCGATGCTGGTGGGCGCTGATAACGTCCAGACGATTGGTCGTACTAATTACGACGTTGCAGACCAGCTATCCAACCTGGGTATGGAGGCGATCCATCCTAAGGCTGCTAAAGGGTTGCGCCGTGCAGGTGTTAAGTTGCGTGTTAAAAATGCGTTTGAGCCTGAGCACGAGGGTACTCTGATCAGCCAGGCGTATCGTAGTGATGTGCCACGTGTTGAGATCATCGCTGGTCGTAAGGATGTGTTTGGCATTGAGATCTTCGATCAGGAGATGCTGGGCGATGCAGGTTACGATATTGATATCTCCGGCCTGCTGCGTCAGTTGAAACTGTATGTAGTGAATAAAGATGCGGACGCAAACAGCATCACTTATTACGTTGCTGGTTCCCGCAAGATGGTGAATCGTGCCGCGCGCCTGATTGAAGAGAAATACCCAGAGGGTTCTGTTCAGTTGCATAACCTGGCGATTGTTTCTGCTATCGGTTCACATATGAAGGTTAAAGGCATTCTGGCACGTACTGTATCAGCGCTTGCGGATGCGGGTATTAACGTCGCTGCGTTGCATCAGTCTATTCGTCAGGTTGAAATGCAGTGTGTAGTGAGTGAGGATGACTACGAGCCTGCAATCATCGCGCTGCACCAGGCGTTGATTGAGCAGTCAGAAGGTGATTTCACCAGCGCAGCCTGAATTCATCAGAGTTGAAAAAAAACGGAGCTTTGAGTTCCGTTTTTTTATGCCTGTCACTGATAGTGCGAAAGAAGTTCTATATACCAAGGTAGGTTGTTAAGACGTCGGTCGTCGCATTGCTATTCCAGAGCTGTCGGCTAAGTTGAGTAGTGATTCAAGAGGAGATGATAATGGGACGTTGCTATAACAAAATAGAAGTTGCTCAGCCGATTGAGAAAGTGTGGGAAGTGATCAGTGACTTTCATGACCTTTCCTGGGCGCCTGGTGTGATTACATCAGTGGCTAAGGTGGGAGATAAGGCAGCCACAGAAGTGGGGGCAGGTAGGGTTCTGAATGATGCTTTTCATGAAACATTGCAGTCGATAGATGCTGCGAAGTATTCCTTTACATACAGCATAGATGACGGGCCAGGGCCTGTAGCCAGGGATGCTGTTTCCGATTACATCGGGGCGGTTCAACTGTCGGCTAGCGAAGGTGGCACACTGGTTGAGTGGAGCTCCAGCTTCCAATCTGAAAATGAGCAGGATGTGGCAGAGTTTTGTAATCCTATCTATCAGGCGCTGCTAGGCGCGTTAAAGCAGTCATTATCTTAGGGAAGGTGCGATTAAGTCCTGCCGGCTCTCTGGCTTAGAGGGGGACGCGTAATCGCGGCGGCGCTTTGCAGGCATGTCTAGACCTGTCATAACGTGCCAACAAAGAGTACGCATCTCCCTCTAAGCCCCAAAGGGCGAGGCCTGTAGCCTGCATCTACGTTGTTACGCTTTGTGCTAAGGACTAAGGCCATTAGCTGCAAAGCGTGCCTAGTATCTGCTGGCTACAGGTCTCGCAGAGAACGAGCGGGACTTATTCGCCCCTTCCCTGGTCAACGAGTGAGAAGTACTGGAGCCTTCCGAGCTTGGTAAGCCGGTTCAGCGAATCACCTATACTGTAGTGGCAGGGTGTCCGTGCTCTGCCGCAGTCCATTGACTGGAATCGTCAAAGCTACAGGGATTAGAGTGCTCAAGTGATCCAGCTTATCTACGTTAGTACAGCTACTCGCCAGATGTCGGAAGATGACTTAGTAAAGCTGCTTACGCAGTCGCGTGAGCGAAACGGTCGTGAGGGGATTACTGGATTATTGTTGCATGTAAACAGCAATTTCCTGCAGATTCTTGAGGGAGAGCGGAAAAATGTAGAGGGGATCTATCGTAGTATTCTCAATGATGACCGCAATACCAGTAACATATTGATTGACCTTAAGGATATTGAAAATCGAGCTTTCCCCGACTGGCGCATGGGATTTCAACGAATAGCGCCTGATGAGTTAGGCCCTCTGGAAGGGTATTCGGACTTTCTTCACAACGGCCGAAAGTTAAAACTCAAATCAGCAGAGTCCGAACATATCATTAAACTCTTTGAGAGCTTTAAACGGCAATCGCAGGGTGGATGATGAATGGTGTCGGGGTGATCAGATCAAACTGCAGGGCACGATATGAGGTGCATATCTTGTACCCTGACAGTTAGTATAGAAATTCTTTAGTCCTGATTACTCAGCGCTGCCCGGATCTTCTCAATTACTTTATCTGGCAGGCCACGCAATGTCAGAGAGTTGCTACCCTCATCGAACAGGATCTCTTTATCCGTACCCGGTGTACCCAGAGAGCGTTTGCTGAAGTCCAGTGACCAGCTTTCGCCGCGGGCCTTCACCTTGTTATATGCGTTAAGCGTACTGGTGTGCGGCTGAAACTCATGGCTCACCTGATAAGGTTCTTTATTGGCGAAGCTGCCAAATGTGCCAGCTGCAGTTTCTGCTTGCTCAGGTGGGATGTAGGCATCAAAGATCTGTTGAACGTCAGGCAAAGTAGCGGTCTCTTTTTCGCCGCGCTGTTTCTCCATGTAAGTTACCAGGTCTTCAATGATCTCTTCTTTCTGGTCATGTAACTCGTTGATGTTGCAGTATTCGCGTGCTGCTTTAATCAGTTCAGAAGTGGACTTCCGGGATGGTGTTACATCTGTACAGCCAAAAGCATTAGAGAAGTACTGTGTAACGTTGCCGTTTTCTTTGTTCCCGATAAAGCTCAGGTAACCATCTTTCTTCTGCAGGTAGTTAGTTACATTCACCCGCATTGCCTGATGTAGCTTATCAAGATCAACTTCAAAAATTTCAGTGGGTTGCAGGTCGCCGTTCAGGGATATTCCTGAGCGATCCCGCATCAGCGCTGCCAGCAGGAACTCATAGCGGTCGCTCTGATAAAGGGCGAATAGAATATAACCGCCTGATGCGCCATTCGCGGTCGCAATGGCCGCTGCCAGTTGGGCCATGCTCTGTTCTGTCAATTGCAGAAATGCGCTCTCGTCGCGGTCTGTCTGCAAATACTGGTTGAACGCAGAGATAAAAGGATAACCGTCTTCGTTCTCAACGTTAAAAGAGCCATGAGTCAGGGCTGAACGTCTGTTGAAAGCATTTACAAGCGCTTCTCCGAGTTCCTGGGTAACAGGCTGCTCAACGTCCGACGCGCCGCCGCGGTCGCTTACTGAGGCCTGATTATCGTCGGCGTCTTTGATTAATTCACGAATGACAAGCTGTTTCAGTTCCATGGGACACCGTTGGCTATTTCTGATCTGGCAAGGCGAAGAATTCTACTGAATCGCGTTGATGCCTAAAAGGGGCAATAGATCGATTGTTAAAACTTTATTCAGCTTCAATGTTGTTTTCTATAAGTAGGAAGGATGATAGGGCGGTGTTGATTTCGGTTGATCAATAGATCTTCTCTGAGCTTTTCCTAATCATCTCGAAGATTGGCTTTATGGTGCTGCCTAGAGGAGGCGGCAGAAAGATGCTCAGCAGTTCGAGCCGGAAAGTTAAGGGTTTTGGTGCGCAAGCCCAAGTATGGCATTTCTACTGTTGATTCTTGAACTTGTTCAGATGGTTCGTTTTTGACTGTTCCGAACCACAGGGGAAAAGAATGATAAATAGAATAAAACTTGGAACGCGTATGGCCGGAGGCTTCGGCTTTATATTGCTGTTGTTATGCCTGGCATCGATATCTGGTTACACCGGACTAAATCAGTCCGGTAAAGGCTTTGACGCCTACCAGCAAATCGCACTAGACACTAATCTGGCAGGACGGCTATATGCATCGATGTTGCTCGCCCAAAACGATGTGAAAGACTATCAGTTATCGCCCAGTGTGGACCAGCGTGAAGCGGTATTGGAATCTATTCACAAGGTTCAACAGGTGCTTTCCGAGGCTTCTCGGGAGGTCAAGGATGCGTCAAGTGATACGACGGGAGCTGCTTTGGACTCCTATCGGGGTAGTTTCGATGAGTTGGCGCAGTTAACTGAACGGATTGAGCTGCTTAATCGCGAGCAATTGATGCCGAATGGCAAGAAAATGTCTGAATCATCGGAGTTGATGCTTCAGACAGCTTTCATCGACGGCAACAATATGGTGCTGTTGTTCATTGCGCAGCTACAGGAAACTATTCTGAATGCCCGGTTACGGGCAGCTCTCTATCTTAGTCAATTAGACCCCGCTGACTACAAAGCTGCCAAGCAGCTATTGTTGGATCTGAAAACTAAATCTTCAGAGCTTGAACTGCACCTCAGTTCCTCAAATGGTGTCGAGATGCTTAAGCAGTATAGTGATAGCTATGCCGCTTTTGCCCAGGCACTAGAGCAGATTCATAGTGCTGTTCAGCGCGAAGAAGAGCTATTACAGCAGCAGCTGTATCCGGTAGAGCGGCAGGTAGCGGAAGCTGTGTCGGGCATGCTCCAGGCGGTTGAGCGAGAGCAGACCGAACTCGCGCCTGAGCTGAAAGCCGTGCAAGCCGGCAGTATTACTATGTTGTCGGTTACAACTGTTCTGGCGTTGCTGATAGGGGCGGCCCTGTCAGTGCTGATCACCCGTTCGGTTGTGCGTCCACTGAATCAAGCGGTAAGCGTTGCTGATCAACTGGCGAATGGCAACCTAAATGCAGAAATTGAGGTAAAAGGGTCTGATGAAACAGCCCGGTTGCTGTCCGCATTGAGAAACACCGTCCATGGCTTGAAAGATATGATCGGTAGCATCAATAGTGCTGCCAATGATATGGCGGGGCATGCAGAGCGACTGAATAAACTGACAGACCAAACCCATCAGGGCACTCAAGCGCAACAGGCGGAAACCGATCAGGTTGCAGTGGCTATCAATCAGATGACGGCGTCGGTACAGGAGGTCGCGCAGAACGCCATCAGTGCTGCTGGTGCGGCAGAGGATGCCAATCGTCAGGCAGGCAGTGGCTCTGGTGTGGTGCAAAATACCATAGGCACCATCAATGAGTTGGCTGATGCTGTCGAAAAGACATCAAACAAATTGTTGGATCTGGAACGCGAAACAGTAAACATTGGCAGTATTCTTGACGTGATTCGTGGAATTGCTGAGCAAACAAACCTATTGGCGCTCAATGCTGCAATAGAAGCGGCTAGAGCTGGGGATCAAGGGCGAGGCTTTGCCGTTGTCGCTGATGAAGTCCGCACCCTGGCGCAGCGCACTCAAGCATCTACTGAGGAAATACAGGCGTTGATCGAGCGTTTACAGCACGGGGCACAGAGTGCCGTTGCTGTGATGGAAGTTGGTAAGGAGAGGGCTGATAGTTGTGTAGGCAGGGCATCAGAAGCGGAAGATGCTTTGCAGGCGATAACGCTTGCTGTTTCAACGATTAACGAGATGAATACTCAGATCGCTACAGCAGCTGAACAACAAAGTGCAGTCTCTGAGGAGATCAATCAGAGTGTTATTCGGGTCAGAGATTACAGTGAGCAGAGTGCTGGATCTGTCGCGCAGACATCTGACTCTGCCGGAGATATGAACCGTCTGGCGGCTCAACTACAGCAGCTCGTTACTCGGTTTACATTCAGTTAGGTTTTTACTTCAGAGTGAGTGGTGTGGGCGGGGAGCAGTCCCCGCCAATGACTAGTATGTTGTAACGGGAAGCTAAAATGAGATGAGTGGTAGCCTAAACAAGCGACTGGTGGGTATTTTTGCTGGTTTGGCTTCCTGTACAGGCAATGTTTAATTAAGATAGTAGAACTACATTATATAGAAGGCGAGAACCCCGCTGCTAATAGCAGGTAAAAGAGGGTATCCGCTCCTGCAACAAGCACTAACACAGGTTAAAAAGTTGATTCTGCCTTATGAGGTAGTCTCAGATGTGGCTGATCGTTCGTTAGCGGTCGGCTCGTTACTGTGTTGGTTGCTCCCTCTTGGGTAATCTCGCTGACGCGCCCCATCTGATTCGATCCTATAGTTAGTAGCAGATCAATGGACAACAATAATTGATTGCTGGGGGAGTGTTATGCTCAAACGAATGAAGCTTGGAGCCCGTATGGGGCTCGGATTCGGCTTTATCATGCTTTTACTGGTCTTTGCGTCCGTATCTGGATATCTGGGGTTGAAAGCCTCTGGCGAAGGCTTTAACGCGTATCAGGGGATTGCCAGGGACACCAACCTAGCCGGTCGTTTGCAGGCTGCAATGCTGACCACGCGAATGAACGTTAAGGACTATTTGATCACTCCCGGTGAGGATAATCAGGCGGCTGTGTCAGCAGCTGTGAATCGTGCCCGTGAGGTACTCGAGCAGGCGGCTGATGTGATGACTTCGCCTGAGCGCTCGCAGCTTACTACTGCCAGTCTGCAGGCCCTGAATGAATATCAGGCGAGCTTTGATGAAGTAACGGTTCTGATTCAGCAGGTGAAGGATATTGAAAGTCAGCAGCTCTCACCTAACGGGGTGAAAATGAGCGAGGCGATGAGCCTGCTGATGAAATCTTCCTATGACGATGATGATACGGTGGTGCTGTTCTTTACCGCAAGGGTTCAGGAAAGCCTGTTAAGCGCCCGTTTGCTAGCTTCACAGTACCTCAATAGTTTCCGTCAGTCTGATTATGATGATGCGCTGAAGCTGATGCTTGATCTTGAGGCTAAGGCCGGTGATCTGGAAATGCAGATGTACTCGAAAGAGCGTATTGAGCTGTTGCGTACCTATCTGGCGGGCCATAAAGGTTTTACCGAGGCGCTGAAAAAAGTTTATCAAGCGGTTCAGGCTAAAGATGCGCTTTTAAATGACAGGCTATATCCGATTGAACAGCAGGTAGCTGCCTCAGTTGAGAAGTTACATCACTCCGTTAAGCAAGAGCAGGATCTGTTAGGGCCTGAGCTGGAAGAGGTGCAGGACAGCAGTATGCTTAAACTGCTGGCGATTACAGTCGCCGCGCTGTTGCTTGCTGGTGGTTTCTCTGTCTTCATGACTCGCTCTATCACTGGGCCGCTGAAACGAGCGGTTGAGGTTGCAGGTCAGCTGTCCCATGGTGACTTGAGCGTGCACATTAAGTCCGAGGGGCAGGATGAAACTGCGCAGTTGCTGGATGCGTTGCGCAATACTGCTGATGGACTGAAGGATATGATCGGTAGCATCAATCGCGCTGCGAATGATATGACTGGTCATGCTGAACGGTTAAACGAATTGACCGATCAGACTCATCAGGGAACTCAGGCGCAGCAGGCTGAAACAGATCAGGTTGCAGCTGCGATTAACCAGATGACCGCTTCGGTACAGGAAGTGGCAAGCCATGCGCTCAGTGCTGCTGGTGCTGCTGAAGATGCAAATCGTCAGGCAGGCAGTGGCTCGGATGTCGTGCAAAACACCATTGGCACGATCAATGAGCTTGCAGCGGCTGTCGATCAGACTTCAGGCAAGTTACTGGAGCTGGAACGGGAGACTGATAATATCGGCAGCATCCTTGATGTGATCCGAGGTATTGCTGAGCAAACCAACCTGCTGGCGCTGAATGCTGCTATCGAGGCGGCTCGAGCAGGTGATCAGGGGCGTGGTTTCGCCGTTGTGGCTGATGAAGTAAGAACGCTGGCGCAGCGTACTCAGGCTTCAACTGAAGAGATTCAGTCCCTAATTGAAAGGCTTCAGTCGGGCGCTAAGAGTGCGGTTTCGGTGATGAGTGTTGGTAAGGAACGTGCAGAAAGTTGCGTTGGCCGGGCATCAGAGGCAGGTGATGCGTTGCAGGCTATTACCGAGTCCGTGTCCATGATCAGTGAAATGAACACTCAGATTGCAACGGCTGCTGAACAGCAGAGTGCGGTGTCGGAGGAGATAAATCAGAGTGTAATCAGAGTAAGGGATTACAGCGAGCAGAGTGCTGGGTCTGTTGCTCAGACTTCAAATTCGGCGGGCGATATGAATCAGTTGGCCGCAGAACTGCAGCAGCTGGTGACTCGATTCAAACTGAGTTGAATTTTATAGTGCAAGAAAAGGGGGCTGTTACAGGCCCCTTTTTTTGTGCTTCCGTGAAAGGTTGCAGCTATCGCTCATTTGCCGGTGTTTTATCGGTGCAATTGCGCAGTTTCTTTTGTTGCTAAAACCTGTCATATTCGGTGCCATAAATATAAAAACCGTTGTCTGGGCAAGGCGTAATAAAAACCATCAGAAGTGCAGGTAATTATTATGCTAACGCGGTTAAAACTCCGGGCTCGAATGGGGCTTGGCTTTGGCTTTATATTGGTGTTGTTGGTCTTTGCCTCTGCGGCAGGATACTTCGGCCTGGATAAATCTAAACAGGGATTCGATGCCTATCAGCAGATAGCGCGTGACACAAACCTGGCGGGGCAGTTGCAGGCAGATATGCTGCAGGTGCGCCTGTTAGTGAAATCATATCTTTTCTCTCCTGATCAGCAGCGGCTGGAACAGATCCAGACGGCGATTTCGGCTGCGCATGAAAAGCTGGAGCAGGCGACCGCTGCTGGCTTGTCATCCGAGCGTCAGGCTTTAGTGGATCAAAGTGCCCAAGCGCTTGAATCCTATCAATCGGTTGTATCTCAAATAGTCGCCAAGCTCAGTGATATAGGTGCGCTGGAATCCGGTGCAATGGCTAAAAGCGGTGACATGATGAGTGCGGCAATGGCGCAGTTGATGGCCAAAGCTTATGAGGATGGTGATACTGAAATCCTCTACCTGACCGCTGAGGCACTGGAAGATCTTCTCAATGCTCGGTTTATGGCTGGCGAATACCTTCGATTGAATGGTGCTGATGACTATAAAGGCGCATTTACCCTGCTTAAGGATTTGGAATCCCGCGGTGATACGCTGGCGTTGCAAATGTTCACCCCTGAGATGGGTAAATTGCTAAACGGTTATCTTGAGGGTGTGGGTGGTTACCTAAAGTCGCTTAAAGCTATTCGTGCGTTGATTGATGAGAAGAATCTGCTCATTAATGAACAAGTGGCAGGGCTCGACAATCAGGTTGATCAGGCTGTGACTGCGCTATTGAACTCAGTGAATGAAGAGCAGCAATTGTTAGGGCCGGCGTTCACCAAGGCGCAGGAAGTGTCTGTGCTGCAGTTGGCGGTATTGACGTTGGTGGCGCTGTTGATTGGTGCTGGATTTGCCATCTGGTTGACGAATAGCATCACCCGGCCGATCAGTGAGGCGGTTGAAGCCGCTCATCGACTGGCGGAAGGGGATCTGAGTGTAGAGCTGCCAGAGGGCGGTAGTGATGAGACTGGACAGTTGCTCAATGCGATCCGTCACTCCACACAATCGCTGCGCGATATCCTGTCGCAAATTTCGAATGCTGCCGGCAGCCTGACTAATTCCGCTCAAGCGCTGGCCGGAACTGCAGAAAGTGCTGAAGCAGATTCCCATGCTCAGTTAGGTGAAACTGATCAGGTAGCCGTTGCGATCAACCAGATGGCAGCGACGGTCCAGGAAGTTGCACAAAATGCGGGTCAGGCTTCTGGCTCTGCAGATGATGCTCACTCTCATGCGCAGGGTGGTCATGATGTTGTGCGTCGCACAGTTCAGACCATCCATGATCTGGCAGGCAGTGTTGATGAGACCTCAGTTAAGCTACTGGAGCTCGAGAAGGAAACCGACAATATTGGCAGTATCCTTGATGTGATCAGAGGGATTGCTGAGCAGACCAATTTATTGGCCTTGAATGCTGCTATTGAGGCGGCCAGGGCAGGTGATCAGGGGCGTGGTTTTGCGGTTGTAGCGGATGAGGTGCGTACACTGGCTCAGCGTACACAAGCCTCGACTGATGAGATTCAACAGCTGATCGAGCGCCTGCAAAGTGGTGCGAAAAGCGCGGTCAGCGTGATGACACAGGGGCGTACTCGTGCTGAGGATTGTGTATCACTGGCATCAGAGGCAGGTTCAGCGCTGGATACCATTACCGATGCGATCGCCTCAATCAATGATATGAGTACGCAGATTGCGAGTGCTTCTGAGGAGCAAAGCGCGGTAGCAGAGGAGATTAATCAGAGCATCGTGCGTGTCAGGGACTTTAGTGAGCGCAGCAATGGTGCGGTGTCTGAGGTTTCGAATGCAATAGGCTCTCTCAACCAGTTGGCGGATGGATTGCAGCAGGTTGTATCTAAATTCCGTCTGGCATAAGCCGGGTGGTTGTTCTTTGCTTCTGGTTGTTCTGGCTGATTAATAGGTCAGAACAGCCACAAGCCCGAATATCGATGTTAAGGATTTTGGCTAACCATTAGCCACAAAAAAGCCCGGCTGATGCCGGGCTTTTTATTGTCAAAGTGCTGTCAGCGTTTATGCGCTTGCCAGAGCTTCGTTCAGAGTCGCGCTTGGACGCATTACTTTCTCAACTACGTCCAGGCTAGCGTGGTAGTAGCCGTCCAGATCAGCTGGTTTGCCCTGGATAGCGTTCAGCTCATCAACGATCTTCTGTTCGTTGTCAGCCAGTGCTTTAGCCAGAGGTGCAAACTTAGCCGCCAGTTCAGCGTCATCAGTCTGAGCTGCAACTGCTTCTGCCCAGTACATAGCCAGGTAGAAGTGGCTGCCACGGTTGTCCAGTTCGCCAGCCTTACGGGAAGGTGACTTGTTGTTTTCCAGCAGTTTGCCAGTCGCAGCGTCCAGAGTGGTCGCCAGGATAGCCGCTTTCTTGTTCTCTTTCTTGATACCAACATCTTCCAGAGATACTGCCAGTGCCAGGAATTCACCCAGGGAATCCCAACGCAGGTGGTTTTCTTCTTCAACCTGCTGAACGTGCTTAGGTGCAGAACCGCCAGCGCCAGTCTCGTACATACCGCCGCCTTTCAGCATTGGAACGATAGACAGCATCTTCGCAGAAGTACCCAGTTCCATTATTGGGAACAGGTCGGTCAGGTAGTCACGCAGTACGTTACCAGTCACGGAGATAGTGTCCAGGCCGCGGATCTGACGCTCCATGGAGAAGCGGATCGCTTCAACGTAAGACATCAGACGGATGTCCAGGCCAGCAGTGTCGTGGTCCTGCAGGTACTGTTCAACTTTCTTAGCCAGTTCGCGGTCGTGCGCACGCTCTGGGTCCAGCCAGAATACTGCTGGAGTATCAGACTGACGGGAACGAGTAACAGCCAGTTTAACCCAGTCGCGGATCGGCTCGTCTTTGGTCTGACATGCACGCCAGATGTCACCCGCTTCAACGTCGTGCTGCATCAGAACGTTGCCAGCAGCGTCAACAACGCGCATTACACCGTTTTCAGTCAGTTCGAAAGTCTTGTCGTGAGAACCGTACTCTTCAGCTTTCTTAGCCATCAGGCCAACGTTAGGAACGGTACCCATAGTGGTTGGATCGAACGCGCCGTGAGTCTTACAGAAGTTGATCATCTCCTGGTAGATACGTGCGTAAGTAGACTCAGGCATGACCGCCTTAGTGTCTTTGGTCTTGCCGTCCTGGCCCCACATTTTACCGGAGTTACGGATCATTGCAGGCATGGAAGCGTCAACGATTACGTCACTTGGTACGTGCAGGTTGGTGATACCCTTAACGGAATCAACCATCGCCATCTCTGGACGGTTAGCGTAGCAAGCGTGGATATCTTCTTCGATCTCTTCACGCTGAGACTGAGGCAGGGAAGCGATCTTGTCGTATACGCTGCTCAGGCCGTTGTTCGGGTTAACGCCCAGTTCTTCAAACAGCTTACCGTGTTTCTCGAACAGGTCTTTGTAGTAAACAGTTACAGCGTGACCGAATACGATCGGGTGAGAAACCTTCATCATGGTTGCTTTCACGTGCAGTGACCACATAACGCCAGTTTCTTTAGCGTCGTTCAGGCTTTCTTCGAAGAATTCACGCAGTGCGTTACCGCTCATGCGCATGCTGTCCAGAACTTCACCTTTTTCCAGGCTCAGCTCTTTCTTAACAGCGACAGAGCCGTCTGCTGCTACGAACTCGATGCGTACATCGCCAGCGTCTTCCATAGTGATGGACTGTTCGCTGGAGAAGAAGTCGCCGCCGTTCATGAAGTCAGCGTGAGTGCGGGAAGCTTTGCTCCAAGCGCCCATAGAGTGCGGGAATTTGCGAGCGAATGCTTTTACAGCACCTGGCGCACGACGGTCAGAGTTACCTTCACGCAGAACAGGGTTTACGGCGCTGCCCAGGATCTTGCTGTAACGCGCCAGAATTGCTTTGCCTTCTTCAGTCTGCGGATCTTCAGGCAGTTCAGGGATATCGTAGCCCTGGCCTTTCAGTTCTGCGATACATGCTTTCAGCTGCGGAATAGATGCACTGATGTTAGGAAGCTTGATGATGTTCGCTTCCGGATCCTGAGTCAGCTGACCCAGGAAAGCCAGACCGTCTTCGATCTTCTGATCTTCAGTCAGGTTTTCAGGGAATGCGGAAATTACACGGCCAGCGAGAGAGATATCAGTCAGTTCCACATTGATATCTGCAGCTGCGGTGAAAGTTCTGACGATCGGCAGGAAAGAGCCGGTTGCCAGCGCAGGTGCTTCGTCGGTTAGTGTGTAATAGATAGTTTGATTACTAGTGGTCATAAAATCCCCTGTTATTGTCGGCGTTCAGCCAAGGCCTGATTCCCGGTAACACTGACGGTTACCTTCAATCACCCGTTCAGACCTAAGGATTGAAAATGCTGCGCAGATTGTATTGTACTTTGGGTTGAACACAAAGGTAGTAACGGCATTTTTTCTGTAAATACACGACTAAAAGATAGTATTAGCCTATGACTACGAAATGACATTAGCCCATTTGGGCATACCTTTTAGCGAATATGGAATAACAGGTTTTTGGTTATTTTATTCTATTAAAACAATGGGTTATGTTTTTGTTGTTTGTTTGACTAAAAAAACGCTCATTGTTCCCGAAATAGGTGGGATGCAACCTTAGTCTAATTTGGTTCTGTAGTAACGCTACAACAGTGGAAATTGTTATATTGGGAATGATTGTCATTCCCAAAAGCTATATGGGCATTGTTTTTGCACTAAAACAGGGCGTTATTGCCCTGTTATCAGAGGGTTAGGATGAAAGACAAATTTCGCTAGTCCGATTTGCAGTCTAGCGTTTCATGCCGATATCCAAATCTTTAGCTTTCTGGAACGATCACCGCTAAGCACTGGCCAGTGTTAGCCGGAAACAGTACATAAAACAGTTTCCAACTGAGGGTCATGCAGCTGACTTGCAGGCGTTAGTGTCTTGCGCTGCCATGGGATCAGGCCAAAGTACCAGCAGCGCCAGAAGGTTAGATTGGCCTGAGGGTTCTCAGTGATCAATTGGCGCAGTGTCTGGACTTTGCCCAGTTCAACGCCAAGTGCTTCTTTATAGACTTCATGAACAAACTTTGAGCAGAACTGACGTTTGGATTCATACGCAAATCCCAGGTGGTAAAAGCCGCCCATCCGTTTATTGGCTGCTTGACGCAGCGCGTCTATCTCTGTGCCTGTCAGCTCTTTTGGCAGGCGGCGAATAGATACTTCACCATTGCATGTCTTAGCCAGAAACTTACGCAGAGGACCTTTTCTAACCACGGGCACTGCGCTTTCAATCACCATCCAGCGGCCGTCCTCTTTGACCGCAAAGCCAACGTGAGAGCACCAGCTACCAGTTCCCTGAGCAACCTGACGATAGAGAAAGGCATTTATTGATGTAAACAGAATATCGCCTTCTTTTAACTGGTTGCTAATGCGGGTTTCAAGTTGATCAAGCTGGGCTTTGTTCATGGTAAGTCTCTCCAAAGGTTTTGATGCAGTTTGTAGTGATGTGAGACTTTTCTCGATTTGTTGTTGTTTGGTATTGAAATTTAATACCTTTGGTTGTCGGATAGCAGAGTGGACTTGCCAATTTTGCCTTAGCGCTTGTCAGTGTTGATGAACCGGTATTTCTGTCTGACAACAGAATGGCTAAATAGCTGCATCTTTGTGATAGCTGTCCGGGAGGGGATTTGGCTTGCACTATCACTTGGCTCGGGGTGAAATACGCGGGCATTCAGGAGCTATATCTATGACTAACGCCTTACCAATCGATTCGCTGCAAGCAGAGCTCAAGCAGAAGTTATCGCAGCACAATCTGGTTGTGACAGCAGCGACCGGCTCTGGTAAGTCGACCCGAATCCCGTTATGGGCGGCCGAACTGGGCAAGGTGTTGGTGGTACAGCCGCGTCGTATTGCTTGTATGGCGTTGGCGGAATATCTCGCAGAGCAATCATCAACCGCCGTTGGCGAGTGCATTGGTTATGCCATTCGTGGTGAATACCTCTATTCAGAACAGAGTAAGGTGGTATTCGCTACGCCCGGTATAGCTTTGCGCTGGTTCAGCGAAGATCGGCTTGCGGGTTTTGAAGCGGTAATGCTGGATGAGTTTCACGAGCGTCGCTGGGATATGGATCTGCTGCTGGCATTGTTACGCCAGCACCAAAAACACAAACTGATTCTCACTTCAGCGACAATGGATCATCAGCGGTTGGCCGAGCACTGTGGAGCGCTTCACCTTCATGCGGAAGGGCGGAGCTATCCGGTGACTGTTAACCATCAGTCTGCCGACGTGCGGGATATGCCAACGGACTACAAACTGGATAGCCGAGTGGTCAGCGCGGTTGAGTCGGTCAGCGATGAAGAAGGTGATGTACTGGTGTTTTTGCCGGGGCGACGGGAGATTACTCAATGTGCGGCAGCGCTGAGGCGTCTCGGCCTAGATGTGATTGAGTTATACGCCGGTACAGATAAGGCGCAGCAGCGACGGGCGCTACGGCTGGAATCAGGTAAGCGAATTATTCTGGCGACTAATGTTGCGGAGACCTCTCTGACCATTCCGGCCGTGACAGTCGTTATTGATAGTGGTCTGGAAAGGCGAACGCACCAACGCAATGGACGCACAGTCTTGGCGTTGCACGCTATTTCAAAGGCCAGTGCCGATCAGCGCAAAGGTCGTGCCGGACGTGTCAGGGCAGGGCGTTGTATCCGCTTGTATGGCGAGCATGCCCCTATGGAGCTGATTACCCCGCCAGAAGTTCAGCGCGAAGAGCTCGATGAAATGATTCTGGCAGCGGGCTGCAGTGGCTACATACCAGCGCAGCTGGATTTTCTCGATCCGCTACCTGCAAAGTCCGAAGCTATTGCTGTCACCCGTTTGCAGAAAATGCAGGCATTGGATGACGTCGGGCGGGTAACTGAGCATGGTCGAAATCTCTATCCACTGCCGATCGATAGTCTGTTTGCGCATCTTATTACCTCCATGCCTGATGCTCAGCTGCGGTGGCTAATGGTCGAGATAGCGGCGGGTTTATCTCAGGGGACTAAGTGGTTCAAGCGTCCGGTCGCCGAGGATCAGCAGCAGTTATTCAGAGATTGGATAGGTATCGACTGCGACCTGATACTGATTTTGCGACTGATGACCGCTGCGCCACCTGAATTCGTTGAGGTTGATCAGGAGCGACTCACTGAAGCTCGACGGTTGGCGGAGCAGATAGCGGACGGGCTTACGTTGGAGCTTGATCGGCCAAAAGCTGAGGTTTCCTTATTAACCCGCCGGAATGCTTTGCTGGCAGCCATTGCCAAGGTTTCACCAGAGTTGGTTTATGTGCGGCGTGAGAAGCGTCGGCAGGCGTTTGGTAACGGTTTTACTGAAGTGAGTTTGCCGAGAGAAAGCCAGTTGGCCGATTCGGTTGAGGCGGGACTGGTATTGGATCAGTTCAGCTTGCCGGGCAGAGGAACCCGGCAAACGCTAAACCTCGCGACGGCCATTGCGCCTATAACATTGAAGCAGATTATCGAATGGCAGCTTGCGGAGCTTCAGCAGGGTGAGGCGATGCTGGAAGAGAGTGAAGTGATGCTTCGGTTAGAGCATCATTATGCGGGTCGTAAGATTGGACAGGAGGTCTGCTCACCATCAAACGCTGAGCAAAGCTGCCATGCGATCGCCAGTCTTATCAGAGTTTCAAAGTTAATGCCTAACCTCTGGTCAGAGTTAGAACGTGATATCGCTGCCTGGAATCTCTATCTGGCCTTGGGGGTGTCCGATGAGACTGTGGCTGATCAGTCACGGCAGCCTGCTGAACCATTCAGTTGGCTATTGCAGCAGCTAAAGGATCTGGGGTTGGAGGCGGCTGAAGATCTTGAGTTGCTAGCGGAGGAGGATCTGAGGTTTCAGGGGATACCAGACTGGCAACGGGAAAGCTTCGATAGCAAATATCCGCTGCAGGTATCCACCGGCGATATGTTGCTCGATATTCACTACGATATCGGCAAGAAGATAGTTACCGCAGAGAAAATCTCCGGTCTGCGCAAGACAGATCCTAAAAGACGCGAACTGCCGGTCTGGTCGGGCTGGCGGGTGAAGTTCCGCAAAGCCAGCCGGGTGGTTGATATCCGCTGATCTTTTAAGAAAATTCGGTCGTTATTAATCTTTTAGCGGCCTTTACCTACCGGTGTATGGGTTTCTCCAGATAGTGCTGCTTGTCCACTCTGTGAACAATAGAGTTCAGGAGGACGTAACTATGAGCATTATTATTCTAGGCACTCTGGCCAAGGTGGCGAATAGTGCCGCCAGCCTGAAAGGACTGGAACACAGTATCAAGCAGTTGCTGCAGGCAGAAGATTACGTAATTCAGAATATCTCTTTCAGCGCCAACCGCATCATTGTCGATGCGCTGGATAAGCGGTCCGGTCGTATCTTCGGCATTAAAGAGCTGGCACAGCATCCGGATCAGCCCCGGGATGTGGTTGCGGTCTTTGGTCGGGTTAAGTTTTAGGAGAAAGCAGATGTCAGAAAGTATTGTATACAGCTTGCTGTTGTTGATTGTGGGATGCAGTCTGATGCTGGTGGTCGCTTTAATTGCGGATAACTATGTCCGTGCCCGTCAGCAGGAAAAGCTCGATAGGATAGTGGCAGACAGAATAAGCCGGGCGGCGAAGCGCACTGAAGGGGTTCGTGATATCACCGCCCGGAATTTTCTTTAGAAGCTCAGTTTATAGCTAAGCATTGCGTTGAAAGGCGCGCCATAGCCGATGTTTTCATCGCCTGTTCCGCCACCTGTAGCGCCAATGAAGTATTCCTCATCGGTAATGTTGTTAAGGTTTAGCTGGATCTTGTGTGGCCCGGTTTCATAAGCGACCATGGCATCCACTGTGGTATAGCTATCCAGTCGGGCGCCTTCATTACCTACGAAGCGTTCGCCGACGTAGACGAGACCCAATCCCATCGTCCAGTTGTCTGTTGGCTTAAAGGAGTTCCAGACAGAAGCGCTTTTTTCAGGCACATCATTTGGTCGCAGGCCTGTATCCAGGTTTTCCGCATCCAGGTAAGTTAAACCGGCTGCTACAGACCATTGTTGAGTGATCTCACCATTTAGCTCGAACTCTATGCCTTTATGACGATGTTCGTTGATCGCGGTGATCTCGCCATCCGCATTGGTAGATGGAATATCTTTGTCGATCTGGAACACTGAGGTGCCAAACTGTAGTTTCTTGTCCAGCAGTTCTGCTTTGAAGCCGATCTCTGCCAGGTTACTTTCCTGCAGTGCTGCGTTGGTATCGCGGGTGTAGATACCAGCCCAAGGCACTTGATAGGAACGTCCCCAGGTAGCGTAGACAGAGCTGTTATCTGTTGCCTGCCAGACGATACCTGCTCTTGGACTGAACTCGCTCTGGCTGAACTCTGAGGGGCCGCTGCCGGTGCGGGTTACATCGATGTTGTCGTAACGCAGGCCGCCGATCAGGTCGATAGTGTCGGTGAGGGCAAATACGTCCTGCGCGTAGAGGGAACGGCTTTCCACTTTGTTGTGGCTGGTGCTGGCATCGTTGAAGTCGGGCACCGCTACCGTGATAGTGGTCGGGTTGTAGATGCTGTTGGTGAAAGTCGCGCTATCTCCCATCTTGAAGGTGCGTTTCATCTGAGCGACTTCAGCGCCCAGTAGCAAGTTGTGGCGATCCAGTTCCCAGTTCAATTCAGCCTGCAGCCCCAGATCTTCCTGAGGGTCATATGCGAACTTACGTACTTTCTGGTCGATGGTGCCTGCGCCTGTATTAACAGAGCTGATGCGGGTGCCTGACTGTTCGATATCTATATGGCTATAGAACGCCTTAGTGGTTAGCTTCATTTCATTATTCAGCTGGTGAGTCAGAGTCGCAGCCAATCGGATAGTTTCGTTTTCCTGAAAGTCGGTCACGCTGGCGTAATTGGTGCTTCGATCAACGTTAACCGGCACGCCATTGACTGAAGGTACGCCACGGTATGGATCTTGTTCCTGATTAAAGTACTCAAGGTCGAGATCCAGCGTAGTGGTGTCGCTCAGTTCTGCTCGAAGGGTAGGGGCGATAAACAGAGTCTGGCCTTCGACATTGTCTACGAAAGATTCATGATCTTTCAGTTCGATGTTGATGCGGCCATTGATGCCGTCAGTTAATTCGCCACCCAGATCGGCAGTCATGCCGTAACTATTCCAGCTACCGGCATTAACAGACAGCTCGCGCACATTATTTCCATCAGCACGTTTGGTTACCAGATTGATCAGGCCTCCTGCTGAGCCGCGGCCATAGAGAGCGCCAGCTGCGCCTTTGATCACTTCTACGCGTTCGATATTGGCCAGACTCCGGTACATCTGGTTACCGCCGGCATCACGCAGGCCGTCGCGGTAGATGTCGTACATCGCTTCAAAACCGCGAATGGTGACCTGATCTCGCGAGCCCTCACCAAGCGTTTGGGCTACGCCCGGTACGCCGCGCAGCGCTTCTCCAAGGCGCACGGCACCGCGGGCTTCGATATCTTCTGCTGTAACAACGGAGACTGTTTGTGGTACTTCGAGCCAGGATGCATCCATCTTCAGGCCTGAAAATTGCTGGCTGCGGTCCAGATTTTCCGAACCGTATACAGTCATAGTTTCCTGTTGATCCGCTAATGTCAGAGGGCTATAGCCGCCTGACATAGCGAGTGCCACTGTGATCGCTACAGAAAGTTTGTTTTTGGTGATACTGCGCATCGTTATGCCCTCCAGAAATAACTGGGAGGGGACGATACAGAATTGGCGCCAATCTGTAAATGTTAATGAGAAATATTTTTATTTAGGTTTGATTCTCATTGTTTTGGGGTTGTTTGGAATAGCGCTTCCAGGCATTCAGGTGTTGGTAGATATGGCTCTTCAATCCCAGCATATCCTGCTCCCGCAGTGCCTCAATCATTTGGAAGTGTTCCTTGCTTGCCTGACGTGATGCTTCTAAATTGAACCAGCCGGGGCGGCTCACGCGAATCCCTTTTTCCCGAAGTTCTGCAATCAGGTCTGACATAAACGGGTTTTGGCAGTAGCTATAAAAGACACTGTGAAACAGGTAGTTAGACTTGATCTGCTGGTCTGTGTCCTGGCATTCAATAGCTGCGTCAAACGCCTTGGCATACTGCTCAAGCTGGGCGAGCCCTTGTTCGTCGATATTGATCATCACCAGTTCTGCTGCACCTTGTTCCAGCAGTAAGCGGGTGCGGGTGATCTGGTCTCTCTCGGTTACAGAGTGAACGCGGACACGATGGCCTTTGTAGGGAATATGCTCCAGCACGCCGCGGCCGGTAAGCTCGGCTAATACCTGACGTACAGTAAAGCGGTTCACATTGAGCAGCTGCTCTAACTCATTCTGTCGTAGGTAGTGATCTGTGGCGATCTCGTTAGCCAGGATTTTGTGCTGCAGAAGGTTGGCAACCTCCTGAATTTGTTCGGATTTCATTCAAGCGACTCAGTGTTCGGCTGTTTTTCTTAGATTGGCGCCAAAATAGTAACCAACCATGCTGCTGAGAACAATCATTCAATTGAGTCGAATAGTGTTTTTTGGCGCCAATGTTGGGTGAGAAAGTTGTTCCTCTATCTGTGTCTTTAGCTAAGCATTTAGTCTTATAGGTGAGTTTAATTCATCTATTTTGTTCAAATTGAAAAGAAAAGATCATCGAATTATTGATCTGAGACTGTTTATAAATTTCATTTGAGGAGGATAATTGTGACAAATAGTGTTTTGCTGGGTTTTTGGGTGCAAGAATATTTACTTGTTTTACTCTTGCGCGGTAATTGCTTTCGCTCATTAGAGACCCGGTAGCGGAGGATTTATGGTTAAGCATCGTTGGTTATCGATAATTGAAGGTTGTGTGCTGGTGGCATTTGGCGTCCAGGCGATTCAGGCGGGTAACCTGCTTGTTGGCGGTACGGCGGGGCTGAGCCTGACACTGTCCGTGTTGCATGACCTTAGCTTTGGCCAGATTTTCTTCCTGATTAACCTGCCGTGTTACCTGTTGGCATTCAAATACATGGGGGCTCGTTTTACTCTCACTACTTTTGCCAGCGTGTCTCTCTTCTCCGGCTTGTCAGAGCTACTCGACCGTTTCCTGACGCTGCAGATCGCTGAACCGCTGGTGGCTGCAGTTTTGGGTGGCGTACTGATCGGTTTCGGCCTGACAGTGCTGTTCCGTTCACAATCGTCACTGGGTGGTTTCAATATTTTGTCGGTGTTTCTGGATAAGCAGTTTGGAATTAACACCGGTAAATCCACACTGGCGTTTGATCTGCTGGTTGTAGCATTCGCGCTGACCGTATTTGAGCCTATGCAGGTGCTCTATTCAGTGGCTGCTTTTGCTGCTATGAGTGCGGTGATTATTCGTTACATCAAAACGCCGGCAGAGAAACAGGCTGAGCTGAATCAGAAAAAGCAGGCTGCGCAACCGGCATAAAAAACAGCCTCTGTGCGAGGCTGTTTATTCAGGTACAGATTTACCCCTTTGGATCATCGATGGCAGGCTAATGCCGTCTTTGATCCACTTCTTCTTCCCAGTTGATCGGCAATCCAGTGGCCGGTTTCAATCACTTTCTGCAGATCTACACCGGTCTCGATGCCCATGCCTTTCAGCATGTAGAGTACATCTTCGGTCGCTACATTACCTGAGGCGCCAGGAGCGTAAGGGCAGCCACCTAAGCCTGCAACAGAACTATCGATCACAGCGATCCCTTCTTCCATTACGGCATAGATATTGGCCAATGCCTGACCGTAGGTGTCGTGGAAATGAACGGCCAGCTGCTCCATTGGGATTTTAGCCGCGACGGCATCCAGCATTCGTTTGGCTTTTAACGGTGTGCCGACACCGATAGTGTCGCCAAGGGATATCTCGTAGCAGCCCATATCCAGCAAAGTTGCAGCCACTTCGGCTACTTTCTGCGGCAGTACTTCACCCTCGTAAGGACAGCCTAATACTGTAGAGACATAGCCTCGTACCGGAATATTGTGCTGTTGTGCTATTTCGATAACGCTTTCAAAGCGTTTCAGGCTTTCGGCGATGGAACAGTTGATGTTCTTCTGCACAAAACCTTCAGAGCTGGCAGTGAACACAGCGACTTCACCAGCCTGATTGGCCAGGGCGTCTTCCATGCCGCGGGCGTTCGGTGCCAGTGCTGCATAGCGAACACCCGGTTTACGGTTGAGCTGTTGCATCACCGCTGCGCTGTCGCCCATTTGCGGAACCGCTTTCGGGGATACAAAGCTGGCGGCTTCAATATGGCTGATTCCGGCGTCTGCCAGTCGCTCGATCAGCGTTACCTTGGTTGCAGTCGGGATCAGTGATCCCGGCTCATTCTGCAACCCATCCCTCGGTCCTACTTCAACAATCCTCACTTCGCGGGGGAGGTTCATCTTAGTGTTACTCCGTCTCAGTCACGGCGATCAGCAGATCGCCCTCATTGACCAGATCACCCGGCTGGAAGTGGATCGCTTCAACACAGCCATCAGCTGGGGCGCGAACGCTATATTCCATCTTCATCGCTTCCATCACGAGCAGCAGGTCGCCAGCCTTAACCGTATCATCAACCGCTACAGGTACGTCAACGATCACGCCATTCATCGGTGCTGCCAGTGAACCTTCCGGCTGATGGTCAGCGCCATCTTCCAGAGCGCGCCATTCGTGGAAGCTGTAGCTGTCACCGTTATTGAACAGTGTCAGTACATCGTCTTCGCAATGTAGCTGGAAGAAATGACGACCTTGTTGGGTGACCAGGGCGATACTGTCATCAGTGGTAGTGATATCGGCCACCAAAGTGTTATCACCGTGCTGAACCTTCAGGCCTTCAGCTGTACGGGTTAGAGTGAAGGTCAGAGCTTCGCCATCATGTTCCAGCTTAATATGCTGTTGAGCGGCTGCGTTGAGTCTCCAGCCAGCTTCGAGGCCAAGTGCTGTTGGGGTGCACTCGTGGAACCAGCATGCCGCGGCAGCCAGCAGTTCTGCCGGTGTGCCTTGTTGTTGGCGTTTTTCCAGTAGCTCGTGCTTGTCGATAAAGCTGGTATCCAGATCTGCATCGATGAAAGCTGGGTGGTTGATAACCTGATGCAGGAAGCCGGTGTTGTGATGGACGCCGATCAGCTGATAGTTCTCCAGTGCCTGACTCAGATGATGGATCGCCTGCTGGCGGTCATCACCAAAGCAGATCAGCTTAGCGATCATCGGATCATAGTACGGACTCACTTCATCACCCATGCGGATGCCGCTATCAACGCGCACCTGTGCAGAGGTTTCAGGTTCTTTCAGCCATTGCAGGGTGCCGGTTGAAGGCAGGAAGCCCATATCCGGGTCTTCTGCGTAGATGCGCACTTCAACTGCGTGACCACGCAGTTCCAGCTCCGATTGTTGTAACGGTAGCTTGTCACCTGCGGCGATACGCAGCTGCCACTCAACAAGATCCTGACGGCAGATCTTTTCGGTTACCGGGTGTTCTACCTGTAGCCGGGTGTTCATCTCCATGAAGTAGAACTGGCCATCGGTGTCGTAAAGAAACTCAATAGTACCTGCGCCATGATAGTCGATAGCCTGAGCTGCACGGACAGCAGCTTCACCCATCGCTTTGCGGGTTGCATCGCTAAGGCCTGGAGCCGGTGCTTCCTCGACCACTTTCTGATGGCGGCGCTGGATGGAGCAGTCACGGTCTCCGAGGTAGATGCCGTTGCCTTGCTGGTCACAGAATACCTGTACTTCTACATGACGAGGCTGTGCCAGATAGCGTTCCATTAAAAGATGGTCGTCGCCGAAGCTGGAAAGCGCTTCGCGGCGCGCAGTATCTATCGCTTCGCTCAGCTGGCTCTCATCTTCAACTACGCGCATCCCTTTACCGCCGCCACCGGCGCTGGCTTTGATCAGTAGTGGGAAGCCGCAGGCTTTCGCTTGTTTAACCAGAGTGTCAGGGTCTTGCTCGTCGCCGTGATAACCCGGCACAACAGGCACTTCAGCTTTCACCATTAGCGCTTTTGCCGCTGATTTGGAGCCCATCGCCTCAATGGCATCGGCACTTGGGCCGACAAAGATTATTCCTTCCTGTTCACAGCGGCGGGCAAAGCCGGCGTTTTCCGACAGGAAACCATAACCGGGATGGATTGCATCCGCACCAGACTGGTGAGCGATCTCGATCACCTTGTCTACCTGAAGGTAGCTTTCTTTACTTGGTGCCGGGCCGACATAGTAAGCCTCGTCGGCCATAGCGACATGTTTGCTGTTGCCATCAGCGGCAGAGTAGAGGGCAACAGTGCCTATGCCCAGTTTCTGACAGGTGCTGATGATACGGCAGGCAATTTCGCCGCGGTTAGCGATCAGCAGCTTACGAATAGTTTTCTTAGTCATTATTTTGCTCCACTGATCCAGCCTGGCTTGCGTTTCTGCAGGAAGGAGTTGAGTCCTTCCTGGCCTTCTTCGCTGACTCTGATACGGGCGATACGTTTCGCGGTCTCTTCAAACAGCGCTTCGGTAAGCGGTGCGTCGGCCACATATTTCGCTAGCTGTTTGCTGGCGATCATTGCAGCCGGGCTGTTATTGCACAGCTGTTTCAGCAGCTTCTCGCCGCGCTCACGCAGGGCGGTTTCGTCGCTAACGGTTTCATGGATCAAGCCGATCTGCAGGGCAGTCGCTGCATCGATCATCTCAGCGGTGACCATATAGCGGCGTGCCTGTCGGGCACCGATCGCACGGGAAACGAAGGGGCTGATTACTGCTGGGATCAGGCCGATTTTGACTTCGCTCAGGCAAAACAGGCTGGCATCAGTGGCAATCACCACATCACTGCAGGCCAGCAGGCCCAGTGCGCCGCCAAATGAAGAGCCCTGCGCCAGTGTCACCACCGGGATTTCCAGTTGATCCAGTTGCTGCATCAGTTGGCCCAGTTCGCGGGCATCTTCCAGGTTCTGTTGTTCGCTGTTGTTGACCATACGCTGCATCCAGCCAAGGTCTGCGCCGGCGGAGAAATGCTCGCCGCGAGAGCTTAACAGCAGGGCGCGAATCTCTTTGTTGCTGCGCACTTCGGCAATTGCCTGTAGCAGCTGACGAATCACCTCATCATCAAAGGCGTTCCGTTTTTCCGGGCGGTTCAGAATGATCTCTGCCACGCCATCGGTGCGCAGTTCTAGTTCAACAAATTGCTGTAAATCTGACATCACAGCCTCCTTACATTCGGAAGATGCCGAACTTGCTGTCCGGAATCTCTTTGCCGCTGGCGGCTGCCAGACCCAGGCCGATAATGTCGCGGGTCTGCAGTGGGTCGATCACGCCGTCATCCCAGAGGCGGGCGCTGGCGTAGTAAGGGTGACCCTGATGTTCAAAGTCATCGATGATCTTCTGGCGGAAGCTGTCTTCTTCCTGCTGTGGCCATTCAATCCCTTTCTTGGCGCGGCTGTCGCGCTGAACTGTAGTCAGTACGCCAGCTGCCTGTTCGCCACCCATTACAGAGATGCGGGAGTTTGGCCACATCCAGAGGAAGTTAGGGCTGTAAGCGCGGCCACACATGCCATAGTTACCGGCGCCATAGCTACCACCGATCAGGACGGTCAGTTTTGGCACTTCAGCACAGGCAACGGCATTTACCATCTTGGCACCGTGCTTGGCGATCCCTTCAGCTTCGTATTTTTTGCCCACCATAAAGCCGGTGATGTTCTGTAGGAACAGCAGCGGAATCTTGCGCTGACAGCAAAGCTCGATAAAGTGTGCGCCTTTCATCGCTGATTCGCTGAATAACACCCCGTTATTGGCGATGATGCCTACCTGATAGCCGTGGATGCGTGCAAAGCCTGTCACCAGAGAGCTGCCGTAACGGGCTTTGAATTCGTCGAATTCGGAGCCATCTACAAGACGGGCGATTACTTCACGGGCATCGTAAGGTTTCTTCAGATCAGTGCCGACAATGCCGTAGATCTCTTCGGCAGGGTAGAGGGGGTCACGCGGTGCTTCCTGCTTCAGCTGGTTCGCAGGTGTGCTGCCAAGATTAGCAATGCACTGGCGCGCCAGATGCAGGGCGTGTTCGTCGTTCTCAGCATAATGGTCTGCCACGCCAGATAGCCCGCAGTGGGTATCCGCACCACCCAGTTCTTCGGCGCTGACCTCTTCACCGGTCGCCGCTTTCACCAATGGTGGCCCTGCGAGGAAGATAGTGCCTTGTTCTTTAACGATGATAGATTCATCGGCCATCGCCGGAACATAAGCACCGCCTGCAGTACAAAGGCCCATCACCACAGCGATCTGGGCGATACCTTTTGCGGACATCCGTGCCTGATTGAAGAAGATGCGGCCGAAATGGTCGCGATCCGGGAATACCAGATCCTGCTGAGGCAGGTTGGCGCCGCCAGAATCTACCAGATAGATACAAGGCAGTTCGTTCTGCTCGGCGATCTCCTGAGCACGCAGGTGTTTCTTGGCGGTTTCAGGGAAGTAGGTGCCGCCTTTAACGGTGGCATCGTTGGCCACGATCATGCAGGTACGACCGCTAACCTGACCGATACCGGTAACTATGCCAGCGCTGGCGATCGGCTCCGGATAAACTTCATGTGCGGCCAGTTGAGACAGCTCAAGGAATGGGGAGCCGTGATCGAGCAGGGTTTCGATACGATCGCGCACCAGCATCTTGCCGCGGGATATATGGCGCTGCTGGTAGCTTTCACCGCCACCCAGCTGAAGTTCAGCAACTTTCTCTTTCAGGTCGGCAACCACCGCGCTCATCGCTTCAAAATTAGCCTGATAAACAGCGTCGTCGGTGCGGATCTTGGATTTTAATACAGCCATGGGTTCTGCTCCTCTACTGTTACTTGTTCAGGAACAGTTCGCGGCCGATCAGCATGCGGCGGATTTCAGATGTGCCGGCACCGATCTCGTATAGTTTAGCGTCACGCAACAGGCGACCTGTCGGGAACTCGTTGATATAACCGTTGCCGCCCAGTAGCTGGATAGCATCCAGCGCAATTTGAGTCGCCATTTCGGCGGTGTACAGGATGACACCAGCACAGTCTTTACGGCTTACTTCACCGCGATCTGCTGCCAGACCCGCCATGTAGGCGTAGCTTCGGGAAGCGTTGGTACGGGTGTACATATCCGCCAGTTTGCCCTGTACCAGTTCAAATTCGCCGATCGCCTGACCAAACTGGGTGCGGTCACGGGTGTAAGGCACAGCGATATCCAGAGCTGCCTGCATGATGCCCAGTGGTCCGCCGGACAGTACCAGGCGTTCAAGGTCGAGGCCGCTCATCAGTACTTTCACGCCTTCGCCGACATTGCCCAGTACGTTCTCTTTAGGAACCGGGCAGTCTTCAAATACCAGCTCGCAAGTGTTGGAGCCACGCATGCCCAGTTTGTCCAGCTTCTGATGACGGGAGAAGCCCGGGTAATCACGCTCAACGATAAAAGCAGTGATGCCGCGAGGACCTGCGTTAACATCGGTTTTGGCGTAGATCACATAAGTGTCAGCGTCAGGACCGTTGGTGATCCACATCTTGTTGCCGTTCAGCAGGTAGTGGTCGCCGTTATCACGGGCAGAGAGTTTCATTGAAACTACATCGGAGCCAGCATTTGGCTCAGACATAGCCAGCGCACCTATATGTTCGCCGCTGACCAGTTTCGGCAGATATTTTGCTTTCTGTTCAGGGTTACCGTTGCGGTGGATCTGGTTGACACAGAGGTTAGAGTGCGCGCCGTAGGAGAGGCCGATAGAGGCTGATGCTCGGCTGATCTCTTCCATCGCGATCAGGTGTGCCAAGTAACCCATCTCAGCACCGCCGTACTCTTCAGCGACTGTAATACCGAGCAGGCCCATATCACCGAATTTTTTCCAGAGTTCATTCGGGAAAGCGTTTTCCTGATCTGTTTTCTCTGCCAGTGGGGCGATCTCGCCCGCTGCAAAAGCGTTCACCTGCTCGCGCAGCATCTCCTGAGTTTCGCCCAGGCCAAAGTTAAGTCCGGAGAATTGTGAAATCATGTCTGTCTCTCGTTAGCTCGGTTTCTTATTGTTGTGCTTGCTACTGTGTTTCTAACAACTGGTTTAGTGCTTGCTGATAACGACGTTCGGCGCTGCTAAGGCGCTGTTGCATCGCTTCAATATCTTTCATCTGCTGATCAAGGTCGGCTTTACGCTCGGAGATTCGTGACAACAACAGGCGTAACTGCTTTTCGCCGCCGGTATTGGTGTTGTCCCAAAGCTCCAGAATCTCGCCGATCTGCTCCAGCGAAAAGCCCAGTCGCTTACCCTGTTGGATCAGGATCAGCTGTACCCGGTCTTTACGGCTATAGATGCGGCTCTGTCCTTCACGGCGTGGATCTAGCAAACCCTTGCTCTCATAGAAGCGGATGCTGCGATGGGTCAGATCAAATTCATCTGCCAGTTCGCCAATGCTGTAGGTGGTTTCTGTTGTCGCCATATACAGGTCCTTAACTGTCGACACTCTGTGTCTAACCCGATCCTGAGTTGCGTGTTGTGAGTGCCAATCGAGGGCATTTACAGGTGCAAACGCATAAAACAGGGCCGAATACGCGGTTTATGGTTATAAGTTAGTTGACGTTAACGTAAACGTAAAGAGGGTTTTTATCTGTTTTTTTATCCAGTTGTTATTCGCGTGCTACATATCCATATCTATATAAAACAATCAGTTATCTTTGTTTCGCTAAAGTGTCGACAATAGTTTATTCGACTAAAGTAGTACTAGGAATCCCTTAAGGGAAAGTGCTAGTTTCTTGGTGAGCCTTAGAGATAACAAGGTCAATGAGAGATCACAGATGGCAGTGTCTTTCAGCAGTATTTACAGCGACTGAAAGTCGCGTCGCAGGGAAGCGGCAAGCCATCAGAAAAACTATATAGAGAGACAAAAGTCTCCATCACTTCATCGGTCTGCAAAGAATCGCAAGCCGTTGGGGTAGTAAGAAACAGGCTGCTTGCTTCGGCGAGTGGCGAACGAACTGAAGAATAAAAATAAGATTATAGGTTTCGTATGAGTGCAGACTATGTGCTGCAAACCGTTGACCTCGTCAAAGAGTTCAAAGGTTTTACTGCAGTCGATAACGTCAATCTGAATGTTGAGCGGGGATCTATCCACGCGCTTATCGGTCCTAATGGTGCCGGTAAAACAACAGTCTTTAACCTGCTGACAAAATTTCTTATTCCTACTACTGGTCAGATTTTGTTTAACGACCAGGACATCACCAATATGAAGCCTGCCGCCATCGCCAGGATGGGGGTTATCCGTTCTTTCCAGATATCAGCGGTATTCCCGCATCTGAGCGTTCTGGAAAATGTGCGGATTGCGCTACAGCGTAAAGAAGGTAACAGCTTCCATTTCTGGAAATCCGAGCGAGTGCTGGATCGCCTGAATGATCGCGCGGTTGAGTTGTTAGATGAAGTGGGCCTGGCTGACTTCGCTAACACCAAAACAGTAGATCTTTCTTACGGTCGTAAGCGTGCGCTTGAGATCGCCACTACGCTGGCGGTTGAGCCTGAACTGATGCTGCTCGATGAGCCGACTCAGGGCATGGGCCATGAAGATGTAGAGGTGGTCACCAACCTGATCAAACGTGTCTCTAAAGGACGCACGATCCTGATGGTTGAGCACAACCTGCACGTGGTTTCGACTCTGGCGGACAACATTACTGTACTGCAGCGTGGCGCCATCCTGACGGAAGGCAACTACGACACTGTATCTGCTGACCCTCGTGTCCGAGAAGCCTATATGGGCATCGATGAGGATGAAGAGGAAACCGCAGCGACAGCAGTAGTGGAGGAGGCATCATGACAGCGGCTATTCAAACCCCGGAAGCGGCACAGCTGGCGACTAAAACCCGCCGCGAGAAGATTCGTATTGTTGATCTTCATGCCTTTTACGGTGAATCCCACATTCTGCATGGTATTGACCTGTCGGTGAACCAAGGCGAACTGGTCACGTTGCTGGGCCGTAATGGTTCCGGTCGCAGTACTACGCTGCGGGCGATCATGAATATGGTTGGCCGCCGTACCGGACAGATATCTATTAATGGTAATGACACTATTGATCTTCCAGCGCATAAGATCGCCCATCTGGGCATCGGCTACTGCCCGGAAGAGCGTGGCATCTTCGCCAGTCTGAATGTCGAAGAGAACCTGATGCTGCCGCCAGCGGTGCGCAGTGATGGTATGTCGGTTGAAGAGATCTACGAGATGTTCCCGAACCTGTATGAACGTCGTTTCAGTCAGGGTACCCGCTTGTCGGGTGGTGAGCAGCAGATGCTGGCATTAGCCCGTATCCTGCGCACCGGCGCGAACATTCTGTTGCTGGATGAGATCACAGAAGGTCTGGCCCCGGTCATCGTGAAGAAGTTGGGCGAAGTCCTGGTGAAACTGAAAGAACGTGGCCTGACGATCCTGTTGGTAGAGCAGAACTTCCGCTTTGCCGCTCCGATCGCAGATCGTCACTACGTGATGGAACACGGGCACATTGTGGAAGAAGTGCATGCCAATGAGCTCGAAGCGAAAGCAGAAATGCTGAATACCTTCCTGGGTGTTTAACCGGGAATCAAAGCTTTGAGCTGGTGGCATCCTGCCCGATAGCTCACTGAAGAATAAAAATAAAAAGCTCTAGGAGAGTAAGAAGATGAAAGTGATGAACAAAACCCTGCTGGCTGCAGCAATGGCAACTGTAATGGCAACCGGCGCTCAGGCAAATGTTTCCGATGACAAGGTGAAGATCGGTGTACTGGCAGATATGGGCGGCGTATATGCTGATATCTGTGGCAAAGGCTGTGTCACTGCGGTCGAAATGGCGGTTGAGGACTTTGGCGGTACTGTACTGGGTAAGCCGATTGAGATCGTATCTGCTGATGACCAGAACAAGCCGGACGTAGGTTCCGCAAAAGTACGTGAGTGGATCGAAAGCCAGCAGGTTGATGCAGTAACCGGCATGGTATCTTCTGCGGTAACTGGTGCGGTAACTAAGGTACTGACCGACAACAAAAAGCTGGCACTGATCGCTACTTCCGCTTCTCACGCATTCACCACTAAGGCGTGTTCCCCATATAACGCTCACTGGACTTACAACGTAGTTGCGCTGGCGAACGGTACTGTTAAGCCAATGGTGCAGGCAGGTAAGAAGAAATGGTTCTTCATCACCGCTGACTACGCTTTCGGTCACGCACTGGAGAAAGTAGCAACTGGCGTTATCGGTGATAACGGCGGTGAAGTAGTAGGTGCGGTTCGTGCTCCTCTGGGTACCACTGACTTCTCCTCTTATGTACTTCAGGCACAGTCTTCAGGTGCTGACGTAGTGGCGCTGGCCAATGCCGGTACTGACTTTGTTAACTCTCTGAAAACAGCCGCTGAATTTGGCCTGACCGAGATGGTCGATGTAGCAGGTCTGCTGGTATTCACGCCAAACGCTAAGGCGCTGGATCCAAGCATCGCAGAAGGTATGAAGCTGACCACCGGTTTCTACTGGGATCTGGATGATGAAACCCGTGCATGGTCTAAGCGCTTCATGGAGCGCACCGGCGGCGCGATTCCGGCAATGGGTCAGGCAGGTGCGTACTCCGCAACTATGCACTACCTGAAGTCGATCGAAGCGGCGGGTACCGATGATTCTGATGCGGTTATCAAGCAGATGAAGGCGAATAAGCCAAACGACTTCTTTGCGCGTAACGCATACCTGCGTGCCGATGGCCGTATGGTTCACGATATGTATCAGGTACGTATCAAAGGCGCTTCTGAGCGTAAAGGCGAAAACGACATCTTTGCAGTAGAGCAGGTGATTCCAGGCGATCAGGCCTTTGGTGCCATGCTGGCTCAGTGCGAATTTAAGTAAGCGCTCAGGCAACCGGTGATCTCGTGTCGCCGGTTGCCAAACCTCCCACTATGTTACAGACCGCGGCCAGAAATCCGGCCGGGGGATAGTTGTGGGTGATTACAGGTATTCAGGGCCTTTTAGGTCCTAACACGGGTTGATGGTGGTACGGCTGTGAATGCGGCGGAAATCAACCCTGGGGTGGATAGTCATGGCGACATTTCTCGGTATTAACCTGTTTGGCTTGTTCGGCCAGTTATTGGTCGGCCTGATCAACGGGTCATTTTATGCATTATTAAGTCTCGGGCTGGCGATCATCTTCGGCCTGCTGAAAATCATTAACTTCGCTCAGGGCGCCCTCTATATGCTGGGTGCATTCTTCGCCTGGATGGCGTTGCAATATCTGGGTATCAATTACTGGGCAGCATTAATAGTGGTGCCCCTTGCCATAGGTTTTGTTGGCATCCTGATGGAGCGGTTCCTGCTACGGCCGATCGCTAAAGAGGATCACCTTTATAGCCTGTTGCTCACCTTTGGTGTCGCATTGATGATGCAGGGTCTCTTTACCCATCTGTTTGGTTCATCCGGTATGTCCTATGCGATCCCGGAAGAGCTGAAAGGGGGCACCCGTCTGCCATTTATGTATCTGCCTAACTACCGCGCCTGGATCATTATCGCGTCTATCGTGATCTGCTTCGGCACTTGGTGGATGATCGAGAAAACCAAGCTGGGTGCTTATCTGCGTGCTGGTACTGAGAATCCGCAGCTGATGCAGGCATTCGGTATCAACGTACCGCTGATTGTGACCCTGACATTCGGTTTTGGTGTTGGACTGGCAGGCTTTGCCGGTGTAATGGCTGCACCGGTTTACTCGGTATCCCCGGAGATGGGTTCCAATATGTTGATCGTGGTATTCGCCATAGTCGTTATCGGCGGTATGGGTTCAATTGGTGGTGCTATCCTGACCGGCCTGGGTATGGGCGTGGTTGAAGGCCTGACCAAGTATTTCTACCCGGAAGCCTCTACCACTGTGATCTTCCTGGTGATGGTAATTGTATTGCTGACCAAGCCTGCGGGCCTGTTTGGTAAAGAGGCATAAGGAGCGAGACATGAAAATCAAAAAGACTTATCTGGCTCTGATTGGTGTAGGACTGGTAGCGCCTATGGTGCTCTACCCGGTATTCCTGATGAAAGTGCTCTGTTTCGCACTCTTCGCCTGTGCCTTTAACCTGCTGCTGGGCTTTGTGGGCCTGCTCTCATTTGGCCATGCGATCTTCCTGGGTACAGGTGGTTATGTCACCGGCTATCTGGTCATGAACGCGGGCTTCACCCCTGAACTCGGGATTTTATGCGGCACTATAGCGGCAGCAGCATTAGGCGCGGTTTACGGCAAGCTGGCGGTGAAACGTGAAGGTATCTACTTTGCGATGGTCACCCTGGCGCTGGCGCAGCTGATGTTCTTCATCTATCTGCAGGCTCCGTTCACCGGTGGTGAAGATGGTATGCAGGGTATTCCGCGTGGTGAACTCTTCGGTCTGATCGATCTGTCGGACAACATGAACATGTACTACTTCGTGTTCGCGATCTTCCTGATCGGCTTCACCATTATCCATCGCACCATTCATTCTCCGTTTGGCCAGATCCTGAAGGCTATTCGTGAGAATGAAGACCGTGCAGTGTCACTGGGTTACAGTGTTAATCAGTACAAGTGGGTGGCCTTTATTATCAGTTCCGCACTGGCGGGTCTGGCGGGTTCTACCAAATCACTGGTATTCCAGCTGGCGTCCCTGACTGATGTTCACTGGCATATGTCTGGTGAGGTGGTACTGATGACGCTGCTGGGCGGTATGGGTACTATCTTTGGCCCTATCGTTGGCGCGGCGACTGTCGTCTCTATCCAGAACTACCTGTCCGGCGGTGAGCTGGGGAACTATATCCATATCATCATGGGTCTTATCTTTGTCATCTGTGTACTGGCATTCCGTAACGGTATTGTTGGTGAGCTGCAGAAGATGGTGAAAAAGAACTTCGGGTAAACCCTTACTTTTTGATACTATCAAAGGGCGTTCTGAGTTTTCACAGAGCGCCCTTTAACATTTTATGGGGATAAACCCCAGTTGTAAGACGCTTGCGGGCGTTTATATCAGATCCCCACAAGGGATCGACCGAGAGATCGCAACAGAACAAATGATAAGGATCGCGAGATGTCTAACGAAGCTATCGTAATTGTGGGCGCAGCCCGTACACCTATGGGCGGAATGAATGGCAGCCTGAGCACAGTGCCATCACCTGAACTGGGCGCGGTTGCTATCAAGGCGGCGTTGGAGCGCGCTGGTGTGGCGGCTGACCAGGTTGATGACGTAATGATGGGCTGTGTACTGCCAGCAGGTCTGGGTCAGGCACCTGCACGTCAGGCGGCGCGTAAAGCGGGTGTTGCTGATCACGCTGGCGCGACTACTATCAACAAGATGTGTGGCTCTGGTATGAAGACCGTGATGCTGGCACATGACCTGATCAAAGCGGGTTCTGCATCGGTTGCAGTAGCCGGTGGTATGGAGAACATGAGCTTGTCTCCATACATAGTACCTAAAGCACGTCAGGGCCTGCGTATGGGGCATGCCCAGATGCTGGATCACATGTTTTTTGATGGTCTGGAAGATGCTTACGAAGGTGGTCTGATGGGTTCTTTCGCTCAGCAGACCGCTGACCAGTACAAAGTCACCCGTGAAGCGATGGATGATTTCGCAATCCGTTCACTGGAGCGTGCAAATGCTGCCATCGCCAATGGTGACTTCAGCGATGAGATCGTGCCTGTGACCATTGCTGGCCGTAAAGGCGATACTGTGGTTGATATCGATGAGCAGCCGGGTAATGCACGTCCGGATAAGATCCGTACCCTGCGCCCGGCATTTGCTAAAGAGGGCACAGTGACGGCAGCCAACGCCAGCTCTATCTCTGATGGTGCTGCAGCACTGGTGCTGATGACTGAATCTGAAGCCGCGAAGCGTGGCCTTCAGCCACTGGCGAAAATCGTTGCTCACTCTACTCACGCTCAGCTGCCTGCTGAATTCACCATTGCTCCAATAGGTGCGGTGAAGAAAGTACTGGAAAAAGCAGGTTGGGGCGCAGATGAAGTTGATCTGTACGAGATCAACGAAGCTTTCGCTGTTGTTACTATGCTGGCCGAGCAGGAGCTGGGTCTGGATGCCGCTAAAGTGAACGTGCACGGCGGTGCCTGTGCACTGGGTCACCCGATCGGTGCCAGCGGTGCTCGTGTATTGGTTACTCTGCTGCACGCACTGAAGAATCAGGGCAAGCAGCGCGGCGTTGCATCACTCTGTATCGGTGGTGGTGAAGCAACAGCAGTGGCGATTGAACTGGTCTAATTAGCTTTAAATGCTTTGAAAAGCCGGGAAGGGGTTAAGCCGCTTCCCGGCTTTTTTGTGCCTGTCAGCCATACTGAAAAGATCAATATCGTTGCGCAGGAGACGTCATGATCACCATCGATTTATTACAGCAATGGCTGGGTTGGTCACTGCTGATCAATCTGATACTGCTGATGCTAACTGCGCTGGCGGTAGTCTTTGGCCGTAGCTGGATTATTCCTATTCATAGTCGGATGTTTGATATAGAGCCAGCGAGGTTAGTGCGGATCTATTTTGGCTATATCGCGATCTATAAGATTCTGATTATTGTGTTTAATCTGGTGCCTTATCTGGCATTGCGTGTGATAACTTAGGCGCTATCTGCATTAAGAAGGATCTGACAATGCGCCCCCCGATTACACCCACTCCCTATGACGACGGCATTCAGGCGTTCGTCCGTAAGCTTTTCAAAATTATGCTGCTGGTGCTGGCTGTAGGTTTTGCCTGGGCCTATTGGGAGGGGCGTTGTGACTGTCAGGATCTCTGTGTTGATAAGGGGTTGGAATACGAGCGGTATGAGATGGTATTTGGGCATAGGTTTATGCCTGAGCCGGATTTATGTGAGTGTGTTGGGGAAGAGGGGATTGAGGTTTTTAATTTAATGTAGGTTCTACTTGTCGTTGCGGCATTTTCTTTTCTTTTTTCCGCCTGTTGGCGGGTCATGGGTTTTGCTTCGCCAAAACCCCCCGACACCCCAAAGGTGGGAGCGCCTAGCTGACCCCTCCACTTGGTAGCCTTCGGCAACTTCCCTGCGTGTTTCGTCTTAATGCTGAATCCTGAAACTCGCCCGTTGGGCTCAAACACTCAGGATTCTTAACGCATTAAGCCTGCAATACTCGGCTGCGCGGGAGGGGGAGGTTGGTGCGCTAGTAGGTTTGTGTAGGTGCTTGTGTTTCTTGTATTGGCTACGTCTCTTCGCGAATTTTTTGTTGTTCCGCCTGTCGGCGGGTTAAGGGGAACGTACTGACTGTTCCCCTTAACAATCCCCAAGCAGCCCCACCGCTTGGTTGCCTTCGGCAACTTCTCTGCGTGTTTCGTCTTAACGCTGAATCCTGAAACTCGGCTTCGCCTCAAGCACTCAGGATTCTTAACGCATTAAGCCTGCAATACTCCGCTGCGCGGGAAGGGAGGTTGGTGCGCTAGTAGGTGTCTGAAGATACTGGTGTTTTTGTAGGAGAGACGTCTCCTCGCGAATAGATCTTGAATTCGGCTGTGCGGGGGCGGGCTGGGATTGTTAAGGGGATGCCCGCACATCCCCTTGACGGTAGTCAGCTGGTTGCTGGAAGCATCTGATGCAGACCGGTTGGCAACACGCCGACCAATTTCGCCCGCACGCTATGCCAGAAGGCAGATAACAGCAGCAGGGCGCTACCAATTACAATGCCGGTCGCGGCGAAGTTATAGCCCACCATACCGTAGTTTTCGAACAGGCCTGACAGCGCATAAAGCACATAGGCTAGTGATGACACCATAAAGGCACGGCGATCAACGGCGATGGATATCAGTGTCATCACACCGTAAAGCAGACAAACAATCACCATTCCCGCTAGTGTCTCTTCACCCTGCAAAATGCCTAAAGAGGTAAATACCGGATGCACTATCATCGGTGCGGATAGCAGGTGCAACCAGAAAGCTACGTCTGAACGGTGTGATACCCGTTTGCGGTCGGCCATATCCCAGCGCATTGCGAACATAAAAGTAGCAATGCCGCAGACGAAGAACGCCCACTGCAACCAGTCAATGGCTTCTGGGAAGGCGGAAAACAGGCCTGCGACAATGAAACTCACCAGCGTCGCAACACCTGCTGCAACTGTAATGGGTACTTTAAAGCGTACCCAGTGCAGCACCGCTGCGATAGTTGCAGCGCCACCGGATAGGGCAATAGTGGTTTCGCTATCGCCACCCAGTAGTTGCATGAATAGGCTGAAGATACCGCCGACAAAAGTGAGTAATAACAGAATCGCGGGCAGTGCCATCTTGCGAACGCGCACAAAGAACTCCGCCAAACCCCAGGCGGTGATCGGAACCAGAATATGGGAGAGAAGCTCATCTGCTGCACTGGCGGCCCAGCCAACAGAAACGAGCAGCAGAATGCAGGCGATCACCACGAAGATATCGTTGAAGCCTGACAGCAGTTTGAAGTTCTCTTCATCCACCAACGGACTCTCACGAGATTCCGCCAGCAGATCACGAAAGTCCTCAACGGACTTAGAGGTAAATACGCCTTTGCTCACCGCGTATTCAAGGTCTTCGTCGGTGTACATCATCATCCCTGTTGTTATAGGTGTTACTTAAAGAGGGATGATACACCTTCTGCACCTCTGTAGGAGTGACTTATGGTGGCGAATTTTGTTCTTAAAGAACTGGAAAGCTATCTATAAGAAAGTAGCTGCTCAAGGTTAGGGAATTTTGCTCAGCCAGATGTAGTTATCGGTGGATGATTGGCTCTGAGATTAGTCGTTTTAGTTCTGGGTCAATCTGGTGCTTTGGAAGGTGATCCATGCAATCGCGAATGGCACTCCCGAGCACCATTCGCGACCATAGATTTTTCTTAAATCTCCTTACCCTTGAGCTTCAATCGCTTCCTTCATTGAGCGGGTAGCGATCTCTTCCAGCCAGTCCAGGTCTACGGACTGGTGTGCTTCACAGATAAACCATGGCTCGCGGGAGTCTGGTTCCAGCATGATGCCGTATTTGATCAGGTTGTGAGCGAATACGGTGTAGAGTTCGCTGTCGGTCTTTTTCCAGTCGCGGTAGTTCTGTGGCACTTCGTTGCCGAAGTGAACGCCGAACATGGAATCAGGGCCGGCAAAGCGGTGTTCTATTCCGAATTTAGTGAATACGCGTGACAGGCGTTCCTGAATCGCTGCGCCGACTTTGTTGATGGTTTCCATCGCGTCGGTTTCGCTCAGTACGGTCAGGGTCGCTTTAGCAGCGCTCAGGGCGATCATGTTGGCGGTGTAAGTACCGCCGTGTGTTACGCCGTCAGCGTCGAAGCTGATCATGTTCATCACATCAGCACGGCCGCCGAAGCAGGCAACAGGGTAGCCGTTACCGATCGCTTTTGCGTAAGTCGTCAGGTCTGCTTTGATGCCGTACAGCTCCTGTACACCACCACGTGCCACACGGAAGCCAGTTTTCACTTCGTCCATGATCAGCAGTGCGCCTTTTGCATCACAGACATCACGCAGTTTCTGCATGTATTCCTGAGTGGAGGCGATGCTGCCGCAGTTACCCATGATCGGCTCAATCACGATCGCTGCAATGTCGTCACCTACACGGGCGAAGACTTCATCAATCGCATCGAAGTCGTTTAGTGGCACGGTTTCCAGATGTTCGCGGGTGTTGGTCGGGATACCGCAGCCGAAGGATTTGATCTCGGGTGCCTGACCGCTTTCGCTGTCCCAGCTGTCGACGTCTGGTTTCCACATCATCTCGTCGTAGAGACCGTGGAAGCCACCTTCAACCACAACGATCTTGTTGCGACCGGTGAAACCACGTGCAGTACGTACCGCACCCATCACAGCTTCAGTACCGGAGTTCGCGAAACGCATCTTTTCGATGTTCGGGCACAGCTTTTTGATCAGGCTGATCACTTCAGAATCCAGCGCAGTGGAGAAGCCGGAGATAGTGCCGCAGTTAGTAATAGTGTTGATCACTTCCTGGTCAACGCGGCTATCGCGGTAACCCAGGATGATAGGACCATAAGCAAGGCGGAAGTCGACAAACTCCTGACCATCATCATCAGTGATGGTGCAGCCTTTCATGCTTTTTACGAATACGGTGTTGTCTTCGCCCCAGTAGCGATAGCTGTCAGCAACACCCATTGGCATATGAGTGTGCGCGGTTTCAAGCAGGGAGTGGCTAACTGGCTTTTCGGTTTTGCTCATGGTGATCTGTCTTTGCTTAGAGTTTGCGTGGCCGTGAGAGGCAGCCTTTTGGGCCGGGTCACAATGCTGGCGCATGATACCGGAGTCTTAATTGTAGTTCGACCTTTTGGGGAGATGGATAGGTTGAATTACAAGCCAACGAAATTATTCGCGACCACAGATTGCTCCTACAGGAAATAGTGTTGTTTATGGTGGCCACGAGCGTAGCGAACACTTCTAGCAACTTCTCTAAAGTTCGTTAAGGGGATGTGCGGGCATCCCCTTAACAATCCCAGCCCGCCCCCGCACAGCCGAATTCCTGAGATAAAACCAAATCGCTAACTCTGGACTCGCAGGACAGGCCATCCATGGCCCATCCAGCGATAGCTGACGTCCTGTCAGCTACCAGAACGATTTTGTCTTACCTCAGCGGCCGCGCCAAGGGGATTTGGTGCCAATCACAATCATCTACCACGCTCGAATAAGGCAGCTTTCCAGGATCAATTCGTGACGAGACGTCATTCCTACAAAAAATTAGAAATACCGAAGTATCAGTTGGCACCCAAATCCCCATCCGCGCAGCCGAGTATTGCAGTCTTAATGCGTTAAGAATCCTGAGTGTTTGAGGCGAAGCCGAGTTTCAGGATTCAGCATTAAGACGAAACACGCAGGGGAGTTGCCGCAGGCAACCCAGTGGTGGGTCGCCTTTAGATTGTTAAGACCTTTGGCGACGCAAAGGTCTTAACCCGCCAGCAGGCGGAAAAAATCAAAACAATTCGCGACGATAAGTCGCTCCCACAAAACAAATCCCCGCTTTCAGGCTAAGCAAAGAAAACACCATCAGCTGCACCAAACGAATCCGACTAAAGAAGAAAAACCACTTCCCCATCTGCAAAAGACTTTCGAAATCACCCCAAAAACCAAAATATCTAAACCCTAAGTCACGCTTTTTTCATATTTCCTCTATACGGGCTTGCCCGTATCAGCCGAATTTATATACTGGAACCTCTTTGGCGTTCAGAACAATAAAACGCGCCCGCAACTGTATTGGAGTTACTTTCATGGGAATTCGTCATCTGGCTAAGGCTGCGATCGCTGCAGCGGTTCTTTCCTGCACCGCGGTTCAGGCTGAGCAGATTCATGTCGCAACCACTGCGATTGTTGAGCATCCGGCGCTGGATGCGGTGCGTGATGGCATCAAGGCGGGTCTGGCTGATAAAGGTTATGGCGAAGACAAGATCCGTTTTACCTATGAAAGTGCACAAGGTAATCCTGCGATTGCTGCGCAGATCGCCCGTAAGATGGTCGGTGATCAGCCAGACGTGATCGTCGCTATTGCTACTCCATCTGCTCAGGCTGCAGTGAGTGCAACCCGCGATATTCCAGTGGTCTTCTCAGTAGTAACAGATCCGCTGGGTGCTAAGCTGGTGAGCAATATGGAACAGCCGGGCGGCAACGTGACTGGTCTGTCTGATGCGGTGCCTGTTGCACAGCACCTGGCGATGATTAAAGAGATTGTGCCGGGCCTGAAAAAGCTGGGTATCCCGTTTAATCCGGGTGAGCCAAATGCGGTATCTATCATTGCCTCAATGAAAGAAGCGGCTGCGGCGCAGGGCGTTGAGATTGTTGAATCGCCAGCACCTAAATCTTCAGATGTAATGATTGCCAGCCAGAAGCTGGTGGGTCAGGTCGATGCGATCTACACCACACTGGATAACACTGTGATCACTGCGCTGGAATCCATCATTAAAGTGGGTATTGATGCGCAGATTCCGGTTTTCTCTGCGGATACCGATTCTGTTGAGCGTGGTTCTGTTGCAGCGCTGGGCTTCAACTACAGCGATCTGGGACGTCAGACCGCAGACATGGTAGTAGAAGTGCTGAACGGTAAGAAGCCGGGTGATATGTCTGTGCGTATCGCTGAAGGCACTAACCTGTATGTAAACCTGAAGACTGCGAAGATGATGGGTGTTGAAATCCCTGAATCTATCGTTAGCCGCGCAACTAAGGTTGTGAAATAACTCAGCCTCTACCCCGAGTAGAAGCTGATAACGCCGCAAAGGTTGTCTGACCTCTGCGGCGTTTTTCGATTGTTTTAGCTGGAATCTGTTTTTATGTCGATGTTTGCCTTTATGGGGACATTGGAGATCGGTCTTGTTTACGGCCTGGTCGCCATTGGTGTCTACCTGACGTTCAGGGTACTGGATTTTCCTGATCTGACGGTAGATGGCAGTTTTACCCTGGGTGCTGCGGTGGGCGCTGCGATGATCGTCAGCGGTGTTAACCCTTATCTGGCGACCCTCTGCTCCGCCCTTGCCGGTGGTTGCGCCGGTCTGGTGACGGCTTGGTTGAACCTGCGGTTTAATATCCTGCATCTGCTGGCCAGTATCCTGACCATGACAGCGCTCTACACCATCAACCTGCGGGTGATGGGGAAGCCGAATGTGGCGCTGATTATGGAGCCTACGGTACTCAGTCCGTTTGAGTCTTTGGGTATCCCATCGATGTACCTGAAGGTGATCTTTGTCGGCGTCTGTGTATTGCTGTTTGCGCTGGCGATCGCGTTTTTCCTGCAGACCCAATATGGTCTGGCGATGCGGGCGACTGGTGCCAACCCGCGTATGGCACAGGCCAACGGTATCGTGATTAAAGAGAAGGTTTTTGTCGGTCTGGCTCTGTCTAATGGTCTGGTGGCTGTAGCTGGGGCGTTGTTCGCGCAGACCAACGGTTTTGCCGATTCCACTATGGGTATCGGTACTATTGTGGTGGGTCTGGCAGCGGTGATTGTTGGTGAGTCGCTGTTCGGTAGCCGCAATATGTGGGTGATTATCTTCAGCTGTCTGGTCGGCTCTATTCTTTATCGTCTGGCTGTTTCGATGGCGCTGAATGCAGATTTCCTTGGTTTTACCGCCTCTGATTTGAACTTTATTACTGCTGCGTTGGTGGCCGTTGCACTGGTGTTGCCGCAGCTTCGTCGTGAATGGAAAGCCCGCAAAGCGGCGCGGGAGGCGCAGTCATGATCCGTTGTGAAGATCTGAAAATTACCTTTAATGCCGGTATGCCGACTGAGAAGCGGGCGCTGCGCGGGGTTGATCTGTCGATTCCTGAAGGGGAGTTCGTAACAGTCATTGGCTCCAACGGTGCTGGTAAGTCGACGCTGTTGAACTCTATTGCTGGTGATATTCCAGCTTCTGGCGGCAAGATCTGGTTTAACGATAAAGATGTCACCAAAGTGCCAGCAACGGGCCGTACCCGTGATGTCGCCCGTGTCTTTCAGGATCCGCTGGCGGGCACCTGCGGCAATATGACAGTTGAAGAAAATATGGCGCTGGCTTATGGCCGTGTGGCGCGTGGCAACCTTTCGTTTGCTTTGAATGACAAACTGCGAAAACTGTTCCGCGAGCAGCTTAGCCGGTTGAATCTGGGGCTGGAAGATCGTCTTGATGCCGAGATGGGATTGCTCTCCGGTGGTCAGCGTCAGTCGGTCAGCCTGCTGATGTCGGCGCTGCAGCCAAGCAAGATCCTGTTGCTGGATGAGCATACCGCAGCCCTTGATCCTAAGACTGCGGCTTTGATCATGGATATCACCCGCCAGATCGTGGAAGAGAAACAATTGACGGTGATGATGGTGACGCACTCGATGCGTCAGGCGCTGGATTTCGGTACCCGCACTCTGATGCTGCACGAAGGTAAAATCATCTTCGACCTCTCAGGTGAAGAACGTCAGGGGATGGAGGTAAAAGACCTGCTGAACCTGTTCGCCAAAGCCCGTGGTGAAGATGAAGAGTTGGACGACGATAAACTCCTGCTTGGTGCCTGATCTAAGGCTTCCGGTTACCGGCCGGAAGCCTTGTCTTTAACAGGCTTAAACCGCTTGTTCTTCCAGCCAGCAATACTGTGCTTCTACGGTAACCCCTTCACTGAACATCGCCGGATTAAAGGCGGAGACTTCTGTACCTTCTGCAATACGCTCTGGCCAGTTCGGGTTGCTCAGCGCGCCTTTACCCAGTGCCACTAGATCACCATGGCCTTCGGCCAGTATCTGTTCGCTAAGCTGATGGTCTTCCATACCGCCGTTACAGATCACCGGTAGTCCGGTCAGATTGCGTGCCTGTTGTGGCAGGCTTTCGCCGTCGTCGGTCAGGCAGTGGTGGTGAAAGCCTTTACCTTCAGCGGCAAAATGGATGTAGTCGGCACCAGCTGCAGCCACTGCCGGGAATATCACTTCGCCATCTTTTAAGCCGTTCGGCCAGCGGTAGTCGAAGTCATTCACTTTGCCCTGAGATAGCCGGACCCCGACGATAAAGTCAGCGGGCAGTTCTGCTTTAAGCTCGGCGATAATCTCTGCGGTCAGACGGATACGGTTAGCGGTTTCCCCGCCATACTGGTCCTGCCGCTGGTTGCTATAGTGGGTGACAAACTGATCCAGCAGGTAGCCGTTGGCAGAATGCACCTCTACGCCATCAAAGCCCGCTTCAGCTGCACGTTTTGCAGTATCGATAAAACCTCTTTTGATCTTATCGATCTCCTCCTGCGTCAGCGCGGAAGGCATTGGATAAGCGCCATTTTTAACAGAGTAAGCAGCCATCATGCTGCCTTTGGGCTGCACCGCTGACGGGGCTTTACCCTGATCAAGGTGCTGGTTCAGTGCACCAGCGTGCATCAGCTGCAGTACCACTTTATTACCATGCTGATGCACTGCCTGAGCGATAGCTTGCCATCCCTCCTGTTGCTGAGGATTGGTCAGGCCTGGCTGGTTAGGGTATGCCTGGGCATGGTCTGTATCTGTGTAACAGCCCTCAGTCACAATAAGTGCAAAGCCGCCCTGGCTGAACTCGCCGTAGTACTTCGCCATTAAGGGTGTCGGCACACCGTCGCCGCAGGTGCTTACACGGCTAAGTGGGGCCACGACCGTACGGTTCTGCAGCGCGATCTGGTTGATGCGGGTCGGTGTCAGTACTTTATGTTTCATGCCTGAAACGCTCCTGTCATAGTGTCTGGCCGTTCAATATGGGCGCAGTTATTCAGTTAGAGAGTTGTGGCATCCGGATGTGCTGGCTAAGGTAAACCGAAAGTTACTGTTCGACAAGAATGTACATTTCTGTACCATACATACAAAAAGTATACTGTGGAGCTCAACAATGGCTGAACCTAAACTAGTGATGCCTGAAACCGATTGCCCGACAGAAGCCGCGCTTGAGCTGATCGGCGGCAAGTGGAAGGGGTTGATTCTGTTCTACTTGTCTGGTGAAACCCGGCGCTTTAACGAGCTGATGCGGCTGGTGCCCGGTGTCAGCCAGCGGATGCTGACTAAGCAGTTAAGGGAGCTGGAAGCGGGGGGTGTGATCCATCGTGAAGTCTATCCGGTGGTGCCTCCTAAGGTGGAATACTCACTGACCGAGCTGGGGCAGGCGCTAAGCCCGGTGATCAAAGGTCTGGAGCAATGGGGCAAGCTCTATATGGCTCAGCAGGAGCGTTCTGAAGATGAGTCATAAGCTTTATTTTATTCCCGGTACTATGTGTGATCAGCGGCTTTGGCAATCGTTATGGCCAGAGCTTTTAGGCGCTTATGAGCCTGTACATCTGGCGATCCCAGAGGCTGAGTCCATTGAGCAGATTGTTGATCAGCTATCGCAGCAGCTGCCTGACGAGCCAGTCAATTTGGTGGGTTTTTCGCTGGGGGGCTATCTGGCAAGTGCGATCTATTGCCGCGCACCACAACGTATCGCACGGCTGATGGTGTTGTCGAACTCGCCACAGGGGTTGCCTCAAAGTGAGATTGATGAGCGCGCTAAGGCGATCGGCTGGGTCAATAAAAACGGTTATAACGGGATTCCGTTAAAGAAAGTTCAGCGTCTGCTGCATGTTGATAACCGCTCTGACCGCGCAATCACTGATCTTATCTGCCAGATGGATGCTGAGATGGGGCAGGCGGTATTAGTGCAGCAGCTTCAGGCGACCACTAAACGCGTGGATTTGGCACCTTTGCTGAAGCAGGCCAGAAGGCCGATACAGTTCTGTTTTGGTGATCAGGATGGTTTGGTAGATGGCACACTGCTGAATAAGCTGGCTGAACAAAATAGCAATCTTTGCGTCACAGAGGTGGCGGGCAGCGGGCATATGCTGCCGTTAGAGCGCCCGACTGAGCTTGCGCAGGTGATCAACAACTGGTTTCAGGGAGAGAGATAATGGATCAGCATGAAAAGCTGAATTATGTGGAATTTGCAGCTAAGGACCTGACAGCGACAAAAGCGTTTTTTAGCAGTGCCTTTGGCTGGGAATTTGTCGATTACGGCCCTGAATATACGGCGTTTAGTGGTCAGGGGCTGGACGGTGGCTTCTTTCAGGCACCGCTTCACTCAAGGCAGCAAACGGGCGGCGCTTTGCTGGTGTTTTATAGCAGCGATTTGGAAGCGACGCTTGCCAAAGTGCAGCAGGCCGGTGGTGATATCGTGAAAGAGATCTTTGAGTTTCCGGGCGGCCGCCGGTTCCACTTCTGTGAGCCCAGTGGCAATGAGTTCGCGGTTTGGTCTGATCAGGGTGTCTGAGCAGCTAGCTTTCTCAGGCTAAGTACACCCAAAACGGGTCCCGGCAGTAGTAACCAGAACAACCACTGGACCGGTATCAGATCTATCAGATTTCCGGTCAGTTCTACTGCGATCACCGTGATTGTGTAACCGATACAGTTAATCAGTGTCAGGGCGCTGCCAACCACTTCTGTTGGTGCGTTCTGCGCCGAAAGTGTCGATAACTGCGGTGAATCTCCAACTACTGCAAAACCCCAGATCAACCAGAATGGCAGCATCAGCCAAGCTGTCAGTTCAAACATCAGCGGCGATAGCAGGCAGCAAATACCTGAAGCGATCAGCATATAGCGGGCGACCCGATTGCTGCCGATCTGGACAGATGCTTTGCCACCCAGCACGCAGCCGAGGCCTCCGGCGGCGATGATCAGAAAGGTCCAGAGGGATGGGTTCAGAGTCTCTCCATGTTGTGCGTTCCATGCCGTCAGCCAGAGCGGTGCCAGTGCCCAAACGGCATAGAGTTCCCACATATGGCCAAAGTAACCAGAAGCCGCCCGACGCAGAGGTTTGTGTTGCAGTGCCAGTGCAATGGCATGCCACTGTAAGCGCTGGCCCTTAAACAGCGCGGGACCATCAGGTACGCCAAGCAAGACTACTAAGCCTGCCAGTAATGAGCCTGCCGCGACCGCCTGCATAATCAGTCGCCAGTTATCGTCGATCAGGCCTGACAGCAGGTGAGGGGAGGCGGTGCCCAGTACCAGTGCGCCAACCAGATAACCCAGTGCGCGCCCCAGGCCTTGAGGGTACCAGCCGGTGGCGATTTTCATCCCGACCGGATAGATGCCAGCGAGCATCAGGCCGCTGAAAAAACGCAGCCATAGCAGCTGATCCAGTGTTGTCGCCCAGTTGGCGATTAGCCAGGAGCTCACAGCACTTAGGCTGGCGCAGCTGAAGAACAGTAATCGTGGAGATATACGGTCGGCCAGTGCGAGCAGTGCAAACAATAGGGCACCGGCAATAAAGCCTAGCTGAACTGAGTTGGTCAGGCTGGTGATAGCGTTGGTTGCTAAGCCCCAGTCCTGCTGTAGCTCTGGCAGTATGGCGTTGCCCGCCAGCCAGCTGATGGTGCCAAGGAACTGTGCAATGATAATCAGGGGTAGTATATGTGCCGGGCGTTGTTGCGATTCCACTGCTGGATCTCTTGCGGGCGTTGATAGCTGGATTGTAACGGGCGTTTTGTGTTTTTGTTAAGGATTACAGCAGGTAAGAGTCTGTTTATTGTCTGCCGAAGTCATTTATGGGTTTTTCGGTGCTGTTGTTCGACGTGTTCTTATACCGTTATCTTCAATGGGATCATTTTTTTGTAAAAGGGATATCTATGACCGAGTTGGAAAAGCAAAGGTCGGATCAGGTTGGGGCGACATTTGAGATACGAGAGGCCGTTGCTGCAGATGCTGGGAATTTGGCTGTGCTATCAATACAGGTCTGGCTTGATACCTACGCGCTAGAAGGGATCAATGATGTTGTTTCTGACTTTGTGCTGACCCAGTTTACGACAGACAAACTCAGGGCGTTAGTTGAGCAGCCGGGTATGGATCTGTTGGTTGCTGTGGCGGGAGATAGCTTAGTAGGTTACATCGCCGTGAATCAGCAGGCGCAAAGCGAGCAGGGCGACTATGGCTTTGAGATTGATACCTTCTACATCCAGCGGCGCTATCAGGGAAAGGGGCTTGGCCGACGTCTGCTGGCTGAAGTGCGGCAGCGGTTTGGTGATCGGTTCTGGTTAACAACCTGGGTTTACAATGATCCGGCTATCGCCTTCTATCAGCGTTATGGTTTTGTTGATAAAGGGCAGGCGTGGTTCGAGTTGGATGGTGAATTGCATGAGAACCGGGTGCTAGTCTTTAATTATTAACGGTCATTAACCGTTATTACCCCTGTCTGAATTGCTTTGTTCTGAAACCTTAGTGATCTAATCTTTTTTCTTCTTCCGCTTCCGCAGCTCCCTTGCAGTGCAAGGGCTGTGGCTATTTCTCCTGTTCGGTTTTTTCTCATGGTTGATGGTCTATCTTTATATCTCTAAGGATTCTACCTTGAAATCTAGCGGTCGTTCTGGGATATTTAATTAAACGTTTATTTAATAAAAAGGTGTTTTGTGCCAAAAGTCGGCATGCCTGAGATTCGTAAACCGCAGTTGATCAATGCCACCATGGAGGCGATTAACGAGGTGGGCCTGCTGAAGGCTAGTGTGGCGAAGATTGCCGGTATTGCCGGGGTTTCACCCGCCATTATCAATCACTACTTCGGCGGTAAAGATGGCCTTCTTGAAGAGACCATGCGTTATGTATTGAAAGAGCTGTTTGGCTCTGTCGCACAGCAATCATCGCAGGCTGATGCTGATGACGTAATGGCTCGAGTCGTCGGTATAGTGCAAGGTAACTTCGCACCTAAGCAGCTTGACCCCAAGGTGGTTAAAACCTGGTTGGCTTTTTGGTCTCAGGCAATGCACAAACCTCAGTTACACCGTCTACAGCGTGCGAACGAGCAACGTCTGCTTTCCCATCTGCGCTATGAACTGAAAAAGGTGATGAGCCGTGAGCGAGCTGTGTTTCATGCTCAGGCGATCGCTGCGTTGATTGATGGTATCTGGCTGCGCGGAGCCCTCTCTCCCGAGGGGATCAATAAACCGCTGGCCGAAGCGATTATCGTCGACTACCTGGAGCGTTGTTTGCCTGAAGGTAAGAGACGCGCACAAAACGTTTAAAGATAGAACCCGCTGGTTGTTGCATCAGTAAGACTGATGTGTCGCCGCCAGGTTGTTTGTAGTGCCGGATCTGATTCCGGCTGACCTGAACAGGAATGTGAAATGACAACACTGCAGCACTATATTGGTGGTCGTTACTACGATAAGCCAGCAGCAGAAACCTTTGACACGCTGAACCCGGCAACGGGGGAGGTTCTGGCGAAGATCGCGCAGGCTGATCAGCAGGTGATGGATGATGCTGTTGCGGCGGCACGTGAAGGGCAGGCGGTATGGGCTGCGATGGCACCTGTCGAGCGATCACGGATACTGAATCGTGCGGTCGCTCTGTTGCGTGAACATAACGACGAACTGGCGATGCTTGAGGTTAAGGATACCGGTAAACCCTATCAGGAAGCGGTCTGCGTGGATATCGTCACAGGCGCTGATGTGATCGAGTACTTCGCCGGTCTTGCCGATAAGCTGCAGGGCATTCAACAGGATTTGGGCAGTGACTTCTACTACACCCGTCGAGAACCATTAGGCGTTTGTGCTGGCATTGGCGCATGGAACTATCCGATACAGATCGCTTGTTGGAAATCAGCGCCTGCATTGGCCGCCGGTAATGCGATGATCTTTAAACCGTCTGAAGAGACCCCTTTGACCGCGCTGAAACTGGCCGAGATCTACTCTCAGGCGGGTTTGCCAGATGGCGTTTTTAACGTGGTTCAGGGCGATTACCGTGTTGGTCAGATGCTGACAGCGCATCCGGGCATAGAGAAGGTCTCTTTCACTGGTGAATGTGGCACTGGTAAGCGTGTCATGGCGGATGCGGCCAGCACCCTGAAAGAGGTGACTATGGAGCTGGGCGGTAAGTCGCCGATGATTATCTTCCCGGATATGCCGGTCGATCAGGCGGTATCCGGAGCCATGCTGGCGAACTTCTATACTCAGGGCGAAGTCTGTACCCACGGAACCCGAGTCTTTGTTCATGATGATATCTACGATGCATTTCTGGCTGAGCTGAAAGCACGCACTGAAAAGCTGTTGGTGGGTGATCCTCAGAATCCAGATACCCAGATCGGTTCGCTGATCTCTCAAAAACATCTGGCAAAGGTGTTGGGTTGCATTGAGAAGGGCAGGAATGCGGGCGCTAAACTGCTTTGTGGTGGTGAGCAGGTAACGACCGATGGCCTCGAAAAAGGTGCTTTTGTTGCGCCGACAGTGTTCTTTGATTGCACCGATGATATGCCAAATGTTCAGGATGAGATCTTTGGTCCTGTGATGTCGGTGCTACGTTTCAGCTCCGAAGAGGAAGTTGTTCGCCGTGCTAACGATACTGAGTTTGGTCTGGCGGCGGGTGTATTCACCCAGAATATTAGCCGCGCGCATCGGGTGATCAACCAGTTGCAGGCGGGTATTTGCTGGATAAACAGCTGGGGTAATTCGCCTGCAGAGATGCCGGTTGGCGGCTATAAACAGTCTGGTATCGGGCGTGAAAACGGCATAGATACGCTCTACCACTACACCCAGAATAAGAGTGTGTATGTCGGTATGAACCCGATCGAAAACCCTTACTGATTGATTAGCGAAAGATAGATTTAACCTCTCCCGCGATTGGTGGGAAGCAGGCAGGCTTAATAGATATATGAACCAGGAATACGATTACATCATTGTCGGTGCAGGCTCAGCGGGATGTGTACTGGCGGACCGTCTGTCCGAAGATGGCCGCTACAGTGTTTTGCTGCTGGAACGTGGAGGCAGCGACCGTAGTATCTTCATCCAGATGCCGACCGCTCTGTCGTATCCGATGAATACCGAAAGTCTGTGCTGGCAGTTTCATACGGAGCCAGAGCAGGGTGTTAACAACCGCTCACTGCATACTCCTCGCGGCAAGACGCTGGGTGGTTCCTCTTCGATTAACGGCATGGTCTATGTAAGGGGCCATGCTTGTGATTTCGATCAGTGGGCTGAGCATGGCGCGACTGGTTGGGATTATCAAAACTGCCTGCCTTACTTTAAGCGTGCCGAAACCTGGATCGGCGGTGCCGATGAGTATCGCGGTGGTGATGGCCCTGTTGGGACCTGTAACGGCAACAATATGAGTCTGAACCCGCTTTACCGCGCATTTATTGATGCCGGTGTTGAAGCGGGATATCCAGAAACTAAAGATTACAACGGTTATCAGCAGGAGGGCTTTGGTCCTATGCATATGACCGTTAAAGATGGCGTTCGCAGCTCGACCTCAAATGCCTATCTGAGACGGGCGATGAAACGCGACAACCTGACGGTGATGACCGATGTGATGTCCCGTAAGGTGCTGTTTTCAGAAGGAGATAATCCGGTTGCCAATGGCCTGGAATTTGACCATAAGGGTCAGATCTACCAGATGACCGCCCGTCGTGAAGTGATTCTATCTGCCGGTTCTGTCGGTTCGCCACAGCTTCTGCAGCTATCCGGTGTTGGCCCGCGTGAAGTGCTGGAGAGTGCAGGAGTGCCTGTGGTGCACGATCTGCCAGGTGTCGGTGAAAACCTGCAGGATCATCTGGAAGTTTACTTCCAGTTTGAGTGTACTCAGCCGATCAGTCTCAACAGCAAGCTGAACCTGATCAGTAAAGGGTTGATAGGTACACGCTGGATTCTGTTTAAGGATGGCCTGGGGGCGACCAACCATTTTGAGTCCTGCGCTTTTATTCGGTCCCGTGAAGGTTTGAAATGGCCGGATATTCAGTATCACTTCCTGCCAGCTGCGATGCGTTACGATGGTAATGCAGCCTTTGAAGGTCACGGTTTTCAGGTGCATGTAGGACCAAACAAACCGCACAGTCGCGGTTATATCCGAATTCGTTCTGCTGATCCGCACCAGCATCCGGAAATTAAGTTTAACTATCTTTCTGAACAGCAAGATATCGAGGACTGGCGTGCTTGTATCCGACTGACCCGTGAAATTATCAATCAGCCAGCCTTCGACCAGTATCGAGGTAAAGAGATTCAGCCTGGTATTGAGATAGAAACAGACGAACAGATTGATGCCTGGGTTAGAGACAATGTTGAAAGCGCCTATCATCCGTCGTGCAGCTGTAAGATGGGTGCCGATGATGATCCGATGGCGGTGCTTGATGCTGAATGTCGGGTCCGTGGGGTGGAAAACCTGAGGGTAGTGGATTCATCGATATTCCCGACCATTACTAACGGTAACCTGAATGCGCCATCCATTATGGTGGCAGAAAAAGCGGCAGATATGATTCTGGGTAAAGATCCGCTGCCATCGGCAGATGTCGATGTCTGGATTCACCCGGATTATCAGAACCAGCAGCGTTAAATAATTGGCGGTGCCATGGTGGTGCCGCCCTGTATTTCCAAGCCAGGTCGGCACTGTCAGCCGGTCTGCCTTGGAGGTACAGCCCTGAATACAACAATTAGAATGGAGTAATAAGTGGCTATGACTTCCCGTAAGATTTTTAAATCCCTGGCATTGGTTGCAGCTATGGGTGTAAGTGCCGGTGCGCAGGCGAACAGCTGTGAAACCGTTAACTTCTCTGATGTTGGCTGGACCGATATCACTGCGACTACGGCAGTGACCTCTGAAGTGGTTAAAGCGCTGGGTTACAAGCCTAAGACTCAGCTGTTGTCTGTACCTGTTACTTATACCTCTCTGGCTTCCGGTGATATCGATGTATTCCTGGGTAACTGGATGCCAACGATGGAAGGTGATATCGCTAAGTACCGTGAAGCTGGCACCGTTGATACTGTTCGCGCGAACCTGGAAGGTGCTAAGTACACGCTGGCAGTCAGTAAAGACGCCTATGATGCAGGTGTAAAAACCTTTGCTGATCTGGCAAAGCATCAGGATAAGTTCAAAGGCCGTATCTACGGTATCGAGCCGGGCAACGACGGTAACCGCCTGATTCAGGAGATGATCGATAAAGACGCCTTTGGCCTGAAAGACTTCAAACTGGTTGAATCTTCAGAGGCCGGTATGCTGGCGCAGGTAAAACGTTCTGATCGCCGTAACAACTGGATCGTATTCCTGGGTTGGGAACCGCACCCGATGAACAGCAACTTTGAGATTGCTTACCTGGACGGTGGTGATGACTGGTTCGGTCCTAACTACGGTGGCGCAACTGTCTACACCAATACCCGCAAGGATTACGCTAAAAACTGCCCGAATATGGGTAAGCTGCTGAACAATCTGGAGTTCTCGCTGGCGATGGAAAATCAGATCATGGCGAAAATCCTGGATGATGGTCAGAAGCCAGAAAAAGCGGCACGTGAATGGCTACAGAAGAACCCGCAGGTGCTGGATAAGTGGCTGGCAGGTGTTACTACGCTGAAAGGCGAATCTGGTCTGACTGCCGTTCGTAAAGAACTGGCGCTGGACTGATCCTGCATGCTGCAGCCTGAAAAGGCTGCGCACTCTCTCCCGTCGGCGTGAGCCGACGGGCTGCTCTGCCGGCCAGAAGCTGGCACTCCGACAGACATGCTTTAATCTGTGATGAATTGGATAACCGAACATAAAATCCCACTTGGCCAGTGGATGGAAGACCTTGTTGACTGGTTGATTGGTAATGCATCTGGTTTCTTCGATGCGATCGCTTTCGGCCTTGAGTGGCTGATCCTTGGCTGTACCGATCTGTTAGTAGCAGCGCCACCGATGGTATTGGTGGCACTGGTGGCTGGACTGGGCTGGTGGATACATCGTTCTGTGGGGCTGGTTATATTTCTGGTCGCCTCGTTGCTGCTTACTATGAACCTTGGTTATTGGGTGGAGATGATCGAAACCCTGGTACTGGTACTGATGGCAACGGTGCTCTGTGTGCTCTTCGGTATTCCGATCGGTATTCTGGCGGCGCATTATCCTAAGTTTTATACCGCGATCCGGCCTGTACTGGACCTGATGCAGACCATCCCGACCTTTGTCTATCTGATTCCGACGCTGATTCTGTTTGGTCTTGGTGTAGTACCGGGTCTGATCTCGACCATTATCTTTGCGATTGCTGCACCTATCCGTCTGACGGCACTGGGTATCAGTAGTGTGCCAGCGGAGCTGCTGGAAGCGGGTAAGGCGTTTGGCGCTACGCGCTGGAAACTGCTGTTTAAGGTCGAGTTGCCTGCCGCGATGCCGAACATTATGGCGGGTGTGACACAGTGCATTATGTTGTCACTGTCGATGGTAGTGATCGCAGCACTGGTAGGGGCTGATGGCCTGGGTAAACCGGTAGTACGTGCCCTGAATACGGTGAATATTTCGCAGGGTTTTGAAGCAGGACTGGCGATCGTTCTGGTGGCGATCATGCTGGATCGTTTGTGTAAGAAGCCAGAGAGCAAGGGGAAATAAGTATGTCTGTTGTGATTGATATACAGAACCTCGATGTTGTCTTTGGTGCACAACAACAGCAGGCGCTGGAGCTGATCGACGCCGGTCAGGATCGTCAGCAGATTATCGACCAGACCGGAGCTGTGGTAGGGGTAAATAACGCTACTTTGCAGGTTCGCGAAGGCGAAATCTGTGTACTGATGGGGTTGTCAGGTTCAGGCAAGTCCAGTTTGCTCAGAACCGTTAACGGTCTTAACACCGTCAGCCGTGGCACCCTGCAGGTGCGCGATGGTGACCAGATGGTGGATATCGCTAACTGTGACGAGAAGACGATGCGCCACATGCGCTCCAGTCGTGTCTCTATGGTGTTTCAGAAGTTTGCTCTGATGCCTTGGCTGACCGTTCTGGAAAACGTCGCCTTTGGTCTTGAGATGACTGGCGTACCTAAGAAGGAGCGTCATCGCCGGGCGATGGAAAAGCTTGAGATGGTAGGTCTTGATGAATGGGCGGATTCTAAACCGGATGAGCTTTCTGGCGGCATGCAGCAGCGTGTGGGCCTGGCCCGTGCTTTTGCCATGGATACCGATATCCTGCTGATGGACGAACCATTTTCCGCACTTGATCCATTGATCCGTGCCCAGCTACAGGATGAGTTGCTGGAACTGCAGCGTAATCTGAAAAAGACCATCCTCTTTGTGAGTCACGATCTGGATGAAGCACTGAAGATTGGTAGTCATATCGCGATTATGGAATCAGCGAAGATTATCCAGCATGGAACGCCGGAAGATATAGTGCTGAATCCAGCTGATGCCTATGTCGAAGATTTTGTCGCCCATACCAACCCGCTCAATGTTCTCGGCGGTAGCACCCTGATGACACCGGTTGAAAAGCTGAAACCGGCAGGAGATAGATTGGTGCTGGATAAGGCGCAGGGTTGTTGGATCAGTCTTAATGGTGAAGCTATTGCCAGTGCGGGGCGTGGGGCGGAAACCCTTAGCTTTGTTCGCTGGCAACAAGGAGACGGTGAGAAAGGCGTCTTTGCTGTAGCAACGCCCGATATATCAATGCGCGATGCTATTAATCTGCGTTACACCACCCGTCTACCGGTGTTACTTGAGAAGGATGGTAAGTTCTGTGGTGTGCTGAACGATGCTAACTTCTACTATGCATTGCTCGGAAAGCACTTTATCGCAGATGACTAAAATCCGCCGACCTGCTTACCGATCAAATACTCGATCTCATCGGGTGTAGTCGGACGGCCGGTCAGGTAGCCCTGCAGGTAATCACAACCCAGCTCTGTCAGTTGATGGCGCTGGGTTTCTGTTTCTACCCCTTCTGCAACTAACTGCAGATTTAAGCTCTTAGCCATAGCTACAATGGCTTCAACTAATCTCAGTTGAGTCTCTTCAGTACCCAGAGTCATGGTAAAGCTGCGATCGATCTTAACTGTGTTCATATCGAAACTGGCCAGATAACTTAGTGACGAGTAACCAGTGCCGAAGTCGTCTAGTGAAAGGCTGAATCCCTGTTTGCGCAAATACTGCAGTTTCTCTGATACCTGTTGAATGTCATCGGCCAGAATAGACTCGGTGAGTTCAAGCTCAAACTCCTGTGGTGCAACCTGATAGAGGCTGAGGGTGTGCATCAGATGGTTAATAAATTCAGGGTCGGCCAGCTGTCGGGCAGAGATATTGATGCTGACGACAGGGCTGTAACGACAGTGCTGGCGCCATAGTGACACCTGCTTACAGCAGTTTTGGATCACCCAGTTGCCTAAGTCGATAATCATCCGGCTCTGTTCGGCAATCGGGATGAAACGATCCGGAGTTATGTTGCCGTAACTGGGATGGGTCCAGCGCAGCAGAGCTTCCACTTTTTCAATACGTTCGCTTCCGATCGACACTATAGGTTGGAAGTGCAGGAAAAACTGGTTGTCATGAGCCATGGCATGCCGCATTGCTGAGTCCAATTCCAGTGTTTCCCTGGCTTTCTGATCCATCTCTTCAGAGAAGTGCGCGACGTCTGGGTGACTGAAGTGGCTGGCATGACGCATTGCAGAGCTGGCTTGTCGAGGTAGTTGTTTTAACCCCTCACTGTCGTTGTCGTCGGCCAGTGCGATTCCGATGGCGATATCGATGAGTACCGGCATGTGCTGCAGCTGGAAGGGCGTTTCGATCATCTTCTGAATTCGGTTAGCAATGCGGTCGCATTGGGCTAGCAATGGTTTGTGATCCTGGCCCTGAATAATCAGCGCAAAGGCTGAATCACTGTAACGCGCTGCGACCACGCAATCCTGAGCGATCTGGTTCAGTCGTCGGGCAAAAATCTGCAGTAGTCGATCACCTTGTTCCGGGCCCAGTGAATATGAGATTTGGTGATATTTGTTGATCGATACCATCAGCAATGCTTTCACTTTGTTCGGTGCGGGGCAGGGCTCCTGCAGTTGTTGTTGCAGCACGGCTCTGTTTGCCAGGCCAGTAAGTTCGTCAGTAGTGGCCTGAAGGATCAGTTGCTGCTCAGCAGCCTGGCGGTCGGTGATGTCTCGAATCTGGGCGAGTATCATTGGCTGGTGATTGTCTTCGACCAGCGTATAGAGTGATTCGCAGATGAACCTGCGGCCATTATCATCTGACATATCAGTTTCCTGATCCAGTGGCAGGTTCTCAGGGGGAGTCTTTTGTAGTGTCTCGTTTAAGGTGTCGGAGTCCTGATTTTCACATCCATAAACAGGGGCGAGTGAGTGGATGTCATCGCCAGAAAAATCCCCTCCGGATGAGGGCTGAAGGAGTTTATTGAACGCTGGATTGCAGAATAGGATTTTACCCTCCAGATTTCGTGCGTAGATACCGTCAGTAACATGGCTTAGTACTGTCCTTAGTCGGTCATAAGATTGAAGTGACACTTCCCGCACCAACAGCGCCGCAAGCAGGGTGTTGACCAGCGCGTGCAGCAGCACCATATGTACCGGATGTTGAACGGTGGAAAGCGTTTCGGTCGCAATGAAATCGAAACAGTGGACTGCAGTTTGCAGCAGAAAAACAGCTACAAGCAGGGGGGCGTTCATGGTGCGGTAAAAAATCAGCGCGATCCATGCATAGGTGGTAGTCATCAGGATTTTAACCAGCATTCGCCCGGCAAATTCCTGATAGAGAAACCCGGTGACGGAGATGACTGTAAAAAAGATGGTTGTCAGTATCACTATTGTTAGTGCGCCCTGCGGCTGATCCTGCAGTGCTTTGGCGCCAGCCCAGAGTGTCGCCAGGTAAAGGGCTGTGAACATCGCAGACATTACACCCGCGATAAAGATCCCATTGACCTGATAGCCAAATCCGAGGTGTGCTGCCAGTGCCAGGCTGAGATGTGCAATACCCCACTGCAATGCGGGCAGGCTGCTACGGTTGACCAGCCACACCAATAGAAATGCCAACCCAAATGGCAGCAGGGTGAATGTGGTCAGGAAATAGGCCGGTATTGTCATCAGGTGAACCAACAGCTGGTTACGGGTTATATGCCCAATGACTTAAAGCATAGAAGTACCTTATAGATAGGCAAAATACTGGCGTTAGAATAGAGCGGCTACAACAGTCGCTGGGTAGCCGCTGTTTTGCCGCTAGTGCATCGTAAATTCGTGATCGATGACGTAATCCCTGAGCTCACTTTCACTGGGTTGGCGGCGGAAGGCTAGCTTTCCGTCGATAATAACGGAAGGGGAATGACGGATATTCATCTCCCTGACCAGATCAGGGTTCTTTTCAACGTAGGCAACTTCATATTCAATCCCCAGATCCTGACACTCATTGATCAGGTTGGGCAGGCTGAAATCGGTTCGTGTAACCAGCAGCTGAACTCTCATAATGTTCTCCGTCGGTTTGTGGCTCGCAACTAACTAGTAGTATAGAAGTTCTGTGCGGGAAGCCCTGGTGATAGTCTGGCTCGTGAAATCTGTTCAGCTGGTGTTTGAGTTCCAGAGTTCTGCAACTAAATTAATAGATGATGCTATCGCCTGAGCGATCTTTCTCGCTCTTCCGATCATTCTATTGAGTTGTCAGTTGTAGAGGGTGCCGATTGTGATGCGCTTTGTCAGATTCTGGATGTTGCTGTTTTGTCTGCTTGCGAGCAGTGCTTTTGGCCAGAAGATTGTGCTGGCAACGGGAGAGTTCCCGCCGCTGAATTCTGAGTCTCTGAAGCACTTTGGGCTGATTCCTAAAATCGTCACTGAAGCCTTTGCTCTTGAAGGCGTTGAGGTGGAGTATCAGTTCTATCCCTGGGCACGCGCTTATCGGCTGTCGGCAGATGGTGAGGTCGACGGAACTGCGCAGTGGTATCTCTCGGAAGAGCGAGAAGCGGAGCATTTTTATAGTGACCCGCTGATGTCAGAAGATGTTGTATGGTTTCACCTGAAAAGCCATCCGTTCGAATGGGATGGACTCGACAGTCTTCAGGATCTGGAGATCGGTGCGATCTACGGATATACCTATACCCCGGAGTTTTATCAGGCGATTGAAGATAAAAAGCTCTCGGTCGACTTTGTCTCAACGACACAGCAAAACTTCGACAAAATGCTCGCTAAGCGGATCGACATTTATCCGGAATCCATTGATGCGGGCTACTACAAAATCTTTAAAACCTATCCAATCGAAACAGCCATGCTGTTTACCAATAACCCCAAGCCTTTTATGTCGACACATAGCTATCTGTTGTTATCCCGTAAGATCGAAGGGAATGACCTGTTGATGGAAAAATTCAATCGTGGTTTGAAGGAGCTGCGTGATACCGGACGCTATGACGAGTTGCTGCTTGAATCCCGACAGGGCGCTTTCTTTATCAAGTAGCGCTCTGCAACATACTTATCCATATCTGGATGTGATTTTTCTAAAACGCTTTATCAGTCTGCGTGTATACTCCCGCGTTGCCTTTGATTGTTAGAAAATTCAGGAGTTGTTTCGCTGTTATGGCGCATCGGGTTGAAGAGGTTCAACTGATGTCCCCGTCGCCGGGAGTGCATCGGTTACTTAAAATTCATCGGTTTGGTACCCCCGGTACCGGTCCCAAAATCTATATGCAGGCAGCTCTGCATGCGGATGAATGGCCGGGTTTACTTGCCCTGCAACACCTAATAGCCCGCTTGATCGAAATCGACCAGTCAGAATCTATTCGTGGCGAGATAGTCATAGTGCCTTTTGCCAACCCGATTGGAATGGATCAGAAACTCAATGGAGTCGTGCTTGGGCGCCATTCGTTTAGCGCTGAAGGAAACTACAATCGTCACTGGCCAGATCTTTCCGCTGTTGCTTTAAAGCAGGCGGCTGAGCACCCGGCATGCAGTGCCGCTGAGATAAAGAGGGCGATGGTCAATGCTGCAGAGACTCTGCCTCAAGCGACTCCGCTAGATCAGCTGAAATCGATTCTGCTCCAGCATTCGATAGACGCTGATGTGGTCTTTGATATCCATTGTGATTCTGATGCACTGATGCATGTTTACTGTAGTCACCATCACCGCGAAGAGACGGCTGAGTTGGCCTCTGATATGGGCTGTCCGGTGGTGATCCTTGAAGATGATCCGGATGGCAATGCATTTGATGCGACCCATGTGAAGCCCTGGTTGGCACTGCAATCCGCTGGTTATCCGGTTGCCTGTCACTCAGTCACTCTGGAGCTGCGTGGCAGCTGTTATGTTCACGATGATTATGCGGCCCAGGATGCTGAAGGTATTCTGCGTTTTCTGCAGCGTCGAGGCGTGATTGCCGGAGCCACTACAGATAGTGATTCAGTAGTGCCATTGGTTGTGGAACTGGAGGGCATCGACAGTGTTCGCAGTCCTTCAGCAGGGATTGTTGCCTGGAAAAAAGAGCTGGGTGATCAGGTTAAAGCGGGTGAACTGATTGCTGAGATTGTTGATCTGGAGGCGGATGATCCCCGCAGTGGCCGTACAGCTATTTTTGCCCGAACCAGTGGTGTGATCTTTACCCGTCATCTTGCGGCCTTGGTTTCGCCGGGAGATCGTATCGCTAAGATTGCTGGTCTTGAGAGGCTGGAAAATATCTTTGGCGGTACTTTGCTGTCGTTGTAACAACGCTGTTTGAAGACGTAAGTTAGGGGGAGAAAAGCCTCCCCCTGAATGCTTAACGACTATAGGAACCCATCGCCATCTTGCGTTCTGCAAAGGCGATCAGCTGTGTCACGATAAAGTTCAGCAGCAAATAGATGCCACCAGCAATGATCAGTGGTTCCAGAGGGCTAAAGTATTCCGACGCAATCTCTTTATAGACCCCGGTGATATCCATTATGGTGATCGTACTCGCCAGCGATGACGACTTCACCATCAGGATCACCTCGTTGCCATAAGCGGGCAATGCCTGGCGGATGGCCAGAGGGAAGGTAATTCTGCGGAATAGCTGGGTACTGTTCATGCCGATAGTACGTCCGGCTTCGAGCAATCCATGAGGCACTGACTGGATGCCACCACGGATAATTTCAGCAGTGTATGCAGCAGTGTTGAGTGCCAGCGCAAGTACTGCGCAGAACCAGGGTTCGCGGAAAAATTGCCAGAGTCCAATCGCCGTCAGCTCCTGTCTGAACTGGCCAGATCCGTAATAGATCAGAAAGATCTGAATCAACAGCGGCGAAGAGCGGAATATGTAAACAAACAGATAGGCTGGTTTGTTTAACAGCGGATTCTGATGCAGGCGACCCAGTGCGACCAGCATTGCCAGCACAAAACCGATCAGCAAGGACATGCCAACCAGGCCTAAGGTAACAGGCAGTGCTTCAAAGATGGCAGGCAGAGACTCGTTAAATATATCCCAATCCATATCAGCCTCTCCTCACGCCTTTATTAGCCCAGTTTTCCAGTCGCAGATAGCCGCGGTTGGATAATGAAGCCAATGCCAGGAACAATACCAGACCAGTGATAAAGAAGGTGAAGGGTTGTTTTTCACTACCAGCACCGACTTGTGAAATACGTACAATTTCGACCAGTCCGATCACAGAGATCAGAGAGGTCTCTTTCAGGGTTAGCTGCCACACATTACCGAGGCCTGGCAGGGCATAACGCACTGCCTGAGGAACCAAAATTCGGCTGAAACGGTAGCGGGCAGGCATGCCTATCGCTTTAGCCGCTTCAATGGTGCCGATCGGAACGGCCAGTACCGCGCCGCGCAGTACTTCGGTGGAGTATGCGCCAGAACTCAATCCGATACAGATAACGCCCATCAGGAATATCGGCAGTTCAATGAACTCGTGATAGTCGAAGAGGCCTTGAGCGATGTTCATCAGTAGCGTGCCGCTGCCAAAAAACACCAGATATATCACCAGCAGTTCGGGGATGCCGCGAACCACAGTGGTGTAAGTATTCGCTGCAAATCGCAGTCCTCTGCGATCGCTGAGCTTCATAGCGGCTGCTGTGGTCGCTAGTACCAGGCCCAGCAGAAATGAGCAGATAGCGACCGCAAAGGTCATCAGCATGGCGAAGAAAAATTCATCGCCCCAGCCCTGGTCACCCCAGCTCAGAATAGTTAGATCCACGGAAATTTCTCCGACTACAAGCGGGACAGGCGGTGCCTGTCCCGCAACGAAATGGACTTAGTAAAGGAACGAATTAACGCGCAGAAGCGTCAAAACCGAACCATTTCACTGCCATTTTGGAGAGAGAGCCATCGGCGATCATAGAATCGATCGCAACGCTGAATTTATCTGCTAGCGCCTGATCTCCTTTACGGAAACCAAGGCCAACGCCTTCACCGAACGGACCTTCAGTTACGCCAGGGCCGATCGCCTGCAGGTCTTTACCTTTGTCAGAAGTCAGCAGTTTGTGCCAGTAGCTCATCGCTGCCAGAGCAACGTCAACACGGCCAGCCTGCAGGTCCAGGTCCAGCTCTTCCTGAGTCGCATAGGTACGGATATCGATCTCGTCCTTCAGGTACTCTTTCAGGAAGTTAAGGTGGATGGTACCTTTCTGAACGCCAACGGATTTGCCGTCGAACGCTTTCTTCATTGCATCCAGAGCTGCCTGTTCGGACGCGTCAATCTCACCCAGGGAGATGCGCTCAGCTTCAGTGTTGAAGGTTTTCAGTGGGGAATCGGAGTTCACCACGAAGACACCAGGAGAGGAAGCATAAGAGCGGGAGAACGTGATCTTTTTCTTACGTTTCTCGGTGATGGACATGCCAGCAATAATAACGTCGAACTTACCCTGTTGCAGAGAAGGGATAATACCGTTCCATGCTGTTTGCTGCAGGCTACACTCTACTTTGGCACGGGCGCAAAGTTCTGTGTACAGTTCTACTTCAAAGCCTTCCAGTTCACCAGCGCTGTTTACAGCGTTCCACGGAGGGTAAGCGCCTTCAGTTGCCATTCGAACGACGTCGCCAGCCTGCGCGGCACCTGCGCCCAGGGTCGCTGCGGCCAGTGCCGCTGCAGCAATGATTTTTTTCATTATTATTCCCTTCGAATACTTAGTCCGGCTGTCAGCGATCATTGTTGTTAACAATATAAAATATATTTGAGGCTGACATTGAGGCCGAACGAATTTTCATTTCTGGAAGAGAGGTGCTGAATCATCCCTGTTCCAGAAAACCAGCCCCTACTACAACATATTGAAAACACTATGACAACGTGTTGAATTATTGATATTAATGAGTTTACTAATGAGGCTGTGTAGCCGATTATCAGGTTACTCAATTGAGTCGAAATCTTTTGTGCTTGTTGTGACTGGTGTCGTTATTGTCAACGATTGATGTACAGGTACAGAACGAAAAATAAAACACAGAACAGAGCCGGAAGCATGTCTGAAGCAGTTACAGCAATAGAAGTCAGGGATATTCATAAGTACTTTGGAGAACTGGAGGTACTGAAGGGCATTGATCTGAAAGCCTATGAGGGCGAGGTGATCTCTATCATCGGTTCCAGTGGTTCCGGTAAAAGTACCTTTCTGCGCTGTATAAATATGCTGGAAAATCCAACTCAGGGTGAGATCCATATCACCGGTGAGCAGATCAAACTGCAGCAGGGTAAAGAGGGTGACCTGGAAGCCAGTGATAAAAAACAGCTGGAAACTATTCGTCAGCGACTGGGCTTTGTTTTTCAGAACTTTAATCTCTGGCCTCATATGACAGTGCTGGAGAATATTATTGAAGGCCCGGTACTGGTGCTGAAGAAGACCCGCGAGCAGGCGATTGCCGATGCAAAGGTATTGATGGAGAAGGTTGGCCTGAGTGATAAGGCAGATTTCTACCCGTCGATGTTGTCTGGTGGCCAGCAGCAGCGAGTTTCAATTGCTCGTGCGTTGGCGATGGAGCCCGAAGTATTGCTTTTCGATGAACCGACTTCTGCACTCGACCCTGAGCTGGTGGGTGAGGTGCTGAAGGTTATCCGCCAGTTGGCGGATGAGGGTCGTACCATGTTAATCGTGACCCATGAGATGAATTTTGCTCGCGAAGTTTCCAACAAAGTGATGTTCCTTCATCAGGGCAAAGTTGAAGAGTTCGGAACCCCTGAGGAGGTGTTTGAAAATCCTTCTTCTGAACGTTGCCGCGAGTTTATCTCCACCGTATTTTAAGTTTTTTTCCCGCCGCTGCCTGCCAACAAAGTGTCAGGTAGCCATTCAAGCAGTAAGGATCAGCGGATGTCCCACATAGTTTCTGAAGTCCCTCTAAAATCTCCAAGTCCGGGTGTTCACCGGTTGCTGAAGGTCCACCGTTTCGGTGAGCCGGGCAGCGGGCCCAAAGTGTATATGCAGGCGGCATTGCATGCAGATGAGTGGCCTGGACTACTGGCGCTGCAGCACCTGATTGCTGAATTGATGGAGGTCGACCGCCGCGGGGATATCACCGGTGAGATTGTGATTGTGCCTTTTGCTAACCCGATAGGTATGGATCAGAAACTAAATGGCGTGGTACTGGGGCGTCACTCATTCAGTGCTGAAGGTAACTACAATCGTAACTGGCCGGATCTGAGCCAGGTGGCGCTCGATGCCTTCTCTGGAGCTACAACTGATCCGATCAGTGATGTTCGTAAGGCCCTGAAAGCTGCGGCTGCTGATCTTCCAACTGCAACACCACTGGATGAATTAAAAGCGGTATTACTACGCGAGTCGATCGACGCTGATGTGGTACTGGATATCCATTGCGATTCTGATGCCTTGATGCATATTTACTGTAATCATCGTCACCACGAAGAGAGCTATCAGCTAGCGGAAGATATGGGGTGCCCGGTGCTTCTGCTTGAGGATGAGCCGGATGGTTCTCCGTTTGATGCAGCCCAGGTTAAGCCCTGGTTGGCACTGGAAGAACAAGGCGTACCTTTAGCTTGTCATTCGGTTACTCTGGAACTGCGCGGTAGCTGCTATGTGCATGATGACTATGCCAGTGAAGATGCCAGGGGGATTCTGCGCTTTCTTAATCGTCGTGGCGTGATCCGGACTGAGGTTGCCTCTGCACCTGAGGTTGAGATCTGCTGTGCGGATCTGGAAGCGCTGGATAGTGTCAGAAGCCCAGCTGCTGGTATCGTGGCCTGGAAGACAGAACTGGGTGATCAGGTAAAAGAGGGGCAGTTAATCGCAGAGATTGTTGACCTGGAAGCAGATGATCCGAGTATAGGTCGCACGCCAGTTTATGCCCGTACAGATGGACTAATGTTTACCAAACATCTGGCTGCACTTGTTTCGCCGGGAGAGCGGATTGCCAAAATTGCAGGCCAGAAACGGCTGGAAAACATTTTTGGCGGTGGTTTGTTATCGCTCTAGCCCGAAAGTTTCCGGTTTAATACGACTGACCACTCAATTCTCGGGCGCTCGAATAATCTGTATTCGGGCGCCGCTATCGACTCTTCCTTTCGGCTGCACTAAATCATTATCCTTGTGATATCAGTGGTAAACGCTAAATTGAATATAACCTCTGGCATGGATGCGCAGTTGGCAGGCTGACCGCGACTGGCCAGCCACAGACTTCGACGGTTGTATCATGAAACTCCTCTTTGTTGGATTATTCCTTCTTTTGTTAGGTGGCGGGCCCGTGTCAGCAGCGGCTGTAGCCGAGCGAAAAGTGGTGATCGCAACAGGAGAACATCCCCCTTTGTTGTCCGAAAAACTCGAATACTACGGTGTCGTTGCCCGGATCATCACAGAAGCCTTCGCCTATGAAGGCGTAACAGTCGAGTACCAGTTTTATCCCTGGGTTCGCGCTTACAAGATGTCGGAACAAGGGACAGTCGATGGCACTGCTTACTGGTACCTATCTGACGAACGAAAACAAACACATCTCTATAGTGACCCTATGTTTCAGGAGAAGGTGGTCTGGTTTCATCGCAAGATGTACCCCTTTGATTGGGAGTACCTGACTGACCTTAAAAACACCACCATAGGTGCGGTCAGCGGTTATACCTACACAGACGAGTTTTACCAGCGGTTGGAGGCTAAGCAGCTTTTTGTCGAGTTTGTCTCCCGGATGGAGCAGAACTTTGAAAAGCTGATCAAGGATCGGATCGATATCTACCCTGAATCGGAGCTGGTGGGGTATCACTACCTGTTTAAAACCTATTCGGCGACAACTGTTTCCCAGTTAACTCATCATCCGAAACCGTTTTTCTTTGCCGATGGATATCTGCTGTTCTCTAAAGCCCGCGATAACGGTCACGCCTTGCGTGACACCTTCAATCGGGGACTGCAGAAACTGAGGGATAGTGGTCGCTATGACCAGTTTCTTATTGAGGCAGGCAGTAATCTCTATTTGAAATAGCACAATTGCGATCAAAGCTGGATGTCAGTTGCTTAAGCGCTGAGTTCTCGGTCATGTTTATCTGACAGCATCTCCTGACTGAGCGGCTAAACTTATCCTTAGCGGGCTGCTCGGGGTCGATGGGCTATGGAAGATTATCTGCGCAGAATTATTGAAGGTGTCTCAAACACTCGTGGCGAGGACTTTTTCAATGCAATTAGTTTACAGCTGAATGATGCCATTGAGGCAGATTACACCTTTATTGCCCGGTTGGACCCGGAAGCCTATATGTCCCGCACCATCGCCTTAGTAGCCGGTGGTAAGCTGATCGATAATATTGAATATTCACTGGAAGACACTCCCTGCGCCAATATCTGTGGCGATACCATTTGCTGTTACCCGAAGGACGTTTGCTCAGTATTCCCGGATGACCATCTGTTGGTTGAGATGAAAATCGAAGGTTATATAGGGACGCCGCTACATAGCTCTAAAGGTGATGTGGTCGGACTTATAGTGGCGCTTTTTACCCATCCAATTGAAAACGAAGAGTTTGTTGCAACTTTGTTTCAGTTGTTCTCTGGCAGAATCGAAGCAGAGTTGGAAAGGGTCGAGTATGAGCAGCGCTTGAGTGAGCTGAACAGCTCACTCGAAAAAGAGGTCTATGGCCGGACCGCTACCTTAAGGCAAGCGCTCGAAGAGCTGAGTTATGCCCAGGAGCAGTTAATTGAGTCCGAGAAGATGGCGGCATTAGGAAACCTTGTGGCGGGTGTCGCGCATGAGGTTAATACACCCTTAGGGGTGGCGATCACTTCGCACAGTGTTTTAAGCGAGCACTTTCAAGATCTGGTATCACAACTGGATGCGAATGCCCTGACACTGGAGCAGATGAACGAGTTTCGGGAAGCTGCAACAATGGCGTTGCCTCTGATCGGAGATAATCTTCAGCGGGCCTGTGAACTGGTAAACAATTTCAAGCGAATAGCAGTGGATCAGAATCAGTTGGTTGAAGAGCTGATAGAGCTGAAGCCCTATTACGAAAAGGTGGTGTCCACTCTGAGGCCGCTCTCCAAAGCCCGCAATGTGATGGTAGACATTGATATTGTGCCTGGCGTCGCTATGCATACTTATGCCGGTGCCCATGCGCAGATCCTGACGAATCTGATTGCTAATAGTGTTGCTCATGGTTTCCATCAGGTGGAAGCACCAGTCATCAAGATCTGCTCAGAGCTGCGCGATGATCGGATGCACGTTCACTATCAGGACAATGGCTGTGGCATCACTTCTGAGGTGCGTCAGCATATATTTGAACCATTCTTTACGACCGCGCGCGCTGAAGGGGGCAGCGGGCTGGGAATGTCTATTCTTTACAATCTTGTCACCCAGTCTTTGGACGGTAATGTTCATCTGCCTGATTTGGATTGTGAAGGCTTCTGTCTGAAATATGACTTCCCGCTGACAAAAAATTAAGCCCCATCAAATAGTCCCAAAATGGTTACAGCTTCTCGCAGAAGTTTTTATACTGAGGCTTCTACTACCGGGTAAATTGTCAGGAATGGAACACTATGATGACCCGATCTATTCAAGCCAGGGCTTCAGGGCTTCTCTCAGCGGTATTGCTGTTCACCGCGACTGTATTCACAACAACCTCCGTTGATGCCGGTGAAGGTATCACCTTAAATCGGGTACTCAAGGCCGGTGACCTTAACTGTGGAGTATTTCCCGATGATCCCGGCCGCAGTGCGATCGGCCTGAACGGCCTCTGGCAAGGGTTTTACGTGGATTTCTGCCGTGCAACTGCTGCAGCGGTGCTGAAAAATCCAGATTACGTTCATTATGTGGAGGTGGGGGCCAGCACCCGCTTTACCTCGTTGACTGAGTACAAAACCGATGTGGTGATGTACAGCTCCACCTGGACCATGGGCCGGGAGTCTCAGTATCAGGTTGATTTCCCCGCGATCTACCTGTTCGATGGTCAGGGCTTTATGGTACGTAAATCTTCTGCGATCTCCAAACTCGATGATCTAAGCGGCAAAACGGTCTGTGTGACAGAAAACACCACCAGTCACCGTAATCTCGTGGACCTTATTGAAAGCAGAAATTACGACACTAAGGTGATCTTCTCAAATGGCGATAGCTTCTTTCGGGGTAGCTGCGATGCCTATACTGCCGATCGGATGAATCTTGCGACCAATCGCGCTAACCGTGCTGATAATCCGGATGATTACGCTGTGCTGGACGAAACTATATCTCGCGAACCTATAGGCCCCAAAGTAAGGAACAGTGATCCGCAGTGGTCGCGAATTATTCGTGCTGTGGTGCATGCCACTATTTTGGCGGAAGAGAAGGGGATTACCGCTGCCAATGTCGATCAGGTATTGGCTGAAAGCCGTGATGCTGAAGTACTGAATTTGCTGGGAAAAAGCGGTGATATAGGCCTGCAGCTCGGTCTCGATGAACAGTGGGCATACCGGGTGATTAGCGCAGTCGGAAACTACGGGGAGATCTACAACCGTCATTTTGGAGCTGATACGGCAATCGGTATGGCGCGCGGCCTAAATCAGCCATGGAGTCAGGGCGGGGTGCTGTTTGCGCCACCGTTCAAATAAAATGCTTCAGCTGCGAAAGGTCGGATGAATGTCGGTACTCCGCAAGCTTAGTTACCGTCGCCGTCATGGAATCGGATTCCGGCTCTCGCTGGTATTGTTGTTCGTTGTTGGTTTTTTCCTATTGGCGTTGGCTCTCGGGATAGATGCGTTATTTAACTTGTCGCGTGGATACAAGGATATATCTGGCGTACATTTTGAGCGTGCCATGCGCGCTGCTGAGCTGACCCGAGATGCTGAAGTTATCGCTGCTCAGGCGCTGGAAAGCCTGTTGAGTTCCGATCGTACCGCGTCAAACGAATCGGCTGTGGATCGGGATCTGGTGCAGGTGTTTGAAACTTCACGGGAGAAGTTCTACCGCAGTGTGGGGCATGACAACGAGTTTTTGCGTGAATTTGAGCGACTGCAAAAACCCTATTTCGAGTCGTTATACCTACTGGATCAGCGTATAGCGGAAGATCGGCGCCTGAAGGAGATAAAGCAAAAGTATCTGCAACAGCTCTCGTTTCTGCTTCAGGAACTGCCTACTCACTATCCGAATGACGCAGAGGCAAATCAGTTACAGCAGTATGTTTTGCAAATTATTGGCTCAGCATCGCTGGCGTTAAATTCCGAAAAACAGGGTGAGCTGAACCAGCTCAAAACATATACCAATGTAAGTCTGGATAAGCTGCGCGCTTCGCCGCACTCTGCAACTCAGCAGGCTTTGCTGATGCGGCTGGACAACCTGACTCAGAGTCTCTTTCTGACAGTAGAACGCGCGATTCAGGGACAGCGTGCAACCTTGGCTGTAGCGCGTCAGGCACGGTTGAATGCTCAACGGCTTACCAGCAGCAGTTATAACCATTTTCTGGCATTAAAGGGAACTGCCCGGGCGGCTGCCCAGGAACATCAGCAATCAGTTATCAGTACGCTGAAGCAAATCTCAGTTGTCAGTGGCTGTGTGTTGCTCGTGGTGTTGCTCTCAGTGATCTATGTACGCAGGCAGGTGCTGAATCGCCTTAACGACCTAAGTGAAACTATGGTGGCGCATGTTGATGGGGGAAATCCTCCCATACCACAAGCTGGGAATGATGAGATCTCTGTGATGGGACAGGTGTTCTCGGTGTTTGTCAGGGCCCGCCAACAGGCTGAGGCTGAACTGACGGCGGCTAAATTGGAAGCTGATCGCGCCAATACCCGACTACGGGAAGCCAACCGTTCGCTACAGCAGTTGAGTGAAGTTGATCCGCTCACTCAGATAGCCAACCGGAGAGCCTTCGACTCAAGGCTATCAGAAGTGTGGCAACGTGCCGCACGGTTGCAACACTCAGTCGCACTGTTGATGATCGATCTGGATTACTTTAAGCGCTACAACGATAGCTATGGTCACCCGCAGGGCGATAGTTGCCTGCGTCAGGTCGCGACGATTTTGCAGCAGGAACTGAAAACTGAGGGGCAGTTAGTCGCACGTTATGGCGGCGAAGAGTTCATGGTGTTGCTCCCTGATACCGGACTGACCGGGGCGCAGACGATCGGTCAGCGGCTGTTACTGGCGGTGATGAATCAGGAGATTGAACATCGGCAAAACCCTAAAGGGGTGATGACGCTGAGTATCGGTGCTAGTGCAATGGTACCGGGGGGTGACGAAGGCGCGGCGGTGTTGATGCAAAGGGCTGATGATGCTTTGTATCGGGCGAAGGAGAACGGTCGCTGCCGTCTGGAGTTGTTGGCGGATTCTGTCAGTCTGCCTGAATAGGGCAGCTGACCAGATATTGTCAGCTGCCAGGATCTCGCTCGTCGATCAGCGAGTTGCAAATGGGTAATCGGTGTAACCCTTAGCTTCACCCGAGTAGAAGTATTGAGGGTCTGGCTCTGACAGAGGAATATCCTCTTTAAGCCGTTCGGCAAAGTCCGGGTTGGCGATGAACGGGAATCCGAACGCTATTGCTTCTCCTTGTTGCCTGTCCACAGCTTCACTGGCTCTTACCTTATCGTATCCACCGTTCAGCAATAATGTACCGCTGTATTGCTGACGTATCTCTGGGGTCAGGTAATCAATGGTCGGCATCGCGTGGCCGCTGTCTGGTTTTGGTTCAAGCAGGTGCAGATAGGCGAGACCATAAGGCTCAAGCATTTTCACTGCCTGCAGGAATGTCTCGCGATAGCTGCTGTCTGAAATTCCCCAGATTTGGTTAGTTGGCGATAGTCGAATAGCAGTTTTTCTTGCGCCAATCTCATCTGTTACCGCTTTCACAACCTGTTCCATAAAACGCAGCCGGTTGCTGATTGGCCCGCCGTATTGATCGGTACGTTTATTAGTGCTGTCACGGGTAAATTGGTCGATCAGGAAGCCATTGGCGCCGTGAATCTCAACGCCATCGATCCCAGCGTCAATTGCCCGACGGGACGCCTGAGCGAACTGCTGGACAATATTGTCAATCTCATCGATTGTCAGGGGACGCGGTGCAACCAGCGGACGATCCCGTCCTGCAGGCGTCGCCAGCACACCCTCTAATGGCACATCCGATGCCGATACCGGCTGTCGTCCTTCGATAAAGTCAGGATGAACAGCAGCACCCATGTGCCAAAGCTGAACGAATATTTTGCCGCCTTGTTGATGGACCGCGTCGGCGACCTTTTTCCAACCTGCCTGCTGAGCATCATTAAACATCCCCGGCGAATTTATCCAGCCCCGTCCGTCAGCACTGATTGCGGTGGCTTCAGCGATAATCAGGCCAGAACTTGCCCGCTGGGCATAATATTCCGCCATTAGCGATCCGGGGATGCCCTGTTCGCCAGCCCTGGCGCGGGTAAGTGGTGCCATCACAATGCGGTTTTTTAACTCTGTGTCGCCAAACTTGACGGGGGAAAATAGCTGATCACTCATAGCTGCCTCAAATTTCTGTTTCAGTTTTCGTCACCACTCGCGGTTACTACAACGACTGGCCCTGAGAGTGAAATCATTCTAGGATTGAGTCTGATGTTGATAAATTATCAATATAAGCAGGTCTGTTGTGCGGAAATGCAGATATGAATGATTGGGATGATATTCGGTTTTTTCTTGCGGTGGCCCGTACCGGGACTATTTCTGGTGCTGCACGTGAGCTGAAGGTAAATCACTCGACGGTCTCGAGAAGAGTGCAGGGACTGGAAGATAAACACGGCGTAAGATTGTTTAGCCGTCAGCGTGATGGTTATGAATTGACTGAGGCGGGTTACTCGATCCTTGAGCAGGCTGAAGCAGTCGAGTTTCAGAGCCAGCAGATCTCTCGTACTCTTTTTGGCCAGGACTCCCGATTGGAAGGGAATGTGAACCTAACGATGCCGCACGATATTTTTGAGCACTGTTTGGCTGATAAGCTGGCTGAGTTTTGCCAATTGTACCCGGGTATCAAGCTGAATCTGATGGTGAGTAAGGGGGTACGTAATCTAGCTTCGCGCGAGGCGGACCTGGCGATTCGTTTAAGCCCTTCGCCGCCGGAGTACCTGATTGGCAAGCGGGTGGCCCGGATGCAGCATGCGATCTATGTGCCCGTTGGTTTCAGTGGAGAAGGTTCGGTACCTCTGGTGGTGTGGGCAGGGGAAACAGAGATACCGGATTGGGCCGAAGCAGTATTCCAGCAGTGCCATATAGCATTGAGGGTCGATGACCTGACCAGTATGTATGCCGCTGTAGTGGCCGGTTTCGGGGTAGCACGAATGCCTTGTTATCTGCCGGATAGCGTCAAGGACCCCGCAGTGTTCAAATTGGCAACCAGCTTACCACCATCTGATTGGGCTCTTTGGGTATTGAACCATGTGGACCTGCGCAAAACCGCGCGAGTTCAGGCCTGTAAGCGTTTTCTGATTGAGGTACTTGAAGAGCGGAAGTCTCTGTTTCAAGGTGAGGCGCACTAAGCGTTGATAGCGGTTAAACAGGCAGAATCTGGTTTTCGAATTATACTGGTTGAGTGGTTAGATATCGGAGAGCTGTCCCGCCATGCATCAGGCCAGCAGTCTAGTTTTTTATCCCGTCATGCGAATATTGACGGCGCTTTGTCTTTTGTTTTTTTCATTATCCGTTTCGGCGCATGAGCAGGGAACTCTGAACAGAGTAAAGGCTCAGGGGGAGATTGGCTGCGGCGTAGTGCCTGACCGCCCAGGTCGTAGTGCGGTGATTGACGGCCGTTGGCAGGGATTTTATGTAGACTTTTGCCGTGCTGTAGCTGTGGCTGTTCTGCAAAATAGCGACGGAGTCAAATTTGTTCCGGTGACTGCCGCAACACGTTTTACCACTTTGATTGAAAAAAGTTCTCAGGTGGTGATGGTCGGCTCAACCTGGACTCTTGGCCGCGAATGGAAATATCAGATCGCTTTCCCGGCAGTTTACTATCTTGATGGTCAAGGATTTATGGTGCGCAAAGATTCAGGGATCAATGACCTGACCAATCTTGATGGGCGTAGCGTCTGTGTACTTGAGAACACCACCAGCCACAGTAATCTGAAGGCGATGATGAGGAGCCGGGGTTATAAAATCAGTGTGATGTTCGGTGGCAATGACCGGTTCTTCGAGGGGCATTGTGATGCTTTTACCAGTGATAAGTTTGCACTAGCGACTTTGCGCCAGTCCAAAACTGATAAGCCTCAGGACTATAAAATACTGGACGAAATGATCTCCCGCGAGCCTTTGAGCCCAATGGTCAGAAACGATGATGCAGAGTGGTACTCCATTGTACGTTCGGTCATTCATGCAATGATACTGGCGGAGCAGAAGGGCATCTCTTCGGTCAATGTTGAGTTGGTACTGAAAGAGACTAGTGATCAGGAAGTGTTGAATCTGCTGGGTGAGCATGGTCAGTTAGGTTTACAGCTGGGTCTTGATCAGAAATGGGCTTACCGGGTGATCAAAGAGATAGGTAACTATGGCGAAGTATTTGAACGGAATCTTGGTCAGAATACTGCATTTAAGATCGACCGGGCATTGAATCGCCCGGTCAGTCAGGGCGGTATTTTTGTCATACCGCCGTTCAAATAGCGGTTACTCGTTTATTGGACGGGTGCAGCTATCAACCAGATAGACAATTGACTGATAATCAATGCCTGAGTGATGGCTGAGGCCAATCTCACAGGTACGGCTGGTGGAGTAGCCGGAACCACACCCCTCAACCTGTTCTGCCAGACTACTCAACGCTGACTCATTCAGCTCTGGGGTGGTGAAACCCTTATCACCGGCGAAGCCGCAGCAGGTAATCTGATCAGGCACAACCACATTGCTGCTGCAGGCCTGCATTACTTCCGTGACTTTCTGATCCAATCCCATGCGTCGGGCAGAGCAGGTGATATGCAGTGCAACTTTGTCCTCTGTTTGCACGAACTCCAGCTTTTCCATCATAAAGGTATGAATAAAGTCGACCGGCTCGTAAAGCTTCAGGCGTGGATCGAGATGGTCCTGCAGCTGCATAGTACATGGGCTGGTATCGCAGTAAACCGGGATCTCACCGTTGCGGGTCGCTTTGAGTAGCATATCAACGGTTTCTTTGGCTTTTGCGTCTGCCTGATTAAACATGCCCTTACTCTTAAACGGCATGCCACAGCACTGCTCTGAAAGGCCTTCTGGATAGATAACCTCAAAACCCGCTTTACGCAGTAGCTGTTCTGTTTTTTCCGCCAGCGGGGTCTGGTCGGCAGCCCCCCGCGCTGGGCCCATGGTTCGACTGGCACAGCTAGGCAGATAAACGACCTGCAGTTTGTTGCCTGTCGGAGCAGGCGTTGGTGTGACATCAACCGTTTTTATTTTCGGCGCCGGGGTTGGCATTGAAGGGGTCCAATGACCAACCCGTTTGCCGGAAACTTTACGGGCGGTGCGGGTAACTGCCCCCATCGCCTTACTGCCTAAGATGGCATGGCTGGCATCGGCGATACCGAAAGCTGCTTTTGCCGCACCGGTTACAGTGCCATAGTGATCTGCTATCCACTCAGAGATATTTTCGCGGTTAGCGTGGCGATCAGCGCGCAGCTGGCGCACCAGATCGCCGGTATTGATACCGACCGGACACACGGTGGAGCAGAGGCCGCAGCCTGCGCAAGTATCGATCGCCATATAATCGTATTTATCAGCAAAGGCTTGTTGATTGTCACCGTCCAGCAGGGCAAGCTCACGTTTACCAATGATGCGCTGACGTGGGCTTAATGTCAGATTGCGGGATGGGCACATCCGTTCACAGAAACCGCACTCGATACATTGATCGACGATATCGCTAACTGCCTGCATAGGTTTCAGGTTGCTGATATGGAGTTTCGGGTCGCGGGTCAGCATCACATCCGGGTTGAGAATGCCCATAGGGTCGAAGATCCGCTTGATCTCCTGCATCGCATCATAGGCTTCGTCGCCCCATTCCTTGTGAACGAAAGGCGCCATGTTACGGCCGGTTCCATGTTCCGCTTTAAGCGAACCATCGTATTTGTCGACTACCACATCGCAGACTTCGTCGATGAAGCGCTCGTAACGATCGATTTCCGCCTGGCTGCTGAAGCCCTGAGAGAAGATGAAGTGCAGGTTGCCATCCAGTGCATGGCCGTAGATCACCCCATCATCATAACCGTGTTTCTGCATCAGCTGTTGCAGGTCGGTCAGAGCATCTGCCAATGTCTCTATCGGGAAGGCAACATCTTCGATTAGTGCCGTTGTGCCTTTAGGACGAGTCGCACCTACTGCAGGGAAGATCCCCTTACGAATCGTCCAGTAGGCAGAGTATTCTTCAGGTTTATCGGTAAAGGTGGCAGGCACCACCAGATCCAGATCGTGAATCTCCTGCTTGATGGTATCGATATGCTGCTGCAGAAGTTCAGCTTCATCGGCTTCTGCCTGTACCAGAATAGCAGTGGCTCCCTCAGGCACGCTGGCCACAAATTCAGGTACGCCGTCCATATGTTGTACTGCTTTCAGCGCGAAGTAGTCGATCATCTCTGCTGCTGAAACCGGGGTGTTGTTCAGCTTAAAACGCGTGACTGCGATGCTTGCAGTACGGATATCAGGGAACACCAGAAACGCGGAAGCTTTCAGTGGGTACTTACGAATGGTGTTATGGGTAATCTCGGAGATAAAGCCCAGAGTGCCCTCCGAGCCAATCATCAGGTGCGCGATGATATCGATCGGGTCTTCAAACTCCAGTAGCGAGCGAAGGCCATAACCAGTGGTATTTTTAACTTCGTACTTGCGCAGAATGCGCTCACACAAAGTAGGGTTCTGCTTTAACTTGGCGCTTAAGGCTTCGATCTGCTGAATCATTCCGCTCTGCTGATGGCGGAACTGTTCACGACTCTGTTGGCTGCCGGTATCCAGCACTGTGCCATCGAGGAATACGAAGCGGGCGGAATCCATCACGCCATAGGTATCCATCGAATTCATACCAGCCGCATTGTTGATAGCGATACCGCCAACGGTCGCCGCATCGATAGAGGCTGGCATAGGTGCCAGCTGGCGTTGGTAAGGGTTCAGGTAGCGGTTCGCATCACCACCCAGTACACCACACTGCATGCGGATTTTCGCGCCATCATCAAGAATTTCGTAGTCTTTCCAGTCAGGTGTCAGCGATAACATGACAGAGTCAGTGATAGACTGGCCAGACAAGCTGGTGCCGGATGCTCGGAAGGTGATGGGTAGCATCAGCTCTGTTGCCAGCGCCATCAGGCGGATCATCTCAGCCTCATCCGCTACCTGCACTATGACCTTAGGAACCAGACGATAGAAGCTTGCATCAGTGCCATATGCCAGAGTTCTGAGATAGTCGGTAATGATTCGTTTCTCTGGGATAAAAGCGCTGGCGCGCTCAATAAACTGCTGATAACGGGCTTCTGCTGGCATCTGGGGTCACCTGTTCGCAATGGCGGTTACGAATTATTGTTTTGGTGAAGATTACCGGAATTTGTATAATGAAATTAGAGCGAATAATTGAATTTGATTGATTCTAAAAGTTTATTAATTGGTGAGTGATGAACAATATCGACGACATGTTGCTGTTTGCCCAAGTGGTGAAGCTTAAGTCGTTTCGCGCGGCAGCCAAACAGCGAGGTGTTGCCAGTTCTGTTGTCAGCAAGCATATCTCCCGGTTAGAGGATAGTTTGGGCGTTCAGTTGCTGATTCGTACCACACGAAAACTGAACCTGACTGAAGCTGGAGAAGAGTTCTATCAACACTGTCAGCAGCTCGAGAATAGCGTAGCTCTGGCGGAGCGGGCTGTGTCACTACACGCCGATCAACCTAAAGGCATACTGCGCCTTGCGGCTCCCATGATCTCTGGCCAGTATTTTGTCCCTGCAGTTGTAGATGCCTATCTGGAAAAGTACCCGCAGATGCAGGTTGATATGGTGATTAAGGACCGCTTTGATGATCTTGTTGAAGAGGGTTTTGATCTTGCGATACGTACCGGTACTTTGGCCGATTCATCACTGAAAGCGAGGCAGTTAGTGTTATCACGCTGGTACGCTTGCGCTAGCCCAGAGTATCTTGCCCGAAAGGGTGAGCCTGCTTCAGAGGCTGAGCTTGCTGAACATAACTGCCTGCAATTCAGCTATCAGGAAACAGGGCCCACGGAATGGCCGGTTACCCGTGATGGTCAACCTGATACGCTGAAAATTAGTGGTCGCTTCCAGGCCAGTTCACTGGTTGCGTTGCGGGAAGCCGCACTGGCGGGGATGGGCATCGCCTTTATGCCAACCTATCTGGTACGTGAAGAGTTGGACACTGGTGCGCTTCAGCCTGTGTTGCCTGAACAGGTCTATCGTGATGTTGGTATCTATGCCGTTTATCCCAATAGCCGGTATGTTCCCCGCAAGATCAGCGCTTTTATGGAACTGCTGGTGGAGGCTTATGAGCGGGAGGCGGAGTTGTTTCACTAAGGTTGTTTGGTTGTTCCGCCTGTTGGCGGGTTAAGGGGAACGCGCTGGCTGCTTCCCTTATCGGTTCCCTAGCTCCCCTTCATTTGGTTGCCTGCGGCAACTTTCTTGTGTGGTTTGGGCGAGTTGGGTCGTGATTTGTTTTAGTTTTGTTTTTCCGCCTTATGGCGGGTTAAGGGGAACGTACTGACTGTTCCCCTTAACAATCCCCAAGCAGCCCTTCACTTGGTTGCCTTCGGCAACTTCCCTGCGTGTTTCGTCTTAATGCTGAATCCTGAGACTCGCCCGTTGGGCTCAAACAGTCAGGATTCTTAACGCATTAAGCCTGCAATACTCGGCTGCGCGGGAGGGGGAGGTTGGTGCACTAGTTGGTTTGTGCAGGTGCTGGTGTTTTTTGTAGGAACGACGTCTCGTTGCGAATTCTATTTGTTTGTTGTTCCGCCGGTTGGCGGGTTAAGGGGAACGTACTGACTGTTCCCCTTAACAATCCCCAAGCAGCCCCGCCACTTGGTTGCCTGCGTGTTTCGGCTTAATGCTAAATCCTGAAACTCGCCCGTTGGGCTCAAGCACTCAGGATTCTTAACGCATTAAACCTGCAATACTCGGCTGCGTGGGAGGGGAGGTTGGTGCGCTAGTTGGTTTGTGCAGGTGCTGGTGTTCCGTGTAGGAGCGACGTCTCGTCGCGAATTGATTCTGGAAAGCTGCTGTATTCCAGAATGGTAGATGGTTGTGATTGGCACCAAAACCCCATGGCGCGGCCGCTGAGGTAAGACCAAATCGTTCTGGTAGCTGACAGGAAGTCAGCTATCGCCGGATGGGCCATGGATGGCCTGTCTGGCGAGTCCAGTTTTAACGATTTGGTTTTAACTCAGGAATTCGGCTGTGCAGGGGCTGGCTGGGATTGTTAAGGGGATGCCCGCACATCCCCTTAACGAACTTTAGAGAAGTTGCTGGAAGCGCTGCTGCAACCTTGCTGGCAACACGCAGCCCTGCCACTCGGCTGCGCGGGAGGGGGATTTTGTTCTTATGGCAGCTATCGAAACTAAGCGATAGGTGTTAAAACGGTAGCTCATTTTAAGGAGTAGAAATGAAGCAAATCGTTATCTTCGGAAATTCGGGCGCGGGTAAATCTACTCTTGCCAAACGGCTCAGTGAAACTCATGGACTGGCTCATTTCGATCTGGATACAGTCGCCTGGAAACCGATAAATCCACCTGAGCGAAGATCAGTAGATGAATCAAACGAAGCGATAAACCATTTTATTCAGCAGAATGAAAGCTGGGTTATCGAAGGCTGTTATTCCGATCTGCTGCGCATAGTGTTGCCCAAAGCGAGCGAAATCATTTTCCTTAATCTGCCTGTCGAGCTATGCATGCGTAATGCAAAAGAGAGACCTTGGGAGCCTCATAAATACGAGTCTAAAGCGGCTCAGGATGCCAATCTGGACATGCTGTTAAATTGGATATCTGAGTATGATTCCAGAAATGATGAATTCTCAAAGGCTGCGCATGAAGCTTTGTATGATGGGTATTCAGGGAAAAAGCTGATGTTCACCAGTAATGAAACTAATGCTTAATGCTGAAAACTACTGTACCTGCGGTATCGTTTCGGCGAAACCTAAGGCAAAACCGCTCGAAAGGTTTGCCTGTCACTGTGAAACTTGTCGTCAGCATACGGGTCAGGCATTCAGCGATGAATGCCTCTTCTGGTTCGATGATGTGAAGGGTGCAGAAGAGGATGAGCTGCTTTTTGAAAAACAGTCTAAGTTTACACCCTTGAGCCGAGGTGTTTGCCGCGCTTGCGGTAAGCCAGCGATTTCCGTTTTAAGCGTTACTTCATCATTAAAGTTTGTGCTGCTGCCTTCAGTCTTATTAACCGCTAGCGATGAACTACCACCGCTCTCTGCGCATGTGTTTTACCATCGTTGTGTAAGCGAAATTCAGGATAACGTGCCTAAGTATCGTGGCTATCTTGCAAGCCAGTTGGCTACTCAGTGGCATATCCTAAAAGCCTGTCTGAAAAGTAAGTTCCACTATCACAGATGATCCTTTCGGTGCTCTCAATAGCAGGCTAGCGCACCCCAAAAAACCTTCCCGCGCAGTCGAGTAGTGCGATCAGCACGTTCCCCTTGACCCGCCAACGGCGGAACATAAAAATCCATCGCTACGGTAAGTCGTTCCTCCGCATGGATAGCCAAATCCAATCAATCTGGCATCGAACCCATCGCCAGCTCTGCTAGTTGCTCCAGCTGTGCTTGATCTGCTCCATCTCTGGCTTGTACCGACATCCCCTGAACCATGGCGGCATAGAAACGTCCCAGTGCTTCAGTATCTGTGCCTTCCGGTAGAGGTGGGTCAGACTGTTCCAACTTCATTTTAATGGCTTCTTTTGCGAGTGAGCGCCGCTGGGTCAGGTCTGCAGCCAGTGTTTGTTGGTCTGTATGGCAGCCCAACATGCCGGTGGAGATCATACAGCCGCCCGGATGATCCTTTTGTGGTAGCAGGCGGGCGCAATCCATTAGCAGCTGGCGGATCGCAATGCGTGCATCCGATTGCTGCAGACCTGCAAACATCTCACTACCAAAGCCTGCTGCATAGCGATCCAGTACTTCCCGGTACAGATTTTCCTTAGAACCGAATGCCGAGTAGAGGCTTGGCGGAGTGATGCCCATCGCAGCGACCAGTTCGGCGACTGATGTGCCTTCATAACCATGCTGCCAGAAATGCTGCTGAGCGATGGCAAGAAGCTGTTCTTTATCAAACTGGCGGGGGCGTCCCCGTGATCGATTGGTTTTATTCATAGCGGTCATTATAAAAATCAATTGCTCAATCTTGCAATGGGTGTTTATTATTATAGCGGTCACTATATAAATGGATTTGGAGAACAGATATGAACCAGTTAGCTCAGGCAACCGCTTACACTCGTTGGGCTTTAAGTGATGGCAAAATCACCCGGCAGCAGGAGATGGCGCAGGCTCTGACAGAAGGGCAGATCCGTGTTGAGGTGAAAGCGACAAGCCTTAACTACCGTGATCTGTTGATCAAGCAGGGTAATTACGCGCCAGTGGATGATGGCACTACAGTGCTGTCCGACGCCGCTGCAGTCGTGACCGAAGTTGCACCAGATGTGACGCGTTGGAAGGTTGGCGATAGGGTGATACCACTGTTCTTCCAGCAGTGGCAGCAGGGCAGGCTGAAGCCCGAATACATGGCGTCCGCGCTGGGCGGAGAGCAGGATGGTGTATTGGCTCAGCAGCGAGTTTTTGATCAGCACAGTGTAGTCGCAATTCCTGACTACCTGACGGATGAGCAGGCGGCGACTTTGCCTTGTGCTGCATTAACTGCGTGGCATGCACTGTTTGAGCGAGGACGTAAACTTGGGCAAGGCGATACCTTGTTGATTCAGGGCACCGGCGGCGTGGCGTTGTTTGCGCTTCGGTTTGCAAAAGCTATAGGTGCAGATGTGATAGTCACTTCATCCTCGGACCAAAAGCTAGAGAGAACCAAATCACTGGGAGCAACTGGTGGGATCAACTACCTGGAAACCCCTGAGTGGTCAGAACAGGTAATGGAGAAGACCCAAGGGCAAGGTGCGGACATAGTGCTGGAACTGGGTGGCCCAGACACATTTCAGCACTCGATTAATTCAGTCGCTGCAGGCGGCATGATTGCCCAGATCGGAGTGTTAACCGGCTGGTCACCGCAACCTGAGTTGGGACGCCTAGTGCCATTTGGTGCCGATATCTCCGGAATCCTGGTGGGCTCAGGTGAACAGTTCGAACGTATGCTGACGTTTATGGAACAGCATCAGATCGAACCGGTCATCGATTCAATCTGGCCGGTAGAGCACATTGAGCAGGCGTTCGATCATCTCGAATCTGGCAAGCATATGGGTAAGGTGGTGGTTTCGCTGTAATTAGGCTTTTAGTTCCGCCTCTAGGCGGGTTAAGGGGAACGTACTGACTGTTCCCCTTAACAATCCCCAAGCAGCCCTCCACTTGGTTGCCTATGGCAACTTCCCTGCGTGTTTCGGCTGTGTATAAAATCCTGAAACTCGCCCTGCGGGCTCAGACACTCAGGATTTTGATCACACACAGTCTGCAATACTCGGCTGCGTGGAAGGGAGAGTTTTGGTGCGCTTGTTGGCCCTTGGGGGGAACGAGTAATACCCAAGAACCACGGATAAGGGAATGAACGCCTGAGAAATCGATCTTCCCATTATTCCTGCTAATGTCGGCGACCGAAAGTAAGTGGAAATTTTTTCATTTGTAAAAATTTCTCAGACATTTAATGTGAACCGGTTTGCCCGGGCTTTGGAATCTCTCCGGACGCCCCTTCGCATAAAGATTCCCCCCGCCTGTCTAGCGGGAATAAGGAGACTAAAAATGCACAGAGTACACAGGACAATGCCGCCTGCGCTGACCCTTGCGCTGCCGTTGGTCATTATATTGGTGGCGCTTAACTTAAGGCCGATCCTGGCATCGGTCGGACCTCTGTTATCTGCGATTCAGCAGGATATCGAACTCTCTTTTTCAGTTGCATCATTACTGACTATGTTGCCGGTGCTTGCCATGGGGGCTGCTACCTTTGCGGGCTTTAAGGTGGCACGCCGCATTGGTATGAATGCGGTGATCGGTTATTCGCTTATACTGTTGGCGGTAGCGACCGCAATGCGGTTTTTTGTCTCGGGCGCATCGCTGCTGATTGCCAGCGCGCTAGTGGCGGGGCTGGGGATCGCGATGATTCAGGCGGTGATGCCAGCAATTATCAAGGCGCACTTCGGTGCCCGAACTCCTTTAATGATGGGGTTCTACGTTACTGCCATTATGGGAGGAGCGGCCTTTGCTGCTGCCGGTTCCCCGTTCATTGCGGAGCAGGCTGGTTGGCGTGCCGGGCTTGGTCATTGGGTGTGGTTGGCGATTGCCGCCCTTGGTTGTTGGATCTGGATCGCCAATAAACTGAAGGTGCCAAAGGCTTCAGGAGAGGAAGCCCCAAACACTCGTTTCTGGCAGAACAGTCGTGCCTGGGAGCTGGCGATCTTTTTCGGCTTGGCTACCGGAGCCTATGTTTGTGTTTTGGCATGGCTGGCACCTTACGCGGTAGAGCAGGGGTATAGTGATCAACAGGCTGGCTTGCTGTTGGGTTTCCTAACCTCTATGGAAGTACTCTCGGGTCTGATCAGTCCAATCCTGGCGACTCGCACAGCAGATCGTCGTTTGGTGATGATCGTGCTTTGTTTGTTACAGGTTGTCGGATTCAGTGGTCTGGCACTATCTCCGGAAACAGGTCTCTGGCTCTGGGCGGGTATGATGGGGCTGGGTATTGGTGGCCTGTTCCCACTGTCATTGATCGTCACAATGGACCACCAGGACGACCCGGTACAGGCCGGTAAACTCACCGCCTTTGTGCAGGCGATAGGTTATCTGGTCGCTGGTGTGACACCTTGGTTGGCGGGTGTTATCCGCGACAGCCTGAATAGCTTTGATACTGCCTGGTTGCTGTTAGCCGGTTGTTGTGCGGTTTGTCTGGTTCAGGCGGTACGCTTTAGTCCGGTGAGCTATCGCAAGGCGTTTCCGGTGGCGATGGCGGCGGCATGATGAATTGTTGTTGCGCCTACTGGCGGGTTAAGGGGAACGTACTGACTGTTCCAAGCAGCCCCGCCACTTGGTTGCCTTCGGCAACTTCCCTGCGTGTTTCGTCCGAGCGAGGCAGGTGGCTGTTGTTGGCACCAAAACCCCATGGCGCGGCCGCTGAGGTAAGACTAAATCGTTCTGGTAGCTGACAGGAAGTCAGCTATCGCCGGATGGGCCATGGACGGCCTGTCTGGCGAGTCCAGCTTTAACGATTTGGTTTTAACTCAGGAATTCGGCTGTGCAGGGGCGGGCTGGGATTGTTAAGGGGATGCCCGCACACCCCCTTAACGAACTTTAGAGAAGTTGCTGGAAGCGCTTGCTGCAACCTTGCTAGCAACACGTTGCCCTGTTCACTTGGTTGCCTTCGGCAACTTCCGTGCGTGTTTCGTCTTTACGCTAAATCCTGAAACTCGTTGTTCCTACTCAAGCATTTAGGATTCTTAACGCATTAAGCCTTCAATACTCGGCTGCGCGGGAGGGGAAGTTGGTGCATTAGCATGGTTGGTGCGTGTCGTTGTAAGTGCGAGTTACGCCCTCTAATACTTAGTACTTAAACGGAATAGCCATATCGCTGCAAGATATCCTGAACGGCGCTTCTGTCGATGCTACCGTTGTAAACGCTTTCTAAAATGCCTGATACCGCAGACTCTGCGGATTCAGCGCGGTCATAGCCGAAATCGTCTTTTGTCAGCATGATGTAACTGTCGTCGGCACCGCTGTAAATGACTTTAATGTCTTCACCGTACTTCGCTTTCAGTTCGCGTTCTGCATCTATCACTTCGGCATAGCCCTGAACGCGACCTCTGTACTCCGAATCATAGTTGTCGAGTGACATCGCTGTTTTAGATGTATCCCAGCCAGAGGCAATGCCGTGTGGACTCACATTTTCGTAGCCTGGGCTATTAGCATCTAATGCAACAGAGCTTATGACCGTTAGCCCTGCAACAGGGTTGTTATTAGCTGCAAAGTTAGCCAGCTGAGCCTGAAGTGTCGCCAGATCCTGGTTTGAAGGTTGAGATATGAATTCTATTCCATCTCGCTTATCAGCAGAGTGCCCTGAAACAATTACATCTATCCCGCTTGAGGTGTAAACAGACTGAGGGCTTTCTATCGGGTTAGTGTTGCTTGGGTCAGTGGCTTGAGAGGAGCTGGCAGCTTGGACAAGCGTTGTTGAGACCGGTGAATAGCCTGCTGTAGCCGCAGTTTGATTATTGTTGGCGGACAACTGCTGCTGTAACAAGGCTTCAAAACTTGCTGCACTATCATCCGAGATAGAAGAGGTGGATGTGGAACCCTGCTTCTGCTGTTGTATCTCCCAGCCGAATCGATTTGAAACTTCCATTTAGTCCTCTCTATAGATATGCCGTGGTCGCATCTGTCCCTGCTTTTAGTCTTGGCTAGCGAAATTGGCGTGACAGCGCTCTTTAATCTCAATTGTACATGCAGCAATAACGGTGCCATTTCAGAGTGTGATTTCGGCCTGCTTTGGGTGGCTATTGAAGTTCCTCCTAATTCGGCTGGTAAACGCTTCTCTCGTATGAATTGGTGCAGAAATTGCCATTGTCTTTGGTCAGATACTTGAGTTGACGAAATGATCAGCGATTTCGGTGATGAGTCGCTGCTGAGCTCATCAACCGGATTAAATTTGCCGTGCGAACCGGTTGCTTCTTGCCGCTATTAGGAGTCATTTGGTTTGTAGCAGTTTCAATGATTCAGGTTTTTGGCGGGCAGATATCCCTAAAAACTTGAATTAAGTGAATCTGTAAAAACGAATAAGGATGTTTTGCCAATGTTAGTTTCAAATGCCAGCTCGAATTTTTATAGTCAGGTACAAGGAAGAGACTCTGCTTCCGGTCCGGCTAGTACTGATACCTCTAATGGCCATCGGAAAGCCGGTGCCTCTATTTATGATTCTGTAACTATTGATCCCGGCACCAAGAACATGGGGGCTGCCGAGAAAGATATTGCCAGCCGGTACGATGTTACCAATCTCTCTGAAAATGAAAGAATCGCGATGGCGGGTGAATTGTTTGATAACAATCTCATATCGCCAGCTCAGTATGCGGTCATGAGTTTTCCTATGCAGGAGGCTGTATCAAGGTGGCCCGGATATGAGGGTACCGTTGATCCTGATCGGAAAGAAAACTTCCTTCAGCAAAGTATTGATCAGTTGGGGTTTGCAAAGGGGGCAAATGCGTCTGCTCAGGAGATTCAGTCCAGAGAAAGTGTGATCTCCTTACTCGAAAATCTGCATAGCATCAGAAATGGTTAAGTGAGTTAGTTTTCTCCGGCCTTCCAAAGCCTGTGCGTTCGAGGGCGTTCATACTGTTATTTCAGGCGTGAGCTGGTGTCGCGAATAGCAGCGCTATGCCTTAACAGCATTGGCTCTTCTCATCTCCTGACACTGTCTGTCAGCAGGCTAAGGTTATAAATAGCATTCAATTCAGCCGGAGAGACTCAGTCATGAAACCGAACTATGTGGTTATTGGCACAAACAACATGGACGCTTCTGTTAAATTCTACGATTCCCTGTTTGATCGTTCTGAACTTAATCAGGTGTTTGCAGACGACCGAATGACGTTTTGGCAGCAGGGTGATTTCACATTCGCCGTTGCTATTCCCTTTGATAAAGAGCCTGCTACCAACGGTAATGGCACTATGATTGGTTTTGACGTAGGTTCGCGCGAAGAGGTTGTTCGCCTTCATGCAAAGGCGATTGAACTGGGTGGCAGCTGTGAAGGGGAGCCTGGTGAACGCGGTCCTCGCTTATCTGCTTATGTCAGAGACCTGGATCAGAACAAATTGTGCTTTTATTCGTAACCACCGTTTTAACAGGCATTTTTACCCTTTCTTAACCCCCGCTCACTTAGCCTTTGAGATTACATGACTAATCTCAGAGGCTTTCAAATGCTTCGTGTTTTCTTACTGCTCGTTTGTTTAACTCCCTTTGCTGCAATAGCGGAGAAACTTGAGTTTCTTAATGGCAGTGACCTGTTAGTTGGGGAGTATCTGCCATCGACAGCAGATGGTGCTGCTAAAGGCGTTATCCTCTTTGTGCATGGTGATGGTGCTAGTCGTTATGACGCTGATGGTTACTTCGACATTATTTGGGATCAGCTGAGAGATAAAGGTTATGCCACTTTCAGTTGGGATAAGCCCGGAGTCGGAAGCTCCTCTGGCAATTGGCTAAAACAGAGCATGCAAGACAGGCAGCTAGAGGTAGAAACTGCCATTAGAGCTGTTCAGGGCAAATATGGATATATCCCTGAGAATACCGGATTGATGGGCTTTAGCCAGGCGGGTTGGGTAGTACCGGCGATCGCAAAAAGCACTGACAAGATCGGCTTTGTGATAGGTGTGGGCTTTGCCACAAACTGGGTGGATCAGGGTCTTTATCACAGCTTACAAAGCAATGCTTCAAATCTGTTGAGTTTGCAAACAGAGAAAGAAGTGATCGATGACTATAAAAAAGATATTTCGTTTTTTCATACCAATCCGAGTTATCAAACATATCTGAATACAACGGAAGGCCTGCCGATGGATAAAGACAGGTTTGAGTTTGTCCTTAAAAACTTCACAGCAGATTCCATAGCCGAACTTCGCGCGATACAAATACCCACTTTGCTGCTCTGGGGTGAAGAGGATCAGAATGTTGATGCTAGGTCTGAATTTAAACGGCTGAAACAGATCGCTAACCCGAACATCAGGGCTCAGGTAATACCTGAGGGCACTCATAGCATGCTTAATCACTACCTGTTTCCTAATCGACAGATGGGGCTGAAAGACTGGCTCAAGATGGTGCTATATGAGGAGGATGCTCTGGCAGACGATTTTTGGCCGGTGCTGATGGGGTGGTTGGAAAAGAGGGGGTGAGTTTTGTTCCGCCTTTTGGCGAGTTGGGTCGCGATTTGTTTTAGCTTTGTTTTGCCGTCTGTTGGCGGGTTAAGGGGAGCGTACTGGCTGCTTACCTTAACGGTTCCCTCGCGGCCCTTCATTTGGTTTCCTTCGGCAACTTCCCTGCGTGTTTCGGCTTAATGCTAAATCCTGAAACTCGTCGTTCCTCCTCAAACACTCAGGATTCTTCACGCATTAAGCCTGCAATACTCGGCTGCCGCGGGAGGGGAGGTTGGTGCGCTAGTTAGTTTGTGCAGGTGCTGGTGTTTTTTGTAGGAGCGACGTCTCGTCGCGAATGCTTTTGTTTTATTGTTCCGCCTATTGGCGGATTAAGGAGAACATACTGACTGGTTACCTTAACAATCCCCAAGCAGCCCTCCACTTGGTTGCCTGCGGCAACTTTCCTGCGTGTTTCGCCCGAGTGTGAAATCCTGAAACTCGCTCAGAGGGCTCCAACACTCAGGATTTTGATCACACTCAGCCTGCAATACTCGGCTGCGTGGGAGGGAGAGGTTGGTGCGCTAGTTAGTTTGTGCAGGTGCTGGTGTTTTTTGTAGGAGCGACGTCTCGTCGCGAATAGATTTTGGAAAGCTACTGTATTCGAGTGTGGTAGATGGCTGTGATTGGCACCAAAACCACATGGCGCGGCTGCTGAGGTAAGACCAAATCGTTCTGGTAGCTGACAGGAAGTCAGCTATCGCCGGATGGGCCATGGATGGCCTGTCTGGCGAGTCCAGATTTAACGATTTGGTTTTAACTCAGGAATTCGGCTGTGCAGGGGCGGGCTAGGATTGTTAAGGGGATGCCCGTACATCCCCTTAACGAACTTTAGAGAAGTCGCTTGAAGTGCTCGCTGCAAACTTGCAGGCAGCACGCTGCCCAGTCCACTTGGTTGCCTTCGGCAACTTCTCCCACAAAAATCTTGGAAAATATCAGTGTTTGCAGCCGCAGCGAACATAGTCATCACGCTACGCTATATTTTAATTGTTCGACATCATCGAATAGTAAAGTCTAATTGAGCTATCTAATAAGAGTTTTGGGCTTCCGATATGCTGGCTATCACTACATCGGAGGCTATTATGTCGTTAATTCTTACTATGTGTTTGTTCTCGTTATCCATGTCGATCTCACCTGGCCCGGTCAACATGTTGACCCTATCAACAGGGGCTAGCCATGGCTTTCGTAAAGCACTGCCATTCGTGACAGGTGGTGCCGCTGGTTTCACGCTTTTGTTGTTACTGATCGGTTTGGGCATAGCGGAGGTTGCTTCCCGCAACGCTGAATTCTTGCGAGTACTGGCTGTGATCGGTAGCGGCTATATCGTTTATCTTGGATATTGTGTAGCCAGCGCAAAGCCGAATATCGAGATTGAATCGAAATCCCGTCCGGGTTGGTTGCAAGGGGCATTGTTACAGTGGCTAAACCCGAAGGCATGGACGGCTTGTCTTGCAGGTGTATCACTTTTCAATCTGACAGACTCCCTCTCAATGCTGTTACTCTTTGTCGGTCTCTACTTCGTCATCTGTTATGCGTCAATTGCCAGCTGGGCACTGATAGGCGCCAGAATGCAAAACCTGCTTTCCAGCAGAGCCAAGGTACGATTTTTTAATGTATTAATGGGAGGCATGCTGATAGCGGTCGCCATCTACCTGTTGGTATTACAGTTTTAAGAGAGATTGGATTTATAAACTGTAATTTTAATGGCCTGAATAGGAATGATCTTGGTACAGGTATCTTTCTTTGTTGACCACCTAAATGCAATTAAATAGAGCTATGTGCATCTATCGTAATTGGATTCTGGCATAGGGAGTTATCTCAGCTTGTTTCGGGAATTTTCGAATCAGTTGAATGTTCAACGCGATTAATCTTATACGGAAATTAAGGAGAATAAGTTGGAACTTGAAAGTAGAGAAGAGCTGACATACTGTAGTGGTCAACTCATTCCGGACAGTAAATTAGAACGTTCCTCTGCCTTTGCAGGAGGTAATCCGTTGTTATACTGATGCGGTCGTTGCCTGTTGTAATACTGCATCAGGTAATAACCAATATCTT